>Ga0213835_100082_pt1 | contig 131273 bp, 93 predicted proteins | sample SWPATP01_FD_160576 | JGI IMG/M metagenome (GOLD analysis project Ga0213835, IMG submission 160576) | Coastal seawater microbial communities from Marineland, Florida, United States - SWPA TP0 #1 | ecosystem: Environmental > Aquatic > Marine > Coastal | place: USA: Florida | collected 2016-08-05 | reverse complement strand
CTACTAATGATGGGCTCGGTGCGTCAGCAATTAATTATCGGCTATTTATTCGCTTGGCAGTATCTGACGCACCCTACTAATGATGGGCTCGGTGCGTCAGCAATTAATTATCGGCTATTTATTCGGTTGGCAGTATCTGACGCACCCTACTAATGATGGGCTCGGTGCGTCAGCAATTAATTATCGGCTATTTATTCGCTTGGCAGTATCTGACGCACCCTACTAATGATGGGCTCGGTGCGTCAGCAATTAATTATCGGCTATTTATTCGGTTGGCGGTATCTGACGCACCCTACTAATGATGGGTATTGAACTTTAGGATGATGCAATTGATGATTAATGTACCACCACAGGTAGAAGACCCGATAGAGATTAACCGATAGTATGGGGTTAATGCTGATTTGTGAGGAAAATATCTGTTTATGGATATTAATTTAGTCTTAGGTGAAGTGGCAACAAATGCGCCTCATTTTCCAGTGGCTGCCACTTTATCCTTAGTAGTAGGGTTTATTGCAGCAGCTTCTATTGGTTCTATTGCTTGGTATAACTCTAAGCGTCCTGTCGGTTGGGAGGATAAAGAACGCCCGAATGTGGTTCCCAACATTAATAAATAGGGTAATTCATTCACCCAGCAACACAAGACAACTTAACTATTCTAGCACTAAATTGGAGAAAATTAAATCATGGCAACTCAAAAAAATAATCAAGCTACAGCAGGTGCTAACTACGATCGCAACATTATGTCGGCGGAAACAGCCGCCCGCATGGAAAGAGAAGGCGAGAACTTTAAAAAGACTCCTGACGCGGCGGAAGGAACTACAGATACTACGGCTGGTTATCGTATAAGTCGAGAAGGACTATTAGATAATTTTGCCATTGAACCAGAAATGTACGTTGAGGAACCTGGTGATTTACGCGAACAAGAACAGGCGGAACAAGCCGAACGAGTCGAAACCCTTAAAGAAGTTAATGAAACGGACGAAGAAGGTAAGTTAACTATGTCTGAAGATAACCGAGGTAAAGGAACCGGAATTATCTAATTACTCTGGTGGATATAGCGTTTCTCATATCCATTAAGGTACAGCCCACTCAAAGAGAAGCCGCTGCGCGTCTACACCCCAAACCCCTCTCCCCTATTGGGAGAGGCTTGTCCTGAGCTTGTCGAAGGAGGCTTTGAAAAGTACCTCACCAATCCACCGAATCGCTATAATCAATAATAATTGATTAGGTATTTACGGGGTGCGTCATTTAGTAGCTAATCAGCGGGGGTTTCTGCGGATTTGCTGGTGATGATGCACCCTCAAAGCTGTGGGTTAGTTTGCTTCTATTTGGGGGTGGTGACACGCCCTACGGAGGCTGTGGGAATAGCTGGTTTGGAAGTGACAACAACTAGGCGATCGGGGTGGATAAGTTCCCGGGCGACTTGGTTAACTAATGAGGGAGTTACCGCGTCGATTTTTTGGTAAAATTGATTAAGTTCTGTGGGGGGAAATTGGAATATTTCATTCCACATGATTATACCAGCGAGAAAGTCTGGGTCTCCCAAAGCTACACGATCGCTAGAAATTAGACTATGTTTAGCGGTTTCCACTTCGGAGGGGGTAACTCCCTGTTGCTGAACTTGTTTGAGTAGGGCGAGGGTTTTCTCGATTGCTAATGCTGCGTTTTCCGGTGCGGTTTGCATTTCGATATTGAAAGAACCCCAACCCCAGGCGCAATTAAACCAACTATACACGCCATAGGTGAGTCCGTGGCGATCGCGCAATTCCAGTCCTAGGCGACTTGACAAGGTGCTACCACCTAAGATGTGGTTAAGAACTAGGGCTGCATAATAGCGGGAATCGTGGCGGTCGATGCTAGGATGTCCCATGACTGTGACTGACTCCACTAGACCGGGTATCTCTTCCTGTAGCCAGACAAATTTGGCGGGGAGGGAAACGGGAGGCCAGGGATTTTTGCGGGCGGTGGTTTGGTTTTTCCAGGAGCCAAATTGGGTTTCGATTTGCGATCGCATCAACTGTGAATCAAAATCTCCAACCACCACCAAAACTGTCCCATCAGGGCGATAATAAGTTCTATGGAAATTCTGAATATCACTACGAGAGATGGCTCTGAGGCTGTTCTGGGTGGGGTAAATATACAGCGGGTGGTCTTTTGGGTAAAGCTGCTTTTGTAGGGCACGGTGGCTCACATAGGCGGGATTGTGTTCTGATTCTAGCAACTCAGATATCTGTTGTTGGCGGATCAGTTCTAACCATTTTTGGGGAAAGGTGGGATTTTGCAATACATCAGCTAAGGTTTCCAAAACCAGAAGCCAATCACCACTAAGGGCGGAAGCGGAAATATCTACCCCTTCGGTGGCGGTCCTGACCTCGATATTTGCGCCCCGATTTTCCAGACGACGGGCTAATGATTGCCCATTATAACTGACTGTTCCACTCATTAAATTTTCGGCAGTTAGTAGGGCTAACCCTTCCCGACCTGGAGGGTCAAATTCTTCGCCGGCTTTCACAAATCCCCGAATTGATATCGATGGGGTACTATTGTCAGCTAATAATAAAACTCGCATCCCATTATCTAGAGTGAAAGACTCCGGCGGGGTGATGGTGTGAACTTTGGCGGGGGGAATTTCTGGCAGATATTGGCTGATGGCTGCTGGGTCTGGGGGTTCACTAATGCGATGGTGTCTGGGAGTATGTATATTAAGTTTGGTGGCGGTGGAATTAACAGTATTTGCGTCTGTTATTGACTCGGTTTTGGTCTGGGTGGGTTCAAATCTTCCCAGGGTGCGATATTCTGGTTTGAGATAGATTTGGGCGACTTTTTGCACGTCTGCTGCTGTGACTTGGGCGATCGCTTTTAGATAGTCTTCGCTATAGCGATAATTGCCAGTTGTTGTCCAGTCCAAACCTAATTGCATGGCTTGACTGGTTAGATCACGATTTTCCAGAATAGAACTGGCAATAATTTGGGTTTTTGCCCGATCTAGTTCTTCGGTAGTTACCAGTTTTTGTTGGAGTTTGACAATCATTTTTTGCCAGGCTTTATCGAGGCGGTTCAGAGATTTAGTGGTGGTGGTGGTTCCCCACATTTCTAACCAACCTCCGGCACTTAAATTAATGACTGTACTGCCAGCATCGGTAGCAATTCCACTGTCGATTAATTCTCGATAAATCCGAGAACTACGACCACCATTATCTAAAATATAATCCAGGATATTCAGGGCGGGAATATCATCATGATTAATGGCGGGAATTGGATAAATTACTTGGCTAAATGGAACGGCTCCGGGTTCCTGGAGAATAATGGGTTTATTTGATGGTAAAATACTAGGCGGAAATGTACTGGGAATTTGTCCCCGCTGTACACGGGTCGGAGGTTCATCAGGGTTGGCAATGCCGCCAAATATTTCCTGAATGGTGGTGAGGATTGATGAGGGGTCAAAGTCACCAACGACAATTAAAACGGCGTTATCAGGGCGATAATTGAGATGGTAATAATAGCGGACATTTTCAACGGTGAAATTTTCGACATCGGCTTTAGTTCCACCAATCATTAAACCGTAGGGATGATGGGGAAATGCGGCTGTCATTACGGCACGATTTAGGCGATATTCAGGACTGTTTTCATAGCCCTGTAATTCGGAGATAACTACGCCTTTTTCTTGGTCAAATTGTGCTGGAGAAATGAGGGCATTTTTGAGGCGATCGCCTTCCAACATCAGAACAGTTTTTAAGGCATTAGATTCGACAGTATTATGATATGCTGTCTGGTCATAACCTGTAAAAGCATTAAAATCTCCCCCCAAGGTTTCTAACAAACTACCATATTGAATAGGGCGGGTAGTAGTCCCTTGAAACATCATGTGTTCTAGTTGATGGGCGATGCCATTATCCCCTGGTTTTTCATCTACTGATCCGATTTTATACCATACCTGGACTGTCACAACTGGTGCCGTATGGACGGGCTTGGTTAAAACAGTGAGACCATTTTCTAGGATGGTTTGAGTTACATTTTGGCTAGGGGAAATGGTGGTGTCTGTGCCTAAATTGGGTGGGAAGGATGGAGTTGCAATCACTTTAGTTAAAGGGTTAGTTACGATATGATAGATATCCCGATTGATGTCTAACAGCTCAAAAGTTGTTGAATCTCGCAGATACAGGATTAACTAATTATGGCTATAGATGCAATCAATTGTGATGATATTGGAGTTGTGAAAATGGGCAATTGAGAAGATGGTATGATTGACAATAAACATAAGTATCGGGTTATTTGATACTGGCAATAATGGCAGTTTCCCCATTTATATCTACTCTGATATTGATGGTTATTTGATGACTGAAAGAGGGATAGTTATTAACTGTTCCCTCTGCCAGTTTTCAGGTGGAATGATTAAGGGGTTTACCAGCCCATTGTCCCCGACCCACCTTTAAAAGGTCCGACAATATCTTGGGTAATCCAACCACCGTAAAAATCTCCGGGTTGAGATTGTACTAACTCATCATTAACATAACATTCATCCATGAGACTAGCATAAAAGCTGTAACAGTCTTGGATATCGACAAAATCGGGAGTTGGCTGCACATAACGCCAAGCGGCATTGGAGACTCGTTTATCTCCGACAATGATATCATAATAAACACAAATTCCCTTCCATTCGCACATAGTGCGGCGGGAAGTTTCCACAAGATATTCAAGTTTAATATCATCGCCGGGAATGTAGTATGTTGGGGGGTGGCTAGTTTCTAAAACCCGTTTAGCGTGGCGGGAGTCAGCGAGAGTAATGCCATTAAAAATAATCCGCAGGTGTTTATTGGTATCCTCCAATTTAGCGGGACGGGGATAGTCCCAAACTGATTCTTGTCCGGGACCAGGAGTAATCGGTGATGGTCTAAAAAAGCTCATATTTTGTGGTTTCAGGGTTTAATTAATTAGAATCCGAGGAAGGCGATGTTTAAATCCACAAAGGATTTCCCAGGAAATAGTGCCTAACTGTTGTGCCCAATCATCGGCGGAAATGCTATGATGGCGATCGCTTCCCAAAAGGGTGACAACTTCTCCGACCTGTAAATCAGGAATAGCAGTTACATCTAACATTAACTGATCCATTGTGATTGCGCCAATTTGGGGGACGAATTGACCGCGAATTAGGACTTTCATGCAGTTAGACAACTGGCGGGGTACTCCGTCAGCATAGCCGATACCGACAACTGCAATGGGAGTCCTTTGTTTGGCGATAAATTTATATCCGTAACTCACGCCACACCCGGCTTCAATGGTTTTGATTTGGGTAATACGGGCGCGAATACTCATGGCGGGCTGAAGATTAATGACCGATCGCAAATGAGGGGCGGGATATAATCCATAAAGGGATAAGCCGACCCTGACCATATCATAATGTAAAGCCCGATCGGTTAAGGTGGCGGCGGAGTTAGCCAGATGTAAACAGGGTTTGATAGTAGGGACAGATAAAAGGCTTGTATGTTCCTGAATTTGGGCTAAGACTTGTTGAAAGCGCCAATGTTGCTGATCCATAATGGTGCGATCGCGAATATCGGCGGTGGCGAAGTGGGAATATATACCAGAAATCTCTAAATTAGGTAATCCCCGCACCAGTTGCACAAATTCTAAGGCTTGTTCCCACCAAGTCCCCAGCCGTGACATTCCAGTATCTATGTTAAGTTGAACGGGTAGCGATCGCTGAATTGATTGGAGAGTTTCCGAGAAAAGTAGGGCTTGAGTGGGGGTGCATAAAGTGGGTTGTAGTCCCCAATGGGCGATCGCCTTGATCTCATCAGCAGTATGCACAGCCCCCAGGACCAAAATGGGCTGTTGAATACCTAAGCGCCGCAATTCCATACCTTCAGGAATGGTCGCCACGGCGAAATCGTCAACCCCAATTTCTGATACAATTTTAGCCACACTCACCGCCCCATGACCATAGGCATCTGCTTTAATTACGGCCATGAACCGAGTTTCCGGGGATAGTAGGTGGCGGATCTGTTTGACGTTATTGGCGATCGCCCAACGGTCTACTTCTACCCAAGCACGATGTTCACATTCACCCTCATAGTTATAAGTGCGATCATCCTGGGCTAGTGGCTTAGATTTCCTGCTAACCATTATCATTCCTTAGCGTGATAGTAGTTCAAATACACAGATACAGATATGGTCTGGGGATTTCCCAGCCCAGGCTAAAAAATTAAATATATGATAATATCGGGTCAAAATCATTAGATCGCAGCAATTTATTAGTATGGGCAATGTTCTGGTGTTGAATGCCTCCTATGAACCGCTCAATATCACGACTTGGCGGCGGGCGGTGGTCTTATTGTTGAAGGAAAAGGCGGAACAAGTTGAGCATAATGGTAGGTATCTGCTACCAGATTTTCCCTTCCCAACTGTGATCCGATTACGTCATTATGTCCGAGTCCCCTATAAAGAAATTCCATTAACCCGAAGGAATATCTTGCAGCGAGATTGCCACTCTTGTCAATACTGTGGCTATAAGGGGGATGAATTGACTGTTGATCATGTGATTCCGCGATCGCGCCAAGGGGGTGATACTTGGGAAAATCTGGTAACCGCTTGTGTGCGCTGTAATGTCAAAAAAGGCTGTCGCACCCCGAAGGAAGCGGAAATGCCTTTGAGACATCCCCCCCGAAAACCTTACAGCAGCCTTTATTTTGAAGTGACTCGACACCTCAAAAGTGGCATGAACCAAGAATGGCAAAAATATGTGATTGGCTTGTGAAGCCCCTGGATGCAATGATGACCCAGGGGTTTTTTGCATAGGGAGGTCTGGTGTTGCTACCTCGCCGACAATTGGGACAATGGCAAGCCAGATGTTCCCACGGCGGCTAGATACTCCACCCACCCAATATAGCAGTCTAAAGCCCCTCTCCCCATACGGCGCAATGTAGGGGCGGGTTCTACTGTTAATTACATAAGGGGGGGAGAAGATTAATAAACCCGCCCCCTCTCTCTCTGATACCCACCTGTTAATTACAGAAGGGGGGGAGAAGATTAATAAACCCGCCCCCTCTCTGATACCCACCTGTTAATTACATAAGGGGGGGGAGAAGATTAATAAACCCGCCCCCTCTCTGATACCCACCTGTTAATTACATAAGGGGGGGAGAAGATTAATAAACCCGCCCCCTCTCTGATACCCACCTGTTAATTACATAAGGGGAGAGAAGATTAATAAACCCGCCCCCTCTCTGATACCCACCTGTTAATTACATAAGGGGAGAGAAGATTAATAAACCCGCCCCCTCTCTGATACCCACCTGTTAATTACATAAGGGGGGAGAAGATTTAGCAACCCGCCCTCTGGGGAGAGGGAGGTGACGGCTGTACCCCATCAAAAGAAGAAACGCTGTCTAATCAATTATGGCATTTTGAGATGAGTAACTTATATTTAATTCGTCATGGAATCGCGGCCGATCGCGGTACTTACCAACAGGACGAACAACGTCCCCTGACCCCAGAAGGCGATCGCAAAACTCGTCAAGTAGCCCTTACACTAAAACAACTCAAAATTCAGTTTCATTGTATACTTTCTAGTCCTTTGGTGCGAGCCCGACAAACCGCCGAAATTCTCCAATCAACCGGACTTAGTTTAAATCACGAAATTTTGCCAGCTCTAGCCCCTGATGGTGACATTCAACAATGGTTAGATTGGTACGGAAACCATGACAAAACTAGGGAGAAGGATTGGGCGCTAGTCGGACACCAACCGGATTTAGGCAATTGGGCAGAATATCTAATCTGGCAAAAATCTGCAGATGTTTTAATCGTGAAAAAAGCTGGTATAATCGGAATCAAAATTCCTAAACAGGGTATGATACAAGGGAATTCCCGTCTGTTTTGGTTGACAGCTCCTAAATTTTTGTTGGGGCTAAATGAAGGTTAACTTTTGTGAACAGCCATTTATTAATTAATTATTTTAAAATGGCGGTAGTTTGAATGTGTCTGGTAATGTAATACCTGTACATTCTACACATATAGAAAAGCTCCTATGACTACAACGAGTGAGTTTAAGCCCGGTTTAGAGGGCGTTCCCGCTACGCTGTCAAGCATCAGCTACGTTGATGGACAAAAAGGACTGCTGGAATACCGAGGGATCAGCATCGAGCAGTTGGCCGAACAAAGCACGTTTTTGGAAACTTCCTATTTGTTGATCTGGGGAAAACTGCCAACGAAAGACGAACTGGCAGATTTTGAGCATGAAATCCGCTATCACCGTCGGATTAAATATCGGATTCGGGACATGATGAAATGCTTTCCCGAAACCGGCCACCCCATGGATGCTCTGCAAACCTCAGCGGCTGCTTTAGGGCTGTTCTACTCCCGTCGCGCCCTAGATAATCCCGACTACATTCGCCAAGCTGTAGTGAGGCTGTTGGCGAAAATTCCGACGATGGTGGCGGCTTTTAAACTGATGCGGAAAGGGAATGACCCGGTACAACCCAGGGATGATTTGGACTACTCTGCCAACTTCCTGTATATGCTGAGTGAAAAGGAACCGGACCCGTTAGCGGCTCATGTATTTGATGTGTGCTTAACTCTCCATGCAGAACACACCATCAACGCTTCGACATTTTCGGCAATGGTGACAGCTTCGACGTTGACTGACCCCTATGCGGTGATTGCGTCGGCGGTGGGAACCTTAGCGGGTCCACTGCACGGGGGTGCTAACGAGGAAGTGCTGGAGATGCTCGAAGAAATCGGTTCTGTGGAAAATGTCCGGCCCTACCTAGATAACTTGATGGAGAAAAAAGCCAAAATTATGGGCTTTGGTCATCGGGTATATAAAGTCAAAGACCCTAGAGCAACTATTCTTCAGAATTTGGCAGAGCAACTGTTTGAGAAGTTTGGTTCCGACCAATACTATCAAGTGGCGGTGGAATTAGAAAAGGTGGTTCAGGAACGGTTGGGACATAAGGGGATTTATGCCAATGTGGACTTCTATTCTGGTTTGGTGTACCGGAAATTGGGTATTCCCTCGGACTTGTTTACTCCGATTTTTGCGATCGCTCGGGTAGCGGGATGGTTAGCGCACTGGAAAGAACAATTGGTCAAGAACCGGATTTATCGACCCACCCAGATCTACACGGGAAATCATGCGGAAACCTATATCCCCATTCATGAGCGTAACTGTGCGATCGACCTGCAAGGTCCAGTGATTCAATAGGTATTGAAGTAGTACAGATTGGGATTGGGGGAAAGGGCAATAGATCCACCCCCAATTTCCTTTTTTGGGGCAGAAATTCCCCCAGGGCTGAAAATTTCCCGTGATTGTGAAGATTTGAGTCCCTCCAACGTTATACTGATCAGGGGAATTGCAGCCGTTTTGAATGCGAAATATATGAATCCAGGAATTGATATACAAGGAAGTTTCATTCAAGTCCTCCTAGATTTGGGTATACCAACAGGGGTGGCTAAAATTCTGTGGATGCCATTTCCCATGGGATTAATGCTAGTTGGTGCTACCGTAGGAGTATTAGGGTCGGTTTGGTTGGAGCGAAAAATATCCGCCGCCGCTCAACAACGTATTGGCCCGGAATATATTGGCCCGATGGGGAGTTTGGCTCCCCTGGCAGATGGCCTTAAACTGTTGCTAAAGGAAGATATTGTCCCGTTTAAGGCAGATCCGCTGTTATTTACTCTCGGCCCAATTATTGTGTCGATTCCGGTGTTTTTGTCTTACCTGATTGTGCCGTTTGGACAAAATTTGGCGATCGCTAATCTGGGGACAGCAATATTTTTGTGGATCGCTCTATCGAGTATTCAGCCTATTGGTCTACTGATGTCGGGCTACGCTTCTAATAATAAATACTCCCTACTGGGAGGGCTACGGGCCGCCGCTCAGTCCATCAGTTATGAAATTCCCCTCGCCCTAGCAGTTTTGGCGGTGGTGATGATGTCGAATAGCCTCAGCACCCTTGATATTGTTCAACAGCAGTCGGGCTATGGCATCCTGGGTTGGAACGTCTGGCGACAACCTGTGGGTTTTGTGATTTTCTGTATTGCGGCTTTGGCTGAGTGCGAAAGATTACCTTTTGATTTACCAGAAGCTGAGGAAGAGTTGATCGCTGGATATCAGACGGAATATTCGGGGATGAAATTTGCTCTGTATTACCTGGCTTCCTATGTCAACCTGGTACTATCTGCCCTGTTGGTATCAGTTTTGTACCTTGGGGGTTGGAATTTTCCGATTCCGGTAGAGGCGATCGCTGGGCTTTTGGGCGTGAGTGAAACCACCCCTTGGTTACAGGTACTAACTGCCAGTCTCGGCATTACCATGACTATCCTGAAAGCCTATCTGCTGGTATTTACTGCCATTCTGATCCGGTGGACCGTCCCTAGGGTTCGTATTGACCAACTGCTTAACCTGGGTTGGAAATTCTTACTTCCGGTGGCTTTGGTGAATCTTTTGCTGACAGCCGCCTTAAAACTGGCATTTCCCATAGCTTTTGGGGGATAAATATTAAAGGGGGCTAATCCCTAAACTAAGTTAACCCAAGCTAAGACACTTCAAAAATACTATGCTCAAGTTTCTTAACCAAGTTGGCGACTACGCCAAGGAAACCATTCAAGCCGCTAAATATATCGGTCAGGGCCTATCTGTCACCTTTGACCACATGAAGCGCCGACCCATTACTGTTCAATACCCTTATGAAAAACTGATTCCTTCGGAACGGTTCCGGGGTCGCATTCACTTTGAGTTTGATAAGTGCATCTCCTGCGAGGTATGCGTTAGGGTATGCCCCATTAACCTCCCGGTGGTAGACTGGGAATTTAACCGGGAAACTAAGAAAAAGAAACTCAAACACTACAGTATCGATTTTGGGGTTTGCATCTTCTGTGGTAATTGTGTCGAATATTGTCCGACTAATTGCCTGTCAATGACGGAAGAATACGAACTGGCAGCCTACGATCGCCATGAGTTGAATTATGATAATGTGGCACTGGGACGGTTACCCTATAAGGTGACCGATGATCCGATGGTGACTCCCCTGCGGGAACTTGCCTATTTACCCAAGGGAGTTATGGACCCGCACGATCTTCCCCCAAATTCCCGTCGATCTGGTTTGCGTCCAGAGGAATTTATCGATAAGATCGAACAACAACGGGATGGGGAATCCCAAGCTAAGGCAGAAAAAGCCTGATTTTAATAACTTTGGCAGGGGTAATGTCTCCATTACCCAAACTTTGATCACTCTTAGGATATGCCCGTGAATTTAGCAGAAGGGGTTCAGGTCGTTTCGTTTGGCCTGCTAACCATCATGATGATTAGCTCCGCTTTGGGTGTGGTTTTGCTCAAAAATATCGTTTACTCGGCATTTTTGCTGGGAGGGGTGTTTATGAGCATGGCTGGATTATATCTCCTGCTCAATGCGGATTTTGTGGCGGCGGCTCAAGTTTTGATTTATGTCGGTTCTGTTAATGTCTTGATCCTGTTTGGGATCATGTTGGTTAACAAACAACAGGATTTTCGGGTTTTACCTAATGCTGGGCTGCGCCAAATTGCTACGGCTGTGGTCTGTGTGGGCCTATTTGCTCTGTTGTCTACTATGGTGTTATCAACGCCCTGGTCGGTTACAGCGGCAGTGGTGAGCATTGAAAGTTCGGCGATCGCTATTGGTGAACATTTCTTTACTGACTTTTTGCTACCCTTTGAGTTAGCTTCTGTGTTCTTGCTAATGGCTATGGTGGGAGCTATTGTTCTGGCTCGTCGGGATTTTATCCCCGATGCTTCTAACACGCCAACTACAACTACATCTCTTTTGATGCTCACGGAGCGCCCTCGGGAACTGATCTCGGTTTCTGGTAGCTCTGATGAGTCCCCCGAATAATGGCTAGAGTAGCGATCGGTTAATCTACGGCGAGGCTATTTAACCCTTTGGTTAAGCCTTCGCTGTGGTGAACCGGGTTTGATTAGACAGACACTTGAAAATCTTAAAAATTGTTTATGGAATTGCAACTTCAATATTTTCTATTGGTCGCGGCGGCTTTGTTTTGTATAGGTATCTATGGATTGATTACTAGCCGTAATGCGGTCCGAGTTCTCATGTCTATTGAGTTACTGCTTAATGCTGTTAACCTCAATTTGATGGGGTTTTCTAATTACTTGGACTCTGGGAGTATTAAGGGTCAAGTTTTTACGGTGTTTGTGATTACTGTGGCGGCGGCTGAGGCGGCGGTCGGTTTGGCGATCGTCTTGACAATTTATCGCAACCGTGATACGGTCGATATGGAAGAGTTTAACTTGTTAAAGTGGTAGCCTTCCTAACTAAAACTAATAACTTAAAGCCTGGTTTCTAAGGAAATTAGGCTTTTTTGGTGGTGGACTCTGAAACTATAGCCCCGACTATCTATTGCTTGTAGGCTTAACGTAAGCAAGATTTTATTTTGACTGTGCTACAATGTGGCTGTGGTGGGATGCCTTGGTGGCTATTAGCCTGTTCCTGGGGTCTAGCACAATTGCCAATTGGGGTCAACAGGTTCGCCCTTGACTGAAGATGGTAAACCATGTTCAGGAAAGGGGAGTTGTTGAACTCAGAAAACCCTGGCTTTGATAGCCAGTGGGTTTCGGTTTAACTTAGCACTCTTTAGATTAGAAAAAGCTATCCTAGATACTTCACCTATTATTGTTGGACCGGAAACTAAAATAATGGATGCGATCGCTCTAATGAAGGAGTTGGACGCACAGGTGGTTTTAGTTGTCAATGACAGTACCCCCATTGGTTCATTCAGCGCCAAGGAGGTAGTCGATGTCGTGTCGAAAAAAATAGATCTAAATGAGACTAAAGTGGCAGAAGTAATGAAGGAATTACCACTGGTCTTCAAAAAGTCACATTTGCCGAATATCTCTAGCCTAATTTCATTCTTTAACAATGCTAAAACTGATTTTTGTGTCGTAGTTAATGACGAAAATCATTTATTGGGATTAATTTCGAGTTACCGACTTTTACAAATTCTGAACAATCCCATATTATATCAATCAGTTTCTCAACTCCAAGAACAGATTGATAGTCTGAGAAGTGAAAATCATGATTTGCGGGATTATAGCCAAAAACAAATCGACCAAATTCAGGCAGAATTTCAAGACCTTAAAACTAGTTTAATTACGACAATTTCCCATGAATTGAGGACTCCCTTAACTACGATTTCTTTTTCGGCTGGATTATTAGAAAGTTATAGTCAGAGAATTTCCGATGACAAAAAACGCACCCATTTTCAGAGAATCAGGGTAGGAATCCAGCAAATGACAGAACTTTTAAATGATATTCTAATCATTGAAAAAGCGGAATCTGGCAAGTTAATCCCCCATCCCGTGCTGGTGAATCTGAAAGAGTTTTGCGCTAACTTAATTGCGGAAATTCAACTAACCACGGATAAACACAATTTAATTTTTACCTGTCCTAGCAGTTTCCCGGATACCAGACTTGATGAGTATTTAATCTCACAAATACTAACTAACCTGATTTCTAACGCGATTAAGTATTCCCAGGCGGGGGGGGATATTAAAATAGACTTGACTTGTGAGGATGATCGGGTTATATTGGCGATTAAGGACTCAGGTATTGGCATTCCTAAGTTGGATATAAAACGCCTATTTGAGCCGTTTCACCGTGGTAGCAATGTGGGGAATATATCAGGAACAGGACTGGGGTTGTCTTTGGTGAAAAAAGCGGTAGATTTACAGCTTGGTGAAATTCGGGTGGAAAGTGAAGAAGGAATAGGAACAACTTGTACAGTTATCTTGCCATCTAAATTAGAGGAATGAAAAAAATTCTGATTATTGAAGATGAAAGATTGGTCAGAGAGAACTTGGTGGAACTGCTAACATTTGAGAATTTCCAAGTGTTGGAAGCTACCGATGGTCTGCGGGGTGTTAAACTGGCTGAACAGGAGCATCCTGATCTGATTTTGTGTGATGTAATGATGCCGATACTTGATGGTTATGGAGTTTTGGCACAGCTTCGACAGAACCCGAAAACGGCAATTATTCCGTTTATTTTTATGACGGCTTTAGCCGATCGCATGAATACCCGCAAGGCTATGGAGTTGGGTGCTGATGATTATATTACGAAACCTTGTTCAGCAGCGGAGCTAATGCGATCGATTACGGTGCGTTTAGAAAAACATTCCAATATGCAACAGTATTATCAAAATAATCAAAGTCCAATTGTATCTACAGAAGAACAGGTTAATCAACTGGTGGACTGGGACGGAATCACTAATTTACCGAATCGTTTGGCTTTGCGCGATCGCTTTGAAAAAATTGTAGAGAATTTACCAAGTTACGATTCGGGATTAATTCCAATTGTCTGTTTGAGTGTAGATAGATTTAATCGGATTAATGACACCCTCGGTTATGAGTCGGCGGAAGCACTACTGAAGCAGGTGGGAGAAAGGTTAGTTAAAGCTATGGATAATCAGGGTACTGTGGCTTCTTTAACCAGTGGAGAGTTTGCGATTATTGGTCAGTTGGCTGGCTCGGAAAATCAAGTAAATGAGCAAGCTAAATTACTCAGGGATGCTGTAGCTGAACCTTTATTAATTAATGGTCAGGAAATGGTGATTATGGCTAGTATGGGAATTGCTCTTTATCCTATTCACGGTCAGGACATTGATTGGCTTTTAAAAAATAGTCAAATTGCTTTAAATTCGAGTCGCAGTTATGGGGGAAACCGCTGTACTCTATATCGAGATAGTTTACAGGTACTGTCATCGGAGAGTCTAGCTTTAGAGGCGGATCTGCAAAAGGCGATCGCCAGGAATGAGTTACAACTGTATTATCAGCCAAAAGTCTGCTTAAAAACTGGTAAGATTGTGGGTGCTGAGGCTTTGCTGAGGTGGAATCGGTGCAATAATGGTTTGGTGTCACCTGGGTTATTTATTCCTTTGGCTGAAGAAACAGGTTTGATTGAAACTATTGGAGAATGGGTAGTTAAAACGGCTTGTCGTCAAATCAAAACTTGGACAAATTTAGGCCTGTTAATTCCGGTGGCGGTGAATGTTTCAGCCTATCAGTTTAATCAGGCTAATTTTTGTGAACATTTAATGGAAATTTTAAATGATCAAGGGGTGGATCCGGCTTATTTAGAACTAGAGTTAACGGAAAGCATCTTGGTTAAAAATGAGGAGTTATCTATCCGCAAGTTAAAGGAATTAAAGTCTCTGGGTGTCAAGGTCTCCATTGATGATTTTGGGACGGGTTACTCGTCTCTTAACTATTTAAATAAGTTTCCGTTTGATACTTTAAAACTAGACAGGTGCTTTGTGAAAGATGTTCATCAAAATCCGAAAACTCAAGCTATTGTTAAGGCGGTGACTATGATGACCAAACAACTTAACTTAAAAGTGGTGGCGGAAGGGGTAGAAACCGCAGAAGAACTGGCGTTTATTTATGACAATTTATGTCATGAAATTCAGGGTTATATTTTCAGTCCCCCCCTGACGGATGCTCAGTTTGAAGGCTTATTAAAAAGCGACCCTGAACTTAACTTACCCAATTAATTGGTGGCTGATTTTGAAAGAAAGCGATCGCCTCTTTTAAATCCACATTACCGCCACTAATAATCACCCCTACACGACGATTAGCAGCGGGGACAATTCCCGATAATAAAGCGGCTGTGGCTAATGCTCCGGTGGGTTCTACCACCAATTTTAACCTTTCCCATAAAAACCACATCGCCTGAATAATTTGAGTTTCGGAAACGGTTACCATATCATCAACTTTAGCTAGGATAATCGGAAAGGTGAGACTTCCTAAATAAGGTGTTCTCGCGCCATCAGCAATAGTTTGGGGGTTGTGAATAGTATGGAGAGTTTTAGTCTTAAATGACCGGGTAGCATCGTCTGCTAAAGCGGGTTCAACCCCAATAATTTGACAAGCGGGAGAAAGTTGGCGCGTGGCGATCGCACAACCAGAAAGCAAGCCACCGCCGCCACAACAAACTAACAATAAATCCAACTCTCCTACATCCTCAATTAATTCTAATGCTGTAGTTCCCTGTCCGGCGATAATATCGGGATGATTATAGGGGGGAATAATGGTAGCATTTCTTTCCCCTGCTAGTTGTTGACAATATTTTTCTCGCACTACTTCTGAGGGATTATACAGGACAATTTCCGCGCCATAATTAGCTGTAGCCGATCGCTTGACAGCGGGGGCATTGTCTGGCATAATGATAGTGGTGTTGATTCCTAAAATTGACCCAGCTTGTGCGATCGCTTGGGCATGATTGCCGGAGGAATAGGTAAACACGCCGCCCTGTTGTGATTTAGGATCTAGCAAAGATAGGGCATTGAAAGCACCACGGAACTTAAATGATCCAGTACGTTGGAAATTCTCGCACTTAAAAAAAACCGTCCCCCCGGTTAGTCGGTTCACAGTGGTAGATGTAACCACTGGGGTAGGCTTTAGGTAGCCCTTGAGACGTGCGGAGGCGGTAGCAACTGCATCAAAGTTAACTGGTAACTGGCTATCCATGGTTAGTGCTGAATTTGACCGTCTTCGAGATGTAGAATGCGATCGGCGACATCAATAATGCGGGGGTCGTGAGTGACCATTAACACTGTCGCGCCGTCTTCTTTGGCCAACTTCCGTAATACATCAATAACGGCGTGACCGCTGGTGGAGTCTAGGGCTGCTGTAGGTTCATCGGCCATAATTAGTTTAGGATTTCCCGCCAAGGCGCGGGCGATCGCTACCCGCTGTTTTTGCCCCCCAGAAAGGTCGCGGGGTCGCAAATGCTTCTGGGCAGCCAAACCCACTTGATCGAGCCGTATTTCGGCTTCATGGCGGGCTCTACGTCCACGAATGCCTTTGATATTTAGGGCAACTTCCACATTTTCCGCCGCCGTGAGTGCTGGAAACAAGTTAAACCCCTGAAAAATAAAGCCAATATTCCTTAGCCGAAACTGTGCTAACTGCTGGCGAGACATTTGGGTAATATTTTGGTCTAATAACATGACTCGCCCGGCTGTGGGGGTGAGAAGTCCGGCCAAAATTGAGAGTAAGGTGGTTTTACCAGAGCCACTTGGTCCCATCAAAAGTTGTATGTCCCCAGAGCGAACTTGCAGATCAATACCTTTGAGGACTTGAAAATTTTGCCGTCCAGATTGATAAATCATTTGAATACCACAGGCCCAAATCGCGATCGATTTAGGATCATGGTTGCGTTCAGCCATGAGGCTTTTGCTTTTGGCTAAGTTAGTCCAATTTAAGTTAGAAGTGATCATTGATGACCCTCGATCTGAGATTAGCGACAGCTTACTGGCACGGTCTTTAAAACTTTACTGGTAGTTGTGACATGATCGGCAAAAAAATCTGGTTTCAATTTAATTATGACCTATTGGATAGTGGTAGTTTTGTAGAAATATGACATTTAGGGAACTGTCACTATGGGGTTAAATGTTTCCCCAGGGGTCAGGGTGGAGTCCAATTAACTTGATTCGGGCATTTCTATATATAATAGCCTGAAACCCGGTGGGTCTGTCTAGTGGTAGCCTTGACCAAATCTGGATCGCTGGTTCTGATCTGGCTGGTGCTGCTAACATTGCCAGGGGAACTCTACCCTTTAATGACAAGTTTATGGAATGGTTAAATACGGCTGAGGATGGACTTAAACTTTTAGTTGATTTGGCCAAGTTTGTATTAGAGACCATTTCGGTTTTTTGTGTGTTGTTTGGTGTAGTGAAAACCGGACAACTGGCGATTAAATTTTCTCAATTTCAATATGATGAGTTTCTGTTTATCGAGTTACGGATTAGGTTTGGGGTGTGGTTGGCATTAGCCTTAGAATTTCAACTGGGGGCTGATATTCTGGCTACCACTGTCGCCCCGACGGAGGAAACTCTAATTAGATTGGGGGTAATTGCTTTGATTCGGACGTTTTTAAACTATTTCCTGAATAAGGAACTTGAGAAGGAGTTTGATTTTAAAAAAAATCATGTAGAATAAAGGGGGTTTGAGTGATTAATAAATTTGTGAAATTGAGGAAGGATTGAACAGATGAATGAGGCGGTGATATTGTCTCTGGTTGATGCGATCGCCACCCAAGCTGTGGGGGTGAAATTGGGGCGATCGCTTGGTGCTAATAGTTTAATTCTGCTGGAGGGTAATCTAGGGACGGGTAAGACTACTTTAGTGCAAGGTATCGCTAAGGGTTTGGGTATTTCCGAATCAGTGGATAGTCCGACTTTTACTTTGATTAATGAGTATACAAGCGGACGGATTCCTCTGTATCATTTGGATTTATATCGCCTGAATGAGTCGGAAATTGAGGGGTTGAATATTTCCTTGTATTGGGAGGGGGTGGAGGTGGAACCGGGTATTGTGGCGGTGGAGTGGTCGGAACGTCTAGCCTATCGTCCGGCTGATTATTTGCAGATTATTTTGAGTCATACTCCCCAAGGCGATCGCCAAATTAAATTGATTCCTATGGGGGGGTTGGTGATGGCATTGGATGGGTTAATTAACCCAGTTTAATCAAGCTGAGTAAAGTTGTTCATAAATTGACGATCAATATGGTCTTTCCATTGCCAAATTAGGGGATGGGGACCTAGACGAAAACAGCCGCGTGAGGCGATCGCCTGTTGGTCTCCTGTACTAATTAGGATTAAAAATTCTTTCTGGGGTCGATAGGGTTTTAGGGGTTGTTGGTTGGCTTTGCGTCCCAGGTTTTCGGCGAGGGGTTTTCCTTGACGGACTGCGAAAACTCCGGCTTTGGGTCGGGGATGGTTTAACATGGTGGCGATATCTCCAGCGGCGAAAATATCAGGGTGAGAGATAGACTGAAGGTAATCGTTAACGAGGATAAATCCTTGATCGTCGGTGGCTAGTCCTGCGTCTTTTAACCAGGTGGCGGCGCGGGCTTGTGTCACCCAAAACAAGCGATCGCACTTTACGGTTAATCCTGATTCACAATGGATGCTATGGGGGGATTTTCCCTCGATTTCGGTGACGGTTTCCCCTAGGTGTAGGTTGATACCTCGACTGCTGATCAGTTTTTGCAAACGCTGACTAACTCCTGGGTGGCGTTGGGGAATTAGGCGATCGCTTTTTTGAAATAGATGTAACTCTAGGTGATTTTCTGGTAGTTGGCTGTGGAGACCATAAATCTGTTGGAGACGGGAAAATATAGCTAAGGTTAATTCCACTCCCCCAGCGCCGCCGCCAACCACTGCTAATCGCATTTTCTCCCTCGGGTTTTCCCTCACCGTTTCGACAATTTTATCCCAGTGGTCGAGAAATTTAGCAATGGGTTTCACCGGAATGGCCTGTTGTTGGACACCGGGAACCGTCATAGTGCCAGGGGTACTACCTATGTCTATAGATAGAATATCGAAGGGGACGGGGGGACGGTTGGCGCACAGGACTTGATTGGTTTGTAGGTCTAAACCAATGGCCCGATCTATCAATAGTCTGGCTTTCGCCAAATTGGCTAAGGCTTGCACATCTATATGGCAATCGTTAAACTTATATAGTCCGGCTATATATCCCGGTAGCATCCCCGAATAGGGAGTATGGTACACATCGGAAATTAGGGTCAGGCGTAGTCTGGGAATGGGATTAATGGCTAATTGTTTGAGGACGATCACATGGCTGTGACCCCCTCCAATTAGTACCAGGTCTTTAACAGGGGTAACAGAAAACATGACTTAACTAGGGGAAACTCCGTTAATTTTCGTCTTTTATTGAAATTAATCGCCAGCAAACCTAGGTTAAATATCAGCTAGTTGGCGGATGAAATCGGTGAGACTGAGAGCCAATTAATTTTACCATAAACTGATGGCAAATTTTACTACATCTTTCTACGGATGGCGATCGCTATGTGGTTGGGGGAATCTTGACTAGGTAGACAGTTAAGCACTGATTTTCTGCTGCAACCACCCCAGCCATAGACCCTAAGAGTCCATAGGGGATCAGGGATTTTAAGCTGTTGATGGGGTAGATTTAGTTTTTCCTTAACTCATCTGCCGGGAATTTGTGTATAATACTATTACAGTCAGCCGTCACGAATGTGGGCGAAATTTTAGGGAATAGGGAAATTTATATATTGGTGTAATTGAATACAAATCTTGTTGGCATATTTTGAGATCAATTAGCAACTGTGAGCAGTGATATGGCGCATCCGAAAATGTGGATAATACTTCACAACTTATTCACAAAGGCTGCTTAGACTAAGTAAAGTGAGCTAAAGAAATCCGTGTTAAGCCTCAACCTTTGATAAACTTGGAGTTTAAAATTATGAGTACCTGTCCTTGCTGCGGTTCATCTATGTTAAGGCATATCAACCATAATGGAATTTATTGGTACTGCCAACACTGTCACGAAGCAATGCCTAACCTGTCTTTTCTAGTCAGCCTTCAACGGTCTGCAAGTCGGATATCTAGCCCCCTTGTGGCTCTTAGTTTTGAGGAAACTAGCCTAGAAATGTCTGTCCTGGCTTAGTTTTTCAAACTCAAAGGCAGTAGTATCGCTAATTTATATATACGATACCTTTTGGCTAAATCCGGGTCCTATCCACAAAAGGCTGCAATATACCCTGGCCGGGTCATTACCATCTCACTCCATCACCAAAACCATCAACTCCAACTAATCACGAGGGTATTGGGGATCTACAATTTTCGGTGGTGCGGAAAATTGATAAGTGGCGATCGCTAAGGTAAATTGAGCGATAGCTACTATGCAGCAGCCTTGATGGAAACTCCAATATGTCTACGGAACGATCGCAGCCTTCTCAACCCAAGGGACCTCAACGCTATTCACCACCGCCAAGGTCTCAACGTCACCCTTGGCGGGATTTGGCGATCGCATTATTGCGGAAAATCATTAAAATTTCAGAAGCCACCATTGACCAATTGGAAGCCGCTCCTCAAGGTCCCCGTCGCCGCCGTGGTTCCGTTTGGTGGTGGGGTGCAATTTTATTAGTAATATTTGGTATAGGACTACTGCTGTTCTCTAAGTCTGGACCGGAAACAGCTACCAATTATCAGAGAGTTGAGGATATCCCACCAGTGACCACAACGGAGACACCACCGGCTCCGGTCACTGCGGAAACTATTTCCGAACCCGAAACCGAACCCGAAACCCCAGAAGTTCCTGAAGCCGAACCCCTTAACCCGGAAACCGAAATAGATCCGGGTCGTTTACCTCCAGAACTAATTACCCCCAAGGCGGCGGAACCTGTGGGTTTGATGGCATCTACTTTGACTGTGGAACCTTCTTTAACTAACTCAATTCGCGATCGCCTTGCTAAACTAAGTAAGGCCTATGGCGAGGATTTGATTGGGTCAGTTAAAGCGAATTTTGCCGGGAGTTTATTAGAAGTTGAAGTGAGCGATCGATGGTTTCAGCTAGAATCTAAGTATCAAAGTCGTTTGGCTAATCAATTATTTAACCAAGTGCGATCGCTCGATTTTACTCGTCTGGAAATCCGAGATAGTGATGGTCAGCTTGTAGCTCGTAATGCCGTCATTGGATCTGATATGATTATATTCAATCCCTGGAAAGCTGGTGTTTTGGAACTTTCCGACCCTCAATAACCGGGGAAAAAATCATGCCAATGTATCTTGTAGCTATAGTTTAGGGTTCATCTCATTATGATCGAGGGTGGCGACCTCAAAACGAACTTGGATGATTAGTAATCAATCAGATTTGATCTAACATCCTGTTATTTCATCCCTTTGTAATCTGAACCTATGTTAATCAAATTCTTGCAGCAGAGAACCTCTAACCTATTTGAGCAAGTCCCTCTCAAACAGATAATTATTGTCCCTTTTGTGCTTCAGCTATTCGCCACAGTGGGAGTCACAGGATATCTATCTTGGCGCAACGGTCAGCAGGCGGTTATGGATATAGCTAACCAACTGAGTGAGCAAGCAACTAATCGCGTCAAAAGTAATCTAGCCAAATTATTACAACGTCCCCATCTTTTATCTGAAATTCTGATTAAAGATACTATTCAAGGAGATATTAGCTTTGCTGATATCGAGGGTTCCGAAAAGGTCTTATGGAGAATTATACAACTTTTTGAGAATGTCTATGCTGTCTATATTGGCAATGAACAAGGGCAATTTATTTATGTGAGTCGGGAATCTGATGGTTCTTTTCGAGCCAAAAGTGTCGAAGAATCACCGAATCGCTTATATTATCTGATCACACCAGAAGGCGCGCGAGGTGATTTTTATAATCAAACTATCTATGACCCGCGAATCCGACCTTGGTACACTAAAACTCTCGCCTTAAATGCACCAAATTGGAGTCCAATTTATGCCTTTCCCAATGGTAAATTAGGGATTACTGCATCCCATCCACTTTCTGACAGTCAAGGTCAATTTATCGGCGTGATTGGGGTGGATTTTGTGCTAACTTTAATTAATGATTTTTTGGGAGGTTTGGAAGTTAGCCCCAATGGGGAAGTTTTTATTTTGGAATCCTCCGGTTTATTAGTGGCTTCCTCCACCAATTTTCCCCCCTATACAATCGATGATCAAAATGTAGATAAACGCCTGCATGTCTCCCAGGTTAATCACCCATTAATTAGCGGCACAGCAGCATATTTTAGCCAAAATTTTGAACATTTAAGCCAGATTAAAACCAGCCATCAAAGTAGCTTTTATATCAACGGAGAAAAGCAGTTTCTTGATGTCGTGCGTTATCAGGATAAATGGGGGTTAAATTGGCTGATTGTCGTAGTGATGCCAGAGTCGGATTTTTTGGGCATAATTAATCATAATGCTAGAATCACTTTTATGCTATCTCTTGTGGCTTTAGCTATTACTATTTTTATCGGTATGTTCATGGCTCGTCGCGTCACTAGACCCCTAGTTAACTTAAATAAAGCTGCCCGGAAATTTGCCCAAGGTGATTGGGAACATAGCGTCAATATTTCCCGTTGTCAAGAAGTCGGAGAACTGGCTCAATCTTTTAATCAAATGGCGGCGCAGATTCGGCAATCTTTTAGTGAATTAGAAGAACAGAATAACATCAGCAAAGCCTTAAATCGCCAGCTTTATGACCGAGAATATTGGCTTAAACAATTCCTGGAAGCCTTGCCAGTTGGGGTTTTAGTATATGATAAAAATGGCAATATATATTATGCCAATCAAAAGTTAAAAGATTTATTCAGGCATGAACATATACCAGAGGTATCCTTAGAAGATTTTGCCGGCATAAATAATTTATATTTAAATGGCACAGACCAGGTTTATCCTACCAAAGCATTACCATTAATTAGAGCATTAAAAGGCAAAATTGTTCCCATTGAAAATATAGAAATTCGTCACCCAGATCAAACTATTTGCTGTTCCCTAATGGCTACACCAATTTTTGATAGTGATGAAGCTATTGTTTATGGAATTGCAGTTTTTGAAGATATTACTCAGCGCCGACAAGCCGAGATGGAACGTCAAAACTTTACCAAGCAATTAAAAGAGAAAAACGATGCTCTCAAGCGTATGGATGAACTCAAAGATGAGTTTCTCGCTAATACATCCCATGAACTGCGTACTCCCCTTAATGGTATGATTGGCTTGTCTGAATCAATGCTTGATGGTGTGGGGGGACCTTTAACAGAACTTCAGCGCCAAAACTTGTCTATGATTGCTAAAAGTGGACATCGTTTATCTACTCTAGTTAATGATATTCTTGACTTCTCTAAATTGCGCCATCAAACCTTAGAGCTAAAACTGCAACCTTTAGGTCTTCGCGAAATTGTGGAAGTGATTGTAGTGCTAAGTAAACCTCTAATTGGCAATAAAGATATTGAGTTAATTAATGAAATACCTGCTGATTTTCCGGCGGTTAATGCTGATGAAAATCGCCTGCAACAGATTCTGTATAATTTAATTGGTAATGCCATTAAGTTTACGGATTCGGGAACTGTGAAAATTACCGCCTCGGTGTTAGATACAGAGGTAAATCACTCCACTGCTGTGATTAATATTTATGATACTGGCATTGGTATTCCCCCAGACAAACATCATCGTATTTTTGAATCCTTTGAACAGGGTGATGGCTCAACGGCGCGACAATATGGCGGCACGGGTTTGGGTTTAGCTATTACTAAACAGTTGGTGGAATTACACCAGGGTAAAATATGGTTAGATTCAGTGGTGGACTCCGGTTCTACTTTTTCCTTTACCCTTCCTATAAGTGAGGAAATACCAGAAACTATTGTTAAGCCGGACTCACTACTGGTTAATGAGGCGGCGCTGGTGAATGCTGATGTATTGTGGGATGCTGCCATACCAGAAACTGAAAATCATCAATCTATGGCGGGGTCTAAGTTGTCTCCAGATAGCAATCAGTTTAAAATTCTGATTGTTGATGATGACCCCATTAATTTACAGGTTTTGGCGAATTATCTTTATTTGGAAAATTATGCTGTTACTCAGGCTACTAATGGTATGGAAGCACTGGAAATTTTAGAGTCTGGTTTTATTCCAGATCTGATTTTATTGGATGTGATGATGCCTCGGATGACTGGTTATGAAGTGACGGAAAAAATTAGGGAAGATTGGCCGCCGCATCAACTGCCAATTATGATGTTAACAGCGAAAAATCGGATTTCTGATTTAGTGGTGGGACTGGAATTAGGCGCGAATGATTATTTATCTAAACCTCTGAATAAAGAGGAGTTACTGGCACGGATTAAAACCCATATCCGCATTAAAAAACTCCGCACCGAAAAGGCTCATATCCGCAAGACTTTTGGGCGCTATGTAACTGATGCAGTAGTGGCGAATTTGTTAGAAAGTCATGAGCGTTTGGAGTTGGGGGGAGAACGACGGACTCTGACGATTTTAACTTCTGATTTGCGGGGATTTACGGCAACTTCTGAACGTTTAAATCCTGAACAAGTGGTCAAGATTCTGAATTTTTATCTGTCAACTATGGCGGATATTATTACTAATTATAATGGGACAATTGATGAGTTTATGGGTGATGGAATTTTGGTGCTATTTGGTGCGCCTAATGTGCGTGAGGATGACCCGCAGCGGGCGATCGCCTGTGCGGTGGCTATGCAGTTGGCTATGGAGTCGGTTAACCAAACTATGAAGGCTTGGGGTTATGCTAATTTAGAGATGGGAATTGGGGTACATACGGGAGAGGTGGTAGTTGGTAATATTGGTTCGGAAAAACGAACTAAATATGGGGTGGTGGGTAAGAATGTTAATTTAACTTATCGGATTGAATCTTATACCACGGGAGGACAAATTCTGATTTCTGAATCTACCCTAGAAGCGGTAGGGAGAATGGCGAAAATTACCGGAGAAAAACAGGTGCAACCCAAGGGGGTACAAAAACCAATTACTATTTATGAATTGGGAGGGGTGGGTGTACCTTATAATCTGTATTTAAAAAGGGAAAAAGAGTTATTTGTGGTTCTCCCAAAACCTATCCCTTTACAATATACGGTTTTGGAAGGAAAGCACGTCGGGGAAAATGTCTTTTCTGGTACTGTTGTGGAATTGTCGGCGCGGGAAGCTAAGGTTAAAGCTGAGTCAGAAGATGAGGCTTATTTGCCTTTACCTCTGACTAACATTAAGCTGAATTTCAGTAGTGATATTTGCGGTTCTGGTGCGGAAGATGTCTATGCTAAGGTGTTAGAATATCCAGCAGCACCAGGTCATTTTTATATTCATTTCACGGCAAAATCGCCGGAACTAGAAGCTAAGTTAACTGCCATATATCAAGGATTAAGTTGATAGCCCATCATCAATGGGTAGTCTTTTCATGATTGCTATCTCCTCCATATAGCAACGGTTCCGTTTTCACTGCCTCCTATTAAGGTTTCATCATCAACAAAAAAGACAGAGTTAATCACGGCGGGAATATCTGTTAAGGTATTCAGTAGGTCTCCAGTTGATAAGTTCCAAATTTTGACGGTGCGATCGCGACTACTACTGGCAATTTGAGTAGCATCGGGACTGACGGCTACGGAGAGAACTTCCCCTTGATGGCCTGTTAGGGTTATGGTTTCTTCCCCGGTTTGTAAGTCCCAAACTTTAATGGTATTATCACTACTACCACTGATGATATTTTCACCATCAGGAGTAATGGCGACTGTTCGCACTTCTCCGTTATGTCCTTGTAAACGGTGGCGTAACTCACGCATTTCTAAATCAATCACATGAATAGTGCGATCGCCTGAACCTGTCACTAGCCAGCGACCATTAGGACTAAATGCCACCCCATAAACTGTTTCTGAGTGTTCAGTATGGTTATACAAAACTTGTCCAGTGCGGCGATCCCAAACTCGCACAGTATTATCAGCACTACCAGAGGCAATATTTCTATTATTAGGGCTAATTTGTACTGTCAAAATTGGGGCTGAGTGTTCCAATGGTAAATACAATTCTCTGGTTTGTAAATTCCATTCCAGAATCCGCCAAAATTCTGTCCCGGATGCTAATTCAATGCCATCATTACTAAAATTTACGGACAGAATAGCCGAGCCATCTCCGGCGAGAGTGGAGATATTTTCCCCGGTTTGTGTATTCCAAAGTTTGATAGTATTATCCCGACTACCACTAGCAATTATTTGTCCATCATTAGTAGCTGCTACGGACATTACCGGGGCCGTATGACCGGCTAAAGTTGTTAGGTCTGCCTGTTTCCAATAAACCACATTTTGGCATTGTTCCAGCAATGTCTGTGCTTGGGGATGATAGCTAGAAGATTGGGGAATTTGTTGGGCTTGGGTAATACAACTTTGGTAGTTTCCAGCTTGTACTAAATCGGCGACTGTCTGAAACTGTTGGCTATAAAGTTGTTGTTGATTGGCTCTGGCTACTTGTAACTGTTGCCATCTTTGATATTGATACAACAGGAAAAGCAACAGGGCGATCGCCAAAGAAATACCCCCAATCACCAACAAAAAAGACGGGCGCGGACGAAAAGCGACGGATGATTTAGGCTGTTTATTAGCCACTTCAGTACGGGGATTATATCCAAAGATATCTAAGATTTTACTCCACCCAGATTTGGGTAAGATATGAGATTTAATCACCTCGACATCTTCATCATCAATACCTAACAATTCCTTGAATCTATCTAGTTCATTTTGCGTTTCAGCACTCAAAGGATATTGCTGTTTAACTGCTGCTATTAATGCCTGTTCGTAACGTTCTCCCTTCTCACGATACTTACGATAGGGATTAAGTATTTCATCTTCTAAGGCTTCTGCTTCTTCCTTGGATATTTCTAAAGTGACTCGCAGTTCCTCCAAAATTTGGCGACCAACTACGGAAATATCACCCTTATGACTGGCGCAGCGTTGTATTTCTTCTCGGTAAGTTTGGAGTTTACTAAAATCGGTGGGACTGCGATCGCCCATGGTTCGCAAAGCAGTTAAAACCTCTTCCGCCGATTGATACCTTTCCCGATAGTCCAACTGCACCATGCGATCTATAATGTCGGCAAATTCGGAACTAACAATAGTTAAATGCCTCCAGAACAACTGTCCTGGGTTAGTATGATAATTTTCTCGCAGTTGTGATAATTCATAACTAGGAAGTCCGGTTAAGGCTTGAATAGCGACTATACCCAGGGCATAAATATCGCTATTGAGGCGGGGGTTACACTCGAACTGCTCAATAGGCATATATTCTATGGTTCCAATGGGACCTGTGGGGGGGTTATGATTTTGACTCAAACCAATTTCTTTAACCGCCCCAAAATCCAATAGCATTAACTTTCCGTCCGAGTCTCGCCTGAGTAAATTACTAGGTTTAATATCTCGGTGAATTACTCCGAATCTATGGACAAAAGTCAGGATTTCTAGGACATCGTAAATTATCTGAATTACCAGATTTTCTGATAGGGGATGACCGGGCCAAAATTCATCAGAGATGAGATGACCAGGAGTGTAAGACTCCACTAGATAAAATTCTTCGTTTTCCTCAAAATAAGCTAAAAGTTGCGGAATTTGCTCATGTCTGGATAATTTTTCCATAATCTTGGCTTCCTGGCGAAACCGACGACGGGCAATATTCAGTAGCTGGATATCTTCTACCAAAAGTCGCAAATGTTTGATAAAGCAGAGGCATTCCCCAGGTCGACGGGTGTCTATTGCTAAAAACGTACTACCTAGATCCCCAGACTCAATCACCTCTAGGATTTGATACCGTCTGTCTAAAAGTTGGTCAATCATGATCCATGTAAATACTGATGTAAATTAAACCCATAGACAGTAACACTATAATTGTTACAAGTATTTGATGATAGTTGATCCGGGTCTAGTAGACTCAGATAGATATGTAGCAAACTCCCTGATAGTATGATTAGCTCAAAGATACTAATTTGATTACTACTATATCATATTGATGAGAAAATTTATATCTAAATTGTGGAACGTTTTTTATAGACTTATACCAAAAAGTCTGGCAGCCTAAAATTTCTTCAATGCTTGGGTTTCGGGCAACAACTTCAGATGGTGCTGGGTACTGGATACCCCTAGGGGTAATGGTCTGTGGTTGCCATCCCCTACAGCTAAAATCCTGATGGTGAACCCCCCATAACGCCAGATTATCGCTGCCAGACTACAACCATTCCATCCTGGGTGCCTCCGATTAAGGTGGCGGAATTAATACCAAAAACTAGAGAATTAACTACAGCTTGAGGGTTAGTTAAAGTATTAAGTAATTCCCCAGTTTCTAAGTCCCATATTTTGACGGTTCTATCGCGACTACTACTAGCAATTTGTGTGCCATCAGGACTGACAGCTACGGCAATAACTGCGCCTCTATGACCTGTTAGGGTTCTCGCTTCTTCTGCTGTTATTAGGTTCCAGATTTTGATATTGTTATCTGTACCACCACTGACAATTTGCAGACCATCAGGGGTAATCGCAAGCGATCGCACTTCTCCGGTATGTCCTGGAAATCTATGGCGTAACTGATCTATCTGCCAATCAATAATGTGAATATTGCCATCCCCTGAACCAGTAACCAACCAACGGCCATTGGGGGTAAATGCTACGGAATAAACAATGGTTGAATGCTGATTATTGTTATATAAAATTAACCCAGTTCTCCGATTCCAAACTCGCACATTACCATCAGCACTTCCGGTGGCGATCGCTCTATTATCAGGGCTAATTTGTAGAGCTTCAATGGGAGATGCTCCCACTAATGGAGGATACCATTCAATGGTTTCCAGATTCCATTCTATCACCTGAGATAGTTGAGTCCCGGCTGCTAATGATAAGCCATCATTACTAAAATCTACGGAGAGAATAGCTGATGAATTGCCTACAAAATTTTGCAGCACTTCCCCGGTTTCTATATGCCAAAGTCTGGTGGTGTTATCTCGGCTACCACTAGCAATTATCCTACCATCAGGACTGACGGCAACGGACTGGACGGCGGCTGTATGAATGGGGAATGTGTTAACTTTTGCTTGTTTCCAGCTAATCACATCTTGACATTGGCTGAGTAACTCCTGGGCGACAGCATACTGAGGTGAAGACTCTGGAAAGGTTTGGGCAGCGGTAATACAATCTTGATAGTTATTGGCGGCTAATAATGACTGAATATAGTTAATTTTTTCGGTATCAAGTTGTTCTTTAATATCGGCTTGTGCTCGGGATTGTATCCAGTTATTATATTGATATAATCCCCAACCTAAACCGATAATAGCTATGATAATTCCACTAATGACCAATCCCCAACGCCAGGACAGAAGACGATCGTGATCGGGATTTAATTGGCTTAAAATCTGATTTAACCAAGATTCCGGTAAAATTTGAGCCTCTATCAAAGCTACATGATCATCAGAAAGACCTAATAACTGCTGAAGTCGCCTTAATTCTTCTCTGGTTTCTCTGGTTAACGGGTATTGTAAAATATTGGCTTCAATGATAGCCATATCCTGATCAGAAATTCCCAACATTTTTTGCAGTCGGTCTAATTCTGCTCTGGTTTTCTTGGCTAATGGATATTGCTGTATAATGGCTTCGGTCAGGGCTTGTTGATAGCGATCGCCTTTCTGGTGATCTCGACGGTAAGGATTAAGAATCTCGTCTTCCATGGCTTTGGCTTGGGGTTCGGAGATTTGTAAACTCACTCGTAGCTCTTCTAAAATTTGGCGACCTACTACTGATATTTCCCCTTCATAATTGCAGATGCGCTTAACTTCTTCTCGGTATCTTTCGAGTTTATTCGCATCAGTTTGAGAAGGATTACTGAGATTATTAATATCTGCCAAAACTGCCTCGCTTGACTGATATCTTTCTCGGTAGTCTGGTTTAACCATGCGATCGATAATCTCGGCAAACTCAGGACTAACAATGGCTAAATCTCGCCAGAATAATTCCCCAGCATTGGTCGGATAATTTTCTCGAATTTTTCGTAATTCATAAGCTGCCATTCCAGTTAATGCTTGAATAGCAATCATTCCCAGGGCATAAATATCGCTATTCAAGCGAGGATTACACTCGAATTGCTCGATGGGCATATATTCTAAAGTGCCAATTCTCGCCGTAGGAGGATTATTATTTTGGTTAAAACCAATTTCTTTAACCGCCCCAAAATCTAATAACATAATTTTTTGATCTGCATCCCGCCTCAGCAGATTACTAGGTTTAATATCCCGGTGAATTACTCCTTGATCATGAACAAAATTAAGAATTTCTAGAACTTCTGAGACGATGGCAATTACCGAATTTTCTGATAAAGGTTGACCGGGTAAAATTTCCTGGGCTAGGGACTGTCCATTTATATAGGATTCGACCAGATAAAATTCCTGGTTTTGTTCAAAATAAGCCAGCAGTTGGGGGATTTGGTCGTGGTGGGATAACTTTTCTAGAACCTCGGCTTCCTGTTGAAAGCGACGGTAAGTATTCTTAAATAATTGGGGATCTTCTACCAAAAATCGTAGATGCTTGACAAAGCATATAGGTTCCCCAGGGCGACGGGTATCTTTGGCTAGATAGGTACTCCCAAATTCCCCCGACCTGATTATCTCTAGGATCTGATACCGTCCATCTAAAAGTTGGTCAATCATCTGATGTCCTACCAGTGCTAAATTGCATATCATACCGCAAATTTGATCATTTGAGGTTGATGCAGTATAAAATAGATTGACAGATAGTGGTCAAGAAATGGATCTGATGATTAGGGGTTCTGTCCCTAATGGCGATCGCTTGTTGGGTAAGTTTTGCAGAAAAAAATAACCATGAATATTCACCGATTTTGGCTAATTATGCTAGGAATTTTGGTAGGGGTATCCCCTGGGTCTTTAACCGTGATGCCAACACCTATGGCGCGCGCTCAAACTACCCGCCGAGAATTACAACTTAGTCAAACTGGTAGTGGAATTTATTCGGTTAATAGTCGCTTTCAAGAATCTATTACCGCCGCCTCTATTAATGTTGATAGCAGTGGTAATGCTGAACTAACCTTTTGGGATAGTAGGGAAAATCCAGTCAAGTTAACGGGTAATATAGCCCGCGAAACGGCTTCTGGTTTGGAGATGAAAATTACTGGGGCGACAATTCCCGGAGTTATGGGAACTGCCAATATTCGCTATAATTCCCACAATGAGATTAGTTCTATTTTTGTGGCTGGAACTATCGAAGGACAGCGATTTTCTATTAATTTTAGTCAGTAGAATTGGCTGGAACTATTAATATCTTAATAGCTGGCTATCGGGGTAATTTACCGTCAAATTTTATGGGTATACTGACCATTAATTTGATTTTAAAATAAAGTTCTAATTGGTTTTAAACAAAGATGATAAAATCCCAAAAGCAGACGGATTCCTGGTTAAAATGGCACGCAATCACTTTAATTTCTGGCTGGATTTTAACAGCGATCGCCTATGGAAACATCATCAACTCTTTTTTCTTATCCGATGATTTTAACTGGATTTATCAAATTAAAACCAAAGGTGCATTTGGTGTCTGGACAACCCCACCAGATGTATTTTTTCGTCCCCTAATTTCCCTAACTCTATTTGCTGATTATCAACTCTGGGAACTGAACCCCCTTGGTTATCACCTCACCAACTTATTTTTCCATGGCTTAAATGCTTTTCTGGTTTATGCAATGTCTCGGCTGTTGTTTAGGGGTGCAGATATAGCCGGAAAATTAATTAATATTTTCTCCCTAGTCTCCGGCTTTATTTTCATTATTCTTCATAGTCATGTTGAAGCTGTTACCTGGATATCAGCCAGATCCGATCTCGTCGCTACTTGCTTTGGCTTGGCGGCATTTTGTGGTTATCTTAAATATAAAGAAACCGACAATAACCGATTATTTTTTATATCATATATCCTATTTTTTCTGGGTTTACTATCCAAAGAATCAGTCATTATTTACCCAGGATTAGTATTTTTATATGAATTATATAATTACCTGAATAAAAACTATTACATTAATTTATTAGAAATACTATATTTACCGCTAATGTATGCCTCAGTTTTGCCAATTTATTTGGGGCTAAGATACTTGGGAATTAGACAATTTTTAGGAGGCTACGGAAGCGGGGTTCACACCAACTTTAATCTTGACATTATCCAGCGAGGTTTGGCTTCTAGCCTCAGAATTATCATTCCCCCACTTCCTAATATTCCAGAAGAAAACTGGGTGATATTTTTTGCCATATTTATGACCATTATTTGTACTTTTGTGGTCGTCTGTTTGTGCCAACAAGGGGTTTATATATTAATTGCAAAATTAGCACTTCTTTTGTTAGGATTATTTGGAACTTCTTTATTGCCTGTGATTAATATTCGCATTTCCTTGTCCCATACAGAAGGAGAAAGACTCCTATATTTACCATCAGCATTTTTGGTGATTTTATTGGTATTAGTTATTGGTGTTTCTCTGGCTAGATTTCGTGTACTTTTAGCAATTCAATTTCTGATGATATCAATCATTTTATCTTATTATTTGTATAGTTTTAATCAAAACTGGAATTTAGCGGGACAGATAGCTAAACAGATAATTGAAAGCATTGATCAGGAAATCCAAGGACGCAGAATGTTTTTAATTAATATACCAGACAACTTAAATGGAGTCTATATTTATCGCAATGGCTTATATGCTGCTGGCCAACTTTTTGCAGAGTCAGAAATTGAATTACTCAACAATGCCACATTTAATAATTTGATTAATCCCTCTAATTCTTTAAATGTAGACCGCATTGGCGATCGAGAATACTGGGTTAAACTATTATCACCAGGTACTTATTTTATGAATGTGCATATTCCCTTTGACCAAAGATTAGAAACCCAAAACTTTATAATTTCTGATGTGGATTTTCAGACTATGCAATCTTTTCGCATTCAAATCAAAGACAGGATTCAACCTGGGGAAGTAGGTTATTACTCTGGCGGCAGAGTCATTAACACTAAATGGCTAGAATAAATTAAGTTAAATGGTATCCTATGAATTTTTATTTAAGTGGTTGGGGATTTTTGATTTTGGCAGCAATTAATAACTGTGTCGGTAGTTTGCTGTTAAAAAAATCGCGACTGGTAGCTACCGATCCAAGTTTGTTAACTCTGTTGCTTTCTCCTTGGTTTATTGGTGGCATTATGGTCTATGGGGTTAATGTGATTTTATTTGCTAAAGCCTTAGATCAACTTCCGGTTTCTACTGCTTATCCAATTTTTGCCGGAATTAGCTTTACTTTAATTGCGATCGCCGGAAATTTACTATTTGGTGAAAGATTTGATTTTAATCAGTGGATCGGACTTTCCCTAATTTTTACTGGTATCATTATTATGTCCCGCTGAAAATCGTTGATTTTTACCTTGGGGTTAAGCCTAAGCAAAACCCCACTGTTTTTTTAAGTTAACATACCAGCCACATTTTACAAAACCTCTCGCCCCAAATAAGGCTGCAAAACCTCGGGAACCTTAACGCTTCCGTCCGGCTGCTGATAGTTTTCTAAAACGGCCGCCATAGTTCGTCCAACCGCCAAACCAGAACCATTTAAAGCATGAACAAACTCAGTTTTCTTTTTCTTTTTCTTAGGGTCGCCTTTCGCTTCCCGGAAGCGAATATTGGCACGTCTGGCTTGGAAATCTTTAACATTAGAACAACTCGAAATTTCTCGGTAAGTTCCTGCTGAAGGTAGCCATACTTCCAAATCATAACATTTAGCCGCCGCAAATCCCAAATCTCCGGTACACAATTCTATAACGCGATAGGGTAATTTTAAAGCCTGTAAAATTCCTTCAGCATCTGCTACCAGTTTTTCATGTTCTAACTCCGAAGTATCTGGGTGTACTAATTTCACCAATTCCACTTTATTAAACTGATGCAGTCTAATTAGACCTCTGGTATCCTTTCCATAGCTTCCCGCCTCCCGCCGAAAACATGGAGTAAATGAACAGTGATAAATAGGGAGTTGTTCACCTTCTAAAATTTCATCACGATATAGGTTAACTACCGGTACTTCTGAAGTAGGAATTAACCATAAATCATCATCAGCACATTTAAAACTCTCTTCCGCAAATTTAGGTAATTGACCTGTAGCAGTTAAAGATATACTATTAACTAGCAGGGGTGGTATCACTTCTAAATAGCCGTTAGCTGTGTGAGTATCCAGCATAAATTGAACTAATGCGCGCTCTAATGCCGCCCCAGCACCCACTAAGCTAACAAAACGACTTTGGGCAATCTTTACCCCTCGTTCAAAGTTGAGAATTCCTAGCTTTTCTCCGATTTCCCAATGGGGTAAAATATCCGTATTTGGGAGTTTATATTCATCTCCCCAGCGGCGTACTTCCACATTTTCGGCTTCGCTTTTTCCCTCTGGGGTGGTGTCACTAGGAAGGTTTGGTAACGGAAGTAATAGGCTAGTAATTTGTGATTCTAGGTCTTTTTCTTGGGGTTCTAAGTCACTTAACTGGGACTTTATTTGCTGTCCTTCTTCCCTCAATGCTTGAATTTCTGGCCCTTTGGGGTCGGTTCCCGATTTGATTTTTTCTCCTACAAGTTTACCGATCTCGTTGCTGCGGGTTTCTAGTTGAATGCGTTGCTGTTCAAGTTCCCTCCGTTTTTCATCTAATTCTAAGATGGCTTCTAGGTCATAGTTTCCCCGACGGTTGAGGCGTTGTTGAATCTCTTGTGGATTTTCCCGAATCAGTTTAATGTCTAACACTGGTCTTTCCTAAATTATCAAGGTCTGATCAATTAACCTTCCGAAGATTTTACTAGGGTCGCGTCTATAAGTCAATGTAATTGTTATGCTAGGGGGTTGGTCAGCGATCGCTCCACGATAATTAATGGATAAAAATAGTTTTTAATTGGTTGATACTATCCTACTGAAAAGATGAATACAATCAATACTGTGTCAGATTATACGGAAATTTGAAGATCAGCACCTGAAAAATATATATTAAGTAATCTAAAGTTGCCTTGCCATAATTCCCCCAAATTTGTATAATCATAAGCAAAATATAGCCCTGACCTGATTTGATACTAGGGTTGATCAGGTCTCTCTTAGGACATAGGTATTGTTTCCGGTTGTCAATTGGGAAAATTTAATAATGTTACAGGAACACAGAGTTAATGTCAAAACTAAGACCCGCTTATTTAATCTAAGAGCTTCCAGATTTTGGCGAAATTTAGGATTAGCGATCGCCAGTTTCTTAGCGGTATTGTGCGTTATTGTTCCCGTTTTTAGCCAACAACCCGTAACCGTGAGGGTGTTAGTCCAAGCCTTGGAAGCAGCCCAATGGCAACCCCTGGTTAAAGACTTTAATGAAAACCACGAAAATATCCGCTTAGAAGTCATCAGCGGACCCAATAACACCAATTTAGTTGAAGACCTCTACACCTCCGCTTTTTTACTCGGAGATTCTCCCTACGATCTCGCTTATATGGATATCGTTTGGGTGCAAAAGTTCGCAGCCGCTGGGTGGTTATATGATTTATCTAATCGGGTGACTCCAGGACAGTTACAGGCTTATTTAGAAGGAGATATTGAAGGGGGACGCTATCAAGATAAACTTTATAGAATGCCCTTCCGTACAGACGGAGGAATGCTCTATTATCGGACTGATTTATTAGCCGAAATTGGCGCAGAACCTCCTGACACCTTCGAGGAATTAATAGACATATCCCAAAGGCTACAAGAACAAGATTTAGCCCAATGGGGTTATTTGTGGCAAGGTAGACAATACGAAGGTTTATCGGCTATGTTTACCGAAATTTTAGAAGGTTCTGGAGGATTTTGGATCGACCCAGAGACCAAAGAAGTAGGATTAGATAAACCGGAAGCGATCGCCGCTGTGCAATTTCTCCGAGATACCATTACCAAAAACATTTCTCCCCCCGGAGTGACCACCTACGCCGAAGAAGAAACTCGCCGCCTATTTGAAAGTGGTAATACTGCCTTTTTAAGAAACTGGCCTTATGTTTATTCCCTCGCCTCCAACTCAGACATAGCCGGAAATTTTGCCATTAAACCAATGGTACACGCCCCAGGTAAAAATAGTGGTGCTTGTTTAGGAGGTTGGGGATTTGGCATTTCCTCTACTTCTCGCCATAAAGATGAAGCCTGGGCGGTGATCAACTTCTTTAATCAACCCGAAGTTCAGCGCAAATACTTTTTAGAAACTGGTTATGTACCCTCCAGAATCTCCCTATTTAATGACCCAAAATTAGTCGAGAAGTTTAGCTATCTTCCCAACTTATTACAAGTAGTACAGAACCCAGTTTTAAGGCCTCCGATCGCTCAATATGCCCAGGCTTCTGATATTTTGCAAAGGTATCTAAGCGCCGCCCTAACCGGAAGCAGAACCCCAGAAAAAGCCATGGAAGCCGCCGCCAATGAAACCCGCGCCCTGTTGAATCGATAACTGATTAATCATGAATGAAAGAATTAACAATCAGATGGAACGCCAAGAGAAACTCACCGGATGGATCTTAATAGCACCAGCTTTGCTAATTCTTGGCTTTGTGTTTATTTACCCCATAGGTCGGGCATTTTGGTTGAGTTTATTTACCAATAATTTAGGCACTCAATTAGAACCAATTTTTTCAGGATTAGCCAACTATCAGCGCCTAATTGGAGATGGTCGCTTTTGGCAAACCATGTGGAATACTAGCGTTTTTACCATCATCTCTATTTTCTTAGAATTGGTGATTGGTATGGGCATCGCCTTAGTATTAAATCAAGCATTTTTTGGGCGAGGTTTTGTCCGCACATCTTCCCTAATTCCTTGGGCGTTACCCACAGCCGTCATGGGGTTAGCCTGGGCGTGGATTTTTAACGATCAGTATGGGGTAGTTAATGATATTCTTACCCGCTTAGGATTCATTGATAGCCAGATTACTTGGCTAGGCGATCCCACCCGCGCTATGTCAGCTATGATTATCGCTGATGTGTGGAAAACCACCCCTTTTATTGCCATTATTCTCCTAGCTGGTTTGCAGTCTATTTCTAGTGATTTATATGAAGCCCATGCCATTGATGGCGCTAACCAGTGGCAGAGTTTTTGGCAAATTACTATCCCCCTAGTGATGCCCCAAATTATCATTGCTTTACTGTTTCGGTTTGCCCAAGCATTTGGTATTTTTGACTTGGTGCAAGTCATGACTGGCGGGGGACCCGGTGGGGCTACAGAAACCGTGTCTATTTATATCTATGCTACGGTGCGCCGATATCTGGATTTTGGCTATGGTGCATCCTTAGTTGTAGTCACCTTTTTACTGCTGATTTTAGCTGTGGCGATCGCTGCCTTTTTCCTATCAAGAACTCGCGTAAATGTTATGGGAGGTAAATAATCAATGACCGTTGCTAATCAATCCTCAGAAACTGATAAAACAAGCCCAATAAACTGGGGTCGAATTTTACTGTGGATAGGTGTTATTCTCACCATCATATTTTGTCTAGCGCCCGTATTATGGCAGTTGCTAACTTCTTTAAAAACCAATGAATCTATTTCCACCATTCCCAATGTTTATTTTCCCAGTTTGGATCAACTCACCTTTCAACACTATCAAAGTTTAGGCTGGCACTTTCTGCGCTATGTGTTTAATAGTGCTTTAGTTTCCCTAACTTCAACCCTTCTATGTTTAGGAGTTGGAGCCCCCGCCGCCTACACCCTAACTAGATTAAAAATACCGGGAGAAAATGTCATCCTCGGCTTTGTCCTAATTATCAGTTTGTTTCCCTATGTTCTCCTATTTTTAGGGTTGCTGGAAATTGTCAAATTTATGGGATTAGGTAACAACTACATCGCCCTAATTATCCCCTACACTGCCATTAATTTACCCCTGACAATTTTGGTCTTGAGAAGTTTTTTCCAACAACTACCCAAAGACCTAGAAGACTCCGCCAAAATTGACGGATATGGAACCGTTGGGATGCTGTTACAGATAGTTGTACCCATGACCATACCTGCTTTAGTAACCACCGGAATTCTCACCTTTATTTTCGCCTGGAATGAGTTTATTTTCGCCCTCACCTTTATCACCCGCGAAGAAATGTATACCATTCCGGTAGCCGTTGCACAAATTGGAGGTGCATCTATTTTTGAAATCCCCTATGGTCCTATTGCTGCTGCTACCGTAACCGGAACTATTCCCCTAGTTATTTTAGTGTTAATGTTCCAACGTCGTATTGTTCAAGGAATCACAGCCGGCGCTGTCAAAGGCTAAAATCACCTCAATAAATGTTCTGTAATTATCGAAATCATGGCTAAATTAGAACTAAAAAACCTGCGTAAACACTTCGATCATAATGTCATCCCAGTTAAAGATGTAAGTGTCAATGTCAATGATGGGGAGTTTCTCACTCTTCTGGGTCCCTCTGGTTGTGGGAAATCAACCCTATTAAGGATGATTGCTGGGTTAGATCAACCTACCCAGGGTCAGGTGATTTTAGGGGGAGAAGATTTAACCAATATTCCCCCTGGTAAACGCAATATGGCGATGGTATTTCAGAGTTATGCGTTATATCCTCACATGACCGTTTCTGAAAATATTTCAACCTCTTTGAAATTGCGGAAAGTTGATAGTATAGAGATAGAAAAACGGGTTAATGATGTATCGAACCGTTTGGGAATTCAACATCTCTTAGAGCGTAAACCTGGGCAACTTTCTGGGGGTCAGCGTCAGCGGGTGGCTTTAGCCAGAGCGCTAGTCCGTAACCCTGATGTTTTTCTGTTAGATGAACCCCTGAGTAATTTAGATGCACTGTTGCGGGAACAAGTCCGCGCCGACCTGAAACAGTTATTTGAATCTCAGCAAAAACCTGTGGTTTATGTCACCCATGACCAAACAGAAGCCATGACTCTTTCTAGTAAAATTGCGGTGCTTTATGATGGATATTTGCAGCAGTTAGCCTCTCCTAGTGAGATTTATATGCAGCCTGCTAATCGGTTTGTAGCGGGATTTGTGGGCAGTCCCCAAATGAATTTATTAACCTTAGACTGTCAGGAAAATCAGGCGATTTTAGGAGAGTTTAGTTTAACTTTACCCTATTTACCAACTTCCCCAAAAGCTGTGGTTTTTGGGATTCGTCCAGAGGATGTATCTTTAGGAGAGGAAGCCGATGGCGATATAGTTGAAGGACAGGTCTATTTAATGGAAGATTTGGGTAAAGAAAAACTTTTGAGTGTCCGCATTAACGGCTCTGAACAAACTCTGCGGGCGGTGATTCCGGCTGACCAACTTTGGGAAAGTGAGCAGGTAAAATTAAGCCTATCGCGAAAACAGATGCACTGGTTTGATCTCGAATCAGGCGATCGCCTAAATTAACTCAATTGTTGAGTACATCCCTAGGGGCAACTAGCAACAGTTGCCCAGTTAATTAATTATAATGGTATACTGATGTCACTCCCTAGCCATTGAATTAGATTAACCTATGCAAGACTTTTTTCAGAATGTATCCCGCTATCCCCGCTACCTGATTACGTTTACTCTGGGGATTTTCTATTTCCTGTTTGAACGTCTCAAACCTCTTTTAAACCGTCCTGTGACAGCGATCGCCCTGTTAAGTTTACTAATAAGTGTATTCTCATTTACCTACTTTACCCTCCAAGGAATGTTAGGTTTAAATGCACTTTAGGCCAAAACCTGATAGTTTATAGATAGGGAAGTTGGGACTAAAATCAGATCTCAACTTCCCCTATTAGATCATATCATCACTCACCTAGCTATGATGCGTCTCCCCAAAATGTGGTCTATCCGTCGTCGCTTAATCACCGGGATATCCTCTAAAATATCGCTGCGGGGACTGTTAGTTATACCTTTCGTAGTCCAAATTTTTGCAACTGTTGGTATCGTAGGATATCTGTCTTTCAGAAACGGACAGAAAGCGGTTGATTATCTAGCTTACAGGTTGATTGTTGAAATTGTAAATCGCATTGAAGAAAATATAACTCACTACTTAGAAATTCCTTTTATAGTAGGTCGGGATATTCAAGATGCCGTAGCTTTGGGATTACTAGATGTTGAAGATTTATCAGGATGGGAATTGTATTTCTGGAGAAAAGCTAACTTTTTTGAATCCATTGATATTATTTCTATTGGTAATAAGCAGGGAGAATATCGCTCAACTTCCCGCACTAAAGATGGTCAATTACAAATAGGAATTGCTGGCGCATATACCAACTTTGATTTGTATCGCTACAATAGCTTGGAGGCAATTAATAGACAACCACCAGATTATATTGATCCCGATTATGATCCTCGTTTACGACCCTGGTATCGGGTGGCGATCGGCACTGATCAACCTGTTTGGAGCCAAATTTATACCCGGTTTGAACCTCCCCCAATTCTGCAAATTAGTGCTAGTAAAATTATTTCTTCTTCCCCTGATTCCACGGAAGCTGATGGAGTCATGAGTATTGTGATCAGTCTGTCTTATATTGGTCAAGTTTTGAATAGTTTAGATATTGGAGAAACGGGAAAGGCATTTATTATTGATCATGAAGGTTTATTAGTAGCAAGTTCTACCTCAGAACCCCTGTTTAAACAGGAAGAAGATCGCATCATTAGACAGGCTGCTTTAGTTAGTACCAACCCTTTAATTCAAGAAATTAGTCAATATTTAAAAGATGAATTTGATAGATTTGATCGCATCGATAATTCTTATTTTAGAAAAATCCCATTTAATGGTGAAACTCAATATATAAAACTGCTACCTTTTCGGGATGAACGAGGTTTAAGATGGTTGATTGTGGTGGTGATTCCCGAAGCCGATTTTATGCACAATATCCAAAATAATACCCGCCTTACCATGGGATTATCTGTAATTGCTTTAGCAGTAGCGATCGCCATAGGATGGATGACTGGGGAGTGGATTACTCGCCCCATTATCGATTTAGCCAAAGCTGCTAACGCCCTATCTAGGGGCGACTGGAATCAGAAAGTCGGAAATAGTTACACTCAAGAACTCCGCACCCTCGCCAGATCTTTTAAACAAATGCGGGGACAATTAAAACTTTCCTATAGTCAACTTCAGGAATACTCCTATAGGTTAGAACAAAAAGTGGCAGAGCGTACTCAACAACTGGAACAAAAAGTTAAAATTGCCGAAGCCGCAGTGCGAGAACGTAAAGCCGCAGAAGCTGCACTTAGGGAGTCAGAACAAAAATTTTCGACAGCCTTTCATGCAGCCCCTAACCCCATTACAATCAGTCGTCTTGATGATGGTATTCACCTAGAAGTTAATGAAAGTTTTTGCTTAGTCACCGGCTACAATTCCGAAGAAATTATCAATCGCACCCTGGACGAACTCAACCTCTGGGTATATTCTGAGCAACGGTCAGAGATGTTAGGTATTATAGCCAAAAATCGTCAAGTTCGCAACTTTGAACTAGAATTCAGAACTAAAAATGGTGAGATTAGAAGCGGATTAATTTCGGCAGATATCATTAATTTGAACAGCCAAGAATGTCTACTTACTAGCAGTAATGATATCACCGATCGCCGCCGAGCAGAAGAAGCTCTCCGCCGCCAATTTGAGAGAGAAAGACTGCTGCGACAAATCACGGAGGAACTGAGATCTAGTTTGGATTCCCAGCAAATTTTTCAAACTGCCGCCAACCGTATTGGTCAAACCTTCGCGGTCGATCGCTGTACAATTTACACTTATTTATCTAGCCCCAAACCTCAAATTAAAGCTGTTGCGGAATATTTAAAATGCCAGTATCCCCCAATTTTAAATCAGCAATATTCCCTCGACAATTATCCCTATATTGACAGGATTCTCAGTCAGGATATCGCCATCATTACCGAAGATATTAACAGGGATAACAACCTACAAGGAGCCCTAGAGTTTTGCCAGCAATTTGAAATCAAATCTCTTTTAGCTATTCGCACATCCTATCACAGCGAACCCAACGGCGCAATTTATCTAAGTCAATGTAGCAACAGTCGCACCTGGACAGATGAAGAAATCGACCTTTTAGAATCAGTAGCTGCTAAAATGGGAATAGCCCTCGCCCAAGCCAATTTATTAGAACGAGAAAAACAACAAAGGCTGAAACTAGCTACCCAAAATATTGCCCTAGAAGAAGCCAGACGTGCCGCCGATGCTGCCAACCGTGCCAAAAGTACATTTTTAGCCAATATGAGCCATGAATTAAGAACCCCCCTTAATGCGATTCTGGGGTTTAGTCAATTGATGGCTGATAACCCCATATTTGCTGAAGGTTCTCAGGAGTTAGCAATTATTAATCGCAGTGGTGAACACCTCCTAGAACTGATTAATGATATTCTGGATTTATCCAAAATTGAAGCGGGAAAAATCACTTTAGAAATTCATCCTTTTGACCTGCATCGCCTTCTGGAAACCTTGGAGGAAATGTTTAAATTAAAAGCTGCCAATCAAGATATTGTCTTAACTATTAATCGCCCCATATATTTACCTCGATATGTGTTAGGTGATGAGAAAAAGCTGCGACAAGTTTTAATCAATTTACTCGCTAATGCTATTAAATTCACCATAGCGGGGGAAGTTACATTATACACTAAGACTCTACCAACACCTAAAGATGCTGAGACAGATTCTAATACTGTACTGATGCAGTTTATGGTTGAAGATACAGGGCCAGGAATATCGAGTGAGGAAATCAATGCTTTATTTGATGCTTTTGTGCAAACAGAAACCGGGCGTTATTCTCAGGAAGGAACCGGGTTAGGGTTGCCAATTAGTCGAAAATTTGTGAAGTTAATGGGAGGAGATATTACAGTTGATAGCACTAGGGGTGTGGGGAGTAAATTTAGTTTTGAGATTCCGTTAGATTTAGCTACAGCCCAGCCCCTGACTATTACTCCTCTGTCTAGCCGGAAAATTGCGATTGAATCTGATGGTCAAAATTACCGAATTTTAGTAGTAGATGAAGTTCCAGAAAACCGACTATTGGTAGCTAGAATTATAGAACCTTTAGGATTTCAGGTTTTGGAAGCAGAAAATGGTCGGGAGGCGATCGCCACTTGGGAAACTCACAAACCGCAACTAATTTGGATGGATATGAGGATGCCAATTATGGATGGCTATGAGGCGACGCGCCAAATTCGATCGCGTCCCTGTGGTGATCAAGTTAAAATAATTGCTCTCACCGCCAGCGCCCTAAGTGAACAGGAAGTAGATATTATAGATGCTGGCTGTGATGATATCTTACGCAAACCTTTTCAGAATCCCGATTTACTGGAAAAAATGGCAATTCATTTAGGTCTGCGCTACCGTTATCTGATGGAAGCTAACCCCCCTAGCGCTGCTTCTCAATCACTGCGCGCCCTTACACCGCAAGCCTTAATGGTTATGCCTTTCGATTGGCTAAAACGGCTTCATAACGCGGCTATTTCTGGAGATGATGCGGAGGTATTTCAATTAATTACTCAAATTCCCGAATCAGAAACGGAATTGGTGGCCACTCTCACGGAGTTGGTAAATAATTTTCGATTAGATACAATAAATGATGTTACTCAAACTTTGATTTGAGTTGTATTATAGGGATTTCCAATATGAATCGCGATATTAGTTCGGAATTTCAACCTGATATTTTGATTGTTGATGATATTCCAGAGAACCTGCGCCTCCTGTCGCAAATGTTACTAGAACAGGGCTATAAAGTCCGTAAAGCTATCAATGGTCAGCGGGCGCTACAGGCGGTAGAAGCGGAAACACCTGATTTGATTTTACTGGATATTATGATGCCAGAATTAGACGGTTATCAGGTGGCTAAATATTTAAAGGATGACCCGACAACTAGAGAGATTCCTATTATTTTTCTGAGTGCGTTGAGTGATACGATGGATAAGGTATTAGCTTTTGATTTGGGAGGGGTAGATTATATTACTAAACCCTTTCATGTGCAGGAAGTCTTAGCGAGGGTGAGAACCCAGCTAACTATTAGTCAACAAAAACAGCAATTAATCACCCAAAATCATGAATTAGAGCGAGAAATTACGGAGCGCCAAAATATAGAATCGGCACTGCGGATTTATATTCATGCCATGTCCCATGATTTACGAAATCCGGTTACTGGAATGTTAATGGTGCTGCAAAATCTCCTGAAAAAAATACCAGAAAATTATGAAGAATTACCTGTAGCCCCATCAATTTTAAAGCGCATGGCTAACAGTTGCACGCGCCAATTGGCTTTGATTAATTCCCTTGTGCAAACCAGCGATATAGAATTAAAAGGTATTCATCTTAATTGTCAATCGTTAAATTTGCGTCAATTTACTAACAGATTATCTCTAGAATTAGAGCTAATTTTACAAAAGGAACAAGCGGAAATAAACAATCAGATACCGGAGAATTTACCGGCTGTTCAAGCTGACCCTAATCAGCTATGGAGAGTTTTTGATAATCTGTTATATAATGCGATTAAATATAATCCTCCGGGTATTATTATCACTCTGTCAGCGGAGTTAATTACAGAATTTATCTCCCTAAAAAATACCGAGGTTAAGTTAATCCGATGCACTGTAAAAGACAATGGTAATGGTATGAGTGAACAGGAATTAGATGGGATTTTTGATTTATATAAACGGGGGCGAACTGTGGGTAATATTCAAGGGTTAGGTTTGGGTTTATATTTGTGTCGGCAAATTATCAACGCCCACGGTGGTAAAATAGGTGCGATCGCCACTCCGAAGGAAGGAGCAACATTCTGGTTTACTTTACCTATATTTGATGAGTAACTAGACATATAAACACTGCTATCAACAGCGGGATTATTGCTGATATTTATTTCCATCCTAGAAGGCGTAAAATCGGGATAATTACATAGTGAATTACTGCCAAAGATAAAGCAATGGTGCAGCCCAATAAACCGACAAAAGTAATACCAGACCAGAACTGTAACCACTCTGGTATCAGGCCAACTTGGGGAAATTGTAGTAATAGATCAATTTGCCGAATCTCCAAGTTAGCTAAACCCCAAAAAATGGCGCTGGTGGTGCTGGCGGAAACGATCGCATAAACCGAGCGATGGCTTTTCCAACCCAATCCCCACGTTAAAATAAGGGTAGTAATTCCTATACAAAACCATCTCGCCATAGCCAAATTGCCCAACCCTGGCACTGAGGAGATGGTACTGATAATGCGCCACAGTAACCCCCCCGTTAAATATCCTAATACACCCATCCCGGCCGCCCATTTATAGCGACGGCGTTGATTAAAACCTGCGCCATCGGTCAAGCCCAAACCTGTGCCTAAACCAGCTAAACTTAACACTATAATTTCCGCGCCCAAATTATTAGATAGATGACGGAAAAACAGGTGTAAAGAAGGCTTGAGTAAATCCCCTAATATTTGACCGAAGGGAGACTGATAGGCTAAAATAAACCCTAACCCTGCCCCCACCATGCCTCCTGAACTAGCCAGCCCGATTTGCCAAAGGGTTTGAGTGGTAGCCTGAGATATAGCCAGGACGCTCCGCCCAACCAATTGTAATCCCGTCCAGATAATGCGATCGACTTCAATCAATGCAGTTTTGATCACATCGAGACACAGTTGAGGAAATGACATCATTCGGCGGGGATGCTTTTTCATTCTGGCGATGCGGAATAGATCGGTTTGAATATCATCAGCATTTTGGGGGCGGTTATTTAGATCATTCTCGACCATACAATCAAGTAATTCCGCCAAGGCTGGAGTGATTGCCACCCGATGCCATTGCAATTTTCCGGTCATGGGGTCTTCAAGTTCGGCGGGAAACACACCCGTTAACAGGTGGATACAGGTTCGCCCCAAAGCATAAAAATCGGCAGCCGGAGTTATGGCGGCTCCAACTATTTGTTCCGGGGGACTATAACCGGGAGAAACTAGGCGGGTATGGCTTCTGGGGGTAGTTTCTCGATCGCTATGGACTAAAGCCCCAATTTGTTTCGCGCCGCCAAAGTCAATCATCACCAAGGGACTATCGGCAAGGTGGTTGTAGTCGAGGGTTTGTGGGTGGGGTAAACGCAACATCAGGTTAGACGGTTTCAGGTCTCGGTGTACAATTCCGCGTTTGTGTAACTCCCGCAAAATATCCAAAGCCTGATGCAGCCACAGCATGACCAACTCTTCAGGACAGCCTTGGGGATATTCGGCGAGAACTTCCTCCAAGGTAGGGCCGTTAATTTTTTCCATGACTAAGCAGGGAAATTCTAACGGTTTACGGTTGCGTCTTCGTAGGAAAAAATAGCCGTCTGGGACTACCCGTGGGACTCCCGAATGGTGTAGGGATGCCAAAACTCTGGCTTCTTGTTCAAATAATTCTAGGGCTTTGGGGTCGGGTTGCACGAGGACTTTCAGGACTTTTTCGGATTTGGTTTTCAAGTCCCAAATGGTGTACAGCCGGGAAAATCCCCCACTTCCTAGACTATCTAAGGGAATATAGCGATCGTTGAGTTGCAATGGCGCACCGCAACTTTGACAAAACCTATTACCCCAAGGCTGGCCGTGGGGTTTAGGGCATTTGGGGTTAATACAGTGAACAGTAGATGAAACGGGATGTTCCACGATAGCGACCTTAGTGGTCCAACTCAACAGTTAATTGTGCTATCGTCCATGATAACGTTTCTGGGCGAGATGTTCCTAATTAGTGACGTGCCTTAATTGTTCAAAAGTTCGATACATTTGAGCGGCTAACTGTTTAGGATTCCACAAGGGGGCGAGGGTGTCTGGTTGTTTAACTCTGGCTAAATGGCTACTAATTTGCTGTCTTAATGGGGCATTGTGACCAAATTCAATCCCTAGTTGGGTGTATTCTTCCCAACTCCAAGCTACACCTATATCTAGGTTAACTGCTTTTAGGAAAGCATAACCCATCCGCGATAAATACTGTCTGCCTGACCTGGTGACTACGGGTAATTCTGACCATAATGCCTCTAGGTTATGGGTTCCTCCATTGTAGGGGTAGGAATCTAACATGACATCCGCAACTTTATAAATCGCCCGGTGTTCTTCTTCGGTTTGGGTGAGTCCTAAGAAGATTAAACGATTTAGATCAACCCCTACTTCTTGGCAGGCTTGGTTATACATTTCTCGCAGGAGTTGGGCATCGCCTTGACCTTTCCGAATTAATACACTATTGGGAACCGATCGCAGAATATTAACCTGGGCTTTAATCATCTCCCCATTGGTTTTTCGCCCCGGCGCAACGCATAGATAAGCTACTGCATTCGGGGGGATATTTAACTGTTGTCTTACCATGTTTCTATCTACGGGACGGGTGGGAAGTCCGGCTATGGCTACGGCGGTATCTGGTAGCCTAACTAGGCGTTCGAGATAATGTTTTTCTATTCCTGGTGGGTGACTATGTTGGTCACAAATTAGATAGTGATTACGGGTGAGATAGGGGGCATCAAATCCTAACCAAGTTACACAAACTGGGGCGGGGGATTTATGCAAAACTTGCACGTTTACTGGAATGGTTACTGAGTCGAGATCAACTAATACATCAATGCGATCGCTTCGGATTTGTTGACTTAATTCTTCTGGGGATGCAAAACCATTAGGATAGGATTTCGGCCAATAACATTTAGCCACGGTTTGTTCATATCTGGCTGTTACCTCGTCGGGGTGCAGTATCCCACTAATATATAAATTAATATGGGGGGTAATTGCGGACATTTCTTTGATGACTCCTTCCGCACACCAACCCACGGAATGGCGGCGAAAATGCTTGGAAAGAAAACCGATTTTTAAAGGTGAACGCGGTTCGGCATAAATCGACGGGGGAGTGGCTATGGGTTCTTGGTAATAATATTGACAAATTAGACGATAAAAGTGGGCGTTTCCTTCTAAGTTATCCCGGAGGTGAGGAACTGTAAATAAAATGATTTCATAAATTAGCCTAATTTCAATCTGGGTCAGGGTTTCTATGCTATTATTACAGATTTTTATCAATTCTTCTAGTTTGGCTAATGCCTGTTCACAAGCCCCTGATTGAGTATAGGAAAAAATATAGGCGATCGCACATAGGACTGGTAGAGTTTTACCGCAGTTTTCCCAGTAGCGATCGGCTACTTTTCGGGCTTTTCCTAAATTGGTGGAATGGCTGAGAAGATCACATAGTTGTTGATAGGCTTCGGCAAAATCTGGTTTAAGCTCCAGGGCTTTTTCTAGGTTGGCTACGGCTTCTTTGGGTTCCTTTTGTTTTTGAATGTGGGCGAGGCGACAGTAAACTTCTGCCCATTCTGGTTTTAATTGTAGGGTTTTTTGATAGTTGGCGATCGCCTCTGGTAGTTGTCCAATGGTTGCCTGCATATTAGCTAAATTAGCATAGGCATCGGGAAAATTGGGTTTCAGCTCAATGACTTTTTGATAGTGATTAATGGCATCTTGGTGGCGGCGCATTTTGGTAAAAATACGGGCGGTGTGTAGATACATTTCTGGCATTTTGGGGTTGAGAGAAATGGCTTTTTGTAACTGTTCTAAAGCCTCTTCTAATCGGTCTTGCTGCACCCGTAAACAGCCGATATTAGCATAGGGTTCCGCCCAATTGGGTTTCCGGGAAATTGCCCGTTGATAACTGGCGATCGCCTGTTCGTATTCACCCCGCCGCGCCAGAATATTGCCAAACTCAAAGTTAAATTCGGCTTCTACTAAATCGGGTTTTAATTCTAAGGCGATTTTCCAGGAATTAATGGCGGCTTCTGTATTTCCTAATTGTTGATAAACTCTCCCTAAATTCCAATGTACCGCCGCCAAGTCCGGTTTAATCTCAATGGACTTTTGATAAGCGGCGATCGCTTCGTTTACCTGCCCATTTTGCAGATACATCGTCGCTAGATTAGCATGAACTTCCGCAAAATTAGGATTAATTTCTAAGGCTTGATTATAGGCGCGAATTGCTGAGGATATTTTGCCTTGAAAATGTAAGGCATTACCTAGGACTACATAGACTAATAAAAAATTAGGATCGAGTTTTAATATTTCCTGACAGGTGGCAACAGTTTCCTCTAATTTGCCTTGAGATAAATATAATTCTGCTTGTTTTTGTAAAGATAATACCCTGGGATTTATCGGCTTTTCTGCCACAAATTTCTCATCAGTTTTAATTAATAACTGTTCAGTGGGAGAGGTAACTAAATCCTCTGATTCCTGGGTGTCTTCCTGATAGTGTAATTCCCCTTCTAAGACTTGACCAGAAAAATCTACCCCCTGTTCATCAAAACTGTCGGTGGCATCTTCTATAAAATTCATCGATTCACTGATAGACCCCGAAACTGGAGTTTCTAGCAGAGATTTTAATTCGGCAATTTTGGCGAGAATATCACTATTATTAGCATCAAGTTTTAGGGCGGTTTGATAATTGGCGATCGCCTCATTAATCTGACGATTTTTTGCCAACGCTTCCCCCAGTTTTAAATAAAATTCTGGTCGATTAGGTTGTAGATTAATCGCCCGCTGATAACAGGTAATCGCCCCCGAAATATCCCCTGATTTAATCAGAGCATTTCCTAACATCCAATGAACAATCGCTAAATTAGGAGCAATTTCTAGGCATTTCTGATAACAATTAATCGCCTCATTCCATCTCTCTTGTTGATAATAAATACCTGCCAAATTACTATAAGCTATGCTATAATTAGGCTCGATTTCTAACCCTTGAGTATAAGCCCAAATCGCCAAATCCAGAAAATTACACCTTTGCAGAGCATTACCAACTCGCCCATAGGCCGTAGCCAAATCAGGCTGTAATTCCAAAGCCTTTTCTAAAGCCGAAATAGCCGGATCAATTTCCTGATTATAAATATATGCTTCTGCCAACAGGATATAAACCTCGGCATTATTAAGATCCAGTTCTAAAGCCTTCATATAAGCGTCAATACTAGCCGGATAATCACCCTGACTCAAAAATTGCTGACCTTGACAACAATAAACCTTAATCTGTTCGGAATTCACTAACTTACCTCAAATGCGTGTTTATACAACTAATAATAATCTGTGATAGTATTAGGCAGAATTGGCAACCCTCCAACAGTTACCCAAAGTTATCACTTATTCAAACCAAGGCTATGCTATGATATAATACAACACCAACGCTACTTATCCAACCCTAGGGAATTTTGGTTTTGACTCAAATCTGATGTTTGCCAAGGTACAAAACGCGATAAAGTAAAAATTGTTGATCAAACTACAGTTATCCAAAACTGTCCTTTAGGAGTATTTAGCATGAGTCCAGAACAAGACCCCGTTAAGTTAATGAAGCAACAGGTTGGCAAAGCGGCAGCAGACCGGGTTAAATCCGGTTCCATTGTCGGACTGGGAACGGGGTCAACCACAGCATACACAATTCAATTTTTAGGAGAACGCCTCAAAAGTGGGGAAATCAAAGATATTAAAGGCGTTCCCACCTCATTCCAAGCCTCTGTACTTGCCAAGGAATATGGCATTCCCCTCACCACTTTAGATGAAATTGACCATATTGATATCGCTATTGATGGTGCTGATGAGGTCGATCCTAACAAAAATTTAATCAAAGGTGGTGGTGCCGCTCACACTCGCGAAAAAATTGTAGACTGTTTAGCAGATCAGTTTATTGTAGTTGTAGATGGTTCTAAAATGGTAGATCGTCTGGGTTCTACATTTTTATTACCCGTGGAAGTTATACCAATGGCGATGACTCCGGTAATGGCAGCTATTACTAAACTTGGGGGGAAACCGACCCTGAGAATGGGAGTCAAAAAAGCTGGACCTGTGATTACAGACCAGGGAAATATGGTGATTGATGTCAAATTTGATGCGATCGATAATCCCGCCGAATTAGAAAAAACCCTCAACAATATTCCTGGGGTTTTAGAAAATGGTTTGTTTGTGGGTGTAGCTGATGTTATCCTAGTGGGAGAAATCAAAGACGGTCAACCTATTGTCCGCGAGATTTCATAATCCTAAAAACCGGGGGATAGAAACACAAGCACTGGTTTCTATTTCCCCTAATTGTTGCAATGGAAATAGCCGATGATGCACTATAGACGGTTTGGACGAACTGAACTGCCGATGCCTGTATTATCCTGTGGTGGAATGCGGTATCAATATCAATGGCAAGATGCCTCTCCTGAAAAAATACCCCCCGAAAGTCAGCGGAATTTAGAAGCGGTAATTCGCCGTTCCCTAGAGTCGGGAATTAACCATATTGAAACCGCTAGGGGTTACGGTACATCAGAGATGCAACTGGGTTGGATTTTACCAAAACTACCCCGGGAAAGGCTAATTGTTCAAACCAAAGTTTCCCCGAAACCTGACCCGGCTGAGTTTCGCCGTGACTTTGAAAAATCCCTGAAATATTTACAGTTAGACCATGTAGATTTATTGGGTCTGCATGGGATTAATACCCCGGAACTTTTAGAATATTCGATTCGACCCGGTGGCTGTTTAGAAGTGGCTCAAGAATTACAAAAAGAAGGAAAAGTGAGATTTATTGGCTTTTCCACCCACGCGCCAACGGATGTTATTGTTAATGCGATCGCTACTGATAAATTCGACTATGTTAACCTACACTGGTATTATATCAATCAACTAAATTGGCGCGCTATTGAAGCCGCCACCCGTCATGATATGGGAGTATTTATCATCAGTCCTTCTGATAAAGGTGGGAAATTATATGATCCGCCTCAAAAGTTGGTAGACCTATGTTCTCCCATTAGTCCCATTGTATTTAACAACTTATTTTGTTTATCTCATCCCCAGGTTCATACCCTCAGTTTAGGCGCATCTAAACCTACAGATTTTGATGAACATTTACAGACTCTTGACCTCCTAGACCGTTGGGATGAAATCGTACCCCCCATTTTAGAAAAGCTAGAGAAAACCTCTATAGAAGCCCTAGGGGAAGATTGGTTAAAGACATGGAATCAGGGTTTACCTAACCCAGAAGATACACCCAATAATATTAATATTCCCATCATTCTGTGGTTAAGAAATTTGGCGATCGCATACGATATGATAGAATATGGTAAAATGCGCTATAACTTACTCGGAAATGGTGGTCATTGGTTCCCCGGACAAAACGCCGCCACTATTGACCAAGTAGATTTAAGCCACTGTTTAAAAAATAGTCCCCACGCCGATAAAATCCCCCAATTATTGCGAGAAACCCATCAACTGCTAGGCGGTCAATCAGTCCCCAGACTATCTAAAAGTTAAGTTAATCAGAATCCGGTAATAATTACCCCACTATCCTATTAGCAATAAAGCGCGGAGTAAAACTTTAGGTCTCAGAAGAGTCTTAATAGTTAGTCGTGGCGGTTTAGGGATATAAGTAGATTGACGACTAAAGTGATATTCTTGCCATCGCAAAACCACAATACAAACCAGATAAATCATATAACCTGGTTCCTCCATCTGAGTAAAAATTAACCCAAAAGACAAGGGACATAAAACCAGAAACTTAGAAATATCATCAAAACAGAGTCTACGCCAAACCACAAACCAAATATATAAAAATGATGCCAGTCCCAAAAAACCTACATCTCCCCAAATTCCCGCCCAACCAAACAGGGGAGAAAACATACTCGATTGATCTCCTAACCAACTAGCTCCTGCGGCTCCCCAAATGGCATTAGTAGCTGGGTGTGAAGTAGCCCCAAGGGGTCTTAAAATAAACGCATATTCCCGCAGCATCCAGCCTCCTAGTCTTCCTACAGTGTGACCAGGACCTAAGCCTAGTAAAGGATGAAGGGGAGACTCATAGAAAGTCGGAACAATGCGAAAGGTAGCAGATTTCAGTAAAGTAGCTTCTCCTTCGGGTCCATAAATTTCCGGCCGCATCCAAGTTTGAAAAGCACCCATACCAGGTACATTATGAATCGCCCACCAAAACCCATAAGATAATATCCCAAAAATAATTAAAAACTTAATGGCATCAGCCAGATTTTTAAACTTAGTCAATAGCAGAAATACTCCAGCAATGCCAAACACTAAAACCACCTGTTTAGCATCAGAAATAACCATGTGCCAAAAAGTTGCTAAAATCACCACAGTCCGCAACCATATAGGCAGATTTTTGGCAGCAAAAAAATAGTAAATTCCAAAGGTTAATGATACAGAAGCACCGATGACATGACCGGCACCTTGGGCAATAAAAACACCTTTGATATTGTCTTCTAATCCCTGGCGTAGATGGAGATGCAGAACATACTGTTGCACATAGGCAAATGCTAGATTAGTGAAGGATGCAAAAACAATATAGCCACGCAATTGGTTTAACTTATCTAAAGTAATCGGGACAGTCAGAATAATAACAATAAATAAAAAATGTTCACATAACAACAAGAAATTAACGGCAATATTAATTAAACCTGCGGTATTTAATAAGGCACTTGCTACCGAAATTACCAGAAAGATAAATAGGGCAACTACCATTTCTTTAATGATGGTAATTTGTTGTCGGTCTTTGACTTTGGTTTTCCACAGAGCAAAAGCAAACAGCCATGGCACTATTCCCAGATGCAATAAGTTAACAATTGATGGGAATTTTAAAAGCTGAAGTACCCGGGAAAAAAATGCCGAACTGAAGGCAACTAGAGTCAGGGTAGATAGTTTAATATATCCTTTTTTGGGTTTAGTTAATATTGGCTGATTGTGGTTAATTTTCATGAGTAACTAAATCTACTAGGATTTACTTAAAACTAACTGGTAAATTGATTTAAGTTGCTGATAATTTTGTGGTGCTGTATACTTGGCTTCAAATTCTGCTCGTGCTTCTCGACGCATTTGGGGGAGTTTTTTGGGATGAGAAATTAGGGAGTCAACTTGTTCGGTAAGACTGATAGGATCGCCGGGTTTAAATAGGAGTCCCGTGCGACCATGTTCTACTAATTCGGCGATCGCACCTAAGTTAGAAGCAATGACCGGAGTACCCTTAGCAAAGGCTTCTACAGCCACTCTACCAAAGGTTTCATACCATTTAGAAGGGAAAATTAAAACCATTGCTTCTCCCATCAATTTATACACTTCTGGGAGGGGTCTACGTCCTAACCATTGAATGTGAGGTAATTTCTCAGCAGCGGCTTGGACACGGGGAACTAAAGGACCATCTCCCACAATTTTTAAGGGTACTGGTTGACGGAGATTTTGCCAAGCATCAATCAGCACATCTAAGCCTTTTTCTACAGATAATCTACCTACAAAGAGTGCATATCCCCCTTCCCCGTTGCCAACTCCGGGATCGGGATAGACAAAGTTAGGTTTAACGATTATTTGGTCTTCTGACCACCCGGCTTGAATAAATTTCTGGCGCGCAAATTGGCTGAGGGTAATAAATATATCTACCTGATTTACCCACGTGCGAGCCATACGGTGTAGGGTTAACATGGTTGCAGTTACGCCACTGGCGGCTCGATTTTGTCGGTAACAGGCGTGAATAACTCCGGGATAAGGTACAAATTTACCTAGGCAATCTTCACAAATGCGATCGTCTCTAAAAAATAATCCATTAGGGCAAATTAATCGGTAATTTCGGAGGGTCTGAACTACGGGAACTCCCTCAGATTTAGCCGCATAGTATACCGATGGAGATATCAAGGGGAAAAAGTTTTGAACATGGACAATATCTGTGGGATGAGTTCGTAACTTCTGTTTAACTATTTGGTAGGCTTCTGTAGACCAAATGGTTGTCAAGGCTAAATTGGTTTGATTAAGGGTGGCAACTCGATCATTGCTATCTTGATAAATATCAACTTGATTACCATTTTCTTTGAGCAAATTGGCTTCGGCTTGGGCTGATTCGTCTTCCCCGCCTCGAATTTGATAATTGTTATGAATAGACAAAATACGCATTAAGATTGAGTTTATGGCTCAGTAAATTGCTATAGTTATTATACAGTAAACTTTTTCATTATGCTGGCTCTGTTGCGTTCCCTAATCCTGGCGGCGCTAAAACTGTTGTATAAATTTCTTCTAATCTTCGCGTTTGGCGATCGCGGTTGAAGTTCGCCTCCATGTGTTCTCGGCTTCGCTGACTAAGTTTTTGCCAAAGTTCAGCATCATTGAATAATCGTAATATAGACTCTGCCAACCCCGCCACATCTCCTTCGGGACTCAGAAACCCGGTTTCTCCATCGATGACGGCTTCTGGGATCCCTGCGTGGTAGGTGCTGACCACAGGAAGTCCCATGGCCTGGGCTTCCAGTACCACGTTGGGTAAGCCTTCTGAGTCTCCCTGGGATGCGGTGATGCTGGGAGTTGCCATAATGCGGGCGCGGTTCATCCAATATTTAACAACTTCCGGGGGTTGTAAGCCTAAAAATTGGTAATCTTTGAGGGTATTGGCGGCGGCGGTTTCTAGGGCGGTTCGTAGGGGGCCATCACCAATGATCACTAATTTTAGATCTGGTTGTTGGGATTGTATTTGAGCGATCGCCTTAATTAAATATTTACAGCCTTTTTTTTCGGTTAAACGGCCGACAAATAACACCACAGGTTCCCGAACGATCACCGGATCGGGTGCAAATTTATCGACATCAACCCCATGATAGTGGGAGCGAATCTTTTCAGGCGGAAACCCCTGTTTCACGAGTTGGTTATGGATAAATTTAGACACCGTTAAAAATAGTTTAGCCTCCCTTTTGAGGGTTTCTTGGCGTTGAAAATAAATCCAGTGATTGAGGGAGGTATACTGAGATGATTCTTTATTTACCGTAGCATCTGCGCCCCGGTAGTGAACGATAAGGGGAATTTTTAGCGATCGTACCCACGGCAACACTAACGCCCCACTCAAGCCAAATTGAGCGTGAATGAGAACCGGATCTAATTGTTTAATTTTCCTGTAGATACCCGGAGCAAATCCAATTAATTTAAACACCTGTTCCTGCACCTTACCGAGGGCATTATCTTGATTAATAACCATGGTTCGTTCCGGTGGTAAATACAAGCCATTAACTCGACGACAGCCAACATAGTAAGCAGTATACTTTTGTAATTTTTCAGCCGGATCTCGGATAAACGTTTGAGAGGGGGGAAGTAGGAGGCTATTAAAAATAATGATATTCACAATTATTTCACCAAGCGACTAGACGTTTTCACCATTTCTCTAGTTTGGGGTGAGAGAACCTGACCCCAAATTCTAGGCAATGTATATTGGGGATTTAAAATAGCTGATAATCCCAAATAAAAAGAAGCAGGAATATATTGTTTTTCTCCGACCAGTAATCCCGATCTGCGATAGTAAAACATTGCCAAGGTTTCTAAATATTTGCTCAGACGTTTAAGGATAGGCCAAGCCGCACGTTCTTGGATAAATTCTTCAAATGTCGGCTCTGGTTTTCCTTCTAAACGCGCGACGTGACGAGATCTTACATATCGCATCACTTGGCGTTGAAAAAAGAAGCGTTGCATAGAGCCACTTTGAGAATGAACTCGATAAAGCAAAAGGGGTTCTGGAAGCGAGATAATCGGCCCATACTCAGCCATGCGATCCATCAGTTCCAAATCCTCAGCAGGAAAAAATTCAGCCCGATATCCACCCACTTTGAGTATAATATCTTTTTTAAATAATGCTGTTGGGTGGTTGAGATTAACCACATGGCCTTGCTGACGCATTTGGTAAAATTGTGCTTCAGTTGTCGGACCTAAAGGGGAAACACTTAAAATCTCCCCTCGGGAATTAATATGATGAACTGTGGCTCCTAAACCGACCAATTGAGGCATGGCAGCAATTACCTCCATTTGGCGCTCAAAGCGTTGAGGAAGGGCAATATCGTCAGAATCCATAATCCCAATCCAGGGATATTTAGCAACCTCAATTCCCAAGTTTCTTGCCTGACTTGCACCACCGTGATCTGAATGAATTACCCTAATCCGATCATCTTGTTTCTGGTATCGTTCGATAATTTGAATTGTCTCGTCTTCGGAGCCATCATCGACCATAATTAATTCAAATTCAGTAAAAGTTTGATTGAGAATGCTTACAATTGCAGGATCTAAAAAATTTTCGGCATTATAACAAGCCATGATGACGCTAATCATAGGATTCTCCTAATTTGTAAATCAGATTAATAATATCATTTATATTCGAGCATTTTTTCATAGGTTTGATTCAGTAACTTACCCTTAACTTTCCAGCTATAAAATTCTTGAACTCTCTGCCTTCCTGCAAGCCTATAATCGTCAAAAACAGCAGAATTATTAGCTAAAATTGTCATAGCATTAGCTAAACCATCAATTGCTTGTTGGGGCTGATCAGCCGGTATCTTAAACCCAGTTTTTTCGGTAACAATTAGCCCTGGTCCTCCCCAATCTAGGCAAATAACCGGGCGACCCGCCGCCATTGCTTCTACACAAACTAAGCCCCCAGATTCGTGTAAGCTGGGATGAACTAACGCCAAGCATTCTGATAGTTTTTTTAGGGTTTCCGGTCGAGATAAGTGATTCCAGAATTTCACTTGGTTGGTAATTCCCAAATTTTGAACTAGGGTTTCAAGTCGGCGGCGTTCTGGCCCGTCTCCGACGATCCAATATTCAGCATCTGGAGGGAATTTTGCTTGGGCGAAGGCTTTGAGTCCGAGATGAAACCCTTTCCAGTGTAACAGGCGACCGATACTGATAAATTTAACCCCTTGAGGTTGAGAGTCGCCACACTGGTTGAGTTGAGTGATTTCTAAATCCGATAATCCTAATTGAGATAAAACCTCTACATTTTTCGCCCCTAATTTTCTGAGTCTCTGGGTGGTTTCTGCGGTGGTTCCCCTGGCTAAAATACTGCGTTGGGCAGTGAGTTTAACGAAGGGGTCTAATTCTCCTAAAGTCCTGGCTATATCTCGCATTATTTCATACATAATTCCCCGCCAACCAAAGTCTTTCCAGAAGGCTTTGGGAGCTGATTCTCCACCCCCTACTGGTCCCCATAAAAAAGGAATAGGAAGAAGTGCTAAAAAACTGGGGGTTGAGTGGCGAACATAGGTGACATGATGCACTATGTGAAAATTTATGGTTTCCTGGAGTTTTTTGGCAACTAAATAAGCTGCTATTTGCCATAAATAATAGTGCAGGTAAACTAGCTTTTTTTTGAGATGGAGTGGTCGCAGCCAGGAGGGAGGTTCGCAGTAAATTACCTGTAGTTTAATAATGGGGTTTTGGTTGAGTTGGGCTTCAATGGTTGGGCGGTTATTTTGTCGGGTGAGAACCCAAACATTATGATATTTTGCTACTTCCTGAATAGTATGCCAACCTACCCCCGGTTCTGAACCTTCTCCGGGGCGACAGGCGTAAGCTGAAATTAGAATATTTAAAGGTTCCACGCCTCCTCCTTTGGTTTAGGAATTTGGAAATATAAAAGATGTAACTTGATTGAGAAAATTAGCTGCGGCTTGGGGGGTGTAATTATTCATTAATTTTTGCGATCGCATTCCCATTAACCTAGCTAATTCGGGATTGTGAATAAACCGGGTCATCAATTCTGCTAAATATTCCGGCTGTTGGGGATGAAAACAATAACCGTTTTCTCCATCGGTAATTAATTCCGATGCTCCGGCTAATTCAGAACACAAAATAGGTCGCCCTAAAACCATTGCCTCTAATACTACCATCCCCCAAGTATCCTCCAAAGTGGGTAAGACAAAAATATCAGCTTGGGTGAAATAAGTGGCTAAGTTATTGTATTCTACCCGACCAAACCAACGCACATAATTAGTGAGTTGATTGTGTTGACAAAAGGTTTCTAACTCCTGTCGTTGCTCACCATCACCCACAACCCATAACTGATAATTAGTTTCTCCCTGTTTTTGTAGTATAGCACAGGCTTCTAAAAGATAGCTCAAGCCTTTGCGAGGAATAATTACCCCTACAAATAAAAAGGTTAGCTTTTGAGAATATGTAGATTTTAAATCCCGATCAGGAGTACCCAGGGATTGCACCCATGGCACCTCATAGGGATGAACAAAAACTTGATTTTCTTTGGCATTTAGAATCTCTATTAGATAGTTTTTGCCACCGTGAGAGTTGGTAATACAAGCGTCAGCAGCTTTTACCATACCGCGTCTAATAGCTAGACGTAGGGGGGAGTTACGATAGTCTACACCGGGGGAACTCCCCTCGTAAGCGATGACAACTCGCCAACCTCCTATAGGTTTAAATAAAATGGCTAAAATTGTCCACACGCCAAAGGAGTTAGAAAAAATTAAATCTGGTTTAAACTGGAGTAATCGCTTGACAATATTTAGGGGAAGATAGGTAAAATTATCTCCATAACTATTGGCAGATTTTCTCAGGGAAATAATTTGGCGATCGCCTAAAATTTCCACTCTAAAACTATCCTCTAGTCCCGGTGCGAAACCATGCCAGCGACTGGTAAAAACCGTGGTATCTGGAAATAACTGGCTGTAGCAACTCAGGGAAGGTTGCCAGTAGTAAAAAGCAGATGTAAGCAACCATGCAACGCGGGTATTTTTCATGATAATTACCTAATTAATATTCGGAGATATCGGATTGTTTCATGGTTTTAATCGTTGTTAAATACTGTCCTAAAAATGGTAAACCGCCGATGGCGGGTAGGAAATATCGAGCTGTACACAGTAGACCCAAACCTGCGGCCACAGTGGCATCAAAATAAGGTTCATAGAAGATAACCAGTGCTGCATCCCGAGTTCCGACTCCCGCGAAAGTTAGGGGTAATAAACCCGCTAAAATTGCCAGGGGAGAAAGGGCGAGGCTGGACATAAATGGAGCCCAGGCGTTGAGAGCTAGGATAAAAAACCAGATTTGCAAGAGATGGAGAAACCAGATAAAAATTGAAGTCGCGCTAATTTTCACAAGTTGGCGTTTGTCGCTCCAGAAGTAATTGTGCATTTGAGCCCATGAGATTTGCAGTTTTTTAACTTTTTCTTTAATTTTATTGGGGGCAACTTTGCGAATTATTCGGAAGAATAAATCAGCAAATTTACGGGAGCCTAAAATTGATAATCCCACCAATAAACCGATAGTTACACCAAGGGTCATAGTCCAGAATAGCAGGTCTTTTTGGGGATACAAAAGCAATCCAAATACGCACCATAGCAGCAGGGAGAGTAGGTCGCAGGATTTCTCAAAAACCACCAGGGAAAGGGACAGGGAACCGCTCAAATGCCCCCGTTCTCGCATGAAGTAGGCTTTAGCAATATCCCCCATTTTGGACGGTAAAACCATGTTGAGGACGCTGGCGGCGAGAATGAGGCGGTTGGCTTCTGCAAATCCGAGATAGGTGCTTTTGGGCATAAGTTGTTGTAGTCGCCAAGCGGTAAATAAAGTAATAGGAATTACCATGGCTAAACTCACAGGCATCCAAAAGCGATCGGAATTTAGAAAGATGTCTGCTAATCCTTGCAGGTCAATTTTAGAATAAATAATTGACAGGATAATAATGCTAACGGCAATGGAAATAAATCGCTTCATAGAGACAAATCCTAGGGCTAAAATTTAGTTGTCTTTGTGATGGTCATATTCCATCCTACGCAGGCGCAGTTGAATATCTTCTAGCATTTTTCGATTTACAGCCATTAAATCAGCAATTAAACCAAACATCCACAATTGAAAACCAATTAAAATTAGGATAGCCGCTAAAATTAAACTGGGAGCGCGAGCGCGGGTAGGTTCTCCCACAAATAGCACTAACCAACGGATACATAATATCAGTCCTAAACTCAGGGGAAAACTTCCTATAAAAGTGAATAATCGCAGCGGTCTATAGGTCATGAAAATTCTAAAAATGGTAAAAATTGACCGCTGGATATAGGAAGGAATACTTTTAACTAATCGGGAAGGTCGTAAATAGGAATTAGTACGGATGGGTACGGATGTAATAGCGATACCTTTTTGACCTGCTTGAATAATGCTTTCTAAGGTATAAGTATATTCATTAAAAACATTAAGCTGCATGGCTGCTTGGCGACTGAAAGCTCTAAAACCACTGGGAGCATCGGCTATTTTAGTGCTACTGGCAACTCGCACAACACGACTACCGAGTTTTTGCAGGAACTTTTTAGCAGCAGAAAAGTGTTTAATATTCTGAATTGGTCTGGCTCCAATGACGACTTCTGCATAACCTAATAAAATGGGTTCGATGAGTTTGGGTATATCTTGGGCGCAGTATTGGTTATCAGCATCGGTGTTAACAATAATATCTGCTCCGGCTTTTAATGATGCTTCAATTCCTGCCATAAATGCTTTAGCCAAACCTTGATTATGGTCAAAATTTACCACATAATCAACACCACAGGCTTTGGCAACTTCTACAGTATTATCAATACTACCATCATTAATAATTAGCCATTCTACACAATCGATACCGGGGATTTGGCGGGGAAGTTCCGATAGGGTAAGTCCGATAGTTGGTGCTTCGTTAAAACAGGGTATCTGAATAATTAGCTTGGTCATAATTTGGTTGATTAATTGTGTTTAATAAAAACTGTCACCACCTCTTTTGACCATTGGGGTTGATAAACTTGTTGGTCAATAATGATTTCAGGGTTGTTGATTTCTGCTACACCACTGGCGATAATAGCGCAGGGAGAAAAGTCCTGATGGGGGGATATTTTGGCTTTGATGGCAGATTCATTATTTATCATAATATGTCTAAGTGTGATAGGGCGATCGCTTTTTTGCTTAAACAGTACCCAAAAAGGATATTCCCAGGTGTCACCCCCAAGAATCAATCCGACATCTTTACAGTTTTCAGTTAGGATAAAATCTACTGATTCACTATAGGGTGCTTGCAGTTTTGGTATATTAATAAAATATTGGTCGTTACGGCTAAGAGTCCAAAGATTATTTACCTGATTCTCTGACAAGATTTTACTGTTAAAAACTAGAGGTCTTGATTCATTAAAAATTAACCATAATAAGGAAGCAATAATCATAATTATAGCTACTGAATTGGCAATTTTAGGCTTTAATAATTTGTCCATAATTACTCCTATAAATGCTGAGGATAGGACGAAAAGGGGTAAATGTAGACGACTGCGCCAAGGAGACCAAGCAATCAAGGTACAGAACAATAAAAATCCCACTATAATCGACAGCATATAAATGGCTAAATAGTAGCGCTGTGGTTGAGGAAATTTAGGTAATTTGATGACAAATAAAATAGATAATCCCATAAATAATATTATATGAATAGGATTGCCTGCCAAATCTTCATGATTTATTAAGGTATGAATATCGAAATTTTGACCGGGCGGAAAAGTGGTTCTTTGGTCGTTAATATCAACTCCAATTAATTGGTGAACGGCGGCAATACCATTAATTAATAGTAGATTAATATCTCGAGATGAAGTGCTTAGGTGTAGGGCTATATTTCGGATAGTGTTAGAAATTAAAATCGGGATGCTGAAAACCTCTAGTTTGTAGTCTCCAGAGGTTCCTAAAATTGAACCAAATACCTCATAATTTCTCTGAAAATGACCGAAATTAATAGCTAAAGCGATCGCACCAATAACCATAAAGGGTTGCCATACTTTCCAGCCACATTGCTGGAGACTAACTAAGCCAAACCATAATCCGAAGGGAAAAAGATAAAAATAGGCGGTTCCTTTAGTTAATACGGCTAAACCTAAACTTGCACCAATAGCTAAGGGATAGGAAACTCTTTTTTTATCTTGAATAGAAATGAGTGTATAATAGACAAAAGCCACCATCCAAAATGCACCCACATAGTCGGTTTGAGTGCTAGATGCTTGTAAAATACCCATGGGAATTGTGGCACAGAAAACGGCGGCAAATACCTGCGATCGCAGTCCCCCACCCAGTTGTTTAGCAATTAACGATATCCCGATAATACTCCCTACCATACTAACCCATTGAACGAAATTAGCGAGGCGATCGCCACCACTAAGAATTTGCAGATTTGTCACAGCAAAACCCGACCAAAGACCAAGGGATATTTGTCTAGTAATTGAGGTGGGATAGTGATTAACGCTACCATTTTGCATCCAGTGAACTACTCTACTCATGTGATAGGTCATAGAGTCCCAGTTATTAGGGGGTGCGATCGCAGCAGTTAGGCCAATTATGAGGATAATAACTGCGACGCTGGCGATCGCCAATTTGAGAAACACCGAAATATTATCAAATTGCCAATTAACCAACTTAATTTGACTTGTCCTCAGAATTTTACCAACCGTCAAACCTAAGATAATATTAACTATAATCCATACCATAAATAATGGCATAAATTTGAGCCACCCAAACATACTCAGTAATTCGGTAATTAATACTACTAAAGTTCCCCAGGCGAGTCCAGTTGATAAAATCCCACTCCGCCAACCTTGTCCGCTTTGACGAAATATCAGAAACAGAAATATAAGTGGAAGTAAAATCAGGATGGCAGACATCTGTTTAACCTCAGCATTCAGGTAGCGAAATATTAACTATACTTGTTCAAAAATAATCCGGGAAAACTCGGATGCTGAGTTTTGTTTAACCCAATTTTGCATGGGTACAGGATCGCAAATTTCCAGAGGATTAGGAATTTCTAAAAACTTAATTAATCCCTTAGCAATTTCTTGGGGTTGGCTAGAATCAACAGTTAATCCCAGATGATAGCGTCGCACCATTTCTCCCATTAATCCATAATTAGAACATAGTACAGGTTTGTTAGCCGCCGCCGCCAATAAGAGAATACCACTCATCCCCACATGGCGCTGATACGGTGCTAAAACTACATCGGCAATTTGAAAATAAGCCATAACTTCTGACTCCGGCACAAATTGATAATATCTAATAATTTGAATTGGCTTAGTTTGACAAATTTCGGTAATTTGGCTGTCTAGGGAATTAGCAATGCTAGACTCTCCAACCAGGAGAATACACAGTTTCTGACACAAATCTGCTGGTAAACTAGCAATGCTATCAAGTAGCTGATAGATGCCTTTACGTGCTGTTAAAGCACCAAATAACAGAAATACTCGGCGCTGAGAATCAATTTGGAGACTCTTGCGCCAATCATCTATTATAATGGGTTTGAAATTATCCAATTTGACCGGATCAGGAAGGTAGACAGCTTTAGGTTGACTCGGAAACTTAGGAAACTGATTAAGTTGGGGGACGGCGAAAGGATCAAGGCAAAAAATAGTTTGCAGTTGAGGATTAGCCAAAATGCGTTTTAGGGCTATTTTTTCGCGTAACTGTTGCAGGTAATTTTTCCAAGTGCGATCGTAATTAGCTAATTGGTGATAGTGAAAAGTCGGCCGAAAATAAATCCCCGAAAATGTGCAGGGTGATTTTGCCCCCAACGCTAGGGGAATTTGACAGGTATCAAAATACATAATCAGACAATGATCGGGTCTCAAGTTGGTGGCATACTTGCAGAAAATTTCCCACTCTTGAAAATGGCGGCTTAGTCTTTTTAGCCTAGATTTTCGGGAGTTAAGATGTTCTTCTTCGGCTTGGGTAATTGGCACAAAACGGATGTCTTGATGATGATCACCTTGACTCAATTCGACCACATCGTGATGTGCCTCTATAAATCTAGGAGATACAACAATCTCCAAGTTTTTTGGGATTTTGTGGATTTGCCAATATTCAATTAAATGGCGAATATAAGTGGGATGATGACCGCGAATCGAAAGGTCAAATAACATCAATTTTTGTGGATAATTTTTCACGGTGATTTTATCCCCTAGATTTATCGACATCCAATGATAGTCATTCCTCTAAATAAAAGGGGAGTGTTGGCTAATTTTTGTCTAAATTTATAAGGAAAAATGTTTAATAAATATTCTACCAACTTAATCACATTAATTGATATACTATTGATGGGAATTTCTAAGTAAATTTTGCCGTTAGACTTCACCCAAATTATCTTAGAAAAACCTACTTTATTAAAAATATCATACATTTCACTGAGTTTATATTCTTTTAAATGAAAGCCAGTAGCTTGCTGATCAAAGTGGCGAGAAACATCATGGGGGCCTGAATACCAATTAGGTGTGATACAAATATACTTACCATTGGCAGCTAAAGTATTGTAGATATTTTCAAGCTGTTCTAAAGCATCATCAGGATGTAAATGCTCCATTAATTGATGACTATAGGCTAAATCAACTGTATTTTCAGGTACGGGGATACTACAGCCATCGGAAATAAAAATTTCCATATTATCGGGAATATTCGGTAGTTTAGTAATTTCGGTTGATACATCAACTGCATAAACTCGTTTTACCCGTTTAGCGACTTCTAGGGATAAACTACAATCACCAGGACCTATTTCTAAATAGGTGATTTTTGGGTTAAGAAAACGGGCTAATAATTGCAAACGCTGGTTAACAATCCAAGTTTGAATTTCGGGGCTAGATTTCCGGGTAAGTTGAGGATGATGCGGGACTTTTTGGAAGAGTTGATTATATACCTCAGTGTATAAATGCCCATTAATGCGTTCCTCTCTGCTAGAATTCATTAACTGGCGGGCGAGTTCTTGTTCAATTTGATAATGTTCTTGAATTTGCTCCCAGGTGCGGCTATCTCTAGCATCAGTTTTGGGAGTATAAACCTGAGTTTTTTCGCTCTGAGTTTTAGTCATAATTAATCGGTAAATTGAGGTGGTACGAATTAGGTAAAATACGATAAACATTCAACTAAATCTCGGAAATTTAGGTGTTTATATGGAGATTGCTAAGACTCAAACAACCAAACAACGGAGAAATTATAGTTCTCGGCTGAATTATAGTAGGCGCGGTTATCAGAAACAAAATTTTATGTTGATTATGGCACGGTTTTCATGGGAAGTCAGCTATGGACAGTTATTGATAGTTAATATATAATTAGAGTTTAGATAATTAAAACTGATGCAATCATCTTTAACAATCAAATCCATATTAATTATAATAGAATAATCAAAGCATTGTTGGGAATTATTAACTATGGCTCTAGTTCAGCCCGATGTGGCACTTTTCCTTCGTTATATCGGCGGAGGTGGTGCGGAGAGGGTTATGCTAAATCTGGGTCGTGGTTTAATTGCAAAAGGCTTCAAAGTAGACTTAGTTATAGGTAAAGCCTGGGGGCCTCACTTGGCAAAAGTACCACCAGAAATAAGGATAATTGATTTGGGGGCTTCTGGGGTTTGGGGTACTATTTGGGCGCTGAGAAATTATTTGCAGGAATCACAACCAAAGTCGCTACTTTCTGCCCTCCATTATGCTAATGAAATGGCGGTTTGGGCAAAACGTCTAGGGGGAGTTTCCACTCGGGTGGTTGTGTCTGAACATAATACTTTTTCGGAGGCAATACAACATACTACTAAACTTAGAAAAATTTTGCTGCCGTTGTTTGTTCGCTATTTCTACCCCTGGGCGGATGGAATTGTAGCTGTTTCTAAAGGGGCGGCTGAGGACTTAGCTAAAAGTACAGGTTTAAATAGCGATCGCATTCAATATATTTATAACCCAGTTATCACGCCGGAATTACTGCAAAAAGCCCGAGAAACTTTAGATCATCCTTGGTTTCAACCGGGGGAACCTCCGGTAATTTTAGGAGTTGGAAAGCTGGAAGCACAAAAGGATTTTCCTACCTTAATTAAAGCCTTTGCTCAAGTGCGAAAAGTCCGGGAAGTTCGCCTGGGAATTTTAGGTTGGGGACCTGATGGCGATCGCCTCGAAAATCTCATCCAAGATCATGGTTTAGGAGATGATGCTGCTCTCTTAGGATATGCTGATAATCCCTATCCTTATATGGCAAATGCTGCAGTATTTGTGTTGTCTTCTCGCTGGGAAGGTTTACCAACGGTTTTAATTGAAGCTATGGCGGTTGGGACTCCGGTAATTTCCACTAATTGCAAAAGTGGGGCAGCGGAAATTTTAGCAGAGGGTCGATATGGTTCCCTGGTTCCCGTTGGCGATCCTACAGCCATGGCAGAGGCGATTTTAGCCACCCTCGAAGGTAACACCCAGGCTGTAAACACTTCATGGCTAGGACAGTTTAGCCAGGAAATGGCAACCCAAGAATATCTGAAAATTTTAGGACTTGATTCTCCTAATTAATCCTCATTATTAGTTGTAAATTCTCATTAAATTAGGTTATCATCTGATTAAAAAGTGATAAATATTGCTGGGCTTGTCTTTCTAGGGGAAAGACTCTTGCGGCTTTTTCTCTGGCGTTTTCCTGGAGTTTGTGCAGGCGATCGCCATCATTTAATACCCATTTAATCCCCTCGCTTAAATCCTCAATTTCATAGGGTTTGACCAGATAACCATTAACTTGGTGATCGACAATATCCTTGAGTCCAGTAGCATTAAAAGCCACCACCGGAGTACCACAGGCTAAGGCTTCTGAAGCCGTTTGTCCAAAGGATTCTTGCAAGGATGGAACAATCATCACATCGGCGGCAGAATAGACCAAAGCCAAAGCAATATCATCAGAGAAACTGCCGAGATAATTAGCTTTAAAACCTAAATCTACTGGGTTTTCCGGTTCCGCAGATCCAAAAACTACTAATTCAAGCTGATTTTGCCACCCTGACTGACTCAGCTTTTGCAGCGCCGGAAGTAGCAAATTAAAACCCTTTCGAGTGTCAGCAGTGGCGGCGATCGCCCCAAATAAAACCAGTTGTTTATCCTGGGGTAAATTCAGTAAATGTCGGGCGATTTTGGTTTCTATAGGTCGATAAATTTGGGTATCCAGACAGAAAGGAATCACCTCTACTCGTCGCTGTCCAAATAGGGAACTTGAACGCACACAATCCGCCATCCAACTACTAGGAGTTACAATAGTTAAGTTGAGATTTTTCCAGGCTTTAAATTTCCGTTTCCAAACCTGTCGGGATAAATCCCGATCGCGATCACTTTTGAGTTGGGGACATTGACCGCAGGCATTTTGGTAGCGATCGCATCCCTCGCTGTAGTGACAACCTCCAGTAAAGGGCCACATATCTTGGAGAGTCCACACTAAAGGTTTGTTCAATTTAGCCAAAGTTTCAATCTGGATAAAGCCATTACAAACCCAGTGTAAATTTACCACATCTGGGTTAATTTTAGCTACCCTAGCAGCTATGACATCAGGAAACCATTGAGGAGAAAAAAGCAGGCGATCGCGTTTTGGGTAGCGTCTCAGGGGGATACTATTAGCACCAGGACCTAGTTTAGTGATCATACTTTTTTCAGCTATAACAGTGCGATCGCCGCTAAATTTTCCCCGCACCAACATTCGAGATTCAACCCCCAGAGAAATCAAACCTCTATGTACTCTATATGCGGCTCTAGCCGCACCGCCTTCGACATCAGTTGAACTGAGAATTACTGGTTTCATCTGCGTATTTCCATGAGTTATGATTGAATATTTCCTAGGACAATTTCGTTATAAGTACCCGACCTAACAATGCGGCCTTTTTCCATAACATAAAGGCGATCGCAATGTTGTATAGTCGTCAAACGATGAGCAATCATAATCATAGTTTTAATTCCACTCAGAGATTTAATCGACTCAGTAACCAAACTTTCCGTCTCGTTATCTAACGCCGAAGTCGCCTCATCTAACACCAGAATATCCCGTTCATGATAAAGAGCGCGAGCAATACCAATTCGTTGGCGTTGACCCCCAGAAAGGCGCACTCCTCTTTCCCCCACCATGGTATTTATTCCATCGGGAAGTTCTTTGACCAAATCCATCAGTTGAGCCATTTCTAAAGCCTGTTGTAAACGTTTTTGATCAATTAAATCATCAGCCACCCCGAAAGCAATATTTCTCTCAATTGTATCTGCCATTAGAAAAATAGACTGGGGAATATAGCCAATCATATTTTGCCACGATCGCAAATTATTATAAATAGAAATATCATCAATTTTAATATCACCACCTTGGGGTATTAATAACCCCAGCATGATATCAACTAATGTAGTCTTTCCGGCTCCAGACTGACCAATAAAAGCAATCGATTCTCCCTTGTTAATCGACAAAGAAACATCGGAAATTGCTGGCAATTCACAACCAGGATATTGATAAGTAACTCCCTCAAAAATAATCTGATTATTAAAATCATGATGCTGGAATTTATCCGCAGCTAATTGGCTAACCTCTGTAACTACGGTTCGATTTAAACCTTCGCTATTTTTGAGAGTTTCAATTTCTCGCAAATCCTGACTTAATCTTTCTAATACATAGGTCATACTCCGCAATTTACTCATATCTTTACTCAAATTAGAAATAGCTGGTAGTAAACGAATTGATGATAAAGCGAATATACTTAATACTGGAATTAATCCATCAATATCTTGTCCCAGTAAAATCATAGTTGATGTGATTCCCACTAAAAATACAATTAAAATAGCCTCAACTAATATTCTAGGGACAATTTGAAAAGAAAGTAATAAAGTTCCCGCCTCTATATATTCCCGTGATTGATAACTCAGTTGTTCTTCAAAAAAGTCATAACAGCCAATTACCTTAGTTTCTTTAATACCTCCTAAACTATGATTAACAATACGAATAATCGATTCATCAGCATAACTCACACGCTTTCCCCAGTATTTAATTTTATCCTTAAAAGCATTCAGGATGACAATTAAAGGTACAAACAGAAATATTAAAACAATTACCACTAATTTACTGGTAAGCAATAGCAGTCCACTCAAAGCTATAATAATCATTAAATTAGCAGCAGAATTGAGGATAGGCATTAGAATATCGAGAGCAAAAGACTGGGTATAAATAATTATACATTGAATTACCGAGGCACTATCCTTAGACAAGTGGAAAGTATAAGGTACAGACAGATATTCTTGGATTAATTTTTCACACAATTTCCCACGAACTTTCAGACAAAACCCAAACACATAGGTTTTAATCTGCCAGTTTAAGAAAGATTTGACCGTAAATAAACCAATAATAAATAATCCCAATAATGCTATGCCTTGGGATGCTTCTGTTAAATTTAATCCCGCATATACAGAGGCGACAAATTCACTCTCCTTAACTAAATCGGGATTACTAGCCAGATTTAAAAAAGGTCCTATCATGCCAATTCCAAAGGCTTCCAGCACTGACATTAGGACAAATAAAATCACTAAAATTACTAACTGTTTGGGGGAAGCCGGAAGAATGAAAAAAAACCGATTGATAAAATTCTGCATTTGCGCTCTCTTTTACTCCCAATGCCTTGGATATTTGGAATGCCCAAAATTTACCCGTACCATGATATTTTAGATAATAGCCACCCATTATATTGACTTTACCCTACTATAGCAATAGAAAATATTATGTAAAGTCTGCCACTGTCTGACTAACCACCGGACTATCAAGTTGATAACTGATGTCTCATACTACCCTACAGTCAACCCCAGACGGAAGAACGGGTTAAATCTCAGCCTAGCTTTACAATCAGCACCCTTATTTAAACTTTTAAGTAAAGATTCTGTAAACTACTCCGTATTTTCACGGATATATGACAAAATTTAAAAAATTAAGCCCATCAGTCAGTTGAGACTGGGACTTGAGTGATTCTTCCCGCAGCTTGGCATCAGCTTTTTAGCTTCTTATTAACTAACCGATGATTAACCCCATGGCCACTGATATTAACTCAAGGTCTTTCCCCGTGGAATGGCCATTGTCGGCGTTCAGAGTATCGGAAAGCCTTAACACTGGTCAACAGGTAGTGATAATTGACTCCGGGGTTGAAGATTATCGGGAGTTAATTAGGGGCCTTCGCGCAGTTGTAGATGTCATAATTTTAGACCCCAACAGAGATGGTGTCCTACAGATAGCGGAGACCCTACACCAATATAATACGATCGCACAAATTCACATCATCTGCCACGGCTCACCAGGTTGTCTGAAATTGGGAAATGTGGAACTCACCTCAGAAACCCTTCCCCACTACAGCCAACACCTCGAAACCCTCAACCATAAACTGCACCATAGCTCTATTATCCTCTATAGTTGCCGAGTCGCCGCCGGACCCAGGGGGGAAACCTTCCTCCAACAACTGCATCAACTCACTGGTGCCAATATTAGCGCCTCAACTACCCCCACAGGTAATCACCAATTAGGGGGAGACTGGGATTTTCAGGCCAGCATAGGAAACCCTATCGATACTGATTCGATATTTTCCCAAGTCACAATGGCAACCTACAGCCACACATTAGCCTTTGAGTCCGACGACTTCAACACCAACAGCCTCAACGCCTGGTGGAATTTTATCACTCCCAACAATAACAGTTCCTACCTACTCACCGGAACAGGTACATCAGATGCTTATGTAGAACTATCAGTCCCTGGTGCTACTGATATGTGGAATCGCAACCGTAGCGCCTCCAGACTCATGCAGGCGGCTCAAAACCAAGATTTTGAGTTAGAAATCAAATTTGCCGCCGACCCCGCATTAAATAAGCAAATGCAGGGGATTTTGGTAGAGCAAGATGATAACAACTGGCTCAGGTTTGATGTCTTTAAAATTAATTCAGATTTAGCCTTATTTGCGGGTTCGACCCGTAACGGTGGTTCCCGGTCTATGATTCGTATGGGGGTACAACCCGGACAAGCCCGACACCTGAAAGTTAACCGCACTGGGGATGTCTGGACTCTCAACTATTCCCCTGATGGTTCAACTTGGACGACAGCCGGGAGTTTTACGGAAGCCTTACAAGTCCAACAGGTGGGGTTATTTGCGGGAAATGCTGACAGTTCATCATCTCCTCAGTTTACCAGCCAGGTGGATTACTTTTTTAATACAGCGGCTCCTATTATTCCAGAAGATGGTCAGGTTGTTACTCCAGAACCAGTTGAAAATCAGCCACCCATAGCCAATGATGATACAGTCAGAGTAGAACCAAGCCAGTCCGTTATCATTGATGTATTGAGCAATGATAGCGACCCGGATGGTGTTTTAGTCCCGGATACGGTGACGGTGGTTGATTTACCAGACTACGGTACTATCACCGTTAACCCTAACGGAACAATCACCTATAGCCATGACGGTTCATCTACCAGTACGGATAGCTTTACTTATACCGTAGAAGATGATGATGGCGCTACCTCTAACGAAGCTACCGTTTTCCTGACTATCGAGGAAAATCAGCCACCCACCGCTAATGATGATAACGCCACGGTCCGCACCGGAAACGCCGTTACCATTAACGTCCTTAATAATGATAGCGACCTTGATGGTGTTTTAATCCCAGATACGGTGACGGTAGTTGACTCTCCCAACTACGGTAATATCACCGTTAACCCTAACGGAACAATCACCTATAGCCATGACGGTTCATCTACCAGTACGGATAGCTTTACTTATACCGTAGAAGATGATGATGGCGCTACCTCTAACGAAGCTACCGTTTTCCTGACTATCGAGGAAAATCAGCCACCCACCGCTAATGATGATAACGCCACGGTCCGCACCGGAAACGCCGTTACCATTAACGTCCTTAATAATGATAGCGACCTTGATGGTGTTTTAATCCCAGATACGGTGACGGTAGTTGACTCTCCCAACTACGGTACTATCACCGTTAACCCTAACGGAACAATCACCTATAGCCATGACGGTTCATCTACCAGTACGGATCGCTTTACTTATACCGTAGAAGATGATGATGGCGCTACCTCTAACGAAGCTACCGTTTTCCTGACTATCGAGGAAAATCAGCCACCCACCGCTAATGATGATAACGCCACAGTCCGCACCGGAAACACTGTTACCATTAACGTCCTTAGTAATGATAGCGACCCTGATGGTGTTTTAGTCCCGGATACGGTGACGGTAGTTGACTCTCCCAACTACGGTAATATCACCGTTAACCCTAACGGAACAATCACCTATAGCCATGACGGTTCATCTAGCGGTACGGATAGCTTTACTTATACCGTAGAAGATAATGATGGCGCTACCTCTAACCTAGCGAATGTTAGCATCACCATTCAAGAACCATCAGCAGACCCAAATCCCACCGTTCTTGATATCTGGTATGGTTCAGAACAGAGTTTTGGTCATATTGGTAAGCCTCTAGTTTGGGTCAATATCCTTGGTTACGCTTTCGACCCAGACGGTATATCTTCTCTAAGCTACTCACTCAATGGAGGACCAGAAATTCCTCTTCGTCTTAATGTTCATGGTGAATCGAGGAATCCTCGTTTATCAAGAAATGGCGACTTTAACGTTGAAATTGCTTACACTGATCTCAACCCCGCATCTGATCACGATGATATAGTTGTCATTACAGCAGTTGATACACTGGGTCATATTGCTACCGAATCTGTCACTATTAAACATGAATTAGGAAATGCTTGGCCGAAAACTTATTCCATTGACTGGAGTGAAGTTGATCAAATTAACGATGTAGCACAAGTGGTAGATGGTCTGTGGACTTTAACAGATGATGGAGTCCGCACCGCTGAAACAGGTTATGACCGCTTAATTGCTATTGGTGACATTGGATGGGATGATTACGAAGCCACTGTTCCCATTACGATTCATGAAACTAATACTAATGGGATAATCGGTCTGTTAATGCGATGGAAAGGACATCAACCCGATGGTGGAACCCAGCCTTATGTTCAGTGGCGCACTCATGGGGAAATTGGTTTTTATCACATGAGCAGTGGCTTGTCTTTAGAAGGATCAACCTTCTTTAATAGTGGCAGAAACATCACTCTCGAAGCCGGGAATACCTACAATTTCAAGATGCGATCGCAGACGGTAGATGATGGTAGTATTTATAGCTTTAAAGTTTGGGAAGAAAGCGAACCGGAACCCACAGAATGGGATCGTCAATCCTTTAAATCATCATCAGATTTCAGAGCCTTGTCTCATGGTTCATTGCTCCTAGTTGCTCACTATTATGATGCCACTTTTGGTGATGTTACAGTTGTTCCCTATGGAGAAGAGCGACCAAACCTCGCACCGATCGCCAATAATGATCACAGTAGAGTTAGCCAAGGAAATAGTGTTAATATTAGAGTTCTTAGTAATGATGAAGATATTGACGGTAGCTTGATGCCGAATACTGTAACTATCGTTACTGAACCCAACCACGGCACTGTTAGTATTCAAAATGGGGTAGTTACTTACAATCATAATGGTTCCTATATCAGTGGCGATCGCTTTACTTATACCGTCGAAGATAATCATGGTGCTACCTCCAACGAAGCCACTGTATTTCTGGGTATTTCGGAATTAGATTTAGCCTTCAACTCCGATGACTTTAATAGCAGCAACCTCAAGCCAGAATGGAATTTTATTAAACCTCTAGCCAATTCCTCCTATGCTTTAACAGGAACCGGGACAAGTGATGCTTATTTAGAACTTTCTGTCCCCGCTAATACTGATTTGTGGAATCAAAATCGGACCATTGCGCGACTCATGCAACCCGCCGCCAACGAAGATTTTGAGTTAGAAATTAAATTTGCTTCCGACCCCACTGTAGCCAAGCAAATGCAGGGAATTTTGGTAGAGCAAGATGAGCGGAATTGGTTAAGGTTTAATGTATCTCAAACTGGGTCAGGCTTATCAGTATTTGGTGCTTCTACCACTAATGGTAGTTCCCGTGTGATGGTTTCTGGTTCCGTGGCTACGGGAGAAGCTCGATATTTGAATGTAAATCGACAAGGAAACTTATGGACTCTCAAATCTTCTGGAGATGGTATAAATTGGAATACAGTTGGCAGTTTTATCCGTGATTTACAAGTCCAAGAAGTGGGGTTATTTGCAGGTCATGCTGGAAAATCACCAGCCATGTTTACCTCCCAGGTCGATTACTTTTTCAATATGGCGGCTCCCATTGTCCCCGAAGATGTCTCCCTCGGAAATCAGCCACCCATAGCCAACGATGATACAGTCAGAGTAGAACCAAGCCAGTCCGTTATCATTGATGTATTGAGCAATGATAGCGACCCTGATGGTGTTTTAATCCCAGATACGGTTACGGTAGTTGACTCACCAGACTACGGTACTATCACGGTTAACCCTAACGGAACAATCACCTATAGCCATGACGGTTCATCTACCAGTACGGATCGCTTTACTTATACCGTAGAAGATGATGATGGCGCTATCTCTAACCCAGCCACCGTCTCCCTGACTATCCAAGAAAATCAACCCCCCACCGCTAATGATGATAACGCCACGGTCCGCACCGGAAACACCGTTACCATTAACGTCCTTAATAACGATAGCGACCTTGATGGTGTTTTAATCCCAGATACGGTGACGGTAGTTGATTTACCAGATTACGGTAATATCACCGTTAACCCTAACGGAACAATCACCTATAGCCATGACGGTTCATCTACCAGTACGGATCGCTTTACTTATACCGTAGAAGATGATGATGGCGCTATCTCTAACCTAGCCACCGTCTCCCTGACTATCCAAGAAAATCAACCCCCCACCGCTAATGATGATAACGCCACGGTCCGCACCGGAAACGCCGTTACCATTAACGTCCTTAATAACGATAGCGACCTTGATGGTGTTTTAATCCCAGATACGGTGACGGTAGTTGATTTACCAGACTACGGTAATATCACCGTTAACCCTAACGGAACAATCACCTATAGCCATGACGGTTCATCTACCAATAGCGATCGCTTTACTTATACCGTAGAAGATGATGATGGCGCTATCTCTAACCTAGCCACCGTCTCCCTGACTATCCAAGAAAATCAACCCCCCACCGCTAATGATGATAACGCCACCGTCCTCATAGGTAACGCCGTTACCATTAACGTCCTTAGTAACGATAGCGACCCTGATGGTGTTTTAATCCCAGATACCGTCACCGTAGTTGACTCTCCCAACTACGGTCATATCACCGTTAACCCTAATGGAACAATCACCTATAGCCATGACGGTTCATCTACCAGTACGGATAGCTTTACTTATACCGTAGAAGATAATGATGGCGCTATCTCTAACCCAGCCACCGTCTCCCTCACCGTTTCCGAGTTAGACTTAGCCTTCCAGTCCGACGACTTCAACACCAACAGCCTAGACCCCCGCTGGAATTTTATCAGTCCCAGCAATAATAGTTCCTACCTACTCACCGGAACTGGTACACCAGATGCTTATGTAGAACTATCAGTTCCCGGTGCTACTGATATGTGGAATCGCAACCGTAGCGCCTCCAGACTCATGCAGCCCGCTCAAAACCAAGATTTTGAGTTAGAAATCAAATTTGCTGCCGACCCCGCCTTAGATAAGCAAATACAGGGGATTTTGGTAGAACAAGATGATAGTAACTGGGTCAGGTTTGATGTCTTTAAGACTAATTCAGGTTTAGCCTTATTTGCAGCTTCAACCCGTAACGGTGGTTCCCGGTCTATGATTCGTATGGGGGTACAACCCGGACAAGCCCGACACCTGAAAGTTAACCGAGAAGGGGATGTATGGACTCTCAACTATTCCCCTGATGGTGTGAGTTGGACGACAGCCGGGAGTTTTACGGAAGCCTTACAAGTGCAACAGGTGGGGTTATTTGCGGGAAATGCGGGAAGTTCATCATCTCCCCCATTTACCTCCCAGGTGGATTACTTTTTCAATACAGCCGCCCCCATTATTCCAGAAGATGGTCAGGTTGTGATTCCACCAGACGAAGACGAATCGCCTGTTATTCCAGAAGATGAACAACTGGAAAATCAACCCCCCACCGCTAACGATGATAACGCCACGGTCCGCACCGGAAACGCTGTTACCATTAACGTCCTCGATAACGATAGCGACCCTGATGGTGTTTTAATCCCAGATACCGTCACCATAGTTGACTCACCAGACTACGGTAATATCACCGTTAACCCTAACGGAACAATCACCTATAGCCATGACGGTTCATCTACCAATAGCGATCGCTTTACTTATACCGTAGAAGATGATGATGGCGCTATCTCTAACCTAGCCACCGTCTCCCTGACTATCCAAGAAAATCAACCCCCCACCGCTAATGATGATAACGCCACCGTCCTCATAGGTAACGCCGTTACCATTAACGTCCTTAGTAACGATAGCGACCCTGATGGTGTTTTAATCCCAGATACCGTCACCGTAGTTGACTCTCCCAACTACGGTCATATCACCGTTAACCCTAATGGAACAATCACCTATAGCCATGACGGTTCATCTACCAGTACGGATAGCTTTACTTATACCGTAGAAGATAATGATGGCGCTATCTCTAACCCAGCCACCGTCTCCCTCACCGTTTCCGAGTTAGACTTAGCCTTCCAGTCCGACGACTTCAACACCAACAGCCTAGACCCCCGCTGGAATTTTATCAGTCCCAGCAATAATAGTTCCTACCTACTCACCGGAACTGGTACACCAGATGCTTATGTAGAACTATCAGTTCCCGGTGCTACTGATATGTGGAATCGCAACCGTAGCGCCTCCAGACTCATGCAGCCCGCTCAAAACCAAGATTTTGAGTTAGAAATCAAATTTGCTGCCGACCCCGCCTTAGATAAGCAAATACAGGGGATTTTGGTAGAACAAGATGATAGTAACTGGGTCAGGTTTGATGTCTTTAAGACTAATTCAGGTTTAGCCTTATTTGCAGCTTCAACCCGTAACGGTGGTTCCCGGTCTATGATTCGTATGGGGGTACAACCCGGACAAGCCCGACACCTGAAAGTTAACCGAGAAGGGGATGTATGGACTCTCAACTATTCCCCTGATGGTGTGAGTTGGACGACAGCCGGGAGTTTTACGGAAGCCTTACAAGTGCAACAGGTGGGGTTATTTGCGGGAAATGCGGGAGGTTCATCATCTCCGCCGTTTACCTCCCAGGTGGATTACTTTTTCAATACAGCCGCCCCCATTATTCCAGAAGATACCCCCGACCTGTTACCTCCAACGGCGGCTTTACTGGCTCCTGATTTGACTCCTATCTTGGGTAGTGATACCGGATATGCTTTCACGGTTAGCTACTCTGATGACTGGGAAATTCAAGAATCTACTTTGGATGATGCCGATATTCGGGTTATAGGACCATTAGGGGTTCAGCAACTGGCTAGTTTGGTGCGTGTCTACGGTGAGGACAATGGAAACACGCGGAATGCTACCTATCAAATTGCACCTTCTGGCGGCGTTTGGGATGTCTCCGACGGCGGAACTTATACGGTCATAATGGAACCCAATGCCGTTAGTGATGTGGTGGGTAATTTTGTCCCAACTGCCACCTTGGGTAGTTTTACTATTGATTTTGGCACTAATACAACTCAAAATATTGTGTTCCCGGCTGATGCGGGTGTGGTTGATGTTAGGGATTATGGAGCGATTCCTAATGATGGTATAGATGATACTGCCGCTATTCAGCAGGCTATTAATGAGAATGCGGGTCAAAATCGGATTATTTACTTCCCTAATGGGGTTTATGATGTTAGTGGTCAGATTACATACCCTGGTAGTCAAAAGCGCAATATTCTTCAGGGTGAAAGCCGCGATCGCACTATTATTAGACTCCAAGATAATTTGGGTTTTGATACTGCCGTTATTGATACCGGAAATCCACCCGCTCAACGGTTCCGTAATAGTATCAGGGATTTGACTGTTGATGTGGGTGAGGGAAACCCAGATGCGATCGCTATTAGTTTTATCGCTAACAACCAGGGAACTCTCAATAATGTTCGCATAGTTTCCCGTGATGGACAAGGTGCGATCGGTCTTGATCTCGCTACCGATGAAAATGGACCTCTACTGGTTAAGGATGTCGAAGTCGTCGGATTTGATGTCGGTATTCGGACTTGGAATCCTACCGCTACTCAAACACTCGAAGGCGTTAAACTTGTTAATCAAAATGTTTATGGTTGGCAGAATTTTAATCAAACTCTGTTTGTGCGAGACTTAGAAAGCACTAATGCCGTTCCCGTCATTTGGAATATGCCTGATGGTTCCAGTGATTTTACGATTATGGATGCTAACTTAACCGGGGTCGGTGCAGCCGCCACTCAACCAGCTATTTATAATCAAAAAGGGATGTATGTTAATAATCTGAATACCTCTGGTTATCAACTCGCTATTCGACAGGATGATAATGGACGAGGTAACTTGTCTCAACCTGATGGTTATGTGGCTGAGTGGATGGCGAATGGTGGCTTTAATACCCTATTTGATGCTCCCAATCAGGCTTTTGAACTGGAAGTTTTGCCGACTCCCGTAGTCCCTTGGGATGATTTATCTGATTGGGTCAGTCCTTTGGCTTTTGGTGGTTTACCTAATGATGGCATTGATGATACCCTGGCAATTCAGGCGGCGATCGATTCTGGTGCTAGTACCGTTTACCTACCTAATGGGGTATGGAATATTGGCGGTAATCTTCAGTTAAGAAATAATCTACAGCGCTTTATTGGCACGGAAGCTACTATTCTAGGTAGTGGCACAATTACCGTCGCTGATGGCAGTGCCGATGTCGTCTCTGTGGAGCGTTTGGAAGCCCCAAATATTACCTTTATTCAAGACAGCGATCGGACTATGGTTATGTCCAATATGATTATTAATCAGTATTTTAATACCAGTCAAGGAACTGGGGATTTATATATTGAAGATATCAGTGGCGGTCCTTGGTCTTTCACTAATCAAAATGTTTGGGCACGTCAGATTAACCCAGAGAATATTCACACTCCCCGCATTAAGAATGATGGCGGTAATTTGTGGATTCTTGGCTACAAAACTGAGGATGAGGGGACATTAGTTGAGACTGTTAATGGTGGAAAAACTGAAGTTTTGGGCGCTTATATCCTCCATGGAGAATTTGGAGATATCCCCGTTTTTATTAATAATGAATCCTCTCTAAGCTATGTCGCAGCCAGTTTCCGAACTTTCAAGGGTGAGCCTTTACCCGCTGTCGGAGTAGAGGAAATTCAGAACCTGGAAACCAGACGAACTGTGGGACTTCCTGGCTACTACAGTTCTACCTCTTTAAATCGCGTTCCCATTAATACCATAGTTGGTACTCAAGGCGATGATTGGCTGAATGGAACAGACCCCAATTCCGCCACTCCGGGACGCGGACAAATAGATATATTGACAGGAAATGGCGGTTTTGATACCTTTGTCTTAGGTGATAGTAATTCTGTTTACTATGATGATGGCATTGATGACCAACCCGGTTGGCAAGATTATGCTCTGATTACTGATTTTAACAATGATGTGATTCAGCTTCACGGTAGCTCAGAAGATTATCGCCTGGCAGATAGTCCCCAAGGTTTACCTACTGGGTTGGCTATCTTCTATAAAGGTGATGTTACTGATGAACTTATTGGTATTGTGCAAGGAGTCAACAATATCAGTTTGAATAGTTCCTCGTTTGTCTATGTGTAATCCCTAATTACAGCATTCCTGGTTTATTGACGGTTGTTCACATAAGAGGCTACAGGTAAAACATGGCACAAACTTATCCTCCTCATCCCCGCGTTAGCATTGGTCTACCTGTCTACAATGGGGAAAATTTTATACAGGAAACTTTAGATTGTCTATTGTCTCAGACTTTTGATGATTTTGAACTGATTATTTGTGATAATGCTTCCACAGACCGGACCGAGGAAATTTGCCGAGATTATGCCGCTAGGGATAAGCGTATCCGTTATTATCGCCATCCTGAAAATTTGGGTGCTGCTAAAAATTATAATCGAACTTTTGAATTGTCTACCGCTGAATATTTTAAGTGGGCAGCACACGATGATTTATATGCTCCCGAGTTTTTAGAACGCTGTGTAGAAGCCTTGGATACTCACCCGTCTACTGTTTTGTGTTACCCTCAAGAATACTGGATTGATGAACAAGGAAATCCGCTGAAATCTCATGCTGATATTCTCAATTTGCGATCGCCAAAACCAACGGAGCGATTTAAACAATATCATGACCTTTGGCAACAACGTAAGTATATGCCAGGACACATGGTATTTGGCTTAATGAGAAGTGATGAACTTAGAAAAACTCAGCTAATTGGAGATTATATATGGGCAGATTTACCCTTGGCGGCTGAGTTGGCACTGCGGGGAGAATTTTATGAAATTCCCGAACCTCTTTTCTTTTATAGAGAGCATTCCCAAACCTCACGAGCCATCCGCAAAGATGCTGGTAGTTCGGCTCTTTTGAATTGGTATAACTCTCAGACAACTAGAAAGTTTGCACTCACAAATTGGACGCTTTTATGGGAATATATCAAAGTGATTAATCGGGTTCCTATCAAATTTTCCGAAAAGCTATATTGCTATGGTCAAATGGGTAGGTGGGTCTCTTGGAAGTGGAAAAGGCTCGGTTTTGAGTTGATGCAAGCTGCTGTCCAAGCCCCTAGTGTATATTTCCAAAAAACCCAAAACACTTAAATTGGCTCAAGCCATCAAAGACTTTCCCCCTTTGATGCTCATAACCTATTAATTAAATTTCCGGTTCCATAAACTCTAAAAATAAGTCCACAGTCTCCGGTTTAACCCATCCCTTATTAATAGCCATTTCTCCAAACTTGAGTCCGGTTTTATGTTGGTTTTGTAAAATCATATCAATTTGCTTTTCATTTAATAAAGCCGCTGATTTTAAATAGTATCCTAAAGGATGCTGTTCTCTGTTAAGAGCTAATTCTGGTAACTTCTCAGTGAAAAACTCTATCGTTTCCGGTTTCAGTAAACCTTGAGAATTTAAAATGTCTCCAAAACGCAGGTTTTTTCGGACTCGCTGAGTTTGTAAAACCATCTGTACTTGATCTGGGGAAAGTAAACCCGCCCTTTGTAAGACACGCCCCACAGGTCGATAAATTAAACCCCTAGGCGATTCAATCAATACATTACTAGGAATTTCCGAGTATTGTTTTTTAACCCGGTTTAACCAATGATACTCAGTTAATAGTTGTTTAGTTGCTAATAACATAAACGGCGGAATTGTCTTAGCATAGCGACCAAACAAACGATTGGGTTCTTGAACTAATCGGTAAAACCATTCTAACCCGGACTCTCGCACCCACTCTGGGGCGCGAGTCTGAAAACCAGCATAAACCGGAAATACCGCCCCAATTCCGATCATCACAGCCCGAATTTTGCCGCGATGCTGATGAATAAATTTTTCTTGTTTAGGACATCCCAGAGAAACAAAGACTAACCCCGCCCCACTATTGTGAATTTCTTGGATTAATGCCTCATCTTCGGCCGGAGTCAGGGGGCGAAATGGCAAAGATTTAAACCCCGCGACTTTTAAACGGGGAAATTCATGGCTCATCTTGGTTTGCATTTTTTCCAGCACTTCTGGTTTAGAACCTAAGAAAAAAACGCTGACGTTATATAAAGGTGCTAAGTTACACAGACTAAGGAGCATATCCATTCCTGCTACCCGGTCTTGAGGAATACCTACTTGCCGAATCATCCAGACTAGAGGCATTCCGTCAGGAGTCACCATATCAGCATTTTCTAAGATCCGAGCAAATACAGGATTCCAATAGGCTTCCATCAGCATATGAACATTTGCTACACAAACGACTCGGCTTTGTCGCCGAGAACCCCACTCCAAAATAGTTTCGATTTGGTCGCTGAACTGGAGAGCTGTAATATAAGATCCTACAACTTTAACTTGGCGAATAGGTAAGCTCATAGTTGATATATAACTTGAATATAACTAAGTTTAAAAAAAATCAAGCCATAGGTTTACTGCCAGTATAATCGACTCCATAGCTTTTTGGCAAATCAAGTTTGATTAACTTAGATTGTGATTTGTATCTTTCTTAGGAAACCTGACTAGGCAAATCATGAGGACAATGATATGTTAGTAGGTAAATATTAGCACCTCTAACTATGCTAGAAAAATCTATCTGTCCGGTATGCGGTTCGGAACATCGCCAAGTATTTTGGGAAATGTTGGATATTCCGGTTTTTTGTAATATATTATGGTCGGAGCGTGATGGGGCTATTAATTGTAATCGTGGCGACTTGAAACTGGCTTTTTGTCAAGATTGCGGTTTTATTGATAATATAGCTTTTGATCCAGAACGTTTAGAATATACCCAAGTTTATGAAAATGCTCTGGATTTTTCCCCTCGGTTTCAGCAGTATGCTCATAATTTAGCTACCAGATTAATCAATACCTACAATTTACAGGAAAAGATTATTATTGAGATTGGATGTGGTAAAGGTGAATTTCTTAGCCTATTGTGTGAATTAGGGAACAATCGCGGCATCGGTTTTGACCCGACTTATGTGCCTTTAGCTGACCATGAAGCATTTAGCGATCGCCTGACATTTATTCAGGATTTATATTCGGAAAAATATGCTAATTACCAAGGAGATTTTATCTGCTGTCGCCACACATTAGAACACATACCCACCCCCACAAACCTGCTAAAATCCCTCGCACAAATAGTGGGAAATAAACCAGAAACCGGAATTTTCTTTGAGGTTCCCAATGCCTTAGATATCTTTCGTAATCTGGCAGTTTGGGATATTATTTATGAACATTGCTGTTATTTTGCGCCCGTCAGCCTAGGCTATGCTTTCTCATCCTGTGGTTTTGAGGTTAAACAAATAACGGAGGAATTCCGAGGGCAATTTTTATGTCTGGAAGCCCAGCCTAATCTTGATACCCATAGCACCATTAAACCCGAAACCGAACAGGTTAATCAGTTAGCTAACACCATTGCTGAATTTTCACAAAAGTTTGAGGATAAGTTATCAGAGTGGGAACAAAAACTAGGAGATATGGTTAATCAAGGTCAGCGGGTGGTGATTTGGGGCAGTGGTTCCAAAGGTGTGACATTCTTAAACTTTATGAAAGCCGCCAAGACAGCCATTGAATATGTTGTTGATATTAACCCTCGCAAACAGGGAATGTATGTAGCGGGAACTGGTCAAAAAATTGTCCCTCCTGCATTTTTAGTAGACTATAAACCAGATGTGGTGATTATTATGAACCCTATTTATGAACAGGAAATCACCCAGATGCTAGAGGATCTGGGTTTAACATCCTGTCAAGTGCGCTGTGATGTTTGAGGTTAAATCATTCTAATTTTGGAAGGGTCATTAATCCCCAAGTTTCCAGGTCCCAAATTCATGCTGATATCTAACCAGGGGGAACGGGTAATAGTGGCGCTAGTGGAGATATAATCAACACCAATTTCGGCAACTTGGCGAATAGTTTGTAGGGTAATATTTCCCGATGCTTCAATTTTAATGCGGCTATTATACTGGCGAATAATCTCGATCGCCTCTTGCATCATAGCTAGGGACATATTATCTAACATGATAATATCCGCCCCCGCATTTACCGCCGTTTTCACCTGTTCAATAGTTTCGGTTTCCACCTCAATAGTCAGAGGATAAGGCATAGTTTCGCGAATTAGGGCGATCGCCTTTTCAATACCCCCAGCCGCCAAAATATGATTATCTTTAATCAAAACCGCATCATCAAGTCCCATGCGATGATTTTTCGCCCCCCCGACTTGAATGGCATATTTTTCCAACAGTCGCAGTCCTGGGGTAGTTTTGCGGGTATCCACCAGTTGAGTCGGTAAATCAGCGATCGCATCGACATATTCACCTGTGGAAGTGGCTACCCCACTCAGTCGCATCGCCAAATTTAGGGCTACCCTTTCCCCCATCAACAAAGCATCTAGGGGTCCTTCTAATTGTAGAATTACTTGTCCACGATCGCACTGATCGCCATCTTTAACCGTTGGTTTCACCTGAAGGCGATCGCTTAACAGTTGAAAAACCCGCGCCGCCACTGGTAACCCCGCCACAATTCCTGGGGCTTTCGCCTCCCAATGGGCTGTTCCCCATAAATTTTCCCCCCTCAACAGACCATCAGTAGTGCGATCGCCCCTACCAATATCTTCCGTTAACCACTGTTTTAGCAGAGGGTCTAGGACTATCCAGGGCGGTAAAATTGCTGATTTGGGTTTCTTCATGGGATTTTTCCTTAAAAACTAAAGCCTCCCTCCGTTTATCACTGGAAGGAAGCTATAGTTTATATTAATCCTGGCATCTTGCTATTTTCCCAGGCAGCTACCCGCCAAGTATCTTCGCCGTTTCAGCGTTTCACATCCGAGTTCGGGATGGATCGGTGTGGTTCCACTGAGCCATAGACACCAGGAAAGACTTAAAATCTTTCGAGGTTGCCGGAAACTCGCTCTCGCTGTCGCTCTTGCTTGTTTCCCTCGCACAATTAATAATAGTAGTAGGTTATCAGATATATGTCAACCCCTTTGAGCAAATTTTTGGCAAATTTATGTCAAACCCTCTCCCACAGGGATTTTTCCCGTATCTGGGAATAGTTTATATTTCGGGAATGTTGCCGAAACTAGGCAACTGGGGGGGTAAATTATAAAAATCAGCTAGGCTCCCCGGCTACTGCAATTTTTTGGTAAAATGTTGAACTTCTACGCTCAGATCCAAACTATGTTCCCTAAATGGTTAATAATACACTGGCGTTTATTATTGGTGTTATCAGTTATTGGCGGACTGCTCACGCCATTTGTGCTGAACTTATATATTAACTTGCTCACCCAAACTCGTCGCTATACTGAGATCGCCGATGTTCCAGAAAAACCTGTGGCGATCGTCTTTGGGGCGGGACTTTGGGCTGATGGAACCCCTACACCGATGTTAGCCGATCGCATTCAGGGGGCGATCGACCTGTACAAACTGGGACGGGTTGAAAAGATTTTAATGACCGGAGACAATGGCACTCCCGAATATAACGAAGTGGTGGCCATGCAGCTATATGCGATCGACCAAGGAGTTCCCTCAAACGACATTCGCCTGGACTATGCGGGATTTAGTACCTACGAAAGCTGTTATCGCGCCCGGGAAATTTTTGGCATCGAGACGGCGGTACTAATCACCCAACAATACCACCTACCCCGCGCGGTGTATATATGCAATCGTTTAGGGATTGATGCGATCGGTTTTGGCACACCGGACTGGGGCAAATTTCGGGATGATTCCATGCGATTCTATACCCGCCGAGAACTTCTAGCCGTTGTCAAAGCTGTTGTCCAAGTCCATATTCTTCGCCCTAAACCCACCTTCCTAGGACCCTTTGAGGGAATGTATTAGTCTGATACCTTCCCCAATTGTCTGGAGTTGCGTTAGACTATCGCAAAAGTATAGCAGTCAGATCATATCTGGCTGGTTTTTGGCAGCCTTTACCACCTTTGATGATTGCTTTATTTTCTGCTGTTATCCCCGTTGGGTGCATTGTTCTGATTGGTTTTATTGCCGGTAAAACCCTGATTATAGATCGCCAAACCATATCCCGTCTGCTGCTGTATGTTCTGTTTCCCATACTGATTATTGATACACTATATCGGACAAGTCTTACCCCCCAAAATATGGCAGGAATGGGAATAGGGTTTATTTTGACTTATATATCATTGTGTTTGGTAGCTTGGGCGATCGCACGTTATTTAAACCTGTCTCGGTCAACCGAAAAAAGTTTAATTGCCACCACCTCCCTATCAAATGTTGGCAATATGGGGTTATCTGTCACCCTCTTAGCTTTAGGAGAAGCCGGACTAGAAAGGGCGATTGTTTATTTAATCGCCTGGAATTTAGTAGTTTTAATCACAGCGCCAGCTATCATCAAAGGGGAAGGTTGGCAATCATCCTTAAAATTCACCCTCAGATTACCACTATTTTGGTCAATTATCGCGGCTTTGGTACTTTACGCACTTCCAATAAAATTGCCTTTTAATATTGATGAGGGATTGAATTTAGTAGCGGAATCGGCTATTCCCCTCGGCTTATTATTGCTGGGGTTAGAAATTGCCGAAAGTCACTGGAAAATTAGCCTTTATGAAGTGGGAGCCAGTTTTCTCAGATTAATCGGTGGTGCGATTATTGCCTATGGTGTGGGTTCCCTATTAAGACTCAGTGATTTGGATTTACAGGTGTTAATTTTACAGAGTGCTATGCCGACAGCTATCACGGCTTTTCTGATGGTTAATGAATTTGGCGGCGACCAAGTACGCACCGCCCGCGTGGTGGTAGTTTCTACTATATTATCGTTCCTAACTCTGCCTTTGGTATTATGGGGAATTAAAGCGATCGCCTAAAATATGACCCCCGATTTCATGGCGGAAATTCCGATAATCCCATGGGGTTGTTCAGAGCCGAGTCACAGTTGATCTAAAATATAGCCTGAAGCGATCGCTAAAAATTACCATGTGGAATCAAATTTGCGAACACATAACCACTGCTACCTCCCACACCTTTACAGCTAATAACCCTACTTCTGTAGGTGGTGGCTGCATTAACCAGGGATATCGCCTTAATGATGGCGATCGCAGCTATTTTGTGAAACTCAATAGCGCCTCTCAGGTTGCCATGTTTGAAGCGGAAGCCTGGGGAGTTAAACAAATGTGGGAAACCCAAACTATCCGCGTCCCTAAACCCATTTGTTGGGGTACTGCTGGCAATTCTGCTTATATCGTCCTAGAATGGTTAGAGCTAGGGGGTCGTAGCAATTCTCAGGCTATGGAGAAAATGGGGCGGCAATTGGCGCGACTACACCAGTGGACTCCCCAGCCAGACTATCGGGGATATCAACAGTTTGGTTGGGATATCAACAACACGATCGGATCAACTCCTCAAATTAATACCTGGACTACTGACTGGGGAGAGTTTTGGCGAGATCATCGCATTGGTTATCAACTGAAACTCGCCAGACGGCGGGGAGGAACTTTTGAAAATAGCGATCGCCTCCTTGACAAAATACCAGAATTGTTGTCCGGTCATCACCCTAAACCCGCTTTAGTGCATGGGGATTTATGGGGGGGTAATGCCTCTGTTACCCATGATGGAGAACCTGTGATTTTTGACCCGGCTGCCTATTTTGGCGATCGAGAAGTTGATATCGCCATGACCGAAGTATTTGGCGGATTTTCCCCCGCATTTTATCAGGGCTATAATCAAATTTACCCTTTAGATAAAGGTTATTCTCGCCGCAAAATTCTTTACAATCTCTACCATATTTTGAATCATTTTAACCTATTTGGTGGCAGTTATGGTTCCCAAGCCAATCAGATGATTCAGCAAATTTTACGTTCAAGTGTTTAGTCGCTGATATTCTCAATTTACCCAATGCGCCAAATGCCCGCAGCTATGGCAGCTAATCGCTTTTGCCGAGACTCAATTTTATGTTCATCCCAGGTATCATAATGTTCGGCGATCGCTTTAGTAATTTCAAAATTACTCTGGGCATAAACATCCCGCTTAGTCCCATAATCCTGATTGCCAACTTCACGGTTTTTAGTCGCTTCGAGGGGGGTCATATTACCGAGGCGGTAGATTAAGCGTTCCTGTTTACTTTCCTCGATATAAGCCCAGGCATCCGAGGGATTTTCCGGGAGAATATGCTCTAAATTATAGGTGGAACTCTCAAAATCAAACGCTTTCCCGGAGCGCTGTTTCTCAATTTCAAAGAGAATATAGCGGACAATTTTCTTATGGCGAGTATCCGTAGTGCGGAGTTCTTTTTGAGTAAAAGCTCCCTTAAACTGATGATCATCTGGATACACAACACCCAGCGCCGCCAAAACTTCCTCAGCAGTCTTATAGTGACCATGGGAAACCTTCACAGCAATCTCATTATACAAACGTTCTTGTTCATAGGTCTGCAAGTTGCAAATAACATTATAGCGAAATGAAATCACAGCGATCGCTTTCAGAATGCGGGTAAAGGCATCTCTATCGTTGTCAAAAAATTGATGATAACAAGCTAACAGTATTGCCAAAGGCTGACGCACACGAAACATTAACAGTTGCTTTAAGGCTTGTTTTTCATCGGGTTTCCAACTAGCATCATATGGGTCTCCAAGACTCGCATAAACCCCAGCATCATGCTCCAAACTGCGGACTAAGCCAAAGGCATCTTTACGGCTTTTCACCTGTCGTCGAATGATTTTGAACAGATCATATTTACGGACAAGTCTATGGCGACTATTCCAAAAAATACGCAGAAATTCCGGGAAACTCTCACTACCCAATAAACCCACAATCCGCTCCCATTTATCTTCGAGGCTACGCATTTCTATATCATGGGTATCTGCGTTACTAATGAGTGAAAATAAATAGTTTTTGAGTAGATCCGTGGCGGAAAGACGCACCCCTCTGGCGTTAAGAGTTTCAAAAACCTTAAAAGCGTTCAATTCATCTGTAACGGTGATCACAGTAAAAAAGAGTTTGTCTACTAGGGAATCAATAAAAGCCGCAAAATTTTGTCCACTATCAGATTGATTTCCCAGTCGGAGTCTGATTTTTTCTTTAAACCAAATAAATGCTTGGCGTAGTTGATGTTCAGAGGCTTTTAGACCTCGTTGAGGGAGGGGTTCTAGGGGGACTAGGTAGGTTTGATAAAAACGATCATTATGGCGATTTAGTCTGAGTTTTGATTGGGGAATGAGGGTGACAGGATCGACATAACCAATGTAGCTATTTTGCAGTTGGTATTGGCGACGACTGTTGTTGAGTGCATCCAAGTCCGCCTTCACTAAATCTTGTAAATAAGACAAACCAGCCAGGATCATAATACTGATGGTAGTCATTCGTTGTTGACCATCAATAATATCGAAGTGTTTGCTATCAGATGATTGTAGCACGAGGTAGCCCATATAATGAGCGGGTTCGCTATCTTCTTCAAATAAAGCAGTCAGATCTTGCCACAGGTCGTCCCATTCGTCATTTCCCCAGGAATAGTCACGCTGAAAGGGAGGTACATGATAGATTAAGCCATTACCCAGAAGTTGGCGGAAGGTGGTGTTGGTGGTGTGGAAATTTAGGGTTGCCATGATTAATTATCACCTCTGGCTGATGATTAAATTCGGGTAAATGGGCGCAGAATAGATGGGATTAACTTTTATGGGAAAATCCCTGTTTTAATTCGATCGCACATTCGGCTAGTGCTTCCTGTCCTTGACTGATAAATTTGGCTAAATTAATGAAAGCATGAATGGTTCCTGAATAGCAAGATATTTTCACGGGAACTCCGGCTTTTTTGAGGCGATCGCCATAAGCCTGTCCTTCATCCCGTAGGGGGTCTAATTCCGCAGTGATAATCAAAGCGGGAGGCAAATTTGATAAATCTTCGGCTAACAGGGGGGAAGCATAGGGATTATTTTTATCAGCAGGGTTGGTGATATAAAAACTACACAAATGCCTAATATCATCGGTTCTCAGAAAGTAATTTTCGGCAAATAGGCGGCGAGATTCGCTGTCAATTTCTACCTGAGTTATAGGATAAATTAACAATTGATAAACTAGGGGGGCTAGTTTTTTGTCTCGCCGTTTTAAGGCTACCACCGCCGCTAAATTTCCCCCCGCACTTTCTCCCCCAACCGCAATGCGATCGCTATCCCAGTTGTAAGTTTTAGCCTGATTAAACACCCACTCCGTCGCGGTCAAACCATCTTCAATGGCGGCTGGAAATGGATGTTCTGGTGCGAGGCGATAGTCTACTGAGACAACCACACATTCTGCGCCATTGGCGAGGCTGCGACAAATACTATCTACCATGTCTAAATTACCGATCACATAACCGCCACCGTGGAAATAAACTAGAACCGGAAAGGGTTGGTTTCCCTTGGGGGTGTAAATGCGGATTGGTAATTCTCCACCGAGACCCGCAATGGTGCGATTTTCGACTTTGGCGATCGCTTCCGGTGGGTGACTGGCTTTAACAAACATCTGATTAAGGTTTCTCAATTCGGCGGGTTCCATGGCACTAATTGGGGGGTGATTAGATGCTGATACATGATTGAGAAATGATTGGGTTTCGGGATTAACTGAAGGGTTCATTTATTGATTTATATTCAATACATAATTGCCGGGCATCAGGACGGTTTTCGGCTACAAATTCATGGCGATTTATTTCGGTCAAGCCGCAGGTTTTAAAGGCTGATAATTCTGCCTCAGATAAAGGCCATGGGGGGCCGTCCGGTGCGGCTTCGGTGTCACGAAATCGGGTAATTAACAATAAAATACCATCGGGAGCTACCAGATTGGCGATCGCCTTAATTGCTTGGGATCGGACTTGTAAAGGCATGGATTGAGTAATCCTAGATTCGAGTACAAAATCGAACTTTTCTCGCCAATTATGATCGGGGTCTAACAAGTCGGCGACTGTATAATTTACCTGAGAATTGGGAAACCTTTCGCGACACCAAGCGATCGCTGTGGGAGAAATATCAAAAGCTGTCACCTGAAAGCCAAAATCTGCTAAGGCTTCCGCATCATCTCCTAACCCGCAACCCAACACTACAGCGGTTTTATTATCATCCTCAATTGCATGATTTTCTAGCCATTGTTGCAGTTGGGGATGAGCCACCAATGTGGCCCAAGGAATCAAAGACGGATCGCCTTGGGATTCAGCATAAAGGCTTTCAAACCATGCGGTAGGATGGGATTGAGAATTTTCGACCATTTCGATAATTTTTTGCCTGAGATTGTTAGGAGGAACTAGAGACATGGGTTAACTAAGACTATAATGGAACATTGATTAAGTATGGATATTTACGATTATAGCCTATCAGTGTGATTCGGGAGGTCTCAGGTTATGATATTTACCTGGATTTGAGGGGATTTCTCTTAATACAATTCTCAAATCTTACTGTAATGCTATACTATACGGGTATTTTACGAGGCTAGTTATGACTATAAAACTTACGGTTTCTTCAATGGTTTGTGATGCTTGTGCTAACAGTGTAACCAAGGCTATTCATACTGTTGATAGTGATGCTACTGTCAATATTGACCTAAATACAAAGGTGGTGACTGTGGAAGCAACTGCTTCTGAGTCGGCGCTAAGGGCGGCGATCGCTAAAGCTGGTCACACTACAGAATCATAGGATTTATAGAGGGTTTTGGGAATCCCATAAATGACAGGAAACAAAATGTCCGGGGTTAATTTCTCGCAATTGGGGTTCCTCGACCCGACAGCGATCGCCAACTAATTTCGCCGAGGGACAGCGGCTATAAAATCGACATCCACACGAGGGTAATAAAAAGCTGGGAACATCTCCTTTCAGGATAATTCGTTCCCGTTTGGCTTCGATTTCTGGGTCGGGAATAGGAACAGCAGAAAGTAACGCTTTAGTATAGGGATGAAGGGGATAATCATAGACAGAATTGCACTCCCCTATTTCCACTATTTTACCTAAATACATGACTGCTACCCGGCTGGAAATGTAGCGGACTATACTTAAATCATGGGCGATAAATAGATAGGTTAAATTCAGGCGTTTTTGTAGCGATCGCATTAAGTTAACCACCTGTGCTTGAATAGAAACATCCAAAGAGGCGATCGGTTCATCACAGACCAAAAAATCCGGGTCAACTGCTAAAGCCCTAGCTATAGCTATTCGCTGTCTTTGACCACCCGAAAACTCGTGAGGATAACGATTAATAAATTGGGGATTCAGTCCCACTAATTCTAATAACTCTTGCACTCGATTAATCAGGGATTCACCCTTAGCTAATCTATGAATTAATAGGGGTTCCCCAATGATTTTTTTTAGGGTCATTCGCGGATTTAGGGAAGCGTAGGGGTCTTGGAAAATTATCTGCATTTGGCGGCGCATGATCCGCAACTTTTGGGCATCTAATTTAGTCAGATCAATATCATTAAAATAAACCTGGCCACCTGTGGGAGTTTGAAGCTGTAAAATCGCCCTACCTGTAGTGCTTTTCCCACAGCCAGACTCCCCAACTAAACTAAGAGTTTCACCCCGTTTTATCTCAAATGTTAAACCATCTACTGCCCTAATTATCCCTACCTGTTTCTGTCGAAATATACCCCCACTGACTGGAAAGTGTACCTGCAAATTCTCAACCCTTAATAGGGTATCTGTTTCTGGCTTACTGGGGTGTGTTTTGGCAACCATCAGGTATCAAAAATTCCAAGAAAATAGATAGATTTTAGGTAGCATAAAATCATCCTTTTGTCAAGTCATGGTTTAACCCAACAGGCGACTTGATGATGGGTGGCGACTAATTCTAAAATCGGATCTTCCTGAAAACAACGGTCGATCGCATATTGACATCGAGGCGCAAAGGGGCAACCTTGAGGATAGTTAATCAAATCTGGGGGAGTCCCTGGGATAGCCGGGAGAGTCTCTCCCATGTCGCGGTCAGGACGGGGGAGGCTTTTTAACAATCCCATTGTGTAGGGGTGACGAGGATGCTTATAGAGTTGATTAACGGGCGCTTCTTCGACAATTTGACCTGCATACATGACTAAAATGCGATCGGCAAATCTCGCCAAAAGTGCTAAATCATGGGTAATCCAAATTACCGCCATTCCCATTTCATTTTGCAACTGTTTAATCATCTCAATAACTTGGGCTTGCACAGTTACATCTAAGGCGGTTGTCGGTTCATCAGCAATTAATAATTGTGGATGACAGGCTAATGCCATAGCAATCATAACTCGCTGTCGCATTCCCCCAGAGAATTGATAGGGATAGCTACCAAGTCGGCGTTTTGCTGACGATATACCGACCTTTTCTAAAAGGGCGATCGCCTGTTGTTGTGCCTCTAATTTAGTAGCCCCAGAATGCACTTGTATAGCCTCAGTAATTTGTTTACCAATAGTTAAAACCGGATTTAAGCAAGTCATCGGGTCTTGAAAAATCATCGAAATTTTGTTACCCCGAATCCTTCTTAATGCCGATTTATTGACTTTAAGTAAATCCTGCTTCTCAAACCAAATCTCTCCCCCAGAAATCCGGCCAGAATTGGCAGAAATTAGCCGCAAAATTGATAACACTCCCGCACTTTTCCCCGAACCCGATTCTCCGACAATGCCAAGAGTTTCCCCAGCATTAACATGATAGGAAATGCCATTAACAGCCTTAACTACCCCATCAGTCGTGATAAAACGAGTTTCTAAATTTTTAACTTGTAGCAGTGGTGATATCATCATTAAAAATTGATTTACATATCTTTTTTTAACCTAGGCTTAGGCTTAGGTTTGGGTTTAGGCTTAGGTTTAGGCTTAGGTTCCGGTTCCGGTTCCGGTTCCGGTTCCGGTTCCGGTTGAGAATTGCGAGGCTTAGGCTTAGGCTTCGTTTCTGGTTGCGGTTGCGGTTGCGGTTTAGATAAGGGTGACAATTCATATTCTTGGATATGTTTACTAATCCTAAAAACCTGTTCATCTGTGAGATATGCGGGAGATTTCGATATCATCGATATTAAATCTGTCATACTCGTTAAAACTGGCACAGAACAATTTTTAGCCCCCACCCATTTAGCTATAGGAAAAACCACCGGCGCAGTAATACAATCAGTAGGTAAGTCAGGTATTTCTGAAAAAATCCACCGCTGAAACATCTGTTGATGATAAAGACTTTGGGAAGTAGGACTGTTAGATACAGGAACCCACTGGGAACCCTCACGCCGTTTCCAGTTATCTTGATTAGCCGCCAAGGAACCCTTCCAGGTTTTCACTTCAATTAAAAAAATACCTCGGTTCCCAATCACTAGCAAATCAATTTCTGTTAAACTGCCAGAAGTAGCAGGAATCAGGGCATTTTTAAATAATACCCAATTATCAGGAAAGGTCATCAGCAACAGAGCAATTAAATTTTCCCCTAAACTACCCTTAACTTGATTTCGGATTTGCTTAAATTCAAATACTCCTGCGCCTATCATCCCCAAGAAACCACCACCCAAACCCTGACTAGCTTCCTCCCGTTGGCTGGATACTTTGCGATTAATATTTTGCTTAAATTTAGCTTTCAGAGATGGCGACTGCTTTAGAACTTTCATAAAATTAATTCTCACCCTGGTTAAACTTCACAAAATAGGGGGCTAACTTAACCCCCCAAATGATGCTTAATTAAGCATTCAGCTTAATGACACGACTGTAATCATTTCTGACCCGGTTTTCGTAAGCATTGCGTTTTTCGGCATCTTCATCACCATAGAAGAAAGAAAGCAAGGCAAAACGTCGCCCTGATGTCACATCAGTAGCCTCGTGCATGGTCGAACAGGAAAAGATGACAGCATCCCCTGTGGCAGGTTTATACAAATGGGGTGCGTGTTCAGGAAATCTTAAACAACCACCTTCGTATTCTTCAGCATTAAGGTTAATAGTCATGGCAAATCGCCGATGCAATGTTCCCCCAGTGGTGTTGTCTCGATGGGGTCGGAAAAAGCCCCCTGATTCACTATCATAGCAGCCTATTTTGTAGCATTCACGGCGAGTTAGCTGGAATTGAAAGGCTTGCAGAATTTCGGGAAATACCCGGCGCTGCATAATAGAATCGATGTAATTTTTAACGGGTCCGTCCTGTATAAAGTGATCGCGCCGTCGCTTGAAACTGGGGTCAACATAGCCGACGGTTTTTTCTCCTTCTCTTTTCATGAACCCTGATTCATCATTACCTTGAGTTTCCCAAATATGGATGAGTTCCCGACAGAAACGTAAATCCAAAACTTTAGGGATTAGCAACACAGGAGCCTGCATTTTGATGAGGCGAGGAGGTTCTTGGGCGACTAAATCTTGAATTTCTCCTAGGAATTTTTGGGTAAATTCTTCGAGGGGATGTAATGGGTAAATTTTGAGAATGCGAAGATTGCGATCGAGCAGGAAAGCGACACGGTTATAAACGATGGTGTTGCTATTTTTGCCGTCGCAAATATAGGCTCCGTATTTGGTGCTAACTTCTCCTTTGAAATCGGAGAGTAAGGAATAATTAAGGTGATGATTTTCGGCGAAGGTTTTGCGAGTTGAGGGGGGGTTGAGACTGATGCTAAAAATCTGAAGATCAAAGCGATCGCACAGGGACATAATATCTTGCAATCGACAAGCGATTTTTTCGCATTCTGAGATTTGATCCCCTGCATAAAATACTAACAGAATTGGTTTCCCAGCATGGGAACGGAGGACAATATTTTTGCCGTTGGAGTCCGGTAAACTGAACCAGGGAGCCGGATCGCCTACGGTGAGAATAGAAGTAGAATGAACCATGACATCAAAAGAATAAACTCCTAGATATTTTTGACCTCAATCAAAGAGGTGATCACAAAATCGACTCAACTGGTGACGTAAATATTAGGGCATTGGTTCCCAAAAATGTATTTACCAATGGGGATGAGATGTAAAGAATTGTGTAGCATGGTCAGCCGATATAGGTCTTTGGAAATAGTAGCCTTGAGCATATTCACAACCGAGCGATCGCAATTGTTCCAATTGTTCAGGGGTTTCTACTCCTTCGGCGATCGCATCTAAATTTAAAGCCTATGCTAACATCAAAATAGTTCTGACAATTGCCAAATTTTCCACCTCTGTGGCTTCCCCAATATGAGCAATAAATGAGCGGTCAATTTTCAGGACATCCACGGGAAAACGAGGTAAATAACCCAGGGATGAAAACCCGGTGCCAAAATCATCAATACTTAACTTGATTTGCAAATTCTTTAACTGATGAAGGAGGCGAATAGTAGCTTCCACATCATCCATAATCACGCTTTCGGTAATCTCCAATCGTAAGCCACTGGGGTCAATGCCCGAATCTTGAATAATTCCCTGAATTTCAGTAACTAAATCAGGGTGAATAAACTGTCTGCCCGATAAATTCACGCCCACAATAATCTGACAATCAGATTTTAAAGACTGCTGCCAAATTGCCAATTGATGACAAGCCTCTTGCATAGCCCAGCGACCAATAGGAATAATTAATCCGGTTTCTTTAGCGACTTTTAAAAACCGTTCTGGTGTCACCAAGCCTTGACGAGGATGCTGCCAACGTACTAAGGCTTCAAAACCGACGATTTCCCGAGTTGTTAAGGAAATGACAGGTTGATAATACATGACAAATTCCCCACGGGTTACGGCTAAACGCAGGTCAGTTTCTAATTGCAGGCGATCCAAGCCACCCACCTGCATAGTGCGTTCAAATACTTGATATCGAATATTTTTGAGAGACTTCGCCCTCAGCATGGCGGTGTTACCATTACGGAGTAAATCTTCGGCGCGAGTTTCGGCTGTATCGGCTAAAGCAATGCCAATACTCACGGTTTTAAATACCTCATGACCATTGAGAATAAAGGGATAAGTTAAGTCTTTTTGGATGCGTTCAGCCACGATGGTCGCATTATTTACTGATTGTAAATTCCTCAGCAAAATGGCAAATTCATCAGCGCCCAAACGTGCTATAGTATCCCCTAATCGGACAGAATTTTTTAGTCTTTCTACTAATTGGAGGAGCAGTTGATCACCGGCTAAGTCTCCTAAGCTGTCATTAATTAGGCGGAAATTATCAACATTAATAAATAATACGCCACAGATAGATTTATTCCGTTGAGATTTGGCGATCGCTTGTTGAGTGCGATCGAGAAATAGGGAACGATTAGGCAATCCAGTTAAGGAATCATGAAGGAAGTTATGAATTTGTTTATAAGCAATTACCCCAGTGGCGGCTAAAGTCAGGGCTAAAACCGGAGAAGCTAGGGGAATCCAAGCATTAAACAAAAACAGGACGTAGGTAGTGCCAAAAATTGTGAATATCCCTAGGAAAAAGTACAATCCTTGCATTCCTGGATGGTGGATACGCCAAGCCAGGAAACCGCCACAAATTCCCCAAAGACTCAACCAGATAATTTCTACCCACTGAGGCACAAACCAGAATAAATTAGAGGTCTGAGAATTACCGGAATCTACCCCTAAAATCTGACTAACTATATTGGCATGAATAAAAACACCTGGCATTTTCGGTGCTGTGGATTCACTGACACTATAGGGGGTAAAAAATTCGTCTTTAATACTGGGTGCAGTGGCTCCGATTAAGACAATATTATCATTAATTAAATCCGGGGAAACTGTACCGGCTAAGACTTGGCTCAAGGTGACGACGGGGGCGGGTTGAACTGCCCGATAGTTGAGCAGGATTTGATAACCGCGATCGTCAATATTGGAGTAGCCCCCATTATGAGACCTTAAAGGCACAAATACCCGATTATTTAACTCCATATATTCGGGCTTTTTGTGATAATTTTTGGGTTCGATATCCTCAAATTTGAGATAATGTAATGCCAATCGTAAACCGAGGGAAAAAAAGGTATTTCCCTGGGATTCAGCAAATAACAGTTGGCGGCGCACTACCCCGTCTGGGTCGAGAATTAGGTCATTAAAGCCAATTTGCTTGGGTGGTAGTTGAGGAGGGGGGGGAATACTGGGATTGTCGGGGTTGCCAATTTTGGTAATGCCAAATATATTAGGAGCCTGGAACTGTTGACCTAGTTCGGCGCTACCTGGTGGGTGAGGTAGATCCCGATATATATCTAAACCGATCGCCCTCGGTTGATGCTGTTGTAGGTTAGCTAAAACTTGGGCTAATACGGCATCGGACATAGGCCATTGTTCTTGGGCGGCAATATCTGATTCGGTAATGGCTACAATCAAAATGCGGTCATCAGGTTCCGATTCGGGTCGGAGGCGAACTAACCCGTCAAACAACCTCAATTCTACTGGTTGCAAATCTCCCCTGAGTTTAATCCCAGTTAGTAATAAGGTGCTGGTGAGGCTAATAATCAACCACAATGGGGGAGTAATTCGTAAGACCAGCAATCGCCATTGAGATAGCCGTGACCATTGGGAAGCAGAGTTGTGACGCAGCATTAATCAGCAGAAATGGACTACCCCATTCTATCATACCCAATTTAGATGGGGCAGTTCTCTAGCTTCTATAGACAGAAAGTGGTTGGATAGTCTAATAATAGTCTAATCAAGGATGTTTCTGGTTTAAAGTCATGGTAGGTCAATTTCCAATTCCAGTGGTGGTCAATGGTGCTGGCGGTAAAATGGGTCGCGAGGTGGTCAAAGCGGTGGCTGCTGCACAGGATATGACCCTGTTGGGGGCGATTGATAGAAATCCGGCTTATCTGAATGAAGATGCTGGAACCTTGGCGGGGATGGAACCTTTAGAGATTCCCATTACAAACGATCGCGAAGGAATGCTGGCTATGGCGGCCCAGGAAAAGCAGCCAGCGGTGATGGTGGACTTTACCCACCCAGAGTCAGTATATGACAATATTCGGGCGGCGATCGCCTATGGTGTCCGTCCGGTGGTGGGGACTACTGGGTTAAGTGAAGCCCAAATTCAGGATTTGGCCGAATTTGCTGATAAAGCCAGCATGGGATGTTTATTGATTCCTAATTTTTGCATTGGCATTGTACTTTTACAACAGGCGGCGATCGCTGCTTCTCAATATTTTGACCATGTAGAGATTATTGAGTTACACCATAATCAAAAGGCTGATGCACCTAGCGGCACGGCGGTTAAAACTGCCCAAATGTTGGCAGAGTTTGGGAAAACCTATAACCAAAGCCAAGTTAAAGAAACCGAACAACTACCCGGCGCTAGAGGTGCGATCGCTGATGAACAAATCCGCATTCATAGTGTACGTTTACCTGGTTTAATTGCTCACCAAGAGGTAATTTTTGGGGCGGCTGGTCAAATTTATACCCTCCGCCACGATACCACCGATCGCGGTTGCTATATGCCCGGTGTCTTGCTGGCAATTCGTCAAGTCTTATCCCTGAAAAGTTTGGTGTATGGATTAGAGAAAATTCTCTAATCGTGGATAATGGATAATGGATGATTAATGACTACCCGCCCCTGGATTGTGTCTCAGATTAGGCATTGCTCATATTAGGCGTTGATTCTATGCTAATTCCACTCACCCGTCAAACTTTCCATGAACTCGTCCCGGCTGTGGCTACTAGCGAACAGTATCAACACTGTTGGGGGAAACCATCGCAATTTATCAGAAGATTGTTAGTGTCCGCTGTGGGGACGTTAATTCTCGCCTTAGTGGAGTTATCAGTACAATTTGAAGGCCGGCAAATTTTGTTAATTCCTTTGGTGATGTTTGCTTTATATTGGCTGTGGGGTCCCATTTGGGACGCTAGTATACGAAATCGCCAGTTTCGCAAATATCCCTATTGTGGATTTTGGCAGGGTAAAGTTTTGGATTATTATATTTCCGAAGCGGTAACTAATGAGCAGGAATCTGTTAACTCTAAGGGTGATTTAATTATCATTGAAAACTTAGAGCGGCGGATTAATGTAGAAGTGGGGGATAAGACCGGGTTTGTGGTGAAAATTGAAGCCCCCCTTAACCGCAACCATAAACGACTTAGTCGGGGTCAGGTGGCGGTGATGTTGGTAACTTCCTATCTGGATGACCTCAGCAGCATTAATGAGGTATCTGATGTGTATATTCCTAGTCAAAATATTTGGGTGGGGTCATATCCCTATTTACGGCGGGATATGTTTATGGAAATTACCCGGGAGATGCGATCGCGTTATGGCCGTCCCCAATCGCGATCGCCTCGTCGGACTCCCTCTCCCCGTCAGCAAGCCTATGATTAACCGCCTCCTGACTCATTTCTGCCGTAGGCTTGCCAAGCTAGGTCTACCAAGCCATTAACTATGGCTACAGCGACCACTGAACTACCCTTGCGGCCGTCTATACGGATATGAGATACCATAGAATCATTTAAGCGCGATTTGGCTACATCCGCCCCCACAAACCCCGATGGCGTAGCAATGACTAAGGCGGGTTTAATTTCCTCAGCCTCAATTAAATCTACTAACCCTGATAGGGCCGTTTGTTCCTGACCCACGACAAAAATTCCCTCTGGATAACGTTTGGCTAGGGTTTGAATACCCCAAGCTGTGCGACTTTTTTCCCGTTGGGGTCGAGTCACCGTGTCCAGGGAACAGTACACTGGATTAGCAAAGGTTGACAAAATTTGGGGAGTGATACCCACCTGCACCATGGGTACATCTACTATAATTGTAGTACGGGCAGCTAGAGCCGCTGCTCCGGCTTGCAGGGCTTGGTCTGAAAAGCGCACAAGGCTTTTATATTCAAAATCGGCCGTGGTGTAAATCACCCGCCGGACAATTTCGTACTCTGCGGGAGAAAACACATGAGTACCGATTTCGCGATCGATGATACCCAAACTTTGGGCATCGGTGATATGCCATTCCATCCTGACTCGCCGCTGTTGGGTGTCCTATAATTGGTTCCGGTGTTAGCCAGAACCACAGTGGCGCTGGTTGCGCCTCTTTATTATCGGTTATGGGGGTATCTTATCAAAGATTTGCGATTTAGGGCAGTTTTATCGATAACTTTATTAAGGACATGGCTGGCTCTGGTCAAGTATTGCAAAAATTAGCTTTCTGTCGGCTAGGGGGGAAATACTTATGTTTAAGGTGGGTGAAGTATCTGATATTTTGGGAATTAATCCACAAACGATTTATTTTTATGAACGGAGAGGATTAATCCCTTCTCCTCAACGGAATGAGGCGGGTTATCGCCTATTTACTCAGGAGGATTTGCAGAGAATTGGCTTTATTATTAGGGCGAAGTCTTTGGGCTTAACTTTGCTGGAGATTAAGGATATTTTAGAACTGAAAAATCAGCGATCGCTTACTTGTCAGGCTGTTTATGAACGTTTGAATTGTAAACTTACTCAAATTCGCGATAAAATTGACCAATTACAGGCCTTACATGATGAATTATTGCCCCTAGTGCAGGAATGTCAGACTAATCTCGATCGCACTAATTCCCACCAACAATGTGTCATCCTAGATAATTATAGCCACAAACATCCGCCTACCCCTTGACATTATACCTAAGTATAAGCTCTACAATAGTCGGCATCAGTTATAGTTCAGGAGAACTCAAATCATGACTGCTGTCAAAATCGAAGTCCTAGGGACTGGCTGCAAAAAGTGTCAGCAACTAGAAGCCAACGCTAAAGAGGCGATCGCCTCCCTAAATATCGACGCGGAAGTTTTACACATTACCGAACCCATCAAAATAGCTGAACGAGGAGTTATGAAAACTCCCGCCTTGGTGATTAATGATGTGGTAGTCAGTCAGGGGAAAGTAGCCACCCCTGAACAGATCCAAACTCATCTCAAACCTTAATTTAAGTCTATACCCTAGGAAACCTGGTGCGTTGGGATTATCCCATCTCATTATACCATGTCTTGCCGAAAATTGCCCACAATTTTACCCTTTCCACCAGGTTTTTTTTATACATCTAAACTGCGGAAAATCGCCCGGAGTAAACACATGAGAATTTCCACTTTTTGGCAGGAACAGTGGCAGCCTCTCGCCTTCATTATCGCTATATTTTTACTGTGCTTTTATCTCCCTGTAGAAGCCATACAACAGTCGGAAAGGCTACAAAATGCCTTCTGGGAGTCTCTTTATCTAGTCCGCTGGTACGCTCAAGAACACGTTTTGCTGTGTCTAATTCCGGCGTTTTTTATTGCGGGTGCGATCGCCGTTTTCATTAGCCAAGACTCAGTAATGAAATATCTGGGAGTCAAGGCTAACCCTTGGCTGGCTTATAGTGTCGCCTCTGTATCCGGTACGATTTTAGCAGTTTGTTCCTGCACTGTACTCCCTTTATTTGCCGGAATTTACCGCATGGGGGCGGGTTTGGGTCCGGCGATCGCTTTTCTGTACTCAGGACCCGCCATTAACGTTCTAGCCATTATTCTCACTGCTAGAGTTTTAGGATGGCAATTAGGTCTAGCCAGGGCAATTTGTGCCATTATTTTTAGCATTATTATCGGCTTATCAATGCAGTGGTTTTTCCGCCATGAAGAAATCGAAAAAGTCAAAGCCGCTTCCCTGTTGTCTGAACCCGAAGAGACTCGCCCCTTATGGCAAAATGCCGTATTTTTTGCCGTCCTGGTCGGTATCCTAGTTTTTGCTAATTGGAGTCCGCCAGATGTTAATACTGGTTTGTGGTATCTTATCTATTCCTTAAAATGGTGGATAACTGGCTTGTTTGGTATCGCCTTGGCTGCCATTTTAGTCGCTTGGTTAAATCTCAACCTGGGAAAAGTTTTGTTAATTGGTGCTGTCACTGTGGTATTATCATTACAGTTCCATCAATACCCTTTGATTGCCTTTAGTTTTGCCGTGGTCGGTTTATCTTGGTTGACCAGTACCGATAAAAATGAGGCGGGAGAATGGTTTGAGTCTTCCTGGGATTATGCTAAACAAATTTTACCCCTATTATTGCTAGGGGTATTAATTGCGGGCGCTTTATTAGGTCGTCCCGGTCAGGAAGCCTTAATTCCTTCTCAATGGGTCGCTACGGCGGTGGGTGGTAATTCCATTTGGGCGAATTTTTTTGCGGCGATCGCTGGTGCTTTTATGTATTTTGCTACCTTAACAGAAGTGCCCATTTTACAGGGATTAATTGGTAATGGTATGGGAGACGGACCCGCCTTGGCTTTATTATTAGCAGGTCCGGCTTTATCCCTTCCTAATATGCTGGTTATTCGTAATATTATCGGCACCCAAAAAACTGTCGTCTTTGTGGCGCTGGTCGTCGCTATGGCTACCATTAGTGGTATCATCTATGGGGGGATTATGGCGATGTTTTAAAACTTGATGCCTACCTGACGGGCTGCTACAATATATCTAAAGATATATTCGGCTAATTCTACATGATTTTCCGCTTCGGCGGCGGAATTAGCCCAGACTGTCACCCCATGATTACGAATTAACAAAGCCGGGACTTGCGGGGGTTCTTGGTGAAAGCGATCGCTTATTTCTTTAGCAATTTTGGGAACCTGTAAATGGTTTTTAAAAACCGGCATAAACACCTGGGGATTTTCCTCCCACACCCCCAAACCTTTTAACATCTCAATCGGAGGTAAAGGCAATTGGTCTCCTTCCACAAAATTAGTCACCAATTTCGCCTCAACCGAATGGACATGATAGCAGGCTTTAGCATCAGGAAAACAGGAATAAATCGCCTGATGGATACTCGTTTCCGCTGAGGGTTTATTCTCAGGCTTAGGGGTTTCTAGCAATTCCCCCGTGAGAGAAACCCGCACAAAATCATCCGCCGCTAATTTCCCCTTTTGTTTACCACTAGCAGTAATCCAAAAACTGCCATCTTCCACCCTAGCCGACAAATTGCCAGCCGTCCCAGCCATCCATCCTAGCTGATAAAATTGGCGAGATGCTTCAATTAAAGATTCACGGGGGTCTGTATTCATTACATTATCCATTATCCATTAATTACCGGGTGGGTGGGGACAGGTTTATTAATCGGGTCGGTGAGAGGGACAGGTTTATTAATATGGTCGGTGAGAGGGACAGGTTTATTAATATGGTCGGTGAGAGGGACGGGTTTATTAATATGGTCGGTGAGAGGGACAGGTTTATTAATATGGTCGGTGAGAGGGGCGGGTTTATTAATATGGTCGGTGAGAGGGACGGGTTTATTAATATGGTCGGTGAGAGGGACGGGTTTATTAATATGGTCGGTGAGAGGGGCGGGTTTATTAATATGGTCGGTGGGTCTTCTAATTAACTGCGGAACCCGCCCCTACGATTATCCATTATCAATATCAATTATAAATTAATTACCGGGTGGGGGGGCGGGTTTATTAATATGGTCGGTGGGTCTTCTAATTAACTGCGGAACCCGCCCCTACGATTATCCATTATCAATATCAATTATAAATTATCCATTATTACTTCCTTGAAGGTTTGAACACCAGCGGCGGGACCATCTGGATGATCCATGATACCAGTTCCAGCATTGAGAATAACATCATTGCCATAGTCGGCTAAAACCTGGGGAATAATTCCCGCATGGATACCAGCAGAAGGGACTGGGAAAATATTACGCGATCGCAAAGTATCCCGAATTTTGGCTTCTTCCGTGGGGTCAAACGGTAAACTACCATAATGGGCTGGATACAAAACCGCATCCGCCCCAGCATGGGCCATGAGAGTCCCCAAAACCACAGAATAAGCTAAACCGTGATCCGGTGATGCACAGAGGCTACCAGCAAACGCAGGATGCACAAAAATCGGAACATTGATTTCTGGGTCACTGGCGATCGCCTCCAATACCGAAAATCCGTAGGTTAGGACATTTAATAATAGGGCATTTGCGCCCGCCTTAACTAGAGTCCTCGCTTTTTCGATTAAGGTGATCGCAGAACCCGTGATATTTACCGCATAGAGGACGTTGCGACCCGTTTCGCTTCTCACCCTATCTAACACCCCTCGACAAGCCTTTAAGCGTTCAAGAGTGGGCGCTGTGGGCAAGTCTGGCAGGATTTCATCATCCTTAATTAGGTCTAATCCCGCAAAAGCCACCTGTTCCAAAATATCCGCGTGGTCGGCGGCGGACAACCCCAAGGCGGGTTTAAAAATCGCCATAATTAGGGGTCGCTTCGGGACCTCCAGGCGATCGCGAATTCCTGTAATTCCTAGTTTGGGGCGTTTCCCGTAATTTTCCCCCAGCCGGACTGCAATTACCTTTCCACTACCCGCCATGGAATATTTACCAAAAATCATCGTTAGTAGGCTGGGGATATCGTTTTCTACATTAGCCTCTGGAAAAGCAATGGTAACAATGCTATATTTTTGATTATCAGTTTGGATATTGATCACCTCTCCTAAATGCGATCGCATCACCTCTTCCCGGTGTTGAAAACGTGCATCCCAAGTTCCCGCTGTTTGTCCAATGGCGATAACTTTCCCTTGACGTTCTGGATCTATTCCCGGGGGAAATCGATAGTCTACCTCGATACTTCTAAGCATAGATAAATTCCTAGCCCTCAAATTATCACTTCTCTGATTATTGTATTATCCTACCTTAACCTAATGGCTAAACCTGCGAAATTTTCCGATCTCCAATCTACCATATCCCCCGCTAGTCTGAACACTATTAGAATTATTGGCGCGAGACAACATAACCTCAAAAATATCAATCTGGAACTTCCCCGCGATCGCCTCATTGTATTTACTGGCGTTTCAGGTTCTGGGAAATCTTCCCTCGCTTTTGATACCATTTTTGCCGAAGGACAACGGCGTTATGTCGAGTCCCTTAGTGCCTATGCGAGACAATTTTTAGGACAATTAGATAAGCCTGATGTTGATGCGATCGAGGGGTTGAGTCCCGCCATTTCTATTGACCAAAAATCTACCTCCCATAACCCTCGGTCTACCGTCGGAACAGTCACCGAAATTTATGATTATTTACGTCTATTATTTGGTCGGGCGGGTTCCCCTCATTGTCCTATATGCGATCGCAATATTGCCCCCCAAACTATTGACCAAATGTGCGATCAAGTTATGGCACTTCCTGAAGGCACTAAGTTTCTCATTCTTGCGCCTGTCGTCCGAGGGAAAAAAGGCACTCATCGCAAACTCTTATCTAGTTTAGCATCTTCAGGCTTTGTCCGGGTCAGAATTGATGGGGAAATTCTCGAATTGTCTGACCATATAGACTTAGATAAAAATCATCTCCATGATATTGAAATTGTCATTGATAGACTCATTGTAAAACCAGGTTTACAGGAACGTTTAGTTGATTCCTTAACTACCTGTTTACGCCATTCCGAAGGTATTGCCATTATTCAGATTTTGGATAACCTCAATATATCACCAGAAGAAAACTTCCCCAAACCTCAGCAATTGGTCTTTTCCGAAAACTTTGCTTGTCCTGAACATGGCGCGGTTATGGAAGAACTTTCACCCCGTCTATTTTCTTTTAATTCTCCCTATGGCGCTTGTCCGGCTTGTCATGGTTTGGGACACTGGCGGACTTTTTCCCCAGAATTGATTATTCCTGACCCTTCACAACCTGTTTATAATGCGATCGCCCCTTGGTCAGATAAGGACAATTCCTTTTATTTATCCCTACTTCATAGTGTCGCCCAAGCCTTCGATTTCGAGATTTCGACACCCTGGAAAAAACTGACATCTGAACAACAGCATATTATTCTTTATGGGAGTGAGGAACCCATTTTAATAGAAACTGATTCCCGCTACCAAGAAAGTCGCAGTTATTACCGCCCCTATCTCGGTGCAATTCCCATGTTACTCCGACAATATGAGGAAACAGGTTCCGAGGCGCAAAAGCAGAAATTAGCACCTTATTTGATTGACCAGCCCTGCGAAGTTTGTCACGGTAAACGATTGAAGCCAGAGGCGCTATCTGTCTATTTGGGACAGTATAATATAGCAGATTTAACAGAGGTTTCCATTCGGGATTGTTTGGCTAAAATTAATCAGCTACAATTGAGCGATCGCCAAGCCCAAATAGGGGATTTAGTCTTACGGGAAATTAAGGCAAGATTACAGTTTTTGATAGATGTCGGTTTGGATTATTTGACCCTCGCTAGATCCGCGTCTACCTTGTCTGGGGGAGAAGCCCAAAGGATTCGATTGGCTACTCAAATTGGCGCGGGTTTAACCGGTGTTTTATATGTCTTAGACGAGCCTAGTATTGGCTTACATCAACGGGATAATGGCAGACTATTAAAGACCTTGATAAAGTTGCGAGATTTAGGCAATACCTTAATTGTAGTTGAACATGACGAGGAAACTATCCGCGCCGCTGATTGGTTGGTTGATATCGGTCCGGGGGCGGGAGTTAATGGGGGAGAAATTGTCGCCCAAGGAGATTTTAAAACTTTATTAACTACTGAAAAATCCCTCACGGGTGCTTATCTTTCTGGACGCAAAAAAATTGAAACTCCCACCAGTCGCCGTCCCGGAAATGGGCGATCGCTATTTCTCCAAAACGCCCATTGTAATAATCTGCAAAATATCGATGTTGAATTACCCCTCGGTAAATTTGTCTGTATTACTGGGGTATCAGGTTCCGGGAAATCTACCTTAATTAATGACTTATTATATCCCGCCCTCCAACATCATTTTTACGGGAAAATTGCCTTTCCTAAACAATTAGATAAAATTCGGGGATTAGATGCTTTAGATAAGGTCATTGTCATTGATCAATCTCCCATTGGACGCACTCCACGTTCTAACCCCGCTACCTATACGGGAGTGTTTGATATTATCCGAGGAATATTTGCAGAAACCATTGAGGCGAAAGCTAGGGGATATAAGCCAGGACAGTTTTCTTTTAATGTTAAAGGCGGACGCTGTGAAGCCTGCGGCGGACAGGGCGTAAATGTGATTGAAATGAATTTTCTCCCTGATGTTTATGTTCAATGTGAAGTATGTAAAGGCGCACGATATAACCGGGAAACTCTCCAGGTTAAATATAAGGGCTATTCTATCGCTGATGTCTTGAATATGACGGTTGACGAGGCTTTAAAAGTCTTTGAAAACATCCCCCGCGCTAACACTAGGCTGCAAACTTTGGTTGATGTCGGTTTGGGTTATATTCAGTTAGGACAACCCGCGCCTACCCTTTCTGGGGGAGAAGCACAACGGGTTAAATTGGCTTCTGAATTGTCAAAGCGCGCTACTGGTAAAACTCTATATTTAATTGATGAACCCACTACCGGTTTATCCTTTTATGATGTTCATCAGTTATTGAATGTTTTACAAAGGTTGGTCGATAAGGGTAATTCTATTATCTTGATTGAACATAATTTAGATGTGATTCGTTGTGCTGATTGGGTGGTGGACTTGGGACCCGAAGGAGGCGATCGCGGTGGTCAAATTATCGCCACCGGAACCCCTGAAAATGTCGCTAATAACCCCCATTCCTACACCGGAATTTATTTAAAACAAGTCTTAACAACTTCCTAGGACAAACAGAAACCCCCTTGATTTGGGGGTTGACAAACTAGCCAGAAATCCTTTATAATTGAGGAGCAATTGATTCGGCTTGCTGTTGTTGTATTAACTGCCAATGTTGTATGGCTTTTTGATGAATATCTAACCAGGGGATTTGATGCTGTTGGGCGAGGGTAGCGCAGTCCTCATATTCGGGATGCACATTAATAATGCGATCGCCTGAAAAAGCCACCTTAATTCTCACCAAACCATATTCAGTGTCAACCGTCTGTAATTCGCGGTTAAGAATAGTCCGACATTGCCAACTTTGACGAATCCCTAAAGTAGTGGTTTCTGCAAACAGAATATTCCGGCAAGTATCCACAGCTTCCGGGTGACAAATCACAGTTAATAATACCCCAAGGCGAGACTTTTTCATCGTCACAGGTTGCACAAAAACATCCACCGCCCCCGCCGATAATAAAGCCTGAGAAGCATAGGCGATCGCTTGGGGGCTAAGGTCATCAATTTGAGTTTCTAATACCGCCACCATTTCCTCATCATGATCATGGAAAGTCCCCCCCAAACCATGACTTTCCGCCTTGGGTTTATCTGTGTCCTCAGTTTCCCCTAACCATAGGCGGAGAATATTAGGGATGGGAAAATTTGACGAACCGGCCCCTAGTCCCACCCGTTTCAGAATCATCGGCGGTGGCGGTCCGAATTCTGTAGCCAAAGTTACAGCGATCGCCGCCCCCGTTGGGGTAACTAATTCTCGTTCAATGCCATTGCTATAAACTGGAACACTACGCATTTCCCAGAGTTTCAGAACAGCAGGGGCAGGTACTGGCAAAATTCCATGGGCAGCCCGGAATGTGCCCCCACCTACCGGAAAAGCAGAACAATAGAGGCGATCGATTTTTAACCAGTCCAACCCCAAACAGGTTCCGACAATATCCACGATCGCATCTGTAGCCCCCACTTCGTGAAAATGTACCTTTTCCGGGTCAATACCATGAACCGCCCCTTCCGCTTCCGCCAGCTTGCGGAATACAGCTAAACTCATGTTTTCTGCCCTTGGGGGAAGTTTTGCAGCTTTGATAATGGCTTCAATATCTGGTAGGTGGCGAGTGTGATGATCGTGGCGAGTTAGGTCTACATGAACCTTCGTCGCTTGTTGACCCTGGCGAGTTACCTTTTCAGCCCATAGCCGATATTCCTCAGCCATTCCCAGCCTTTCTAACTGTGTCGTGAGATACTCCAGAGGGACCCCGGCATGAACTAAGGCGGCGAGGCACATATCCCCAGCTATTCCAGTGGGGCATTGAAGGTAGGCTATATTGATCATTTTCGGCGGTCTGGTTTAAGTGGTATCGATTTTAGTTTAAAGTTATTTTACTCAAAAATTGGGCATGATCAGATCGTCATTCTGACTTTAAACTTTAATTGTTCGATAATTATTCGAGTTCATGGACTTTATTATATGGCTACTCTGTACGAAATTCATCCCCAAAATCCTCAAAAACGCACCATTGAACAAATTAACGATGCCCTTAAACGTGGGGCGGTGATGCTTTACCCTACTGATACTGTTTATGCGATCGGTTGCGACCTCACCGTTAAATCTGCAGTCCAAAAGGTACGACAAATTAAGCAGATTTCCAATGATAAACCTCTCACCTTCTTGTGTTCATCCTTATCCAATATTGCCGATTATGCCATAGTTACTGACGAGGCTTATCGCACCATCAAAAAATTGATTCCGGGGAGTTATACTTTTGTGCTTCCCGCCACTAAACAAGTGCCCAAATTGGTCATGTCACCTAAGCGGAAAACCACCGGAATTAGGGTTCCTGATCATCCCGTGTGTTTAGCGATTTTGGAATCTCTAGGAAATCCGGTCATCTCTACTTCTGCACATATTAAAGAAGAAGATGAACCCTCGGCTTTAATTCGGAAAATTCCCCAAAATTATGATAAGTTTCAGCTTTTTGATGCCTTGGAGAATTTGGTTGATATTATTGTTGATGATGGCGCTGATTTGGATTATCAAGTCTCGACAATTATTGATTTAAGTGCTGATGATCCTGTCCTGGTGCGGCGCGGAAAAGGATGGGAGGCGATCGCTGATTGGGATCTGCCAGAAGAATAGCCCAATAGCCCCAATTTTAGGGGCTAAGTTAACCTTTCATCCCACTTTAATTAAAGCGATCGCACAAATTTCTTTCCTCATCCTTTAATCCCGGGTGATAATTAAGGTAGTCTTGGATGACATAACAAGCATAACTCAACTCATCCAAAGCCATAATCTCAGCCACATTCCAGATAATCCCCTTATGATCATCTCCCCCAGAAATAATCCATTTCCCATCATTACTAAAAGCCACAGTCCGCGCTGGTCCTTGATGTCGGATTAACGTTTTGAGTTTCACCCCTTCATTAGTCCAAAGTTGAATAGTGCCATCCCAACTAGCCGAAGCAATCATCTCACCATCTGGCGAAAAAGCCACGTGATCAACAATTCCCTGATGATGCAAAACTATCGATTTTCTACCATCTAAAAACCATAATCTGACCGTGTTATCTGTACTAGCAGAAGCAATAATATCACCTTGGGGACTAAAAGCCACCCCCCAAACACTACCCTGATGATTACCAATTAACCGCGTCCCAGACCCGTCTATATATACAACTCTGACCTCCTTATCCTCACTACCCGTAACCACCATTTTACCATCAGGACTAAAAGCAACCCCCGTAATCACTTCCGAATATTCCCACTCCCGTATAAACTCCCCAACTCGACTCCACAATTTCACTTTCTTATCATTTCCCACCGAAGCTATCACCTCACCATTTGGCGAAAAAGCTAATTGATTTACCCCCATAGAATGAGCATTATTGATCACCTTTAATAACTCTCCCTCCATATTCCAGAGGCGAATACTTTCATCCCAGCTACCCGTCGCCACAATTTCACCATCAGGAGAAACCCCTAGACCAATTACACCCTTATCATGACCTTCTAGTCTTCCCAGTAAACGACCCTGCATATCCCAGCGATAAACTTCTCCACCCCAACTAACAGAGAAAACTTGCTGATGGTCTGGAGTTAAAGCTACTCTCCGCAGATGGGTTTCATGTCCTGATAACACAGTCAAAAACGGACTCTTAACTTTCCATAGTTTAACCTCCCCATTGAAATCAGCAGAAGCCAGAGTTTCACCATCAGGACTAAAGGCGAGTTGAGTAAGCGGCGCAGTATGGGAAACAAAAGTTTGCAGGTGTCTACCGTCAGGACTCCATAAACGGATAGTCTGATCCCAACTCCCAGAAGCAATTATATTACCATCAGGAGAAAAAGCCACAGTCCTAATACTATTGTCATGTTTTCCAAGGACAATAGCAGACCTTTCATTAATAGACCATAATTTCAATTCTCTATTATGACCTCCAGCCACTAGATACTGACCATCAGGAGAAAAAGCCAAAGCCTCCACAGGTTCTTGAGAATGTTCAAAATCAGCTAATAATTCTCCTGTTATGTCCCACAGTTTCACTGTACCATCATCACTCACAGAAGCCAGGCGGTTACCGTCTGGAGAAAAGGCTATCTTTTTCACCAATTGAGTATGACCCACAAATTCATTTAATAAAGTGCCATCTCTGCGCCAAAGTTTTATAGAACCACGATTGCTAGAAGTGGCTATGGTGTCTTGATCCCGAATTATCAGATCCCATATTTCTTCCTCATGGGCGGAAAACGTGAACACCAAATCACCTTGATTTGACCAAATTCTGATTTCCCCATTGCTGTGTCCCGTGGCTATATAGCCGTCTGGGAAAAAAGCTAGAGTTCGTAATTCATAGGCAAAATTTGGGATAATATTCAGTAGTTTTCCCCGCCGATTAAAAATCAGAATCTGATTATTGTCTGTAATAATTTTATCCCTTCGGTCAACATCTTGAGAATTAGTGCGGGTAATAATCGCTATCTGTTCACCATCTTTACTCCAATCTAAAGACCAAACTCGGTCTTCCTGACGACCAAAACTATGATATTCATTCATCCCATAAACAGATTGAATCAAGACAGAATTTACTTTATTTTGGATATTATAATCGGGATTTTTGACATCCTTAATCCTCATTTTTGCCCGTACAGCATTAATTAAAGCATTGAAGCTATTTTGTGATAAAAACTGACCCTCTGTGGCGGAAATTAGGGCCTCAATTTCTCGGACTTTGGTGATTTCGTAGCTGGCGATCGCTCGACGATATTGGGAGTAAGCTAAACCCGCTAACCCTAGGGAGAACAATAGTGATAAAACTACCGTGGTTAACAGTCGCCGCTGTAGTCTTGAGTTTTTATATTCTTCTAAAAGTCTCGCTTCTACCGCGATTAATTTTTCCGCTTCTAAAGCCTGTTGCATGGCAGCGCGATCGCATTTTTCCGAAGCTGATAAAAATTGATAATCACCATCACTTAAACTTTTTCCTAACGCCCAATTTCGCGCTTCTAACAAGGCTTGACCTCGTAAAAGTCGAGAATCATCTGTTTGACAAGAAGCTATCCAAGCCTCAAAGTTTTGGGAATATGGACGTAGTAAATTTAGCTGTTTTTGCGTCCATTCTAAGTTAAAAATATGCTCATAAATGGGATTTTTAACTTTTAGCACACTCCCGGATTTTTCAATTAATCCCGATAGTAAAACCTCCGTTTCTTCCCGACTACCATCAAAGGGTATTTCGGTCTCTAGGAGTATTTTCTGATAAATACCTAATAATCTTGAGCAGATTTGAGGATTGCTAATAATTCGATTTCTAATGGTTCGCAAATGTTCCGGTTCGTCTTGCTTTTCCCAATTAGTAATTATCTGGTCAATCACCAATGTTTTTATAAACTCTTTTTCCGATGCTATTTGACCACGATTTAGCGGATTAATATCTTGATGATATTGGTAATATATGAGATTACATAACTTCTGAGTTAAAAACGGCTGTCCTCCTGTCCAGTTTAAGATTTCTTGCAGCAAAATTTCCCCATTAAAACCCGGAACATTTAATCCCTTTTGTAGGGGTTTTGCTTCCTCTAGGGTAAACCCAGAAAGTGCGATCGCTGTGCCAATATTAAAAGGGGTTCGGGTGCGGTCTCTAATTAAATCGGAGGGATTAGCTACCCCGAAAATCGCAAAATTTAACCGTTGATATGCTGCCTCAGTTGCCCTTTGGTTATAACAAAATCGAATAAATGCAAACCAATCATCTACCGGAAATGGTAAACTTAAAATAGTGTCGATCTCATCAATAAAAATGCAAAATATATCATGGGGAAAAGTTGGCAGTAAAACCTCAACTAGAAACTGATTTAATTTCTGTACCAATGAAAGTTCGCCTTGTTCTTTCCACCATACTTTAAATGGCATAGATTTTAATAACCCAAACCCTCGCCAAAGTTCTACAAAAATTCCCTTATACCACTGCATTGGGGTAACATCTTCACTACCAATAACCGTCATGTCTAACGTCGCACAACGTATTCCTTCTGCTTGTAAACGGTGGCGGGTTTGCACTAACAGAGAAGATTTACCCATCTGACGAGAGTTGAGAACATAACCAAACTCTCCCCGCTTCAAGGCTTCATACAGGTCTGTATCTGCTTGTCGCTTAACATAGCTAGGACAGTCGGTATGCAGACTACCTCCGACTTGATAAATTGACCGATATTCAGTTATCATAATTAAAATCTCATCGTCAATTCTGATAATTATCTCACTCTTGCAATTCCTCTTACAATTAATAAAATAATCAACAGCTTTATCTTCAATTTTTGTAAACAAAGCATGATACGCACAAAATCGCTATTTTGTCAAGAGGCTAATTTTTGACCCTGGCTCAATCCTTAAAAACTCGTGCATCGCAATTTTAAACTTTCACCAAAAAATATTAATATTTCACGATATATATAGGGTTTCCGGCTTTTTTTGGGCGTGTAGACACAATAAGCCCTTGGATGCGATTTATATAAGCATAGCAAAACCCCCATTCTGTCGTCAAGTATTTGAGAGAAGTTATCAATTAAATTGTATTAAATCTTAACATTATTTTGAAAATTAAAACTCTTTTGATGAAGATATTAGTAAAAATTATTGATTGGGGTATTTAAAGGCTGTGGGTCAGGGTATCCAAAACCGGATATATTCAATTTTGGCATATTTGGCGATCGCCATTTTCAGTGTCGGCATGAATTTGTAAGTAATCCCGTATCCAGTCACAGGCATAATTACGCACTGTTTGATAATTAATAGAATCCTTAATATTCCACAGGATAGCCACCCCATCAATATCAGTAGAAATTAACCGTTGACCATCATGGCTAAAATTCACCGACAAAACCCGAGTTTGATGGGTACGATGACCATTAAAAATCGCCAAATTTTCCCCATCAAGACTCCAAATTTTCGCACTTCCATCTGTCCCCGCTGTCGCCAGTATTTGACTATCTGGGGAAAAAGTCACATCCGATACAATATCATTATGATCAGCTTTAAAATCATTAATTAGATTGCCATTTATATCCCACAGCATAACCATATCATCTTCAGCAGCAGAAACCAAAAAGCGACCATCAGGAGAAAAATCTAAGCCTAAGATAGTTCCCCTGTGGTATGGACTTAGTTCCCGTTTCAGGCTACCATCAACTCCCCAAATTTTCACCATTCCACCACTACCACCAGAAGCAATTAACTGATTATCTCGGCTAATAGCAATCGTGCGGATAGTCTGTCCCTGTGAAGACCAACTTTTGAGCAAAACCCCGTCTTTATTCCAAAGTTTGATAGTGCTATCACCACTACCACTCACCAGAAATTCACCATTGGGACTAAAAGCCACCGACCAAACAGGTCCAGTATGTTCAGTTAAAGTGTTTAGTAAAGTTATGTTGGTTCCGTCAGGGGAAATTTGCCACAGTTGAATGATTTGGTCATAGCTACCAGTAGCCAAAATTTGATATTGAGAAGCAACACTGACCGACAAAACTCCCCCGTCGCTAGTAGGAATAGTCTGTAATAACTCCCCATTAGGTCGCCAAATTCTGAGAGTTTTATCATCACTACCAGTTACCACAAAACTGTCATCCTCAGAAAATACCGCATCTAAAATACCCCTATTATGTCCCCTCAAAATAGTGAGGCTAGGGTGTTCAAAACCCCAGAGTCGAAGAGTTTTATCATTACTTACCGAAGCCAGCGTTTTACCATCAGGGCTAAAGCTAACATTCCAGACCTGTTGTTGATGACCTTCTAGGGTGTATAGCAAATTACCATCTATATCCCACAGCTTAATATTATTAGCTAAATCAGCAGTGGCGAAAACAATACCTAAACGGCGGATAATGCTATCGGGAGGACTAATAGCCACAGACCAAACCCAACCTTCCTGGGAGGGTAAAGTAGTAATCAGACTGCCATCAAGTCCCCACACTTTAGCTGTACCGTCATTACTACCAGAAACGATAGTTTTGCCATCGGGGGAGAATACCACGTCCCAGACCGGGTTTTGGTGTCCGCTAAAGGTATTAACTAGACTGCCATCTATTCCCCATAGTTTCACGGTGTGGTCTTTGCTACTGGTGGCGATATTTTGACCATCTGGAGAAAAAGCGATCGCCTCTACAGCATCATCATGACCTGTTAAAGTCAGGTGAAGATAAGCATCAACCCATCCCTGGTCACCCCGTCGCCACAGTTGCGCTGTTTTGTCTTGACTAGCTATTCCTATGGTCTGACCATCTGGAGAAAAAGCGATCGCCCTGACACCATTTTTATGGAGACTTAGGGTAGTAACTAAATTACCATCAACAGTCCAGATCTTAGCCGTTTTGTCTAAACTCGCTGAGGCTAAAAATTGACCATCTGGGGAAAAAGCCACATCAAAAACGTCCCCTTCATGACCAGCAAAAACCTGTAATAAATTACCTCGCTTATCCCAGAGTTTAATAGTATTATCATTACTGCTAGTAGCGATATATTCACCGTCAGGAGAGAAAGTAACTCGCCAAATCAAATGGTCATGGGCTACAATTCTATTGAACTCATCAGCCCTAAAAAATGCCCGGCTAACCGTCTGCTTTACCCTCTCGATAATGGCGGGATTAGGTGATTTTATAGTTGCAATTTTTTGATGTGCTGCTAAAGCCGACAATAAAGCATCCAAGTGATAATTTTGAGTGAATAAAGTATTTGCAGAATTTAAAACAGCACTAATTTCGTTAATTCTAGCTTGTTTTTCATTAATTGAAGCTCTCATATATAAATTAAATGTCTGAAATACCAACAGAGAATTTATCACAAAACCAATAGTTAAAACTCCTATAAAAAGTTTTTGTTTTTGGGCATTTTTTTGTTGCTCTAATAATCTGATTTGCTGTTCTTTTAATTGGTTGGCAATAGCTTGCGATCGCTCAATTTCTAGTTGCTGTCTAACTTGCATTTGTTCCAGTTCAGCCGAAGCATTTAAAAATTGATAATCTACCGGACTCAAAACCTTACCTACCATCCACTTTTGAGCATCTTTGAAAGCCTGTCCTCGCAGCAGTCGAGATTCATCAGTTTTACCAGAAATCACCCAGGCTTCAAGAGTTTGAGAATAGGGTCGTAAATTACTTAACTTTTTATCTACCCAATCGTGATTAAAAATGCTTTTATAAATCTTATTTTTCACAATTAAATAATTATGGTATTTAATCACCAAGCCAGACATAATTAATTCCGTTTGTTCAGCACTACCATCAGCTTCAACTATTATACCTATTAAAACTTGCTGATAAAGACTTAGCAAATTTGCCAGAGTTTTGTGATTATCTAATAACCGATTAGAGATAGTTCGTAAATGTTCCGGTTCGTCGTGATATTCCCAATTATCAATAATGTAATCTTGAACAATTTTATAGATAATCTTTTCTTCGGATTTAGACTCCCAGAACTTATGTTTACCTTCTTTCAATATCTCCACACATAATATATTACAAATTTTCTGAGTTAAAAAAGGCTGTCCTCTCGTCCAATTTAATATACTTTTCAGCAAACGACGAGAATTTTTACCCGGAATAATTAAACCTGTCATTAAAGGTTCAGCTTCCTTTAAAGTAAATCCTGATAACTGTATAGCTTTCCCAATATTAAACGGCGTGCGATTTTTATCTTTAATTAAATCCGAAGGTGTAGCTACTCCAAAAATCGCAAAAGTAATCCGATTATATTCGGGATTAACAGCCCTTTCATTATAACAATAACGAATGAAAGCAAAAAAATCATCCACCGGGAATGGTAAACTTAAAATGCTATCGATTTCATCCACAAATATAAACAGGCGTTGGTCTGGTAAATGTTTTAATAACTCTTCAATAAATTGACTTAAACGCTGCAATAAAGATAGGTCTTCTCGTTCATTCCACCAGCTTTTCAGTGGAAATTTACTGGTCAGCTTAAAACCTGTCCATAAAAATGTTAAAATCCCTTTATACCACTGTAAAGGTGTCACATTTTCACTACCAATACAAGTCATATCTAAGCTGATACATTTCAGCGACTCCTGTTGTAGCCGATAGGAAGTCCGCACCAACAGGGACGATTTACCCATTTGACGACTATTGAGAACATAGCAAAATTCCCCGGATTTCAAGGCTTGATAGAGTTCCCTATCCGCCGCCCTCTCCACATAGGTCGGTGAGTCCCTATGAAGGCTACCACCAACTTGATAAATTGATTGGGACTCAAGTATCATGAGATTATATCGATAATTATAGTTAATTATTAGCCCACCACAACGGTAATTTCATAAAATGTCTATTTTGTCAATAGCCTAATTTTCAGCCTGGACTAAATCCTCAAAAACTCGTGCATCGCCATTTTAAATTGTAGCCACAAAATATTAATATTTCACGATCTATATAGGGTTTCCGGCTTTTTTTTGGGTGTAGGCACAATAACCCCTCGGAAGCGATTTCCGTCAGTATAGCAAAACCTCCATTCTGTCGTCAAGTATTTGAGGTTACTGGTATTGAGGCGATCGCATCTCAAATCATGCTTTTTCTAAGAAAACTCGGAAATAAATTTCTTTCTGATGCTTAACCGATAAATAGTGCTTCGGTATTTCTTCTATATTGTCACCGTCTATTTTAAGGGACTTCACCAGATTTTCTCGTTTGAATTGTGATGAACGTTTATTCAAATTACCTGGCATGGGTATATTTTTAATCACCACAAATTTAATATCATAATCCTTGAGAAAATCAGGCTTTCCCCAAAAAACTTGCCCGATTTTTTGCAAATATTTAAATAGACAAAAACCACCTTTAAGTTGTTTAATAATATCTTGATTATCTGGGTTGCCTCGCTTGAGTTCTAAAAAAATAGCTGTTTTTTGTGATTTTTGGTTAAGCAAAATGTTAACCAAAATGATATAATCTGAACGTTTGCATTCTCCTTGTAATCCTTGAATAAATCCTACTGGTGGTGCAAACTTATCGGATTTAATAATGAAAAATTCTGGTGGAAATCCCTTAATTTTAATGGAATATTTAACATCTTGATCTGCTTCAGTTAGGATTACTTCTCGACTGTTATAGGGTAGAGCGATCGCTTTAATTTGTGCTGATTCATCAATTAACTCTGACAGAATTTTATAATCTCTCTTCCACACTAGAACTCTTCTCCCCAAACGATCGCTTCTTGAATTTTATTCATGGCTTCAATCGCAGTGTCAAAGCTGGAAATTTCTATACCGAAATCCGGTGTAATCTTGGCAACAGTTAACGTTTGGCAGCGACTCCGCCTCGATTTACCGGGTAGTTGAACAAGGGCTTCTTCCGCGATATAAACTCTAACACGACTAGCATCGAGAATTTCATCTTGTTTATAGCCTTCTTGTTGAGCGATTTTCTGAATGTGGGGTTTATCGGAATTGAGCATGATTAGGGTGTTCAATTCCTTGACAATATAATCACTGTGGGTCGTCATCAATACTTTGATGCCACTGTTAATTAACCGAGCAATTAAACGAGCGATTCGACGTTGGTTTTCCGGGTGCAAATTTAGTTCGGGTTCATCAATAATTAGTAATTGACCGATTTTGGCAATATGTTTTAAATAAAAGCCAATATCCAGTAAAGAACGAACTGCGCTAGAACTTTCATCCATCGTTAACTGAGCTTTTTTATTACCCATAGGAATATAATAGAGTTCATCATTTTTGGTCACCACATAACGACCGCCAATAATATCATCAAAATCATCCAAAATACCAGGATTGATTTCGCTTAAATCACTGCTGCGTTTAGATATTCCCTCTAAATTACGCAGAAACTCAACATTTTTATGAATCGGCAACGCATAATCTCCATACCCCTTAGAAAGCAGCAGTTGAAACCTATCTTTTTCCCCTTCAACTTGGCTCAGTTCATCTAGGAGGCGATTACGGGCAAAATTGAGTTCTTTCCGAAAAATAGCCGCACCTGTTCTTTCCGCACTCGCGATAAAAGGACGCGGAAAAAATCGAGAAAACAGGATATTTTTAATCGAATCACTAATAATTTTATTGATGATTTGTCGAGGAAAATTCAGATTTTCCTTTGTGGCTAGGAGTGTAACCGTCAATTCTGGGCTATTTACAGGTTTGATTAGTGAAAAGATTTGCTGATCAGAACCTCTGGCTCCTATATTGGTTTCATAGCCATCATCAAAAAAATCTCTATTTAAATCTAAAAAAACTTCAAAGGTTGTCTGGGCGAACCTGGCTCCGTTTGTCCCAAAGATTTCCCCCAGACTGTCTGCGTAGGCTTGGGAGGCTTGGGATAGGATTTTTTCTGGGGAATCAATATCAGTTAGGAGGTTGATCGTCGCCAATCCTTGATTTAAAATCTGGTCAATAATATCATTGGCAATTTCCACCTCAAAGCCATCTCTCCATGTCGATAAAAATCCAAACAAAGCATAGGTCACATAAGTTTTCCCAGAGTTATTTTGCCCACAAATAATCGTTAGATCTCCTAATTCTAGTTGGGCTTGTTTGATAACACCTAAATTTTGAACCTTGATTTTCATGAATAATTTAAGTGTGAGAGTTTTAGATTTTTATGACTCTGCTATGGTACGGGTCTTGGGAGTCTCAGCCTCCGGGATTGCATCTGTTAACAATCCTTGGAAATCCAAAATACTTTGCCAGTATATATTAGTTAAACTTAACCCAGATGATGGTAAGTGGGGAAAATTCCCCACAGTTAGGAAAACCCTAAAAACCACTCAAACGGCTTTGGAGAATTTCCGCTTGTTTCTCAGCTTCCGCTAAAGCATCTCGCGCACCCTGTACAACCTGGGGGTCAGCTTTATCGACAAAATTACGATTACTTAAACGCTTGGTATAGCTATCAATTTCCTTCTGAATTTTTGCCAATTTCTTCTCGGTCCGCTGCTTCAAGGCTTCTAAATCAACCACCCCAGCCAAAGGAATTAAGGCCTGAATAGTACCCACCACCCCGGCGATAGTTTGACCTTCATTTCCCGTTAATGCTTCTGTAATCACCAAGTTATCCACCCCAGCAATTTTATTAATATAGACCTCTCCCCGTTGCAAAATCTCCCTTTCTTTGGCATTTTCACTTTGCAGAATCGCCGTAACTTTGACTTTGGGTTTAATATCAGCGTCAGCGCGCAAATTTCGGAGAGTGCGAATTGTGCCGATAATTAAATCAAAATCGGTTTCTAAGTCGGAACTGATCATCTGTTCTTGCAATACTGGATAAGTCTGCACCGCCAAACAATCTTGTTCCCCGGTTTGGGTTAAAGTATGCCAAATTTCCTCGGTAATGTGTGGCATAAAAGGATGTAATAGCTTTAAAATGCCTTCTAAAATGTAGGCGAGTACCTGCTGGGCTACTTTCTGAGAAACGCCGCCATCTCCCTGTAAACGATACTTGGCTAACTCAATATACCAGTCGCAAAAATCACCCCAAATAAACTCATATAAGCCTTTAGCTGCTTCCCCTAAACTGTAAGCATTCATATAATCACAAGTTTGCTTGACAGTTTGGTTAAACCGAGACAAAATCCAGCGATCGCTTAATTCCAACTCCTCCAAATTAGGTGTTCCCAATTGTGCCGGAGTTTGTCCTTTCAGGTTCATCAACACAAACCGGGCCGCATTCCAGAGTTTATTAGTAAAATTCCGGGAAGCCTCCACCGACGGCGACTCATCCTTGCTGCGGTCATACTCTAAACGGATATCCTGTCCTGCACCGATCACCTCTCGCATTAAAGTATAACGCAGCGCATCAGTCCCATATTTATCAATCAACAATAAAGGGTCGATACCATTTCCCGCTGATTTCGACATCTTTTTGCCATTTTCATCCAGGATTAACCCATGGATATAAACCGTTTGAAAAGGCATTTTGTCCGTAAAATATCCCCCCATCATCGTCATTCTAGCCACCCAGAAAAAGATGATATCAAACCCCGTAGACAGAGTATTCGTCGGGTAATAGGTTTGCAAATCTGCCGTTTTTTCCGGCCATCCCAAAGTCGAAAACGGCCACAAACCAGAGGAAAACCAGGTATCGAGAACATCAGGATCTTGCTGAAGTTTTACCCCTTCTCCAAAGGAAGCGATCGCTTTTTCCTGGGCTTCTGCTGCTGTCCGCGCCACAATAAACGGAGTATCATCAGTAATTTCTCCCCCAGTTTCACTAACCGCATACCAAGCCGGAATTTGATGTCCCCACCACAGTTGACGAGAAATGCACCAATCTTCTAATTTCACCAACCAGTCACGATAGACTTTTTGCCATCTTTGGGGGACAAAATTAGGGCTATGGTCATTATCCAAACATACCAAAGCCCCATCAGCCAACGGTCTAATCTTGACAAACCACTGAGTAGATAATAGCGGTTCAACCGGAACTTTTCCGCGATCGCTATAAGGTACAGAATGGCTATAGTCTTCGATTTTCACCAAAAACCCTTCCGCTTCCAAACGTTTCACCACATTTTGGCGCGCCACAAACCTATCTTGTCCGACAAACTCTCCCCCATTCTCATTCAAAGAACCATTTTTATTTAGAATATTAATCATCGGCAAATTATGCCTTTTACCCATCTCAAAATCATTGGGGTCATGGGCGGGAGTAACCTTAACGCAGCCCGTCCCAAATTCTGGATCAACTAACTCATCACCAATAATAGGAATTTCCCTATTCATAATTGGTAAAGTCAGAGTTTTCCCAATCAAATTTTGATAGCGTTTATCATTAGGATTAACCGCCACAGCCGTATCACCTAACATAGTTTCTGGGCGAGTAGTCGCCACTTCCACAAACCCACTACCATCACTCAGAGGGTAGCGAAAATGCCATAACTTGCCATTAACTTCCTTATTTTCCACTTCCAGATCCGACACCGCCGACTCACTGGCGGGACACCAATTAACCAGATATTCCCCACGATAAATTAAGCCATCTTCATATAAACGCACAAACGCTTCAATTACCGCTTTTGATAATCCTTCATCCAGCGTAAACCGTTCACGAGTCCAGTCACAGGACACCCCCAAACGTCGCAATTGATTAACAATTTTACCACCCGACTCTTGTTTCCACTGCCAAGCCCGGTCTAAAAACTTATCCCTTCCCAAATCATAGCGAGTTTTACCTTCTTCTCGCAATTGTCGCTCTAAAATAGTCTGTACTGCTATACTAGCGTGGTCAGTTCCCGGCAAATATAGCGTATTATAACCACGCATCCGATGATAGCGAATTAACGCATCAATCAAAGAATTATTGAAAGCGTGACCCATGTGCAGGCTTCCCGTCACGTTCGGAGGCGGAATCATGATACAGTAGGGTTCACCGGGATGGTTAGGGTCTGCTTTAAAGACCTGCTTCTGTTCCCAGTATTGCTGCCATTTGGCTTCAGTGGAGAAAGGGTCGTATTGGGGTGCTAGGGTGGGAATAGTTGCAGTCATAGCAGATTATATCGACAGTTTAAGCTGATTGCTCGTTCCTAAATATTTTGCCACATCAAGGCTTAAATTACAGTAGATGATTAGATTATTAGTTATCGTCGCGCTTCGCCGTCATCCTAGCCGCTACCATATCGCCATGGGAAGTATCTTAACCGCCTTCCCAATCCTATTCAGCCCCGCCTACCTGCTTTTCCTCTCCTCTTGTCTTGGCAGCCCAGACCCACCCCGAACCCCCTTAATGGAGGATGGGGGGGACTGGTAATCTTGAGAGTCTAACTGTACTGTTGACCAGATACTGCTTCTGGGTCAAGGTTAAACAGAGTTTGCAGGGTTTGCATAGCCCGGCGGCGGGCTTCAATATCCTGCTGCGATCGCAATTGTACCATAGGATCATGAAGGATTTTATTGACAATACCCCTAGTCAGGGCTTCAATCACCTCCTGATGCTTTTCCGCAAATTCCGATCCCAAACGAGATAACGCTTTTTCCAGTTCCTGTTCTCTAATCCCTTCAATCTTATCGCGCAGACAGTTAATTGTCGGGACTGTTTCCAAACTCCGCCACCAGACATCAAAGGCTTCCACTTCTTCTTCAAGAAGAACCTCCGCCTCCAGCGCCATTCTCCGGCGGCTTTCATAGTTTTGGGCTACCACCGCCTTTAAGTCATCCACATTAAACGCCTTAATTCCTGGTAACTCCGTGACATCAGCCGCCACATTGCGAGGAACAGAAATATCAACCAACATTAGAGACTGGTTAGGGGCTAAAGTCTCCTCTAATTTAGCTCTATCTAAAATCGGTTCCGTCGCACCTGTGCTAGTAAAGACGATATCGGAATTAGCCACAACAGCCATCATTTCCGACAGAGGACACAAGTTCAAATCCGCCTCTCTAAATTGACCCGCCAACTCTTGCGATCGCTTTAACGAACGATTTATAATAGAGATGTGGTTAGCCCCCTTAGAGAGCAGATGTTGTACCAATAGGCGAGACATTTTACCCGCCCCAACAATAGCCACTCGGTAATCAGACAGATCCTCCACTTTCATCTGCACCAATTCCACAGCCGCAGAACTAATAGAAACCGCCCCCGTACCAATGCTAGTTTCTGTCCGCACCCGTTTCCCAGCCGTCAAGGCTTGTTTAAATAAACGATTGAGAATGCGCCCTATTCCCTTGTATTGCTGACCCAACTTGTGAGTTTGCTTAACTTGGGCGAGGATCTGTCCTTCTCCCAGAACCAAACTATCCAATCCCGCCGCCACTCGCATTAGGTGCATAATCGCATCATCATGGAGAAGCGTAAATAGATGGGGACGCAGTTCAGCCAGGGTTAGTTGACTCGACTCCGACAGAAATTGGGTTACTTCCCTAATTCCCGGTTGAGCCTCAACTGTGACCAAATAGATTTCCAAGCGATTACAGGTACTAAGAATCGCCACCTCTTCCAAATGAGGATAGCTCAACAAACTGGCGATCGCCCCTTCTATCTGAGGTTCTGGAATACTGAGTTTTTCACGGACGTTAACTGGAGCCGTTTTGTGACTAAGACCTACGACTGCAATATTCATAAAACGGTTTAGTGTTTCGGTTTTTTTATTAGTGTATGGGATCAGGTCGAAGCCATCTCCGGTGTTTCTGCTGTCAACTCACATCAATTCACCAAAATCTGTGCAATTTCCCTGATCCCGTTTCCACTGGGGAAACTAGCGAAGCTGAATATTTTTCGGCTTCTCAAACATATGGATAGTATCTACAAAGCGAGCTGTTTTCGACTGAGACGAAATTACCAAGCTCTGAGTCCGAGCCCCACCACCGAAGAAGCGAACCCCCTCCATCAGAGTACCAGAAGTAATACCACAGGCAGCAAATAGAACAGTTCTGCCGTTAGCCAGTTCTTCCGCATTATAGACCTTATCAGGATTTTCAATCCCCATCTCTTTCAAGCGAGCGATGTTGCTTTCCTTGCTTTCCCCGATCAGACCAGTCTTGACAACTTCTGGGTCATAGATCAATTGTCCTTGGAAGTGACCTCCCAGACAGCGCATAGCCGCAGCCGAAATCACCCCTTCAGGAGCCGCACCAATACCCATCAGAGCATGAATATTAGTTCCAGAGAAAGCACAGGAGATAGCTGCAGACACATCCCCATCACTAATCAGACGAACCCTAGCACCAGCTTCCCGAATTTCCTTAATCAGTTCCTTGTGGCGGGGGCGATCCATAACCACAACCACTAATTCCTCAACCGCGCGACCCATGCAGTCCGAGATAATCTGGAGGTTTTCTGTAGCTGATTTGTTAAGATCAACATGACCACGAGCTACCGGAGGGGCTGCTAGTTTCTTCATGTAGAAATCAGGAGCCGCAAAAAGTCCCCCCTTCTCAGAAATAGCCAGCACAGCCATCGAGCCATTTTGACCGTAGGCTACCAGGTTAGTTCCTTCGCAGGGGTCAACCGCGATGTCAATTTCTACCAATTCTTCTGGGTTACAAAATGCCCCCGCATTTTCCTGGGTGCAGATACCTACCTCTTCACCAATGTAGAGCATAGGAGCCTCATCGCGCTCCCCTTCACCGATGACGATACGACCGCGCATATGAATTTGATTCATCCGTTGGCGCATGGCTTCCACAGCCACATGGTCGGCGGTATTTTTTTCGCCTTTACCCATCCATCGAGCCGAAGCGATCGCCGCTTGCTCGACTACCTCAATAATCTCTAAACCAATAGCGTTATCCACGAGTTTTATCCTCCCAACATCTGAGATTGCCTGATTGTAAGGGTGGGTTCAGTAAACAGCCTCGATTTGCACGCCCGTTATTCGTGAACCCGTCCCTAAGCACTCCCAGTGTTCAAGTCTATCAGGTTATTGAGAGCCTATATGCAGGGAATTGAAATCCTCTTAATAATCTTAACAAATCTTGACACTCCCCTGCCTAAAGGCGAGGGGATTCTTCATTCATAGACCCAACTTGCTTTGACAGGATTGCTCCAGCCCGAGTAATGGTCGAATCTCCTGAAGCGTTCGGGTATAAGACCCTTCGCGCTTGCCCTAGCGTACACAAGGCTGACTTTGCTGCGCAACGCTGCGCGAACAGGATGTTGAGCGCAGCACTCCCATCCCGATCCAAGTTTAACCCACATTGACAAACATGAGTTCGAGTGGATAGGGCTTTTTTGACCACTGCACCACAGTTAGAGCATTCTTGGGAAGTATAAGCCGGGTTAACCGCAACCGTCACCTTGCCAAACTTCACCCCAAAATACTCTAGCTTCCTGAACTGATACCAACTTGCATCATTAATCGACGGGAATGGTGATTTGATTACGAGTTTCTGATAACTTCCAACCACAAGTTGTGTATTCAACTGAACGGCTGTTCTTTTTGAACTTGGGAAAACCTTTCTTTCCTCGAATGGCTTTCCGGCAGTTCTCGTAGAACCTCCTTATTGCCGAATATGCTCTTTCAATGGACGCTTGACAGGCGCTGGAGTTTAAGTTTTTAGCAAAAGGAAATTCATCTCGAGCGTGTTTTGCCCTAGACCATACAAATTATTCTGTCCAATTCCTGAATTATCCATCCAGAAACCGATCGCTTTATTTATTGCCGATGAACTGAGCAGTTCGGATCGCCTCATCAATGGTAATGCACGTGATTTGACTTCCCTTTGGCTTTAAACTCCAGTACAATCATTTATATGGGACAACACGCCTAAGCATAATAGTATAACATAAAAAGCCGTCCTACAAGGCTTGTTGAGCAAAGCCGAAGCGACCGGGCTAGTGACCCAGGATCTTTGGTAAATCACCCTCCGCCGACTCTCCCACCCTTCTGTCCCCCTCAAAAGTTAAATTTTGTTGCATTTGGGCGATCGCACCCCCATTCAGGACTGCCCTCGTCACAATTTTGCACTATGGTAATCTAATTAGTGATCAGGAAGTCGTACTAGCCGAGCAGCTTTAATGAGTAGCAACGTCATTGTCATTCAAGACTCCCAATTTGAAACCGAAGTCCTAGGTAATACTGGACAGCCGACTTTAGCCTACTTCTGGGCTGGCTGGTGTGGCCCTTGTCGTTTGGTTTCCCCCTCCGTCGAAGCTGTAGCAAATACTTACAGCGATCGCCTAAAAGTAGTTAAACTAGAAATCGACCCCAACCCCCAAGCAGTTAAACTCTGTCAAGTGGAAGGAGTCCCAGCCTTGAGACTATTTAGGGGCGGAGAAATTATCGCCTCCTTTGAGGGAGCAATTACCAAAGACAAACTAATTGAGTGGATTGACCCTCACCTGTAGAATCTGTAAATCTCTTATTGAGTCCCGTTTGCGTCGGAGTTGAATGCTATGCAATTTTCTAAGCGACTAGAACCTCTACGGTCTAATGTATTTGCTGATATGGATCGAGCCAAAGCCAAAGCATTGGCCGCCGGACAAGATCTGATTGACTTGTCTTTGGGTTCTTCTGATGTACCTGTGGCTAATCACATTATCGATCGCATTCGGGACTCCCTCGACGATACTACAACCCACGGTTACGCTTTATTCCGCAATACTAAGGATTTTCGAGATGCCGCCGCTCACTGGTACACCCAAAAGTATGGCGTGCCAGTTGACCCGGAAACCGAAGTTCTCCAACTCATAGGCTGTCAGGAAGGAACAGGACATCTGCCTTTAGCTATTCTTGACCCCGGAGATTTTGCCCTATTACAAGATCCGGGCTATCCTTCCCACGCCGGCGGAGTATATATAGCTGGCGGACAAATTTACCCCATGACCATGTTGGCTGAAAATGGCTTCCTGCCCAAGTTTGAGGAAATTCCCCAAGCCGTATTGTCTCAAGCCAAAATGATGGTCTTGAGTTATCCCCATAATCCCACAACCGCGATCGCTCCCTTATCATTTTTTCAGGAAGCCGTAGCCTTCTGTCAAAAAAATGATCTCGTCCTCGTTCATGATTTCCCCTACGGGGATTTTGTCTTCCCAGAAGGCAATGCCGTCAATAATGATGCCATTGCCCCCTCTATCTTGCAAGCAGACCCCCAGAAAACCGTCTCCATAGAGTTTTTTACCTTTTCCAAGTCCTATAATATGGGAGGCTTCCGTATCGGTTTCGCCGTCGGAAATCCTCAATTGATTCTCGCTCTGCGACAGGTCAAGGCGGCGATCGACTTTAATCAGTATCGTGGCATTCTTAATGGTGCGATCGCTGCTTTAACCGGCCCTCAAGAATTAATTAGCTACACCGTTGATACCTTCCGAGAGCGGCGCGATGTCTTTGTTAAAGCCCTCCATGACATCGGTTGGGATGTACCTACCCCCATAGCCACCCTCTACATTTGGGCAAAACTCCCCGAACCCTGGAGTCAAGATTCTATCCGCTTCTGCGCCCAATTAGTCCAACAAACCGGAGTCGCCGTATCTCCCGGCGTTGGCTTTGGCAAATCCGGCGAAGGATATGTCCGCTTTGCTCTCGTTCATCCCCCAGAAGTCTTAAAAGTCGCCGTAGACCGGATTGCCCAATTCTTGCAGTCCCACCAGCCCTAAACCAGCTAACACCTAACTTACTACAACTAATGATAGGGGCCGGTTCTCGACAATTCCCAGCACTACTCTGGGTTTCATCGAGTCCGGCCCCCTTTAAATATACCGATCAATCTCTTAAACATCACCCCCAAAAAACTGTAATTTTTCGTAGAAATACGGAGTATTTTTAACCATCATCAGACCAATCTTAGACACCATCAAATTTGCCGATAACTTTATATAAAATCACCATAACTTTACAGAACCTTTATAGACTTTTCCCAGACCGTCAACTATAATGAACACAGAGTCAAAAAACAGCAGGCGTTAAATTTATGTCTATATTAAAGACTCTGCGCCCTAACTTAAAAGCGCGAAACCGATGAAAAAAGCGGTGTCATCTACGAAAAACTAATAATAATTAAACAAAATCCCTTTTCAGGTAAAGCTGATTACAGCTTCCCCAAAAGGACTAACTCAACCCTCAACTATTAACTTTAGGAGACTTCAATCATGGCTGGACTTATCAACAAATTCTTAGTTAGTGCCTCCCTTGCCGCCGGTATGACCGCAATAGTCGCCGCTCCTGTCCTAGCCCAAAACTTCAGAATTGAAGGTAACGACTATATCCTCTACGATGCCCGAGACACTACTGGTGACGGTTTAGTTGACCAAACCTATGCAAACCCTTCTGCAAACATCGACGACATTTTGCGCCAGCTAGACGGAACTCCCGGCGGTAACATTGAATTGTTCTCCAGCAGTCACATTAATGATCAAAGTATGTATGGGTGGGACTATAACTCATCTTTCTATGGTGGTGCAAGAACCAGCCTGATTGGTGAAGTTAACGGTCAAACCCTGACTATCAGTAGTCTCAACGCCTTCGACTGGTTCACAACTGCTGATGGTAATTTCACGAACCAATATGGCTCTGACAACTTAGCTAACCGCTGGTTTGGTGAGTTATTGGACAACTACCAACCTGATTTAGGAAGAATCGGTAGAAGAAATGCCTTTAATTCGTTTTTCGGTATGTATGGTTTTGAACGCGCCAGCGACCCCAACATCTCCTACATCAACAGTAACAGCAACGGCATTGAAATCGGTTTAGCCGGACATATGGACTTAGGTAATGTCTACGGAAGCTGGTTTGCAGGTTGGCAGGCTAGTGAAATTCTCAGGTATGAATATAACGGAGTAGTTGATTATCTGTGGAGTTTCAGTGCTACTGCTACTGGACTAACTGAGTACACTGATGGAACTTCCCACAACGGCCTTTACAAAGTCTACATTCCTACAGGTAACGTGCCTTCTGTTCCTGAACCTTCCACTATGTTAGGTCTGATGGCTGTTGGCGGTTTGTTTGCAGCCTCTTCCCGCAAGTCTCGGAAAAATAGCTAATTAGCTTCCTGTTAGCTACAACTAGCATCCATATCATTATTTACAACCAGCCCGGTGGTAGAGAGTTGACTTCGATCAGAGTCTTTTTCTCTACCACTTGGGCTTTTTACTTGTCTGTATCCTCGGGAAGTCACTATTCTCGTCTGTCACTACCTCCCTCCCTCTCTATATATATGAGTCACCCGTCCAATAATATAGCCCCTGGTTATGTGGCCTATTCGATCCGAGACTATCAGCCAACCAACCAGCCCCACGTACCCTTGTCCCTAGTTATCCGCTCCGCCACCTTCAACTATCCCTGATTCCCAAAATTTTTTTTCAGCCCAAACCCTTGTGGTGTAGGGGTTTTCAGGCATTCGTCAAAAAAAGTCAAAAAAATTTTCCCAAAAGGGTTGACAAACCTAGTTAGGTAATATACATTGGTAAATGCGCTCGAAGGGAAGGCAACGAACCGGAACGCGCCCGAACCTAGAAAAACTAATA
>Ga0213835_100081_pt1 | contig 131590 bp, 122 predicted proteins | sample SWPATP01_FD_160576 | JGI IMG/M metagenome (GOLD analysis project Ga0213835, IMG submission 160576) | Coastal seawater microbial communities from Marineland, Florida, United States - SWPA TP0 #1 | ecosystem: Environmental > Aquatic > Marine > Coastal | place: USA: Florida | collected 2016-08-05 | reverse complement strand
CCTCCCACGATAACATCGTCGACCACTGCTGCGAGGCATGGAACAAGCTCATCGATCAACCGTGGCGCATCATGACCATCGGACGTCGACAATGGGCCCGTAGCTCGTAATCATTGCAGGCTGGTATTACTGCAGATCATGCGGATATGAACCGAAATGAACGCAAAGCGATCTAACAAAATGGCTTTACGGACAAATACTTGGGATCTTGTCAAAAGCTTGTGCGATTATGCGCGCTGCCTACCTGCCTGCAATCATCCCCCGGTCAACCCAAGGCGGCAACGCAGTGGCGGGTGGGCACGAATATCGCTGATGCATATGGCCACAGCGCACCGCTAGGAGCGTTTTAGTGGCGCGTGCCGTTGCTCAAACGGCCATCCAGCACATCAAGCCTTAGCTGTTCTACCGCCGCACTGACATGAGCAGCAGCGATGCGCGCGCCCAGCGCATCGAGCACCGCAAGTTGCTCTTCCAACGCATCGAAAACGCTTTCAAGTGAAACCTCATTGCACGAGGCGGACACGAAGTCAGGCACTGTCAAAATTCCCACATCCAGCAAGGGCCTGATTTTCACGGGATCAGGCCGCTGCACTCGCGACGCCCGCTATCGTGAAAGATGAATCTCCACTTGATTTCCACCTAGGGAAACCACGTAGGTTGGTGCCTGTGCCAAAACTGCAAAGGCCCAAGCCCGAAACGCGGTCGCTTAACCGAACCGGCTGGCGATATCGAGCAGGGCGAGGGCCGCCTTGGCCGCCTCGCCGCCCTTGTCCTTCTGGGCAGGGTCGGCCCGAACCAGCGCTTGGGCCTCGTTCTCGACAGTGAGGATGCCATTGCCGATGGCGATGCCGTCCATCGTCAAGGCCATGATCGCGCGCGCGCTTTCGCCAGCAACGATTTCGAAGTGGTAGGTCTCGCCGCGGATTACGACGCCAATGGCGACAAAGCCGTCATACAGATCCGCTTCGGCCGCCAGCGCAATCGCCCCGGGGATTTCCAGCGCACCGGGAACCGTAAGCACCTCAACCTCATGCCCTGCCGCTTCCAGCGCACCGCGTGCGCCCGCGATCAGCATGTCATTGAGGTGCGCGTAGAACCGCGCTTCGACAATCAGGAATTTGGCCATGGGGGAATTACTCCGGAATGGGTTGGTGATCGACAATAGTCAGGCCGAAACCTTCCAGTGCGACCAGATCAGGGCGGGAATTGGACAGCAGGATCATGTTAGCAACGCCCAGATCGGCAAGGATCTGCGAGCCGATGCCGATATTGCGCAGTTCTTCATCTCGGCTCCACGCGCCGGTTCCGACGCGGCCCGTAAGGATCACGATCACACCCGCGCCATGCGCGCCGATCGCCTCCATCGCGCGCTGAAGCGTGCGCTTCCTCGGCCCGGGCTGGCCCAGCACATCGTCAAACACCGAAATGGGGTGGACGCGGGCGAGAGTGGGCTCACCGGGCACCACATGGCCTTTCTGAAGGACATAGGCCTCGTTGCCCGCCACCCGGTCGCGATAGGTGATCATCCGCCACTGACCGCCATAGTCCGAAGTGAAGCTGCGCTCGGACAGGCGCTCAACGAGATGATCGTTGCGCATCCGATAAGCGATGAGATCACGGATTGTGCCAATTTTGAGATCGTGACGCCGCGCAAAAGCAATCAGATCGTCCAGCCGCGCCATGGTGCCATCCTCGTTCATGATCTCACAGATCACACCCGAAGGATTGAGCCCGGCAAGGCGCGAGATATCGACCGCCGCCTCGGTGTGCCCTGCGCGCACCAGCGTGCCGCCATCGCGCGCCATCAGCGGAAAGACGTGCCCCGGTGTCACAATGTCATCGGGGCCCTTGGTGGCATCGATCGCCACAGAAATCGTGCGCGCGCGATCGGCAGCGGATATCCCGGTGGTCACGCCTTCCTTTGCCTCGATCGAGATGGTGAAAGCGGTCTGCATCGATTCCTTGTTGTTGCGGCTCATCGGAGTGAGGCCGAGATGGTCGACGCGCGCCTTGTCGAGCGCAAGGCAGATCAGCCCGCGGCCATGGGTTGCCATGAAATTGATTGCCTGAGGGGTCGCCATTTGCGCAGGGATGATCAGATCGCCTTCGTTTTCGCGGTCTTCATCATCGACCAGAATATACATCCGGCCATTGCGCGCCTCGTCGATGATCTCCTCGATACTGGCGAGAACCGGCTTATCGTCATTGCCGGCAAGAAAGGCGTCGAGCTTGGCGAGAGTTTCCGCGGTGGGGTTCCACGCATCCTCGGTGCAATCACGCAAGGTGTTGGCATGGAGGCCTGCTGCGCGGGCAAGGCCAGCACGGGTCATGGCGCCGGAGGTGACAAGTTCGCGAACGCGTGTGATGGTCGATGTGCTCATATCCACGCAATATCACATCGAAATGTGATAGCAAGCACCTTCGCTGCGCAACGCACGAAACGATTGGCCTGCGAGGCAGGTCGTGTCAGCTGTCAGATAAGAAGGTGGTGGACGCACTAGGGCTCGAACCTAGGACCCGCTGATTAAGAGTCAGCTGCTCTACCAACTGAGCTATGCGTCCATACCGAGAGTGTCGGCAGTGCGGATCATGCGGCCAGCGGCGCGCTTCGATTCGCGTGAGGCGCTGCTAATAGCTAGGTCAGCGCGATTGGCAAGAGCTTTTCAGGTAGTCAGTCCTGACTTGGGCGCTTCGCGGTTCCAGCGGTTCACCATCATCAGAACGCCAATGCAGATCATGTTGGTGAGCATCGAGGAACCGCCATGGCTCATCCACGGCAAAGGAATGCCGACTACCGGCGCAAAACCCATCACCATCAACAGGTTCACCGCGACATAAAAGAAGATCGTCGCCACCATTCCGCCGGCCAGCAGCATCGCAAACCGATCGCGTGAGGCGAGCGCCACGCTCCACCCCCAACGCAGGATCAGCGCGAACATCAACAGCACGAACACGCCGCCTGCCAGTCCCCATTCCTCGGCCATGGTGGCAAAGACAAAATCGGTGTGAGGTTCGGGCAGGTAATTGAGGTGGCTTTGTGTGCCGTTGTTAAAGCCCTTGCCAAAAACTCCGCCTGAACCAATCGCGATCTTGGACTGGATGATGTGATAGCCTGCACCCAAGGGATCGGCTTCGGGATCGAACAGCGTCATCACCCGGCGTTGCTGATATTCCTTCAAGGCATAGAAAAAGGCGAGCGGGGCGAGCACCGCCCCAGCAGCGCCGCCTGCAATGAACCAGCGCAACTGCACCCCCGCCAGCAGCATCACCATTACCCCGCCAAACCCAATCGCCAGCGCTGTGCCCAGATCAGGTTGCAACAACACGAAGGCCATCGGCAAGCCGATCAATCCTCCGGGCAGCACCAGCGCGCGCCAGCTCGTGATCATGCCCGCAGGCAAGGTGGAATAGAACAGCGCCAGTGTGACAACGATCGTGGGCTTCATCAGCTCGGACGGCTGCAGCACCATGAAGCCCAGATCGAGCCAGCGCTGGCTGCCGCCGCCCACCTGGCCGATGGCCTCCACTGCGGCGAGCAGCAGCAGCATGGCGACATAGGCTGGATAGGTCAGCGCCCGCACCCAATCGCGCGGCACCAGAGTGATGATCGCGGCCATTACGAGTGTCAGGGCAAAGCGCAGCAGGTGGGAGGAGGCAAAGGGCTGCATAGCGCCGCCTCCTGCAGAATAGAGCACCGCAGCTCCAAACAGCACCAACAGGAACAGCGGGATCAGCATCGACCATGGCTGGCGCGCTATCGGTTCGGGAATAATGCTGCGGCTGGCGGACTTCACGGTACAACTGCCCCGTGTGGTGCGGGGGAGGGCGCGGGCGCAGCACTGGGGATGCTGGGCGTTGCGACGGGAGCAGGCGCGGCAGGAGCCGCAGGAGCCGGATTGACTGCCCCGGGCGGCACCAGCTCGGGCGGCGGAGTGGCTGAAGGGTTCGCTTCGGGTCGCGGGGTCACGGCATCATTGGCGATGCTTTGCGGGCGGGTTGAAGCAAGCCGCGCTTCGGCCTCGACCTGTTCGAAAATCTCGCGATCGCGCTGTGGCGGGCGCGGCACGTTCGCACCGCGTTCTGCGGCATAGGCCGCATAGCGCGCAGCAAGCCGCTCTTGCGCGGTACCGCCCCACTGCTTCTCCAGCGCCAGCAAGGCGTCCATGCCCTTGGCTGGATCGAACAGAAAAGTCGTTACATCGCGCGCAATCGGATAGGCTGCCCCCGAACCGCCGCCATGCTCGATCACCACTGCACCGGCATAAATGGGATTGTCATAGGGCGCGAAAAAAATGAACAGGCCGTGGTCGCGATATTTCCACGGACCGGTTTTGCCGTTCGAGATCGAAAGCGAGACGACCTGCGCGGTGCCCGTCTTACCAGCAATCAGCACATCGGGAATGGGGAGGCGCGCACGGCCCGCAGTGCCGGGGCCGTTGACCACATCGCTCATTGCGCGGCGTACATATTCGACCTGATCGGCAGGGAAATCAATGGTATCAAAGCCCTTGGGCTTGGTGTCGAGCGTGAGGCGCGGCATGACATGGCGCCCGGTGGCAAGGCGCGCGGACATCACCGCAAGTTGCAGCGGACTTGCCAGCATATAGCCTTGCCCGATGGTGGCGTTGACGGTGTCAAAGGTTGCCCATTCGCGGCCAAACTTGTTCATCTTCCATGCCGGGTCAGGCACGGTTCCGTAAAACTGGCTGACGACCGGGAGCGGAAATTCCTGCCCCATCCCGCAGCGCCGCGCCATGGCGGCGATCGGGTCCATGCCGACACACTGAGCCATGGCGTAGAAATAGACATCGCAGCTTTGATAAATGGCTTTCGCCATATTGACCTGGCCGTGGCCTCGGCGGTTCCAGCAACCGAAACGACGATTGCCTACCTGAAGGCCGCCGCCGCAAAACACGGTCTCGTTGGGGTCCACGCCCTTTTCAAGCAATGCCATCGACACCATCGGCTTGACAGTCGAACCCGGCGGATAAAGCCCTTTCAAGACCTTGTTGCGCAAAGGCACGCGTTCATCATCGCGCAACATCGCATATTCAACGCTGCCGATGCCATCGGAAAAGGAATTGGGATCAAAGCTTGGCATCGAGGCCATGCACAGCAAGTCCCCGGTGCGGCAATCCATCACCACAACCGATCCGCTTTCAAGGCCGATGCGGCGCGCGGCATAATCCTGAAGCGGGCCATCAATCGTCAGGCGAACCGGATTGCCCTGTATATCATCGCGCGTCTCAAGATCACGCACCACACGGCCCGATGCGGTAACCTCCACCCGGCGCGCGCCGGGAATTCCCCGCAGCGTCTTCTCAAACTGCTTTTCCACGCCATCCTTGCCGATCTTGTAACCAGGCGTGATCAAAAGCGGGTTGCGATCCGCTTCATATTCCTCAGGAGAGGCAGGTCCGACATAGCCAAGCAAATGCCCCATCGTCGCACCTGTCGGGTAAAACCGCGAAAAGCCGCGCTGGGGGACAACGCCGGGCAATTCGGGTAAGCGCACACTTAGCGACGCATATTGTTCATAGGTCAGCCGGCTGGCGACCTCGACCGGCTGGAACCGGCGGGCTTCGGCAACATTGGCCTTGATATCGGCAATTCGGTTGGGCGCCAGTGACAAGAGATCACCGATCAAATCAATCGTCTGATCAGAATTCTGCAATCGCTCCGGAATAACATCGACCCGGAAATCTGCCCGGTTCGACGCCAGCGGGGCGCCGTTGCGATCAAGTATCCAGCCGCGGCGCGGCGGGATCAGCGACAGATTGACCCGGTTGCTTTCGGATTTGAGTTGATATTTCTCGTTCTCGGCAATCGCGAGATAGCCCATGCGCCCGGCAAGCAAGACTGCAATCCCGCCTTGCACTGTGCCGATCACCATGGCGCGACGATCAAACCGGTCACGCAGGATACTGGCGTTGATCAGCGGGCCGGTCCGCTTACGCTCTGGTCCGAACGGCCACCAGCGCTTCATGCCAGCCTCCGCGTGCGGGTCAGACGGAACCGGTCAAGCCCGGCGACAACCCGTGCAATGAAGGGGTAAAGCAGGATCGCAAGGAGAGCCTGCGGAACCATCGCCATCAACAGCGGCGTTGCAAGTGTCGCACCCGAAACTGCAGCGGCTGCAAGCAAGTAAATGACAATCGCCAGCGCAGCAGTGAGCCAGTCCTGCCAAAATCCGCGCCACGGAAAGCGCGCTTCAAGCATTTCGAGCCCGATCATTGCAAGCGACCACATCAGGATCGCGCTGCCAAAAGGCTGACCGCTAAGCAGATCATCAAACGCACCCAGCGGCGCACCCACCCACACCGGCAGCAGGCCGGGGCGCATAATCCGCCAGCCCAAGAGCATCATGAAACCAAGCGGAGGGACGAGCGGCATGAGGTCGGCCAGCAGCAAGGTCGGCGCGAAAGAAGCAAAGGCAATCGAGGCATAGGGAACCGCCAGCGCGCGCCATGGCGACTGCGTGCGATTGATCCGGCTGCCATAACGATCAGAGCGCGCGCGGGGGTTGAGTTGTTCCATCACTCACCCGCCGCAGGGTCAGCCAATTCACGTTCGGGCGGGGTCTGCGCTGCGGCAACCGCAACAGCTTCGTAAATCGGCTCTACGGTTACAAAATTGGTCGCTGAAGGCTCGGCCACTAACCGCGCCAAGGCACCATCGGAAGTAAGCTCAGTCACCACAGCCACCGCAACACCCGGGCGAAAATACCCGCCAGCGCCGCTGGTAACCATCAGATCCCCTTTCTTTAGGGGATTGAGGCCGAGATTGATGAGCTTGATTTTCAGCAGGCCATCGCCGCGCCCTTCGGCAAAGGCCACCACGTCATCACCGGCCCGGCGCACCGGCAAAACACTCTCGGTGTCGGTCAAGAGCAACACCCGCGAAGCACTCCGCGTCACTTCGAGCACGCGCCCGATCACACCCTTGTCAGAAACCACCGGCATACCAGGAGTGAGGCCCTGCCTGCGGCCAATCGACAAATAGGCATAGCGGCGCGCGCTGGCGGCGCTTGATCCAACAAGCCTTGTGACAGCGACTGGCTTGACCTCATCCTTGGCAAGGCCAAGCAAATCCTTGAGCCGCGCATTTTCGGCTGCCACTGCATCGGCTTCGGCAATGCGGATGCGAGCGATTTCAAGTTCCTCGCGCAATCCTGCGTTCTGGCTTCCCGCCTGCCAGAACCCAGTCACCGTGCTCCACACGCTTTGCGTGCCACTGCGCGTAACAGCACTGGCCTCGCCAGCTGGGGCGCTGATGCTGCTAACCATCCCGCGCAGCGGCGCAAAAGCGTGAGGACGAACCCACGAAAGGCCGAGCAAGACAAGCCCCAGAACCGCGCCCAGCGCGGCAAGCAAATAGCCGGTAAAGACCGAATATTGCGCCTTCCTTGAATAACCGGTGCGGCGCGATGCGGGGGGCGCCATGGCTTTGCAGTCCTTACTTTGCGCGTCAGGCGGCGTGGCGGCAAAACCGCTTAGGCATTCATCAACACGCCGCGGTAAATCGGGTCTTCCATGGCCCGGCCGGTGCCGATGGCAACACACAGCAGCGGGTCTTCCGCGATCGAGACGGGCAGGCCCGTTTCCTCGCGCAGGTGTTCATCAAGCCGCTGGATCAGCGCGCCGCCGCCGGTCAGCACGATGCCCTGATCGACAATGTCGGCAGCCAGTTCAGGCGCGGTGTTTTCCAGCGCAATCCGCACACCTTCGACAATCGCGCCAATGGGTTCGGACAGGGCCTCTGCGATGTGCGCCTGATTGATCGTGATTTCCTTGGGCACGCCGTTCACAAGGTCGCGGCCCTTCAGGGTGATCGTCTCGCCGACGCCATCTTCCGGGACAAGCGCGATGCCGTAATCTTTCTTGATGCGCTCGGCGGTGGCATCGCCAATCAACAGGTTGTGATGGCGGCGCACATAGGAGACGATCGCCTCGTCCATCTTGTCCCCGCCGGTGCGCACCGAAGTGGTGTAGGCAAGGCCCCGCAAGCTGAGGACGGCAACCTCGGTCGTGCCGCCGCCGATATCGACCACCATGCTGCCCACCGGCTCGGTCACCGGCATATCGGCGCCGATCGCGGCGGCCATGGGTTCAAGGATCAGGTGCACTTCCGAAGCGCCTGCGTTGGATGCTGCATCGCGGATCGCGCGCTTGTCCACCGAGGTCGAACCCGAGGGCACGCAGATCACGATTTCCGGATACTTGAACAAATTGCGCTTGCCGTGGACCTTGCGGATGAAATGCTTGATCATTTCCTCGGCAATTTCGATGTCGGCGATAACGCCGTCGCGCAGTGGGCGGATCGCCTCGATGCTGTCAGGCGTCTTGCCCATCATCATCTTGGCGTCATCGCCAACGGCCTTCACCCGCTTGATGCCGTTGATCGTTTCGATGGCGACCACCGAGGGTTCGTTGAGCACAATCCCCTGATCCTGCACATAGACCAGCGTGTTGGCCGTGCCGAGATCAATGGCCATGTTTTGCGAACCGAATTTGAACAGGTTGGACAGGAAGCTCATGTGTGGTCTTTTTCCAGTGATGTGAGTAGCGCGCGCTTGATGCATCCCACCAGATGCAAGCCAGTCGCCGCGCTTATCCCCTTTGTGACACGCTGCAATCGCGCCTAGCGAATCCATGAGCAAAAGGCCAAAATATTTCGCTGACAAGATGGTGATTATCCGGGGATGGCACTCGAATTTGCGACGCTCAGGCGTTAGCGAGGGATGAAATGCCGCAAATTCGCCGCCTTCCCTCGCATCTGGTCAACCGCATCGCTGCGGGCGAGGTGGTTGAACGCCCGGCAGCCGCGCTCAAAGAGCTGGTCGAGAACGCGATTGATGCCGGTGCGCAGCGAATCACTATCGCCCTCAGGGATGGCGGAGTGGGGCGCATCGAGGTGAGCGATGATGGCTGCGGGATGGCACCTGCGGCAATGGCGCTGGCGCTCGAACGCCATGCAACCTCGAAACTGCCCGAGGCGCTGATCGGTGCGGATGAGGCAATTGAACTGGTGACGACGCTCGGATTTCGCGGCGAGGCCCTGCCTTCTATCGCCAGCGTCGCCCGCCTGACCATGGAAAGCCGCGAACGCGGTGCTGCAGAAGGCTGGCGGCGGGTGGTCGATCATGGCGAGCTTATCGAGGACACTCCCGCTGCGCTCCCCCCCGGGACGCGGGTGCGGGTGGAAGACTTGTTCGCCAAGGTTCCTGCACGCCGCAAGTTCCTGCGCACCGCGCGCAGCGAACAGGCTGCCTGTCTGGATGTGGTGCGCCGTCTCGCCATGGCGCGGCCCGATATTGCCTTTCTGCTCGAAGCCAGCGGGGACAGCGGCAAGCGCAAACTGCTCGATCTGCAAGCGGGCGAAGACCTTGCCACCCGCGTGGCCCGCATCATTGCCCATGAATTGCGCGATAATGCGGTGGAGATTGTGGCGGAGCGTGAGACGCCGCACGGGGTGATGCGCCTGTCCGGCGTGGCGGGCCTTCCCACCTACAACCGGGGCGTTGCCGATCACCAATATCTGTTTGTGAACGGGCGTCCGGTGAAGGATCGTTTGCTGGTGGGCGCAGTGCGCGGGGCCTATTCCGATATGCTGGCGCGTGATCGCCACGCGGTGCTGGCGTTGTTTCTCGACATTCCGCCACAAGACGTCGATGTGAATGTCCATCCGGCCAAAACCGAAGTGCGCTTCCGCGACAGCGCGGGCGTGCGCGGTTTTATCGTCAGCGGTCTTAGGCACGCGTTGGCAAGCGGCGACCGGCGCAGCGCGCAGACGCCCGATCGCGGCGCAATGGCGCGCTGGGTGACGGAGCCTGTCCCCTCCCGCTTGCCGGAGGGGCCTGGGGTGGGCACTTCGCAAGCCCCGCTTTGGCAAGAACAGGCCCAGACCAACCTCGACGCTAAAGGGGAGGGGCTCTTGCTGCGCGAGGTCGCGCCGGCTTGGGCGCAACCGGGGCCATTTCCTTTGGGCCGCGCGGAAGAAGCCGCGCCTTTGCCCGAGGAGGCTGCGCAATACCCGCTCGGCATTGCGCGCGGGCAGGTGGCGGGCACCTATATTGTCGCCGAGGCGGCTGACGGCCTCGTGCTGGTCGATCAGCACGCCGCCCACGAACGGCTCGTGCTCGAACGCCTGCGCGCGGCCGGGGCCGAGGAGAGCGCGCGGCGCTCTCAAGCGCTGCTGGTTCCCGATGTGGTGGAACTGGACGAGGTGGATTGCGACAGGCTCGAGGACGCGGCTGAGGGCTTTGCGCGCTATGGCCTTGTGATCGAACGTTTTGGCCCATCCGCCATGCTGGTGCGCGCGCTGCCGGCGGCGATTACCAAGGCCGACAGCGCGCGGCTCTTGCGCGATCTGGCGGATGATATCGCCAAGCACGGCAAGCAGGATGACAGCGGCGCTTTGCTGCTCGCCGAAAAGCTTGATCTGGTGCTGGCGACGATGGCCTGCCACGGATCGGTCAGGGCAGGGCGAACACTCAGCGTGGCCGAAATGAATGCGCTTTTGCGCGAGATGGAAGCCACCCCGCGCTCAGGCCAGTGCAACCATGGGCGGCCCACCTGGGTGAAGCTGTCGATGGCGGACGTGGAAAAGCTGTTCGGGCGGCATTAACGCCTTAACGCCGCGCTCACATCTTCCAGCTTGCCATCGGCGTCGTCATCCTGCGGCAGGCCCATCACCGCGCGCACCAAGGCTGCAACGGCGACATTGTCAAACACCGGCAGGGTAACGCCGGGTGCGAAATCCGGCCCGCTTGCAATGAACAGCGCCAGCATTTCCGGGTCCGCATTGTCATAGCCATGCGCGCCGCCCGCCACCGGATAGCGCGGCTCTCCGGCAAGGATCGTCCAGCCCGCCTCGGCAATGCAGATGATTGCTGCCACACGCGGATTGCTGCCATAGTGCAGCCGTTCGGGCAGATCGCCCTTGCGCGCGCAAGTCATGTGATCGTGGCTCTTGAGGAGCACGCCCGCAACCACGTCCTCTTGGCCCGCGTGCGGCTCAATCGCCGCATAAGGCCCGGTCTCAACCGGCACATAAAGCGCGCGGTCAAGCATATCATCAAGCTGGATCACCCGCTCGGCGCTTACTTCGCGCATCCCGTGATCGGCGGTGATAACAAGATTGACCGCCACGCCCATCGCCGCAATCCCATCGACAAGCTCGCCAATGCGTTCGTCAACCTCGGCAAGGCTCGCGTTGACCTCGGCGCTGTCAGGGCCAAATTGATGCCCAAGGGTGTCGACCGTATCGAAGTAAAGCGTCGCAAAGGCCGGACGGATTGCCGCAGGCCGCCGCAACCAGTCGAGCACCGTGTTCACCCGCTGCACATTGCTGATGTTCTGATCGAAACGCAGCCAGTCGGTAGGCCGGGTGCCGCGAATGGCCAATTCGCTGCCTGGCCAGAACATGGTGGCGGTGCGGATGCCGGCTTTTTCCGCCGTCACCCAGATGGGCTCTGCCTCATCCCACCAGAACGGATCAAGCGTCTGGCGCGGATCGCTCATGCGGAACATCACATCCGGGCGGCGCGGGTCCATCATCGAATTGCCGACAATCCCGTTGCGATCAGGCCGCTTGCCGGTGACGATGGCGTAATGATTGGGGAAGGTCTTGGTTGGAAAAGACGCGCGCATCGGCCCGCTTGCCCCCGCTTTGGCGAGCGCCTTGAGGCGCGGGGTAAAGCCGCGTTCCAGATAATCGGGACGAAACCCATCAATCGAGACGAGCAGCGTGACGGGGCGCTCGGCTGCATTATCCGCCAGCGCGGGCAGGGGGAGGAGCAGGGCGACAAGAGCAATCAGGATACGCATGACAGGGCCTTTACCGGGCGTGCGCGACAAAGCTGTGACGGGAAACGCGCAGAGTCACACGTTGAACTTGAACAACATTACATCGCCGTCCTGCACGACGTATTCCTTGCCTTCCTGCCGCAATTTACCCGCCTCGCGCGCGCCGCTTTCACCGCCAAGCGCGATGTAATCATCATAGGCGATGGTTTCAGCGCGGATGAAGCCGCGTTCGAAATCGGAGTGAATTTCGCCCGCTGCCTGCGGAGCCTTGGCGCCATCGGGGAAAGTCCAGGCGCGCGCTTCCTTGGGGCCTGCGGTGAAGAAGGTTTTAAGGCCCAACAGCTTGTATCCGGCGCGGATCACGCGGGCGAGGCCGCTTTCGGTAAGGCCCAGAGCTTCGAGGAATTCACCGCGATCTTCCAGCGGCATTCCGACGAGTTCTGCTTCGATGGCAGCAGAGACGACGACCGCTTCAGCACCTTCGGCTGCGGCCTTTTCGAACACCTTGGCCGACAGCGCATTGCCTAAGCCTGCGTCTTCTTCAGCCACGTTGCAGACATACAGCACCGGCTTTGCCGTGAGCAATTGCGCCTGTTTGAAAACGCGGGCTTCTTCCTCGTCCTTGGGCTCGGTCAGGCGAGCCGGTTTTCCTTCGCGCAGCAATTCCAAAGCTTGGCCCAAAACGCTCGCCATCACCTTGGCTTCCTTGTCGCCGCTGGTGGCGCGTTTGGCAGCCGCCGGCACGCGCTTTTCAAGGCTTTCCAGATCGGCCAGCATCAATTCGGTTTCGACCACTTCGGCATCGGCCAGCGGATCAACCTTGTTGGCAACGTGCTGGATGTCGTCGTCCTCAAAGCAGCGCAGGACATGGACGATCGCATCCACTTCGCGGATATTGCCGAGGAACTGGTTACCAAGCCCTTCGCCCTTGCTCGCGCCTTTGACCAGTCCCGCAATGTCGACAAAGCCGAGCTGGGTTGCGATCACCTTGGCGCTTTTGGCAATGGCTGCAATTTTGTCCAGACGCTCGTCGGGCACCGCGACTTGGCCGACATTGGGCTCGATCGTGCAGAAGGGATAATTGGCGGCTTGCGCGGCCTGCGTTTCAGTGAGCGCGTTGAACAGGGTGGACTTGCCGACATTGGGCAGGCCGACAATCCCGAGGCGAAAACCCATGGTGTGTCTCTTTGATTAGGTGGTGTGGCGCCCCCCTTAGCCGTGCATCACCCGCAATGCCAGAGCATCAACGTTCATGCACCGCGCGGATCAGCGGGCCGACCCCCGAATTGCCGAGCCAGTCCACCTGCACTTGCGCTGCGAATTCGTTGATTGGCACTTGTGGCTTGGCTCCGGGATGCACCGCCATGCGCAGCGGCCGCGTACCGGGCGGCATGGCAATCAGACCCGCAATCGCTTGCGCCACATCCATCGGATCGGCCCCGCGCCCCGAGCCATCCTCCATCCCCATGCGCGCAACCTGTGCCGGATAGCCTGCTGTATGGATGTCCTCGGCGCGCTGTTTCAATGCAGCGGAATAGGTGTTGCGATTAACCCAGACCTTCGTCGGATAACCGCCTGGCTGAATGATCGAGACGTCGATCTTATGCGGCACCAGCTCGTAGGCGAGCTGTTCGCTCATCGCTTCCAATGCGAACTTGGTTGCCGAGTAGTGGCCCGAATAGGGGCTGATGACGCGGCCCAATTGGCTGGAAATCTGGATGAGCTGCCCCGTGTCTTGTTTGCGCATTCCCGGCAGCACGGCGCGCGCCATCAAGTGCGGGCCGAACACATTGGTTGCGAATATCAATTGCGTTGCGGCCAAGTCCTGCACCTCAACCGGCGAGGTGATGCCAATGCCTGCATTGTTCACCAGCACATCGAGCGGTCCGCCATTGATCATTTCAGCCTCGGCCACACCGGCCGCGATCTGTTCCGGGCTGGTTACGTCGATCTCGATGACGTGAAGATCGAGTTTCTCATTGAGCGCAAGGATGCGCAATTGCTCGGCCTCGGGGCGGGGTAGGGCGCGCATGGTGGCAAAAACACGCGCGCCTTGCCGCGCGAGCATTTCCGCCGCGAGCCGACCGAAGCCCGAAGAGCAGCCCGTGATCAGCACGCTCTTGCCTTTGAAATCGGCGGGCTTGGCGCGATAGGGCGTTTGCGATTGGGCAGCGCTGGCAGCGCTCAGCACGCCCGTGGCGGCGATGCCTGCAAGCAGGCTGCGGCGATTGATGCTGGTCATGGCGCGCAGCCTAGCAGGGCTCGCGCGCCAATCCAACCAATCGCGCCGGTTAGTGCGGTAGCTTCTTGCGGCGGCGCGACGCCAGCAGCGCGGCTGCGCCTGCCCCGAACAGGATCATGCTCGAAGGCTCCGGCACCGCCGTGCCGCCGCTTGATGAACCCGCGCCAGGCTCGCTCGGCGGTTCTTTCATGGCGTGGGCCGGGACTGCGACCGAAAGCATGAGCAGCACAGCAGCAGGAAGCAGGTTTTTTGCGATCATCGACGGGGTTCTCCGTGGTTTTTGAGGATGTTCACAAATCCCTATTTCGGGAAGCACCCCGTGTCGCGCCTCGTATTCGCGCTGTGCCACGCTGGGGCAGGACAGCCCACGCAAAGTAAACAAGCCACCGCCGGATGAATTCTCAACCCTGCATTCTCAGCGCATACTCGCTCATGAAGCGGGCAACATCCCCTTTGGCGAGCCACTCCGCCTCGCTCGCAATAGCGCCCAACATGGAGACCAGATCATCCTGTTCGGCCTTGGCGTAATTGCCAAGGACGTGCCCTGTCACCTTGTCCTTGTGCCCCGGATGGCCGATTCCGATCCGCACCCGGCGAAAGTCGGCACCGCAATGCTGGTCGATCGAACGCAGCCCATTATGCCCTGCGGTGCCGCCGCCTTGCTTCACCTTGACCTTGAAGGGGGCCAGATCAAGCTCGTCATGGAACACCGTGAGCGCGTCGAGGCCCAATTTATAGAACCGCATCGCCTCACCCACGCTACGGCCGCTTTCGTTCATGAAAGTCGCAGGCTTAAGCAGCAGCACCTTATCCGCGCCGATGCGGCCTTCCTGCACCCAGCCCTGAAACTTGGTCTGCACCGGGCCAAAGCCATGCATCTCGGCAATCACATCTGTCGCCATGAAGCCGACATTGTGGCGGTGGAGCGCATAACGCGGTCCGGGGTTTCCAAGGCCGACCCAGATTTGCATGACGATTTCCTAGTGAGCATGGGCGCAAAAGCCAAAAACGCCGGGCCTGCCCCTGTGGCACGCCCGGCGTCATGTTGGGTGAGACCCGGCGAGGGCTTATTCCTCGGTCGCGGATTCCTCGCTGGCCGCTGCTTCGCCTTCGCTCTTCTTCAGAGCAGAAGGGGCAACCAGCGTTGCGATGGTGAAATCGCGATCGGTGATAGCACTTTCAACGCCCTTGGGCAGAGCGACTTCGCTGATGTGGATCGAATCGCCCACGTCCTTGCCGGTGACATCAATGTTGATTTCGGCAGGGATTTCTTCGTTCGGGCACACCAGTTCAAGTTCGTGGCGCACGATGTTGAGCACGCCGCCCTTCTTGAGGCCGGGCGATGCATCTTCATTCACGAACACCACCGGAACCTGCACAGTGACCTTGCTATCGCCAGAAAGGCGCAGGAAGTCAGCGTGGATCGGGCGATCGCTCACCGGGTTGAAGGCAACGTCCTTGGGCAGGGTGCGCACGGTCTTGCCGCCCACTTCGATCTCGACGATCGAGTTGAAGAAGTGGCCCGTCATCAGTTGCTTGACGAGTTCCTTTTCCTCGACGTGGATCTGGACGGGGGCTTCATTGCCGCCATAAATGACCGCAGGGGTCCGACCTGTGCGGCGAAGTGCTCGGGAGGCTCCCTTGCCAGCCCGTTCGCGCGCTTCGGCCGGCAGATTGAGAACGTCGCTCATAATACGTGCCTTTCGAATGCATGTTGATAGATATGTCCGGAGCGCCACGCCTCCAGGGATGACCATGACGCCGAAGCGCGGCCCCTTAGAGAGCGCACGCGTTTTTGGCAAGCCATTGCTGCGGCGAGCAACCGATCACTTCACACGATTAAGACGCCAGCCGCGCGCCTCAAGCAGCGCAACCAGACCTTCGGGTCCGACCAGATGGGCTGCGCCCACTGCAATCAATGGGCGATTGGGCCCTTGCAGGGCCGCATCGAGTTGGCCCAGCCAGCGCTGATTGCGTTGACTGTAAAGCGCAAGGCGCAAAGCGGGTTCGGCCAGCAAACCGGTGCGGGTTGCTGCTTCGAGCGCACGCGCATCGCCGACCAACCACGCATCGCGCAGACGCGCGGCCTCGCTGCTGGCGGTATCACTGGTGCGGATAACCGCTGTCAGCAAGGCCCGCTGGTCGACCTCAGGCAAAGCGTCAAAAATGCCGAGCTGCGCCTGCGCCCCTTCGAGTTCGCGCACAGGACGGCCCGCAAAACTGCGCAGCATAGCGCGGTCAACCCCGTTTGCAGGATCACCCTCTGCCGTCACGCGCGCAAGGATCAGTCCCGCCGCCCAGCTTTTGGTCTGTCGTTGCTGGCGAGGTGACAGGCCCGCTTCAGCAGCCAGTTCGTCAAGACGGGCATGATGTTCGGGCGCAACACGCTCAGACAGCGGCGGCAGTCCGGGCGTGGTGGCAAGCTGGCGAAAAATGCGCGCCATAGACTTGGGATCATCCAGCCCGGCGACCTCGACAATCAGCACATCAGCCGCCGCAGCAGCATCCATGATCGCCGCAGTGCGCCACTCGGTTCCAGCAGGCAGCGCATGGATAGTGCCCAGCATCCACCCGTGCACCGCGCCATCATTACGCGCGATCTCATAGAACAAGGGGCTCGGCTGCGCGCCCTCACCGGGTCCGCGCGTGGTGTTGTCAGGCGCCTCTGAGCAGGCCCCCAGCGCCAGCAACAGCGCAAGAACCAGAGCGGCAAAGGCAAGGCGCAAGCGACGCTCGGCCTTGCTCTCAGCCTTGGCCAGTGATGCCAGCATCAAGGCCATGCGCCGTTACTTGACCCGCGTGGCAGCGATGCCCTTGGCCGCGAGCATATCCTGCACGCTTTTCTCGCCCGCAAGGTGGCCTGCCCCAACAGCGATAAACACGGTGCCGGGCTCCGCCATGCGCTCAGCAATCCACTGCGCCCAATTGGCGTTGCGGGTGTGCAACAGCGCCTCGATCAATACGGGATCGCTCATGCCTTCGTTCATGATTTCGGCAAGCTTGTCGGCATCACCCTTGATCCATTCGGCCACCATCCGGTCAAGCGTCTCCTTGGCCTCGGCCACACCACTGGCGGCTTCCATCATGAAGGCAATCTGCGCCTCTTGCGGCAGATCATTGAACAGGCTGAGCTGAAATTCGGGCGTTTCCAGCGCGCCGCGCGGGGTATCACCGGCCTTTTCAAGCAGCACCTTCTCCACTCCTGAATCGGGGGTATAACCGCTCATCAACAGAGGCAGCATCGACAGGTTGAGCCCGGCGAACCACGGCTTCATCACGTCAAACTGCTGCACCGCCTGAGGAGGCAACCCAATAGTTGCAAAGGCGGCCTCGTAAGTGGCGGTCTGCTCGGGAGTCAGCAATGAACGCAGCGCAGTGCCTTGCGGCAACATCCCGAGCTTCAGGGTAAGTTGCTGCAATTCAGCCTGTGCGCCGGCGTCCATCGGCAGTTCGGTAACAATCATATCCGAGTTGGCGAGCGCATCGGTGATGGTCGGATTGATCCACTCCACATCCTTGGGTAGCATATGCACCGTGCCGAACAGATAAATTGTGGTGTCCTCATCCGCGACCTTCCACATGGCCGGGCCCGAGGCTGCAGCAGGCGCATCAGCAGCGGCAGCCTGATCATCTGCAACAACAGGGCCGCTGGCGAGCAGCGCGAAGGGAGCGACAGTAAGAGCAAGAATGCGGGACAGTTTCATCGGTTTTCTCCTGGGGGCAGTCTAAAAATCACAAGGTGAGGCAGCCTTAATGGTTCATTTATAGAGCAGATTTTCAAAAGTATCGTCGCACGAACCACACAATGCACCACACCAGACAGACGCCAAGCAGCACCACCATCGGGTCTTGCGCCGGCAGCCACCCGGCGCGGTTTGCCATCCACCATGCAGGGGATACGAACAGGTAGGTATGGGCTGCAACCAGACCGCCCTCACGATAGGCCCCTGCTTCGTGTTCATCGATCTGCCGCCACCACAACCAGGTGACAAGCGGTCCGACAATCAACCAAAAGGCGATGACGCTCGCGGCAAGGATGGGACTGACTGGCGCGTTGGAGAAAAATTCCGATGCACTTTCATCGGCCACACCAAACACGAACCCAAGCGGTGCGCCCAGTGCAATCGATCCAATCAAGATCCGCCTTGCATTCTTAACGCGCGGAGCCACTGGCTCGTCGTTCATCGCAGGCCACATTCGCCACATGCCGAAGGCAACCGCCCCTGCAACCAGCACCATCGCGCCGAGGATACCGGCATCACGAAGATCGGACGCGCCGCGATCGATGACACCACTGGTGTAGCCCGCAATCATTCCGGCCATGAACAGCAGCACAGTCCCGCCGCCAACGCCGATCAAAGCCCGACGCAAAATGATCGCGCCATCCGACGGCGCATCGGCGAAGTCTGCGAAATCACGCTTCGTCATGGAAAATCTCCTCGATCGGCATGTCGAACAACCGGGCGATACGGAAGGCGAGCGGCAGGGAAGGGTCATGCTTGCCGGTTTCAATGGCGTTTACCGCCTGACGCGAGACATCAAGCCGCGTGGCAAGCTCCGCCTGGCTCCAGTCGCGTTCGGCACGCAGCACTTTGAGGCGGTTTTTCACAATCAGCGCCCCCTCAAACGCGCCACGGCGAAGCCAAAATTAAAGGCCACCCCAATAATCGCCAGTCCGAGCGCCGCATCAATCTCTACAAGCGGGCCGAATAGAGGGAGGCTCGCGGCCATCATCACCCCTGCCACGCTGAGTGCAAATTCGCTTGCTCGCTGCAACTGGCGTGCGACAAATTCATCGTGCCGCGTCTTGAAAAGTGCACCGATCATCAACCCGGCCGTCACGCAGCCCGGCAAAAAATCAACCGGCGTTGGCAACGGAACGAATTGCCCAAACAGATGGAGCAGGGAGGCAGGCAGCCCAAGCCACAACCAATTGAACAGGCCAGCCCGTTCCGGCTCGGATAGTGGGCGATGAAGCAGGTTCACGACTTAAAAGCCCAGCGCAGTGGTGATCTTGGCAAGGATGGCTCCTGCCGCAAAGCCGCTGGCCGCGAGCAAAGCCGCGCCCCGCCACACCTTGATACATATGGTTTCATTGAGCGATTTCATGATGTTGCCCTTCAATTCAGAGCGGTAACGAGAACAACGAAAATTAGCGCCCAAAACACGATCTGTTCATCGCGGGTCATTCCCGGGCGCCCCTTTTCAGGCTTGGGTTGATTTTCGGCCATTGCCGTTCTCCATCATGTTTGCCTGACTATATGTCAGGTATACATGACTATATGTCGCAAGTCACTGAATATGTCAAGAAGACCTGACTTTGTGTCGTGCGTTTGCGACTTTTCCGCCCCAAAGCCCGCGCAAATCCCCATTCCTGCTGCGCTGCGGCATTGACGCTTATCGGGGCTTGAGCCATGGCGAGCCGCCATGAACGATGCCACATCCTTTGCCCCTGCGCTGCGCGATCCTGCGCGGTCGTTTCAGGACATGATCCTTGCCCTCCACGATTTCTGGAGCTCGCAAGGCTGCGTCATCCTTCAGCCATATGATATGCGCATGGGGGCGGGCACGTTTCACACCGCCACCACGCTGCGCGCCTTGGGGCCGGAGCCGTGGAATGCCGCTTTCGTGCAACCCTGCCGCCGCCCGACCGACGGGCGCTATGGCGAAAACCCCAACCGCCTCCAGCACTATTACCAATATCAGGTCATCCTGAAGCCTTCGCCGCCGAATATTCAGGAGCTTTATCTGCAAAGCCTCGCGGTGATCGGGATTGATCCGCTGGCCCATGATATCCGCTTTGTTGAAGACGACTGGGAATCGCCAACCTTGGGGGCATGGGGGCTGGGCTGGGAAGTGTGGTGCGATGGGATGGAAGTGACCCAGTTCACCTATTTCCAGCAGATGGGCGGGTTTGATTGCAAGCCCGTTGCAGGCGAACTCACCTACGGGCTGGAACGCCTCGCCATGTATATTCAGGGCGTCGACAACGTCTATGATCTGGCGTTCAATTCCGCCGGGGTGAGTTATGGCGACGTGTTTCTCGAAAACGAACGCCAGATGTCGAAATGGAACTTTGAGGTGGCTGACACCGAAGGGTTGTTCGATCTGTTCGCCAAGGCAGAGGCCGAATGCCGCAACGCACTGGCCGCAGGCGTGCCGATTGCGGCTTACGAACAGGCGGTCGAGGCGAGCCATGTGTTCAACCTGCTGCAGGCCCGCGGCGTGATTTCGGTGCAGGAACGCGCCAGCTATATGGGCCGCGTGCGCGATCTGGCACGATCTTCATGTGAGGCTTATGCCGAGAAAATGACCCCGGAATGGGAAGCGAAATTCCCCGGTTGGAGCCTCGTGTGATGGCCGATTTCCTGCTGGAATTGCGTTCAGAAGAAATCCCCGCCCGGATGCAAGCCGGTGCGCGCGCGGAGCTCGAAAAGCTGTTCGTGCGCGAGCTTGCGGCGGCAGGCGTTGCGGCTGACAGCATCACCGTGTGGTCAACTCCGCGCCGCCTCGCGCTGATCGCGCGCGGATTGCCGCTGGCGACTGATGCCGTGAGCGAGGAGGCCAAAGGCCCGCCCGAGGGCGCGCCGGATGCCGCTATTGACGGCTTCTGCAAGAAGAACGGCGTCACCCGCGAGGCGCTGGAATTGCGCGATGTGAAGGGCCGCATGACCTACTTCGCCGTGGTGAACACGCGGGGGCGCGCAATGGCGGATGTGCTGAGCGCGGCTGTGCCTGCGATCATCCGCGATTTTTCATGGCCCAAATCGATGCGCTGGGGGGCGGCATCCGTCAGCACAGAATCCTTGCGCTGGGTGCGGCCCTTGTCGGGCATTGTCGCGCTGCTTGATGGCGAAGTTGTGCCTTGCGAGGTCGATGGCATCGCCGCGAGCCGTGAGACTTACGGGCACCGCTTCCATTCCTCCGGCGCGATCACGATTGATGGCGTTGATGACTACGCCGATAAACTGCGCGCTGCCCATGTGATCGTCGATCACGAGGAACGCGCTAGGCTGATCCGCGATGGCGCTGCCAAGGCTGCGGCCGAGGCTGGCCTTGTGCTGGTCGAGGATGAAGGGTTGGTGGTGGAGAACGCGGGCCTCACCGAATGGCCCGTGCCGCTGCTCGGCCGCTTCGACGAGGCGTTTCTGGAAGTGCCCCCCGAAGTCATCCAATTGACCGCGCGGGTGAACCAGAAATATTTCGTGTGTCAGGACAGCGCGGGCAAGCTCGCCAATGCCTTTATCTGCACCGCCAACATCGCAGCCAGCGATCCGGCAGTGGTGGTTGACGGCAATCGTAAGGTTCTGGCCGCAAGGCTTTCCGATGCAAGGTTTTTCTGGGAACAGGACCAGAAGGTTTCGCTTGGCGAACACGCGAAGAAACTGGAGCGCATCACTTTCCACGAGAAGCTCGGCACGGTGGCCGACAAGGTCGAGCGCGTGGCCAAGCTGGCGCGGTGGTTGTGCGAGGAAAGCATTGTAGCAGCCGATCCTGCCTTGGCCGAACAGGCAGCAAGGCTGTGCAAGGCCGATCTCGTCACCGAAATGGTCGGAGAATTCCCCGAATTGCAGGGCCTTATGGGCGGCTATTACGCCCGCGCCGAAGGCTTGCCGGAGGAGGTCGCGAACGCGATTCGCGATCACTACAAGCCGGTCGGGCAGGGCGATGACGTGCCCACCGCACCGGTGACAGTGGCGGTGAGTTTGGCGGATAAGCTGGATACGGTCTTTGAATTCTTTTCGATCGGTGAGAAGCCGACAGGCTCAAAGGATCCGTTCGCGCTGCGGCGTCAAGCCATTGCCGCAAATGCGATTGTTGTTCAGAATCAGCTGAACTTTAGTGTGTTTGATACTTTGTTGGCGCATGGGGCTACCTTACTTCGCCAGAACACAATCACAGATGAGGCGCTCTACGCGAAGGTTCGGAAACGCGCCGAACGGATTGCGCAGGATCGCAGGGAAGTTTTGGGCGAGCAGCATGTACTGGTTTCAGCCACTCAGTTGTTGTCAGCTGAGTTAATCGGATTCTTCGGCACAAGATTGCAGCAACAGTTAAAGGCAGAAGGGAAGCGAACTGACTTCATTGAGGCGGCCTTATATGCTCGAGCCGAGAAGATTTTATCGCTGCACCGGACCGCAAATGCTTTGCAGGATTTTTTGACTACAGAGGACGGCGCTAACCTGCTCGCAGGCTACAAGCGTGCGGCGAATATCCTCAAGAAAGAGGGCGTTGAGGCGGCAAGCGAAGCTGCGCCAGCGCCCACCTACACCCCCGACGCTGCCGAGGCCGCGCTGATCGCCGCGCTTGGCGAAGCTGCGCCCAAAGCCGCCCAAGCCATCGAGGCCGAGGATTTCGCCGCTGCCATGGCCGCGCTTGCCACTTTGCGCGGGCCGATTGATGATTTCTTCGAACAGGTCACGGTCAACGATCCCGACCCTGCCAAACGCGCCGCGCGGCTTGCGCTGCTAGGTTCCTTCCGCGATGCCGTCCACCGGGTCGCCGATTTTTCAAGGATAGAAGGCTAATGCTCCAGACAGTCTACCCCTTCGGCGTTCAATCCCAAGGCAAGGCGGTGGAGCCGCGCCAGAAGGACAAGACTGTCACAGGCGGCAAGGGCGCAAACCTTGCCGAAATGGCGAGCATTGGCTTGCCCGTGCCCCCCGGCTTCACCATCACCACCGAAGAATGCGTGCAATATCTGGCGGGTAACGCCGAATTCTCAGACGCTTTAAAAGCTGCCGTGGCCGATGCGCTTGCGCAGGTGGAAGCCACCGTCGGCAAGAAATTCGGCGACACCGGCGGGGCTGGGCCGCTGCTGGTTTCGGTGCGTTCGGGCGCGCGGGTTTCGATGCCGGGGATGATGGACACGGTGCTCAACCTCGGCCTCAACGATGCCACGGTCGAGGCGCTCGCCGCCACCAGTGGGGATGCGCGCTTTGCGTGGGATTCCTACCGCCGTTTCATCCAGATGTATGGCGATGTGGTGCTTGGCATTGATCACGGGCTGTTCGAAGAAGCACTCGAAATCGCCAAGGAAGACAAGGGCTTTTACGCCGATACCGAGATGACGTCTGAAGACTGGCAGGCGCTGGTCAAGGAATATAAGGGCATTGTCGAGGCTGAACTTGGCAAGCCGTTCCCGCAGGATGTCCACGAACAGCTCTGGGGCGCGATCCGCGCTGTGTTCGATTCGTGGGATTCCGACCGCGCCAAGGTCTATCGCCGCTTGAATGACATCCCCGGCGACTGGGGCACAGCGGTCAACGTGCAGGCGATGGTGTTCGGCAATATGGGCGACACCAGCGCGACCGGCGTTGCCTTCACCCGCGATCCGGCGACGGGCGAGCGCGCCTATTACGGCGAATACCTCATCAATGCGCAGGGCGAGGATGTGGTCGCGGGCATCCGCACGCCGCAATATCTCACCAAGGCCGCGCGTGAGGCCGCAGGTGCTAAACCGCTCAGCATGGAAGAGGCCATGCCCGAGGCCTACACCGAACTCGCCCGCGTGTTCGACTTGTTAGAACTTCACTACAAGGACATGCAGGACATTGAATTCACTGTAGAACGCGGCAAATTGTGGATGCTGCAAACCCGCTCGGGCAAGCGCACCGCCAAGGCCGCGCTCAAGATGGCGGTGGATATGGTGGCAGAAGGCCTGATCGACGAACGCGAAGCGGTCCGCCGGGTTGATCCGATGGCGCTCGATCAATTGCTGCACCCGACGCTGGACCCGGATGCGCCGCGCCATGTGCTCACCACCGGACTGCCCGCCTCGCCGGGGGCGGCAGCGGGCAAGATCGTGCTCGATGCCGATACCGCGGAAAGCTGGGCCGGGCGGGGTGAGAAGGTGATTCTGGTGCGAGTCGAAACCAGCCCCGAAGACATCCACGGGATGCACGCAGCCCAAGGCATCCTGACCGCGCGCGGCGGGATGACGAGCCACGCCGCCGTGGTGGCGCGCGGCATGGGGCGGCCGTGTGTTTCGGGCGCGAGCGGCGTGTCGATCGACCGCGCATCGCGCACTTTGCGCATCGGCTCAACCGAACTCAAGGAAGGCGATGCGATCACGCTTGATGGCGCAACCGGGCAGGTGATGCTCGGCATTGTGCCCACGGTGGAGCCGGAACTGGCGGGCGATTTTGCCACGCTGATGGTGTGGGCCGATGGCCTGCGCCGGATGCGGGTGCGCACCAATGCCGAAACCCCTGATGATTGCCGCATGGCGCGCCAGTTTGGCGCAGAAGGCATTGGGCTCTGTCGCACCGAGCATATGTTCTTTGAAGCGAGCCGCATCAGCGCGGTGCGCCAGATGATTTTGGCCGATAACGAGGCGGGCCGCCGCAAGGCGCTTGCCCTGCTGCTGCCCGAACAGCGCGCCGATTTCACCGCGATTTTCGAAGTGATGGCAGGACTTCCCTGCACGATCCGTCTGCTCGATCCGCCGCTGCATGAATTCCTGCCCCATGCGGAGGAGGAATTTGCAGAGCTTGCCGATGCGAGCGGCGTGGGGGTGGATCACTTGAAACGCCGCGCGGCTGAACTCCACGAATTCAACCCGATGCTGGGCCATCGCGGGTGTCGCTTGGGGATCACTTACCCCGAAATCTATGAAATGCAGGCCCGCGCGATTTTCGAAGCGGTCTGTGCGGTGAAGCAGGCCAGCGGCGAAGCGCCTTTGCCTGAAATCATGATCCCGCTGGTGGCGACCAAGCGTGAATTGGCGATCCTCAAAGCGCTGGTTGATCGGGTTGCAGAGGAAGTTTTTGCCGAACAGGGCACGCGGGTCGATTACCTTGTCGGCACGATGATCGAACTGCCGCGCGCGGCGCTGATGGCGGGTGAGATCGCGGAAGAAGGCGCGTTTTTCTCTTTCGGGACAAATGACCTGACGCAAACCACGCTGGGCGTGTCGCGCGATGATGCCGGGCGCTTCCTTGCGCCCTATGTCGACAAGGGCATTTTCCCGCGCGATCCCTTCGTCAGCATCGACATCGAAGGCGTTGGCCAACTGGTCGAACTCGCCGCCGAACGGGGCAGGGCGACCCGGCCCGATATCAAGCTCGGCATTTGCGGCGAGCATGGCGGCGATCCGGCCAGCATTGCGTTCTGCGAAAAGGTCAGGCTCGATTACGTCAGCGCCTCGCCTTACCGCGTGCCGATCGCACGGCTGGCCGCAGCGCAGGCGGCGCTCAAGGCTTAAGTTCCAGCGAGGGACCTGCGCCCGGTAAGAGTGATGATCTCGAAAGTCTCAGGCGTTTTGCCGCCCGCATCCGCACGGGCGGCAAAATTGACTTGCGCGCGCGCGCGCGCGCCTTTGCCGAGCGGCGCGGTAGTGTCCGCAAGGGCCGAACCGAGCCCTTGATCGCGCAGATCATCAACCAATGTCGCCAGCAAGGAATAGCGCACCTGAACAGTGTGAGTATCCACCACCGGGTCTTTGAACCCGGCGCGCTGGAGCAACTGCGGTGCGGCGCGCGGATCAACCAGAGGATGCATCCGCGCTGCCGGACGATCAGGCTCTGCCGCCAGCATGGCCGCACGCAGGGTGACAAGACTGGCACCGCCCACAAAGCTGGCAATCATTAGCCCACCGGGAGCCAGCGCATTGCGGATATGGATCAGCGCGCCGGGCAGATCATTCACCGCATCGAGCAGACCAATCACGGCGATGAGATCAAACCCCTCCACCGGCCAGGGCGACTCAAGATCAAGATCGCTCGGGTCGATCACATTGCAACCATCAACCGCCAGCGCGCGCGCGAGCACCCCTGTTGAATCTCCGAGCACAGCGGCGCGGGCAGGTTGGTGCCGCAGGAAAGCAAGGCGCTCAACAATATCTTCGATGATATCATCAAGGATAAAGCGCGCAGCCGTCGGCGCTGATTGGCGCGCGCTTGCGCGCTTAAGCCGCATGACACGCCGAGAGGCGCTGAAGATTGTCGGAACCTTGTTCTGATCCATATGCGGCCCCTGCCGCGCTTGCGTTTGAGGTGCAAGCCGTGAGACACTCATGCCATGAACTTCTCCGCGCATCTTTCCGAGAGTGTCAAGCCAGTGGTGGATCTGGTCTATCCGCCGCGCTGCCCCCTGTGCGGCACCGCCTTGGCCGAGCAAGGCGGCCTTTGTGCGGAGTGCTGGGCTACCCTCGAATTTCCGGGGGAGCCTTCCTGCAGTTCCTGTCAACGACCCATGAGCCTGCGTGCCCACGCCCAAAACAGCCAATGCCGCGCGTGCCAAGAGCACCCGCCGCGCCATGGCGGCATTGCTGCTGCAACACTCTACAACGACGCATCGCGCCAGCTTGTGCTGAATTTCAAGCATGGCCGGAAAATTGCTTTGGCAGCGCTCATGGGGCGATTGATGGCGGCGCGGCTACCTTCTCCCGATCCCGCCCAGCCGCCCCCATTGCTGGTACCTGTGCCGTTGCACCGCTGGCGCATCTGGCATCGCGGCTTCAACCAGGCAGCGATGCTCGCTCAGGCAATCGCAGAGCATGGTCGGGGCGAATTGCTGGTCGATGCGCTGGTGCGTTCACGCCGCACTCCAAGCCTTGGCGGGCTAGACCGCAGCGAACGCGAGCAAGCCCTTGCAGGCGCAATTGCGGTCCGGCCATCGCGTGTGTCCCGCGTGAAAGGCCGGACGGTGATTCTGGTTGACGACGTGCTCACCAGCGGCGCCACGAGCAACGCTTGTGTTGCAGCCTTGCTTGCTAAAGGGGCCGAACGTGTGACTATTTCGTGCTTTGCACGCGTGGTAAGCGGTGAGCGGTGAGACACCCGCATTTGGCGAGCGTCTGGACTGACATCTGACAGCGCTGAAAAACACAACGCCCGGAGCCAATACAGCTCCGGGCGCCACGTGACGAAAGGGTGTGGATCCGCTCTTGCAAGCTACGGCCACCACCCCCTAAATGGGTGGCCGGGATCCAATCCTTGTTCGTTCAGCAGTGCAAGCCGGCACCCCGCTGCCAAGATCTGCACTACCGCCCCCTGAACTTCCCGACCGCTCCACATTTCGGATGAAGCGGCCAAGAGAAACTTCGGGTCATATACCTCGTAAGGTACGCAGGCTTTGTTCCACCGCCAGAGCGATTCCGAAAGTTGATTCCTTACCAAGAGCCGTTTTTTTTACCCCCCTGTTGTCAACCTGCAACAATAGAGCCACCAAGCGCGCATCTAACCCGCAAGGAACATCCATGACCGAGCCCGTACTCTCACCGCAAGAGCGTGAACAAGGCAACCATTTCGTCCCGGTTTTTGACAGCAAGGGTTTGCTGACCGCCGTCGTGGTCGATGCAACAAACGGCGCGGTTCTGGTGGTGGCCCACATGAATCGCGAGGCGCTTGATGCGACACTTGCGAGCGGCAATGTCACCTTCTGGTCGCGCTCGCGGGGCAAGCTCTGGATGAAGGGGGAGACCTCCGGCAATGTGCTCAAGGTCGCAGAAATGCTGGTGGATTGCGATCAGGATGCGCTGGTGATTCGCGCCCATCCCGCCGGCCCCACCTGTCACACCGGCGCAGTCAGCTGCTTCTATCGCCGCCTTGAACAGGACGCGGACGGAGTGCCCGTTCTCGTAAAGGTCAAGACTTGACGCTCACGTAAAGGGAAGGTATGAGGTGCGGCATGGCTACTGCACCTGTAAATCCGCCTATGAGCGAGACCGCTGCACATCCGGCGTCGGAACAGCGGCGTGCTGCTGATGGTGCGCCGGAACAGCGGCGTGCTGCTGATGGTGCGCCGGAACAGCGGCGCAACGGCGCTCATCTTGATCGCCCTGACGTGCATTCTCGCGAGCAATTCACCATTTCCGATCTGACTTCGGAATTCGGCTGCACTGCGCGGGCGCTGCGATTTTACGAGGATGAAGGGCTGATCAGCCCGGCGCGCGTGGGCCTCACCCGGGTCTATTCCAAGCGCGACCGCGCGCGGCTGGCGTGGATCATGCGCGCCAAGAATGTCGGCTTCAGCCTCACCGAAATCCGCGAGATGATCGACCTTTACGATCTCGATGATGGCCGCGTTGAACAACGCCGCGTCACCATTGAAAAATGCCGCGCGCACATCGCCAAGCTGCAGGCGCAACGCGATGATATTGACTCCTCGATCAAGGAACTCACTGAATTCGTGGCGGAGATTGAACGGCTCGATCTCGGCAAGGGCTAAGCCGATAGCCGCATCTTACGTACAGCAAACCACACCATTGACCATAGGGATCTGCACCGATGCCAACCTACACCGCTCCGACACGCGACACGCGTTTTGTTGTCAACGAACTGCTCGATCTGGCCAGCTACGGCAATCTGCCGGGCTTTGAAAATGCCACGCCCGACATGATCGACACGGTGATCAACGAAGCGGGCAAGTTCTGTGCCGAAGTGCTAGCGCCGATCAATCAGGCGGGCGACGAACACGGCTGCACCCGCCATGAGGATGGCAGCGTCACCACCCCGCCGGGTTTCAAGGAAGCCTATCAGGCTTACGTGGAAAGCGGGTGGGGCACGCTTGGCCAGCCAGTCGAATATGGCGGGCAGGGGCTCCCGCATGTCCTGAGCTTTGCATTGGAGGAGTTCAGCGGCACGGCCAATCAGGCCTTCGCCATGTATCCCGGCCTTACCGCGGGCGCGATTTCAGCCATCCTTGCCAAGGGCAGCGACGAGCAGAAGGCGCTCTATGTGCCCAAGATGATTTCGGGCGAATGGTCGGGCACGATGAACCTCACCGAGCCGCATTGCGGCACCGATCTCGGCATGATCCGCACCAAGGCTGTGCCGAACGGCGATGGTAGCTATGCGATCACCGGCACCAAGATCTTCATCTCGGCGGGCGAACACGATCTCACCAGCAACATCATCCACTTGGTGCTGGCGAAAACGCCGGGCGCGCCCGACAACGTGAAGGGCATTTCGCTGTTCATCGTGCCCAAGTTTATCCTCGACGAGAATGGCGAACCGGCGCAGCGCAACGGCGTCACCTGCGGGTCGATCGAAAAGAAGATGGGCATTCACGGCAACGCCACTTGCCTTTTGAACTATGACGGCGCGACCGGTTACATGGTGGGTGAGGAAAACAAGGGGCTCGCGGCCATGTTCATCATGATGAACGCAGCCCGCCTTGGCGTTGGCATTCAGGGCTATGCCCAAGCCGAAGTCGCCTATCAGAACGCAGTGACTTATGCGCTCGACCGCCGTCAGGGCCGCGCGCTGGCGGGCGCTGCCGAGCCGGAAGCCAAGGCCGATCCGATCTTCGTCCACCCCGATGTGCGCCGGATGCTGATGGATGCCAAAGTCTTCACCGAAGCCATGCGGGCGCTGTGCCTGTGGGGCGCGTTGCAGGTCGATCTGACGCATAAGGCGCAGACACCTGAGGAACGCGAGACCGCTGATCTGCTGATCGGCCTGATGACGCCGGTCATCAAGGGTTATGGCACCGACAAGGGCTATGACATCGCCACGAACATGCAGCAGGTCTATGGCGGCCACGGCTATGTGCGCGAATGGGGCATGGAGCAGTTTGTGCGCGATAGCCGCATCGCGATGATCTACGAAGGCACCAACGGAGTGCAAGCCATGGACCTGTGCGGGCGTAAGCTGGCCGCAGGCGGCGGCAAGGCGATCCAGCTGTTCTTTGCCATGATCGACGAAGAAATCGCCGCCGCCAAGCAGGTCGATGAATTGAAGACCATCGCCGAACGGCTTGAAAAGGCGCTGGGCGAGCAGAAAGCGGCGACCATGTGGTTCATGCAGAACGCGATGGCCAACCCCAATCATCTGGGCGCAGGCGCGCATCACTATATGCACATCATGGGCGTGGTGACTTTGGGCTTCTTCTGGCTGCGCATGGCCAAGGTGGCGCTGGAAAAGCTGGCGGGTGAGCCGGAAGACAAGGCGTTCTACGAAGCCAAGCTGGTTTCGGCCAATTACTATTCCGAACGCTTCCTGCCCGATGCGGGCGCGCTGCGGCGCAAGCTAGAGGCGGGCAGCGAATATATGATGAAGCTCCCGGCAGAGGCCTTTGCCACCGCGGCCTGATCGCCACGGCGCTTAGAACACTGAACGGGCCGCCATGCTGTAATCGGCATGGCGGCCCGTTTGGCGTTTAATCAAGCGCACTCATGAAGCGCTGGCTCCCGCCTTTGACTTGCGAGCGGTTGGCGCGCGCGATCCGCTGTGCGAGCGGCACGACTTCGGCGGCTGGAGCGCGGGGGCGCGGCGCGGGGACGGGTGGTGGAACAGGCGGTGGAGCGGCTGCGGCCGGGGCTTCCAGTTGCGGCGCCGGGGCAGGCTCGGCTTGCGGTTCGGGTTCAGGTGGCTCGGTCACAATCTCGGCAACAGGTTCAGCAACAACTGCCTCGACCGGCTCTGGCTGTGGCTTTGACGCTGGCGCAGGCTCAGGCGGCGCAGGCGGGGTTTCCACCGCAGGCGCGCTTGCGGGCTGGACGCTCGCCGGCGCAGCCACAGGCGGCTCGGGCGGAGTGGCTTCCGCCTCCGGCTCATCGGGCGCTGCCCCTGCAAGAATCTTGGCCGCAACCTCCTCGACCGAACCCACCACCAGCAGCGGCTGGCCGCCGATGATCCCGACACTGGTCTGGCCATTTTCAGCCGTGCGCAACCACGCGACATTCTCCGCCACGACAAGATAATTGCCGCCGCGCGATTCGAGCTTGATGAATTTCATCGGCCCCGGCTCCCAAGGCCATGCGAGATAAGCTGTTGCATACCCCGCGAGAATACGCAGGTGCAGGTTAAGGAATCGGTTTATTCCACGGGAAGAAATTCCGGCACGGACAAATACCGCTCACCCGTGTCGTAATTGAACCCCATCACGCGCGCGCCAGCAGGCAATTCGGGGAGCTTTTTAGCGATAGCGGCAAGCGTCGCTCCGCTCGATATCCCCACCAGCATCCCTTCTTCGCGCGCGGCGCGGCGGGCCATTTCCTTGGCGTCTTCGGCATCAACCGCAATCGCGCCGTCAATCGCCGATGTGTGCAGGTTGCCGGGAATGAACCCTGCGCCAATCCCCTGAATGGGGTGCGGGCCGGGCTGCCCGCCATTAATGACCGGCGAGGCGGCAGGCTCAACGCCGTATGCCTTGAAATTCGCCCAGTGCTTTTTCAATTCCTCCGCGCAGCCGGTCAGATGGCCTCCCGTGCCAACGCCGGTGATCATCACATCAATCGGGCTATCGGCAAAATCGGCAAGGATTTCGCGCGCCGTGGTGCGGGCGTGAACGGCAGGGTTTGCGCCATTGTCGAACTGGCTCGGCATCCATGCGCCGGGCGTGGTGTTGACCAATTCCTCGGCCCGCTCAATCGCGCCGCGCATGCCTTTTTCGCGCGCGGTGAGATCAAAGCTTGCGCCATAGGCCAGCATCAACCGGCGGCGTTCGACCGACATTGATTCGGGCATCACCAGCACCAGCTTGTAACCCTTGACCGCGGCCACCATCGCAAGGCCGATCCCGGTGTTGCCGCTGGTGGGCTCAACAATCGTGCCGCCCGGCTTCAGCAAGCCGCGCTCTTCCGCATCCTCCACCATGGCAAGCGCGATCCGGTCCTTGATTGATCCGCCCGGATTGGCCCTTTCAGACTTCACCCAGACCTCATGATCGGGGAACATCCGCGCCAGACGAATGTGCGGAGTGGCGCCAATGGTGGCAAGGATGCTGTCGGCTTTCATGTCAGGCCTCCTGAGGGTTGTTCTTATGCGAGGGGTTTAGCAGATCGGGCGGCGGATCGAAGGTCTTCGTCGTGCGCAAAACCGGAAACAGCCGGCTCCACAGCGTCACAGTCACAATCGCGCCCACCCCGCCAGCGACAACCGCGGCCACCGGGCCAATCAGATAGGCCAAACTGCCCGAGAAGAAATCGCCGCCTTCGTTCGATGCGCTGATGGTAAGCTGGCTGACGGACGACACCCGCCCGCGCTTATCATCCGGCGTGTGAAGCTGGATCAGCGACTGGCGGATATAGACGCTGAACATATCGGCAGCCCCCACAATGAACAGCATTGCAAGGCTCAGCGGCATCGAGGTCGAGAGGCCGAACACAATGGTCGCCACCCCAAAAGCTGCGACCGACCACAGCATCTTGGGGCCGACATTGCTTTCAATCGGCCGCCAGGAAAACCACGCCGCTGTCACCAGCGCGCCCACGCCCGGCGCTGCGGCCAGCAGGGCAAGGCCCGTCTCGCCGCTTTGCAGAATATCGCGCGCGTAGACCGGGAACAGCGCGGTTGCGCCCGCCAGAAACACCGCAAACAGATCGAGTGTGATCGCGCCTGCCACCATCTTGTTGCGCACCACATAGGAAAGGCCATCCAAAATCTGGCCAATCGGGCGCACATCCTTGCGAAGCGCGGGCTGTTCGACCTTGCCGATCAACCCGAAAGCGATCAGCGTCACGGCCAGCAAGGCGCTTGCCACGGCATAGGGCAGGGCAGGGGCCACACCATAGAGCACGCCGCCCATCGCAGGCCCGGCAATCGTGCCTGCCTGCCAGGCGATGGAGGACAGCGCGATGGCGGTGGGCAGGATCGCCTTGGGAACCAGATTGGGCGCGAGCGCAGAAAGCGCAGGGCCGGAAAAACACCGCGCAATCCCCAGCAATCCCGCCACCGCAAACAGCACAGGCAAGTCAATCGTGCCCCAATAGGTCGTCCCCGCAAGCACCAGCGCACACAGCAATTGCACCGCCATCATCGCCTGTCCCAACCGGCGGCGATCAAAGCGATCAGCGGCAAGGCCGGAGAAAGGTGTGAGCACAAACAGCGGCAGGAACTGGAACAACCCGATCAGCGCCAATTGCCCCGATGCCTCGGCCACGCTCAACCCCCCATCGCGCGCCATGTTGTAGGTCTGCCAGCCGATAATCAGCAGCATCGCATATTGCGCCAAAGTCATGGCGAGGCGGCCGACGAAATAGCACCGGAAATTGTGCACGCTGAGCGGATGCTGGCGGGCCTGTGGGGAAGGGATTTCGCTGTCAGTCACCGCGCCGCCATGGCAGGCGGGCAGGCCATTGCCAAGCGAGCTTAACTATTGCCGGGGTAGAGCAATCCTTCAGCGCTTGCGGCGCAAGCGCGGATTGGGTTGCAACTTGTCGAGCATCTCAAGCAGCGCATCGAAACGAATGATCCGTTCAAACTGGAAGCCCGCACGGCTGTCGATCATCCAGATCACATAAGCCTCGATCCGGCCAACCACAGGCAGACGAATCATCACCCTGTCGCCGCGCTGAAGATCAGCGGCATTGTCGATCATGAAGCCATGGGCCGACAGGTTGCAGACGTGGAAATTTGCATCGCCGCGCGTGAAATGTTCGGCAAAGACGTGGAAATCCACGGGGTGACGTGCGGCTCGCCGCAGATCCGTAACGCTCAGATTGGCTCCGGCAGACAAGACCCGCGCTCCTTGTGTTGTTGTCGCTAGAGCCCACCATGACCGCCAAAGGCTGATATTTGGTAAAGCGGGAACAACCAAAAGAGCGATCACCGGGTGACGAGCGCGTGCTTCTTCTTGCCGAGGCTGAGCCGCAAGACCTCGCCATCGGCAGGTGCAATCAGGTGAGCCGGATCGGTGATGACTTCGCCTTCAAGCCTCACCGCACCTTCTGCCAGCTTGCGCTTGGCCTCGCCGCCTGAGGCGGCGAACCCCAATTGCGTGAGCGCCGCGCCGATCCTGATGCCTTCAGAACCCGCGGCAAGGCTGGGCAAATCTTCGCCCGCGCCTGAGCCTGCAAAAGTCTCGCGCGCGGTTGTCTCGGCCTTGGCGGCAGCTTCGGCTCCGCGCACCAAAGCGGTGACTTCATTGGCCAGCACCACCTTGGCGGCGTTGATTTCTGCGCCCTCTAGCGCCTCGAGCCGGGCGATTTCATCGAGCGGCAGATCGGTGAACAGGCGCAGGAACTTGCCCACATCGCGATCATCGGTGTTGCGCCAATATTGCCAGAAATCATAGGCCGGCAGGGCGTCCTCATTCAGCCACACCGCGCCCGCAGCCGTCTTGCCCATCTTGGCACCATCGGCGGTGGTGAGCAGCGGGGTGGTCACCCCGAACACTTCCACCCCGTCCATCCGGCGGGTGAGTTCGATGCCGTTGACGATATTGCCCCACTGATCGCTGCCGCCCATCTGCAAGCGGCAGGCGTAACGCTGCGACAGCTCGCGGAAATCATAGGCCTGCAGGATCATGTAATTGAATTCGAGGAAGGAAAGCGATTGCTCGCGATCAAGCCGCTGTTTGACCGAGTCGAAACTCAGCATCCGGTTGACCGAGAAATGCTGGCCGACCTCGCGCAGGAAGGGGATATAGCGAAGCGCGTCGAGCCATTCGGCATTATCCACCATGATCGCATCGGTTGGCCCATCGCCAAAGGTCAGGAAGCGATCAAAAATGCGCCGGATCGAGGCGACATTGGCCGCGATTTTATCGGTGGTGAGCAGGCTGCGCGCTTCATCGCGCAAAGACGGATCGCCAATCTTGCCCGTGCCGCCGCCCATCACCACAATCGGCTTGTGCCCAGCCTGCTGCAAGCGCCGCAACAGCATGATCTGCACCATCGAGCCGACATGAAGGCTCGGCGCGGTCGGATCAAAGCCGATATAGCCGGGCACGATCTGCTTTGCCGCTAAAGCATCAAGGGCGGCCGCATCGGTCATCTGGTGGATATAGCCGCGTTCATCCAACAGACGCAGCAGGGCGGATTCGTAAGTGCTCATGGGGCAGCGCCTCTAACAGTGTGGGGGCAGAACGGGAAGTGGCTTGCCCTTGCAGGCCTGCATCGGCATCACACCATAATGCAACCGCTTATGCTCCATGTCGCCTGCGATCTTGGCCCCATCCGGGCTGTAACCGCTGAAATCCGCGCAACTGCAACAGGTTGCGAAGCAGAGTTCAGGCTGGATGGCAGGATTGACGCAATCATCGTGCCTTGGGCGCAGCCTTCGGCGCGCAAGGACAATCTGTGGCAGACCACCTGTTTTGAGATTTTCTGGCAGCCGATCGGCGGCACCTTTTACCGCGAATTCAACCTCTCGCCCTCAGGGCAATGGGCGGCCTATGATTTTGATGCCTTTCGCGAAGGGATGCGCAATGCCCCGGTGAATGCGATGGCGCTGTCGTGCTCGCACAGCGACGATGAATTGGTGCTAAGAGCAAACATCGCCGCTGATCTGCCTGCGCCCGCGCAAGTCGCGCTCAACGCCGTCGTCGATATGGGCGAGGGCCGCATCCAATATTGGGCGCTCGCCTTTCCTCCGGGCAAGCCCGAGTTCCACTCCGAAGCCTGCCGCCAGATCATCATCGAGCGTTAATCGCTTGCTGCTGCAGCCTTGCCGAACGGCGCGTTCAGCTGCACGATTTTTACATTGAGGATGAAGGCAAAGCTGACCCACACGAAATAGGGCACAATCAGCCACCCGGCGAAAGTCACCCCCGACAAGCGCGGCACGCCAAGCAGCAAGGCGACGACCGAAAGCCAAAGAGCCACGTTTTCCGCCAAGGCCCAATCGGGGCGTTGCAGCTTGAAAAACAGCGGCGACCACGCGAAATGCAGCACGAAATTCGCCGCAAACAGCGCGCCAATCATCGCCCGCGCAGTGGCATCGGGTGCACTCGTCAGACTGAGATAAAGGCTCCACCCGGCCAGCCCAAGGATCGTCGTCCAGGCAGGGCCAAACAGCCAATCAGGCGGCTGCCAGGGCGGTTTTCTGAGGTTCTTGTACCACGCGCCGATCTCGGTCAGCGCGCCGCCTGCACCACCCAGAATGATGGCCCATGCAGCGGCGATTGAGGCGGTGGTCCAATCCATAGGGGCCTATATGGGCATGAAAAGCGCAGATACCATGACTGCGCCCGTTGCTTTTGCGCGGGCCCTGTTCCAACCCTTGGTGCATGAAATTCGGAATAGACCGCCTGCTCGCCGATCCTGCCCTGCTGCGCCAGTTGGAGGGCCGCCGCGTCGCGCTGATCGCCCACCCGGCCAGCGTCACCGCTGATCTCACTCACAGCCTCGATGCGCTGATCGGGGCAGGGGTGAACATCACCAGCGCCTTTGGCCCGCAGCATGGGCTGAAAGGCGATAAGCAGGACAATATGGTCGAGAGCGCCCACGAGATTGACGCTCGTTACGGCATCCCGATTTTCTCGCTTTATGGCGAAGTGCGCCGCCCGACGAGCGCGATGATGGCCAGCGCCGATGTGTTCCTGTTTGATTTGCAGGACTTGGGCTGCCGCATCTACACTTTCGTTACTACCCTGCTGTATTTGCTCGAAGAAGCCGCCAAGGCAGGCAAGGAAGTCTGGGTGCTCGATCGCCCCAATCCGGCAGGCCGCCCGGTAGAAGGAACCTTGCTGGTTCCGGGGCAAGAAAGCTTTGTCGGCGCTGCTCCGATGCCGATGCGCCACGGGCTCACCATGGGGGAAATGGGCCACTGGTTCATCCAGCATTTCGGCCTTGATGTCGCCTATCAAGTGGTGGCGATGGAAGGCTGGCAGCCTGACGCCGAGCCGGGATATGGCTGGCCGACGTCACGCCTGTGGATCAATCCCAGTCCCAACGCCGCCAACCTTAACATGGCGCGGTGTTATGCTGGCACGGTGATGATTGAAGGCACGACGCTGTCGGAAGGGCGCGGCACAACGCGCCCCTTGGAAGTGTTGTTCGGCGCGCCGGATATTGCGGCAAGTGACGTCATGGCGGCAATGCAGCAGCTCGCGCCCGAATGGCTGGCAGGCGCAGCGATCCGCGAATGCTGGTTTGAACCGACCTTTCACAAGCACGCAGGTATGCTCTGCAACGCCTTGATGATCCACGCAGAAGGTGACTTCTATGCGCATCACGCCTTCCGGCCATGGCGCTTGCAGGCGCTCGCCTTCAAGGCGATCCGGCTGCTCTATCCGGACTATCCGATCTGGCGCGATTTCCCATACGAATATGAACTGGAACGCCTCGCGATTGACGTCATCAACGGCGGGCCATCACTGCGCCAATGGGTCGATGACAGCGCGGCCACCCCTCACGATCTCGACGTGATGGCGTCAGCCGACGAGGCCGCATGGGTCGCGACTGTCCGCGAGCATTTGCTTTATTGAAGGCGCGAGGTTTTGCCGTCAGGCCCCGTGCTTGCGGCTTAGTTCGCGCATGGCGCCGTCGAGCCCTTCGAGCGTGAGCGGATACATCCGATCATTCACCAACTGTTTTATCATCTTGGTCGATTGCGAATAATTCCACTGCTTTTCCGGCACGGGATTGAGCCACACAGTTGCAGGGTAAGTGTTGGTGATGCGTTGCAGCCAGACCGCGCCCGCTTCCTCGTTCATATGTTCGACGCTGCCGCCGGGATGGGTGATTTCATAGGGGCTCATCGCCGCATCGCCCACGAACACCACCTTGTAATCGTGGCCATATTTGTGAAGCACGTCCCAGGTCTTGGTGCGCTCCTGCCAGCGGCGCTTGTTGTCTTTCCACACGCCTTCATAAAGGCAATTGTGGAAGTAGAAGAATTCAAGGTTCTTGAATTCCGCCGTCGCCGCACTGAACAATTCCTCCACCAGCTTGATGAAGGGATCCATCGAGCCGCCAACATCAAGGAACAACAGCAATTTCACCGCATTGCGGCGCTCGGCGCGCATGTGGATATCGAGCCAGCCTTGTTTGGCCGTGCCCTTGATGGTGGCATCAAGATCGAGCTGATCCTGCGCCCCTTCACGGGCGAAGCGCCGCAGCCGCCGCAGCGCCATCTTTATGTTGCGCGTGCCGAGTTCCTTGGTGTTATCGAGGTTCTTGAACTCGCGCTTTTCCCACACCTTGATCGCGCGGCCGTGCTTTGATTCCCCGCCGATCCGCACGCCTTCGGGGTTGTATCCCGAATTGCCGAAGGGCGAAGTTCCGCCCGTGCCGATCCACTTATTGCCGCCCTGATGGCGCTTTTCCTGTTCTTCGAGCCGCTTTTTCAGCGTCTCCATGATCTCGTCCCAGTCACCCAGCGACTTTATCTTTTCCATTTCCTCAGGGGTGAGGAATTTCTCCGCAACCGCCTTCAGCCAATCTTCGGGAATGTCGACCGGGTTCTGCCCGTAATCGGACATGATCCCCTTGAACACCTTGTGGAACACCTGATCGAAGCGGTCGAGCAGGCCCTCATCCTTCACGAACGTCGCGCGGGAAAGGTAATAGAACGCCTCAGGCGTCTGTTCGATAACGTCCTTGTCGAGCGCCTCCAGCAAGGTGAGGTGCTCTTTGAAGCTGGCCCCGATGCCAGCGGCGCGAAGTTCGTCGACGAAGTTGAAAAACATGCCCCAAGACTTAGCGCGCGTGTGCGCCGCTGACCAGAGCGCAAAACCTGCCAATTTTATCTGTGCGGTAACGCGGCGCTAACCATCACGGCCTAAGCCCTTGGGCACAAACCAAGGGCCGCACGCATGAAACCTGTCTCGCTTGATAACACCAACGCTTTTGCGCTGGCGAAAATCCCCGAAAGCTGCGGGGCGGTGACTGTGGGCTGCACCGATGTGGCAGGCGTGGTGAAAGCGGTGATCGCTTCGTCTGAAACCTTGCGGGCCGAACATGATGCGCTGCGCGAGACTGTGGCAGCGCTTGAAGCCGATCAATCCAAGGTGGCCGAAGCGAGCGATGAGGCGCGGCTGCTTTCCGAACGCGCCATCGAGCGGCTGAATGAAGGCACATCCCTGATCCAGTCTTCGCTCGGCCAGATTGGCGCTCTTTTGGAACTGGTCGATGCGCTCGGCCAACACGTCACCAGCTTTTCCGCCGCAATGGAACAAGTGCGCCGAAGCGCCCAGCATATCGACGACATCGCCGAGACAACCAATATTCTCGCCCTCAACGCCACCATTGAAGCGATGCGGGCAGGCGATGCAGGGCGCACTTTTGCAGTGGTGGCAAGCGAGGTCAAAAGCCTTGCCAATGATACCCGCAAGGCGACCGAGGAGATCGCGCAAACCATCCATGCGCTGGGCGGTGAGGCAGGCGAAGTGATCGCGCGCATCGAGGCAGGCGCACGAGCGAGCGACGAGGCCAAGGCTTCGGTTGCCCGGATCGAGACCACCATCTCCAGCGTCGGCGCGCTGGTGGAGGAAGTCGACAAGCAGAATGATGTGATCGCGCGCGCCACCACCACGATCAGCGATCACGTTGGCAAGGTGCAGGGCGTGCTGGAAAGCTTTGACGGCGCCGCGCGCACCAATGAAGCGCAACTGGAGGGCGCCCGCAGCCGCATGGAAGGGCTGGAGATGACCGCGAGCGAGATGTTCGACGGCATCGTGCAAGCGGGCCTTTCGCCGCAGGACAGCGCGATGGTGGCGCGCGCGCAGCAACTGGCCGCCGAAATCACCGTCCACACCGAAGCCGCGCTCACCAGCGGTGCGCTCAAGCTGGGCGATCTGTTCGATACCGAATACGCGCCGATCCCCGGCTCCAATCCGCCGCGCTTCCGTACCCGGCTCACGGCTTGGGCGCACCGCGAATGGCGTCTCTTCCTCGACAACGCCAAGGCGGGCGATGCGCGCGTGCTCGCGGCGGCCTGCACCGACATGAACGGCTATCTGCCCACCCACCTCACCGAACGATCGGCCGAGCCCACCGGCGATCTGGCGCATGACACCCAATATTGCCGCAATGGCCGGATCATCCTCGATCCGATTGATCGCAAGGCGAAGGCCAGCGAGGCCCCTTACATGATGGCGGTCTATCGCCAGGAAGGCGACGGGCAGACCTATCAGGTGGTGCGCAATGTCTATGTGCCGCTGGTTATCAATGGCCGCCGCTGGGGCGATTTCGAGCTGGCTTACAGTTTCGATTGAGGACCAGACCGCGCGCCTAAAGTGAGCGCAAGGCCCAAAGTGCACCACATTATGCTGAACGCAAGCAGCGCGATGTAAAGCCCGGCAACCCGCCCGGCACGCGCTGGGTCAGTTCCAGCCTCGATATTGCCGGCGAGCGACATCCACATCATCGCGATGGCAAAACCCCAACCGCATGCGAGCAGCAGAGGGCCCCTTGCAGACCCGCGGAGCGCCAGCAGGGCACCTCCCGCGAGCAGACCGGCTGACACATAGTCAACCAGCCACCAAGGCCACCACTGCCATTGCCCCCAATTGATGAAAGTCTCGAAGCCGGCAAGAGTGGCCGCGTAAAGGAGCGCCATCAATGCAGCGGCGCGCAGCACGCTAGGTTACGACGGATTGCGGCGCGCCATGAAGGCGAGGCGTTCGAACAGCATGATGTCCTGTTCGTTCTTCAAAAGCGCACCATGCAGCGGCGGGATCGCGCTGTTGGGGTTGGCGTCCTGCAACACCTCCAAAGGCATATCCTCGTTGAGCAGCAGCTTGAGCCAGTCGAGCAATTCGGACGTTGAGGGCTTTTTCTTCAAGCCCGGCACTTCGCGTAGGTCATAGAAGATATCCATCGCCTTTTTCACGAGGATTTTCTGGATGCCGGGGAAGTGGACATCGATGATGTCCTGCATCGTCTCACGGTCAGGAAACTTGATGTAGTGGAAGAAACAACGGCGCAAAAAGGCGTCGGGCAGTTCCTTTTCATTGTTCGAAGTAATGACAACGATCGGGCGTTCCTTGGCCGTAATGCGCTCCTGCGTTTCGTAAACGTCGAAGCTCATGCGGTCGAGTTCCTGCAAGAGATCATTGGGAAATTCGATATCGGCCTTGTCGATCTCGTCGATCAATAGCACTGGCAATTCAGGCGAGGTGAAGGCTTCCCACAGCTTGCCCTTCTTGATGTAATTGCGGATGTCGTGGACGCGCTCTTCGCCCAGTTGCCCATCGCGCAGGCGCGCGACCGCGTCATATTCATAGAGGCCCTGCTGTGCCTTGGTGCTGGACTTGATGTTCCATTCAATCAGCGGAGCATTCAGCGCCTTGGAAATCTCATGCGCCAGCACGGTTTTGCCGGTTCCGGGCTCGCCCTTAACGAGCAGCGGGCGGCGCAAAGTCACCGCTGCGTTGACCGCCACTTTCAGATCATCGGTGGCGATGTAATTGCTGGTGCCTTCAAAACGCTGCGGCTGATCGGTCATGGGTTTTCCTATGAGACTGAATTGGGTTAGCCAAGCGATAGGGGCACGCTGCCGCAGGTGCAAGACCGGAAGCGGACCAGAAGCTTGCCGCACATCTGCGCAAAAATGCTAGCGCATCACTTCGGGGTGACGATCAAGCCAGCGGCGCAGCCAGTGGTCGGTTCGCTCCGCCCGCGCGCGCCGCATATAGAGCCACCCCAAACCCGCCATAACGCTTGCGCCAATCGTGTTGAGGATCAGATCCCACATCGTATCGGTGAGGCCCGAAGGATCGCCCAGCATCGGCTTTTGCATGTTCATGCCCAAAAGCTGATCCATCGCGAATTCAAAAATCTCCCACAGCGCGCCAATCCCGATGGCGAAAAAGAACGCGAACAGCGCCACAAAGGACGCGCGCATCGATACATCGACGACTTCGCTTTCGTTGATGAGATAGACGAACAAAAAGCCGACAAGGCCCAAGAGCACGCCGGACGTGCCGTGCATGAACAGATCCCACCACCAGAAACGCTCATAAAAATCATGGATTTCGCCGAGGAACAGCGTGGCAAAAATAAACAGCGTGGCAAAAATCTGAATTTCGGAAGGCACCTGTGCAAGCAATCCTCGCCGCACGAACAAGGGCGCTGCAACCACTGCAATAATGGCAAGCGTGGTGAAAGCGGGAAGGTATCGCGCCCGCGCAAGCAGCACCACCAATTCTGTGCCCATGATCGCCAAAAGCCCCAACAGCAGCCAAAGATGCAGCCGCGAGGCGTTCCAGCCGCTTTGGCTGATATGGCCGGGTGCAGGGTCGTTCATGATGCGAGTGTAGCGGCTTGCCTCGCGAGAATAAATGCTGGTGCCTAAATCCGCGCCGCTGCGCCGAGACAGACAAAGGCCAATTGCGCACCCAGCACCAACACGGTGGCGATCTGCCAACCACGCGGGCCTGCGTGCATCCCGCGCTGCCATGTCCATTGCCAGATCACCCCGGTGACAAGCGAACCGAGTGCAATGGTGAACCACCCCGATTGTCCGATCAGCGCAACGAACAACGCGGTGAGCACCACCATCTGCGACAGGAAGGCAGCGGCAAACCAGGCAATCGGGATCGGGCGATAGGCGGCATCAGGCAAGTGCCAATCGGGCAGGGCGCTGTCAGGGCGCGAAAGACGCCGTTCGCCCGCCATGATGTCGTCTTCACGCGGGTCGGGAAACCGGCCTTCAGGCATCAATCGCGGCGCGGTCGATCTCGCCGGCGCGGTTCTGGATGAAGTTGAAGCGGTGTTCGGGGTTGCGGCCCATCAATTCATCCACCAACCGCGCCACCCCTGCGCGCTGTTCGAATTCTTGCGGCAGGGTGATGCGAATGAGACTGCGGGTTTCAGGCGCCATGGTGGTTTCGCGCAATTGCTGCGGGTTCATCTCGCCAAGGCCTTTGAAGCGGCCCACCTCGACCTTTTTGCCCTTGAACACCGTCGCTTCCAATTCCGCGCGATGCGCATCATCGCGGGCATAGCGGCTCTCCTTGCCAGCGGTCAGTCGGTAAAGCGGGGGCTGGGCGAGAAACAGATGCCCTTTGCGCACGATGTCGGGCATTTCCTGAAAGAAGAAGGTCATGAGCAGCGTTGCGATATGCGCGCCGTCCACGTCGGCATCGGTCATGATGATGATGCGATCATAGCGCAGTTGATCCGCATCGCAGTCCTTGCGCGTCCCGCAACCGAGCGCCAGCGCAAGATCGGCGATTTCCGAATTGGCGCGGATTTTGTCAGCCGTTGCGCTGGCGACGTTGAGGATCTTGCCGCGAATGGGCAGGATCGCTTGGCTCTTGCGGTCGCGTGCCTGCTTGGCGCTGCCGCCTGCCGAATCGCCTTCGACGATGAACAATTCGGTTTCGCGCCCGCCTTCGCCGCTGCAATCGGTGAGCTTGCCGGGCAGGCGCAGCTTCTTGGCATTGGTGGCGCTCTTGCGCTTGATCTCGCGCTCTTGCTTGCGCTTCAGGCGCTCATCCATGCGCTCCATCACCTCGCCGAGCAGCGCTTTGCCGCGCTCCATATTGTCGGTGAGAAAATGATCGAAATGATCGCGCATTGCCGCCTCGACCAGCCTTGCGGCTTCGGGCGAGGTGAGGCGATCCTTGGTCTGCGACTGAAATTGCGGATCGCGGATGAACACGCTGAGCATGACTTCCGCGCCAGTCATCACATCATCGGCAGTGATATCCTTGGCCTTTTTCGCGCCGACGAGTTCACCAAAGGCACGAAGGCTCCGCGTGAGCGCCATGCGCAGGCCCTGTTCGTGCGTCCCGCCATCGGGCGTTGGCACGGTGTTGCAATACCAGCTTGTCGAGCCGTCCGAATAAAGCGGCCAAGCAATCGCCCATTCGGCGCGGCCGCGCGTATTTCCGTCCTCGTCGAGCGGGAAGTCCTGCCTCCCGGTGAAAGCCTGCGCGGTCACACATTCGCGCGCGCCGATTTGTTCAGCCAAGTGATCGGCCAGCCCGCCGGGAAACTTGAACACCGCCTCTTGCGGCACATCCTCGCTCGCCAGCGAGGAGGCGCATTTCCAGCGGATTTCGACGCCTGCGAACAGATAGGCCTTGGAGCGGGCAAGTTTGAACAGCCGCGCCGGTTTGAACTGCTTGTCGCCGAAGATTTCAGGGTCGGGCACAAAGCTGACAGTCGTGCCGCGCCGGTTGGGCGCTGCGCCCAATTGCTGCAACGGCCCCTGCGTGATGCCTTGGGAAAATTCCTGCGCGTAAAGCTGCCGCTCGCGCGCCACTTCGACCCGCGTATTCACCGACAGCGCATTGACGACGCTCACCCCCACGCCGTGAAGCCCGCCGCTCGTCGCATAGGCTTTGCCCGAAAACTTGCCGCCCGAATGGAGCGTCGAGAGGATCACTTCCAGCGTCGATTTGCCCGGAAATTTGGGGTGTTCATCGACCGGGATGCCGCGGCCATTATCGGAAATGACCAGCCGGTTGCCTTCCTCCAGCCGCATCTCGATGCGCGTGGCATGGCCCGCCACGGCCTCGTCCATCGCATTGTCGAGCACTTCGGCAGCGAGGTGGTGGAGCGCGCGATCATCCGTCCCGCCAATATACATCCCCGGACGGCGCCGCACGGGTTCCAAGCCTTCGAGAACTTCGATGGCAGAAGCGTTGTAATCGCCGCTCGAAGCGGGCGTTCCGGCAAACAGATCGTCAGACATGGCATCAAGGTATAATGTCCGCCCGCGCCCTCACAAGAGCGCAGCGCTACGCATCATGTCCAAGGCGCCTGCTTATCCCCCAAAGCCTTGCGGCGCAGGGTCCACTTCGACGACTTCGCGCCCGCGCACCTCGCGCACTTCGAGCGCGCGTTCAATCACGCCATTGCGGCCAAACCGGAATGCGCCATCCACGCCCAGAAAGCCGCCGCGATCATAGAGCGTGCCTTGCGGGAAATTGCTGCCCACCTTCCAATCGCGCGCGACCCTCAGTGTCAGCAGCACCGCATCATAGCCCAGCGTTGCCACGCGCGCAGGCTTGGCGCCAAAGCGGGCCTCATAGCTATCGGCAAAACGGCGGAACCGCGCATCCGATACGGCAGAAAACAGCGCGCCATCGAGCGCAGCCACCCCTGCAATCGAACTGTCGCCCGACCACAAATCCGTGCCCAAAATGCGCGCACGCTGACCGCTTTGCAATTCGTCGGCCGCCTGAACGGCCAGCCGCGCGCTGTCGGCAATCAGCACCGTGTCATAGCCGCCTGCCGAACGCAGGCGCGCAGCCGCGCTCACCACAGAGGTGTTGCCGCGCGCATAGGTCTGACGCGCGGCGAGGGTGCCGCCATATTGCCGAAGCGCATTTTCCAGGGCGGACACGGTGCGCGCGCCATAATCCCCCTCGGGCGCCAGCACCGCAAAGCGCGCCGCGCCCTTGCTGCGGGCATATTGCACACTGCGCGCCACCGATTGTTCGGGGATGTGGCCCATCACAAACACATTGCCGCCAGCAACGCTGGTGTCGTTGGAAAAGCTGATCGCCGGAATGCCTGCTGGGCGCACAGCGGCGACCACGGCAGGCACGCTGTCCGCCAGTAAGGGACCAAGGATCAGCTTGTTGCCATCGGCCACCGCCTGACGCGCCGCATTCGCAGCGCCCTTGGCGGTATCATAGGTGGTGATACGCAGGTTGCTCGCATTGGTATCCAGCAGCGCCATGGTGGTAGCATTGGCGATGGTCTGCCCGATTGCACCGGTATCCCCCGTCATTGGCACCAGCAAAGCAATGCGGTGGCGGCTCTGATCGGCGGGCAGCGCGGTGGCACTCGGTTCAGGTGTGGGCGCAGGCGGAGGCGGCGCAGGCGCCTTGGGAATGACCTGACACCCCGCCATCAGCACAGCAAGCCCTGCCAGCGTGACATTGCGGCGACTGATCAGACGAGCCCCTTGAAAAGGCCCGGCGGCCCATGATTGCGATGTTTCGCTGCGCTTCATTCTTGCTCCCCTCGCGGCCTTGCGCCAAGGCTGGCGTGTGACCACTTATCCATCCACTACCGGGCAATCAGGCCCGCTTGATCCCGGCCTCTATATTGTTGCCACCCCGATTGGCAATCTTGGCGACATAACTGTGCGAGCAATGGACGTGCTGCGGCGGTCAGATGTGATTGCGTGCGAGGATACGCGGGTGACGGGCAAGCTGTTGAAGCACCTTGGCATCCCTGCGCGGCTGGCCCGCTATGACGATCACGCCTCGGATGCAGCGCGCGCGCGGCTGATCGAACAGGCACAGCATCAGGCAGTGGCGCTGGTGAGCGATGCGGGAACCCCGCTGATTTCGGATCCCGGCTACCGCTTGGTGCGCGAGGCGAGGGCGGCGGGCGTGGCGATTACCACCATTCCCGGCGCTTGCGCCGCGATTGCGGGCCTGACGCTGGCGGGCCTGCCCAATGATCGCTTTCTGTTCGCTGGCTTCCTGCCGGTCAAGGACAAGGCGAGGGCGGATACGCTGGCAGGGCTGGCGGCGGTCAATGCCACACTGATCTTCTATGAAACCGCACCGCGCCTTGAACGCTCGCTGCGCGCGATTGCCGAAATCTGGCCGACCCGCGAAGTCGCCATCGCGCGTGAACTGACCAAGCTGCACGAAGAATGCCGCAGGGGATTGGCGACCGAATTGGCCGAACATTACGCTGCCCACCCGCCCAAGGGTGAAATTGTGCTGATGATCGGCCCGCCAGTGGCTGAGCCTGTGGGCGAAGTCGATGCCGATAGCCTGCTGCGCGCAGCGCTCATGGACATGAGCCCGGCCAAGGCGGCAGGCCAAGTCGCCAAGGCCAGCGGGCTGGATCGCGCCATGCTCTATGCCCGCGCGGTGGAATTGAAGGGCGCATGAGCGAGGAGCGCAAACGGGCCGAGCAGCGCGGCCGCGAAGGCGAGGCCGAAGCCGCGATGTGGCTCGCCAATCAGGGCTGGCGCATTCTGGCCGAGCGCGTGAAAACCCCGCGCGGGGAGGTTGATCTGATCGCCCGTAGAGGCGCGCTGGTGGCCTTCGTCGAAGTCAAATGGCGCGCGCGGGCAGCCGACCTTGATTTCGCCATTGATGAACACCGCTTGTCGCGCGTCGCCGCCGCCGCCGAGGCGATCGCCCATCAATACGCCAAGCCGGAGGATGATCTGCGCATCGACGTGATCCTGCTTGCACCGGGGCGCAAGCCACACCACATCGAAAACGCCTATCAGCCCTAGAGGAACCTAAAATGTCTCTCAAAATCGCCGTCCAGATGGACCCTTTGGACAGCATCAACATCGCCGGCGATTCGTCCTTTGCGCTGATGCTGGCGGCGCAAGCGCGGGGGCATGTGCTCTATGAATACCATGTCGAGAGCCTGACGCTCGATGCCGAAGATCGCCTATTTGCCCATGCCTTTCCGGTGACTGTCCAGCGGGTCGAGGGCGCGCATTTCACGCGGGGCGAGCAGGTGCGGCTTGATCTGGGCCGCGATATTGACGTGGTGCTGATGCGGCAGGATCCGCCTTTCCACATGGGCTATATCACTGCCACCCATATGCTCGAACGCATCCAGCACCAGACGCTGGTGGTCAATGACCCCGCGAACGTGCGCAACAGCCCGGAAAAGGTGATGGTCCTCAATTATCGTCGCTTCATGCCGCCAACGCTGGTGACGCGCAGCGTGGATGAAGTGCGCCGTTTCATGGCCGAGCATGGCGCGATTGTCGTCAAACCCATTCACGGCAATGGCGGCAAGGCGATTTTCCGCGTGCCGGAGAGCGGCGACAATCTCACCGCGCTGTTCGAAGTGTTCAACCAGACCTGGCCCGAACCGCACATGGTGCAGCCCTTCCTGCCCGAGGTAGCCCAAGGCGACAAGCGCATCGTGCTGGTCGACGGGGTGGTGGCAGGCGCGATCAACCGCGTGCCGGGCGAGGGCGAGTTTCGCAGCAATCTGGCGATGGGCGGGAGCGCCGAGGCGACGCAGTTGACACCGCGCGAACAGGAAATCTGCGACGCGCTGGGGCCGGATTTGCGGCGGCTTGGGCTCACCTTTGTCGGGATCGACGTGATCGGCGGCAAATGGCTCACCGAAATCAACGTCACCTCGCCCACCGGGATTGTCGCGATTGATCGCTTCAACGGGACGGATACGGCAGGGATGATCTGGGACGCGATCGAAGCGCGCGTTGCGGCGATGCAGTCCTAGCGCTTGGCCGCGCGCGGGTGGGCGTTGCGGTAATTCTCCAGAAGGCTCGCCGCATCCACTTTTGTGTAGATTTGCGTCGAGCCGAGCGATGCATGGCCGAGCAGTTCCTGCAAGGAGCGCAGGTCTGCGCCCGCGCTCAAAAGGTGCGTGGCAAAGGAATGCCTGAGCGCGTGCGGCGTTGCGGTATCGGGCAGGCCGAGCGCGCGGCGAGCATTGGCCACCGCGCGCTGCACCATGCCGGGGGACAGCGCGCCGCCTTTCGCTCCTTTGAACAGCGGCTCTTGCGGGGCGATCGGGTGGGGGCAGGCCGCGACATATTCCGCCACCGCCTCGCGCACGATCGGCAGGATCGGCACTATGCGCTGTTTGCCGCCCTTGCCGGTGACTTGCAGCACTTCGCCCAAGGGATGATCGCTGGCCTTTAATGACAACGCCTCGGCAATCCGCAAGCCTGCGCCATACATCAGGAGCAGCACCGCACGATCACGCGCGCCGATCCATGTGTCGCTTGCGAGCCCATCAACAAGGTCGGCAAGATTGCTGGCCTCATCGGGGGTAACAGGGCGCGGCAGGCCCTTCTTGATGCGCGGGCCGCGCAGCCGGGGCGGGGCAGGGTCGGGATCGCCAGCTTGGGCACGCGCAAAAGCGATAAAAGCCTTCAGGGCCGAGAGTTCGCGCGCCGCGCTGGTGTTGGCGAGGCCCTCTGCGCGGCGGCTGGCAAGATGGGCGCGCAAGGCATGGGTCTCCACGCGCGCCGCCTCTGCCCAATCACCAAGGCCTTGAGCTGCGACAAGCCGCTCTGCCGCGCGCACATAGGCGCGCACTGTGTGAGGAGACCGCCGCCGCGCATCCCTCAGATGCGCCGCCCAAGCCGCGATGAGATCAGCGCCGCTCACGCCTCGACCAGCGCATCGGCGACGATCTCAGCAAGCAGCGCGTCAAGCAAAGGCCGCCCTGCTGCTGTCACCCCCAGCCGCGCCTTGTCGCGCCACACCATGCCCAGCGCGCCAAGGCGGGCGAGGGCGCTCTCGTCCACCAAAGCGCCAGCACCGCCAAGGCCAAAACGCGCCGCCAGCGCCGCCAGATCAACGCCTTCGACAAGGCGCAAACCCATCAGCAGCGCTTCGGCGGCCTGTTCGGGAACGGGCAGGGCGCGCTGCTCGGCAATGCCGTGGCCTTGTGCGGCGACTGCGTTAAGGAAATTCTCCGGCTTCTTGTGGCGCACTGTCGCCACGCCCCCGCGCCTCCCATGCGCGCCGGGGCCAATCCCGGCGTAATCCTGATAACGCCAATAGGTGAGATTGTGGCGGCTTTCCTCGCCTACCCGCGCGTGGTTGCTGGTTTCGTAGGCGGGCAGGCCAGCAGCCGCTGTCATCTCCTGCGTCAAGGCAAACAGATCGGCGGCGGCATCATCATCCAATGGCGCAAACACCCCGCGCCGCACGTCGCTCGCAAAGCGCGTGCCGGGTTCGATGGTGAGTTGGTAAAGAGAAAGATGGCCGGTGCCATAGGCCAAGGCCTCGCCCAACTGCGCTTGCCACAGATCAGGCGTGTGGCTGGGCAAGGCATAGATCATGTCGAAATTGACCCGGCCAAAACAGTTTAGCGCCACATCAAGCGCGTTTTGCGCCGATTTGCCATCGTGCAAGCGGCCCAGCCAGCGCAAGGTCGCATCATCAAAGGACTGCACACCCAGCGACACGCGGTTGATGCCAGCGCTCGCCAAGGCCGCGAAATTGGCAGCTTCAACCGACGAGGGATTGGCTTCCAGCGTGATCTCAATGCCGGGAGCAAATCCCCACAAGCCTTCCGCCTCCGCCAGCAAGGTCTCCACCAGCGCAGGCGGCATCAGCGAAGGCGTGCCGCCGCCGAAGAAGATCGAGGTGAGCGCTTCGCCGCCCGCGCGTGCTGCCTCATGCCGCATGTCGGCGATGAGCGCGGCCTGCCACGCCGCGATATCCACGCCGGCGCGCACATGCGAGTTGAAGTCGCAATAGGGGCATTTCTTGGCGCAGAACGGCCAGTGGATGTAGAGAGCGCGGGCCATGCCTTGCGATTTACACCCCGAACTGCGCGGCGACCAGCTTGGCAAAGGCATCGGCGCGGTGGCTGATGGCGTGCTTTTCCTCAGGCGGAATTTCCGCGAAGGTCTCTGATCGGCCCGCAGGCACGAACACCGGATCATAGCCGAAGCCAAGCGTGCCGCGCGGCGGCCATGTCAGGCTTCCGTCACAGCGGCCTTCGTAGATCGCGTGTTCGCCATCGGGCCAGGCTATCGCCAGCACGCAGTGGAAGGCGGCAGAACGATCAACGCCCGCGCCCTTTTCGGCAAGCATCCCTTCGACCTTGCCCATCGCCATATACCAGTCGCGCCCGGGCGCGCCTTCGAACCACTGCATTGTCGCCCAGTCGGCGGTGTAGACACCGGGGCGGCCATCCAGCGCGGCAACGCTAAGCCCGCTATCGTCAGCCAGCGCCGCAAGGCCAGAAGCTTCGGCCGCCGCGCGCGCCTTGATCAGCGCGTTCTGGGCGAAGGTGGTGCCCGTCTCGGCTGGCTCAGGCAGGCCCAATGATCCGGCCGAAATGCACTTCACGCCGTAAGGATCAAGCAGCGCGCTGATTTCCTTCAGCTTGCCCGCATTGTGCGTGGCAATCACCAGGGTGCCAGAGCCGAGCCTTCTGCTCACTTCACCGCGTCCATTTGCGCGGCAAAAATCCGGTCGCAGCCAATTCGGGCAAGCCGCAGGAGGCGCAGGAGGCCTTCCTCGTCATAGGTCGCGCCTTCGGCGGTCGCCTGCACCTCGGCAATCTGGCCGCCTGAAATCAGCACGAAATTGGCGTCCGCATCCGCGCTTGAATCCTCGTCATAATCGAGATCGAGCACGGGCGAGCCTTTGAAGATACCGCAGGAAACCGCTGCGACTTGGCCCGTGATCGGATCATGCTTGATATCGCCTGTCGCCATCAAGCCATTGACGGCAAGGCGCAGCGCAATCCACGCGCCCGAAATCGCCGCTGTGCGCGTGCCGCCATCGGCTTGCAGCACATCGCAATCAAGCGTGATCTGGCGCTCACCCAGCTTTTGCAGATCGACCACGGCGCGCAAGGATCGCCCGATCAGGCGCTGGATTTCCTGCGTGCGGCCCGATTGCTTGCCCTTGGCGGCCTCGCGGCTGCTGCGCGAATGGGTGGCGCGCGGGAGCATCGAATATTCCCCCGTCACCCAGCCTTCGCCCTTGCCGCGCAGCCACGGCGGCACATTGCGTTCAACGCTGGCGGTGCACAGCACGCGGGTATCGCCAAAGCCGATCAGCACCGAACCTTCGGCGTGCTTGGTAAAACCGGTTTCAATCGTGATGGCGCGCATTTCATCGGGCGCGCGTCCTGAAGGGCGCATGGGGGGATCCTTTGCTTGAGTTGCTAGCGGCGCTAGGGAAAGCCACTCCGCCTCGCAAGCGTGCTCACATCACAAATTGAGAAATTGTGCGATAGGCTCTAGCTAATCCCCATGGCATCGCTTCCGATCACCGAACTCACCGACCGCGCCCGCGAAATCTTTCGCCGGGTGGTGGAAGGCTATATCGACAGCGGGCAGCCGGTGGGATCGAAAACGCTGGCGTCTGACGGCACGCTCAATCTCTCGCCCGCCTCGATCCGTTCGGTGCTCGCCGATCTGGAAGCCGCCGGACTGCTGGCAGCACCGCACACCAGTGCCGGGCGGATGCCGACCGATGCAGGCCTCAGGATCTTCGTCGATGGCATGATGCGCGTGGCAGAACCCACCATGCAGGAACGCGCCGCGATCGAAGCGCGGCTGGCCGAAGCGGGCCCGGTTGAGGCGGCTTTGCAGCAGGCCAGCGCAATCCTGTCCGATCTGTCGGGCGCGGCCGGCATGGTGATGGTCGCCCCGCGCGAGGCGCGGCTGGCCCAGTTCAGCATGGTTGATCTGGGGCAGGGCCGCGCGCTCGCAGTGCTGGTGGGCGAGGATGGCTCGGTGGAAAACCGCGTGCTGGAACTGGGCGCCAGCATAGCGGCGGGCGCGCTTGATAGGGCAAGCAATTATATCAATGCGCGCCTTGCTGGGCGCACTCTGGCCGAGGCGGCCCAAGCGATGCAGCGGGAAATCCGCGCCGGGCAATCGCAATTGGATGATGCCAGCCGCGATCTGGTTGAACGCGGGCTTGCGGTGTGGAGCACGGATGCCGCCGCGCGCCCCGTTCTGATCGTGCGCGGCGCAGCCAATCTTCTGGACGAAGCAGCGCTCGGCGATATTGAACGCGTGCGGATGCTGCTCGAAGACCTTGAAAACAAGCAATCGGTGGCAGAATTGCTCGACACCGCGCGCGAGGCCGAGGCAACGCGCATTTTCATCGGCAGCGAGAACCGCCTGTTCGCTCTGTCGGGCTCTAGCGTCATCGCCTCGCCCTATCGCGACCGCGAGGGACGGGTGGTGGGCGTCTTGGGCGTAATCGGGCCAACCCGGTTGAATTACGCGCGCGTCGTCCCCATGGTGGATTTGACCGCCCGATCCCTGGGCAAGCTGATCGCTTGAATGGAAAGCCAAGAGACATGATGGATAACGACAAATCGCCCGATCAGGCGATGGAAGATGAATTGAAGGGCGTGCCCGAAGATATGATCGATTCTGGCGAGGAAGGCGATGGCGTGGCCGAAGCTTTGGAAGCGCTGCGCCGCGATCTCGAAGCCGCAAAGCAGGACGTGCTTTACGCGCAGGCCGAAACGCAAAACGTGCGCCGCCGCTTGGAGCGCGAAAAGGACGAGGCGCGCGCCTATGCCGCGACCGGCTTTGCCCGCGATATCCTGAGCGTTGCGGATAATCTCCAGCGCGCGATTGCCGCCATCCCCGATAGTTTGCGCGAAGATGAGGCGATGAAGGGGCTGGTTGTCGGTATCGAAGCAACCGGCCGCGAGCTGGAGAAAGTCTTTGCCAGCCACGGCATCACCCGCATCGCCGCGATGGGCCTGCCGCTCGACCCCAACCAGCATCAGGCGATGATCGAGGTGCCTTCGGCTGATGCGGAACCGGGCACCATCGTGCAGGAGCTGCAATCGGGCTGGATGATCAAGGATCGTCTGCTGCGCGCGGCCATGGTCGCGGTGGCGAAGAAGCCGGATTGAGCGCGGCTGATAGGCCCCAATCTGAACGCTTGTTCATCCTAGAACGGCGAAACCTGTCTGAGAAGCGGCAGGCGGTGGAACGGGGCGCGCGTCTTCCTTGTTAAACCATTACAGGTTTCAACAAGGAGGACCTTATGACCAAGCGTTTGAAATTCGCCGTGATCGGTGCAGCCTCAACCCTGATGCTGGGCGCCTGCGCCAATAATTTTGCGGGCGAGGGCGCTCTTGGCGGCGCGGCTGCTGGCGCAGCGGCGAGCGCTGCGACCGGCGGCAATCTGGCCACTGGCGCAGCGGTTGGTGCGGCAGTTGGCGGGGTTGGCGGTTCACTGATCCGCAAGAACGGGCGCTGTTACCGGGTCGATAATCGCGGCCGGGAACGCCGTGTGCGTTGCTGACCCTTGGCGCTGATTACGCCGGCAAGGTGGCTCCGGGAAAGCGCACCAGCGCCTCGTAAGCTGCCTTGCCCGCGACGCCTGCAATCTTGACCCCGCGCCGCAGCAGGAACGCGTGCTGCACGATCATCGCCTGCTGCTCAATGCCGTAGTGCTCCAGCGACTTGCCGGGGCTCAGTGTATACCGATAGCGGCAGAACGGGTGGCGGCGCGTCACCAGATACCAGCGTCCGCGGGTCTGCGCCTGCCAGACGTGTACCATCTCGTGAATAAATAGCCCCTGCGCGCCAAGGGGGGCGGCGGCAAAGTCGTCGCAATAGGCATCGCCTTTGGGGTGGAAATGCAGATGCCCCATCGGCGCCATGGTAATGCGGCGCGGCTGAAACGGTATGAATTTAGTCCGCCGGATCGTCACCGCGCCGTAATCAATCGCATCGCCAAACATCCCGCGCGCCAGCGTCACTTCGCCGCTGGTGAGATTGCGTGTGCCGCCCACCGGGCAGGCCGGGGCTGCGCCTGCCAGCCCATCCGGTGAGCCATCAAATCTCAGCGCTCAGCCCCCGGAGCCATGATTTCGGCTTCGAAATTATGGGTCGCGCCGCCCGACATGGTCAGCGTGACTTTCACCTTGCCGCCCGGTTCCCACTCAGGCGAAGGCTCCATCGCCATGATATGAAGACCGCCAGGCTTGAATTCCACCTCGGTGCCTTTGGTCAAGGCGACCGGCATGGCTTCGACCATCTGGACCTTGTAATCATACTCCATATAGTCGTGCATCATGCTCATGCCTGCACCTTCCACCTCGACCTTGCGAATGGATAAGCCTTTGTCTCCATTGTAGGAAAGGTCAAAATACACCACCGCCGGATTGGCCTTCACTGCGTTGAGCACAAGGCGAGCGTTGGTGATTGTCAGTCCATCGACAGTGCCGGCTGCGCTTTGCACGGCAGGGGCCTCGGCGGTTTCGCCCGAACAGGCGCCCAGCGCCAGAAGCGTTCCGGCCAGGCCTGCGCCCAGCACGAGGCGGCGAGCCACACGGCCCGATGCAGCAAATTTCCCCATCACAATTGATCTCCCTAGTGGCGCCTTGGCGCGTGGTGTTTGAGTTACGCGCTGCAATCTCTTGTGCCAAGCAAAACCGCTCCTATATCCGCCTCACAAACGAGCCGTCCGAACGTCTTGCCGATTAGCGGGAGCCGTGCGGGGGCGGTGTCAAACCTATGAATGGATGGGATATTATGGGCAAAGTAATCGGTATCGACCTCGGCACCACCAATTCTTGCGTCGCTGTGATGGACGGCGGCAAACCCAAGGTTATCGAAAATTCCGAAGGCGCGCGCACCACGCCCTCGATCGTGGCTTTCACCAAGGATGGTGAGCGCCTGATCGGGCAGCCGGCCAAGCGTCAGGCGGTGACCAACCCCGACAACACCCTGTTCGCGATCAAGCGTCTGATTGGGCGCCGCTTTGACGATCCGCTGACCAAGAAGGACATGGAACTCGTCCCCTACACCATCACCAAGGGCAAAAATGGCGATGCCTGGGTGACGGCAGGCGGCGAAGATTACAGCCCCTCGCAGGTTTCTGCCTTTATCCTGCAAAAGATGAAGGAAACCGCCGAGAGCTATCTGGGCGAAACCGTGACGCAGGCGGTCATCACCGTGCCCGCTTACTTCAACGATGCTCAGCGTCAGGCGACCAAGGATGCAGGCCAGATTGCCGGCCTTGAAGTGCTGCGCATCATCAACGAGCCGACCGCGGCCGCGCTGGCCTATGGCATGGACAAGGAAGATGGCAAGACCATCGCGGTCTATGACCTTGGCGGCGGCACGTTTGACGTCTCGATCCTCGAAATTGGCGACGGCGTCTTCGAAGTGAAATCGACCAATGGCGATACTTTCCTTGGCGGTGAAGATTTCGACAACGCGATTGTCGAGCACTTGGCGGCTTCCTTCAAGAAGAAGGAAGGCATGGATCTGAAGACCGACAAGCTCGCGCTGCAGCGTCTGAAAGAAGCTGCGGAAAAGGCGAAGATCGAATTGTCCTCGTCCGCCACAACCGAAATCAACCTGCCCTTCATCACCGCGCGCATGGAAGGCGGCGCGACCACCCCGCTGCACCTTGTGGAAACCATCACCCGCGCGGACCTTGAAAAGATGGTCGGCGATCTCATCCAGCGCACGCTGGAGCCCTGCAAGAAGGCCTTGGCCGATGCGGGCATCAGCAAGGATCAGGTCGACGAGGTCATCCTCGTCGGCGGCATGACCCGCATGCCCAAGGTGCGCGAAGTCGTCGAACAGTTCTTCGGTGCAAAGCCGCACACCGGTGTCAATCCCGATGAAGTCGTCGCCATGGGCGCTGCCATTCAGGCGGGCGTGCTGCAGGGCGATGTCAAGGATGTGCTGCTGCTCGATGTGACCCCGCTCAGCCTCGGCATTGAAACGCTGGGCGGCGTGTTCACCCGCATGATTGATCGCAACACCACCATCCCGACCCGCAAGACCCAGACCTATTCGACCGCCGAAGACAATCAGAACGCGGTCACGATCAAGGTCTATCAGGGCGAGCGCGAGATGGCGGCTGATAACAAGCTGCTCGGCAATTTCGACCTGATCGGCATTCCGCCCGCCCCGCGCGGTGTGCCGCAGATCGAAGTGACCTTCGATATCGACGCCAACGGGATCGTCTCCGTTAGCGCCAAGGACAAGGGCACGGGCAAGGAGCAGACGATCAAGATCCAGGCCTCGGGCGGTCTTTCGGATTCCGACATCGATCAGATGGTCAAGGATGCCGAAAAGTTTGCCGAGGAAGACAAGAAGCGCCGCGCCATGGCCGAAGCGCGCAATCAGGCTGACAGCCTCGTGCATTCGACCGAAAAGCAGCTTGCCGAACACGGCGACAAGATCGACGCTGCGACCAAGTCCGAAGTCGAGGCCGCGATTGCCGCTGCCAAGACCGCTCTGGAAGGCGATGATCCCGACGCGATCAACGCCAAGGCGCAGGAATTGACGCAGGCCGCCATGAAGATGGGCCAGCAAATCTACGAACGCGAGCAGGCCCAAGGCGCTGATGCTGCGGCAAGCAACGCTGAGGAAGCCGCTCCGCAGGAGGACGTGGTCGACGCCGAGTTCTCCGAAGTGGACGAAGACAAGAAGGGCTAAGGCTCCGATGACAACCGCCGCGCTGCCGCTGGCTTCCCGTTCAGGGCCAGCGGCAGCCGGTCGGCACTGGGGTTAAGTCACTATGTCCTCTACATCTTTCGACTATTATCAGACGCTCGAAGTGTCCCGCGATGCCGACGGGAACACGCTCAAAAGCGCCTATCGCAAGCTCGCCATGAAATATCACCCGGACCGCAATCCGGGCGACGCCACTTGCGAGGCCAAGTTCAAGGCGATCAACGAGGCCTATGATTGCCTCAAAGACCCGCAAAAGCGCGCGGCCTATGATCGCTTTGGCCACGAAGCTTTCACCCAAGGCATGAATGGCGGGGGCGGCGGCGGGCCGTTTGGCGGCGGTTTTGGCGGCGGTCGCGGCGGCGATGGCTTTGCCGATATCGGCGACATCTTTGAAACCATCTTCGGCAGCGCTTTTGGTGGCGGGGGCGGGGCTGCGCAGCGTCAGCAGAACCGGCGCGGCGCGGATTTGCGCTATGATATGCAGATCACGCTCGAAGAGGCCTTCCACGGCAAGACCACAGAGATTGAGATCGAAGTCAGCCAGGTGTGCGAAACCTGCGATGGCACCGGGGCGCGGCCCGGCACCAGCGAGCGCACCTGCAACCTGTGCAATGGCATGGGCAGCGTGCGCGCCAAGCAGGGCCTGTTCGTGATCGAGCGTCCATGTCCTGCCTGCGGCGGGCGCGGGGTGGTGATCGAAGATCCCTGCCGTGATTGCCGCGGCGAAGGACGCGTGGATCGCCCGCAAACGCTCAAGGTCGATATTCCCGCTGGCGTCGACACCGGCACGCGTATCCGGCTGGCCGGCAAAGGCGAGGCGGGTCAGCGCGGCGCGCCGGCAGGCGACCTGTATATTTTCATGCATGTTGCGCCCCACCGGGTTTTTGAACGCGAAGGCACAACGCTTGCCACCCGCATCCCGGTGAGTTTCACCACTGCAGCGCTGGGCGGCACCGTCGATATTCCCGATCTCGCAGGCGGCACCAACACCATCGAAATCCCTGCCGGGATCCAGTCGGGCAAGCAATTGCGCAGGCGCGGCGCGGGAATGCCAGTGCTGCAAGGGCGCGGGCGCGGCGATCTGGTGGTGGAGATCGTGGTCGAGACCCCCACCAAACTCAGCCGCCGTCAGCGCGAATTGCTCGAAGAATTCCGCGCTACGGAAACCGGCGAGGAATGCCCCGAAAGCCGCGGCTTCTTCGACAAGATCAAGGATGCGTTCGGCGGGTAATCACCCCTCGGGCATCCGTTCTGTAACTTCGGCGCGCAAGGCTTCGATCAGGCCGCGATTAAGCCTTGCCGACGCTTCCTCCTCGGCCAGAATGGCAAGGAAAGCGGCGCGTTTGTGCGCAGCGATGCGCGGCTCTGCCATTCCGCCCGGCACGCACGACGCGATGAAATCCACCATCCGTTCTGCCCCGTGCAAGCGGCCCCACAGGTAATCATTCTCGCGGTAGGCGCGGCTGAAAAAGGCGCCGAAATTGTAGAACTCGATGCCCTTGAGGCACGCCGCGGTGCCGCCATCGCGGATCGAGCGCGCATCTTCGGGCGAGATGCGATCGACCTTGACGGGGTTAAACTCTTCCAGCCCCTCGCGCTGGAGCAGCGGCAAAGTGGCGACATCGTAGAAGGGAAAGCCCAGATAGGTCAGCAGCATCCGCCGCTTCAACTCCTTGGGCATCTGCTCCAGCGCTGCCACCAGCATTTCCTCCGCCTCGAGATCGGTTTGTGGCAACAGCCGTTCGTGCGCGAGGAAATCGAGCACCGCACCGGGTCGTTCCAGCACGCCGCGCGCCAATTCGCGGAAATCATCGCGCAACATGGCGCTATCATCGGCGCGATAATAGAGAGCGAGAATGGCATAGATCGCCTCGCGCGCGGCATCGAGCGCATCATCGGGGATGGCCGGATCTGTCTGCCAATCGCGCGAGAGTTTCTGCGTGAGGAGTTGCAGCCGTCGGACGCGGAAACCAATGTCATGAGCGCGGAAAAAGGCGATGGCCGCAGCGCTCGCTCCGCCGCCGCTTTCGGTTAATTCCTCAAGCCCGCGCGCCGCCAATTCGGCGCGCAACACATCGGCAATCAGCGAGGCATCGCCAAGGCCCAGTTCGGGCGCTGCGGCATGAGTGAGGCGCGCAAGCCGCGTGATAATCGCGCTGAACTTGGTTGAGGTGTAAGCGGCAAAGGCGAAGCCCGATTGGGCAGCAGCCGCGTTTTGCGCTTTCGCGCGCCATGCGGCGAGACGTTTTGGGGTGGGGCGATTGAGGAAGAAGGTGTAGCCGAACAAGCGCTCCACTGCGGCATCGATTTGTCCCTGCATTCCTTGCACAATGCCGCGTAGCCGCCGCGCATCGCGCGATTGCTGTTCGATACGTTCCAGATCATCGCGAATGGGTTGTTCGCGCGGAATGGTGGAGAGCGCGCCGAAAATCGCCCCGAAAAACCCGACCTTGCCCGCCTCGCCAAGTGGCGGGGGACTGCGGCGATCAGGGCGCGGATCGATATAGACAAAGCGGCGGTCCACCTCGCGAGTGGAGGGCCTGCTGTGGAGCGAATCCAGCGCCGCACCGAACGGCGCGTTGACCAGGACCGCGCCATCGATCAGCGCGGCGGTGTCCACGGTACCATCGCGCACGTGGACCGGCATCACCCGACGCAGGAATTCGTCCCGCGACGCCCATTCCCGTCCCTCGGCAGCGGCGAGCCGGTCGATCTCCTCCAGCATCAGCGGCGGGAACGCACCCGGAAAGCTCGCCGTTGCGCGCGCCGCCAGCACCAGTTCAAGCCGGTCGCCCAGAACCGGCGCCGCCTCATCGGCCACACGCGCGTGAAACCGGATCGGCAGGCGGTGCTCGGTCTCGGCAATGATTGCAGGCGAATGGAGCCTGAGCAATTCGGCGTGCCCGCGAAAATCGGTCACAGTCACCGCCAGATCAACCGGATGGCCCGCTGGCAATACAGGCACCCCGTCGCCTTGCTCGGCCATCTGCTCAAGCGCCTCATAGAGCATCGCGGAAAAGCGCCCGCCAGAAAAGGGCGGAGCAAACCAGCGCAGCCGGACAAAGCGGGACACCTTCTCGCGCACTTCCCGGCGGGTTTCAGGTGCAACCGTTGCGCTCACCGTGTTCCCGGGGCGTTTCAGGAACCATTCGGCAATCGGCTGCGCCCAGAACTTGGCATGGCGCCATAGCGGTTCTGCTTCGGGATCGGTGAGCTCGCTGACATCGGCATTAGCCAGCCACAGATCGGTAAGCGGCTCAAGACTGTCGCCCGAATGGAGCGCCTGTGCCAGAAACACCGCATTGATCCCGCCCGCGCTTGCGCCGGTCAGAATATCGGGCAAAATCCGCAGGCGCAGATCATGGATTGCCTCAATCTCGCACAGCATTGCGTGATAGGCAGCCGCCACCCCGGAAGGCGCTGATTCTTCTGGCGAATGGAACGCCCGGCTGGCCCGGGCGGTATGCCAGATTTCCTTGGTGATGCCATGCATATAGACTGCAAGGCTCACCCCGCCGTAACACACCAAGGCCAGTCGCAGTTCTTTCTGCCGCATGATGCAAGCTTGACGGCAAAGCGCGCAAAGCGCAATTGCGTTCTTACTCTGTTCTGATAAAGGGGTGCCATGGCCAAAGCGAAAAAGCGGTTTGTGTGCACCTCTTGCGGCTCGGTTTCGCCGCGCTGGCAGGGGCAATGCCCTGATTGCGGGGAGTGGAACACGCTGGTCGAGGATGTGCCTGCCACAGTTTTCTCGCAGAAGCATGATCTGTCGCGCGGGGGACGGGCGGTGGCGTTTGAGCCGCTTAATCAGCCGGTGGCGCTCCCGATCAGGAAATCGACGGGGCTGGCCGAGTTTGACCGCGCGCTGGGCGGAGGGCTGGTGCCCGGATCGGCGGTGCTGATGGGGGGCGATCCGGGGATCGGGAAATCAACCTTGCTCTTGCAAACGGCGGCCACCATCGCGCGCGGGGGGAATGATGTCGTCTATGTCAGCGGCGAGGAAGCCGCCGGTCAAGTCCGCCTGCGGGCGGCCCGCATGGGGGTGGCAGACAGCCCGATCCGGCTCGCTTCGGAAACCTCGGTGCGCGATATCCTCACCACGCTGGGACAGGGGCCGGCGCCGGCGCTGCTGGTGATCGATTCGATCCAGACGATGCATTCCGACACCATCGAAGGCGCACCAGGCACAGTTTCTCAGGTGCGCGGATGTGCGTTGGAACTGATCCGCTACGCCAAGGAAAGCGGCTGTGCGCTGGTGCTGGTCGGCCATGTCACTAAGGACGGCACCATCGCCGGACCCCGGGTGCTCGAGCACATGGTCGATGTGGTGATGAGTTTCGAAGGTGAGCGCAGCCATCAGTATCGCATCCTGCGCGCGCTGAAGAACCGCTTTGGCGCGGTCGATGAAATCGGCGTCTTTGCCATGGCAGCAGAAGGTCTGGAAGAAGTCGCCAACCCGTCGCTGCTGTTCCTATCGGGCCGCGAAGCGCCGCTGGCGGGCAGCGCGGTGTTCCCGGCATTGGAGGGCACGCGCCCGGTGCTGGTCGAGATTCAGGCGCTGATTGTGCGCCTCCAATCGGGCGCGACGCCGCGCCGTGCGGTCGTCGGGTGGGATTCAGGGCGGCTCGCCATGCTGCTCGCAGTGCTGGAGTCGCGCTGCGGATTGAATTTCTCATCAGCCGAAGTTTACCTCAACATCGCAGGGGGTTACCGCCTCACCGATCCGGCCGCCGATCTCGCGGTGGCGGCCGCGCTGGTATCGGCGCTGGCAGACAAGCCCTTGGCGGATAAGTCAGCGTGGTTTGGCGAGGTCAGCCTTGCAGGCGAAATCCGTCCCGTTGCCCATGCGGGTCTGCGCCTGCGCGAGGCGGCCAAGTTGGGCTTTGCAACGGGGTTCGGCCCGGCGGGAGCGGATAGCGGCATCAAGGATATTAACTATCGCTCATTGGGTGCCCTTGCGAACCTCGTTGACCAGGTCATGGCCAACGCATAATCCTGCGCGCCGTGAAGGGCCTTGATTTCATCTTGCTGGGTATTGTGGGCGTTGCCGGGATCGGCGGGTTCCTGCGCGGACTGTCGCAGGAAGTGGTTTCTCTGGCCGCATGGATATTTGCAGCCTTCGCGGTGCATTATCTCCACACACCTTTGACCGATGCCTTGGCGGCCTATATTGACGGTGGGAAAACAACCAGCCTGCTGGCCATCTCGCTGCTGTTGCTAGTGCCTTATGCCGCAATGAAGTTGATTGTGAACAATGTGAGCGAGGCGCCGGCCGATCCCGTGCTTGGACCGGTTGATCGGGTATTGGGATTTGGGTTTGGGGCAATCAAGGGTGTGCTTGTTGGCGTATTTGCCTTTGCAATCCTGATCCTTGGGTATGATGACAATTGGGGTTATCAGGGCCGACCAACGTGGATTGTGCTGGCACGATCCTATCCGGCGGTCGATACTTTCTCGCGTGAGCTGGTGCCGGATCTAGCGGTGCGCCGTGCGCGCGATCAGGCCGCAGCCGAGGCGCGTGACAAGGCCGCTGCCAAGGCGGCTGCGGGCAATTGAGGCAGATGAAGCCAGACGATGGCGCTTTACACTCCCGAGATGCTGGCGCTGGCCACGGGCCTTTCGGCCTACCCTTTGGCCGGTGATTTTACCTACCGCGCCAGCGCTCGCTCGCGCACTTGCGGCAGCGTGATCGAACTGGGTCTTGAATGCGATCAGGCAAGCTGCATCACCCGCATCGGAATGCGACTGGCCGCCTGTGCGATCGGGCAGGCTTCGGCCGCGATCATGGCGGCTGGCATGCCGGGACGCGGCGCAAGCGAAATCGCGGCAACGCATCAGCAGTTGGAGATATGGCTGACCGGGCAGGGCGCTCTGCCCGAATGGCCGGGGCTTGACGTGATCGCTCCGGCCTTACCGCACAAGGGCCGCCACTCAGCCTTGCTATTGCCGTGGACGGCTGCCACCGAGGCGCTTTGCAGCGCCGAGACGAAACGCTAGAGCCGTTGCGAGATAAAGCCTGCGCTCCCCTGCGCGGGCGCAAGGGGTTTACGGGATATGGCAGAAGCCGAAGCGCTCGCAGCACGCCAGCCGAGCGAGCAGGAGATTCGCCTGGTAATCGGCGCATCAAGCGCGGGCACCGTCTTTGAATGGTATGATTTCTTCATTTACGGCACACTCGCCTACATCCTGAAGGATGCCTTCTACGATGTCGATAATGACACCTTGGGCCTCTTGCTGGTGTGGTCGACTTTCGCTGTCGGATTCGCCTTCCGTCCGATCGGGGCGATCCTGTTTGGCTTTCTTGGCGACAAGCTGGGACGCAAATACACTTTCCTTGTAACAGTCACACTGATGGGGATTGCGACTGCCGGGGTGGGCTTTATTCCCACTGTGGCCAGTATCGGAATTGCCGCACCCATTATCGTCATCATCCTGCGCGTTATTCAGGGCCTCGCGCTCGGCGGCGAATATGGCGGGGCAGCGATCTATGTCGCAGAACACGCACCACCGGAAAAGCGCGGCTTTTACACCAGCTTCATTCAGGCCAGCGTCGCCGGCGGGTTCGTGCTCTCGATCATCGTAGTGCTGGCCTGCCGCTTCCTTATTCCAGCGGATGAATTCGCTGCCTGGGGCTGGCGCGTGCCGTTCCTTTTGTCGCTTATTCTGCTGGGCATTTCGCTGTGGATGCGCCTGAAGCTTTCCGAAAGCCCGGTGTTCAAGGCAATGAAGGAAGCCGGTGAGACAGCCGGCAATCCATTCGTTGAAAGTTTCACCTATCCGGGCAATCCCAAGCGGATTTTCGTCGCCCTGTTCGGGATCACCGGCGTTCTGACAACGATCTGGTACACGGCGTTCTTTTCCGGCATGAGTTTCTTGCGCGGGCCGATGCATGTTGATGATCAGGTGGTCGAACTCATCCTGCTGGTCTCGGGGCTTGTTGCGATGAGCTTTTACCTGATTGTCGGCAAGTGGTCGGATCGGGTCGGGCGCAAACTCCCGATCATCATTGGCGCGGCAGCCACGCTGGTGTTGCTGTTCCCGGCCTTCTGGGGTTTGGGGGCACTTGCCAATCCCGATCTGGAACGCGCAGCGCGCGCGGCGCCTGTGGCGGTAAGCGGACCTCAGTGCGTCACAGATCCGTTTGCCGAATTGTTCAATCGCGATCAATCCGATTGCGGCAAGATCCTTGAAACCCTCACCGCCTCAGGCGTGCCCTACACGCTGACATCAAGTGACCAGCTTACCCTCTCAGCTGGCGGAACGCAGATTGCGATTGCGCCCGAATGGCTGGAAAGCGGCAGCGCCCGGCGGGCGGGTATTCATGCCAGCCTTGCACAGTTCGGGTTCGATTTTTCCAAGCAGAAGCCCGGTTTTGCCAATCTTGCCGGGATTGTCGCGATCCTTCTGCTGCTAGGACTGCTCTCGGCACTAACCTATGGTTCGGTCGCCGCGCTGCTGTCCGAAATGTTCCCGCCCAAGATCCGCTATTCTTCGATGTCGATCCCCTATCACATCGGGGCGGGTTATCTTGGCGGGTTCCTGCCGCTGATTGCTGGTGTGATCGTGGCGAGCACCGGGAATATCTATTCGGGCCTGTGGTACACTTGGGCCGTGGTGGCGTTTGGGCTGGCGGTCGCATGGTGGGGCATTCCGTGGGGCCCGCCGAAAGATTTTGCGGATGACTGAGGCGCGCTTGCCGCCGCCCTCACTGCGGCTGGTGGTGGACACTGATGCTCTTGCCGCCAATTGGCGTGCGCTCGATGCGCTTTCGGGCAGGGCGCGGGCGGGGGCTGCGATCAAGGCGGATTGCTATGGGCTGGGCGTCGCCACCTGCCTGCCGGCCTTGCGCGATGCGGGCTGTGCGCAGTTTTTTGTCGCCCATTGGAGCGAGGTGAGCGCCGCGCTTGCCCATGCACCCCCGGCGCAGATTGCTGTGCTGCATGGGCCCATCGCCGCTGCCGAGGCGGCCTATGCGCGCGCCGTCGGAGTGCTTCCAGTGATCAATTCGCTCCACCAGGCATGGGTGTGGAACGAGGCCGGTGGCGGGGCGTGCCACCTGATGGTCGACACGGGGATCAACCGCATCGGCATTGCCCCGCATGAGGCAGGCGATCCGGCGATTGCGGCGCTCGAAATCGACCTGCTCATGAGCCACCTGGCCAGCGCTGACGAGGACAGCGCGATGAACGCGCGCCAGCTTGCCGCCTTTCGCGAGGTCGCAGCGCAGCTTGCCCACCAGCGCCTAAGCCTTGCCAACAGCGCGGGCATTGCCCTTGGCCCCGACTACGCTTTCGATGTAACGCGCCCGGGACTTGCGCTTTATGGCGGTGTGCCGCGTGCGGAGCTGGCTGGGCCGATCCGTCAGGTGGCGCGGATCGAGGCAGCCGTGATTCAGCGTCGCCGTCTCGCTGCTGGTGACAGCGTGGGCTACAACGCGACCTTTACCGCAACCCAGCCCACGGAAGTCGCCGCCGTCTCTTTGGGCTATGCCGATGGGTTCCTGCGCTGCCGCGGGCCGGGTGCGGCGATGATGCTGAACGGGGCGCACCTTCCCATCCTTGGCAAGGTGTCAATGGACATGGTGGTGATCGATTGCTCCGCTGCGCCCAATCTGGCCCCCGGAGACTGGCTCGAGGTGCCATTCCATCTACCTGATGCTGCGCAGCAAAGTGTTCTTTCGCAATATGAATTGCTCACCACGATCGGAGCGCGCCTGCGTCGCTGAGGATGGTTTTGCAGCCCATATTGCGCTGCACATATTGCGGGTGCTAAACTGAACTGAGAACACGGGTCAGGAACGCACAAAATGTCAAGAAAAGCACGCGAGGCTGCCAGCCAGGAAGGCGCTGCAATCACGATCAAGAAATACGCCAATCGCAGGCTCTATAACACCGCTTCTTCAAGCTACATCACGCTTGAAGATCTTGCCGGCATGGTGCGCGAAAATGTCGAGTTTCAGGTTCTCGACGCCAAGACAGGCGATGACATTACCCATTCGATCCTGACGCAAATCATCATGGATGAAGAAGCCAATGGCGGCCAACAGATGCTGCCGGTCAGCTTTCTGCGCCAATTGATCGGCATGTATGGCAATTCGATGCAGGCAATGATGCCTTCCTATCTCGAAGCGAGCATGGCGAATTTTCGTGAGAACCAGTCCAAGATTCGCGAGGCCTTTGAAAAGGGCATAAGCGGCGGGCCGCTTGCAGCGATCCACGAAACCAACATGGCGATGATGCGGGCGGCAGCCGATGTGTTCATGCCCGGAATTGCCAGCAGCAAGCCTGCGGCCAAGAAGCCGAGTGCCCCTACCGAAAGCACGGCACCCACCAGCGACGAGATCGCGGCCTTGCGTGAACAGATGGCCGCGATGCAAAAGAAGCTGGACGATTTAAGCAGATAAGGCAATCGGGGCCCGATCAAGCGGCCCCTGCCGCAGCATATTCAAAAAGGCCCAATTCCGTGTCTCAGATCCGCCACGCGCTGACCATCAAGCGCGAAGACGATTTCGCCAAGTGGTATCAGGAAGTCATCAGCGCCGCCGACCTAGCCGAGGAATCGGGCGTGCGCGGTTGCATGGTGATCAAGCCTTGGGGCTATGGCATCTGGGAACGCATCCAGCGCCTGATGGATGATCGCATCAAGGCAGCAGGCGTGCAGAATTGCTACTTCCCGCTGTTCATCCCGCTCGCCAACTTCACCCGCGAGGCTGAGCACGTCGAAGGCTTTGCCAAGGAAATGGCGGTTGTCACCCACCACCGCCTGATTGTTGATGGCAAGGGCGGGTTGATCCCCGATCCCGAAGCCAAGCTCGAAGAGCCGCTTGTGGTGCGGCCCACATCAGAAACCATTATCGGTGATGCCATGGCGCGCTGGGTGCAAAGCTGGCGCGATCTGCCGCTGCTTACCAATCAATGGGCCAATGTGGTGCGCTGGGAAATGCGCACACGGATGTTCCTGCGCACCAGCGAGTTCCTCTGGCAGGAAGGCCACACCGCGCACGAGACCCGCGAAGATGCGCTCGCCGAAACGCATCGCGCGCTGGAGATGTATCGCGCCTGCGCCGAGGACGACTTGGCGCTCCCCGTGATCGCGGGCGAAAAGCCGGAGAATGAGCGTTTTCCCGGCGCGGTCGAAACCTGGTCGATCGAGGCGATGATGCAGGACGGCAAGGCGCTGCAAGCGGGCACGTCGCATTATCTCGGCACGAACTTTGCCCACGCTGCTGGCATCCAGTATCAGGACCGCGAGGGCGCGCAGCAATATTGCCACACCACCAGCTGGGGCGTTTCGACGCGGCTGATCGGCGGGGTTATCATGACGCACGGCGATGATGACGGCCTGCGCGTGCCGCCTGCCATTGCGCCCCATCAAATCGTGATTATCCCGATGCTGCGCGATGCGCCGGAGGATGGTGCTTTGCTGACCTATTGCGAAGAGGTGCGCAGTGCGCTGGCCGCCCAGTCCGCACTGGGCGAGCGCGTGCGGGTGCTGCTGGATACAAAGCCCGGCAAGGCAGCGGCCAAACGTTGGGACTGGGTGCGCAAGGGAGCGCCCATCATCATCGAGGTCGGCCCGCGCGATATGGCGGATGGCAAGCTTGCCGTGCTGCGCCGCGACCAATTGTGGAACACGGGCAATGGCAAGCCTGCCTTCACTTATCCGGCGCGCGAGGAATTTGTGGCAGGGGCAGGCGCGCTTCTCGAAAGCATCCAGTCTGCACTCTACAACGAAGCCCGCGAGCGGCGCGATGCCAACATCACCCGCGGGGTGAGCGAATGGCAGGCCGTCGTTGATCACTTCGAGGGCGGGGGCAAATATCCCGGCTGGGTCGAGGTGGAATGGTCGAGGCCCACCGGGGCTGCGCTGGAGAAGGTCGTTGAGCAGCTCAAATCGGCCAAGCTGACGATCCGCAACGTGCCAAGCGGAGCGCCAGCCGCCAGCGGAGCGTGCATTTTCACCGGAGAGCCAGCGGCAGAGCGCATTCTCATCGCACGCGCCTATTGATCTGCGACGCGGGCGCCTGCACTAGGGGAGCGATGACAATCCGCACTCTTTTTGTCGCCGCCGCCGCTCTCGCCGCTCCGGTCGCTGCTCAAACCCATCCGGCGGATAATGTTTCGGCTGACCGGCTGCGCGCTGATGTCGAAAAGCTGGTGAGCTTTGGCACGCGCCACACGCTGTCGTCGCAGGATGATCCGGTGCGCGGCATTGGCGCAGCGGTCAATTGGGGCCTTGATGAACTGCGCCGCATCGGAGCAGAGTGCGGCGATTGCCTTGAAGTGCTTCCCGTTGGCGAAGTTGTCACCGGCCCGCGCATTCCTGAACCAACACTGGTGCGCAATGCGGTTGCGATCCAGCGCGGGAGCGAGCGGCCGAACGAGGTTGTGATCGTGCAGGGCCACATCGACAGCCGTGCCTCCGACGTGATGGATTTCGTCAGCGATGCGCCCGGCGCCAATGATGATGGTTCAGGCACAGCGCTGGTGATCGAGGCTGCCCGCGTGCTGTCCCAATCAAAATATCCCACCACCATTATCTATGCGCTGCTGTCCGGTGAGGAGCAGGGCCTTTACGGCGGGCAGATCCTTGCCAATTGGGCAGAGGCCCAGGGCTACACCGTCAAGGCCGTGCTCAACAACCACATTGTCGGCAATTCCTGCGGCTCGGACGGCTATTGCGAGCCGCAAGTGGTGCGCGTCTTTTCCGAAGGGCCGCGCGCCGATCTGACGGAGGCCCTGCGCGCCAGCCAGCGGCGCTTTGGCGGGGAGAACGACAGCCCCAGCCGCAATCTGTCGCGCTGGGTAGCGGCCATTGCCGAAAGCGATGGGGACGGCTTTAGCGTGCGGCAGATCTGGCGCACCGACCGCATGGGCCGCGGCGGCGATCAAGTTCCCTTCCTCGACAAAGGATATCCGGCAATCCGCTTTTCAGTGGGCGTTGAGGATTACGACCATCAGCATCAGGATGTCCGCGTGGAAGGCGGCAAGGCCTTTGGCGATACCATCGACGAGATGGATTTTGATTACCTCGCTCGCGTCACGCAATTGAATGTTCGGGCGCTCGATGTTCTGGCGCGCGCACCGATGCCGCCCAAGGTGCGCGTCGATGCCGCGGTGCGCACCGACACCGAAGTAAGCTGGGATCTGGTGCCCGGAGCAAGTTCTTATGTGGTGGTGCGCCGCCGCACCGATGAACCCGGCTGGGATATCACCACCGCCAGCACCCTGATCCCGCGTGCGCGCACCGGAAGGCAGACCCTGATCCTCAACAATATCCGCGGCGATGACTGGTTGTTTGGCGTCTCTGCCTGCCACGCGGATGCCTGTTCACCCGTGGCAAGCGGTGTGCCCGGTGGGGCGTTTGAGCCTGTGGCCAAGGATTAATCCTCGTCATGGCGAGGCCCTTCGGGGCCCCGACAATCCAGAACCTGCCGGGCCACTCTGGATTGCTCCGCCTTTGGCTCGCAATGACCAAGCGAATAGGTTAGGGGCTACACTATGCCCAAACCTCTCAAACGCGCACCCGGTATGCCAACTGCTGCCGAGGTGCTCGAATTCATCCAGTCCTCCGATAGCCCCGCCGGCAAACGCGAAATCGCTAAGGCATTCGGCCTCAAGGGGCAGGAGAAGATCAAGCTCAAGGCGCTGCTCAAGGACATGGCCGAAGAAGGGCTGATCGACGGCAAGAAAACCGCCTATCACCGCATGGGCGGCGTCCCCAAGGTGACAGTGCTGCGCATCATCGAGGTGGATGAGGGCGACCTGATCGCCATTCCCGACAATTGGGCCGAGGATGCGCCGGGCAAGCCGCCGCGCCTCACCATCCGCGAGCCGCGCGGCAAGGGACCGAAAGCACGCGGCCCGGCGCTCAGGCGCGGCGACCGCGTGCTGGCGCGCACCGAGGAGACCGAGAGCGGCTGGTTCGCCTTCCCGATGAAGAAGCTGCCGGCGCGCACCGAAGGCCTGATGGGCGTGGTTGAGATCGACGGCAGCGGCAAGGCCTGGCTTGCCCCCATCGACAAGCGCGTGCGCCAATCGGCGCGCATTGCCGAAGTGGGCGAGGCCGAGGAAGGCCAATTGGTAATCGCCGAGCGGCTTGGCCGGTCAGAGCGTGGAGGCGTGCGCGTGGTCGAAGTGATCGGCGATCCGCTCGCGCCCAAAAGCTTCAGCCTGATTGCGATTGCCAAGCATGGCATTCCGCACATTTTCCCCGATGCTGCGATCAGCGAAGCCAAGGTGGCCGCCAAGCTGCCCTTGAGCGCGGAGAAACGCGAAGACCTGCGCCATCTTCCCATCGTTGCGATTGATCCTGCCGATGCGCGCGATCACGATGATGCAATCTGGGCCGAGCCGGATGGTGAGGGCGGGTTCAACGCGCTGGTCGCGATTGCTGACGTGAGTTTTTACGTCCGCCCCGGCTCGGCCATCGACCGCGAGGCGAGGAACCGCGGCAATTCGGTCTATTTCCCCGACCGCGTCGTGCCGATGCTGCCCGAAGTGCTGTCAGCCGATGTGTGCTCGCTTAAGCAAGGCGAAGACCGCGCCGCCATGGCCTGCCATTTGCGGATCAATGCCGCTGGCAAGGTCACCAAGTTCCGCTTCACCCGCGCGATTGTGCGGATTGCGCACAACATCGCCTATGAAGATGCGCAAGCGGCGGTGGATAGCGGCAGCCCGCCCGAATATCTGGCGCACCTGTGGGAAGCATGGCGCGCGCTCGCTGCGGCACGGGCGTCGCGCGATCCGCTTGATCTTGATCTGCCCGAACGGCGCGTGGTGCTTGATGACAAGGGCCAGATCGCTGAAATCGCCATTCGCGAACGGCTCGATGCGCACCGCGTGGTGGAAGATTTCATGATTGCGGCGAATGTCGCCGCCGCCATGGCGCTGGAGGCGAAAACCGCGCCGGTTGTCTATCGCGTCCACGAAACCCCGCAGCGCGAAAAGCTGATTGCCTTGCGTGATTACCTTGCCACCATGGGCAAGAAACTCAGCCTTGGGCAGGTCATTACACCGGGCCTGTTCAACCGGATGATGAAAGACATCACCGACGAGGCGGAAAAGGCGCAGGTGATGGAAGCGGTGCTCAGAAGCCAGATGCAGGCCTATTACGGCCCTGCCAATGCGGGGCATTTCGGGCTGGCGCTCGGCTCTTACGCGCACTTCACCTCGCCCATTCGCCGCTATGCTGATCTCTTGGTGCACCGCGCGCTGGTGGATGCCTACAAGCTTGAGCAGCCTCAACCCGATAACGCGCTGCCTGCCACCAGCGGGCTTTCAGACCGCGACCGGGCCAGCCTTCAGCAAGTCTCCGACGCGATCAGCCAGACCGAACGCCGCGCGATGGAAGCCGAGCGCGATACGATTGATCGCTATGTCGCAGCTTGGCTGTCCTCACGCGTTGGCGAAGTGTTCGATACGCGCATCACGGGCGTGCAGAGCTTCGGCTTTTTCGCAACTATTGTGGGGCTTGGCGGCGATGGGCTGGTTCCGGTCTCGACTTTGGGCGCGGAACGTTTCCGCCATGACGAGGCAGCCCAAGCTTTGGTGGGGACCGACAGCGGCACCACCTATGCGGCAGGCGACCGGCTCAAGCTAAAACTTGCCGAAGCCAATGCGCTCACCGGCGCGCTCAAATTTGTGCCGGTGGACAGTAACGGGCAGGCGATCGAGCCGCGCGGAGTGCGGCCCGATGAGCGCCCCAAAGGGCCCCGCAAAGTCGGCGGCTATATCGCCGGCAAGCGCGGGCGGCCCGGCAATATCCGCCATCAGGGAAGGCGCAAATAGCGGGGTTTTCTCAGGCGCCGTAATCGGCAGGAATTATGAACAGCGGGCAGGGCAGGTTGCCCGCAACGCTGGCAAAGTGGCTCACCAATGGCCCTGGATTGCTGCCCTTGGCCGCGCCCAAGACGAGGGCTGCAATATCGGGATGCTTGGCAAGATAATCGCTCACAATCTTCTGGCTGCTGCCCACCATCACCGAAATTGTTGGCATGATGCCGCTTTCCGCCAGCAGATTGCCTGCCACTGCATGAGCCAGCATTTCCGCTCGGTCGCGCGCTTCGGCCTCGATCGTGGCCTGCACGCCGCCGAACGCGCTGAAGCTCTGCTGTGCGACCAGCGCCAGCAAATGCACACCGCCGCCGCACCCGGCCGCTTGGCCTGCAGCAAAGCGCAAGGCTGCTGATGCTTCATCGGTTTCGTCACTGATTACCAGAAAAGTGCGCATTGTCGGCCCCTCAACAGCGATCTATCCGTGCATTCGTATGGTTTGGCAAGACCATGCGCACCAAGCCTTGCGGGGGCAGGCCAAATTGGCCACAGAGCCCGACCAAGGTGATCGTCTGTCTGTTCGGGAGCTCTTATCCATCATGGCTGTTGAGATCAAAATGCCCGCCCTTTCCCCCACGATGGAAGAGGGCACGCTTGCACGCTGGCTGGTGAAAGTCGGCGATACCATCCAGTCGGGCGATATCATGGCCGAGATTGAAACCGACAAGGCGACCATGGAATTCGAGGCAGTCGATGAAGGCGTGCTGACTGAAATCCTGATTGAGGCCGGCACGGATAATGTCAAAGTCGGCACGGTGATCGCTCGGCTTGCGATGGAAGGCGAAGAATCCGCGCCGCCGCCTGCGCCCCCCTCTGAGCCTGCGCAAACGGCCTCGCCGCCTGCGCCCGCCGCTGAAGGTCCCGCCGCCACCCCGACTGCGCGCAAGCTGGCTGAACAAAACGGCATTGATCTGGCCAGCCTTACCGGCACCGGCCCCAAGGGCAAGATCACCAAGGAAGATGTCGAGGCGGCAATCGCCAAGGGCGGTGGTTCGCCCGCGCCGTCTCCCACGCCTGCCCCTGCGCCGTCTGCTTCGGGTGAGCGCATCATCGCATCGCCGCTCGCCAAACGGATTGCTGCGGACAAGGGCATTGATCTGGCGCTTGTCAAAGGCACAGGCCCCAATGGTCGGATCGTGCGCGAAGATGTCGAAAGCTTCGACCCGGCGAGCGCGCCTGCGTCCGCAGCAGCACAGGCCCAAAGCGAGCCCAAGCCCAGCGCCGCGCCCGAAGCAGAAGGCGGCGCGCCGTTCACCGAGGACAAGCTTTCCAACGTGCGCAAGGTCATCGCGCGCCGTCTTACCGAGAGCAAGCAGACCGTCCCGCATTTCTACCTCACCGTGGATATCCGGCTCGATCCGCTGCTCAAACTGCGCGGCGAGCTCAACGCAGCGCTGGAACCCGATGGCGTGAAGCTGTCGGTCAATGATTTCCTCATCAAGGCTTTGGCGCGCGCGCTGATCCGCGTGCCGCAATGCAATGTGAGCTTCCACGGGGACACCCTGCGCCGTTACGAACGCGCCGATGTGTCGGTGGCGGTGGCCGCGCCTTCGGGCCTGATCACGCCTGTGATTACCGAGGCGGACACCAAGAGCCTCAGCGTCATCTCCACCGAGATGAAAGCGCTGGCCGCCAAAGCGCGCGAGGGCAAGCTGATGCCGCATGAATATCAGGGCGGGACGGCGAGCCTGTCCAATCTGGGCATGTTCGGGATCAAGCAGTTCGATGCCGTAATCAACCCGCCGCAGGGCATGATTCTGGCCGTCGGGGCAGGCCAGCAGGCGCCCTATGTGGTGGATGGCGAACTCGCCGTGGCGACTGTCATGCACGCGAGCGGCAGCTTCGATCACCGGGCGATTGATGGCGCGGACGGGGCGCAGCTGATGGAGGCGATCAAGCAGCTGTGCGAAAACCCGATGGGGCTGGTGGTGTAATCGCCCACCACTCTGCGCCTATTTCTGAACCGATTTCTCTTCATCCTCCCCAAGGATAATTCTCATGGCTAACGAATATGATGTGATCGTATTGGGCTCTGGCCCCGGCGGCTATGTCGCAGCGATTCGCTGTGCGCAGCTTGGCCTCAAGACCGCGATTGTCGAACGCGAGAATTTGGGCGGCATCTGTTTGAACTGGGGCTGTATCCCGACCAAGGCGATGCTGCGCTCGGCGGAAATCTATCACTATATGCAGAACGCCAGCGATTATGGCCTCGTGGCCAAAGGCATCGAGGCGGACCTCGCCGCGATTGTGAAACGCAGCCGCGGGGTGGCGAAACAGCTCAATCAGGGCATTGGTCACCTGATGAAGAAGAACAAAATTGCGGTCCACATGGGCGAGGGACGTTTGACGGGCGCGAACAGCCTCAGCGTTAAGGGCGAGAAGGGCGAGGAAAGCCTCACCGCCAAGCACATCATCGTCGCCACCGGAGCGCGGGCGCGCGACCTGCCCTTTGCGCCTGCTGACGGCAAGCGGGTGTGGACCTATCGCCATGCGATGACGCCATCAGAACTCCCGGAAAAGCTGCTGGTGATCGGCTCTGGCGCCATCGGCATCGAATTTGCCAGCTTCTACAATGATTTGGGCAGCGAAGTGACAGTGGTCGAAATGCTCGATCGGATCGTGCCGGTCGAGGATGCGGATGTTTCGTCCTTCCTCGAAAAGTCCCTGAAAAAGCAGGGTATTTCGATCATGACCGGCGCGGGCGTTGAGGATATCAAGGTCACGGACAAGGGCATCACCGCCAAGATCAAGGACAAGGCGGGCAAGGTTGCCACGTCCGATTTCACCCATGTCATCGTCGCCATCGGGATTGTGCCCAACACCGAAGAGATCGGGCTTGATGGCCTTGCTGAGATGGAGCGCGGCTTTATCCAGATTGACCCTTACGGCCGCACCAAGACCAAGGGGCTGTGGGCGATTGGTGATTGCACGCCGGGGCCGTGGCTGGCGCACAAGGCAAGCCATGAAGGCGTGACCTGTGCCGAAGCCATTGCGCAGGAAATGGGCAACACCGATGTCCATCCGCACCCGCTTGATCGCAGTGCCATTCCGGGCTGCACCTATTGCCACCCGCAGGTTGCCAGCGTGGGCCTTACCGAAGCCAAGGCGCGCGAAGGCGGGCGCGAAGTGCGAGTCGGCAACTTCCCCTTCATCGGCAATGGCAAGGCGATTGCGCTGGGCGAGGCCGAAGGTTTCATCAAGACCGTGTTTGACGCCAAGACCGGCGAGCTTCTCGGCGCGCATATGGTCGGCGCCGAAGTGACCGAGCTGATCCAGGGCTACACCGTGGGCAAGGTGCTCGAGACAACCGAGGCGGAACTGATGCAGACTGTGTTCCCGCATCCCACGCTGTCCGAAATGATGCACGAAAGCGTGCTCGACGCTTATGGCAGAGCGCTGCATTTCTGATGCAAAAAGGGCAGGCCCAGCGCTTGTGGCCGGACCTGCCCTTTCAGAAAGGCTAGGAGAGGTTACACCGCGTAACGCAGGATCGCAGCCAGCGAGCCTTCGCCCGGAATGTCGGCGCGGCGCACCGCGTGGACAGTCCCGCCCGACTGGATCACGCGCGCGGCGATTTCATCGACAATGCCATAGCTGGCAGCGCTTTCAGCTTCATCGAAGGTGACAGCGCCGGTGGTTTCATCGACCAGGCCCGGCAGCGCCTCGTCCATGTCAATCAACAGCGTTTCCACCGCGCCAAAAGTGGCAGCGCGGGCAGCGTCAGCAATCTGCTTGGTGGCGCGGCCTTCGTTCTCGCGCGCGCTGAAAGTGTCGCGCACATCGGCGATCAGCTTTTCGTGCAGGCCATCAAGGATCGGGCGCGCCGCCTCGGCGATCTCGGCAGGGGTCATGGTGGCAGGGCTGGTGTCGATGCCGTCTGCGGCAAGCCCGCCAAAACTGCAGACCGAACGGAAGATGCTGTTCATGGGCTGAGTAGCGGCCAGAATAAGCGGTTCATGCCGGCCAGCGAGCACCGGGCGCAGCACCGCATCGATCCGGCGGGCATAGGCGCGCAAGAGCACCTTTTGTCCTTCGCCGCCGCCTTTGCGCTGGGCGTAGCTGCGCGAATTGACATTGGCCGTGCCCGCAAAAGAGGCCGCATCCTTGGGCATATCTGGCACGCGCACTTCGACCGCCGGCATATCGGCGCTGACTTCGATAAGGCGCACCGCGTTTTCTTCGAGCGCGAGCACAAAGGCGTGCTGGCCAAAACCGGCAGCGCGCAGCAACGGCTTTACATGGAAGCGATCGGAGACCTGCACCATGTCTTCAAGGGTTGTTGGCAAGCGGAAGGAGCGCAGGCTCGTGGGCGTGACAAACAGCACCAGCGAATTGGCCTGGAACTTCCAGAACTCGTCATCATCCTGCAGGTCGTGGATCTGCTCTTCCACAGCCGCGACGGTGCGCTTGTCCACGCCGACCGCCTCAAGCTGCTCAACCGCTTGCTTGGCGAGATTGCCAAGCTGGATGCGCGCCTTGCCGGTGTCTTGCGTGTGCGCGGTGGTGGCGAGCACCAGAGTAACGCTGGCAGCAGAGCGCGCTGCGATCAACTCGTCCAATTCGCTGCGGGTGGGAATGTCGACGTAAAGCATGGGTTCTCCTTGAAAAGATGCCCATGCCTTGACCACAGCCGCGTGCCGCAAGCAAGCAATACCGCGCTGCCTCAGGAGCCAATTCGCCGCGCCGACAGATGGCTGCGATGGGCCGATATGCGCGCAAGGAGTGGCGGACAGGGTGGGATTCGAACCCACGGTAGGCTTGCACCTACGGCGGTTTTCAAGACCGCTGCCTTAAACCACTCGGCCACCTGTCCGCATTCGCGCACGCCCTCTAGCGAGTGTTCATGCACCTGTCACGACACTTCGCGCATTGGCGATCAGTGGGATTTGTGACAGACATGATTGTATGATGATCCGTGTTCTTGTTGGTGGCTTGCTGGCTTGTTCACTCGGTGTCGGTGCTGCGCCGCTGGCTGGTCCTGCGCCAGCAAGCGCTCAGATGGCCGAGGCCATGCCCTTTGCGACCTATCTCGAGACGCTCAAATCGCGCGCCCGCGCCGAGGGCGTGAGCGAGGCGACCATCGCGCGCATGACGGCAGGAATCACCCCCAACGAACGCGTCATCCAGCTGGATCGCAATCAGCCCGGCAGCGGCACGGCGAGCGGCTTTCCGCGCCTTGCTCCCTATATTGCCACCCATGTCAATTCCGAGCGGATCAATTCGGGCCGCCGCGTCTATAATGAGCATCGCGGCGAACTGTCCCGGATTGAACAACAATATGGCGTGCCCGCCTCGGTCATCATCGCGATTTTCGGACATGAAACCAGCTATGGCCGGGTAAGGGGCGATTTTGACCTTGCGCGCAGCCTGGCAACGCTCGCCTGGGAAGGGCGCCGCCGCGAATTGTTTGCCAACGAATTCATTGCCCTGCTCAAAATTGCGGACAAGGGCTTTGCCCGCTCGCAGCTTGTCGGCAGCTATGCCGGGGCCTTTGGCAATCCGCAATTCCTGCCGAGTGTTTACCTGCGCCTCGCCGTCGATGGCGATGGTGATGGCCGCGCGGATATCTTCACCAACCGGGCCGACACCTTTGCCTCGATTGCCAATTATTTCCGTGATGCTGGCTGGCGCGCAGGCGAGCCGTGGGGTGTGCGCGCGGTGGTGCCGCAGGGCTTCAATCCGGATCTCTATCGCAATCGCATGGCCTCGCCGGTATGCCCGCGGGTTCACGAACGCCACAGCCAGTGGAAGACGATACGCGAGTGGCGCAGCCTTGGGGTGGAGCCGTTCCGGATGCTGCCCGATGAAACGCTTGCCACCATCTTCCAGCCTGATGGACCGGGAACGCCTGCCTGGCTGCTGACGGGCAATTACCGCGTGATCCTCGAATATAATTGCTCGAATTATTACGCGATGAGCGTGGGGCTTTTGGCTGATGAAATCGTGAACTAGTGCTCGGCCAAGCCTCGCCATCTGGCGTGCTTGATCCTATGGACAAAGGCGCGATGAAAGCGATGCTCACCCGTCTGATGCGCGCAGGCCTGACGCTTGCGCTGGCCGCAAGCCTTGCAATGCCTGCCGGCGCTGCCCAACGCAGCCTGCCGCCGATTATCCCCGGCGTGCCGCCTGCCGAAAGTGCGCCCGTGGCGCTGCTGGTGGATGTAACAAACGGACAGGTGCTGCACGCCCGCAACCCAGATCGCCGATTTGCCCCGGCCTCGGTAACCAAGGTCATGACGCTCTATCTCGCCTTCGAGCTGATGGCAGAAGGCCGCCTTCAGCCTGAGCAGGTGATGGAGATGAGCCCTGCCATGTGGCGCGACTGGCGCCGCAAGGGATCGAACATGGCGCTCAATCTGGGCGACCGGATCTCAGTGCGCGATCTCTTGATGGGCATTGCCAATGTCTCAGCCAATGATGGCTCGGCAGTGCTGGCCGAGGGCTTTGCCGGGTCGGTGCCGGCGTGGACAGCAGCAATGAACGCGAAGGCAAGCGAATTGGGCATGAGGGGCAGCTATTTTTCCAGCCCCAATGGCTGGCCCGATCAAGGCCAGACCTTCACCACAGCGAATGATCTGGTGATGCTGGGGCGCGCCATGATCGAGCGCCACCCGATGCTCTTTCGTGATTATATCGGCCATCCCGGTTTCGCCTTCAACGGCCTTGCCAAGATCAATCATGATCCGCTCGTCGGGCGCTATCCGGGCGCGGACGGGATCAAGACGGGCTTCACCAATGAAGCCGGTTTCAACTATCTCGGAACGGCGCGGCGCGATGATCAGCGCCTGATGATGGTTCTGGCAGGCGTGCCGGATGGGCGGCTCAGAGCGCAGCTGGCGCGCAATTACATGGAGTGGGGCTTTACCGCCTTTCAACGCCCGATCTTGTTCAAACGGGGCGCGGTGATTGGCCATGCCCGCGTCCAGAACGGCACCGCGCGGCGCGTGGCGCTGGTGGCAGCAGGGCCGGTGGCGGTTAATCTGCCCAACGGACACAGCGCACCGCTTGCGGCCACGATCGAATATGACGGCCCGCTCAAGGCGCCGCTTGTGGCCGGACAGAAAGTGGCTGTGCTCACTATCACAGCACCCGATATGGCAGCCGCACAGATCCCTCTGATGGCGCGCGAGGACGTAGCGCTGGCCACTGCGCTTGATCGGGTGGCAAACGGGCTCGTTGGCTGGCTGCCATGGTAGCGCGCGGAAAGTTCATCGCCTTTGAAGGCGGCGAGGGTGCGGGCAAGTCCACACAGGCGCGCCTCTTGGCCGAAGCTCTGCGCGCGCGCGGGCAAGGCGTGGTGGTAACGCGGGAGCCGGGTGGAACGCTCGGAGCCGAAGCGATCCGCGCGCTGTTGCTCGCCCCTCCCGGAGAGGGCTGGGGCGCTCAGGCTGAGGCTTTGCTGTTCGCCGCCGCGCGCGCCGATCATGTCGCGCGATTGATCCGCCCTGCGCTGGCGCGGGGGGAGTGGGTGGTGTGTGATCGCTTCGTCGATTCAAGCCGCGCCTATCAGGGCGGGGCAGGTGGTTTGGGGGATGAGGCTGTGGTCGCGCTCCACCAATTCGGCAGCGGCGGCTTGCGGCCCGATCGCGTTGTGCTGCTTGAAGCGGACGAGGCCGTGCTGGCAGAACGTCTGGCGCTGCGCGATGGCGATGCCAGCGATGCGATTGGCGGGCGCGGGCTCGATTATCACCGCGCCGTTGCCGCCCGGTTTCGCGCCATGGCAGAAGCGGACGCGCAAGGCTTTGCTGCCGTCAATGCAGGCGGCTCTCCGCAAGAAGTGCACCAGCGGGTGATGGCAGCGCTTGCGCCCCTGCTGGAAAGCGATGCCCCATGAAAAGCTGGCCCAATCACACCGCCGCCTGGGCCACGTGGCGCGATGCTCTGGCGGGTGAGCGGATGCATCACGGCTGGCTGCTGGCGGGCAAGGCAGGGCTGGGCAAGCTCGACTTTGCGATGGCCGCCGCGCGCGAATTGGTGGCCGAACCCGGCGTGCCGCAACCGGCTGGCGACCATCCCGATATTCTGGTGCTGACCTATGGCCCCAAGGATGACAAGGCCGAACGCGCTGCTGCCGATGGCAAGCCCTATGAATTGGCACGCAGCATCCGCATCAAGCAAATCCGCGCGATGCAAAAGCGGCTGACGACGCGGCCCACGCTGGGCTCGCGCCGGGCCATTATCATCCACCCCGCAGATGATCTTGAAACAGCTTCCGCCAACGCGCTTTTGAAAAGCCTTGAAGAGCCGCCGCAGGGCACGTTTTTCCTGCTGGTGGTGAACCGCCCGGCGCGGCTGTTGCCCACTATCCGGTCACGCTGCCGGATGCTGCGTTTTCCGGTGCTGTCGGATAGCGAACTATCCGCAATGCTCGCCGATCATGGCCTGCCAACTGAACCAGCCATGCTGGCCGCTGCCCAAGGCTCGTTTGGCGCTGCGCTGCGTTATGCCGAACAGAACCTTGGTCCGGTTGCCGCGGTGATCGAGGAGTTGCTGCGGCGCGGTGATGTGGGGCTGGCCACGCGCGGCAAGCTGGCGACACTTATCGGCCCGCGCGCCGATCGCGAACGGGTGCAGGCGGTGCTTGAACTCGCCCAGTCCCTGGTTGCAAGGCATGCGCGCGAGACCACCGATCCCGCCGCACGCCTGCGCCTGATCGAGGCCCACGGCGCGCTCGTGCAGCTTGCGGTGGAGGCGCCGATCTACAATTTCGATGCCGCCATGCTTCCGCATGAGATCGGCAGCTTGCTTGTCGCTGCTGCCCCCGCTAGCGAAGCCGCCCATGGCTGATCTCGACACCCACCCTTTCTACATCACCACCGCCATTAGCTATCCCAATGGCAAGCCGCATATCGGCCATGCCTATGAGGCAATTGCAGCCGATGTGATCGCGCGGTTTCAGCGTCAGATGGGACGGCCTGTGCGGTTCCAGACCGGCACGGATGAACACGGCCTCAAAATGGCCCGCAAAGCCGAGGAACAGGGCCGCACACCGCGCGAATTGGCGGACGAAATGTCAGGCTATTTTAAGCAGATGTGCGATGCTTTGAACATTTCTTATGATCGTTTCATCCGAACCTCGGACACCGATCACCACCGCGCCAGTCAGGCAATCTGGGAGGCCATGGCGGCCAAGGGCGATCTCTATCTTGATCGCTACGAAGGCTGGTATTCGGTGCGCGATGAGGCTTTCTATGATGAAAGTGAGTTGGTCGAGGGCGAGGGCGGGGAGCGTCTTTCCCCGCAAGGCACGCCGGTGGAATGGACCGTGGAAGAAAGCTGGTTCTTCCGTCTCAGCAAGTATCAGGAACCGCTGCTAGACCTCTTGAAAACGCCCGGTTTTCTCGAACCCGTCAGCCGCCGCAACGAGATGATTGCCTTCGTCGAGCAGGGCCTGCGCGATCTTTCGGTCAGCCGCACCAGTTTTGATTGGGGGGTCAAGGTTCCGGGATCGGAAACCCACGTGATGTATGTCTGGGTTGATGCCTTGACCAACTATCTCACTGGCCTCGGCTATCCCGATGACACCGCAATGATGCGGGAATTCTGGCCGGCAAGCCTGCATCTGATCGGCAAGGATATCGTGCGTTTTCACACGATCTACTGGCCCGCCTTCCTGATGAGCGCCGACCTGCCGCTGCCGCGCAAGGTGTTCGGCCACGGGTTCCTGCTCAATCGCGGGCAGAAGGAATCGAAGTCGCTCGGCAATGTCACCGATCCCTTGGGGCTTGCTGAAACCTTTGGCGTCGATGCGCTGCGCTATTTCCTGCTGCGTGAAGTCGCCTTTGGACAGGATGGCAGCTATTCGCCCGAAGCAATTGTTTTAAGGGCAAATGCAGAGCTGGCAAACAGTTTTGGCAACCTTGCCCAGCGCACGCTTTCGATGATCGCCAAGAATATGGATGGCAAACTTGAGGTCTTTGAAACAACGGACGCTGACGATCAGCTTCACATGACTGTTGCTGTAGCATGCCGAACGGAATTGCCGCGTGAATTCAGTGATCTTAGCTTCTCAACTGGCATCGAGGCGTGGATGCGCGCGGTCTATGCCTGCAATCAATATGTCGATGAACAAGCCCCGTGGGCGCTTAAGAAGACCGACCCCGCGCGGATGAGAGCCGTGCTGCAAACCCTGTTCATGGCGCTGCGCGATCTGGCGATTGCCATCCAGCCGGTTATTCCCGCCAAGGCAACGGCGTTGCTCGACCAGTTGGGCGTCCCGGCGAATGAGCGCTCCCATGCCGCGCTTGCGGATACCGGATGGTTCATGCGTCTCGTAGAAAGCGGTTTCACCATTGCCCCACCGACGCCGCTGTTCCCCCGGCTTGAATTGCCCGCTGACGAGGCCGCGTGATGCTCGTCGACAGCCATTGTCACCTTGAATATAAGGGCCTCGTAGAGGATCAGGCAGCCGTCATCGCCCGCGCACGCGCCGCAGGGGTGGGGGCCTTCCTCAACATCTCGACCCGCAAAAGCGAATGGGGTCAGGTGGTTGGCACGGCCGCGCGCGAGCCGGACATCTACGCCAGTGTCGGCATCCACCCCCACGAGGCAGACGCCCATGCCGATCTTGGCCGCGAAGCCCTACTGGCGGCAACAGCCCACCCCAAAGTGATCGCCATCGGCGAGACTGGCCTCGACTATTATTACGACAAGTCGGACAGAAACGTGCAGAAGTCCCTGTTTCGTATGCATATTGATGTTTCGCGCGAAACCGGCCTGCCGCTCATCATCCACACCCGCGATGCGGAGGATGATACCCACGCAATCCTTGCCGACGAGATGGGCAAGGGTGTCTTTCCGGCGCTGATCCATTGCTTCACCGCGTCGATGGATTTTGCCGAAAAGGTGCTCGCACTGGGGTTGACGATTTCGTTATCCGGGATCGTAACCTTCAAGAATGCCAGAGACTTGCAGGAGGTTGCGAAGATCATCCCTGAAGATCGTCTGCTGGTCGAAACCGATAGCCCGTTCCTTGCGCCCGTGCCCAATCGAGGCAAGGTGTGCGAGCCGGCCTTTGTGGCCGACACCGCGAAGTTCGTCGCGCAATTGCGCGGGGTGAGCGCCGAAACACTGGCCGAACAGACCACCGCGAATTTCCGACGCTTGTTCTCAAAGGCTGCCTTGTGAAATTGATCATGCTCGGCTCTGGCACGTCCACCGGCGTGCCGCGGGTCGGCGGGCCGGATGGAGCGGGCGATTGGGGCGATTGCGACCCGGCAGAGCCCAGAAACCGCCGTACACGTGTGTCGATCATCGTTGAAAGCGATGCAGGTGCGCGTCTTTTGGTCGATACATCAAGCGATTGCAGGGCGCAGCTCTTAGCCAATCGCATTCCGTCGATTGATGCCGTATTCTGGACGCACGACCACGCCGATCACTGCCATGGCATCGATGATCTGCGGGTCATGCGCTATGGCCGCGCGGGGCCAATCCCCGGCTTTGCCTCCGCCGAGACAGTGCGACGATTGCGCCAGCGGTTTGGCTATGTCTTTGCAGGGCAGGATGGCTATCCGACGATCTGCACAATTGATACGCTCGACCGGTTGCGGATGATTGCCGGCTTCGGCGTGGACTGGTGCCAGATGGCGCATGGCTCTGGCGAGACGACCGCGTACCGCTTTGAAGCGGATGGCAAGACTATCGGATATGCAACTGATTTTAGTGAAATATCTGATGAAATGGTAGACCTGTTCTATCGCGTCGATATTCTCGTGAGCGATTGCCTGCGCCGAGAGCCGCATCCCACACACGCTCATCTCGCAATGGCGATCGAGCTCGGTGAACGCACCAAGGCGGGACGCGTGGTGCTCAGCCACCTCGACAAGAGCATGGACTATCAGACGCTCTGCGCCGAGGTGCCGGAGTTTGTCATCGTTGGCTATGACCGGCTGGAGTTGGTGGCATGAACGATTGGTCTCAAGGACAGCTGATTTCGCTGGTTGCGCTGGTTGGCTGGCTGATTGTGGTGGCGAGCGGCTTTGCCTCGTTCCGACTCGGCGCGCGGCAAGTGGTGCGCATGAGCCTGATCTGGCTGGGGATTTTCCTTGGCGCCTTCGTGATCGTGACCTGGTTCATGGAATAGGGCGCCTCCAGCGTCTCGGAATTAATTTAACATAATATATATTATCAATCTGAATATGAGGTCGAGAGGCGATGACCGAGCCCACCACTCCATCCCCGATTGATCGCCTGCTTGCCATCATGGCGCGGCTGCGTGATCCCGTCGAAGGCTGTGACTGGGATCGGGCTCAGGACTTTGCCAGCATCGCGCCCTATACCATTGAGGAAGCTTACGAAGTTGCCGATGCGATCGCGCGCGATGACATGGCCGATCTGCGCGATGAGCTTGGCGATCTGCTGCTTCAGGTGGTGTTCCATGCCCGCATGGCTGAGGAAGCAAACCTGTTTGATTTCAACGATGTAACTGACGCCATCAGCACCAAGATGGAGGCGCGCCATCCGCATATCTTTGGGCAGCAATCGGGCGCCATGGACGAGGCGCGCTGGGAAGATATCAAGGAAAAAGAACGCCAGAACAAAGGTATAGAGAGCGCACTTGATGGCGTCGCCTTGGCCTTGCCGGCGCTGCTCCGCGCTGAAAAGCTGCAGAAAAGGGCCGCGCGCACCGGGTTTGACTGGCCTGATCCATCCGGCGCGGAAGCCAAGATTTCAGAAGAATTACAGGAATTTAAGGAAGCGCCAGCGGAGCGCAAGCTCGAAGAGGCTGGCGATCTGCTGTTCGCACTCGTCAATTTCTTGCGCGCCCACAAGATCCCAGCCGAAGACGCCCTGCGCGCTGCCAATGCGAAATTTGAACGGCGCTTCAAAGACATGGAGGCGCTTGCGCAGGGCAAATTCGCCTCTCTCACGCTGGATCAGCAGGAGGAATTGTGGCGCGCGGTCAAGGCTGCTGAAAAACTCGCTTAAACTCCGCTAATCACTCTTAATTTGTCACAACGCAGCGAACTGCCCCAGTTCCTTGGGGTTCAGCCGCACTGTCAGGCGGCGCTGCGGGCCGGCATCATCATCGGCCACATCGCACTCGTCCAGAACCTCGCCATGAGCATGGAGCCAAGCCATGCGCCGCCCATCGCTCAAGGGCAAGGTCACGGTGATTTCCTGCGCCCCGCCCGTCAGCATTTCAGCCAGACGCGCTTCGAGCGCTGCCACCCCTTCCCCGCTGGCGGCTGACAGCATCACGGCCCCCTGCCCTGCGGCGACCTCTGCCAATTCGGCGCGGATATCTTCGCTTAAAAGATCGCACTTGTTCCACACCTCAAGGATCGGAACCGCGCTTGCCCCGGTTTCGCCATCGACCACGCCGAGATCGGCAAGGACTTCCATCACCTGCTTTTTCTGCGCAGCGTGCGAGGGGTTTGCCATATCGCGCACATGGCAGATGATGTCGGCGCCGGTCACCTCTTCAAGAGTAGCGCGGAAGGCGGCCACAAGCTGCGTCGGCAGATCGGAGATAAAGCCCACCGTATCGGACAAGATCGCCTTTTCCACGCCGGGCAAGCGGATGGCGCGCATGGTGGGATCAAGCGTTGCAAAGAGCAAATCCTCGGCCATCACATCAGCGCCGGTCAACCGGTTGAACAAGGTTGATTTGCCCGCATTGGTGTAACCCACCAGCGCGATCACTGGCCATGGGGCCCGCCCGCGCCGCTCGCGGTGGAGCGTGCGGGTCTTCCTCACCTGTTCGAGTTCCCGGCGCAGCCGCCCCATACGCTGGCGGATCATCCGCCTGTCAGCTTCGATCTGGGTTTCGCCGGGGCCGCCCAAAAAGCCAAACCCGCCGCGCTGGCGTTCAAGGTGGGTCCAACTGCGCACCAGCCGGCTCTGCTGGTAATCAAGATGCGCGAGTTCCACCTGCAAGCGGCCTTCGGCGGTCGCGGCGCGTTCCCCGAAAATCTCAAGGATCAGGCCCGTGCGGTCAATCACCTTGCGTTTGAGGCGCGTTTCCAGATTGCGCTGCTGGATTGGCGTAAGCGCCCCGTCGACCACCATCAGTTCGGCCGAGTGCTGTTCGCACCACACCGCGATGTTTTCGACCTGACCAGAGCCGAACAGCGTGTTGGGCTGCATCTGGCGCACCGGCAGCACGGCAGCGTGCGCAATTTCCACCCCAATCGCCAGCGCCAGCCCGCACGCCTCGGCCAGCCGCTCGCCCGCATCGATATCATGGCGCAAAGCCTTGATATCCGGGCACAGCACAAGGGCCCGCGCGCCGCGGGTCACCTCATCCAGCAGGGTTTCATCGAAACTCAGTCGTCAGCCTCATCATCATAATCTTCGCCATCCTCGTCATCACCGGTGAGATCCACCGGGTGGGCGGGCTGGATGGTCGAGACTGCGTGCTTATAGGCCAATTGCACCGCGCCGTCACGTTCGAGCAGCATGCAGAACAGATCATAGGCCGCAATGCGCCCTTGCAGCATCACGCCGTTCACGAGGAACATCGTCACCTGCACATGGGCTTCAGCGACGCGGCTGAGGAAGATGTCCTGCAAGAGTTTGGCATTCTTGCCGCCGCCGCGCTGCTGGAACTGATCGGGATTGAGCGATGCGCTCGGCATGATGGTGCTGATCGCATGCTTATAGACCAGCTGTGATTGCCCATCGCGGCGCAGCAAAATCGAGAAATTGTCAAACCAGGTGACAATGCCTTGCAGTTTCACGCCCTTCACCAGAAACATGGTGACAGGCACTTTGTTCTTGCGCAGCAGATTGAGGAAAGCGTCCTGCAAGCTCGCCTGCTTGCCGCCGCCCGGCCCACCGCCGCCAGTTGATTTCGCCGATGATTTTGCTGGAGTCGCTTCGCTAGCGGCCGGCCGAGGGCGCGGGGAGAGAGTTCGCCCGGTGGACATGTTCAATGCTCCTGTTCTTGGCCGAACCACCGCAAGGGCACCCGGCAAAATTGGCGGGCCGCCGTCCAACGACGCGCTCGCAGAAGCCTTAAATGGCCTCAACGCGCCGCTAAAGCAATGATTCAGTGCGTCCCTCGTTCCCGGCGGCTTGTGGCGTCCCTAATCGTCGCCTTCTCCGGCACGCCGATCCACCATGCCAAGCAGCTTCAGCTTGCGGTGAAGGGCTGATCGTTCCATCCCGATAAAGGCCGCCGTCTTGGAAATATTGCCCGAAAAACGCCGGATCTGCACCGCGAGATATTCGCGTTCGAAACTCTCGCGCGCCTCACGCAGCGGCACGCCCATCATGGCAAGGATCGTCTCGCCGCTGGCATTGGCCTGCTTCCCGGTGATTTCCGGGGGGAGCATGTCGCGTTCGACCTGAGCAAGGCGTTCGCGCGGGGTCATGATGATGGTGCGTTCCACCACATTGCGAAGCTGGCGCACATTGCCCGGCCAGTCATAGGCCTGCAGCGCTGCCATCGCATCGGGCAGGACTTCGGGCGGGGCAAGGCCCTGATCATTGGCGTAGCGGGTGAAGAAATGCTCCGCGAGGCTGGGAATATCCTCACGCCGCTGGGCCAGCGGGGGGATCGCCACCGGTACAACATTAAGCCGGTAGAACAGGTCTTCGCGGAAGCGCTTTTCCTCCATCTCGATCGTCAGATCGCGGGTGGTGGAGGAAACAACCCGCACGTCGACCCCGATCTGGCGCGTGCCGCCCACGCGCACAAAGCTCTGATCGGTGAGGACCCGCAGAATGCGCGCCTGGGTGGAAAGCGGCATATCGGCGATTTCATCGAGATAGAGCGTGCCGCCGTCGGCCAGTTCCAGAAGGCCGGGGCGCACTTGCTTGCCGCCAACTTCCTCGCCGAACAATTCCTGTTCAAAGCGTTCAGGCGTAATGCGCGCCGAATTCACCAGCACAAAGGCGTTATCGGCCCGCCCACTCCAGGCGTGGAGCAGCCGCGCGGCGACTTCCTTGCCCGCGCCCGCAGGCCCCGAAATCAGCACCCGGCTGCCCGTGTTGGCAACGCGTTTCAAAGTCGCGCGAACGGCGTTGATGGCGGGCGAATTGCCGGTGAATTCCCCCCCGCCCCAGCTGCCCTCGCGAAGGCGCGAATTTTCGCGGCGCAGGCGTTCGGTTTCGGTGGCGCGTTCGACGAGCAGCAGCAGGCGTTCGGCCGAAAACGGCTTTTCGATAAAGTCCATAGCGCCGCGGCTGACAGCGGACACCGCCGTGTCGATATTGCCATGGCCGGAGAAGATAATCACCGGCAGATCAGGCTCGCGCGCCTTGATTGCATCGAGCAGTTCCAGCCCGTCCATCTTGCTGCCGTGGAGCCACACATCAAGCAGCACGAGGCTGGGGCGACGTTCGTCGATGGCAGCGAGCGCTGCGCAACTGTCGGCGGCAGTGCGGCAGGAATAGCCTTCGTCGCCAAGCACACCTGCGACCAGATCGCGAATGTCGCGTTCATCATCAACAATCAGGATTTCAAGCGCCATTGGGGGTTGCCTTAATCGTCATGGGTGTGGGGAGAGAATGGGAAAGAGGCATCATGCCGCGCCTCCTCCCGCCAGCGGCGGCGTGCGCGCAAATCGCAAGGTCACCAGCGTGCCGCCGCTCGCGCTGCTGGCGAAGCTGATCTCGCCGCCGTGCTCGTCGATGATCTTGTTGACGATGGCAAGGCCAAGGCCGGTGCCCTTCTCACGGGTGGTGACATAGGGTTCGATGATGCGTTCGCGATCAGCCGGAAGGCCAATCCCGTTATCCTCGATAGTGATCGCAATCGTCTCGCCAAGATCCTTCATGGCAACTGCAATGCTGCCCGCATAGGTGCCGCGCGCCTCACCAGCCCTCGCCTCGATCGCCTCAACCGCGTTCTTGAGCACGTTCGTCATCGCCTGGCCGAACTGGTGGCGATCGCACAGGATTTCACGCTCGGTGATACCATCGCTCGCAATCGTGAAGGATATTCCGGTGTGCGCGACTTCCTGAAGGAACACCGCCTGACGCACCAGATCGACCGCATCCTCGCGCCGGAACACCGGCTTGGGCAGGCGCGCAAAGGACGAGAATTCATCGACCATCTTGCGCAGGTCATCGACCTGACGCCTGATGGTGTCAGTGAGCTCGTCAAACAGGGCGCGGTCATCCTCGCCCACTTGTTTGCCATAGCGGCGCTTCAAGCGTTCGGTGGCAAGCTGAATGGGGGTGAGCGGGTTCTTGATCTCATGCGCAATGCGCCGCGCCACGTCTGACCATGCCGCCTGCCGCTGATCGAGGATCTGGCGGGTGATGTCTTCAAAGGTAATCACATAGCCGCGGCTGCCGGGCGCAACGCGCACCGCCAGCGTCAAGAGTTCGCTGCCCTTGGCGTGAGTGATCACCGCCCGGCCCTTGCCCTCGCGCGCCATTTGACTGAGTTCGGGCGAGAGATCCTCAAGCGCGCGCCCGATCATCTCGCCCGAACTGGTGGCGTCTTCAGGGGCAAGCAGGTTCTGCGCAAAGCTGTTGATCAGCGTGATGCGCCCTTCGTCATCGAGCGAAATCACGCCGGCTGTCACCGATTCCAGCACCGCTTCGGTAAAGGCGCGGCGATCATCAATCTGGCGATTGGCGCTGACGAGCGCCTTGGTCTGCTTTTCAAGCTGGGCGGTCATGCGGTTGAAAGCGCGATTGAGCAATCCGATTTCATCCGTTCCGGTGCGGCCATCCACCCGCAGTGCGAAATTGCCCTGCCCCACTTCGCGCGCGGCGCCCACCAGGTTGGTGAGCGGTTCCACCTGCCGATCTGCAAAACGCAGCGCAAACCAGATCGCCAGCCCCACCAACAGCAGGCTTACTGTCACCAGCGCAATGTTGAAACGCAATTGCAGCATCCGCGCGCTGCCGGTGAGGCGTTCATAAGAGGAGACAATCGTCTGGGCGCGGGTCCAGGAATTGAACATGGACTCTTCGGTGGTGCGGGCATTGTAGAGGAAAATCCCCGTCGCAGGATCAATCGCTGCCAGAGCTTCAATGCGTTCCGGATTGCCCGCGACAACCACAAATTCGCCCGCATCCAGACGTGGCAGCGCAGCCTTGGTGAATTCGATCAGGTTGTTATCTTCGGTCAAATTGAGGATCGCAGCCGTGCGCAATGATCCATCGCCCATCCGCTGCAGAATCGCGCTTTCCGAAATCTTGCGTCCCTGTGCCTGCAGGGCGTAGAAATCGGGAAAATCGCGATCGGTGATGTCGATGCGTTCCAGCACGAAGCGCATATCGCTCGCCATAGTCTGCGTTTCCTGCTGCACATCGCGCTGGTTCGCATCGTAGTAGTTCTGCGCGAGCGCATTGGCGTTTTCCATCAGCCCGCGGGAATCGTCGGAAAACCAGAAATCGACCCCGGTCTGAAACAGGAAAGCGGCAAAGCCTGCGACCAGCAGTGTGGGCAGCGCCGCAACCATCGAGAAAAAGAACACCAGCCGCACATGCAGGCGCGCGGTGCTGCCCTCGGCGCGTTTCAAGGCCAGCCGCCTGCCGATCAGCACCAGCAGCGCCATCGCGGGCACAAGCGTTGCCATCAACAACAGCGAGACTTGCGTGGTGGGCAGCAGATTGTCGCTGCCGGGCCCGCGCGCATAGGACAAATAGGTCGCCGCAATCGCCATCACCAGCGCAAGGGCTGAGACCACCTCAAGCCAGCCAAACAGATTGGCGCGCCGTGCGCTCAGCATGAACCGCCGCCACCAGCGAGGGGGACGATTGAGAGTGAGCGGGGGAGATTGACGCGCAGGGCCAGCCATCGTTGCAACCTTACAACACTGGTGTGGCACACAGGCAAGAGTTAATTGCGGCGCTAACCCCTGTTCACCTTACTTGAGCCGCCCGAGCGGGCCGGGTTCCAGCTCCAACTCGCTGATACGCTTGCGCAAGGTGTTGCGATTGATGCCAAGCAATTCGGCGGCCCGCAATTGGTTGCCACCGGTGCGGGCCAGCGCGTGTTCGATCAGCGGGCGTTCAAAGGCGGCCAGCGCGCGGCGATAGATCGTGCCGGGGCCGGGATTCTCTTCAGCCAGCCATTGCATCAGCGCCGCACCCACGCCGCTTTCTCCAGCGGGCGTGGCGGCGATCTGGGCGGGCGCTTCCTCGCCGATAATGTCGCCAACGCTGACGCCGTCGATCACATCCTCGCGCGCCATCAGAGCGAGGCGATAGATCACATTGCGCAGCTCGCGCACATTGCCGCGCCAACTGCGCGCCTCCAGCCGCTTCATGGCATCAGGGGATAGCTGGCGGCGCGGCAGGCCGTCTTCGGCAGCCAGAACGAGGAAATGCTGGGCCAGCGCTTCGATATCCTCGCGCCGTTCGCGCAAGGGCGGCAAGGCAATCGGCACCACATTGAGCCGGTAGAACAAATCCTCGCGGAATGTGCCCGCTGCAATCATCGGTTCAAGCGTGCGGTTGGTGGCGGCAATAATGCGCACATTGACCGCGATTTCCTGCCGTCCGCCCACCCGGCGGATGCGCCCCGATTGCAACGCGCGCAGCAGCCGGGTTTGCGCTTCGGCAGGCATATCGCCGATTTCATCCAAGAACAAAGTGCCGCCATTGGCCTGTTCAAACTTACCGATCGCCTGCGCAATCGCGCCGGTAAAAGCGCCCTTTTCGTGGCCGAACAGCTCGCTTTCCACCAAATCGGCAGGGATCGCAGCGGTGTTGACCGCGACGAACGGCCCGGTGCGGCGGTTGCCGAGCTGGTGGATCGCTTCGGCCACCAATTCCTTGCCCGTGCCGCTTTCGCCGGTGATGAGGACAGTGAGATCATTGCGCAAAACGCGTGTGATCATGCGGTAAACGCCCTGCATCGCCGGACTGCGCCCGACGAGCGGCATGCGTTCGCCATCGGTGGCAGCGCTGGCATCGTCGCCCCCCACTGCCGCCGCGCGCGCACTGGCGGCCTGTTTGACCGCGTGCACCAGTTCATCAAGATCAAACGGCTTGGGGAAATATTCAAACGCCTCGCTCTCGCTGGCGCGCACCGCTGTATCGAGGGTGTTCTGCGCCGACAGCACGATCACCGGCAGATCGCCTGCGCCCGCGCGCGCCTTGGCAAGGCCTTCGAGCCCGTCGCCATCTTCAAGGATGACATCGGTGAGCATCACATCAAAACGCCGTTCGCCAAGCAATCGGTCGCGCTCGGCAAGGCTGGTGCAATGGGCGATAACAAAGCCTTCATCTTCGAGCGCTGCGGTAATGACCGTGGCAATCGCGCGGTCATCTTCCACCAACAGCACTTGGCGATCACTGCGCGCCGCCATTAGCCGGGCCTCCGGCGCGGAGCCTGCGGCAGATGCAGGCGGAAATGGGTGAGCCCTGCGCGCGCATCGCGATCATGGCTGATATTGCCGCGCATATCGCGCACCAGCTTTCTCACCAGCGCAAGGCCAAGGCCCTGCCCCGATGGTTTGGAGGAGACGAAAGGTTCAAAGACGTGATCGCGCAAAGTGGGATCAAGGCCGGGCCCATTATCGGAAATGGTGATCTCGATCGGCAAGGGAACCGCCTCTCCCATCCGGATTGCGCTGAAATTGAGCCCGCTGACAAACCGCGTCTGGACCGTGATTTCCGCTGGCCCCGCAGTGGTTTGCGCCGCATCGCGGGCGTTGGAGATAAGGTTGATAAGCACTTGTTCGAGCGCATCACGATTGGCCAGCACCGGCGGCAGTGAGGGATCGAACTCCTCGCGAATGGTGATTTCACTCTCAGCGCCCGCTTCGACGGTGGCAATCGCGGTGCGGATCGCCTCGTGCGGGTTGCAGGCCTCCATCGGGCCGGTGCGGGTGCTGCCCAGCGCCTGCATCCGATCAATCAGCCGGGCGATGCGATCAACCTCATCGGTGATCATCCGGGCAAGCTTGCGATCTTCGGGCGCAAGCTTGCGCATGGCGAGCTGCCCCGCGCCGCGAATGGCGGCGAGCGGGTTTTTGATTTCATGCGCGAGAATGGCAGGCGCGCTCAGCATGGCTGCGCCGCTTTGATCAGAGGCATTATCTTCGTGCCCGATTTCCGACAGCGTGATCACCTGCCAGCCACCACGGCCAGACAATGGCGAAGCGGTCAGATTGACGCGGCGCTCGCCCTCGCCCAGCCGGATGGTGAGATCGCGCACCACCAGCGCTGCATCATTGTCGGCAAGGCGCGCCTCGACGCGCGGATCATTGATGCCGAGGCGGTCGGCCAGCACCGTACCGATCAGCCGCTTGGCGCTGGTGCCGAGCAGGTTTTCCGCGGCATGATTGGCCTCGGCAATGCGCCCCTCGCCATCCACCAGCAGCAACGCAAAGACTAGCCCGTTGATCTGCGCTCTGGCATTGGGACAAGGCGCGATGCCGGCGGTGTTGAGCGAAGGAGCCTCAGCCCCGTCCTGAGCCCCCCCAAGCGCCACGCTCAAGCGGCCTCACGCAGCAGGAAGGGCGCATAAAAGCGCTCAATCTCGCCGAGCACCTGATCAGGGTCGTCGATGAAATTGGCCATGTTGCGAAACTCGGCCGAACCGTGCATCCCCTTGGTGTACCAACCAAGATGCTTGCGGGCCATTTTCACGCCGGTCTCGCGGCCATAGTGATCGAGCATCCGGTTATAGTGTTCGACCAGCACGGCATATTGTTCATTGATAGCAGGATCGGGCAAAGCCTCTCCGGTGCGCCACCAATGCATGATCTGGCCGAGCAACCACGGGCGGCCATAGGCCCCGCGCCCGATCATAACGCCGTCTGCGCCCGATTGTTCGAGCGCGCGTGCCGCATCCTCAATCCCGCATATATCGCCGTTAACGATGACGGGGATGCTGACGGCTTCCTTAACCTTGCGGATGAAGGCCCAGTCGGCATGGCCTTTATACATCTGGTTGCGGGTGCGGCCGTGGACGGTGATCATCTGCACGCCGATATCCTCCGCAATGCGCGCGAGTTCCGGCGCGTTGAGGCTGGCGTGATCCCAGCCCATCCGCATCTTGACGGTGACGGGGACTTTCACCGCCTTCACCGTCGCTTCCATCAGGCGCACCGCCAGCGGCACTTCGCGCATCAGGGCAGAGCCTGCGAGCTGGCCAACGACTTTCCTTACCGGACAGCCGAAATTGATGTCGATGATGGCAGCGCCATTGCCTTCCTGCAATTTTGCCGCCTCGGCCATGCTTGCCGGATCGCAGCCGACGAGCTGCATCGACACGGGCTCTTCGATCCGGTCCCACGCGGTTTTCTGCAAGCTCTGACGCGTCTCGCGGATCGCCGCCTCGCTGGCGACCATTTCGGTGACATTGAGCCCCGAACCATAGCGCCTGACCAGCGTGCGGAACGGCATATCGGTAACGCCCGTCATCGGCGCGAGCACAACCGGCTCGGCCACCACAACCGGGCCAATCTTAATCGGCTTCATCGCCGGGGGAATGGGAAGCGCTGCGTTCACGAAGGTCTGCCTAAATTGTGGGCAGCGCATAGTGGATTGCGCAAAGCCCGTCCAGCGCTTAAGCGGCCTGCGCTATGGCAGGCGAGCCCCCCATTCCCCCCTTTGCAGCCATCATCGTCGCCGCTGGCAAGGGTCTACGCGTGGGCGGCGCTGTGCCCAAGCAGTTTCGGGCCTTTCGCGGAAAGCCGGTGCTGCGCCACTCAGCCCAGAGCCTGTTGGCAGCAGGCGCAGCGCCTTTGGTGGTCGTCACCTCCCAAGATGGCGAAGACGCCGCGCGCGAGGCGCTCACCGGGCTTTCCTTCACCCTCGTGCGCGGCGGAGCGACCCGGCAGGAATCGGTATTGAATGGGCTTGAGGCGCTGTCTGATCATGCGCCCGAACGGGTGCTGATCCATGATGCCGCCCGCCCCGATCTGCCGCGCGCGGTGATCGCCCGACTGCTGGCAGCGCTGGCCGATCACCCCGGCGCTATTCCCGTGCTGCCAGTGGTCGATTCGCTGGCTGTCGATGATGGCGCAGGCGTCATGGCCGGCAAGGCAGAGCGCGAGAGCTTGCGCCGTGTCCAGACCCCGCAGGCCTTCCGTTACCCGCAAATCCTTGCTGCCCACCGCGCATGGGACGGCGCGCGCGATGCCGGTGATGATGCGCAGGTTCTCAGCGCAGTCAGCGGCGGTTCAGTCGCGCTCGTTGAGGGTGATGAACGCCTCAAGAAACTCACCTTTGCCGAGGATTTCGTGGACGCAGACCCAGCCCTTCCCGCATTGCGCATTGGCCAAGGCTATGACGTTCACCGCCTTGAGGCGGGCGAGGAATTGTGGCTGTGCGGCGTGCTTATCCCGCATGACAAAGGGCTTTCGGGCCATTCGGATGCCGACGTGGCGCTCCATGCGATCACCGATGCGGTGCTGGGCGCGATTGGTGCAGGCGATATCGGCACCCATTTCCCGCCGAGCGATCCGCAATGGCGCGGCGCGCGTTCGGCTCGCTTTCTCGAACACGCGGTCAGCCTTGCGCGCGAGTCAGGTTACGCCATCGCCAACCTTGATCTCACCCTCATCTGCGAAGCCCCCAAGATCGGGCCGCATCGCCCCGCCATGCGCGCCGAGGTGGCCCGCATCATGGGGCTCGGCGAGGACGCGGTCAGCATCAAGGCGACCACCACCGAGAAATTGGGTTTCACCGGCCGCGGCGAAGGGATTGCGGCTCAGGCCAGCGTGCTTCTTCACAAGCTCTGACAAAAGGACGTTCTTGTATGAGTTTGGCCCCCATAACCTTGAAGCGTTCGCTTGCCCCCTTGCTTGCCATCGCCGCGCTGGCACAGGCGCCTGCGGCTCAGGCCGCGCAGGCCCGGAACTGCGTTGCGCCTGCCGACCTTACCGACACCATGATCTATGTCATGCCGATCGCCTATGACGCGGCCCGCGTTGCCTGTGCCGGGCAATTCAACAACCAAAGCTTCTTTGCAGGACAAGGCGAACGTTTCATCGGCAGTTTTCGCGCGCGCCAGAACGGGGCTTGGCCGGGCGCTTTCCGCACGCTGAAACTGGCGCTGGCCAAGCAGAACGGCAATGCTTCGAAGAATGACATTGATCTGCTTGCCATGGCCCAGTCTTTGCCCGAGGCAAGCCTCAGGCCGTTTGTCGATGGGCTCGTCGGCCAGATGATTGCCAAGGAGATCAAGCCTTCGTCCTGCGGCAAGATCGAGCGCGGCATGGAATTGGTCAGCCCGCTGCCGGTGGAGAATGTTGCTGGCCTCATGGGCTTTGTGCTGGAACTGGTTGATCTGGGCAATCCGGCGATTTGCGCGGCCGATCTGCCCAAGAAAAAGCGCTGAGAGGTTCACGACATGGCGCTTCATCTCGTTCCAGCAGATATCGCCGCGCTTGCTGAGCGCGTGGTGCAGGACAATATTGCTCAGGGCCGCAAGGTTGCTGTTGCGGAAAGCTGCACTGGCGGGCTGGTGGCAGGCGCGCTTACCGAAATCGCTGGGTCTTCTGCCGTGCTCGATCGCGGCTTTGTAACCTATTCGAACGAAGCCAAGATGGAAATGCTGGGCGTTGCGCAGGATATTATCGACACCTTCGGCGCGGTTTCGATTGCCTGCGCATGGTCGATGGCCAAGGGCGCGCTGGATCGTTCCAAGGCCGATGTGGCCATTGCAATCAGCGGCGTGGCTGGCCCCGGCGGCGGGACGGCGTTAAAGCCGGTTGGCACTGTGGTGTTTGCCCGCGTGGTGAGAAATTCCGATGGCGAGCCCGAGGGCGAGCTCAAATTCTTCGAAGGCGGCGACGGGCCCGATGGCCGCGCCATTATTCGCCATCAGGCAACGCTTTGCGCGCTTGAATTGCTGCTGCCGTAAAGCTGGGCGGCGCGGTTTTCGAAGGCTTCCACCATCTTGCGGAAAGCCTTGTCGAAATATTGCCCGGCAATGCGTTCAAACAGGCGGTTCTTGAAGGTGAACTCGACGAGGAAATCGATCTCGCAGGTGTGATCGTCGACCGCGCGAAATGTCCAGACATTGTCGAGATCAGACAGTGGTCCATCGACATAGTGGACGTCAATTTCAAGCGGGCGGGTTTTCTTGACGCGCGAGGTGAAGCTTTCGCGCAAGCTCTTGAAACCCACCACCATATCGGCGACCATTTCGGTCTCGCTGTTGGAACGCACCCGCGTTGCCACCACCCATGGCAGGAATTCGCCATAGCGGCCCACATCGGCGACCAGATCGAACATCTGTTCGGCGCTGTATGGCAGGCGGCGGGTTTCGCGGATGCCGGGCATTAGGCGCGTGCCTGCTCCCGCGCGAGCTTTTCCTCACGCGCGGCACGCATTTTCGCGAAATCATCGCCTGCGTGATAGCTCGAACGCGTCAGCGGGCTGGAGGCGACCTGAAGAAAGCCCTTGGCCCGCGCAATCGCGCCATAGGCGTCAAAGGCCTTGGGCGTGACGAATTCTTCCACCGCCGCGTGCTTGGGTGTGGGCTGGAGATATTGCCCCATGGTGATGAAATCCACCTCGGCGCTGCGCATATCATCCATCACCTGATGGACTTCCAAACGCTGTTCGCCCAGCCCCAGCATGATCCCTGACTTGGTGAAGATCAGCGGATTATGCGCCTTCACCTCTTCGAGCAGCCGCAGCGAGGCATAATAACGCGCACCGGGGCGGATTGTGGGATAGAGGCGCGGCACGGTTTCCAGATTGTGGTTGTACACATCCGGCCCCGCCTCGCAGATCATCTCCACCGCGCGGCGCATCTTGCCGCGAAAATCGGGGGTGAGGATTTCGATGGTGGTGCCCGGCGTAGTGCGGCGCAGCGCCTCGATCACCTTGACGAACTGGCTCGCCCCACCATCGGGCAGATCATCGCGATCAACACTGGTGATGACGATGTGTTCAAGCCCCATCTTGGCCGCTGCAATCGCGGTGTGTTCCGGCTCGAGCGGATCGACGGCGCGCGGCATTCCGGTTTTGACATTACAAAACGCGCAGGCCCGCGTGCAGACATCGCCGAGGATCATCACCGTCGCGTGTTTTTTCGTCCAGCATTCGCCGATATTGGGGCAAGCTGCTTCCTCGCAGACAGTGTGCAAGTTAAGTTCGCGCATCAGCTTGCGGGTTTCGTGATACCCCTCACTCACCGGCGCGCGCACACGAATCCAGTCGGGCTTGCGCTGGCGGGCGGGACGCTCGGGCGTCTCTTGAGGCTGCGGGGTGCTGGCGAGATCGTTCATGGCCTCTCATGTAAGGGCGCAGGTGCGCTCTGGCAACGCCCCAGCCTTACCAAAAAAGGCAAGCGCTCTTGCGGTGCTTGCGCGCGGCCTGCGGGGGGATTATCGCACAAAAACCATGCAATCTGCGGCCCTTGCCACTCTGACCTCACCGGTCATTCTGTTTTTTGTGCTGGGTCTGCTGGCCGCTGTTGCGCGCTCGGATCTCACCATCCCTGAACCCATTGCCAAAGCGATGAGCATCTATCTGATGATCGCGATTGGCCTTAAAGGCGGGGTAGCGCTGGCCAAATCAGGCGCGGGCCTCGACGCCCTGGCAGCTCTTAGCATCGGTGTTGCGGCGAGTTTTCTGCTGCCTTTGCCAGCCTATGGCCTGCTGCGATGGTTCGGCAAACTGGATCAAACCAATGCAGGTGCGGTTGCGGCCCATTACGGTTCAGTCAGTGTGGTGACATTCGTAACCGCCAGCGAAATCATCACAGCCAGCGGCATGGAATTGGCAGGATACATGGTGGCGGTGCTGGCCGTAATGGAAACGCCCGCAATCCTTGCCGGGATCCTGCTGGTGCGGATGGGGCAAAAACAGTCCGGCACCACGTCGACTGCCCGCGCGCGCGGCGCGGCAGCGGGCACCGGCGGTATGCTCCACGAAGTGTTTTTCAACGCTTCGGTGGTGCTTCTGATCGGCGCTCTGGTGATTGGGTTGATCGCAGGTCCTGAAGGCTATGACGAAGTGCGCCCAATGTTCGAGGCAGGGTTTCGCGGCGTCTTGTGTCTGTTCCTGCTGGATATGGGTCTTGTCGCAGCGCGCCGCCTGCTTGCATCGCAGACGATGACGCTTCGGCTGGTGGCGCTGGCTGTTGCGATACCTTTGATCAATGGCACACTGGGTGCGCTTGCCGCCACGGCGATCGGGCTTGATGCAGGCTCTGCTGCGGCCTTTGCTGTGCTATGCGCCAGCGCCAGCTACATCGCGGTGCCTGCCGCCATTCGCATGGCTGTGCCCGAAGCGGATCCGGGCATTTATCTGACCATGTCGCTCTCGATCACCTTCCCGTTCAATATTATCATCAATATCGGGCTGATGACGACGCTTGCCGGATGGCTGGCGAGCTAGGAGGGGGAAACATGCAGACCATTATCCGCAAGCGGATCGAAATTCTCGCTGATGCGCCTTTGCAGCGCTTGGTGACGGACGCGATCGAGGAGGCAGGGATCATCGGCTGGAGCGTGATCGCGCTCTCTGCCGGCAAGGGGCACCACGGCGAATGGCGCGGCGACAGCTTGATTGTCACCGACAAGTCACTGATCGTCACCATCGCGCCTGAGGCCAAGGCGCACGCGCTGGCCGAAGCGCTCGCACCGCTGCTCACCAGCCACAAGATGCTGTTTTCAATGTGGGATATCGAAGTGCTGCGGGGCGAACATTTCTAGCAGGTAGGCGCTGTCCCCAACAGCAGCGCGCCCGGCTGGCACAGGGCCAACCGGGCGCGCGTAAGACATGATCTGGCGATCAGCCGGTGATTTCGACACCGTTCTTGCGCTGGGTCGCATAGGCCGCCCACAGCTTTGCCAACGGAGCGCGCGCATCGTTGATCTTGCCGAAGGTTTCAATGGCTGCGGCGTAATCACCCATGCCAACCTGCGCCATGCCGAGGCGCTGCAACACTTCGCCGCGCGGCGCATCAGGCATTTCCAGCGCGCGGGCAAAGAAGCTCGCGGCCTTCTCATACTGACCATAGCTCAGCAGGGTACGCGCCACGCCGAGCACCTGTTGACTGGTTGCAGTCGGCTTTTCGGCGTTGGCGACATCCTTGGCCAATTCGGCGCGGTCTAAGGCAATGCCCTTTTCCGCGACGCGCAATTGTTCGGTCACCCATTGATCCGACCGATCCACCTTACCTGTGGCATAGCCCTTGTCGATCAGATCCTTGACTTCCTGCGGATAACGGGCCGCACGGGCAACCTCGACATAGAGCAAGTAGTCCTGACCACTATCAAGCGTGCCCACATCGCGCGACAGACGCATCAGGTCCAGCATGATGTCTTCCGACCCGCGATCTTCAAAATTGTTGAGACGGCGAACAATGTTGACGGCATCGCGCCACACCAATTTTGTCGGGTTATTGGCAATCCAGATTTCCATGAAATCGTAGATATCGGGCACAAGTTCATTATCCAGCCCGGCACGAATCCCGGTTCCATACCATCCAGCCGGCACTTCCAGACCGGCAGCCTTGCGCGCCTCGATCGCACGGGCGAGGGTCTTCAGGCCTTGGCGGTGATTGCCCTCGGACATGTCGAGCCGCGCTTCGGAGTAGATCAGATCGCTTGCGGTGATGTTTTCAGCGGTAAAATTGCCCTCGATCGCGGCGAGCAAATAGCCACGCGCCGGGCCATACTGTTCCAGATTGGCGGCGGTCTGATAGGCTAGGAAATTGAAACGCGCGTTCTCTTCGGGTGTGAGGTTGCCACTTTTCAGCGCCATGTCGAGGCCCTGCAATTGCAAGGTCTGATCCTTGCTGATGATGCCCGCATTAAGCACCAGCACGCCGGCCATGGCGCGTTCTGCCGGGGACTGGGCCATGGCGGCAATTGCATCAAGCTGCGGCTTGAGCGCAGGAATATCAGCGCCCTCGGCCTTTACAGCTGCATCCAGCGGTTGATAGGCTGCAACAAATTCGCGCGAATACTCAGCCTTGCTCCCGCCCTTCTGCTTCTTTTGCGCATAGGCGGTGTCCGCAAAACCGAAAGTGCCAACCACGGCGGTGCCAGCAGCCAAGGCGATCGCCAGGGCAAGGTGACGGCCACTGCGCACAAGGAGATTGGCGCGTTGGGGGGTGACGGGCAAAGTCATAACTCGGTTTCTCCCAGAATTTGATATCGTAAGGTCGGATCGCACCACGGGGCCTGCCCCGAGCATTGCCGTGACGCGTTCCGGATGGGCTGCTATTGAACTGATGACAGCCGATTTGCAATTGGCACTAGGCAAGCCGGGCTGAACAGGCTTTGAATGGAGCCTGCACGCAGGCCCTTCCGGTGAAAGGCCGGGAAATGTGGAAAAATAGCCTCATGTTGCCGGGATGTTCCGCTTCGCTTATGGCGCAATGAAGCGCGCACGCCTACATTGAGGCTTTAACTGGTGCGCCTTGTTTGCGCGCGCCCATCTCTAGCGAAACGGCCTGAACCTTGAGCGACGACAGCGACATCATCGATTCCCCCGCCCCCACCCCGATGGGCGGCTTTGAACGCATCGACATCGTTGATGAAATGAAGTCGAGCTATCTCGACTATGCAATGAGCGTGATCGTCTCCCGCGCGCTGCCCGATGTGCGCGACGGTTTGAAACCGGTGCACCGCCGCATTCTGTTCGCCAGTCAGGAAGGCGGCTTTGTCGCAGGGCGCCCCTATCGCAAAAGCGCCAAGATTGTCGGCGATGTGATGGGTAACTATCACCCGCACGGCGATTCTGCGATCTATGATGCGCTGGCCCGCATGACGCAGGACTGGTCGATGCGCGTGCCGCTGATCGACGGGCAAGGCAATTTCGGCAGCATGGACCCTGATCCGCCCGCCTCGATGCGCTACACCGAAGCGCGGCTGGCACGGGTGGCCAACAGCCTGCTTGACGATCTCGACAAGGACACCGTCGATTTTCAGGAAAACTACGATGGTTCGCGGCGCGAACCCGTGGTGCTGCCCGCGCGCTTTCCCAACCTGCTGGTCAATGGCGCAGGCGGGATCGCGGTTGGCATGGCGACCAACGTGCCGCCGCACAACCTTGGCGAAGTGATCGATGCCTGTTTTGCCTATATGGACAATCCGGCGATCACTTCGGAAGAGCTGATCCAATATGTCCCCGGCCCCGATTTCCCCACCGCGCCGCTGATCCTCGGCACGCATGGCGCGCGCCAAGCCTACACCACCGGGCGCGGTTCAATCCTGATGCGCTGCCGTCACGAGATTGAGACGGGGCGCGGGGATCGCCAGAGCATCGTTTTCACCTCGATCCCCTATCAGGTGGGCAAATCGAACCTCGTCGAAAAAATCGCCGAGGCTGCCAAGGACAAGCGGATCGAGGGCATTTCCGACATCCGCGATGAAAGCTCCCGCGAGGGCGTGCGCGTGGTGATCGAACTGAAGCGCGATGCGACCGCTGATGTCGTGCTCAACCAGATCTGGCGGCACACCCCTGCCCAATCGAGCTTCCCTGCCAATATGCTGGCGATCCGCGGCGGGCGGCCCGAAGTGCTCACCCTGCGCGATATCATCTCCAGCTTCATCACCTTCCGCGAAGAAGTCATCACGCGGCGCACCAAATTCGAACTCGCCAAGGCCCGCGAACGCGCGCACCTCTTGCTCGGCCTTGTGGTGGCGGTGTCCAACCTTGATGACGTCGTCGCGATGATCCGCAGCGCCTCAAATCCAGCCGAAGCGCGCGCGCGATTGCTCGCCAAAGAATGGCCGATTGGCGATATTGCGCAATATATTCGCCTCGTCGAAGCGATTGAGCCTTCCGCTGATGAAAGCGGCGGCACTTATCGCCTGTCGGAACGGCAAGTGAAGGCGATCCTCGAATTGCGCCTCCACCGCCTTACCGCGCTGGGCCGCGACGAAATTGGCGATGAGCTGAAAGAACTGGCGCTGGCGATTGAGGAATATCTCGCAATCCTTGCCGACCGCGTGAAGCTTTACGCCGTCATGCGCGAGGAACTGGCCGAAATCCGCGCCACCTATGCGACCCCGCGCCTCTCAGAAATCGCGCCGGCATGGGATGGGATTGAGGATGAAGACCTGATCGAACGCGAAGAGATGGTCGTCACCGTCACCCATGACGGCTATATCAAGCGCACGGCACTCAACACCTTCCGCGCGCAGGCACGCGGCGGCAAGGGCCGCTCCGGCATGGCGACCAAGGACGAGGACGCGGTTGTCGAGCTGTTCGTCACCAGCACCCACAATCCGGTGTTGTTCTTCACCAACACGGGCCGCGTTTACCGCATGAAAGTGTGGAAGCTGCCCGAAGGCGGGCCGACGACCAAGGGCCGCCCGATGGTGAACCTCCTGCCGCTGGCCGCCGAGGAACGCGTCACCAATGTGCTGCCGCTGCCTGAGGACGAGGCCGAATGGGCCAATCTCAACATCGTCTTCGCCACCGAACAGGGCATGGTGCGGCGCAATTCGATGGATGCCTTTGCCAATATTCCAACGGCGGGCAAATATGCGATGGGCTTTGTCGAAGGCTCGGGCGACCGGCTGATCGGGGTGCAATTGCTGCGCGAGGATCAGGAGATTTTCCTCGCTTCCGATAGCGGCAAGGCGATCCGCTTCTCCGCCACCGATGCGCGCGAAACCAAGAGCCGCACCGGCATTGGTGTGCGCGGTATGAGCCTTAAGAAAGGCGGCAAAGTGGTGAGCCTTGCGGTGCTGGACGCGCTTACCGCCGACATCGAAACGCGCGAGGCTTACCTGCGCGCAGCCGCGTGGAAGAACAATGAAAACGCCCCCACCCTGCCGAGCGAGCAGATGGCAGCAATGGCTGAGGCCGAGGAATTCATCCTCACCGTCACTGCCAATGGATATGGCAAGATTTCTTCGGCCTATGAATATCGCACCATTGGCCGGGGCGGTCAGGGCATCACCAATATCGGCGCGCCCGAAAGCAATCCTGAAAGGAACGGGCCGGTGGTCGCCAGCTTCCCGGTCAGGCACGGCTCGCAGCTGATGCTGGTGACCAATCAGGCCAAGCTGATCCGGCTGGGGATTGATTTCCGCCACCTCATCCCCGGCGGCTTTGAAAGCCTCAAGGGCTTTGCCATTTCCGGTCGCGGTTCGTCGGGCGTGCGCATCTTTGATGTGGCCAAGGGCGAACACATCGTCGGCGCGGCCCTGATCGAAGGGGCAGACGGCGAGGATGAAGCAGAGGTTGCGGCCGAGGCCCCTCCCGTCACCTGACGGGGCGCTCTCCGCGTAAGGTCTGCACCACGCCGGTGGCAATCATCAACTGGCCTGCGTAATAGAGCGGCCAGATAAGGATGCTCGGCGCGGGTTCGAGGCTGATCGGGCCCATGCGCGAAAAAATCAGCCAGTCGCTCAGGATGAACAAAACCGCGCCCGTTCCCACCCGGTATCTGGGGAAGCGGCTCATCCACGCCGCCGCTGCCATTGCGCCCAGCGCCAGCGAATAGAGCGCGATCTCGGGTTTCAGACTGAGGAGATAGCTGACCAGCGGGGTGCCCAGCAGCAATGCGCCCGCCAGCAGCTTCTGGCTTGGCGTTGGGGCTTTGCGCCGCTGGCGCAGATAAAACACCACCGCCACCAGATGCGAAGCAAAAAACAACGCGCCGCCTGCGTTGAAATCGAGCTCCAGCACCATGTCGCCTGCCGCCGATAACGCCAACACCAGCACGAAAATCGCCCCGTTAAGCGTGCCTCCTGCGCGTTGCAGCGCATAGGCTGCAAGCAGGCCCACCGAAGCTCCCTTGGCGATCAACCCCCAGGTGCCTTCAAAGACCGGATTGTCGCTGAGGAAATAGAACGCAACAGCCGCCGTCACGCTGGCAAGCAGCCATGGGCGGTGTTCGATCAGCGCCTGTTTTGCCATGGTGTGCCGCCCTCCCCTTTCGCCCGGTGCACGCTAAAACCTTGCGCAGCCACTAACACGCAATTACCTCGCTCGCCATGATCGCAAACAGCCCAACCCATGATGTGCACATAATTGGCGGCGGCCTCGCAGGCAGCGAGGCGGCATGGCAGCTGGCACAAGCCGGCGTCCGCGTGCGCCTGTCGGAAATGCGCGGCAGCGGCGAGATGACACCCGCCCACCAAACCGACGGATTGGCCGAACTGGTGTGCTCCAATTCCTTTCGCTCGGATGATGACACCAAGAACGCGGTTGGCTTGCTGCACCATGAAATGCGCGCGCTGGATAGCCTGATCATGCGCGCCGGCCATGTGGCGCGCGTGCCTGCGGGCAGCGCCATGGCGGTGGACCGCGATGTGTTTTCTGCCGAAGTCGAGAAGGCCTTGTCCGCGCATCCCAACATCACCATCGTGCGCGAGCGGGTGGACGCCCTGCCCGCAGCGGGCCTGACGATTGTTGCCACTGGCCCGCTGACCGCAGAGGCGCTCGCGGGAAGCATCGTGCGTGCAACCGGCGCTGAACGCCTCGCCTTCTTCGATGCGATTGCGCCCATCGTCTATCGCGACTCGATCGATATGAGCAAATGCTGGATCCAGTCGCGCTGGAACAAGCGCACCGAGGCCAGCAACGAAGGCGGCGATTACATCAATTGCCCGATGACGAAGGAGCAATATCTCGCCTTCCACCGCGGGCTGATCGAAGGCGAGAAAGGCGAGTTCAAGGAGTGGGAAAAGGACACGCCCTATTTTGATGGCTGCATGCCGATCGAGGTCATGGCCGAACGCGGCGTGGAAACCCTGCGCTATGGCCCGATGAAAGGCGTGGGGCTGGATAATCCCTTCGACACCTCGCCCGAATTTCCGCAGGGGCGCTGGCCCTATGCCGTGGTGCAGCTGCGGCAGGACAACAAGCTCGGCACGCTGTGGAACATGGTCGGCTTTCAGACCAAGCTCAAATATGCCGCACAGGTCGAGCTGTTCCGCACCATTCCGGGGCTGGAAAACGCCGAATTCGCGCGGCTTGGCGGCCTGCATCGCAACACCTTCCTCAATTCGCCCGAGGTGCTGGATCGCCAACTGCGCCTGAAGGCCGCGCCGCATATCCGCTTTGCAGGCCAAGTAACGGGTTGTGAAGGCTATGTCGAAAGCGCGGCGATTGGCTTGGTAGCCGGGCTGATGACCGCCGCCGAGCTGGCCGGGCGCGACTGGCAGCCGCTGCCCGCCACCACAGCGCTCGGCGCGCTGCTTTCGCACATCACCGGCGATGCCGCTGCCGACACCTTCCAGCCGATGAACGTCAATTTCGGGCTGTTCCCGCCCCTGCATGATGTGGGCAAGAAACAGCGCAAGGAGGCCTACACCTCCCGCGCCAAGGCCGATCTCGCGCGCTGGATCAGCGAGCGGCGCGCGGCGCGGGTGGCTGCCTGAGCATCAGCACTTGCAGGCGGGCTTTTTCGCAACGGGTTTGGGCGCAGTGGTAGCGAATTCCTCCCGCGTGAGGTAGCCATCACCATCCTTGTCGGCGCCCTCGAACTTGTCCACTGTGGCAACCGCCCATTCCTCGAAGGTCAGCAGATTGTTGCCGTCCTTGTCGAGCTTGCGGAAAGCAGCCGTGCGGGTGCTGAGCATTTCATTGCGGCTGATCTTGTTGTCGCGGTTGCGATCATAGCGATCAAACCGCATCTGTTCCTTCGTCCGCTTGCTCACCTCGGGCGGAGTGGGGCCAGCCATGCCGCTTACGTCTGCGCTGGGCAATTCATCCGGATCAAAACTCATCTCAGGCTCAGGCGGCGGGGGAGCGGCGGATTCGATGGTTGCGCGCGCCTGCCACCACACCATGCCCACCCCAGCCAGAACAAGGCCAAGTAACACTCCGAGGATGGTTTGCCGCATGGTCTGCCCCCTTGCCGCGCCTGATGACATAGGGGTTTATACCTATGTTATTGCAAAAAGATAGCAGCCCGCAGAACTGTTAAGGCCGCCGTGCGCCCGTCCATCAGGGCGCGCCCGCCGCGCTGCAGGGATCGGCGCCCAAGCGCGCCGAGCACTGCAAGGGCGCGGGCTTGCGCGGGCAGGCGCGCAAATGGCGCTGCAACCTCCTGCCCGGCCGCAATCAGCAAAGCGCGTTCATCAGGGCGCGACACCTTGGCCGCAAGATCGGCAAGCGCCCATACCAAGGCTGCCGCGCAAGTTGCCTCATAGGCGCGTCCACCAGGCGCAATGTCAAGCGCTGCCAGCAAGGCCCCGGCGCGCGCGTTGCCGCAAGCCAGCGCAGCGGCTTTGCCGAGCGGCTCATCGCCCAACAGATGCTCCCAGCCATTGACCAGCGCGACCAAGGGTTCGGTCTGCCCCTGCCAGCGCTGTGAAATCCCATCGAGCACCGCATCGCCCTGCGGACGCTGTGCCGGGCTCTGCAGCAAGGCTTCGCGCCACCACGCCAGCCGCATTTGCCCCAGCATCGGCTCGCTGGTGCGCGCCACCAACTGCCCCAGCCGTTGATCCAGCGCCAGCGCCAGTTGCAGCGGCTCGCGCCGGGACGCGGTGCAATAGGCGAGCGCGATTCGTGCCTCAAGCGGCAGAGCCTCAAGTTCCGTAAGCGTCATTTACTGCCCGGTAGGCTTTTCCCATTAACAAAGGCAAGGGTCTTGTCCGTTTCTGGGACGCGTCTTTGCAAAACTTGCAAATAGTGTAGCCCTTACGAAATATTAACCATCCACCTTGATAATCTCGACACCATCATTGGGTAATTCTTACGAGATTATGGGTATCCGCTCGGCCAAAGTCAGGGCGCGATAGTGAAGGTGTGGACGTAATGGGGCTGCCAAAACTGCGATTCTTGTCGATGGTGCGCGCGCTGCTGAGCGATCGCACAGCGAACACCATGGTTATTGCAGCCGCGGCACTGATCCCGCTGCTGGCGATGGTTGGCGGCGGAGTGGATGCAAGCCGCTATTACATGGCCGCGGCCCGCTTGCAGGCAGCGTGCGATGCTGGCGCACTGGCTGCGCGCCGTGCGATGACCACTGCCGCCTTTACCCCTGAGCATAATCAGATCGCGCAAAATTTCTTCGATCAAAACTACCGCAACGGCATGTATGGCACCACCGGGCGCCAGCGGTCCTTTAGCGCCAATTCCACCGGCGTTGTGACCGGCACGGCAAGCGCGGTGATGCCCACAACGATTATGGCGGCCTTTGGCTACAAGAGCTTTGCTCTGACAGCGACCTGCTCGGCTGATATCAACATCTCGAACACCGACATCATGTTCGTGCTCGACGTCACCGGTTCGATGAATTGCCCCGATAATCTTGGCCCGCTGTGCGGCGCTGTTGAGACGGAACAGCCCAATTCGATGATCGTCGGGCTGAGGGCCGCGGTGATGAATTTCTATGACACGGTGAATGCATCGATTTCGGGCAGTGCACAGGTGCGGTTTGGCGCTGTGCCTTATGCGCATACGGTCAATGTGGGCGGCATTCTGCCCACACAATACATCGCCAACAGCCACACCTATCAATCGCGCGTGCCGATCATTCGCACTGAAACCAATTTCATTCCAGGCAATGGTGTGAAGGTGGGCGACGATATCCTGATTTCCGAGCAACTTGAATGGATTCCACGCCTTACCAGCAATTTCGGTTCGACTAACACCGATCATTACCGCTTTAACAACAACACGAGTTGGTTCGGAGCGACGACAAACACCGCTGACCGAGACTTGTGCCAGATCACTCTGCCGGGAACCTACACTGTCGGCACAGAAACCTGGAGGGTGAGCGATAACACCTATTTGCTCAATCAATGGTCGGGCGGCAGTTCCAGTCAGCGCGCTGCGTGCCGCGCAACTGTGCGCAAGACCCGCAAGGCAACCCAAGCCGATGTGATCCCTGATCGTACCGAAACCAACACTTTCTTCGATGGTTGGCGCTACACACCGGTCACCATTGATGTCTCCCCTGTCAAAACGGGCGGCACGGTGACGTTGCCGACTGGCCCCAACGGAACGCCGCAGCAGCACGCGTGGAATGGTTGCATCGAAGAAGCCAACACGGTGGCGGCCACCAATTTCAACCCGATCCCGGCCAATGCCTTTGACTTGAACATCAATCTCATTCCCGCCAACGAAGCGCAGCGTTGGAAGCCGCAATTGCCGACAGCTGTCTGGTGGCGCCGCAACACCAGCAACCAGCGCGTCTTCGGCGATGTGGTGCGCCCGGATGATATTGCGCGCACGCCGGTGTTCTTCTCCTGCGTGCCGCCAGCCTTCCGGCTGACCGAGGGGCTGACCCGTCCGCAGTTGCAGACCTATGTCAACAGCCTCAGAGCGCAAGGCGCAACCTATCATGATATCGGCATGATCTGGGGCGCACGGCTTATTTCGCCCAACGGGATTTTTGCCGCTGACAATAATGATGCGCCCAATGGCGATCCGATTTCGCGCCATATCGTGTTCATGACGGACGGCTATTTGTCGACCAACACCGATGTCTATTCGCCCTATGGGATGGAATGGTGGGATCGCCGGATCACTGCGGGTAACCCGCCCACCATCGCCATGTCCGATACTCGTCACGAGGCCCGCTTCCAGGCTGCCTGCGCCGCCGCCAAGAGGGAGAACATTGCGGTGTGGGTGGTCGCTTTCGGCATCAGCATGACAGACAATCTGCGCAACTGCGCCTCGCCAGGCCGCGCTTATGAAGCGCGCAACAACGCAGAACTGAACATCGCCTTTCAGGAAATTGCCCAGAAGATCGCTGCGCTGAGGCTCACGCAATGATGCGCCCGCAGCTTCTCTCCTCCGCGCGTTCCTTGCTGCGTGGCGATCTCGGCCGCGACCAAAAAGGGGCAACCCTTGCCGAATTCGGTCTTATTGCCCCGATCCTGTTTATGATGTTGTTCGGGATTTTTGATGTCGCTCACACCATTTACACCACTTCGGTGGTGAACGGCGCGATGCAGCGCGCCGCGCGCGACATGACAATCGAGGGAGCAACCTTGCGTGAGGCACAGGCCGATCAGCGCGTGATCGATCAGGTGCGCAGCGTTGTGCCTGCCGGTGCGACGATCACGCTCAAGAAGCTGTCCTATTTCGATTTCAATGATGTCGGTCAGCCAGAGCCGTTCACCGACATCAACAATGATGGGATCTGCAACAATGGCGAGCCCTATGAAGACACCAACCGCAATGGTCAGTGGGACGCCAATCGCGGCGCTGCAGGGGTCGGCGGTGCGCGCGACGTGGTGCTTTACACGGTGACAGTCACTTACAAACGGCTGTTCCCGATCTACAATTTCATCGGGCTGCCGCAGAACGCTTCGGTTGAAGGCACCACGGTGCTGCGCAACCAGCCTTTTGATCAGCAAGATCGCTCCACCCAGATCAGGAATTGCACATGAACCTTGCAACTTTCCTGCCAGCTACTGCGCCCAAAGTGCTGCGGCGAGAACGCTTTGCCCGGCTGCGCCAGCGTCTGGCAAGATGCACCTCGGGTGTTGCCATGGTCGAGTTTGCGCTGACCGCGCCAATCCTGCTGACGATGGGTATGGTCGGGGCTGAAACAGCCCATTTCACCGTAACCCATTTGCGCATCAGCCAGGTGGCAATGCAAATCGCGGACAACGCCTCACGCGTGGGTGAGACCGATATGCTGGTCGCGCGCCGGGTGTTTGAACGCGACGTCAATGATGTGTTTCTGGGCGGCGAGAAATATGGTGAGCCCTTTGGCCTTTACCAGCATGGCCGCGTGATACTCTCGAGCCTGCAACGCAACGCACAAGGCGGGCAGAACATCCGTTGGCAACGCTGCCGCGGCGCCAAGGTGTTCACGTCAAGCTATGGGCTCGAGGGAGCCGGCGCCACCGGAACCGGTTTTCCCGGAATGGGCGAAGCGAGCAACCGCATCCAGGCCAGCTTGGGGACAGCGGTGATGTTTGTAGAAATTGCCTACGATTATCAGCCACTTACCCCCTATTCCATGTTCGGAAACCGCGAAATACGCTACACCGCCGCCTTCAACATCCGCGATGAACGCGATTTGACCCAGCTTTACAACACCACCCCGGCAGGGCCCGTGGCGCGCTGCAACGTCTTTTCAGCGAACCGCCCGACCTGATCGGGCGGGGGTTCGCCTGCGGGTCTACCTGTAGCACACCTTGCGCGCTGCCTCAGTGATGCGGGCTGCATCAATCAGCGCCAGCTTTTCAAGGTTCGCCGCATAGGGCAGCGGCACATCCTCGTTGCACACCCGCATGACGGGCGCATCAAGGTGGTCAAACCCTTCCTCCATGCAGATCGCGATGATTTCCGAGGCGATCGAGCAGGTCGGCCAGCCTTCTTCAGCCACCACCAACCGGTTGGTTTTGGCGAGACTTTTCAGCACTGTTTGCTTGTCGAGCGGACGCAAGGTGCGAAGATCAATGACTTCGGCATCAATCCCCTCACCCGCCAGTGTCTCGGCAGCTTCAAGCGCAAGGCCCACACCAATCGAATAGCTGACGATGGTCACATCGCGCCCTTCGCGCATCACCCGCGCCTTGCCGATCGGCAGGACGTAATCATCGACATCCGGCACATCAAAGCTGCGGCCATAGACAAGTTCATTTTCAAGGAACACCACTGGGTCTTCACACCGGATCGCGGCTTTCAAAAGCCCCTTGGCATCGGCACTGTCATAGGGTGCGATCACAATCAGGCCGGGGACGCTGGCATACCACGGACCGAAGTTCTGCGAGTGCTGCGCCCCAACGCGGCTGGCCGCGCCGTTGGGGCCGCGAAACACGATCGGGCAGCGCATCTGGCCGCCGCTCATGTAATTGGTCTTGGCGGCGGAATTGATGATGTGGTCAATCGCCTGCATAGCGAAGTTGAAGGTCATGAACTCGACAATGGGCCTAAGGCCCCCCATCGCCGCGCCTGAGCCGATCCCGGCAAAGCCATATTCGGTGATCGGCGTGTCGATTACCCGCTTGGGCCCGAACTCGGCAAGCAGGCCCTGAGTGACCTTGTAGGCACCCTGATATTCGGCGACTTCCTCACCCATCACGAATACCCGGGGATCGCGGCGCATCTCCTCGGCCATGGCATCGCGCAAGGCCTCGCGCACGGTGGTGCTGGTGAAGCTGGTGCCTTCGGGAATGTCGGGATCGGCGGCGGCTTGCACCTTCTTGGCGGCCAGCGGATCGGGCTTGGCGGGTGTGTCCTTTTGCGCTTCAGGCTCAGGCTCGGCCTTGGCTTCGGTGGAAGCTTGGCTCTTGCCCTCGTCCGCCTCGTCCGCGCTTGCCTCGTCCTCGCCAGCGATCAGCGCGATCACTGTGCCCACAGCCACGTCTTCGGTGCCTTCTGCCACCATGATCTTGGTCAGCACGCCTTCATCCACCGCCTCGAATTCCATGGTCGCCTTGTCGGTTTCGATCTCGGCGATGATGTCGCCTGCGCTGATCTGATCGCCCTCGGCCTTGAGCCAGCGGGCCAGATTGCCCTGCTCCATGGTCGGAGACAGAGCGGGCATCTTGAGTTCAATCGCCATGACTCAATACTCCTCCACCAAGACATCGGTGTAGAGTTCAGCAGGCTCGGGCTCGGGCGAATTTTCAGCAAAATCAGCCGATTCGGCCACCTGAGCACGAATTTCCTTGTCGATGACTTTCAAATCAGCCTCGTCCTTGCCCGCCTCGACCAGAGTCTTTTTCAAACCCTCGATAGGATCATGCAATTCGCGCTGCTCCTGCACTTCCTCGCGGCTGCGATATTTGGCCGGATCGGACATGGAGTGGCCGCGATAGCGGTACGTGTTGCACTCCATCAGCACCGGGCCATTGCCGGCCCGCACATGGGCAAAGGCAACTTCGGCAGCCGCACGCACTTCGAGCACGTCCATGCCGTTCACTTCCATGCCGGGAATGCGGAAAGCGGTGCCGCGGCGGTAAAAGCGGGTTTCAGCCGAGGAGCGCTTGGTTGCAGTGCCCATCGCATATTGATTGTCCTCGACCACGAAAACGATGGGCAGCTTCCACAGGGCGGCCATGTTGAACGTTTCGTAAACTTGGCCCTGATTGGCCGCACCATCACCGAAATAGGCAAGACATATGCCGCCATCGCCGTTGTACTGGTGAGCGAGCGCGAGACCCCCACCCAGCGCCACCTGGGCACCGACAATGCCGTGTCCGCCGTAAAACTTGTGGCTTGTCGAGAACATATGCATCGACCCGCCCTTGCCCTTTGAAATGCCCGCTTCGCGGCCCGTCAGCTCGGCCATGATAACCTTGGGATCAATCCCGTAGGCCAGCATATGGCCGTGATCGCGGTAGCCGGTGATGACGCTGTCGCGTTCAGGATCGAGCGCCGATTGCAACCCAATCGCGACCGCTTCCTGCCCGATGTAAAGGTGACAAAAGCCGCCAATCAGCCCCAGTCCGTAAAGCTGCCCGGCCTTTTCCTCGAACCGGCGGATGAGCAGCATCTGGCGGTAGAATTCGAGCATTTCTGCCTCGCTCGCATTGTAACGCTTGTTGGCTTCGAAAGCGTCTTGCAACGAGTGCAGCAGGAAGTCGGTATCGTCGGATGCAGGGGTGGCAGCGGGGGCGCCCTTGGGTTTTTGGGCGCGTGGCTTGGAAGGCTGTTTGGCCAAGATCGATATCCCTCTCTTTGGCGCACTCATGGGGAGGAGGTTGCGCACCGTTCGCTATAGGCGTTTGCCCACGCAAAACGCAACGTCAAGCGATCAATGCAATGCTATTCGCGAGATTGAAATCGACCCGAATTGTCACTCATCATCAAGCGTGAGCACGACTTCATCCTCATGCATCACGCCGAGATTCTCGCGTACCAGCTCGCTTGCCAGATCGTCATCGGCAGCCTGCGGATCGAGCAGCATCACCCGGTTGCGCAAAGCATCACGCCGCGCGGTCAGCTCGGCAATCTCGGCTTTACGCAGCTCAAGCTCAGCGGCGTTTTCGCTCCATGCGAGCAAGCCAGTCGGCCCGGCAATCGCAAGGCCGGTCAGCACCAGCAACACAGCAAGTGCAGCAAATTGCCTCAATTGTTCGCGTTGCAGCCGGTGCATTGGCGTTACAGTCCCCGCGGCCCGATCAACTGGGCCCTTGACTACAGAATCACACTTGGCCGCGCGCTGCAAGCCCCGTGCGGCTTTCTGCGCAGATTTAACCTTCAATAGCTGCGTGGCAGGCCCAGCACGTGTTCGGCCAGATAGGAGAGAATGAGGTTCGTTGAAATCGGCGCCACTGTGTAAAGCCGCGCCTCGCGGAATTTGCGTTCGACATCATATTCCTCGGCAAAGCCGAACCCGCCGAAGGTCTGAACGCACATGTCAGCCGCAGCCCAGCTCGCCTCGGATGCGAGCAGCTTGGCCATATTGGCTTCCTCGCCCGGATTGCCGCCAGAATCGTAAACCTGCGCGGCGTGGTGCACCATCAGTTCGGCCGCGCGCATCTGGGCATAGGCGCGCGCGATCGGGAACTGCACACCCTGATTTTGCCCGATCGGACGGGCGAACACAGAGCGATCCTTGGCATAGGCGGTCGCCTTCTCGATGAACCACTTGGCATCGCCAATGCATTCGGCTGCGATCAGGATTCGTTCTGCGTTCATGCCCGAAAGGATATAGCGAAAGCCCTTGCCTTCCTCGCCCACAAGGCTGCTGGCAGGGATGCGCAGATCATCGAAGAACACCTCGCAGGATGAATGGTTCATCATCGTGCGGATGGGCTTGATCGTCATGCCGTGCTGAAGCGCTGCCTGCATATCAACAAGGAAGATCGAGAGGCCTTCGGTCTTGCTTGCCACCTCCTCGCGCGGCGTGGTGCGGGCAAGCAACAGCATGAGATCAGAGTGTTCTGCCCGGCTCGTCCAGATTTTCTGGCCGGAAATCACATATTCATCACCGTCGCGGACCGCCCGTGTCTTGAGGCTCAGGGTATCCGTCCCGCTGGTCGGCTCCGACACGCCAAAGGCCTGCAGGCGCAATTCACCGCTGGCGATGCGGGGCAGATATTCGGCCTTCTGCGCCTCGCTCCCGTAACGCAACAAGGTGTTCATGATATACATCTGCGCATGAGCAGATGATCCATTGCAGCCGCTCGCCTGAATTTCCTCCATGATCACGCAGGCCGCATCAAGGCTGAGCCCGCTGCCGCCGAATTCCGCCGGGATGAGCGCTGCCAGAAAGCCTGCTTGGGTGAGCGCATCGACGAATTCGCCGGGATATTCGCGCGCCGCGTCCTTGGCGCGCCAATAGTCGCCGGGAAAGCCCTCACACAGCCCGCGCACCGCGCGGCGGATTTCATCAAGGTCTTCGTTGGTGTCGCTGTGCATTGCTCTCTCGTCCCCATCACAAACATCGGCCGCGTTAGGATGCGAGCAAGGCGCTTGTCCACCCTCGCATTCGCAAGCGGCCTTGCAAAAAGCGCGCACTGACAAGCGGGCCGTGATCGGCTAGCGCGAGAGGCAACATGACCCCTTCCCTCGCCCCCGCCCGATATCTCTCCCGCGCGCAGGAATGGGCGCTGACGGTGTGCGTCGCGGTGGTGACGGCCAATGCCTATTACATCCACCCGATCATCGGCGAAGTGGCGCGCGATTTTGATGTCAGCGAAGCGCGGATCGGGATTGTCCCGGCGCTCAATCAACTGGCGCTTGCATTGGGCATCCTGCTGCTGCTGCCGCTGGGCGATCGCTATTCCAACCGCACTTTGTGCATCATTTTTGTGGCCTGCCAGACTGTGTTCATGCTGGCCATGGCGCTGGCCGAAGGGCTGGTGGCTTTCACGCTTGCTTCAACCTTGCTGGGGTTTGTTACGATTGCCCCCTATCTCATTCCGGCCTTTGCTTCCAAACGGGTCGCGCCCGAACGATTGGGGCAAGTCACGGCGCTGCTCACTGCGGGTGTCATTTTCGGCATTCTGGTGGCGCGAGTGGGTGCCGGCGTGATCGCTGAACACGCTGATTGGCGGCTGGTTTATTGGGGCGGCTTTGTGCTGATGGCGGGGGTAAGCCTGTTCCTGCCATTTGCGATGAAAAGCGAACTGGCCAGCGCCAAACCGCCACGAGAAAGCTATACCAACCTGATTGCTTCGGTGTTCAAGCTGGCGCGCGAACACCGCGAAATGCGCGCATCAGCCCTGATGCAGGGCCTCAACTTTGCCAGCTTCACCGCGACCTGGCTGGCGCTCGCCCTGCATCTTACCAGCGCGCGAATGGGCTATGGCACGGATGTCGTCGGCTATCTGGCGGCGATTGCCGCAGTGAGCATTGTTTCCACCCCGCGGTTGGGACGATGGGCGGACAAAGTGGGCCCGCGGCGCGCGCGGCTGATCGTAGCGATGGTGCAAGTGGCAGGGGTTAGCCTGTTTTACCCGCTTGGTTTCAATCTTTTCACGCTACTGGTGCCGCTGGTGCTGGTGAATATGGTCGGGCCAACCATTGATGTAACAGGGCGCATGATGTTCCTCTCGCTCGCCCCGGAAATCCGCACCCGGTTGACGACTTTCTATATCGTGGCGATGTTTCTGGGCGGCGCGGTCGGGAGCATGCTGGGCACCGCGATCTATGATGCCGCAGGTTGGGCAGGCACCTCGGCGCTGTTGTTAGGCTTTTCGCTTAGCATTCTGGTGCTCGCGTTACGTGCTGACAGACAAGGGACAACCAGCCAAGGCGCATGACGCGAAGCGATTGCACAGCGCAGCGTTCAGCGATAGAGCGTGGCCCGCGTCCCCGTAGCTCAGCAGGATAGAGCGTCGGATTCCTAATCCGAAGGCCACAGGTTCGAATCCTGTCGGGGACACGTTCTTTCGGCCCTACCGCTGCGCTGCTTGAGGGCGTTTTTGTTGCCCTAACGCGCTGCTGCTTGAGGGCGGGGTACAGGTGGCGCAGACGATGCGGAGAGGGCAAACCCTGCCCTATTCGGCGAATTCGGGTTCGGGCTCTGGTGGCGGAGCATTTTCTGCACGCCCCGATCGCACTTGCCGGACCCATTCAATCAGGCACAGCGCAACGGCAAAAAAACCGATCAGCGTGGTGAAGATAAAAACATCGTAATAGCCGCGCTGCTCGATCATCTGGCCAAGCGCTGGCCGTCCCAGTGTGCCCACCAGCATGGTTAGCGAGGACAAAAGCGCATATTGCACCGCGCTGTAACCCTTGGCGACAATGCTGGAGAGATAGGCGACAAAGGCTGCGCCTGCGACGCCGACCGCGATGTTCTCCATCCCGATTGTCAGCATGAGCTTAGAGAGCCGGGCATCGGCTCCGAACAATCCAGCCAGCCATGTGAAACCCGTCAGGTCACTGGCCAGCTGCATCCGCGCGCCGCCAATTGCAAGATCAGCATAGAGCAGGTTGGTCAGCGCCGCGATCACCGCGCCGAGCGTCAATGTCATCATCCTCCCGATCACTGTGAGCAGCGCACCTCCCAGCGCCAGGCCCACAAGCAACGCAGCCACACCAAAGAATTTCGACGCAATCGCCACCTCGTCCTTGGTGTATTGCAGTTCCCCGAGATAGAACGGATAGGCAAAACTGCCCCAGATGGCGTCTGTAATCCGGTAGCTCAGCACCAGCGCAATCACCAGCACCGCCGCCCATTTGAGCCGTCCGATTATTTCAGCCAGCGGCAAGATCAGCGCGCGATAGCCGTGATCGAGCGCCACATCGAGCCCACCGCGCGATGGCACCGGCGCTGTCAGCACATGGCGGCCTTCCTTGCGCATTTTCTCCAGCCAGCCTGCGATGAGCCCCGGAATCACGACAGTCGCGATCACCACCAGTGGCCCCATGGTGGCGACAAATTCGGTGGAGTCGGGCCGGTCTTCCGGGCTCGAAATGAGCGAGCGCACCATGAACACCAGCACCACCACCAGCGCCCAGCCCCATAGCAGCGCCACCGCCGAAAGTGCCCACCCGCGCACCCGCGGTACAATCTGGCCAGGTTGGCGCAAAGTGTCGAGATTGGCGCGCTCATCCGCCTTGGCTGCCGCGCTTCTTTCAGCATCAGGCGCAAACAATCCGACAAAGCCGACCGCCAGCAAAATCGCCCCCATGCTGAGATAAACTGTCGCCCACCCCATGCGTTCAGCCATGAACAGCGCCAGTGCACCGCCAACGAGCGCCGCGATGCGGTAGCCCATCTGATGAACGGTGGAGAGGATGTCGATGGTCGCCTTTTCATCAGCGACATCGACGCGCCAGGCATCAATCACCACGTCCTGCGTTGCGCTCGCAAAGGCGCCCACACCCGCGAGCAATGAGAACCAGCCGAGCATCGTGAGCGGATTCATCAACGAGAGCAGCACCAGAATGGCCCCCAGCAAGAGCTGCGCCGTGACAATCCACTGCTTGCGTTTGCCGAGCCGCCTCAAGAGCGGCAAATCGACCCGGTCAAGCGCGGGCGACCACAGGAATTTGAACGCATAGGCCAGCCCCACCAGCGAGAACACGCCCATCGTTTCAACATCAACCTTGGCATCGGTAAGCCAAGCGTAAAGCGTGCCCAAGAGCAGCGCATAGGGCAGTCCGCTTGCAAAACCAAAAATAAGGACAAAGCCCGTTTTGGGCTGACGCAAGGCGGTGAGCAAAGTCAGCCAACGCGACAGACGTGAAGGGACGACAGGGGCTGTGTCAGCCATGGATACTCCGAACAATGGGGCAAGATGCTTGGCGCGCAGCCCCGTTTCGTGCCACACTAGAGCGGGAATGAGGAAATAGGAACGCCGCAATGAGCGAGGCTGCCACACCATCAACAATCATGAAGCCCGAGCGCCGCCCGACACCGGGTCAATTGGCGCTGGCAGAAGCTCTGCGCGAAGGCGCGGCGCGACCCAACGCAGGGGTTCGCCGGGTTCCGGCGATGAACTACACCTGCCCTGATCACTTTGCGGCGGAAAAAGCCGCGCTGTTTGATCGCTTGCCGCAGGTGCTGGTCCCGTCGGCGCTGCTGCCTGAACCCGGCATGGCGGTCGCCCATGATGGAACGGGACGACCGTTGCTGATAACCCGCGATGGCGATGGCCGCGCGCGTGTGTTCCTCAACGTGTGCAAGCATCGCGGCACGCGGCTGGTGGAGGGCGAGGAGGTGCACTGCGCCAAGCGGCTGGTGTGCCCCTATCACGCCTGGACCTATCGGCTTGACGGCAGCCTGATGGCCCTGCCCCGCCCGGAAACCTTCCCCGGCCTCGACAAGGGTGATTATGGCCTTGCCGAATTGCCATCTTGCGAGGCAGGCGGATTGATCTGGTTTGCGCCGCAAGAAGGCGCCGACTTCCGCCATGCGATCACTGTGGGCGAGGACATGGCAGCCTTCGGTCTTGGCGAGGCACACCTGTTCCGTCGCAAGACCCACCGCGTGGCGGGCAATTGGAAGCTTATCATGGATGCGTTCCTCGAAAGCTATCATGTCACCCGGCTCCATGCGAACACCATCGGGCCGTTTTTCAAAGACGGGATCACCACCGGCGATTCCATTGGCCCCCATTCGCGCTCGGCTGTCGGACGGCTGGAGGAGATGGCAGGCGTTGATCTTTCTGACATGGCCGCGCTGCGCCGCGTCATCACCTTTGCCTATCAATTGCTGCCCGCCACCATCATCGTGCCGAGCCCCGATTACGTGAATGTCATGGTGCTGATGCCGCAGGCGCATAATCTTACGCTGGTCGAGGATTTCATGCTGATCCCCGAAGCGCCCGGTTCAGACAAGGCGCGCGATCATTGGGAGCGCAGCTGGGCGTTGCTGGATGGCGGGGTGTTTGCTTCTGAAGATTTCCGCGCGGCAGAGCTTGGCCACCAGGGGTTGGAGAGCGGCGCGCTCACCCACCTCACGCTCGGCACACTGGAAGGCGGCATTGCGCGTTTCGACGAGATCGTGGCCGAAGCCTTGCAGGCGGCGCGTTGAACGCCTAGGCGCGCGCCATGCCCGCCAAGCCTCCTTTCAAAACCCCTGCTGCCAAAGCCGCGCCGCGCTCGCAAGCCCGCTCACCCGATCGCCCAGAAGGTGATCGGATCGCCAAACTGCTCGCGCGCGCCGGGATCGCCAGCCGCCGCGAAATCGAACGCATGATTGCAGAAGGCCGCATTGCGCTCGATGGCAAGGTGCTGGAGACACCGGCAACCATTCTCACCGATCTCAAAGGTGTCACTGTCGACGGCAAGCCCGTCGCCGCGCCTGAACCGGCCCAGCTCTACGCCTTTCACAAGCCAACCGGCCTTATCACAGCCGAGCGCGATCCGGCAGGCCGCCCGACCATCTACACCGCGCTGCGCAATGCCCTGCCCAAAGGCACGCCGCGCCTGATGCCGATTGGCCGGCTGGATCTCAACACCGAGGGTCTGTTGCTGCTGACCAATGATGGCGAATTGAAGCGCCGCATGGAACTGCCCGCCAGTCAGGTTCCGCGCACCTACCGCGCGCGGGCATTTGGCGAAGTGACGCAAGGCCAGTTGGAAGATCTGATGGATGGGGTGGAGATCGACGGAGTGCGATATGGCCCGATTGATGCCAATCTCGAACGCTCATCAGGCCGCAATCTGTGGGTGGAGATGACCATCACCGAAGGCAAGAACCGCGAGGTGCGCCGGGTGCTGGAACATCTCGGATTGAAGGTCAACCGCCTGATCCGCACCGCCTATGGCCCGTTTGAGCTGGGCGATCTGCCGCGCGGGCAGGCGGTTGCCATTTCGAAGCAGGCGCTGACCCGCTTTCTCGGCCAGCTTGACCGGGGCCAGCTTCGCAGGGATGCGCGCTGATGCGGATCATCGCGGGCCAGTGGCGCGGGCGAAAGCTCGTCGCGCCCAAGGGCGAGGCCACCCGTCCCACGGCAGACCGCGCGCGCGAGACCCTGTTCAACATGCTGACCAGCCGCCTGGGCAGTTTCGAAGGCCTGCGCGTGGCAGATCTGTTTGCGGGCTCGGGCGCATTGGGGCTTGAGGCGCTGTCGCGTGGGGCCGCGCACTGCCTGTTTGTTGAACAGGATCGCGCCGCGCTCGACACCATCCGGGCCAATATCGCATCGCTCGATGCCCGCGCGCGCGCGCAAGTCGAAGCAGGATCGGTGATGGCCCTGCGCGCCAGCGCTGAGCCCTATGACCTGCTGCTGCTCGATCCGCCCTACAAGACAGGTGCAGGCGAAGTGGCGCTTGATCGCCTGCTTCGGCTCGGCTGGATTGGCCCGGAAAGCTGGATTGCGCTGGAAACGTCCGCGAGGGAGACCACCTGTGTCAAGGGCCTTGAAATCGAAAGCGAGCGCCCGGTCGGCAAGGGCAAGTTGACGCTGCTGCGTCTTGCCTGATCTCACCCACCGGGCGCGACTTCATGCTGTTAACGCCCGGCCCCAGCGGCCCCTTGCAAGCGGGCCTGTAACTGGCGCATCACGTCATCACGTTGGGCCGGATCCATCCGCGACAGCGTCACCTTGTCTTCATCCGACAGGGCCATGAAGACCTGCTGCTGATCGGGTGACAAGGAAGCGAAAAACGCCTTGGTGTCTTCAGGCCAAGCCATCATGGCCGATTGCTGTTCAGCCGACATGGCCGGAGGCGCGGCGGGGGCTTCATCCTGCATCGCGAGCGCCGGTGCAGCCGGAAGGGTAAGTGCTGCCACAGCGGCAAGAAAGGCGGTTTGAGAAAGCTTGCGCATTGGGAATCTCCTAAAATTTGAACCCAAGCGTGATTGTGCTGCTGGTGTCCGGCGCGACTTCCCCTGTCCGAACCACTGCAAGATGCACCCTCGCCCGCCCCCTGCCAAGGCCAGCGCCCTGATGCACACCCCACCTCGCGCACGGCTCATCTTGAGATGTGGCTGGAGCACGATCAGTCGAAAACGGCTTCTTGACGGCTTGCGGGAGGGGCAAACGTTCTCTACCTGTTCATGGCATCATCATGAGCAACCTTGCCCCCACCCCCACCGATACAGGCTCCATTCCGGCCTATGCCGCGCGCCTCAACACGCCCCAACGCGCCGCCGTTCTGGCAACCGAAGGCCCGGTTTTGATGCTGGCGGGCGCAGGCACGGGCAAGACCGCCGCTCTCACCGCGCGCATGGCGCATCTGGTGGCAACGCGGCGCGCTTTTCCATCGCAAATCCTCTGCGTCACCTTCACCAACAAGGCCGCGCGCGAAATGCGCGAACGGGTGGCGGGGCACTTGGGGCCGGATGCCGAAGGGATGCAGTGGCTCGGCACGTTCCATTCGATCTGCGCCAAGATGCTGCGCCGCCATGCCGAACTGGTCGGCCTGCAATCCAATTACACCATCATCGACACCGATGATCAGCTGCGGCTGTTGAAGGCGCTCATCACCGAGGCGGAGCTTGATGAAAAGCGCTGGCCCGCAAGGCAACTCGCCGGGCTGATCGATCGCTGGAAGAACCGCGGGCTGAACCCTGCCGATCTCGATGCGGCGGAGAATGAAGCCTATGCGGCCGGGCGCGGTGCGGCGCTTTATGGGGCCTATCAGGCACGGCTGAAGGCTTTGAATGCGTGCGATTTTGGCGATCTGATGCTGCACATGCTGAATATTCTCAGGCAGCATCCCGATATCCTCAGCCATTACCAGCGCCGCTTTCGCTACATCATGGTGGACGAATATCAGGACACCAACGCGGTGCAGTATCTCTGGCTGCGGCTGCTTGCCCAGACGCACAAGAATATCTGCGTGGTGGGCGATGATGATCAGTCGATCTATTCCTGGCGCGGCGCAGAAGTTGCCAATATCCTCAGGTTCGAAAAGGATTTTCCGGGCGCTGAGGTAATCCGGCTCGAACAGAATTATCGCTCCACCCCGCATATTCTGGGGGCAGCCGCTGGCCTCATCCGCGCCAATTCGCAGCGCCATGATAAGACCTTGTGGACCGAGGTGAACGGCGGCGACAAGGTGCGCGTCATCGGCGTGTGGGACGCCCCCGAAGAAGCGCGCCGCGTGGGTGAGGAAATTGAACGCCTCGAAGGCGAAGGCGCTCCGTTAAACCGCGTCGCCATCCTCGTGCGCGCGCAATACCAGACCCGCGAATTTGAAGACCGCTTCATCCAGATCGGCGTCAATTACCGCATCATCGGGGGCTTTCGCTTTTACGAGCGCGCTGAAATCCGCGATGCGATGGCTTACTTGCGCGTGATCGCGCAGCCTCAGGATGATCTGGCGTTTGAACGCATCTATAATCAGCCCAAGCGCGGGCTCGGTGCCAAGGCGCTCGAAAAAATGCACCAGCACGCCCGCCGGATGGGCCTGCCGCTGGCTGCCGCCGCGTTGCAACTGGCCGATAGTGACGAATTGCCCGCCCGCGCGGCCAACACCATTGGCGGATTGATGCGCCAATTCCTGCGCTGGCGCGAGGCGGCCGAAGAAATGACGCCCGCCGATCTCTTGCGGCTGGTGCTGGAGGAGGCAGGCTACAACGCTATGCTCGCGGCTGATCGCACCGCCGAGAGCGCGGGCCGCGCGGAAAACCTTTCCGAACTCGCCCGCGCGATGGAGGAATACGAAACGCTTGGCGACTTCCTCGAACACGTCAGCCTGGTGATGGATAATGACCGCGCGGATGATGAAGACACTGTCACCATCATGACGATCCACGCGGCCAAAGGCCTCGAATTCGATCATGTGTTCTGCGTCGGCTGGGAAGAAGGCGTCTTCCCCTCGCAACGGGCAATTGACGAAGGCGGGCTTGCCAGCCTCGAAGAAGAACGCCGCCTTGCCTATGTCGCGATCACACGGGCCAAGCGGCGCTGCATCATCACCCACGCCGCCAACCGCCGGATCTATGGCCAGTGGGTGAGCAGCATTCCCTCCCGCTTCATCGAGGAATTGCCTGAAGATCACATCGAGCAGGAGTCCACGCTTTCAGGCGGCGCTTCCCTGTGGCGGGCCAATTGGCGCGAGAGCGAAGATCCATTTGCCCATGTCGCGGCCACCCGCCCCGACATCGCGCAAACCCGTGGCCCCGGCTGGCAGCGCGCGCTGACTTCAGGCTATGAGAGCAAACCAGCACGCCTTAAGGAAAACACGCGTTCTGCGGCGAGTTTCGCAGCCCCTGCGCGCAGCGACATCGCGATTGGCGCAATGGTTGCCCATGACAAATTCGGCACGGGCTGCGTTATCGATCAGGAGGGCAACAAGCTCACCATTCAGTTCGAAAGCGCGGGCGAAAAGCGCGTGCTCGATAGCTTCGTGAAGGTGGTAGGCTAGGCCTCAGCCAAAGCCGACATCGAGGAACGCCGGACGCGGGCCATTCCATTCGCCAGCGGGGACGGGTTCATCATCCTCATGGTGACGACGGGCGCGGGGGCCGCGCTCCTTGCGGTCTTCGCGGACCTCGTCCTTGTCAGGCGCGCGGCGGGCCTTTTTGGGGCGCTCTTCGCGCGCTTCACGATCTTCGCGGGCACGGCGGGGTTTGCGCTCCTCACGCTCCTCGCGCGGTTCTTTTTCGGCTTGCGCCTTGGCCGCTTCGGCCCTGGCAATCACTTCGGACAGATCAACCCGCACATCGTCCTTGCCGAACACCTTGATGGCGCTGCCGGTCAACTTTTCGACATTGGCGATGGCTTCAGCGTCTTCTTCCGAGACGAAAGTGAATGCGCGTCCCTTTGCGCCCGCGCGGCCGGTGCGACCAATGCGGTGGACATAATCATCCGGATGCCACGGCGTGTCGAAATTGAAGACATGGCTCACGCCCTTGATGTCGAGCCCGCGGGCGGCAACATCGGAAGCCACCAGAATATTGACCTCGCCCTGCTTGAAGCGATCGAGTTCTTTCAGACGACTGGACTGATCCATGTCGCCGTGGATTTCGCTGGAACGGAAACCGTGGCGCTTGAGGCTCTGGTTCAACTCGCGCACGGTGGTTTTCTTGTTGGCAAAGATGATCGCGGTTTCCACCAGATCATTTTCGAGGAACCAGCGCAAGGTTTCGCGCTTCTGCTTCGACTTTACCGGCACCTTGAAGGCAGTGATGTCGGAATTGGTCGAAGCCGCCCGGCTCACCTCGATCCGCTTGGGATTGGTGAGAAACTTCTTGGCGAGTTTTTCGATCGGTGGTGGCATCGTAGCCGAAAACAGCATCGTCTGGCGGGTTTCGGGAAGCTTGGAACAGACAAACTCGATATCGGGGATGAACCCCATATCGAGCATCCGGTCGGCCTCATCGATCACCAGCAGTTCGCAGCCGTTGAGCAGAATCTTGCCGCGCTCGAACAAGTCCATCAACCGACCCGGCGTTGCAATCAGCACATCAACGCCTTCATCAAGCGCCTTCAATTGATCGCCCATCTGCACGCCGCCAATGAGCAGCGCCATCTTCAGATCGTGATTCTTGCCGTACTTCTCGAAGTTTTCGGCAACCTGTGCCGCCAACTCCCGGGTCGGCTCAAGAATCAGCGAGCGGGGCATCAATGCCCGGCGGCGGCCCGAGGCCATCACATCGATCATCGGCAAAACGAAACTGGCAGTCTTGCCCGTTCCCGTCTGGGCGATACCGATCAGGTCCTTCATCATCAGCACAGTCGGGATCGCTTGAGCCTGGATCGCAGTCGGCGTGGTGTAGCCCGCATCTTCTACGGCTTTAAGCAATTCGGGCGAAAGGCCGAGATCGGCGAAGGTCATGCTGATTGTAATGTCCGGATAAAAGGCAATCTTGGCTGCCCGTTTGATTGCGCGAGATCGGACATACCGAGCCTGCGCTGCCTGCGCCTTTGCTCAAATGGCACAAAAAGTCAAGAAATCTGCTGAAAAGCCCGTAAGCGGGCGCCTGACAGGGCAGAGCGCGTCAGTTCTGAATTTCCACCAACTGACGCAAGCGTTCAATCTCGCAGATGGCGCCGCTGCGCGATTGCAATTGATCGCGTTCAATGCACAGCCGTCCGTCCTTGTGACGCTCCACATAAAAGCCCGAATAAAAATCGCGCGCGCGGCACCCCTTTTCCAGACTCAGGGAAACCATCCGCTGATCGCGCAGGAACAGAACCAGCCGGTTGGCCCCTCCCGTCTGGACAGCGGCAATACTTTCAAGCGGCAGGCATTTGCCGATTTTGCGCTCTTCGTAGCGATTGACCAATTCGCGCTCGAAGGCTTGGGCTGCCAATTCTTGCCGCACCGCCATGGGCTGGGGCGAAATCCTTACCACCACACGCTGTTCGATGCGCACTTGGGACAGGATCTGCTGTTCCAGCAAGACGTGAAGCGGGCTGAAGCCAGCCCATTGTGACGCACGCGGGGCCGCACCGAGACCGGGTTCCTCGCCGCTATCGGGCGGTCCGGCATGGCCGAGGCTCGCGGCCAGCAGCAGCGCCAGCGCCAGTGGCGCTCCCAAAGCAGACAGGCGAGGCATGAAGGCCCAATTTCCTCCTGAAGTCCCGTATTATAACCGCCACGTCCGTCATGTCAGAGCGCGGTTCCCCAACCCCGGCTCTATCAGCCAAGGTTGAACCGTGCCTTAACTGGACAAGCGCAGCGCCAATGGACTGGCTCAATGAATGGGGTTTGTGCCATAAGTCTGAGCCATGACAAGCACCGCCCCTGCCCCCGATCACACCCTTGACACCAATGCCTTTCTCAGCGCGGCACAAAACCTGCTGGGAACGCGCGGGTTTACCGCTGACCCGGACCTGCTGCTGCCTTGGCTAACCGATTGGCGCGGGCGCTACACCGGGCGCGCCTTGGCCATGGCATCGCCGGAAACCACTGCGGAAGTGGCGGCCCTTGTGAAGCTGTGTGCAGAGCACGGCGTGCCGATTGTCCCGCAAGGTGGCAATAGCGGGATGGCAGGCGGCGCGACCCCGGACGCCAGCGGGGCAGCGATCATCCTGTCATTAAGACGCATGAGCCGGGTGCGCGAATTGCGCGCCGCAGATGGCCAGATCATCTGCGAGGCAGGCGTTATTCTTCAGCACCTGCATGATGTGGCCGAGGAACACGGCTTACGCTTTCCGCTCACTTTGGGCGGCAAGGGCTCGGCCACCATTGGCGGGCTCGTTTCCACCAATGCCGGCGGCACCCAGGTGCTGCAACACGGGACAATGCGCGCGCAGGTGCTGGGGCTGGAAGCGGTGCTGGCCAATGGGGATGTGTTTGACGGCCTGACAGTTCTTAAAAAAGACAACCGCGGGTTTGATCTCAAGCAGCTGTTGATCGGCTCTGAAGGAACGCTGGGGATTGTCACGGCGGCTTGCCTCAGGCTGTTGCCAGCATCGAGCGCGCGCGTGACGATCTGGGCGGGGCTTGCCTCGATAACCGCCGCGCGCACCCTGCTGCAACGCCTGCAAGGCGCAGCGGGCGATACGCTCGAAGGCTTTGAAGTCGTTCCTGCCCATTGCCTGGCCAGCGTGCTGGCGCATCAACCATCCGCGCGCGCGCCGCTTGATACGGCCCATCCGTGGAACGCGCTGATCGAATTTGTCGCCTCAGGTAAGGAACAGGCCGCCTTGCGCGACGAGATCGAAGCCGTGCTGGGACGCGCTTTGGAAGACGGGCTGCTTGATGATGCGGTGATTGCGGCAGGCGAGCGGCAGGCCGACGAATTCTGGGCCTTGCGCGATGGGATTTCAGCCGCCGAACGCGCGCTTGGCCCAGCAATGCAGCATGATATCTCGGTGCCGGTCGAAGCCATGCCCGAATTCATCGCAGCCGCCAGCCCGAAGATCGAAGCCGAATTTCCCGGCACGCGCGCGGTCGCCTTTGGGCACCTGGGTGATGGCAATGTGCATTTCCATGTGCTCGCGCCAGCAGGTGCTCAGCCGGGCGTATGGGAGGAGCGCGAGGGTAAGGCGGTCAGCGCGATGGTTTATGATCTGGTGCGCGCATGGGGCGGCTCGATCAGCGCTGAACATGGGATCGGGCAGATGAAGGTCGCTGAACTTGCGCGTCTTACTGATCCGGTGCGGCTCAGGATGATGCGCGGGGTTAAACAGGCGCTTGATCCGGCCGGTCTGCTTAATCCGGGCAAGCTTTTGCAGCCTTAGGCGCGTGCTGCTTGCACGGGCCCGCGCAAAAGCCTAAAGCGCCGCGCATCCGGCGGGCGGGCGGATCATCTGCTGGCCTTTCGATAAACCGATATTGCAACAGATCTATTCGGAGAGACCTTCATGGCCAGCGCGCCGCAGCCGACCCTGCCCCTGTTCTACAACGATCTTATTCCGCTCAACAGTCGCGATCACACCGGATGGAAAGTCGGGCCGCTTGAGAACGCCGCTTTCATGGCGAACACCCACGCGATCCCGCTGACGGTTGAGGAATTCATCGACGCACAGCGCAATTTCCCGATTGTTTTTACTGTCGGCGAAAACCCGGTTCCGATCGCGCTGATGGGCCTTAATGAAGGCGTCAACACTTTCATGGGCGATGACCACAAGCTTACCGAAAATGTCTATCTTCCCGCCTATGCGCGCCGCTACCCCTTCATGCTGGCTCGTCTGACGCCGGACAGCGATGATCTTTCGCTGTGCTTTGATCCCTCGGTCAAGAACATCGGCAAGGATGTGGAAGGCGAAGCTCTGTTCACCCCAGCGGGCGAGCCGACCGAAAACACCCAGCGCATTCTCGATTTCTGCCGTCAGTTTGAAGAAGCAGGCCATCGGACGCAGGCCTTCATGAAGCTGCTTGATGAGCTCGATATCATGATGGACGGCGAAGTGGCGATCACTCAGGCTGACAAGCCCGACACGCCCTTTGTCTATCGCGGTTTCCGCATGGTGGATGAAGCCAAACTGCGCGATCTGCCCGCTGACAAGCTCGACATGATCCACAAGAACGGCATGATCATGCTGATCCACGCCCACTTGTTCTCGCTCAATCTGATGCGCTCGATCTTTGAACGTCAGGCCCTGCAGGGCAAGGTGCCGACACCGGCTCCGGCCGCCTGATTGCGACCGGGTTGCGCCTGTGCTGCCGCTGCGCAGCGCAGGCGCATGGGTCTATTCCGCAGCTTCCAACAGCCCGCGCGCCTGGCCGAGAGCCGCCGTCTCACGGCCCAGTTCGTTCACCAGACAAGCCAGCACAGCGCTCAACACGGCAGCGCCTGCGCTGAGCGCGGCGAAATCGTCGTCAAGGTAGAGCGAACGGCACAACTCAACCTGAATAGCGTGAATTCCGCTGTCCGGTCGGCCGTGGCGGTCGAGCACATAGCCGCCCGAATAGGGCCGGTTCTGCGCCGCTCCCAAGCCCTCGCTCGCCAGAACGTCGAGCCCGCGCCGCATCAACGCATGATGGCACGACGCGCCAAAGCGATCCCCCAGAACCGCCACGGGGGCAGGCTCACCGCCGGCGCGCACCCCAAGCGGGGGCATCGAGTGCAGATCGATCAGCAAGGCCGCCCCCCATTGGTCGCGGATCCGGCGCAATTCCTGCCCGAGCGCTGCGTGATAGGGTTCATGGATGTCAGCAATGCGGCGTTCAAGCTCTGCGCGCGGCAAGCGAGAGCGCCAGATCTCGCCATGTCCCGGCAAGCGTCGTGGCACAAGCCCTAGGCCGCTGCGCGCGCGGTGATTGGCCTGCCCGCTGCTGTCTGACAGCGCTAGCGAGGGCCACGCGAGGCGCGCGCCTTCGATCATGTCCCAGTCAATGTCGCTTGGTGCCCGGTTCAGATCGAGCATCGCACGCGGTGCATGGGCCACAAGCAGGCCCGCGCCGGTCTGCTTGGCCGCAGCGATCCCGAGTGCATCAACATGGCGATCCTCCAGCCGCAGCTGGCACATCTCGGGCGCCCGCATCCGGGTAAGCAGTTCGTCGACATAAGCACGGCCGCCATGAGGAACCGCGATAAGCACCGGCAGAGGCCCTGCCTCAGGTGCGATCAAGGAGAACGCGGCTTGATCCCGATCCGCAGCAAGCCGGCCGCCATGCACCACACGGCAGGCCGGCTGAAGGTCGGTAAGTTGGGCAAGTTCGGGGTATTGCGCCATTGCATACGGGTGCTGCCCTGATTGGCGCGCCTTGTCAAAGGCTGCCGGTCGCAAAATCAGCAGCGCAAGCAATCCTGATAAGATTTCTTAAACTCCGCGTGCTAATCCCGAGCGCATGAACGATATTGCTGCCCCACGCATCCTGCTGGCTGAGGATGAAGAAGCCATGCGCACCTATCTGGCGCGCGCTTTGACCAACGCTGGCTATCAGGTAAGCGCAGTCGATTGCGGCACGGCTGCCCTGCCGCTGCTGAAAACCGGCGACTATGATCTGCTCGTCTCGGACATTGTCATGCCCGAAATGGACGGGATCGAACTGGCGCAGCATTGCGCCGAAGTTAGCCCACGCACCAAGGTGATGTTCATCACCGGCTTTGCGGCGGTGTCCTTGCGGGCGAGCCGAGAACAGCCAGCGGCCAAGGTTTTGTCCAAACCCTTTCACCTGCGCGATCTGGTGCTGGAGGTCGAACGCCTGTTCGACGAGATGCGCGAAGCGCGGGTTTGAGGCCATTCACTGCGGCGCGCGCGAATCGCTTGCGCCTTAGGTAACCTTGGGTTATGGGCGCGCTCCGCCTGTCCCTCATGGTCAGGCTGCCTTCGATAAAGTGGGCGTATAGCTCAGTGGTAGAGCACTGTGTTGACATCGCAGGGGTCGGAAGTTCAATCCTTCCTACGCCCACCATCGAAGACCCCGCAACTCTCTGAGTTTGCGGGGTTTTTCTTTGCCTCCATCCGATAAGGTAGCGGGCGCCGCAATCGACATTTACGCCGAAAACTTGGGCAAATTTGGGCACGCTTGGGCAAATTCTGGGCACGGCCGATACAGCAGCAGGCGGGCAAGGCCTAAGCCCAGGCACATCTTGAAACCCATTGAAATTACGACTATATTCTATGTTAGCAGACAGCGAATTATGTTCGCAGCCTGCTCGCGTGGCGGAAAAAGAGAGACTGTGCATCAGCAGGTCTCCGGCCGACGTTGGGTTCGAGGCCGGGGACCTGTTGATGCCGATCTTCGGAATTTCCGTATGTCGATTAAAGACCCTGCTGGCGCGATTGCCGATCATCGCACCGCAGCAAAGGGCACAGGCACCCCGACTAGTCCTGGCCCGGTCACACTTCAGGCCCCCTACCCTGAAGATGCGACTTCCAGATCGGCAGGGGCCTTATTGCCTGCCCAGCAGCAGGAACTGGCTTTCCGTGAGCTTGAAGAAGCGCGCGCGCCACCGTCAGCGTCAGAAAACCGGCAATTTGCCGGGACCCTTCTCGCGCCCGAAGAAATCGCTCGAAGGATTGGAGTAAAAAGCGCCAATCCTTCGAAATGGATGCGGCGTGTCTTCAAGAAACATGGTGTTCCCTTCCACAACGTGTGCGGCAAGCTGCGCGCGACGGAGGAGCAATACCGCTTGCTCATGGAAAAATGTCAATGCTCTCCCTGCGCACCCGTGGAAAATCCAAAATCTACTACATCAGAGGCCATGTCTCACTCGGCGGCAAAACAATTGAGGTCAAAGAAGTCAGCACAGGAACGAGTGACCGAGATGCTGCGGCGCAGGTAAAGGCCGAGCTCGAGACTAGGCTACGCAACAAACTCCTGTTCGGGCCTGCAGCAGACATTGCGGCCCATACCATTGCCGATGCCTTCGAGAGCTATATCACCAAGCCAAAGCCGCCCTGCGCTGCCGACCTCATACGGATCGGGAGATTGAATAAGGCGATCGGAAACATGGCCTTGGGCGACTATCGCGAGGCTTGGCGGGACTTCCGACAAGAACATCTGGCATCCCATGCCCCTGGAGGCCAAGATCGTTACCGTTCGGTTTTACAAGCGGCCATTAATGAGCATCGGGAGCAGCACGGACTTGAGCGGGTTAAGCTCAAAGCGATCCCATTCTTCAACGAGCGGGTGCGCTGGCTGACCACCGAGGATCGGGACCTGCTGATTTCATCTTATGCCCCGCACGTGCAACCAATAATCACGATGCTGGCATTTCATGGTCCGCGAGTGCAAGATGCGCTGCAAATGCCTTGGGGTTCAAGAGGCGTTGATATGGCTCGTGAAGCCATCATGATAAATCACGAAAAAACCGAAAAAATCCAATGGGTGCCGATGCACCCCAGGGTAAAAGAAGTGCTTCTCCCAATCTGGGAAAAACGTGGCCGACCAACTTCAGGCCATGTGTTTCTCAACATGCATGGACAGCCCTATCAGGACACACGACGCACCAAGACACCCGGCGGAAACCCTCTCAAGACCGCTCACGCAACAGCTTTGAAGCGTAGCGGAATTGAAGACTTTACCGTTCATGATTGGCGACACCATTGGGCATCCCAATGCGTGATGGCAGGCATTGATCTCATAACAATCATGCATATGGGCGGATGGAAATCGCTTCGAATGGTGCAACGCTACAGCAGCGTGAGCGTCGAGCATATGCGCGATGCGATCAATCGCCTAAAATAATTACTAGGTTCGAGCAGTTTCGATGAGCTAGCACTACTTTGGCAGAAGTGCATTTTCTGGATTCCCATGAGTCGCTTATCATGATTCAACATCGTCAGCATGTGGAGGCTGGCGATGGCGGATGGTTGGCGGGATGATTTGACGGAGTGGCTT
>Ga0213835_100080_pt1 | contig 133690 bp, 125 predicted proteins | sample SWPATP01_FD_160576 | JGI IMG/M metagenome (GOLD analysis project Ga0213835, IMG submission 160576) | Coastal seawater microbial communities from Marineland, Florida, United States - SWPA TP0 #1 | ecosystem: Environmental > Aquatic > Marine > Coastal | place: USA: Florida | collected 2016-08-05 | reverse complement strand
CCATCAGGAGGCTTGCATGCAACCTTATTACTGGGCATCCCACCACGGCAATTTCGGCGACGACCTCAATCTGTGGCTCTGGGATTATCTTCTTCCGGGCTTTCGCGACGTCCACGCCGATACGATGCTGGTCGGCGTCGGTACCGTTCTCAACCCCGTCCTGCTTCCGCCCGGGCAGAAGAAACTGGTGATCGGCAGCGGCTATGGCTATGGCGAGGCACCCGATATCAATGATCCCGAATGGGACGTGCGCTGCGTGCGCGGACCATTGACGGCGGCGAAGCTCGGTCTTCCCCTCGACAGAGGGATCACTGACCCCGCGGCCCTCATCCCCGATATGCCGGAATTCCAGAACCTGCCGAAGATCCACAAGAAGACCTTCGTTCCCCATTGGGAATCGGCGGAATTCGGCATGTGGCAATCGGTCTGCGAGCCCGCCGGACTGACCTGGCTCGACCCGCGCGGCGAGGCGAAATCGGTCATCCGGGCGATTGCCCAGTCCGAGATGATCGTTGCCGAATCCATGCATGGCGCGATCCTGGCCGATGCATTCCGGGTGCCGTGGATTGCGGTGAGCACATCCAGATCCATCAACAATTTCAAGTGGAACGACTGGGCACAGTCCGTCGGTGCGACCTATAATCCGCATTTTGTGCCGGTTTCGACGCGCGCCGAGGCGGTGGCCAAGAAAACCAAGTTCTGGGGAATGAGCTTCGACGGCGGCGGCGGCCAGCAGCAGCCGGCCCATCACGAACCTGCAAGCGCAGATGCATCGGTGATGACGCGGACCGCTGCCCCTGCGGCTCCTGCTCAGTCAGGCCTTCGCGGCATGGCGAAGCAGGTCCTTGCGGCACCGTCGATCCTGGCGCTCTGGCAGGCCAGCCGGACGGAGCCACAGCTCAGCCCGGATGCGATGCTCCAAGACAAGAAGCAGCGTTTTCGCGCTGTTCTGGACGAGATCCGCCGCGACTACTTCTGAACGGCGGCAGGGTCCGCTGCTGCCGGAACCCCGGCAAGCAGATAGCGCATGGCATGCGGCGTGGCGACCGGAACCGGTCCGCCACGTCTTGCCTCCATCTTGTCCAGCAGGATCGCCTGCGCGACATAGGGCAGGAACTGCGGCCGGCCGAACATGTAGCTAGCGGCCGCGACAATCCCCGAATTCGACTTGGTATCGAGGAAGGCGCGATGCTCGTAGCGTTCCCGGATGTGGTCGCGGTGACGGGTAATTACCGCCCTTGCCTGCGTCGGCAGAAGCGGATCCGACAGGATCGCCTCATCCGCTTCGTATAGCGTTTTCAGATCATGGGTGCGGTGGCGGCTGCTGAGCGAATCGGCCCGAACGACGGCGCCGTAGCCGCAATGCTCGATCACCTTGTAGCGCGCACCCTTGGCCAGAGCCCGCAGATAGAGATCGTAATCCTCGCCAAGCCTCAGGCCCTCGTCGTACCGAAGACGATGGGCATCGAGGAACGAGCGACGAATGATCGGCTTCAGAAACCCTGTCTCGCCGCGCGGCTTTCCGCGCTCGGAAATATTGCCCTCGACGAATTCGATGAGCGAGATCGTCCGCGCCCTCGATTCGAACTTTTGGGGCGGCACTGCGGCGGCAGGATCGGAGATGAAGGCGATGTTGTCGGCCAGCATGTCCCAGTCGCCGAGCGCCAGCATTGGCTCGAACCGTCCGGGAAAGAAGAAATCGTCCGCATCGAGAATGGCGATCAGCGGTGCACTGGAGGCGGCGATCGCCCGGTTTCTCGCAGCAGACGGGCCCTGGTTCTTCTCCAGCGAGATGATCTGGAGCCGCCCGCTGCCATCATCCACACTGCGGGCAGCGCCGGCCGTGTCGTCGCTCGAGCCGTCATCGACCACGACGACTTCGCTGACAAGCGCTTCATGCAAGGCGGACCGGACGGCGGTGGCGATCGTGTCTGCTGCGTTCTTGGCTGCGATGACGACGCAAATCGTCTGAACATCGGGGTGGGCCGTTGCGCTCTCCATGAGACTGTCTCCATCGTTCGTCGTGCGAGCACCTGAACGCAGGAAGATGGCCTCCATATGGAAGCACTGCAACAAAAACCGAAATGGGACTGAGAGCGCCGGCTAGATATCCCGGGCAGGCAGGTGTGACGTCACGTCGGACGGAAGGTTGGAAACCTCTCTGGAGCGCGCAGCGACGGCGGTATCTGTCCGACCCCTGCTACCCGCGAGCTTCTCGCGGTGAACGAGGTAAACGATGCCAACGAAATAACCCACCTGGATAATAACCGCGCAGAGGAGCGTGTGTATAAATGCTGTGTAGACGGACCCGCTGATGAAAAAGGACGCGAGCGCAAAAACGACCAGGACGCAAAGGATACTTATAAATACGCGCGGCGCATACATGATCGCCCTCCCGAGCAGCTTATAGTTCTTGGCTTCTAGACGCAGGCTCCTCCCTGCACCGTCACGATAGGACCGGCAGTAGTCGGATGCAAGCAATACAGCATCTGCTATGCCGAGTATTAATGAAACTTTCGTAAGGTTTGCCGGTTCCCTGCCCCTCCTTGGCAGTTCCTTGCGATTAGCGTGAATGGTTTCTTACCTTGGTACCACAGCCCCCAATCGCATTTCCGCCACAATTTGGACGTGAAGCTCGCCGTCTGGAACATTCCGCTGCTGGATGTCGCAGAGTCGGGGTCACCGGCGTTCAACTTTTGTTACAAAGGTGACGACACCCGACGAAGCCATATTGCGCTGCATCATTGTATTGCGGTGCGAAATGCGTAGGCCTTTGGTCTTATACGCAAGCTACTTCCTGGCCCTGCTCAAAGAAGCAATCACAGGTTTAGCTCTGGACTGGCCCTGCGCAGAAGCCCCCCAATACGCTAATGGCACGGGTATTATTCCAACTCCGGGTATAGTTGCCAGAAAAGAACAGTAGACCTGGGGTCGCTATTCAATCGATTGTAAAAAAATCGGAGTGCTGATCGGATTTTGGCGCGCATCGACCCGCATCGGGACAGCGCTGTCGGAAAAAATTGGCTGGCATCAAATTCCGAACACAGACTTATTATCAAATTGTCGACGAAAAGACCCGCCGAAAGGCATCACCGACTATCGCAAAACCTAAATGGAGTTACCCTCTATGAAGTCAGCGACACGTTCGGCTAGTTCGCCGTTTGTAGACTCCGACCAGGCCTTCGGTACCCTCCCGATCGGTGGCCTCGCTAAACGCAGCTTCGATATGACCGCAGCTGCATGCGCGCTGATCCTGTTCAGCCCGCTATTTCTGATGATCATGGCCCTGGTGAAACTCACCGATAAGGGCCCGGCCTTTTATGGCCATAGCCGTATTGGCCATAACGGACGCATTTTCAAATGCCTCAAGTTCCGGACCATGGCGACCGACGGCGACGAATTGCTGCGCAACTATCTGCGTGACAATCCGCATGCCGCGGAAGAATGGCGTCTGACGCGCAAGCTGAAAGACGACCCACGCGTGACGTCTGTAGGCAAAGTCCTGCGCAAGCTCTCTCTCGACGAGCTGCCGCAGTTGCTCAACATCGTGCGTGGCGAAATGAGCGTGGTGGGACCGCGTCCGGTCGTGGACGAGGAACTGAAAGTCTATGACGCGTTTGCCGTCTATTACCTTCGCACCCGTCCTGGCCTCACAGGCCTGTGGCAGATCAGCGGTCGCAACGATGTGTCCTACGAGACGCGCATCGCTTTCGACACGCAATACGTCCAGAACTGGTCGCTGGTTCGCGACATCGCCATCATTGCAAAGACCATCCCTGCGGTCTGCTTTGCCCGCGGCAGCTATTGATCTGAGTTTCTTTTGATAGCCTGAGAAATCCTGGTCGGTCACCGGCCGCAAGAAAAACCAAGAACAAGTCACCAGACGAACTCAACAGTCGAAACAAGCGCGAGCCGACCTCCCACGGATTTGCGTTTGAATGCGATTGAAGGACCCGTAGATGTTGAAGAACGATCATTCGAAAAGCGGTTCGCCGGCGCTCCTTTTTGCAGCCGGCGCCCTGCTGCTGAGTTCAGTCGCGCCAGTCCTGGCGCAGGACAAAGCCCCGAAGACCACACAACAGACCTCCACTGAGGCCGAAACCGCAACACCTGGCAAGGCTGCGGCACCCAAGCCCCCTGCAGCGGTTGCCGCAAGCGGTCCTGCCAGCGGCGGCTATAAGCTCGGCGTCATGGACAAGCTGCGCATCCGCGTGGCCGAATGGCAGCCGGCCGATGGCACGGTGCGCGACTGGGACGTGGTCGGCGGCGAATACACGGTCGGCCCGTCCGGCGCGCTGTCGCTTCCGTTTATCGGCGATCTCGACGCAGCCGGAAAGACGACCGCCGAAGTTGCCGGTCTGATCGGCCAGCAGCTGCGCGACAAGTTCGCGCTTCGAAACCTGCCCTCTGCCTCGGTTGAAATCAGCCAGTACCGGCCGGTCTATCTCGCAGGCGACGTCACGACCCCGGGAGAGTTTCCCTATTCCCCGAACCTGACGGTGCTGAAGGCGGTAAGCCTTGCCGGCGGCTTGCGCCGTTCCGACGCGGGTCAGCGCTTTGCCAAGGACTTCATCAACGCGCAGGGCGACGTTGCCGTCTACGACAACCAGCGCGGCCGCCTGATTGCCCGCCGGGCACGGCTTGTGGCCGAGGTTTCCGGATCGCGCGATCTGCCGATCCCGGCGGAGCTGAAAGACGTGCCCAATGCCGCGCAGCTGATTGCCAGCGAGACATCGCTGATGAAATCGCGCCGCGACCGCTATGAGCTGCAGCTGCAGGCCCTCAACGAGCTGCGCAGCCTTCTCGAAAGCGAAGTGAAGTCGCTCGCGCAAAAGACAGAGACGCAACAGCGCCAGCTCGATCTCGTGTCGGAAAACCGGGACAAGATGTCCCGGCTCACAGAACAGGGTCTGGCTACCAGCAGCCGCCTTCTGACCATCGAGGAGCGCACGGCCAGCATCCAGTCGACCCTGCTCGACATCGACACGTCGACCTTGAAGGCAAAGCAGGATATCAGCCAGGCGAACCAGGACGAGATCAACCTGCGCAACGACTGGGAAGCAGACCGGGCAAAGGAGCTTCAGGATACCGAAGCGGAACTTGAAAAGCTCGGCCTGCAGCTGACCACCAGCCGCCAACTGATCTCGGAGGCAGTTGCACAGTCTGCCGAGGCGCTGCGCTTCGACCCGAGCAAGACAGCCGCGACGATCAAATACACTGTCGTGCGCGACGAAGGCGACGGCCCCAAGGAAGTGGCCGTCGACGAGAATGCCCGTCTGATGCCGGGCGACGTGGTGAAGGTGACCTCCGAACTGCTGATGCAATAGGGGTAACCGGATGAAGATTGCCAAGTCGTCCCTGATCGACCCGGAGAAGAATGAGATCTACGGGATTGCCGCCGTCGCGCTGTCCTTTTTCGTCTTCGCCTATTCGAGCAGGTTCGGGCAGATCTCGATCCTTGCCTATTACGGCGTATGGTTCCTTCCGGTCGTGACCGACTACCGACGGGTGCTGGGCCGCTATTCCCGGTTTCTCTGGATCTTCTCGTTCGGCATCTTCTGCTTCATCTCCGCTTTCTGGTCGCCAGCCTTTGGCGTGTCGCTGCGCACGGCCATCCAGTATCTGACGCATATCGTCTGCGCATTGATTGCCATGCGGATGCTCAGCACCAAGACGCTGCTGCGCGGCGGCCTGATCGGAACCGGGATCGTGCTCGTCTATTCGATCCTGTTCGGCACCTATCTGATGGACGCGATGGACAATACGTTCAGCTTCGTCGGCGCATTTTCCTCCAAGAACCAGCTGGGTTTCTTCGCGTCGCTCGGCGTGATCTTCTCCTATGCGGCGGTGATGCTGTTTCGCATGCGCGGCATCTGGATGATCGGTGCCGGCGGCGGCGCGCTTCTGTCGGCCTATTGCCTCCTCGCCTCGCAGTCTGCGACCTCTGTCATCACCACGGCCGGTGTCGTGGCGCTCTGCATCGGCCTGCAGGGGTTCATGTTCTTTTCGCCGAAGCACCGACGCGGCTTCTTTGCGATTGCGCTCGTGTTCGGGCTTGCCGGCATCGTCGGTGCGCTGCAGTTTGGCGCGATGGATGCGATCCTCGGCGTGTTCGGCAAGGACTCGACCCTGACGGGCCGCACCTATCTGTGGCAGCAGGGCATTGCCGCCGCTGCACAGTCTCCCATCATCGGCATGGGCTACCAGGGATACTGGGTTCCAGGCGCCTCCGAGGCCGAACGCCTCTGGCAGGAATTCTTCATCACCGGCCGCAGCGGTTTCCATTTCCACAACACCTATATCGAAAGCATGGTGGAGACTGGCATCATCGGCACGGGCCTGCTTGTCTTCATCCTGATCGCCTGCCTCACCGGCCATCTGAAACGGCTGCTGACCATCTCGCGCACGCCGGAATCGCTGCTGTTTGTCGGCCTGTCGACCCTGCTTGTGATTCGGTCCTTTGTGGAGATCGACATCCTCAACCCATACCAGGTCGGGTCTTTTCTGTTCTACTTCATGGCCGGTCGTCTGACGCTGGCGGTGAGGCCGGTCAAGGCAAAGGCGGACCGCCCTCAATACGGTTTCATGCCGAATTCACCCACGGGGCCCGAGCGCGGGCAAAATGGCGAACCGGGCATTCCGGCAGGCTGACACGCCCGAACGGGCGTCGAAGGACGTGAAGACAATGCCTACTCTCTATTCGATCCAGTATCTGAGAGCCTTTGCGGCGCTGGCCGTGGTGCTGTTTCATGCCGGCGAGAAAAGCGGCCTGCACTTCACCATCGGTGCGGCGGGTGTCGACGTGTTCTTCGTCGTCAGCGGCTTTATCATGATGGCGATCAGCGACGCCCGCTCGGCAAGTCCCGGCAAGTTCTTCAAAAACCGGCTGCTGCGCATCGTGCCGATCTACTGGGCGGCGACGCTTCTGATGATCGCCGGCGCCCTCGCCGGTGCGTTTCCAAACCTCGTGCTGAGCCTGCCGCATGTGCTGGGCTCGCTGCTGTTCCTGCCCGTTGCCTCGCCCAGCACCGGCGCACTGTGGCCTGTCCTCGTGCAGGGCTGGACGCTGAACTACGAGATCTTCTTCTACGCCGTGTTTGCGCTCACCCTGTTTGCGCGCCCATCGGCCCGGCTTCCGTTGCTGGCGCTGGTGTTCGGAACGCTTGTCGCAATCGGCCTCGTCATGCCGCCCGAAAATCCGTCGGTTGGCTTCTACACGGCCCCGGTCATTCTGGAATTCGTGGCCGGTGCAGCGCTTGCGAAACTCTGGCAGCGCGGCGAGGTCCCGCCGGCCCCGATCGGGCTGGCGCTGATCTGCCTTTCGATCGCCGGGTTCGCGGCGATCCAGATTTTCAAGCTTGAATTCGATGCGTGGTCCTGTGGACCGCTTGCGATCATGCTGGTGACCGGCGCGCTCAGCCTTGAAAAGAGCCGCTCCGTTCCGAAGATCCCTGCCCTCGCCTATCTCGGCGATGCGTCATACTCAATCTACATCTGGCATACGTTTGCGGTCTCGGTCGCCGTCAAGATCCTGTCGTCTGCATCCCTGCCGCCTGTCGCGGCAACCACGATCGCCGTGGTCGCCGGCACGCTGGTCGGCGTCCTCGCCTATGAAGCGCTGGAGCGGCCGATGCAGGCCCTGGTGAGGGGAAAGCGGACGGGCCTGTGGCGCATTCCGGCGAAGCAGACAGAAAGACAGCCGGTCCCTTGACCGGCCATCCGTTCTTCGTGGTGTGCCGCTAACTCAGGCGTATTGCGGCGGATCGTCGTTTTCATCCGGGTTCGGCACCGGATCTTCATCCGGCAACCTGTCGGGCTCCGGCTCACCGATCGGAGGGACCGGCGGAGCGGGTGTTGGCGGGATTGGGCCGGGTACGGGTTCAAATGGATCCTGGGCCATGGGCACTCCTCTCTCTGTTGACTAAAGGGAACATCGCAGCCTCAGGCGGCCATGCGTTCCTCGACCGAACGCCAGTTCACGAGCTTGTCGAGGACGGCGCGGATATGCTCCGGCTTTCGGTTCTCGTAATCGACGTAATAGGCATGTTCCCATATATCGATGCCGAGATAGGCGGGACGCCCGACAGCAATCGGGTTCTTGCCGTCCTCATAGCCGATCAGTGCCAGCTTGCCAGCGTCATCACGAGTGAGCCACACCCAGCCTGTGCCGAAGACCGTATCCGAGATATCGACGGCGCGCTTGATGAAGCCATCATAGTCGCCGAACGTCTCGTTGATCGTCGTCGCAACCTCGCCCTGCGGCCGGTTCGGGCCACCGGGTACGAACTGATCCCAGTAGGCCACATGGTTCCAGGCCTGGGCGGCATTGTTGAAGATCTTCTTGTCCGCATCGGCATCGGACTTGGCTGATTCCACGACGATCGCCTCAAGATCCATGTCGGCATACTTGGTGCCGGTCGACAGCGTGTTCAGCTTGTCGAAATAGGCCTTGTGATGCTTGCCGTAATGCAGGCCCACGGTCTTTGCGGAAATGACGGGTGCCAGATCGCCCTCGCCGAATGGCAGCTTCGGCTGTGCAAACGGCGCGGCGGCCCGTGCAATATTGGGAATTGGAAACACCGCAGCGGCCGCTGTGAAAGCGGTTGCGGTGAGAACGGTTCGACGGTTGAGTTCCATGAATTGAGCTCCTTCCCTGTTGTCTCTGGAAGGAACAACCCCCGAGACGCGGATCGGTTTCCCGATCCCGCCTGACAATTGCGTGTTGCGGAGCACGGACGTCATGCGTCCGGCACGTTGTCCTTGAGCTCTTTGATCCAGATCCGGCCGTTGCCATCCGACGGCGCCCGCCAGTCGCCGCGCGGCGAAAGCGAACCGCCCGACGTCACCTTCGGCCCGTTCGGCGACGCGGAGCGCTTGAACTGGCTGATCGTGAAGAACCGGAACAGGAACGTCTCCATCCAGCGCTTGATGACGGGCAGATCGAACTGCCGCTTCTTCTCCTCCGGGAAATGCGACGGCCAGGCGCCAGCGCCGGCATCCTTCCAGGCCTGCAGCGCCATATAGGCGATCTTCGACGGCTTCAGGCCGAAACGGGTGAGATAGTAGAGCGTGAAATCATGCAGATCGTAGGGGCCGATCTTGTCTTCCGTGCTCTGCATGGCGCCATCGGCGCCCGCCGGCACCAGTTCCGGCGAGATCAGCGTGTTGAGGATGCGCTGCAGCGTTGCATTGGTTTGGTCATCGAAGCTCTCGGCCTCGATGACCCAGCGGATGAGGTGCTGGATGAGCGTCTTCGGTACCGAAGCGTTGACGTTGTAATGGCTCATCTGGTCGCCGACACCGTAGGTCGACCAGCCAAGTGCGATCTCCGAGAGGTCGCCGGTGCCGAGCACAAGCGCGTTGCGCTGGTTGGCGGCGCGGAACAGGAAATCGGTTCGCAGACCCGCCTGCACATTTTCAAACGTCACGTCATAGACCGGCTCGCCACCGCTGAACGGGTGTTTGAGATCGTGCAGAAGCTGGGTGGCGAGCGGCTTGATGTCGACCTCTTCGGCCGTAATGCCCATGCCGCGCATCAGCGCCCAGGCATTCGACTTCGTGTCGTCGCCGGTGGCAAAGCCCGGCATGGTAAAGCCGAGGATATCGGTGCGCGGCCAGCCGAGCTGGTCATAGGCCTTGGCAGCGACCAGCAGCGCATGGGTCGAATCGAGGCCGCCCGAAATGCCGATGCAGAGCCGCTTGATGCCGGTCGATTTCAACCGCTTCATCAGGCCCTGGACCTGGATGTTGAAGGTTTCGTAGCAATCCTGGTCGAGCCGCTTCGGATCTGATGGCACGAACGGATAGCGCTGGATGGCCCGCTCCAGAACAAGCGTTTCTTGCGGCCGCTCGAAGTCGAACAGGACGCGCCGGAACGTCTTGCCTGCCGTCAGATGCAGCGTTGCGGCATCGTTGAACGTGCCGGTGCGCATTCTCTCGAGACGCAGCCGCTCGACATCGATATCGGCGACGCACATCTGCGGGCCGGCCGGAAACCGCTCGGTCTCGCCCAACAGATCGCCCAGTTCGTAGATGCAGGCCTGGCCGTCCCAGGCGAGATCGGTGGTGGATTCGCCGGGGCCTGCGGCCGAATAGAGATAGGCGGCAAAGTTGCGCGCCGACTGGGTGGCGCAAAGCAGCTTGCGCATCTCCGCCTTGCCGACGGTGATGTTGCTGGCCGACAGGTTGGTGAGGATCAGAGCACCGGCCATGGCGCCGAAATCGCTCGGCGGCGCTGGCAGCCAGACGTCTTCGCAGATCTCCACGTGGAAGATGAAATCGCGGATATTTTCAGCGGCAAACTGCAGATCGATGCCGAAGGGCACCGATTGTCCGGCAACCGAAATCATCATGTCGCGCACGCTGCGGCCGGATGCGAACCAGCGCTTCTCGTAGAATTCGCGGTAATTCGGGATATGGGTCTTCGGCACCACACCGAGAATGCGGCCTGCATGGATGACGACGGCGCAGTTGAACAGACGTCCTTCGTGACGCAGCGGTGCGCCGACAAGAAGCACGGGAAGCAGCGCCTTGCTTTCCTCGACGATCGTTGCGAGCGCGCTTTCGACCGCATCGAGTAGAACGTCCTGGCCGAGCAGATCGTCGATCGAATAGCCGGAAATGCCAAGTTCCGGAAACACCATCAGCGCAACGCTGCGCGCGTGACCTTCACGGGCCAGATCCAGCGTCGCACGCGCGTTGAAGTCCGGGTCGCCGAGTTCGCAGACGGGCGTGCAGGCGGCGCCGCGAATGAAGCCGTGGCTATAGGGCGAATGGAAATTCATCTGGCACTCCGAAGGCATGGTCATTGGCCGCGATCGTGACGTCTCGCATTTGCGACTGCCCGAGACGCCTACCTAAATCATTGGCCTGTATAGCACCTCTGTAAACACGCGCCAGCATAGCGACATCAGAATCGGGTGACGTTGGAAATGGCGACGGCGATTGGCAAAATCGAATTTCCGTGACAGCTTGTCCGAACGTGTGACCGCACACGGTTTTCCCCGCATGCAATTTTTCAAGAAAGCCAAATTCAAACGTCATATTTTGGAGCGTTGTCATGTCCGTACTGGATGATCTTCTTCGCCAGAAAGCTGAGATCGAGGCACGCATTCTCGATGCCCGGGCGCAGGAAATCGATCGCCTCAAGCTGGAATTTGCCTTCCTCGCGCTCAAGCTGCGGGAGCTGAACGGTCTGCCGAAGCCGCTTGTGGACCTGTTCACCGACAAGGGAGGAACGTTCAACTCATTCCGGGCGCTGAACGTCAAGAAGCCATAGCCGCCAGCGTCAGAGGACCCTGCGATGGACCTGGCGCAGCTTGCGAAAGACTTAGCTCTCACCGAGCGGACACGACTGAAGATACTGCGTTCGGGCTTCACCGTCAGCGGACACAAGCTCTGGACGGATGAGGAAGACCTGATCTGCCGGATCTTTCATCCCGATTACTTTGCCATAAGCCAGGTTCTGCATGCCCGGTCGAAAAAGGCCATACAGACACGCTGCCAGAGACTGGGTCTTGCACCACGCCGGCAGGCCTGGGGATGGTCGGCCCGGCAGAAATTGCGCAGGCTCTATCCCGCCGCAGACCGGAAAGAGATCTGCGACGCGTTTCCGGGCGTCAGCTGGGACCGGATCCAGGCGGCGGCCCGCTATTACGGTTTTCGCCGCAGCCGGAAGCCCTACAAGCTGACAGGCATTCCGGCGCTCGATCAGCTGCGAAGCCGCTGCTACGCCATCCGGTGGATCATGCGCGATATGGATGAAGAGGCCGGCACCGGCCAGTATTTCCAGACCCGAGGATACAAGAGCCGCTACCCGGATTTCAACGCCATCGACAAGGGTGTCCGGGCGCTCGGCGGCCATCTGGAAGTCCGCTGGGACGACGCAAAAGGCGGGCATGTCCCGCCGGACATACCCGCCTTTCAAACCAGCCTTGGGAGGCTAACTCGTTAGGGTCGTTCAGGCTGCGGCCTGGGCGCTCGCATTGAGCGGGATCTCGACGTCGATCTCCAGAATGGTGCAGTGCTCGTCGCGATCCATCTTTACCGTTACGCGGTCGGCGTCCAGCTGGACGTGTTTGGCGATGACGGCCAGAATTTCCTCGCGCAGCACGGCGACCAGATCGGTGCCGACAACCATGCGTTCATGAGCAAGCAGTACCTGGAGACGCTCGCGGGCCGCGGGCGCCGATTTCGGCCTGTTGAAAAGGCGGAACATGTTCATGCGGCCTTCCTTCCGAAGATCTTGCCGAAGAGACCGCGCTTTTCGCCCGGGATGGTCATTGGCAGGACCTCGCCGGCGAGACGCCGCGCGGCATCGAAATAAGCTTGGGCCGGAGCGCTCTTGGCGTCGGCCAGCGTCACCGGTGCACCGATGTTGGAGGCGCGCAGCACATCCATGCTTTCCGGAATGATGCCGATCAGCGGGATCGACAGGATTTCCAGAACGTCGTCCACCTTCAGCATGTCGCCACGCTCGGCACGGTTGACGTCGTAGCGGGTCAGCAAAAGATACTTTTCCATCCGCTCGCCGTTTTCGGCCTTGAGCGTCTTGGAATCGAGAAGACCGATGATGCGATCGCTGTCGCGCACCGAGGAGACTTCCGGATTGGTGACCACGACGGCCATATCCGCATGGCGCATGGCAAGTGTCGCACCGCGCTCGATGCCGGCAGGGCTGTCGCAGATGATCCAGTCGAAGTAGCGCTTCAGATCGGCCATCACGCGCTCGACACCTTCGGATGTCAGGGCATCCTTGTCGCGTGTCTGCGAGGCGGGCAGCAGGAACAGGTTGTCGAGGCGCTTGTCGCGGATCAGGGCCTGCGGAAGCTTCGCATCGCCCTGGATGACGTTGACGAGGTCGTAGACGACCCGGCGCTCGGCACCCATGACGAGATCGAGGTTACGCAACCCGACATCGAAATCGACGACGACGACCTTTTCGCCGCGGCTGGCGAGCGCCGCGCCGAGGGCCGCGGTCGAGGTCGTCTTGCCGACCCCTCCCTTGCCCGAAGTCACAACTATGACTTTCCCCATACCAATCTCTCCTGTGTCCTGCCGGCCCGTTATCATTTGCTTTTTTTCATTTCTTAACTGAGCGTTTCTGCCATGATGATGTCGCCGTCGAGCCAGAGCTGGACCGGCTGCCCGCGAAGGCTTGCGTCCATGTCCTCGGCCATCTTGTAGATGCCGTCGATCGCGACCAGTTCGGCCTCGAGCTTGCGGCAAAAGATCCGCGCCGTTGCATTCCCCAATGATCCAGCCATGACTCGGCCGCGTATTGCGCCGTAGACATGCACCGAACCGCCAGCAATCACTTCGGCACCGGAGGCAACCGAACCGATAACGGTCACGTCACCTTCCGCGAAGATGACCGACTGACCGGAGCGAACCGGCTCGTTGATCACCAGCGACTGGATGACCGGCCGGACCTCGGCAACCTTGATCGGCTCGTTGCGGAGCTGACTGTCGGTATCCGTTTCCGGCTGCTTGGCACCTTGCTTGGTAGCAACGCCAACTTGTCCGGAGCTTTCTTGAGCCGACTTATCCTCGGACTTTTCCGGGACTTCGAAATCGGATGCAGCCTTGCCGCCCCGCATCGCCGGCGGCATGCCGGGGCCAAGCATCGACGGGCGAGCGCCTTCGATACCCATGATCCGGACATTGCGTTCGGCCAGCTGTTCGAGCAGGTCCTTCAGCTCGATCTTGTCGATCGAGACCTCGGAAATATCGAGCACGACCGGCCGGTCGAGAAAGAAGCCGGCCGAGCGGGCTGCCAGATCGTCAAGGCGCGAGAGCCAGTTGTCGAGCGGCAGATCGGGGGACAAGACGACCGCCAAAAACGAGCGGCCCTTGATACGGATTGAGCGAGCGTCTGTTAGCACTTTGGTCATCTACGTAAACAAATCGTTGACGTTAGATGTAGCGCCGGGGTGGTTAACAAAAGGTTAACGCACCCCTTCAAAGCTTTAACGAAGACCCTTTCTACGGCAATTTCAGGCCGGCCGTTTCGGCAGCCTCGATCGCCTCGTCATAGCCGGCATCCACATAGCGGATAATGCCGAGCGAGGTGTCGTTGGTGATCGAATGTTCAAGCCGTTCGGCGGCTTTTTCCGTCCCATCGGCAATGATCGTGACACCGGCAGATGTCATGTAACCCGCATAGCCGCCGCCGCCCGAATGGATAACGACAAGGTCCGCCATCGACGCGCACATCGTCATCGCGTTGATCAGCGGCCAGTCAGCGATCGCATCCGATCCGTCCTTCATGTTTTCGGTCATGATATTGGGATGCGCCATGGCGCCGGCGTCGAGATGGTCGCGCGAAAACGCGATCGGCCCGGCAAGTTCGCCGCTTGCGACCAGCGCGTTCACGGCCAACGCAAGCTTCGTGCGCTCGCCATGACCAAGCCAGGCGATCCGCGCCGGCAGGCCCTCGAAAGGCACGTTCTCGCGCGCCAGCCGGATCCAGTTGGTGACGATGAAATTATCCGGGAAAAGCTCGAGCACGAGATCGTCGATGCGGGCGATATCGCTCTCTTTGCCCGACAACGCCATCCAGCGGAACGGTCCGATCGCCTTGCAGAACAGTGGCCGCAGATAGGCTTCGGTAAAGATCGGAATGTCGAACGCGTTGGCAACGCCGCCCTCGCGCGCTTGGGTGCGGATCAGGTTGCCGTTGTCGAACACTTCCGCACCCCGTTCCTGCAGGGTCAGCATGGCGCGGACATGATCGGCGATCGAGGCGCGGCTCGCCGCCATCAGCTGGCCCTGGCCCTCCTTGCGAAGACGCCGCACTTCGTCAAGGCTCATCCCCTTCGGGACATAGCCGTAGACGAGATCATGCGCCGAGGTCTGGTCGGAGACGATATCGGGCACGATGTCGCGCTTGACAATCTGCGGGTAGATGTCGGCGGCATTGCCGACGAGGCCGATCGAGACGGCACGTTTCTCGCTGACCGCCGCATCGATCATCGCAAGCGCCGTATCGAGATCTGATGCCACCTCATCGAGAAAACCGATCTCGCGGCGTTTGGCGACCCGTTCCGGATCGATATCGACCACCAGGATCGCAGCGCCCGCCATGCGACCGGCGAGCGGCTGCGCGCCGCCCATGCCGCCGAGACCTGCCGTCAGGATGAAGCGACCGGCAAGCGAGCCGCCGAAACGCTTCTCGGCGATCCGCATGAAGATCTCGTAGGTGCCCTGGATGACGCCCTGGCTGCCGATATACTGCCACGCCCCGGCCGTCAGTCCGCCCCAGCAGATCAGACCCTTCGCCTGCAACGCGTAGAAATACTCGGCCTTCGCCCACTGCCCCACGATGTTGCAATTGGCCATGATGACGAGCGGCGCCTTGTCATGGGTCTTGAGCAACCCGACCGGCTTGCCGGACTGGATGATCAGCGTCTGATCCTCGTCCATCGTCTTCAGTGTGCGCACGATCGCCTCATGCGCCGCCCAGTTGCGCGCCGCCTTGCCGAGCGCCGCATAGACGATCAGATTTTCCGGATCCTCGCCCACTGCCAGCACGTTTTCCAGAAGCCGCAACAACGCCTCCTGCCGCCAGCCCTTTGCGCGCAACTCAGGCCCGCCGGGGATCGGGAATTTCGGATGGCGCGGGTTGGGCTTTGGCATGTGGGTCGTGTCCTCTTTGATGTCGGGGACTTTGCCCCTCACCTGTTTTCTCGTCGCGTTGCTGCGCTGCGTGCTCCCTCATCCGGCTGCCGCCACCTTCTCCCCGCTCGCGGGGAGAAGGGTCAATGCCGCACGCTCCCCGCCCCGATCGAGGCACGTCCCCTCTCCCCGCAAGCGGGGAGAGGGTTAGGGTGAGGGGCAAGCCAAACCCCCTCTGGCCTGCCGGCCATCTCCCCCACGAGGGGGGAGAGGACGTGTGGCACCATCTCGCCCCAAAAAGGCTGTGACGGTGCGGCAGGTTAAGCCCCTCCCCCTTGTGGGGAGGGGTTTGGGGCGGGGTCTTTCCGACCCTACCCCAGCGCATAATCCGCAATACTGATCCCCAGTGCCGTCTCGCAGATCGGGTAGACCGACGGATCCTTGACACTGGACGACAGCGGAATGAGCGTCTTTGGCACATGCAGTAGAAACACCCGCATGCCGACCCGCAACTGACCGACGCTCATCGGTTCGCCCTGCGGAGACAGCGTCGAGATGATATCCGGGAAGGTCGCGAGACGGTTTCCGCCAGCGTCATCCACCGCCATGTATTCATTCATCACATGCAGGGTGATCGCCCTATCACCGGATCCGAGCGTGATGGTGCCCACGTCGAAGGCTTCCTTGGTATAGACGACCGATTTGGCGGTGACCTCCGCCTCGCCAATGATCGTACCGCCGGTGGTCCTGACGATCGCGTCGATGACGGCGGATCCACCCTTGGCATCGGCTTCGATGATCGCCTCGCCAAGCGTGAGAGCAAGACTGATGCCACCGAGAGCTGCATTGTCGCGCACGTAAGAAGCGCGCAGCGGATTGCGGCACGAGGCGATGAAGCCGCCGGACATGTCCGAGGCGGTGCGCAGGATCGGCGAGACCTTGGCGGTGGCGCCGCGCACGACGAGTTCGATATAGCGGTTTTCCGCCCGGTTGCCGCCGACTGCGGTCTGGATCATCTGTTCGGGCGAATTCGCCATGCCGATCGAGCCCATGTCGCCGGTCGGATGGGCGCGCACGTCTCCAACAGCGTCAAGCACCTTGGTGCCGAGGATGGCCGATGGCAGCCAGCCGTTAAGCGTCGAGGACTTGCCGTTCTGGCCGATCATCAGCGCCGCAACCTTTTCGCCGAGCGCATCCTGCAGCAGCTGCACCGCCTTCACATAGTCGATGCCCTGCATTTCCCAGGCGGTGGTCGAGGCCGGTGCGCCGATCGCGGCAGCCGTCGCCACCCAGTCGTCGTCGGACAGTTCGTCGATGGTCACGAGTTCGGGCCTGCCGACCGAGACGGCCGCATAGCCGAGCATGCGGCCGTGATCCGACCAGCCGCCGCCGCCCGCCGCATAGACCGAGCCGCCGCGCACCGCCGCCTCGACATCCTTCTCCGTCAGTATGCGACCCATGCCCTCGCCCCTATTGTTTGTCGAGTGCCAAGACCGCCTCGTAGAGAACGGCAGCGCCCAGTGCGATATCGTCGTTGTCGGACCATTCCTCCGCCGCGTGGCTGCGGCCATCCTTGCTGGCAATGAAGATCATCGCAGCCGGCGCCACCTTGGACAGAAACGCCGCATCGTGACCGGCGCCGGACACCATCGGCCGGCTGGTCGCACCGATCCGCTGCGCACTTTCGGCAAGCACGCCGGTGACCATCTCAGACATCGGCGTCGGCGCCGCATGCGACACCCGCCGCGGCTCGGCGATCGTCACGCTGCGCTCCGAGGCCGTCTGTGCACAAAGCGCGGTGACGGAAGCGACGAATTCGTCCATCACGGCATTATCGACGGCGCGCGCATCGATCAGCATGCGGACATGCGAGGGGATGACGTTGGCGGCGTTCGGCTCCATCGAGAACTCGCCGACCGTGCCGGCGAAATAGCTTTTGCCCGACGCAAGCTCCCGGGCGATCTCCTCGATGCCGAGCACGACGAGCGATGCGGCCCCCAGCGCATCAAAGCGGGCATTCATCGGGGTGGTGCCGGCATGATCGGCACGGCCTTCCACCAGGATCTCGAAACGGGAAATGCCGGTGATGGCGCCGACGATGCCGATATCGACGTTTTCGCGCTCCAGCACCGTGCCCTGCTCGATATGCAGTTCGAGAAAGGCCTTGATATCGGTGCGCGTGAACACGGTGTCGGGATCACCGCCGACTTGACGGATGCCGTCCGCCAGCGTGACACCATCGGTGCTGCGCTCCAGCCATTCCGGCGGGCGAACGCCGGTCAGGCCGCGACTGCCGATGCAGGACACGCCGAAGATCGACACTTCCTCGGCCAGAAAATCGACGATTTCCAGATCATGTTCGAGCGCGATGCCGGCATCCTTGAGCGATCGCGCCACTTCGAGACCCGCGATGACCCCGGCAATGCCATCGAACCGGCCGCCGTTCGGCACTGTATCCGTATGCGAGCCGAGCATGATCTTGCCCTTGCCCTCCACCGTTCCCTTGCGGCGCCCGGTCAGGTTGCCGGCGGCATCGATCTCAGTTTCGAGCCCGGCCTCGCGAAAGATCCTCTCGACATAGGCGCGGCCTTTGAGAAACATCGGCGTGAAGGCCCGCCGCGTCCAGGGCCTGTCCGGTTCGGTGATATCAGCCAGCGCTTCGATATCGGCTGCGATCCGGTCGGCGTTGACGGCGAGATTGGATGTCATGCGATCAAAAATCCTGAAGTGAAAGGTTGGCCGGGGGCCGCACGAACCGGCCGGTGCCGGGCTGCGCCACCACCGTCGATCCGTCATAGGCGAGTGCGCCGCGAAGATAGGTTCCGGCCACCTTGTAGGGCAAGGTCATTCCGTCATAGGGCGACCATCCGACGACGTTGTTGCCGGTCTTCGATGCGTCGAACACATGCTCTTCCGCCGTCAGCACCGCGATATCCGCGTGTTTGCCGACTTCAAGCGCACCCTTGACGTGATCGATGCGGAAATGCCGGGCGGGATTGAGCGCCATCAGTTTTGCTGCCCAGGTGAGCGACACGCCGCGTTCCAGGGCGCCCTTGATGAACAGTGGCACCATCGCCTCGAGACCCGGCAGGCCAGAGGCGTTGGCCAGCATGTCCGGATTGGTCTTGCGGTCGAGCGACCAGCTGACGTGATCGGTGGAGAGAAGCGTGACATTGCCGGCCGCCAGATGCCGCCAGAGCTTTTCCACCTCCGCCCGCGGCCGGATTGGCGGATTGCATTTCGACTTGCCACCGAGCCGCCTTGCATCGGTTTCCTGGTCGAGCGTCAGGTAATGGATCAGGCATTCGACCGTGGCGCGATGGCCCTGCGCCCGGTAACCGGCGGCGACCTCGTAACCGCGACCGAGCGAGCAATGCACCACATGGGCCGGACAGCCGGTGGCGGCACCGATCTCGTAGATTTCGGTCATCGCCAGAAGCTCGGTCAGCGGCGGACGCGACATCTCGTGGGCGCGGTAATCGGTGATGCCGGAGGCCTTCACCTCAGCCATCGCCCAGCGGACATATTCGTCATTCTCGTTGTGGACGCCGGCCGTCAGGCCGGTTGGCGCGATCGCAGCAAAGCACTCGGCCATCAGCGGCGCGAAGATGCGCGGAAAGCGCTTCGGGTCTGTCCCGAACGTGGAGAACTTGAAGGCCGCGACACCGGCATCCACTTGTTCGCGGATGCGCACCGCGCCTTCCTGCGGATAGACGGTGCCATAAAGCGCGAAATCGACCCGCGCTTGGCTTTCCGCATGAGCGGCCTTGCTTCGCACGGCATCCGCCGAGCAGACCAGATTGCCCTCGTCATAGGGCATGTCGACAATGGTGGTGACGCCACCGGCAGCAGCCGAGCGGGTCGACCAGATGAAATCCTCTTGGTTCTTCTGCGAAAGCGAATGCACCTGCGCATCAATCGCACCCGGAAGGATCAGCGACGCGCCGAGATCGTGGCTATCGTGGGCAGACGGCATCTGGCCCTGACCAACAGCGGCAATGAGACCGTCGCGGACCGCCACGTAACCTTCGGGAACGATGCGGTCGGCAAGGACCAGCGTGCCTTTCAGAACAAGATCGAAATCCGACATCGGCCTGTCTCCTTCAGCCCTGAGCCCTTTAGCCTTGGCGCGCGTTCGATCGGAACCGCTTGGGGGCAGACTAGGAGAAATTGATTGGCAGAGGGATATCCCATATCGTGAACGCACGATATCATTGCTGTCATCCTCTTATATGCTCACCCGGAAGCCGTCATGGACCTTGCCTCGCTGCTGATCGCTCATCATGTGCTGGCCTTGGGTGGCATCCGCGAAACGGCGAAGGTGGTGGATCGGCCCGTCTCCAGCGTCTCCGCCGCGCTGGCGCGGCTGCAGTTTCATATTGCGACGCCGCTGACGACGACATCAGGCAACCGCATCCAGCCCACGCTTGAAGGCGTGCGGATCGGTCGAGATCTGCAGCGGGCAGCAATGCTGGTCGGCGAGCTCTCGGGTCTCGGCGACAAGGACGGCACGCCCGAAGACGGAGCCCGGCTTTCCGTACCGCTTCTGGCGCTGCAGCGTTTCCTCGTGGTGGGGCGCAGCGGCAGCATAAGGCGGGCGGCGCAGGAGATCGGCATCGGCCAGCCACAGCTGACGCGGCAGATCCGCAGTCTTGAGCGTGATCTGGGCCTTCCCCTTCTCGACCGGGCGGCCGCCGGCGCCGTTCCCAATGCGAGCGGGCAACGGGTGATCGCTCTCGGAGAAGAGCTCGAAGCGATCTGGCTGAAAATTTCTGACCATGCCGGCGACCGTTTCCGGCGTGCCGCATCGACGACCCGCGTCGGCTCGGTGACGCCGCTCGGACGCGAAAGCCTGATTGCCCGGATCCTCGCAAAACTTGCCGCCGACTGGCCGAAGCACATGCCGCGACGGCCGCTCTATATCTCCAGCACCAATGCCGAGGAGCTGCTGTCCGGCATTACCGACCGGACCTACGATCTCGTGCTGGTCGACACGCTCGACATGCCGCCCGGCGTCGAACACCGGGTGATTTCGCGGAGCGGACTTGCCATGGTTGGAGCCGCTGATGTGATCGCTGACCAACGCGGCGATCTGCGGCAACTGCTGCTGCGTCATCCGATAGCGCTGCCGAGCCTCAAAAGCGGGTTGCGGCAGAAATTCGGGGCGCTGACAGAGGACATCCTGACCGCATACGAACGGGCGGCACTGACCTTCGTCGAAATCGATTCCATTCCCGTCATCGCAAATCTGGTCAGCGATCACGGCTATATCGCGCTTCTGCCGCTCTGGGCCATTCCGCAGCCGGACGAGCGGATGGCGGCGATCGCGCTTCCCGAGGCCTACGACATGCATCTGTCGCTTGCGTGGAAAAAGGGAGCGGCAGCCGAGACGATCGCTCGCACGGCCGAACACATCCTGGGCTCAATGCCTTTTCCGGTTACAGGACGAAATCCACCAGCAGCTTGATGTTGAGGGCGCCGATGACGATGGCGATCAGCCAGGCAAAGGCACGCAGCCAGAGAGGTGCAACGAACACGCCCATTTTGCGCTTGTCGGACGTGAACATCACCAGCGGGAAGACTGCGAAGGACAGTTGCAGGCTGAGCACGACCTGCGTCAGGATCAGAAGCTCCGCCGTGCCGCCATCGCCGTAGAAGATGGTGACCGCTGCCGCCGGAATGATGGCGATGCCGCGGGTGATCAGCCGCCGTACCCAGGCTGCCAGCCGGATATGCAGGAACCCTTCCATGACGATCTGCCCGGCCAAGGTCGCTGTCACCGTGGAATTCAGGCCGCAGCACAGGAGCGCGATACCGAACAGCGTCGGCGCGATGGCGTAACCGAGAACCGGTGAGAGAAGATTATGCGCATCGCCGAGTTCCGCCACCGCCGTATGGCCGTTGGCATGGAAGGCGGCGGCGGCCAGAATGAGGATCGATGCGTTGATCAGAAGCGCGAACATCAAGGCGACGGTGCTGTCGATCGTCGCGAACTTGATCGCCTCCCGCTTCTCCTCGACGCTGTCCCCGTAATTACGGGTCTGGACGATGCCGGAATGCAGATAAAGGTTATGCGGCATGACGGTGGCGCCGAGAATACCCAGCGCCAGATAGAGCATGTTGGGATTGGTGACGATCTCGGTGGTCGGCGCAAAGCCACGAATGACCTCGCCCCAGTTCGGGTCCGCCATGGCGATCTGGATGGCGAAACAAGCGGTAATGACGCCCAGCAAACCGATGACGAAGGCTTCCAGGAACCGGAATCCGAGCTTCTGCAGGTAGAGAATGAGGAAGACATCGAGCGCGGTGATGAGAACACCGATTTCCAGCGGAATGCCGAAGATCAGGTTGAGACCGATCGCGGTGCCGATCACCTCGGCGATATCGGTGGCGATGATGGCGATTTCGGCAAACAGCCAGAGCATGTAGGCGACGGGACGCGGGAAGGCATCGCGACAGGCCTGGGCGAGATCGCGGCCGGAAGCGACCGCCAGCCGGGCGCAGAGCGATTGCAGCACGATCGCCATGATGTTCGACAAGAGTGCGACCGACAGGAGCAGGTAACCGAACTGCGAACCGCCGGCGAGCGACGTCGCCCAGTTGCCCGGATCCATATAGCCGACCGCAACGAGATAACCGGGACCGAAGAACGCGAACGCCCGCCGGAGCTTCGATCCCTGGCCGCGCACCGGGATCGAACGATGAACATCCATCAGCGAGGCATCACCGCCGCTTTTGAGCCAGCCGCTGGAATTCATTCGGGATCGGATATCCATCGTCGATCGTGCTCTCGTTGTTGCAATTGCAATTCATTCGCACATAAAGATCGTAGTTGCAAATTATTCGCAATAAGAAATCCGGAAAACGGGAAACTGTTCCGCGCAGCTTCACATTTTGCGAAACAGCAGTATTTCAGCCATGCTGGGGAGATCTGGTTGCTTCGCGAAACGTGGAGCAGAACCAGTTGATCGGAGAACGACATGGCGCACGATAACGGCATCCGCGAGAACGAGGTTCAGGTCACGCCGCCGGAGGCGAACGATGCGGGGCTGATCTTCATCGGACGCATTTCGACCCCCTGGACTGCACGCAGCGAAACGCCGCGTCAGGGCAGCCATACCGGACCGATCTGCCGGATCGAGATATTCGAGCCATGGGTTGCGGCCCTGAAGGGCGTTGAGACATTCGAGAGGCTGGAAGTCCTCTACTGGCTGCATCAGGCGCGGCGCGATCTGGTTCTGCAGAGCCCCGCCAGCAGCGGCAAGGTGCACGGCACCTTCTCGCTGCGCTCCCCTGTCCGGCCGAACCCGATCGGGACGTCGATTGTGGTTCTTGAAGGCGTCGAGGGCAATGTGCTTCTGGTGCGCGGCATGGACTGCCTCGATGGCACGCCACTTCTTGATCTCAAGCCCGACCGGAGCCTGTTCAAGCCGATCGTGTCGCCGCAGCCAGGCGAAGCCGAGCCTGACAGCAACGCACCGACGGCGCATTACTGTCAGAAGGCTTAGAGGTCAGCCCTTCAGTGCAGGGCTGAAGCGGATCAGGCTGAGGATCTCGAACAGCATCTGGGCGCCCGCATGCGCCGTGTTGGTGGTCGTATCGTATTGCGGCGCCACTTCGACGACGTCGCCGCCGACGAAATTCAGACCCTTTAGCCCGTGCAGGATATCGAGCGCCTGACGGCTGGTGAGCCCGCCGATTTCAGGCGTGCCGGTGCCGGGCGCATAGGCCGGATCGAGGCTGTCGATATCGAAGGACAGATAGGTCGGGCCATCGCCGACAATCTCGCGCGCCGTGGCGATGACGGCGTCGATGCCCATCTTGCCGATCTCTTCGGCATGAATGACGGTCATCCCGCTTTCGAAGGAGAACTCCCAGAGATACTCCGCCGCGCCGCGAATGCCGATCTGGATGACCCGTGTCGGATCAAGCACGCCGTCGAGAACCGCGTTGCGGAACGGGCCGCCATGGTGGAACTTGGTGAGATCGTAGGCGCCGCCCGTATCGCAATGGGCGTCGATATGGATCATTCCGACCGGACGGTCGCGGCCGACCGCCTTGAGGATCGGATGCGTGATCGAATGGTCGCCGCCGACCGACAAGGGGATCACGCCCGCATCGACGACCTTGTTGAAATGCGCCTCGATATCGTCATGGCTCATTTCCAGCCGGTAACGGCTGCGAAACGGCACGTCGCCGATATCGGCCACCTTCATCTCGAAGGTCGGCGCGGTCTTCAGCACGTGATTATAGGGACCGACGCGCTCGATCGTGCGCAGTGCCCGCGGCCCAAAGCGGGAGCCCGGACGGTTGGTGACGCCGAGATCCATCGGCACGCCGATCAGCGCTACCTGAAGATCGCCGAAATCCGGATTGTCCGCATCGATGTGGACGAGCGGCGCATCGAGAAGCGTCGGAACGCCCGCATAGGGGGCCGAGCGCGTGCCGCTTGCGGAAAAGATCCGGTCGGCGACGGCGCGAAATTCCGGATCATGGATGCTGCCGCCGTGGCCTTCGCCGTATTTTGCTCGAAGCTCTTCCAGCTTTTTCGTGTCGAACGTCATGTCGGTTTCTCCAGGTCTTTCTTAAAGCTCTGCGCGGGCCGCTTCCAGCGCGTCGAAATGGTCCGATATCTCGGCGCCCGTGGCAATCCAGACATCGGTTCTGCTTTGCACATGGATCAGGAAATCGCGCAGCAGATGCCAGCGCATCGGCCGTCCCGAAACCTGCGGATGGAGGACCAGCGTCGTGACGCCGCCCCAAGCATGTGTCGCCTCGAATTCGTCAATCCACAGCTGCAGCACCGCGTCGCGTCCGAAGATCGGCCGTGAACTGGTGCGGCTCGTCATGCCGAAATTCCAGTCGTCGAAGGCGAAGTTGACCGGGATCTCGATCAGACCGCGCTCGCCGCCATGATCCGCATGCCTGTAAGGCAGGATATCGTCGCGGAAGGAGCTGGAATAGCGCATGCCGGATTTCGAGAGATAGGCGAGCAGTTCCGGGAAATTCTCACCCGATGGCGCGCGGTAGCCGATCGGCCGCACGCCAAGCACCTGGTGCAGCGCCTCATAGCCGCGATCGATTTCCTCGAAGGCCTCATCCAGCTTGTCGCGGTCGGGCAGCTTGTGGAGATAGCCGTGATGGCCGATCTCGTGGCCAGCCTTCAGGATCGCTTCGCACTGGGCCGGATGCGCAAGTGCCGTCCAGCCGGGAATGAAAAACGTCGCCGGCAGCGACAATTCATCCATCAGCGACACGATTTTCGAAATGCCGACGCGGGCGTCGTAGCCGCCATGCGACGTCGTAACCATGCGATCGACATTGGAAGGATTGTTGCCGATCCAGGCGGTTTCCGCGTCCACGTCGAAGCCGATGAAGACGGCGCTTTTCGCGCCGTTCGGCCAGACCATGTCGGGTGTGGCAGGCGCCGGATTGAGCGGACGGGGGGAAAGGTCGAAGGGCATTATAAAACCTCCGGTCGGGAAGAATGCAAAGCCGGGCCACCGCTGAACAGATAGCCCGGCTTCCGATGCAAAACGGACTGGTCCGCCCACCGTCCGGCCTGAAGGAGATCAGGCCGGAGGCACCCGTTCTGCGACACGTGAAAGATTACTTCTGGGCTTCGCTGTTGACGTAGATGCCGTCGAGGGCAGCCGATTCCAGGTTCCACTTGGCAAGGATCGTCTTGTATTCGCCGCTTGCCATCAGGGCCTTCATCGCGCCGATATAGGCATCGCGCAGTTCGGTGTCCTTCTTGGAGAAACCGATGCCCTGGTAGATGGCGGTGAACGGCGCGCCGATCGACACATAGGCACCCTTTTCGAGCGTCATCAGGTAGGGAACGGTTTCCGAACCCTGCACGGCGGCATCGACGCGGCCCTGCTTCAGCTGGGTGCGGGCATCGGCCGAACCTTCGGTGCCGACGACCTTGACGGCCGGCAGGCCCTTGGCTTCGCAGTTGGCAGCGCTCCACTTCGCCGTTTCGTCCGGGAAGGACGTGCGGCGGCTCATGCCGACATTCTTGCCGCAGAGATCGGTTTCGGACTTCAGTTCGTCCTTGCGGGCCGCCGTCGTGTAGAACTGGGCGCCGGACTTCATGTAGTCGACGAAATCGAGAGCATCGCGGCGCTTCGGCAGATCGCTCATGCCCGAATGGATGATGTCGACGCGGCCGGTGGCAACCGACGGCACCATCTGTTCAAAGCCGATATCCGACCATTCGACAGTCACGCCGAGCTGCTTGGCAAGCGCGAGGCCAAGATCGATATCAAGGCCCATCAGCGTGTTGGTGGCCGGGTCCTTGTATTCCATCGGCGGATAGTTCGGCGTGTTGGCAACGACGATCTTGCCGGCGGTCTTGATACGCTCCGGCAGGGCCTGAGCCGAAACCGAGCCGGCAGCAGCAACGGCTGCGAGGGCAACGATTGCGAATGTCTTGGTCATGAAATCCCCTGTTCTCTTGTTTTTGGTCGACTGGTTGAACGTTGATGCGGTCAGTTATGGACTGCCCGGATGAATTCCGCGGTGCGCGCGCTTTTCGGCGCCGACAACACTTCCGAAGCGGGGCCGGTTTCGACGACCTTGCCCGCTTCCATGAACGTGACGGTGTTCGCAACGTTGCGTGCAAACCCCATTTCATGGGTGACGACGATCATGGTCATGCCGGACGCTGCCAGATCCTTCATCACATCGAGCACTTCAGACACGAGTTCCGGATCGAGCGCCGACGTCGGCTCGTCGAACAGGATGAGGTCGGGCTGCATGCCCATGGCACGGGCGATCGCGACGCGCTGCTGCTGGCCGCCGGAAAGTTCTGAAGGGTAATGGTTCGCCTTGTCGGAGAGACCAACGCGGGCGAGAAGCGCAAGCGCATCCTCGCGCGCCTTGGCGACCGGCTGGCCGAGAACCTGGACCGGTCCTTCCATGACGTTTTCGACAGCCGTCTGATGCGGAAACAGGTTGAAGCGCTGGAACACCATGCCGATGCGGCGACGCTGGCGGGAGATTTCCTTGTCCGCCAGCTCATGCAGGTTGTCGCCTTCGCGGCGATAGCCCATCAGCTCGTCATTGACCCAGATCGCACCTTCGTCCATCCGCTCCAGAAGGTTGATGCAGCGCAGGAACGTGCTCTTGCCGGAGCCGGAGGGTCCGACGATGCAGGCGACTTCGCCGCGCCGGACTTCCAGGCTCACCTTGTCGAGCGCCTTGAATGCATCGAAGCTCTTGGTGACGTCGATTGCCTTGACCAGAATATCTTTCGTCATGTCCAACCTCACATCGATGCTCTGATAGATTTCGATCCGCGGCCATAATAGCGCTCGATGCGCTGCTGGATGACGGACAGAACGGACACCACGACGAGATACCAGAAGCTTGCCACCAGCAGCAGTTCGAGAACGCGGGTGTTGGCGTAGTAGATGACCTGCGCATTGTGCAGGATTTCCGAAAACTGGATGACGCTGGCAAGCGAGGTGAGCTTGACCATGCCGATCACTTCGTTACCGACAGGCGGCACCATGACGCGCATGGCCTGCGGCAGAACGATGCGGCGCAGCATCTTCATCTGCGTCATGCCGATCGTGCGGGCTGCCTCGTACTGGCCGCTATCGACCGACAGAAGACCGCTTCGCACCACTTCCGACGTGTAGGCGCCCTGCTGGATACCGAGACCGAGCATCGCCGCCACAAACGGCGTCATGATATCGACGGTGCGGAATTCGAACAGGCCGGGAATGCCGAGCGTCGGAAAGATCAGCGCCAGATTGAACCACAGCATCAGCTGCAGCAGTGCCGGCGCGCCGCGGAAGATCCAAAGATAGCCGATCGCGATCCACGACAGAACCGGGTTGCCGGAGATGCGCATGATGGCGATGACGACGCCGAGCACGATGCCGATCGCCATGGCAGCAACCGTCATGACCAGCGTGTTGACGAGGCCCTGCAGAATGACGGGCGCAAACAGGAAGTCGCGCACATAGGACCATTCGATCTGACCGACGCTGAAGGCGCGGATAAGCGCTGCCATCAGCAGAATGACGATGCCGGCGGCCACGTTGCGGCCGATATGCCGCTTCGGCACCAGCTTCAGATGGGCAACCTCGTATTTGGTGCTGTCGTCTGCAGCAACGGTCGTGGATGCACTCATCGCGTGCCAGCCTCCGCAGCGTTTGCGGCAACTGCCGTCTTTGCGCCGATATCTTCCAGCGCGAACTGACGGCGGGCGTCGATCGCTGCCTCGAACCGGCCGATCTGGTCGCGCACCGCATCGGGTGCCGTGCAGCCGTATCCGGTGCGGCTGGCAAGCGCATGTTCGAGCGTGATCGCCTCAAGCAGGCCGGGGCCGAGACGCGGATCGATCTTGGGCAGATCTTCGACGGTGAGCCCTTCAAGATCATGGCCGCGCTCTTCGCAGTAGCGCACCACAGCGCCGGTAATTTCGTGGGCTTCGGCAAAGGTGACGTTCTGGCTGACCAGCCAGTCGGCCACTTCCGTTGCGAGGGTAAAGCCGCGCGGCGCCTCTGCCCTCAGCTTCTCGACGTCGAACTCCAGTGTCGCGACCATGCCGGCAAAGGCAGGCAGGATGAGCTGCAGCGTATCGATCGTCTCGAACAGGACCTTCTTGTCCTCGGCGAGATCGCGGTTATAGGCGAGCGGCATCGCCTTCATCGTGGCAAGAAAGCCCGTGACATTGCCGATCAGCGTACCGGACATGCCGCGCGTCAGCTCGGCGATATCAGGGTTCTTCTTTTGCGGCATGATCGACGAGCCGGTGGAATAGCTGTCATGCAGGCGCACCCAGGAGAACTGCTTGGAGCTCCAGATGCAGATTTCCTCAGCCAGACGCGACAGGTTGACGCCGATCAGCGAAGCGATGAACAGGAATTCGGCGACGATATCGCGCGAGGCGACCGAGTCGATCGAGTTCTCGGCAGCTGCCGAATACCCGAGCTCAAGTGCCGAGAGATCCGGCCGATTGACGATGCCGGAACCGGCAAGTGCTGCCGCACCAAGCGGAGACCGGTCGAAACGGCGGTCGAAATCGCCAAAGCGCTCCAGATCGCGCAGCAGCGACTGCGCATGCGCCATCAGGTGATGACCGAGCACAACGGGCTGCGCCGGCTGCAGATGGGTGAAACCGGGCATGACGGTGTCGACATGCTTTGCCGCCTGCTCGCGGATCGCGTCCTCGACGTCGATCAGGCCGGCGGAGAGCTCACGTGCCATGCGACGGAGATAGAGACGGGTGTTGTTGGCGGTCTGGTCGTTGCGCGACCGGCCGGCGCGCAGCTTGCCGCCGAGAGCGCCGAGACGGGCCATCAGCAGCCGCTCGAGAAACGTATGCACATCCTCATCGCCGGCAACAGGCGTTTCGCGGCCTGCCGAGACATCGGCTTCGATCGTGTCGAGCGCTGAGCGGATAGCTGAAAATTCCGCGGCATCCAGCACGCCGGCGCGCTTCAGCTCGGACGCATGCGCCCGGGAGCCGGCGATGTCTTCGCGATAGAGACGGAAATAGGAGGCAGGTGCCCGTGAAAGATTGGCCAGAGCTTCGGAAGGACCGGACTTGAAACGTCCACCCCAGAGCTGCGCGGATGCCGACATGAGCAAACCCTTCTGTTCAGATAATGGGCAGGGATCCCATGTGCACCACGAATGGGCAAGCGAACTTATTTCCTTGGCCCTATGACAAAAACGACTAGCGCAAAACGACGCGCTGGCGATAATGGATCGAACGCATCCCGACAAAACAGCGAGACCCTGATGGAGCAACGTCGCAGGCGCCTGCCGTCCACCGCATCGCTTCAGGTTCTGCTGGCGGTGGCCGAACGCGGATCGACGAGTGCTGCCGCGGAAACGACGGCGCTGTCCCAGAGTGCTGTGAGCAAGCAGCTGCTGGCACTTGAGGAACTGATCGGCAGCCCCGCCTTCCTGCGCACGCCGCGCGGCATGGTGGCAACCGAGGCCGGCCGCATCTATATCGACCACGCGCGCACGGCCCTGAAGGCCATGGAGGATGCGGCCCTGCTGGTCGCACGGCTGAAGCCCGGCCCGGGCGTGCTGCGCTTGCAGGTCCTGCCGATTTTCGGCGATCGCTGGCTGTTGCCGAAGTTTCATCTGTTTGCGGAACAGCATCCTGACATCGAGGTGCAGTTCACGACCTTCATCTCGCCATCGCAGTCTGAAGTCCCGGACGGCATTTTCGAGTTTGCGGCGACGCCACAACACCGAGACAACAGCACCTATCTCTTCGGTCAAGACGTGCTTCTGGTGAGCGCACCGAACTATTTCGCCAAGGCCGGAACGCCTTGTGACATCGACGACCTTGCCGAACACGTGATGCTCGAACATCCCCAGACGCCGTTTCACTGGCAGAATTTTGCCGCCCATCACAACCGTGACGGCGCCACCATCCGCCACATTACCCGCTTCGGCTATTACACGATGGTGATCCGCGCCGCACTTGCAGGCCAGGGCATGGCCCTGATCCCGCGCGGCCTGATCCTCGACGAGATTGCTACCGGCAGGCTCATCAATCCGGCCGGCCTCGGTTACCGGAGCGATTTCGGCTACTGGTTCAGCACGCCCCATATCCATTCCAGCCCGTCCATGCTGACATTCAAGACATGGCTGACCGCGCAGCTGGGACCTGAACTGGACCGCCCGTAACCGCGACTGTCCACAGCCAGATCTGGCACACCTGCCCCATACCCGCACGCTTCTGTCGCAAAAAAGGACGGCACGAACAGTCGCGTCCAGATATGGGAGCAGCTTGTTCAGCCCGCCAGCGGTTCGCGCTGTGCGGTGCAGCATCGACGCAGTAGCCTGAAACAGGGAGCTCTAACGAAACGGAGGAGAAGACCAAAGGTCAACGTTTTTCAAACAGGAGACACTTTGATGACCAAAACCGTTTTGAACGCCCTTGGCGAAACCTTGTATTACAGCGGCACATCCAAAGCCTGGATTTCGGCGACGGGTGCCGGCACCGCACTATCAGGCACAGCGGCCAATGACTCCATGTACGGCGACAGCGCCGTCAACGTGACCATGAGCGGCGGCGCCGGCGACGATGTCTATTATCTCTATTCCAGTATCAACCGGGCCGCTGAAGCGGCAGGCCAGGGCATCGACACGGTCGATACCTGGATGAGCTACACGCTGCCGGACAATATCGAAAACCTGCGCGTCACCGGTGACAACCGCTTCGCCTTCGGAAACGATCTCGACAACATCATCTCGGGCTCGTCGTCGCGCCAGACCTTCGATGGCGGCGCAGGAAACGACGTGCTGACCGGCGGCGGCGGGGCCGACACGTTTATCGTCGCCAAGGGCAATGGCAGCGACCTGATCACCGATTTCAGCGCCGACGACAAGATCCGCCTCGATGGCTACAGCTTCACCTCCTTCGAACAGGTGGGCAACAGCCTGACCCAGGAAGGCGCCAATCTGCGGCTTGACTTCGGGGACGGCGACAGCCTCGTATTCGCCGGCACGACAGCCGATGACCTGTCTGCCGACCAGTTTGCGCTCAGCCTCGACCGCTCGGTCCTGACGAAGACATTCGGCGACGAGTTCAACGCGCTTTCCCTGAATAACGGCACGAGCGGCACGTGGGACGCAAACTTCCACTGGGCGCCGGACCAGGGCAGTTCTCTGCCGACGAATGGCGAAAGCCAGTGGTACGTGAACCCGCTTTATGCCCCGACCGCCGGCTACAGCCCGTTCTCGGTCTCAAACGGCGCGCTGACAATCACCGCCAAGAATACGCCGGATGCGATCTCGGACGCGGTCAACGGCTACGACTATGTGTCCGGAATGTTGAACACCCATTCGACATTCTCGCAGACCTACGGCTATTTCGAAATGCGCGCCGACATGCCGACCGACCAGGCGACATGGCCCGCCTTCTGGCTGCTGCCTGCGGATGGCTCATGGCCGCCGGAAATCGACGTGGTGGAAATGCGCGGCCAGGACCCGAACACGGTGCATGTTTCCGCGCATTCCAATGAGACCGGCAAGCAGACCACCCAGACCTCTGCAATCAGCGTTCCCAGCACCGAAGGCTTCCACACCTACGGCATGCTGTGGACCGAGGAAGAAATCGTCTGGTATTTCGACGATGTGGCGATTGCCAGCGCCGAGACACCGTCAGACATGCATGACCCGATGTACCTTCTGGTCAATCTGGCCGTCGGCGGCGCGGCCGGCAAGCCGGGCGATCTGTCCGGCGGAGCCAAGATGGTCATCGACTATATCCATGCCTACGAAATCGACGACGACGCAGCGCCTACGTCGTCGATCTCGAGCGCTTCGGACGACGGCCTCGTATAGGCCGTCTGCTGCTGCCGCATGATGGCGGCCGCACCAAGCACTACGTCTGCGACCTGCAGCAACTGCTTGGCAAGCGGCGTCGAATTGCGCCAGATCATGCCGATGCTGCGGGCCGGTGGCGGTGAATCGAACCGCGAAATGGAGACCCGCGCGGAGCGGGTCTCGACCGGCACCGCCATTTCCGGAATGAGCGTGACGCCGATGCCGGCACCGACCATCTGCACCAGCGTCGACAGCGAGCTTCCCTCCATGATTTCCCGCGACAGGATCTCGCGCGGGCGGTTCGACCCGATGCCGCAGAAGGACAGCGCCTGATCGCGGAAACAATGTCCCTCCTCAAGAAGGAGAAGCCGCATTTCCTTCAGCGCATCCGGCTCCGGCACCGGTTTGTCGCCATCCTCACGGCTGCGCACCAGCACGAATTCCTCGTCGAACAGTTTGAGCTCCGTCAGTGAAGGCTCGGAGACCGGCAGCGCGACGATCGCCACATCGAGCCCGCCCTGCATCACTTCCTGCACCAGTCTGGTCGTCTGCGTTTCGCGGATCTCGACCCGGATCCCGTCGAATGCCCGGTTGAGCTCGTTGATAACAGATGGAAGCAGATAGGGTGCAACGGTCGGGATGACGCCGATGCGAAGCCGCGACAGAAACCGGTCCCGCGACGCGCGCGACAGATCCGCAAGCTCGTCGGCGGCCCGCACGATGTCGCGGGCCCTGAGCGCAAAAAGCTCTCCGAATGCCGTCAGCCGGACATCGCGCGTGCCCCGGTCGAACAGGGCGCGGCCGACCTGATCCTCCAGTTCCTTGATCTGCATCGACAGCGCAGGCTGAGAGATGGCGCAGGCTTCAGCCGCCTTGCGGAAACTCGCGTCGCGCGCCAAAGCCTCGAAATAGCGGAGCTGTTTGAGAGTAAAATTGGTCATAAGGTGAAATTATCGCAACCATCAGGAAATCCAACTTAAATTTATCGAAATGTTCCTGTAGGACTTGAGACACCGGGTTGCGACACACAATCCTCCCCTTTTCATGCAATGCACGACAGACAATCTAAGGAGAATGTCATGGACACGAAAACTGACACTGCGGGCAAGTGTCCCGTTGCACATGGCCAGAACCCCCAGGGCCATACGCCCCGCGGTCGCTCGAACCGTGACTGGTGGCCGAGCCAGCTAAACGTTCAGATTCTGCATACCCACACGGCACTGGCCAACCCGCTGGGCAAGTCGTTCGATTATGCCGAAGAATTCAAGACGCTCGATCTCGACGCCGTGAAGCAGGACCTTCACGCGCTGATGACCGATAGCAAGGACTGGTGGCCGGCCGATTTCGGCCATTACGGCGGTCTGTTCATCCGCATGGCTTGGCACAGCGCCGGCACCTATCGCATCACCGACGGCCGCGGCGGCGCCGGCATGGGTCAGCAGCGTTTCGCACCGCTCAACAGCTGGCCTGACAACGTCAACCTCGACAAGGCTCGCCGCCTTCTGTGGCCGATCAAGCAGAAATACGGCAACAAGATCTCCTGGGCCGACCTGATGATCCTGACCGGCAACGTCGCGCTGGAATCGATGGGCTTCAAGACCTTCGGTTTCGCCGGCGGCCGTGCCGACGTGTGGGAGCCGGAAGAACTCTACTGGGGTCCCGAAGGCAGCTGGCTGGGCGACGAGCGCTATAGCGGCGAGCGCGAGCTGGCCGAACCACTCGGCGCGGTGCAGATGGGCCTCATCTACGTCAACCCGGAAGGCCCGAACGGCAATCCGGACCCGCTGGCCTCGGCCCGCGACATCAGAAGCACCTTTGCCCGCATGGCGATGAACGACGAGGAAACCGTGGCGCTGGTCGCCGGCGGCCACACGTTCGGAAAGACCCATGGCGCCGGTGATCCGTCGCTGGTCGGAACCGACCCGGAAGGCGGCGAACTGGAATCGCAGGGCCTCGGCTGGGCAAGCAAGCACGGCACCGGCATGGGCGCCGACACGATCGGCAGCGGCCTCGAAGTCACCTGGTCGCAGACGCCGACCCAGTGGAGCAACTACTTCTTTGAAAACCTGTTCGGCTTCGAATGGGAACTGACGAAGAGCCCGGGTGGTGCCCATCAGTGGCAGGCCAAGAACGCAGACGCTTCCGTGCCCGACGCCCACATTCCCGGCCGCAAGCATGTGCCGACCATGCTGACGTCTGACCTGGCGCTCCGTTTCGACCCGATCTACGAGCCGATCTCGCGCCGCTTCCTTGAAAACCCGGCCGAATTTGCCGACGCGTTTGCCCGCGCCTGGTTCAAGCTGACCCACCGCGACATGGGACCGAAGGTTCGCTACCTCGGCCCGGAAGTGCCCGCCGAAGACCTGATCTGGCAGGACGTCATTCCGCCGGTCGATCATCCGCTGATCGACGATGCTGACATCGCCAACCTCAAGGAAAAGGTTCTGGCAACAGGTCTTTCGGTTCAGGAACTGGTGTCCACCGCTTGGGCTTCGGCGTCCAGCTTCCGCGGTTCCGACAAGCGCGGCGGTGCCAACGGTGCCCGCATCCGTCTGAGCCCTCAGAAGGACTGGGACGTCAACCAGCCGGAACAGCTTGCCAAGGTTCTGCGTCAGCTGGAAGACATCCAGACCGCCTTCAACACGGCCCATGCCGGTGCAAAGAAGGTCTCGCTTGCCGACCTGATCGTGCTGGCGGGCGCTGCCGGCGTTGAAAAGGCGGCGAAGGCTGCTGGTCACGATGTCGTCGTGCCCTTCTCGCCCGGCCGGATGGATGCCTCCGAGGCGCAGACCGACGCCCTGTCGTTTGCAGCACTCGAGCCGCGCATCGACGGTTTCCGCAACTACGTGAACGAAAAGCGCACGCAGTTCATGCAGGCGGAAGAAGCACTGGTCGACCGTGCCCAGCTTCTGACCCTGACGGCACCGGAAATGACCGTTCTGGTCGGCGGCCTTCGTGTTCTGAACGTTGGCACCCCTGAGCATGGCGTGTTCACGACTGCCAAGGAGACGCTGACGAACGACTTCTTCGTCAACCTCCTCGACATGGGCACCGTCTGGGCACCTGTCGCCGGCGAGCGTGGCGTCTATGAAGGTCGCGACCGCAGCACCAGCGCACAGAAGTGGACGGCCACCCGCGCCGACCTGATCTTCGGCTCGCATTCGCAGCTGCGCGCGATTGCCGAAATCTATGCCCAGGCCGATGCCAAGACGAAGTTCGTCAAGGATTTCGTGGCCGCATGGGTGAAGGTGATGAACGCAGACCGTTTCGACCTGCGCGCCTAAAAACAAACCGGCCGGACGCAACACCCGTTGCGCCCGGCCGATCTCTTTCAGGCGTCAGCGCTGGCTGAAGAACGCCGAGAGAGCATCGATATCGTCGTCCTGAAGATATTTTGCAGCATTCACCATCAGATGGCTCGATGCCGTGCCGCCACGAGCGCCGCCTCGAAACAGATCGAGCTGCTGCTTCAGATAGGCGGCATTCTGACCCGACAATTTCGGATAGGCAGGGTTCGCACCGTCCTTGTCATGACAGCTGAGACAGACGGGGATCTTGTCCGCAGACCGTCCCCTTTCGGCAAGCTCTCGGCCTCTTTCCACAAGCGCCTGGTCCTTCGGCGGCATATCTCTCTTGGGACTTTGCTGACCGGCATAATAGCGCGCCAGTTCCGGCAGGCTTTCCTCTGAAAGCGTGCCGACCGCGACACCCATGATGCCGCTCGGCCGCCGGTTGTCGTGATAGGCCTTCAGGCTTTCCAGCAGATAGGTCTCCGACTGTCCTGCGAGGCGCGGAATTATGCTGCCGTCGTTGAGTTTTGCCTCCGCATGACAGCTTTCGCAGGTGATCGGCAGCGGCGATACTTCGCCGGCGGTTCCCATGCCGTGCAGCCCGGACGCGGCGATATAGGCCTTGCCGTCCATCTCGGGCAGTTTGCGCAAGAACGCCACCATCGCCCAGACTTCGTCGTCGCGTGTCTGCACCGGCCAGGCCGGCATGCCGGTAAAGCGAACACCATGCTTGACGATCTCGAACAGCTGTGCGTCGGTCCAGGTCGGCACGACTTCCTTGAGATCCGGTGGCGGTGGCAGCATCGACAGCACGGCATCGGACCGGCCCTGCGCCGGCGATCCGTGACAAGTGGCACAGCCGCTTTCGAAGTGACCTGCAGCGGCCGGCACGAAAGCCGGATTGTCGAGCGGTGGCGGATCGACGGACATTGAGGCAGTGCTGACCGAATTGCGCATTACCCAATGCAGGAACCAGTCGGTCGCCGCCCAGTGTCCGGTCGAGGCGCGCACGCTGATCAGGCCCGACCACGCGACGCCGAGGCCGAGGATCGGCGCAAGGATGGCAAGAATGATCAGATGCTTCCAGCGGATCGTCATCATGCGTTCCCCTCAAGCTCAGGAGCCGGATCATGCCTCAGCATGCCGGCGAGCAGCGCCACGCCGCCTGCAAGATAGACGATAGCACCAACCAGCAGCATCACCACACCGCCTGTCTGCTGATCGGCGAGTGCCGTCAGCGAAATGCCGAAACAGCTCACCTCGCCCGCCCCGTATAGCGGCCGCGGCGAAAGCGACAGGAGCGCGCCGAGCAGCGTCATATGCATCGAGGTAAACAAGAGGCCGAACGTGCCGGCAAGTCGACGCGCCTCGCGTCCCGATGCCGCACCGCCGAGACAGGAGAGCCACAGCGTCAGCCCGGCCGTGAGAAATACCATCTGCTCGAGAGCGGCGAACGGGACCGACCCTTCCGATAGCTCGCGCATGGCCGGAATATGCCAACCCCAGACGGCAAACAGTTCGAGTACCGAGGCGAGCATCGGTGTGAGCCAGAGATGACCGGCCGTGAAATCGAAGCGGCTTCCGGAAATGCCAAACGCGATCAGCGGCGACGCGATGGCAACGACACCCATATGGGCGACCATATGCACCGAGAACGAGCCGCGATCGGAAAACGGCAGGATGCCGAACCACAGCAGACCGAGGACCAGCGCCCCCGCGATCAGCGCAAGGCGTTTCATGGCTGGCACTCCGCAATGAAGATCAGCGGAATGGCCGCATAGACGACCGACACGAAGCTCAGGCCCGACAGAAGCAGCGTTGCAAACCCTTGGAACAGCGTGCGCGACGAGCGCGTCGGTTCGTCATGCGGCGCGTCCTTGGCACCGAACCCCCACTGGCGCCAGGCGAGATAGGCCGAAAGCACGATCATCGCGAGGGCGGCGAGTGTCACGACGACAAGCACGATCCGGACCGTATCGAAGCTGAACGACGCCGGCAGACGCTTGGCGCAGAAAACCGCGACCGTCGCATAGCAGATGATGAAATGCAGCGCCCAAACCACTGGCGCCGTAAACAGGGTCCAGAGAGTTTCGACCTCGCGGGGGATAACGCTCTTCATGATGCCACCAGCGGAAAGAGACCGAGCACGCCGAACGTGACGACGGCGGTAAACGCCATGAAATGCCAGTAGAGCGTGACGTTGCGGATATCCTGATCGTATTCGCCGGTCATGTTGCCGGTGAGGCTGCGGGCAAGGCAATAGAGCTGCATCACGACGCCGACCACGCCGTGGATAACGGTCCAGAGGGCAATCACCCAGACGGTGGCCGGATAGACATTGGAGGTCGGGTCCATGCCGGTGAAATAAGGCCCGGCGAGACCAGCAAGCGACGCGGCGATGGTGACGGCTGCGGCCGCAACGAGGGCCAAGCGGCAACCCGTTGGGCCCTTCTCGTTCAGCTGTCGGGCCAGCATCGTCAGGCCCCAGGCGGCAAGATAGAGCACCAGCGCCACCATCGGCCAGAACACGCCCGGCCCAGCACTGACGCCGGTGTAGTCGTCATGCACCGTCCAGTAGAAGAAATAGCCGAAGATCAGGCTGGCAAAGGCCGTACCGTCGCCGACCATGGTGATGAACATCGCCCACCATCCGACCGACGCGGGTCCTGATACATAGACCGGCAGGCTGAGGCCAAGCCCGACATCGGTTTCAGCCGCTTCAGGGATCTGCGCCGTGCCCGTCCACAGCCAGTAGATGATGGCGATAAACGTGATGATGGCGCAGATGATGGTGGGGATCCACCAGTGGAAGGTGAGCGCGATAAACACGCCACCCAGCGACAGCGCCGCGATGATGGTGACATAGGAGACGCCGCCGACGCGCAGACACTGGATCGGCTTTGCATCGAGCACCGACGTGACCAGCGTCTCGCGCCTGCCGGATTTCGCATCCGGCAGATAGAACCGGCCAGCCTCGATATCGGCCTGCAGGTTCGGCTGGTCCCACAGCGGGTAACGGCTGGTGATGATCGGCACGGAGCGCATGCCCCAGCTCTCGTCCGGATCGTTGGTCCATTCCAGCGTTCCGGAATTCCACGGGTTGAGATTGCGTTCCGCAGGCTTGGGTTTCGGCCGGAAGATGTCGATCACGAATGTCGCGATACCTGCGGCAAAGATGAAGGCTCCGATGGTCGAGACGAGGTTGAAAATATCCCAGCCGAATTCTTCCGGGTAGGTAAAGACGCGTCGCGGCATGCCCCGCAGCCCGGAAAAATGCATCGGGAAGAACGCGGTGTTGAAGCCCGTAAACATCAGCCAGAAGGCTACCTTGCCCCAGGTATCCGACAGCTTTTTGCCGGTCACGAAGGGGAAGTAATAGTAGATGCCGGCGACGATCGGGAAGAACATGCCGCCGATCAGCACGTAATGCAGGTGGGCCACGATGAAATAGGTGTCATGCGCCTGCCAGTCGAACGGAACGAGCGCCACCATGACGCCGGTCAGCCCCCCGATCACGAAGATGATCAGCCCGCCGGCCCCAAACAGCATCGGCACGGAAAAGATCACCCGTCCCGCAAGCATGGTGGCGATGAACACGAAGATCTGCACCCCGGTCGGGATCGCCACCGCTTCCGATGCTGCCGAGAAGAAGGCGAGCGAAATCTGCGGCAGGCCGGTCGCGAACATGTGGTGGACCCACAACCCGAAACTCAGGAAACCGGTGCCGACAGCCGCCAGCACGATCCAGGAATAGCCGACGATCGGACGCTGGGAGAACGTCGGCACGATCATTGCCATCAGAGCGATGGCCGGCAGGAAGACGATATAGACTTCCGGATGGCCGAAGATCCAGAACAGATGCTGCCAGAGCAAGGGATCGCCGCCGCGCGATGGATCGAAGAACGGCCAGTTGAACATCCGCTCCATCTCGAACAGGATGTCGCCGGCAATCAGCGGTGGGAAGGCAAACAGGATCATGCCCGCGACGATCAGCAGATACCAGGCAAACATCGGCATCATGTTGATGCGCATGCCGGGTGCGCGGCATTTCATGATGCCGACGATGATCTCGACGGCGGCCGCAATCGATGCCACCTCGATGAAGGAGAGGCCAAGCAGCCAGATGTCGGCGCCGATGCCCGCATATTCCTTGTCGGTGGCAAGCGGCGGATACATGAACCACCCAGCATTCGGCGCCGCGTTGAAGAAGATCGAACCGCAGACGAAGATGCCGCCGAGCAGGAAGCTCCAGTAGCCGAAGGCCGACAGCCGTGGGAACGGCAGTTCGCGTGCGCCAAGCATGGAGGGCAGAAGAAAGATCGCGATCGCCTCGAAGATCGGCACCGCGAACAGGAACATCATGACCGTGCCATGCAGGGTGAAGACCTGGTTGAACAGCTCGGCCGACATGAAATTATTGTTGGGAACGACGAGCTGCAGCCGGATGAGCAGACCGAGAACGCCGGCAAACAGCATGAAAACGAATGCGGTGACGCCATACCAGAGCCCGATCTCGCTGTTGTTGACCGAGGTCCAGTAGCGCCAGCCCTTGGGCGTTTCCCAGGTGTCGCGCAGCCTCTTTTCCTGGGCGGCGCGCTCCTCGGGCGAGAAATTTCCGAGTTCAACGCTCATCGAAGCCCCTTCAGATACTGTGCAATGCGATCGGTTTCGGCTTCAGGCACCATATTGTAATGCGGCATCCGCACACCGGGCTTGACGCCGGCGGGATCGCGCAGGAAGCGGGCGATATCGGCGGTGGAATTGCCAAGCGTTCCGGCCCCGACCGAACCGCGCTCGCCGAATGCGGTCAGATCCGGACCGATGACGCCGCGCGCCTCGGTGCCTGAGATCGCATGGCAGGCGGAACAGCCGTTTTTCAGAAACAGCGCCAGCCCCTCGGCATCGCCGCCACCGGAAGCGCTGCGGCGGGAGGCGAGCCAGGCGTCATAGGCAGGCTTTTCCATCACCTCCACGGTGAAGCCCATGAGTGCATGCGAGGTGCCGCAGAATTCGGCGCAGACTCCGCGATAGGAGCCGGGCTTGTCACCCTCCAACGTCAGCACGTTGCGACGGCCGGGGATCATGTCCATCTTGCCGCCGAGCACCGGGATCCAGAACGAATGGATGACATCGGGCGAGGTCAGCTGAAACGCGACCCGCTCGCCGACCGGCATGCGGATCTCATTGGCGGTCTCGAAGGCGACCGATCCATCCGGATCGAGATAACGGACGCGCCACCAGTACTGCTCGCCGGTGACATCGATCTGCCGCAGCCCCTCACCGCCGCCTGAGAAAAACGGACGGACATTGGGCATCAGCCACATGGCGTAGGATAAAAGCGCGCCGAGAATGATGCAGGGCATTACGGCGCCGCCCCAGAGGATCAACCGCCCCGCCCCCGCTTCGGAATGGGCGTTCTTCTTGCGCGCTGCATAAAACAGAAGCGCAACGACGCCGACCCAGATCACCGCGCCGCCGATCAGCATCGCGAAGAACAGTGTCGCGACACCCGCGGCTTCCCGTCCCGCGGGATCAAGCACCGACTGCACGCCGGAGCAGGAAACCATCAGCGGACAGAGGAGAATTAGGGAAAGGACTGCTTTCGCCGCAGGCAGAAGGGCGCGGACGATGACATCGTCGAAATAGGTTTGAGATCGGGTTGGCCGGCTGTCGCCGGTCACGCGGTCATCGTTCATTCTGCTCTTAACCCCCGGCTCGAACAGGCGCAATGCATGACTTCTAGTTTTGTTCCCACCCCATACGAATTTTTTTTACCCGGTGAAAACGATGAGCGTTAAGGGCCGCGTCGCATCGAACTTCATGACAACCGCTCGCGAAAAGGAACTATCGCCCTCTGGCTCCGTTACGTCACGTTCGTTGACGATCTCGCCGTCAAGCAAGGGAGCAGGTTGATATGAGTGCACCACGTGCCAACTGGAAAGGTCATATCAAGTTCGGCGAGGTGAGCTGCCCTGTCGCGCTCTACACAGCGGTTTCATCGTCGGACCGGATCAGCTTCAACATCCTCAATCGCAAGACCGGAAATCGCGTGCGCCGCGAGTTTGTGGACAGCGAGACAGGTGACCCCGTCGAGCACGACGACCAGGTGAAGGGCTACGAGACCGGCAGCGGCAAATACGTGGTGCTGGAACCCGAGGAAATCGCCGCCGCTATCCCCGAGAGCGACAAGACGCTCGATATCGACGCGTTCATTCCATGCTCGGAAATCGACGACATCTATTTCGACAAGCCCTATTATCTCGCGCCCCAAAAGCTCGGCGAGGAAGCCTTTGCGCTTCTGCGCGACGGCATGAAGGAGGCGGGCGTCGCAGCGATCGCGAGCACCGTGCTTTTCCGGCGGTTGCGGACAGTGCTGATCCGTCCCCACGGCGACGGGCTGATCGGCACCACGCTCAATTTCGATTACGAGGTCCGCTCGACGGACAAGGCCTTCGAAGACGTGACAGAGGTCAAGATCGACAAGGAGATGCTCGAACTCGCCTCCCATATCATCGGCACCAAGAAGGGTAGCTACGACCCGACCAAGTTCGACGACCGGTATGAAGAAGCGCTGGCCGAACTGGTGAAGGCGAAGCTCGAGGGCAAGAAGATCCCGAAGCGGAAGGCCCCGACAGCCTCCAAACCATCCGATCTTCTGCACGCCCTGCGTGAAAGCGCCGGCATGGGCGGCAAGTCCGGATCAACGGACAAGCCGAAGGCAAAGACCAAGGCGCCCGCCAAGCCGAAATCCGCCAACACCAACAAGACGCCACGCAAGACTGCCAAATCCGCACCATCATCCTCGACAAGCACGCGCCGCAAGGCCGGTTAAGGGAAACGACAGCCATGGCGATACGTCCCTACTGGAAAGGCTATCTGAAGCTTTCGCTCGTCACCTGCTCCGTCGAGATGACACCGGCGACCTCGGAAAGCGAGAAGGTGCGCTTCCACACGCTTAACCGCGAAACCGGCAACCGGGTGCAGAGCCACTACGTGGATTCGGTGACCGGCAAGCCCGTGCGCGATGACGATGAAGTCAAAGGCTATCAGCGAGGCGAAGACGACTACGTGATGCTAGAAGACGAGGAGCTCGACAATGTCGCGCTCGAAAGCACCAAGACGATCGATATCTCGACCTTCACGCCGCGTTCCGACATCGACTGGATCTGGCTCGATACCCCCTACTATCTGACGCCGAACGAAAAGGTCAGCGAAGAGGCATTCTCGGTGATCCGCGCCGCCATGGACAGCCAGGAGATGGTCGGCATTTCGCGACTGGTGCTCGGCCGGCGCGAACGGGCCGTTATGATCGAGCCCCGCGGCAAGGGCATCGTTCTCTGGACGCTGCGCTTCGGCGACGAGGTGCGCGAAGCCAAGGACTATTTTGACGGACTGGACAAGGCCGAGCCCGAGAAAGAGACATTGCCGCTGATCCGCAAGCTGATTGAACAGCAGACCCGCCCCTGGGACGCGAAATTCGTGACCGATCCGGTGCAGGACAATCTGCTCGACATCATCAAGTCGAAAAAGAAACAACGCCGCCCGACACCGAAAAAGGCCGAGAAGGAAGAGTCGGACAAGCCCAGCAACGTCATCGACATCATGGATGCGCTGAAACGCTCGCTGGCGGCAGACAAGCGGAAAAGCAAGTAGGCTAACGGCTTCTGGGGAACGGTGGCCTCAGGCTGCTGACAACCACTGAAGAAGCTACTGCTCAGGATGCAGGCGATACCTCGGTCGCGCAGGCCTTGAAAGTCCCCCAGCCGCGCGTTGCTTGACGAGAGCGACGCCCCACTTCCCTCATCCTCACCCTTGTGGCGGGGATCCAGCGACACGACGCCTGTCGGGTCGAAGACTCTTGTCAGCTCAAGGACTTGAGCTGACTGGATCCACGCCACAAGGGCGAGGATGAGGGGCGTTTGGGACTAGGCTCACTTTTCCAATTGACTGTAGAGTTGTTCAATAACAGCATTGTCAGCTGCGTGAGTAGGCCGAACGCCGGCCTACTGTCCTCACCACTCAACCTCGAGCCTCAACCTTCTTCAACCGCTTGATCGCCTCGGCAAGCGGCCGTTCGGCGTCGCAATAGTCTTTCCACGCTTCGCTTTTCGCAATCAGCGCCGGCACCGTATGAATGGTGAAGCGGTGCGGGTCGAGGTCGGCTTTGACCTGGGTCCAGGTGAGCGGCATGGAGACCGTCGCACCCTCGCGCGCACGCGGCGAAAGCGGCGCGACGGCTGTCGCCATGCGGTCGTTTCGCAGATAGTCGATGAAGATGCGGCCTTCACGCAGCTTCTTCGACATCTTGGTGAGATAGAGATCGGGATCGTCCTGCGCCATCAGGTTGGAAACCCGGTGCGCGAAATCCTTGGCTTCATCCCAGGTTAGTTCCTTGCGGCCGCCCGTCTTCAGCGGCACGACCACGTGCAGGCCCTTGCCGCCCGTCGTCTTGCAAAAGCTCATCAGCCCCAGTTCGTCGAGCCGATCGCGGATTTCCCGCGCCGCCTCGACTACCTTCGGAAAGGCGACATCGGGAGCGGGATCGAGGTCGAAGACGAGCCTTCCGGGAACCTCGGGCTTGTTCGGCTGGCAGTTCCATGGGTGCAGTTCCAGCGATCCGACCTGCGCCAGCGCTGCCAGTCCCTCGATGCGATCGACCTGCAGATAGGCCTTCTTGTCGCCATGGACCTTGACCAGTTCCAGAAGGTTCGATGTGCCCTGCATGGCATGCCGCTGGAAGAACTGCTCGCCGCCGATCCCGTCGGGCGCGCGGATGACCGAGCAGGGCCGACCCTTGATGTGCTCTATCATCCAGCCCGCGACCGATTCGTAGTAATGGCCGAGATCCTCCTTGGTAACAGGCGTGTCACCGTTCTGGGCATCGCTTGGCCAGAGCGGCTTGTCGGGATTGGAGAGCATCACGCCCATCACTTCCGCCTTGCCGCCCCTGCCGCGCGGCACCTTCGTGGGTTTCGCGCCGCTGGCGGTCTTTTCCGCCTTTGGCTGCGGCGTCTCCTGATCCGGTGAAGCCGGCTTTTCCGCCTCAACTTCATCAGCCGGCTTGTCTTCGCGCAGGCCCTTGAATGCCGCCTGGCGCACCTGACCATCATTGGTCCAGCCCGCGAACTGGATCTCGGCAACCAGCTCCGGTTTCACCCAATGCATGTCCTTGGTCTTCTTGGGCGCCCCGATACCGGTAAACGGGCTTTTCTCGGCAGAAAGCGGCTCGAGCTTGGACACCAGATCCGCCGCCCTGCCCGCGCCAAAACCGGTTCCGACGCGTCCGACATAGACGAAATGGTTGTCGCGATAGACCCCGGCCAGAAGCGAGCGGAACTTGCCTTCGGTCGTCGCATAACCGCCGATCACCACCTCGTGGCCTGCCCGGCACTTGGCCTTGACCCAGGTATCGCTTCGGCCCGACCGATAGGGGGCGTCTGCTTGTTTCGAGACGATGCCTTCGAGCGAAAGCCGGCAGGCGGAGCGCAGAACCGCATCGCCACCGGTTTCGAAATGGTCGACATACCGGATCCGTGTGCCGGCTTCCGCCTCGGCAATCACCTGCGACAGCCGCGATTTGCGCTCGTCCAGCGGCATGTCGCGCAGGTCTTGGCCCTCGTGGAAGAGGAGATCGAAGGCGAAATAGACGAGGTCGTCTGTCTTGTCCTCGGAAAGTGCCGCCTGCAGCGCTGCAAAATCCGGCGCGCCGTCGTGATCGAGCGCGCAGATCTCTCCGTCGATGACCGTATCCGGCAGCACTGCTGCATCCTTGGCGATCTGCGAAAAACGATCCGTCCAGTCGAGCCCCTTGCGGGTTCTCAGGATCGTCTTGCCATCCTGCACGCGCATCTGAACCCGATATCCATCGAACTTGATCTCATGCAGCCAGCCTTCTGCCGATGGTGGACGGTCGCGGATCTGGCAGAGTTGCGGCGCGATGAAATCTGGCATTTTTTCCGAGGCCGGTTTCGCCTTATCTGCGCTCTTGCCCTTATCTGCGCCCTTGCCCTTGGTCTTGCCGCGACGTTCGTCAGCCGCCAGTCCTTCGCTGCTGTCCCACACCGCATCCGCATCGACCGCGCTGCTGGTCAGCATGAAAGGTTTCGGCTTGCGTCCCTTGCCCGCAGCAATCGTCGCCATGTCGCGACCGGAAGCGACCGAGGTTTCCATCTCCTTCAGGACCGCATCGCCATCCTTGTCGACCGAGTGATCGTCGTGATGCTTGATCAGCAGCCAGTTGGTGCGCTTGCCGCCATCGCGGTCCTTCTTCATCCGCACCAGCACGAAGCCGCCCTGCAGCCGTTCGCCATCCAGGACGAACTTGAAATCGCCCTTGGCGAGCGCCTTTTCCAAGGACAGCGCGCCATCGACTTCCCAATATCCCCGATCCCAGAGCATGACCGTGCCGCCGCCATACTCGCCTTTCGGAATGGTCCCTTCGAAATCGCCGTAATCGAGAGGATGATCCTCGACCTCGACGGCGAGGCGCTTGTCCTGAGGATCGAGCGACGGGCCGCGGGTGACCGCCCAGGACTTGAACACGCCATCCATTTCCAGCCGCAGATCGTAATGCAGCCGCGTCGCATCGTGCTTCTGGATGACGAAGCGGCCGCGCTTGGACGGCCGCACTTCGGCGGCGCCGCTCGGCTCCTTGGTCTTCTTGAAATCACGCTTGCTGCGGTAGGTTGAAAGAGTATCGGACATGGAACGCTCCCGGCACGGCTAGGGAGTCCGAATGTCCCACCGGCGCAATGGTTCCACAACGCACGGTGGTTGGATCGAACACCGTTAATCGCCTCACCAGCAAGTCACAGAACGCCCTCGTCTTGCTGCATAACTCTCTTTTCGATACAAACGCACTCAAGGTTAGACAGCAGGGGACACGCCACCATGAGCATCCAGCAGAAGCCGGTCTTCACGGCCGACGACGTGGCGCGGGCAGAGAGCTACAAGGCCCGCGATTATCCTGACAATGTCGATCCCAAGGTGGAAGACCTCGTCCGCCAGATGATCTCGGGCTTTGCCGACAAGTGGACGGTCGTCATCCTGGATACGCTGTGGGACGAAGGGGTTTTAAGGTTTTCCGACCTCGCCCGCCGCGTCACCGGCATCAGCCAGAAAATGCTGACCCAGACGCTTCGGCGCATGGAACGCGACGGTCTGGTCATTCGCAAGACCTATGCCTGCGTGCCGCCCAAGGTGGAATACAGCCTCTCGCCGCTCGGCCTGACGCTGGGGGCAGCCTTCTGCAATGTGTGGATCTGGGCGGTCGAAAACCACGATGCGGTGGCAAAGGCCCGGACAGCATTCGACGACGAAGACTGAAAACGGCGGCGATACCGCCGCCTCCAGAAATTGCAGCCGTCAGCTCGGGTTGATCATCGAAAAGACCTGGTCGAAATTGCCTGTGGCTTCGGCCGTGCGCTGCCGCATCACACGCTGAACCATCACTTCCGACGGCGTCGGATCGGCGCAGAGCAGACCGACGGATTCGGACACGAAATTGGCAAGCGGCATGGCCGTCGCGAATTTCGACTGGCCGGGCGTCAGCTCCGTTGCCACCTGCGGCGGGGCAAGCTCCACCACGGCAATCTTGGTGCTGCGCAACTCGTGCCGCAGGCTCATCGTCCAGGAATGAATGGCCGCCTTGGTGGCGCTATAGGTCATGGAATCGGTGCGCGGCACGAAGGCGAGGCCGGAGGAGACGGTGACGATCGCAGCTTCCGGCTTCTGGCGCAGATGCGGAAGCAGGGCCGAGGTGAGCCAGATCGGCGCGAGAAGATTGGTGGTGATGGTGCGCTCGGCGACATCGACGTCGTAAACGTCAGCGAGCACGTTCTCACGCTCCATGATGCCCGCATTGTGGATGACGACGTTGAGATCCGGATGATCCTTCACGACCGATTCGGCAAATGCGTTCAGGCCGTCCTTGTCCGTGACATCGAGCTGGTATCCGGAAAGCGCCGGATTGTCCTTCAGCGTTTCATTCAGGCTTGCCTCGTTGCGCCCGGTAACGATCACCTTCGCGCCGCGTTCGGAAAGGGCGACGGCGAGACCGCGGCCGATGCCGGAATTGCCGCCCGTGATCAGGATTGTTGCTTTCGTGAAATCCATTTGCATTCTCCAATGCTGCTGATGCGCTTCAATATCACCAATAGTAACTTTTAGTAAGAAGGCACCTTTTAGTAAGAAATAGGAAATCGGATGCGCCCATCACGGCAATGTGCCGCACACGGCCTGCCTGACAAGGGGCGCACGGTTTACAGGGTGGCCGGTTCTGATTTACAGCTGCGCCCGAAATCTCGTCGGGAATACAAGGATAAGCCGATGGCGCTGACAGCTTCCACCACCCATGCCCGCAAGGGTCTCGGCCATGCGGTCATCGTCACGCTCGGCATGGCGGCAACCGTCGGCACAGCGCTCGGCTTCCAGTATCTCGGCGGCTATATTCCCTGCGCGATGTGCCTCCTGCAGCGCGAACCCTATTACTACGCAATTCCGGTCGGCATTCTTGCCATGGGTGCCCTGGCATTCGGCATGCCCGCCTGGATCGGCCGCACGCTTCTGATCCTCGTCGGCCTGATGATGCTGGTCGGTGCCGGCATGGGCGTCTATCACGCGGGCGTCGAATGGGCCTTCTGGGAAGGTCCCGCAAGCTGCGGCGGCGGCGCGGGTGTCACGACCAATGCCGGCAGCCTTCTCTCCGATCTCAACACGGTGCACGGACCATCCTGCACGGAAGCAGCACTCCGCGTGCTCGGTCTGTCCTTTGCTGGCTGGAACGTGATCGCCAGCGTCATCCTCGCGGCTATCGCCTTGATCGGCGCCAAGAAGGCCGCGTGAGACGTAACCCTTACGGCTGCAGCTCGGAATCCCAGTAGAGATAGTCCATCCAGCTTTCGTGCAGATAGTTGGGCGGAAACAGCCGGCCGTTGTTATGCAGGTCCTGCACGGTCGGCGCATAGGGCTTCTGGTGTGGGAACATGCCGGCCTGCTTGGGAAGCTTGCTGCCCTTGCGCAAATTGCAGGGCGAACACGCCGCCACAACGTTCTGCCAGGTCGTTTCGCCGCCATGGGCCCGCGGGATGACGTGGTCGAAGGTCAGATCGTCATGATCGCCGCAATACTGGCACTCGAACTTGTCGCGAAGGAACACGTTGAAGCGGGTAAAGGCGGGATTGCGGGTCGGCTGGATATAGGTCTTCAGGCTGACAACGCTTGGCAGTTTCATCGAGAAGCTGGGCGAACATACCGAATGATCATATTCGGCAATGATGTTCACACGGTCGAGGAAAACCGCCTTGATCGCGTCCTGCCAGGACCACAACGACAAGGGATAATAGCTCAGTGGCCGATAGTCAGCGTTCAACACGAGCGCCGGTAAGGCCTGCGGGGAGACTGCAATCGTCAAATGACGCTCCTAACGGATTCGGCATCTATCTCCTCTATATTAGGACCGTTGTTACAGGATTGTGAAGCCCTTTAAATACAGGCGGCTCCGTCACTCAAACTTCACAAAATCGGCGAGACGTCGCGCCTGGTCCGGACCCCGTAATAGGACCAGAAAAGCCTTGTCGCGACCGAGCGCCAGGGCCGCCAGATGAGCGCGATGGCGGCGAGCTGCTTTTCTGTCGGGCGCGCTTCCATGCCAAGCCCATCGGCAACCGCTGCCTGCAGCGCCACGTCGCCTACCGGAAAGAAATCCGGGTGGCCTGCGGAAAACATCATGTAGCACTCTGCCGTCCAGGGACCGATGCCGGGCAGTGCGATCAACTGCCGTGTCGCCTCGGAAGCCTCCAGTCCCGCGATCGCATCGAGATCGAAGCCCTTCTGCGCAATCGCTGTCGCAAGATGCGTGAGCGTCGCAGCCTTTGCCCGCGAGAGCCCGAAGCTCGCGACGACCTCGGGATCGAGCGCTGCAAAAACCTCAGCTTCGGTGGCACCGACAGCTGCCATGCGCTTCCAGATCGCGTCGGCGCTTGCCCGCGATACGACCTGCGAGACGATGATGGAGGCAAGGCCGGCGAAACCCGGTTCGATCAGCCGCAGTGGCAGTTCGCCGGACATCTCGATGATGGGGGCAAGGCGCGGATCGGCGATCACCAGTTCGGCAAGTCCCTCGTCGATATCCGATCGGTCGCGGATGATCCGCACGGTTTTCTCCATGGTTGCGCATCACAAATCGTGGCAGAAAGAGGCATGCCAGCCGCCAAATCAGCCACCGATCCTGATAGACCAATCCTGCGTTTCGCGCCAAGCCCGAACGGACTGCTGCATCTCGGACATGCGCTGTCAGCCGTCCTCAACCACGACATGGCCCGGGACATGAATGGCCGCTTCATGCTGCGGATCGAGGATATCGATCTTGCCCGTTGCACGCCTGACTATGAGGACGCCATCTACCGCGACCTTCACTGGCTTGGCCTTTCCTGGGAAGAACCGCCGCGTCGCCAGTCCGAGCATTTCGAGACGTACCGTGAAGCGCTGGGCCGATTGATGGACATGGGGCTCGTCTATCCAGCCTTCATGACGCGCGGCGAGGTAAAGGCGAAGGTCGCGGACTTCGAGGCCGATGGCGCCACATGGCCGCGCGACCCGGACGGGTCACCGCTCTATCCGCAGAATGACAGGTACCTGAGCGATACCGAGCGAAAGACGCTGACAGAAAGCGGCGTCCGCCATAGCTGGCGGCTCGACATGGACAAGGCGCTGGCGAGAGTTTCGGACGCTTTGACATGGCGGGAGACAAGCGACGGCGCCGAAAAGCTCGTTCCGGCCGACCCGGCAGCCTGGGGCGATGTCGTCCTGTCGCGCTCCGATGCTCCGTCGAGCTACCATCTCTCCGTCACCGTCGACGACGCGGCGCAGGGCATTACCCACGTGGTGCGCGGCATGGATCTCTATCACGCAACCTCGGTTCACAGGCTTCTGCAGGAACTGCTCGGTCTGCCGCAGCCGATCTACCACCATCATCGGCTGGTCCTTGGCACAGACGGGCGAAAACTGTCGAAAAGCGAGGGATCAACCGGGCTTGCGGCCCTGCGCGACGCGGGTCTCAGCCCGCTCAACATTCGCGGCCTCCTCGGCCTTAAGGGCTAGAGCCGAAGCATCGCCCCGGCGGCGACGCTCTTTCCGGACGCGGGAGAAGACCGAATAGATCCGGTACTTCATCAACGCCGCATTGAACTCGGCGCCGAGCATGAAGATCACGCCCACCATATAAAGGAAGATTAGCACGATCATGATCGACGCCAGACCCGCGTAGGTCGCTGCGTAATTGGCGAAGGTCGAAAGATAAGCCGCGAACCCGAAGCCGAAGCATGTCCACAAAAGCACCGTCAGCGCCACACCCGGCATGATGTCGATCAGCCGGCGATCTCCAGCCGGAAGGTATTTGTGCGACCCGAGCAGGCCGATCATCAGGAGAAACGCCGTGCCGACGAGACCCCAGTTGGCAGCCGCGTTGAGATCGCTGATCAGCCAGGGAAAGCGGGTCTGGGCGAAGCGCGATGCGACGGGCACTGCCAGCAGAAGAATGCTGATGACCGCAAAGATCACCACCGCCAGGATGACGTAACCCAAACTAGCGAGACGCGTCACATACCAGGGCCGCGTTTCCGTCACGCGGTAGGCGCGGTTGAGCGAGATGCGCAGCGCCTCGACGCCGTTCGACGCAAAGTATGCAGCCGCCAGCACCGATACGGTCAGCAACCCGCCGCGCGGTATCTCCAGCACCCGCTGCAGCTCGGACGCGATCGGATCGGCCACATCGGCCGGCCATGTATCGAACAGGAGATGCACCGTCGTCTGCGAGAAGCCGCCGGCACCGAGAAAGCCCGCAAGTGCCGTGCCGAAGATCAGGAATGGGAACAGCGCCAGTAGCCCCGACAGCGCAACGTGGCTCGCCATGGCCCACCCATCATCCTCCGAGAAATGCCAATAGGCATCCCAAAGCACCTTGAACGCCAGTCTCGGCCACCTGACCGGGGAGTTTTCTTCCAAAGACGACATCTCCCTAGGAGCTTAAGTGCAGGATCAGTTGAGGCTTGTGGCGAAATATGGAAGGTAGGCGGCAACTTGTACAGAGAGACCTTAACGGTATGCAATCGGCATGACAGACGGAAGAACGATTATCGTGACAGGCTGTTCCTCAGGGATCGGCGCTCACTGTGCCCGCGCGCTGAAATCCGAGGGATGGCGGGTGTTCGCGACCGTGCGCAAAAAGGCCGATCTCGCAGCGCTGGAACAGGACGGCATCGAAGCCCTGTTGATGGACTACACCAGGCCTGAAACGATCGAGGCTCTCGTCGACACCGTTCTCGCGCGCACCGGCGGTCGCATCGATGCGCTCTTCAACAACGGTGCCTATGGCCAGCCGGGCGCTGTCGAAGACCTTTCGACCGACGTGCTGCGTGTCCAGTTCGAGACCAATCTGTTCGGCTGGCATGACCTGACGACCCGCATCATCCCCGTCATGCGGCGACAGGGTCATGGACGCATCGTCAACTGCTCCTCCATTCTCGGCATCGTTCCCTACCGCTACCGCGGCGCCTACACCGCCTCGAAATTCGCGCTGGAAGGCCTGACCGTGACGATGCGGATGGAGCTTCACGGAAGCGGCATCCATGTGAGCCTGATCGAGCCCGGACCGATCGACACGCAGTTCACGGCCAATGCGCTTGCCAAGGTCAAAGAGAACATCGATCTCGTCAATTCGCCGCATGCCGAACAATACAAGCGGCAATTGCAGCGCCTGGACGGGAGCGGGCCGGTCAACCGCCACAAGCTGGGGCCGGACGCCGTTCACACGGTACTGAAACATGCCTTGACCGCCGACAACCCGAAGCCACATTATCTGGTGACGAAGCCGGCCAAGCAGGGCGCGGTCCTGAAACGTATCCTGCCGGCAGCGCTCTTCTACAAATTGATGCAACGGATCGACTGATCGCGAGCAAGCGGAAAGCAAAAACTCGATGGCCACCTTTACCACCGTTCTGACCGTGATCGTCATCGGCCTGGTCGTACTCGTTCTGATCAAGGGCCTGTTCAACATGGTAAAGGGCACCGATGCCAACCGGTCGAACAAGCTGATGCAGCTGCGTCTGCTGCTCCAGGCCGTGGCTGTCATCCTCATCATGTTCACGCTCTGGCTGACCGGCGGCGGCCGGCCGAGCTAGAGAAATGCCGAACTAAGGAAATTACAGTCTTCATGGTCAAGCTCAACAAGATCTACACGCGCACCGGCGACGACGGCACCACCGCACTGGTATCAGGCCCGCGGCGCGACAAGCATGACATCAGGGTCGAGGCCTATGGCACGGTCGACGAGGTCAACTCGACGATCGGCATGGCGCGGCTTCATACGGCAGGCATGGGCGAAGTCGATCAGATGCTGTTTCGCATCCAGAATGACCTGTTCGATCTCGGTGCCGATCTTGCAACGCCAGATACCGGCGAAAAGCCCGAATACGAGCCTCTGCGGATCGTCGAAGCACAGGCGACACGTCTCGAAACCGAGATCGATACGCTGAACGCGGATCTCGAACCGCTGAAATCCTTCGTGCTGCCCGGTGGTTCGCCGGCTTCTGCCTATCTGCATCTCGCCCGCACCGTATCGCGGCGTGCCGAACGGCTGATGGTCGAGCTTTCGCGGCATGAGGCGATCGGCCCGGCTGCGCTCAAATATATCAACCGCCTGTCGGATTTCCTGTTTGTCGCCGCCCGCGTCGCCAACGAGAATGGCAGGACCGACATTCTGTGGGTACCCGGCAAGAACCGGTAGGCGAAAACGCGACCAAGGCGCGACGGACGGGAGGGGAGGAAGCGACGCATGTTCATTCCGCTGCATGATGCCGTCGCGCTAAAATACATCCGTGTGCAATGGGTGACGATCTCGCTGATCGCCGCCAACATACTCATGTGGGTATTCACGACGCTTGCGCCTTCGGAAACGACGGAGATCGCCTCGCTGGGTCTCGGCTTCATTCCGGCGATCATCTTCGACTATGCGGTGCTCGATCCCTCTGTCATCCTTGTCCCGGAAGACGCGACCTTCGTCACCTACGCCTTCCTGCACCTGGATTTCTGGCACCTTGCCTCGAACATGCTGTTTCTCTGGGTGTTCGGCGACAATGTCGAGGACGCTCTGGGTCATGTACGCTTCCTGATATTCTACCTGCTTTGTGCCGCAGCCGGCGCGCTTGTGCACGGCCTCGTCGGCCCGATGTCCGAGGGGCCGCTGATCGGCGCATCGGGCGCCATCTCCGGTGTCGTCGCCGCCTATTTCCTGCTGCATCCGCGCGTCCGGGTATGGGTGCTGGTTCTGTTTCGGATTCCGCTGCCGCTACCCGCTTTCGTTCCGCTGACACTGTGGATCGTTCAGCAATTCGTGATGCTCTGGCTGGAAGCCGATAGTGCGGTGTCCTGGGGCGCGCATGTCGGCGGAATTCTGGCGGGCGCCGCACTCGTCATCGTGATGCGGCGCCGGGGCGTTCCCCTGTTCGACCGCGAGATCGTCACGCCGAAGGCCGTGCTGCACAAGCAAAGCATATCGCAAGAGACGCGACCGGCCGAATAGGCCTATGAGAAAACCGCAACCCAGATGGGATAATCCACGTTGTCATCAGGGCAAAAATGGGTATCCATGTCGCCCACTGACAAATGGATAAGCCGCAGATGTCGCAATCTGCGGCTGGAGAAAAGTCAAGGAAGGACCCCATGAAGATCCTGGTGCCTGTAAAGCGCGTCGTCGACTACAACGTTAAGATCCGCGTCAAGCCGGATGGATCCGGTGTCGAGCTTGCCAACGTCAAGATGTCGATGAACCCGTTCGACGAGATTTCCGTCGAGGAAGCCCTGCGCCTGAAAGAGGCCGGCAAGGCCGAGGAAGTGATCGTCGTATCGATCGGTCCGGCAAAGGCTGAAGAAACGCTGCGCACGGCGCTTGCAATGGGCGCCGATCGGGCGATCCTGATCGAGACCGACGAGACGGTCGAACCGCTTGCCGTGGCGAAGCTCCTGAAGGGCGTCGTCGACGCCGAACAGCCGGGCCTGATCATCGTCGGCAAACAGGCGATCGACGACGATTCCAACCAGACCGGCCAGATGCTGGCGGCACTGCTCGGAACCGGGCAGGCAACCTTTGCCTCGAAGATCGAACTTTCGGCCGACAAGGCTGTGGTCACCCGCGAAGTCGATGGCGGCCTGCAGACCGTCGAGGTCAAGCTTCCGGCCGTCGTCACCACCGACCTGCGCCTCAACGAGCCGCGCTACGCGTCCTTGCCGAACATCATGAAGGCGAAGAAGAAGCCGCTCGACAAGAAGACGGCAGGCGATTTCGGCGTCGATATCGCCCCTCGCCTCAAGGTTCTGAAGACCGAGGAACCGGGCGGCCGCAAGGCAGGCATCAAGGTGAAGTCCGTCGAGGAACTGGTCGGCGCCTTGAAGACCGCCGGCGTGATCTGATTTTAGGGAGATAAACTCATGGCCATTCTTCTTCTGGCAGAACACGACAATGCCAGCCTCAACGACCAGACCGCCAAGGCGCTGACGGCAGCTTCGCAGATCGGTGGCGAGGTCCACCTTCTGGTCGCCGGTTCGGGCGCGCAAGCCGCAGCCGACGCGGCGGCGAAACTCTCCGGCGTCTCGAAGGTCCTGCTTGCCGACGACGCAAGCCTTGCCAACAGCCTTGCCGAACCGCTTGCAGCACTGATCGTGTCGCTGGCCGGATCCTACGACGTCATCATGTCTTCGGCGACAGCGTCCGCCAAGAACGTCATGCCGCGCGTTGCTGCGCTGCTTGATGTGGCGCAGGTTTCGGAAATCATCGAGGTGATTTCGCCGGATACGTTCCGTCGCCCGATCTATGCCGGCAACGCCATCCAGACTGTCCAGGCGACCGATGCCAAGAAGGTGATCACCGTGCGCACGGCATCTTTCGCGGCAGCGGATGAAGGCGGTTCCGCTTCCGTGGAGACAGTGGCGGCCGCAGCAAACCCTGAAGTATCGTCCTTTGTCTCCGATGCGCTTGCCTCCTCGGACCGTCCTGAACTCGCATCCGCCAAGATCATCATCTCCGGTGGCCGCGCACTCGGGTCCTCGGAAAAATTCCAGGAAGTCATCCTGCCCGTCGCCGACAAGCTGGGTGCGGCGGTTGGCGCTTCGCGCGCAGCGGTCGACGCAGGCTATGCTCCGAACGACTGGCAGGTCGGCCAGACCGGCAAGGTGGTTGCTCCGCAGCTCTACATCGCGGTCGGGATTTCCGGTGCCATCCAGCATCTGGCCGGCATGAAGGATTCCAAGGTCATCGTTGCGATCAACAAGGACGAGGAGGCACCGATCTTCCAGGTGGCCGACTTCGGTCTCGTGGGCGATCTCTTCGAGATCCTGCCGCAGCTCGAAAAGGCCCTGTGAGGCCGACCGGCCTTTTCGCACCGCAGTTCGGCGACGCGAAAATGCTGGCAAAAAACACGCTAGCAGACTAGAAAAATGCCGGGCTGTCTCACGCAACCCGGCATTTTGCTGTGAGACGCCAGATGATGATGATGAATGCGAGACGCGGGCGAAAACCGCACCCAGGGAGCGAGTGAGATCATGAAGAATATCGGCGTCATCGGCGCAGGCCAGATGGGCTGCGGAATTGCACATGTTTCGGCGCTCGCCGGCTATCACGTGCATATCTATGATCTCTCCAAGGACCGGATCGAAGGCGCACTTGCAACCATTAACGGCAACCTCGCCCGCCAGGTTTCCAGCAACAAGCTTTCCGACGAGGATCGCAACTCAGCCCTGTCCCGCATCACCGGCTCCGCCGACGTCAACGACCTCGCACCGATGGATATGGTCATCGAGGCCGCGACCGAAGACGAAAGCGTCAAGCGCAAGATCTATGCGCAGGTCTGTCCGGTTCTCAAACTTGAAGCGCTTCTCGCCACCAACACCTCGTCGCTGTCCATCACCAGGCTCGCCGCCGCGACCGACCGGCCCGAGCGCTTCATGGGTATCCATTTCATGAACCCGGTGCCGCTGATGAAGCTGGTGGAACTGGTGCGCGGCATCGCCACCGACGAGCCAACCTTCCGGGCCGCCAAGGACTACGTGGTAGCCCTCGAAAAGACCGCGACCGTTGCCGAAGACTTCCCCGCCTTCATCGTCAACCGCATCCTGCTGCCGATGATCAACGAGGCGATCTATACGCTGTACGAAGGCGTCGGCTCGGTCGAGGCCATCGATACCGCCATGAGGCTTGGCGCCAACCATCCGATGGGACCGCTGCAGCTTGCCGATTTCATCGGCCTCGACACTTGCCTGTCGATCATGCAGGTGCTGCATGACGGCCTCGCCGACAGCAAATACCGCCCCTGCCCGCTTCTCGTGAAATACGTAGAAGCCGGCTGGCTCGGCCGCAAATCCGGCCGCGGCTTCTACGACTATCGCGGCGAAGTCCCGGTCCCGACGCGGTAGGGATCAGCCTTGTGGCGGCCCGCTCCGCACCCGCTTGACTGGATGCTAGAAGGGGTCGACTGAGGTGAAGGGCAAGCCCTTCATCCGCAGCCCTCAAGCGCCCTTGGCGGCCGTCACCAGCGCCTTCGCATCGTCGCTGTCCCATGCGGCGGGGCCGTTCATGGCGCCGATCAGGCAGCCCTTCTTGTCAAGGATCAGCGTTGCCGGCAGGCCGAAGGCGAGACCTTCCTTTTTCAGGGCGTTGAACGTGCCCATCGAACTGTCGCGGTAGAAGCCGAGCTTGTCGATCTTGTACTCTTCAAGGAAGGTTTTCGGCTTCTCATCGCTGCCGGTATCGATGTTGATGGCGACGACTTCGAAGTCACCGCCGCCCATCGCCGCCTGCAAACCGTTCAGCGCCGGCATCTCTTCGCGGCAGGGCACACACCAGGTGGCCCAGAGATTGAGAAGCACGGTTTTGCCGGCGAGATCGGCCGTCGTCATGTCCTGTCCCGCCGGTCCCTTGAAGGACAGAGAGAGCGGACGCGGCGGCTGTGCCTCGACCATGGCGGCAACCTGGCCCTTTGAAAAGGCGCTGACGGACTTCGCCAGGTCCGCGGAGCCCTCGCATTGGCCGGCCGACGGGGAGAGTGAGGCCTTTGCCGCCCCATCCAAACCCCCACCCGAACCATTGCCAGACCCCATGTTCGTCACGTATACGGCGACGGTGCCGGCGACGATCCCGAGGACGGCGGCAATCAGGATCAATCGGACAGACGGAAGGCCAAGCGGTCTTTTGGACGTCATCAACTACTCCAGGACTGAATTCATGGCCGACACGAAGGACGCGACATCTTCCAACCAGATGTGGGGCGGACGCTTCGCTTCCGGGCCGGATGCGATCATGGAGGAGATAAATGCCTCGATCGGTTTCGACAAGAAGCTGTTCGCCCAGGATATCCGCGGTTCGATCGCCCATGCGACGATGCTGGCGGAACAAGGCATTATTTCGCACGAAGATAAAGACAAGATCGTTTCCGGCCTGAACACGATCATGTCAGAGATCGAAAGCGGACAGTTCCAGTTCTCGCGCAAGCTCGAGGACATTCACATGAACATCGAGGCGCGGCTGGCAGACCTGATCGGTCCAGCCGCCGGTCGCCTCCACACCGCCCGCTCCCGCAACGACCAGGTCGCGCTCGATTTCCGCCTCTGGGTCAAGGAAGAGCTCATCAAGACCGAGAAGATGCTGACGGGTCTGATCGCCGCGTTTCTCGACCGCGCCGAAGAGCATGCAGATACGGTGATGCCCGGCTTTACCCATCTGCAGACGGCACAGCCGGTTACCTTCGGCCATCACTGCATGGCCTATGTGGAAATGTTCGGCCGTGACCGCGCCCGCGTTCGCCATGCGATCGAACACCTGGACGAAAGCCCGATCGGTGCCGCAGCGCTTGCCGGCACGCCCTACCCGATCGACCGCCACATGACGGCGAAGGCCCTCGGTTTCCGCGAACCGACCCGCAACTCGATCGACACCGTTTCCGACCGTGATTTCGCGCTGGAATTCCTGTCGGTCGCGGCCATCTGCGCCGTGCATCTGTCGCGTCTTGCCGAAGAGATCGTTATCTGGTCGACGCCGCAATTCGGCTTCGTGCGCCTGTCCGACGCGTTTTCGACCGGCTCCTCGATCATGCCGCAGAAGAAGAACCCGGATGCCGCCGAACTGGTGCGCGCCAAGACCGGCCGCATCAACGGTTCGCTGGTGGCGCTGCTGACGGTCATGAAGGGCCTGCCGCTCGCCTATTCCAAGGACATGCAGGAAGACAAGGAACAGGTCTTCGACTGCGCCGAGAACCTGGAACTGGCGATTGCCGCCATGACCGGCATGATGCGCGACATGACCATTCGCGCCGACAAGATGCGCGCCGCTGCCGGTGCCGGCTTCTCCACCGCGACCGACCTTGCCGACTGGCTGGTTCGCGAAGTCGGCCTGCCCTTCCGCGAAGCCCACCATGCGACCGGCCATGCTGTGGCGCTGGCGGAGAAAAAGGGCTGCGACCTCTCCGAACTCACGCTTGAAGAACTGCAGGCGATCAACCCCGCCATCACCGACAAGGTCTTCGACGTTCTCTCGGTGGATGCATCGGTTGCCAGCCGCGTCAGCTTCGGCGGCACGGCGCCCTCCGAGGTGCGCAAGCAGATTGCCTGGTGGCGCGAGAGAAACTGACGCCTGCGCGACGAATGAAGCGGCAAGGATACTGCACAAGCGCGCGGAACTTCGCTATGAAGTCTGCGTGACCGTGCCGGAGAAGGAAGAGAATGTCGAAATCCCTGGTGAAAATCGCCCATGTCAGCCTGATCCTGGGCGTCGTCAGCCTCGTTGTCGCCGGTTGCGGCCGCAAGGGCGACCTCGACCGCCCCAGCACGCCCGTCGAACAGCAGAACATCCGCAAGAGCAGCAAACCCGGTGACGCCAACAAGGAACCGGTTGCCGAGCGGCCGTTCGTCCTCGACCCGCTTCTGTAGTTCCCAGACCCCTTCAGTTTTCCGAGTTTTGACGTGAATCATTTCCACTACATCGACGGCGTCCTTCACGCCGAAAACGTCGCCATCCCGGAAATCGCAAAAGCCGTCGGCACGCCATTCTACGTCTATTCGACAGCCACGCTGGAGCGCCATTACAAGGTGTTCGCGCAGGCGTTTTCCGATGTGGATACGATGGTGTGCTACGCCATGAAGGCGAACTCCAACCAGGCCGTCCTCAAAACCCTGGCAAAGCTCGGCGCCGGCGTCGATGTCGTCTCGGGCGGCGAACTGCGGCGTGCGCTGGCGGCCGGCATTCCCGCCTCCCGCATCATGTTTTCGGGCGTCGGCAAGACCGTGGCGGAAATGGATCTGGCGCTCGAGGCCGGCATCTACTGCTTCAACGTCGAATCCGAGCCGGAACTGGAAGTGCTGAACCTGCGCGCTCTCAAAGTCGGCAAACGCGCGCATGTGTCCTTCCGCATCAACCCGGATGTGGATGCGGGCACCCATGCCAAGATTTCGACGGGCAAGAAGGAAAACAAGTTCGGCATCGCCTATGACCAGGCCCGCGCCGTCTATGCCCATGCAGCAACGCTTCCTGGCATCGAAGTCACCGGGATCGACATGCATATCGGCAGCCAGATCACCGAGCTCCAGCCGTTCGAGGATGCCTACCGGCTGCTGCGCGCGCTGGTGGATCTGCTGCGCGGCGATGGCCACACGATCAGCCACGTCGATGTCGGCGGCGGTCTCGGCATTCCCTACAAGGACGACAACACTCCGCCGCCGCTGCCAGACGCCTATGCGGAAACGATCAAGAAGCAGCTGCGCACGCTCGACTGCAAGATCGTGACCGAGCCCGGCCGCCTGATCGTCGGCAATGCCGGTATTCTGGTGACTGAGGTCATCTATGTGAAGGATGGCGGCGAAAAGACCTTCGTGATCGTCGATGGCGCGATGAACGACCTGATCCGCCCGACGCTCTACGAAGCCTATCACTCGATCCGCCCGGTCGTGGTGCCGCCGGCCGATGCGCCGCGGATCAAGGGCGACGTGGTCGGCCCCGTCTGCGAGACCGGAGACTATCTGGCGCTCGACCGCGAGATGGCAGAACCGAAGCCCGGCGACCTGATTTCCATCGGGTCTGCAGGCGCCTATGGCGCCGTGCAGGCCGGCACCTACAATTCCCGCTTGCTTGTGCCGGAAGTGCTGGTGAAGGGCTCAGAGTTCCATGTGATCCGCCCGCGCGGCTCCTACGAGGACCTGATCGGACTGGATTCCGTGCCCGCCTGGCTCGGCTAGACCCGCGCAGAAACGTTCACTTTTGCGGCAAACCGCCTGTAAATATCGGGGCCGGCATGTCGCCGCCCTCGTCTTCGCCACAAACCTTGTTATGTTGATAGCTTGATTTGGGCCGCCACGATCGGAGACGGACCGCATGAGCTTGATCCGCAAAGGTGCATTCGAAACACATCCGGCGCTCGCAAGACGCGTCGCGTTGAAACGGTCGTTTGCCCGTTTCGTGCTGTTTTCCGAACGCCTTCTGCCGAAGCTTCTGGCCCCGCTCGCGGTCGTCGCCCTGTTTTTCTCCGTCTCCTGGTTCGGTCTTTTCCGCGTCACGCCCGATCTGCTGCGCTGGATCCTGCTCGGCTTTTTCACCTTCGCGTTCCTCACCTCCCTTCTTCCATTGGCACGACTTCGCTGGCCCGATGCCGCCGATGCGGATCGGTTGCTGGAAGATCGCAACGGCCTGCCGCACCAGCCGGTCGCCGTGCAGGAAGACCAGCCGGCATTCGAGACGCCGTTTGCGCGCGCGCTCTGGAAAGAACATCAGATTCGCATGGCGGAGCGGATCGCAGCGCTCGATACGGGCATGCCGCGTCCCGATATTGCAAGCCATGACCGGTTCGCTCTGCGTGCCGTGCCGGCGCTCATCTTTGCCGTGGCGCTGGGCTATTCCTTTTCGAATGGCGGCGGCTCGCCAGCCGACGCATTCCGCCCGGCTCCGCTGGCTGCAAGCACCAACCCGGACCTTCGCATCGACGCCTGGCTGACGCCGCCATCCTATACCGGCCGCGCCCCTATCTTCCTGACCGGCCGCGACACGGCGCCCGCAGCCGCGGGCGATACGGCCGGCAACACGGCATCTGTGCCGCAGAATTCCGGCCTGACCGTGCGCGTAACCGGTGGCGAGGGCGAGGAAGCGGTCGTCTTCACGCCGAAATCCGGCGGAGAGCCGCTGACGCTGATCACCGAGGAAGCGCGCAAGGCGGCTGAAGACGCAAGCAAGCAGGCACAAGGTAAGGCACCAGGCACGCCATTGCCCGAGGGCCAGCAGGCCAAGCCGCAGCCACCCGTCAAACAGCCGCAGACCGCACAGACTGTGCCGCCGCGCAGCTACGCATTCAACGTGGACGAAAGCGGCGAACTCACCGTCAATGGCCAGACATGGACCTTCGACGTCATTCCCGACCGGCCGCCGGAGATCGCCTTCGACGGCCAGCCGAAGCGGTCCGTCAATGGCGCGCTGGAAATCGGTTTCCGCGGCAAGGATGATTACGGCATTCGGGAAGCCCATGCGCTGATCGAGCCTGTCGGCCCTGTCGACCCGGCGGCCACGCCGCTTTACCCGGCGCCAGAATACCGCCTCGACCTGCCGCGCCAGAACCGCGGCCAGGAGGTGAAGGCACTGACCAGCCGTAGCCTGGTCGAGCATCCGCTGGCCGGAAAGCGGGTCAGGATTACGTTGATTGCCAAGGACGGCGCAGGCCAGACCGGCCGCAGCCCCGCCCATGAAATGGTAATGCCGGGCCGCGGCTTCTCGGAACCGCTGGCGGCAGCCGTTGCCGAACAGCGCCAGGTTTTCGCGCTCGACACGCGCCAGGTGCCGCGCGCGATCGAGCTCAACGACGCGCTGGCGATCCGTCCCGACGAGACCATTCCGAACCTTGGCCACTTCCTGGCAATCCGCTCGGCCCGCGAGCGCATGAAGATTGCCCGCAACGAGGAACAGCTGAAGGACGCCGCCGACTACCTCTGGGAAATCGCGCTCGGCATCGAGGACGGCGATCTTTCCGCCGCCGAACGCCGTTTGCGCGATGCCCAGCGCAATCTGTCGGACGCGCTCGAGAAAGGTGCCGGGGATCAGGAAATCGCTGCCCTCATGAAGGAACTGCGCGAGGCGATGCAGCAGTTTATGAACGAGCTCGCGCAGCGCATGCAAAACGCACCGCCGGGCCAGCAGAACATGCAGGCGCAGAATGTCATTCGCCAGCGCGACCTGCAGAACATGATGGACCAGATCGAAAACCTCGCTCGATCCGGCAATCGTGACGCGGCCAAGGAGATGCTGTCGCAGATGCAGCGGATGATGAACAACCTGCAGGCCGGACGCCCGCAGCGGGGCCAGCAGGGTCAGCAACAGCAGCAGAACAGCCAGATGCGCCAGCAGATCGACAAGCTCGGCCAGATCATGCAGGAACAGCAGCGGCTGATGGACCAGACATTCAAGCTGGACCAGGCATTGCGTGATCGCATGCAGCGCGGCGACCCCGATCCGCAGAGCGGTGAACAGGGCGAGCAGCAGCAGGGCCAGAACGGCCAACAGGGTCAGCAGGGCCAACCGGGTCAGCAAGGCCAGCAGGCACAGCGCGGGCAGCAGGGCCAGCAAGGTCAGGGTCAGAACGGCCAGGGCGGCGAACAGAATACCGACCAGATGACAGCCGAGCAGCTGCGTGAGGCGCTGAAGAACCTGCGTGCCCAGCAGGAAGGCCTCGGAAAACAGCTCGGCGAGCTACAGCAGGCGCTGAAGGGCATGGGCATGGATCCAGGCCAAGGCTTCGGGGAAGCCCAGAGTGAAATGGGCAGCGCCGGCAAGGCGCTCGGTGACGGCCAGGGCGAACAGGCCGTCGAAGGCCAGGGCAACGCACTTAACGCGCTTCGCCAAGGCGCCCAGAGCATGATGCAGCAGATGATGCAGGCGATGCAGCAGGGCCAGGGCCAAGGCGAAGGCCAGCAGGACGGCCAGGGACAGGGCATGGCCAACCAGGGCGGCCAGAACGGTCGCGATCCCCTAGGTCGCCCCCGCGCAACGTCAGGCCCGGACTTCGGCGATCAGGTGAAGGTGCCGGATGAAATCGACGTGCAGCGCGCCCGCGAGATCCTCGATGCGATCCGCGAGAAGCTGGGCAACGCCCTATCAGGCGATGCCGAGCGGCAGTATCTCGAGCGGCTGCTCGAGATCCGCTAAATCCACCTGCGAGAGATCAGGCCGCGCAGGAAGTCTGCACGGCAAGCGCCATGGCGACAGCCTTGCGGATTTCTGGCAATGCGAAAGGCTTCTGCACCACATCGACGATCTTCGACGACAGGTCATCGGCGCGTTCGCGCTGTTCGGCATAGCCGGTCATCAGCAGGATCTTCATGTCGGGATACTGGGCGGCGGCTTCGTGCGCCAGCGCAATGCCATCCATGACAGGCATGCGGATGTCGGAAAGCAGAAGATCGAACGCGCCCTGCTCGAGCTTTTCGAGGCCTTCGGCGCCATCGCCGGCCTCATGCGTCTCATGGCCATCCATCCGGAGAGCGCGCGCAACAAACATGCGCAACGTGTGTTCATCCTCGGTAATAAGGATCTTGGCCATAGCGATCATCGCTCCCGTTTTGTGTATCAATCCGGGAGCAATTCACCAGAGTTTGGTTGTCGAGGAGTAAACAGGCGAGGCTCAAACCGCGCCATGGTTAACACCTTGCGACCGGATGGCGGCAGATTTCTGCCCCCACCCGAACCAAAGTCAACTCACGCGTCGCCTGTCACGACGCCGACGAAAGGCAGTTCGCGGAACGCGTAGGCGACGTCCATGCCGTAGCCGACGACGAAGTAGTCGGGGCATTCGAAGCCGACGTAATCCGCTTCCAGGTCTTCCTTGCGCTTCACCTTCTTGTCGAGAAGAACGGCCAGCGAGACATGGCGGGCGCCGCGCTCATAGAGCAGTTCCTTGGCAAATTTCAGCGTGCGCCCGGATTCCAGGATGTCGTCGATCAGAAGAACATCGCGGTCCTTCACGTCGCTGTCGATATCCTTGACGATGCGAACGCCTTGCGAGACAGTGCCGGTGCCGTAGCTCGAAAGTGTGATGAACTCCACTTCCGGTGCAAGGCCCGTCTCATGCAGCGCGCGCAGAAGATCCGCTGCGAAAATGAACGAGCCCTTGAGGACGGCGATGACGAGCAGATCCTTCGTGGGACCGGTCGCGATCTGCGCTGCGATTTGGTGATTGCGCTCGGCGATCTGTTCGGCAGTGAAAAGCGGCTCGATGTTTTTGCCGCGGACGACGGGCATACGGATACTCCTGATAGATCGGAAGCGCCGCGATAGCACAATCAGAGGCGGGACGCATCCCGTTCCGCAAAGGTCAGGCGCAAATCCGGGAGTTTTCCGCCGGGATGCGGCACCCGCGCAGAAAACCCGCGGCTGTGGCCGGCAGCAATGGCGGAAGCCGGCGGGGCAATCAACGTCGAGGCGACCAGCGTGCCGCCGGCCATGAATTCGGCCCGGATCGCGGGCATGGTCTTTGCGTCACTGGTCCGGTTCTCGACGATTCCGTTGATCAGTAGAACCCGCATGCCATCCGCATCGCGTGGCGTCATGGTGATGTGAGTGATATCGAGCGATGGCTCGGCTTGGGCTTCTCCGCTTTCGTTGAACAGGAACGAGAAGCCGCCGGCACTCGCAAACACCAGCACGAAAGCGGCAGCCACAAGAGCGCAGAACAGATCGGCGGAAAGCGTATTCAGCACGCGCTCGACCTTGCCGACGAAGCCATTCGGCACCGAGGCCGGAGCACCGGACCTCACCCTCTCTGCAGGCTTGCCGGTCGCCCGGTTCTTGGTCCTGTTGTCTAAATTGTCGTTGTGCGAACGCGGTCTGGACCGCTGCCACCCGCCATCAGTCACGGGCACGAACTGCGCATCGACCACGGGACCACGCGCCTTCACCCGGCCCTTGGGGCCTGTTGTGATTTCGGGCGGCAGGATGTCCATGCGGACAATCGTCTTGCCGGCGCGGCTGCTGAACGTGTTCATCGGACCTCTTCGGCGCCGCTTGTCCCCCGATATCGAAAGAGGCGGCCATTGAAACGAATCCCCCCTAGTCGTAAATTCGATTGGTTAACCGTTTGCAAACAGCGCCCGAAATAAGCCCTTTTCGGCCGGCGTTTTACCTTTCGTTTACCTTCATCGTTAAGAGATGGTCAGGTGCGAATCTGAAGGGTTCAGGGATTTGGTCTTCCGTTGATTCATTTCGAAAATGTTGGATTGCGATACGGCATGGGCCCGGAGATTCTCCGGGACATGACGTTCGACATCCCGAAACGGTCATTTCAGTTCCTGACCGGCCCATCGGGTGCCGGCAAGACGACGCTTCTGCGCCTGCTTTTCACCTCACTCTACCCCACCCGCGGCATCATCCGCATGTTCGGCCGCGAGCTGTCGCAGATCCCTCGCAGCGAGCTGCCGATGCTGCGCCGGCGGATCGGCATCGTCTACCAGGACTTTCGCCTGCTCGACCATCTGACCACCTATGAGAACGTCGCCCTGCCGCTCCGTGTGCGCGGCAAGGACGAGGCTTCCTATCGCAATGATGTGATCGAGCTCCTCAAATGGGTCGGCCTCGGCGAGCGCATCAATGTGCTGCCCGCGGTGCTTTCAGGCGGCGAAAAGCAGCGTGCGGCGATTGCCCGTGCGCTGATGGACCGTCCGGAAATCCTGCTCGCCGACGAACCCACCGGCAATGTCGACCCGCCCATGGCCCGCCGGCTGCTCAGCCTGTTCCTCGAGCTCAACCGGCTCGGCACCGCCGTCGTCATCGCGACGCACGATCTGGCGCTGATGGATCAGGTCGATGCACGGCGGATGATCCTCACCGAAGGGCGGCTTGATATCTATGAATGAGCCGCGCCCTCCCAAGAAGACCAAACCGGCTAAGACGGAGAAAGCCCCGGCACCGGCAAACGCTTGGCAGGAGAAAGGCGCCGAGACAGCGACCGACCAGGGACCGCGCCGCGCCTCGATGCGCGTGCGCCCGACAGCCCCGATCCTGCCTCCCTCCAATATCCAGGGCAATGCGCTGATGGTGGTGATCGCCATCATGGCCTTCCTCGCATGCCTGACGCTCGGCGGGGTCAGCATGGTTCGCGCCACCGCGGCCGGCTGGCAGAGCGAGATCGCCCGCGAAATCACCATCCAGATCAAGCCGGACGATGGCCTCGACATGGATGCGGCGCTGAAGAAGGCGCGCGATGTCGCACTGACCTTCGTCGGCACCCGGGACGGCACGATCATGGATGACAGCGCCACCGCGCGGCTGCTGGAACCTTGGCTCGGCACCGGCCTCGACCTTGCCGACCTGCCCGTGCCGCGGCTGGTGATCATCACGATCGACGAGCAGAACCCGCCCGATTTCGCAGCCATGCGCGACCTCCTGAAGACCGAGGTGCCGCAAGCCTTTCTCGATGACCACCGCACCTGGGTGGACCGGCTGGTCTCGATGGCGCGCACCACGGTGCTGATCGGCATGGGTGTGCTGATCCTCGTCTTTACCGCGATGATCCTGACCGTCGTGTTTGCCACCCGCGGCGCCCTGTCCGGCAACCGGCATATCATCGAAGTCCTGCATTTCGTCGGCGCCGAAAGCGGTTTCGTCGCCCGCGAATTCCAGAAGCATTTCCTGAAGATCAGCATCAAGGGATCGGCAGCCGGCGGCGCGCTCGCGGCACTGCTGTTTGCGGCCGCCAATCTGTGGCAGTCGAATTCGCGCGCGACGCCCCAGAGCGAGCAGGCGACAGCCTTGTTCGGATCCTTCACGATCGGATTCGGCGGCTATCTCGGGATCTTTGCGACGATCCTGGTGATCGCCCTTCTGACGACGCTGACCGCCCGCCTGACGGTGATGAAAACCATCGACGAGATCGACCTGATCCGCTCCGATCCGGCACGGGCGGATGGCGCGCCGAAATCATAACCCGCACGTGTTTTTTGAAGTGAACCCGTTGTGGGACTAGGCGACAACGAAATCTAGGTCTATCAACGAAATCATGACACTCGGCCAGACCCCTCCCGATGTGACGGACGACCGGACTTCGGACCGGAGACGAAGGGCTTTGCTCTCGCGCCGGAGCACGTTTAGACGAATAGCAAGACGGATCGTCATGGTGGCGTTTATCTGCGTTGCGATCGTCGTCGGCGGCTTCCTCTGGTTCGCGGACGCGGTCACATCGTTGCGAGCGCCCGATGGCGTCAAGGCCGATGCAATCGTTGTTCTGACAGGTGGATATCTGCGCATAGAACAGGCGCTCGGTCTGCTGCGCGACGGGGCCGGCAGGCGGCTTCTGATTTCCGGCGCGCATCCATCCACCACGCCAACGCAGATCCGCAAGGTCACGCAGGCCTCGCCCGACCTTTTCAAGTGCTGCGTCGATATCGGCTATGATGCGATCGATACAATCGGCAATGCCAACGAGATCTCCCGCTGGATCCACGACAAAGACTACAAATCCGTGCTCGTCGTGACCAACAACTACCACATGCTGCGCAGTCTGCACGAACTGCGCCGCGCCGATCCCGCGACGGAATTCATTCCCTATCCGGTCATCAATGCAGATCTCGCCCGCCGCGCCTGGTTCGCCGAGCCGGATACTCTGCGCACGATGCTGTCGGAATACGTCAAGGTGGTGTTGGCAACCATTCGCGACTGGGTGGGCATGCAGAAGGGCAGCGGCCTTCGAACCGACGGCGATTCGACCGGGTCGGTGCCGAAAAAATCTCCCTGATCTGAGCAGGCCGTCGATCTCGCGCTTTTGTCCGCTCGAGTTCTCGTGTAGGCAACGGGCAGTCTGCAAGAAAGCCCGCTCCATGCTTCTCATCCGCTCCGTCGTGTTCAATACCGCCTTCTACGCCAACATGATCCTGCGGATGATCGTGTTTGCTCCCTACTACTTCCTGGCTTCGCGAAAGGCCGCCTTCAGCGTCCCCAAGGGCTGGGCTTCATCCAGCAACTGGTTGATGGGCAAGATTGTCGGCGCGACCTTCGAAATCGAGGGGCTGGAGAATATTCCGGAAGGCGGCTGCATCTTTACGCCCAAGCACCAGTCTGTGTGGGACACCTTTGCGCTGATGCCCCACTATCCCGACCCGGTCTATATCCTGAAGCGCGAGCTTCTGTGGATCCCGCTGTTCGGATGGTATCTGGCCAGGCAACGGATGATCCCGGTCAATCGCGGCGCCCGAGGCAAGGTCATGGTCGAGGTGATGAAGCGCACCAAGGAAGAGATGGCGAGCGGCCGCCAGCTGATCATATATCCTGAGGGAACCCGTCGCACGCCTGGCGCCGAGCCGGACTATCGCTACGGCATCGCCCGCATCTATCGCGATGCGAAGGTTCCGGTCGTCCCGGTCGTTGCCCATTGGGGCCTGTTCTGGGGACGCCGCAAGCTGGTGAAATACCCCGGCCATTTTAAGGTCCGGATCCTGCCGGCCATCCAGCCGGGAATGCAGCCGGATGCCTTCTACAAGCACCTGATCGAAACGCTGGAAACGGCAAGTGACCAGTTGCTGATTGAAACCGTGGCGGCGAACCCGCATCTGCCACTGCCTCCGACCGCGTCGAAACGACTGGCGGAACTGAAGGCCGAACAGAAGACAGAGCAGACGTCGGTTTGACCGGGTAGCCTCACGCGGCTAGCGCTGCGGCGACCCCTTCCAGCCACAGGTCGCGAATGCCGATCTGGGCCAGATGCTCGACCGTGTTAAACACATAGGCATCGTTGGGCCCCGACTGGCCGGCCGCGTGCCGCACGATCTCGGTGGCTCTCTCGACGCCCATCGCACCGGCATATTGCCGGTGTGAGCGATCGACGACATAGGTGACGGCCTTCACCTGCCGTCCGTCGATAAGCGTGATCGGCACGATCTTTTCACGATAGACATTGGTGACGAGTTCGCGACGACGCAGGTAGTCGATCGCGTCGTCCCAGGCGTCACCTCCCACCCTGAAGGCTGCACCCTTGCACGATCCGCCGAGATCGAGACCCATCACCAGGCCCGGATGATCCGGCGTTCCACGGTGCACTGTCGACCAGATGCACAGCGACCGGCGAAACCCGTAAACGCGGGCCTGCGCCTTCTCTTCGAAAGGAAAGCCCGGGTTCCACATCAGCGATCCGTAGCCAAACACCCAAAATTCGTCCATATCGCACGCCATGCCGTCATCGAGATTTGCGAAAAGACCTTTGGGAGAACAACATGGCAGCGTCAAGCCGAAGCGGCGTCAGCAGAAAACTATGGATCCTGGCGAGTGCCGTCATTCTGGCGATAGCCCTTTATACGGCAGGCTGGTTCTATGCCGCATCGGTTCTGAAACAGAACACGCTGGCACTGCTGGGTAGCCAGCAGAAGCGCGGCATCGTCGCCGAATGCACCGATGCCGAATATCGCGGCTATCCTTTCCGGATAGGCCTGTTCTGCTCCAAGGTGACGGTGGATGACCGTGAAAACGGCATTTCGGGCACGTTCGGCGCTTTGCGCTCGGCAGCTCAGGTCTATGCGCCTGGTCACATCGTCTGGGAACTCGACGCACCCTCTGAAGTCCGCACCAGCCATGGCTTCTCCGTATCCACCACCTGGAAATCGCTGCAATCCAGTATCGCTGCCAAGCTGAAAGGCGTCGAGCGGGCGTCGATGGTCATCGAGGGCTCGCGCGCAAGCGTCGTTTCCGCGACGAACACCCAGCCCTTCGACATCACCACCGACCGGACGGAAATCCATCTGCGCCAGAACGGCGACGATCTCGATGCCGCGATCTCGCTCGACGGCACCTCGACGACAGCCGAGGGCATGGCAGAGCTTCTGCCCAAGCTCAATGCTCTCGTGGACGTGACGCTTGCCGGTCGCGCCGGCATGATCGACGGTAGTGACCCGAACGGCACGGCGCTCTACAATACCAAGGGCGAGCTGCGTTCCCTGAAGGCCGATCTCGGCGAGGGACGGGTGGCGAATATTTCCGGCCCCTTCTCCTTCGATGACGAAGGCCGAATGTCAGGCAAGCTCAAACTGCGCGTGGAAAAGATCGACGCGTGGCAGCAGAGCCTCGGCGAAGTGTTTCCGGATCTCGCATCGACCATCAAGACCGCGGCAAACATGCTGGCAGCGCTCGGCGGTGGTGAAAATGCCTCACTCGACATCACCATCCGGCGCGGCAAGGTTCTGGCGGGCGGGCTGATCCAGATCGGCGAAATTCCGCGGATCTGAGGCCGAGAGGCCTGCTTATTTCTTCACATCCAGTGCGTGCCGGCCAAAGTCCGGCGCGTCCACATCCTGGCCGGCCTGAACGATGGAGCGGCGGATGGTGCGGGTGCGGCTGAACAGTTCGAACAGCTTGTCGCCCTCGCCCCAGCGGATTGCCCGCTGCAGGTAGGCAAGATCTTCCGAAAACCGGGCCAGCATTTCCAGGATCGCATCCTTGTTGTGCAGGCAGACGTCCCGCCACATGGTGGGATCGGAGGCTGCAAGACGCGTGAAATCGCGGAAACCGGAGGCGGAATACTTGATGACTTCCGATTCGGTGACCGTTTCCAGATCATCCGCCGTGCCGACGATATTATAGGCGATGATATGCGGCAGGTGGGAAACGATCGCGAGCACCTTGTCGTGGTGTTCGGGATCCATCTCGTCGATGCGCGAGCCGAGCGCTACCCAGAAGGCCTTCAACTGGTCGAGCGCCGCCTGATCTGTGTCCGGCAGCGGCGTGAAGATGCACCAGCGATCGCGAAACAGGCCAGGAAACCCCGCATCCGGACCGGACTTCTCGGTCCCGGCCAGCGGGTGACCGGGAATGAAATGCACGCCATCAGGCATATGCGGCGCCATCTGCGCGATGACAGACGCCTTGGTCGAGCCGACATCGGTGACGATCGCGCCCGGCTTGAGGCTGCCCGCGATCTGCTTGGCGACCGCTTCAGACGCACCGACAGGAACGGAGACGATGACGAGGTCGGCATCCTTCACCGCATCGGCTGCAGAGGCGGTATATTCGGTGCCAAGCTCCAGCTCTTCCGCCCGCTTCAGCGTCTCGCTACTGCGTGTCGAGATGACGACGTGATTGGCGAGCCCGAGCTCCTTCACGTCGCGCGCAATAGATGAGCCGATCAGGCCGATGCCGATCAGAGCGATCCGATCGAACTGCGGATGGGTCATGATGTCGGTCCCGTTGCTGTCAGCGTGCCAGAAATTCGCCGAGCGTTTCGATAACGCCGCGATTGGCCTCTTCCGAGCCGATCGTCATGCGCAGCGCGTTCGGCAGGCCATAGCCCTTGACGACCCGCAGGATATAGCCACGGCTGGTGAGGAACGCATCGGCATCCGGCGCACGCTTGCCGTCCAGATCAGGGAAGTGGATCAGCACGAAATTGGTGACCGACGGCGTGACCTTGAGCCCGAGCGTCTCGAACGCATGGGTCAGCTTGTCGAGCCAGAGCGTGTTGTGCTCGACGGCCTTCTCGACGAACGCCCGATCGCGGATTGCCGCAGCACCTGCGGCAATCGCCGGCGCATTCAGGTTGAACGGTCCGCGAACACGGTTGAGCGCATCGAGGATCGCGGCCGGGCCGTACATCCAGCCGATCCGCAGCGCCGCAAGACCGTAGGCCTTCGAGAAGGTCCGGCACATCACGACGTTTTTGCTGTTCGAGACGAGCTCGAGGCCAGCCTCGTAATCGTTCTTCTTCACGTATTCCGCATAGGCCGCGTCGAGAACCAGGATGACGCTTTTCGGCAGGCCGGCATGCAGGCGACGGATATCGGAAACCGGGACATAGGTGCCGGTCGGATTGCCCGGATTGGCGATGAACACCATCTTCGTGTTTTCCGTGACAGCAGCGAGGATCGCGTCGACATCGACGGTGCAATCCTTCTCCGGCACTTCGATCGCTTTGGCGCCGGCACCGGTGATCTGGATCTTGTAGACCAGGAACCCGTGCTGGGTGATGATCGCCTCGTCGCCGGCACCGAGAAAGACATGGCAAAGCAGGCCGAGCAACTCATCCGAACCATTGCCGCAGATGATGTTGGCAGCGTTCAGGCCATGCACCGAGCCGATCGCTTCGCGCAGCGCTAAAGCCTGGCCATCAGGATAGAGCTCAAGGTGACCGGCCGCCTCGCGAAAGGCTTCGATCGCAGCCGGGCTCGCACCAAGCGGCGTTTCGTTGGACGAGAGCTTGAATACCCGCGCAACGCCGGGAGCATGATCCTTGCCGGGCACATAGGCGGCGATATCCAGAATGCCTGGACGCGGAACGGGCTCACTCGCAACGATGCTCATCGATTGGACCTTCTCGGTAATGTCTGTGGGCAGGGTATGCTCAGGCATTAAAGCTCAAAAGGCCCAATGTCGAGCCGGTTTTAAGAGCCTTTGGGCGTGTCGGGTTGCGTCCGCGTCGTCGGCACGCCGCGCGGTGCCATGACCGGCACGAACACGCGCCTCGACGCGCGGGCTGCAACCGGCAGCCCCTGATACAGCCGCTTTTGCGCTTCCAGCACAATGACGCCGGAAAACACCGGCCAGAAGCGGCGACCGATACGATCGAACACCTGCCGCATCTTCATGATCGTCCGCGCTTTTGACGGCGGAAAGAACAACGCCTCGGCGCTGGCGCCCGGCGTGAAGTTCGTCTCACGCATCAACGTCGTCAGCTGCCCGCGCGAATAGGGCCGGCCGGAACCGAAGGGCGTATGTTCCATGCGGGCCCAGACGCCGCGTCTGTTGGGAACGACGATCACCAGCCGCCCGCCCGGCGCCAGCACCCGCCAGATCTCCTTCAGCGTCTCGCGCGGGTTTTCGGCAAACTCCAGGGAATGCACAAGCAGCACGCGATCGACCGAACTGTCCGGCAGTGGCAATTCCTCATCAAACACGAGCGCCGTGCTCGAAAGCTCGCCCGGCGGCCAGTTCACCGCCCCCTGCCCGGCCGGCATGAAAGCGAAGGTGCGCTCGGTATCGGCCCGGAAGTGATCGAGATAGGGCACCGCGTATCCAAGCCCGACCAGACGCTCCTCCGGCAGGCGCGCCCAGAGCGACGACAACGCCACGACGATCGACTGCTCGGCAAACCGGCCAAGAGCAGAATGATAGAACTCACGCAGATCGACGATATCGACGGACAAGATAAATTGCTCGCTGAAGGTGGTTGGACTTCAAGGCACCAGTCTCTACATTGTTCGCCAAGTGGAAATGAGCAAGAGGTGAGGCAGAATGAAGCCGTTGGAACTCGAAGTTTTTCCCTGCCGGAGCGACAATTTCGGCGTTCTCGTGCACGATCCGGAAAGCGGGCTGACCGCTTCGATCGATGCGCCGGAAGAACAGCCGATCATCGATGCTGCCGCTCGTCGTGGCTGGACGATCACCCACATCTTCACCACCCATCACCACACCGATCATGTGGAAGCAAACCTTGTGCTGAAGCAGAAGTTCGGCCTTGAAATCATCGGACCGGTCAACGAGGCGGTGGCGATCCCCGGCCTCGACCGGACAGTCGCAGATGGCGACGAGTTCCATTTCGGCGACCATCTCGTTCGCGTCATCGAGACGCCAGGCCACACGGCCGGCCATATCTGCTTCCATTTTCCGGACGACAAGATCCTGTTTGCCGCCGACACGCTGTTTGCGCTCGGTTGCGGTCGCCTGTTCGAACGCTCCGCTTCCGACATGTGGTCTTCGCTGCAGAAACTCGCGGTCCTGCCGGATGAAACGGCGATCTACTTCGGCCATGAATACACGCTTTCCAACGCCCGTTTCGCGCTGACGATCGATCCGGACAACGAGCGGCTGAAGACCCGCGCCGCCGAGATCGAAGAACTGCGCGCCGACGGAAAGTTCACCATTCCGACGATGATGGGCCTGGAAAAGGAAACCAACCCGTTCCTGCGCCCCGCCGATCCCGCGATCCGCCGCAACCTGATCATGGAAGGCCGGACCAACGAGGAAGTGTTTGCCGAAATCCGCAAGCGCAAGGACAATTTCTAAAGCGATGTCGCCACAAGAGATCATCACCATACTCGGCATGCAGCGCCACCCGGAAGGCGGCTGGTATGCGGAGACGTTTCGCGATGGAGACGGCATCGGCCGTGGCGCCTCGACGGCGATCTACTACTTGCTTCAGGCCGGAGAAAAGTCGCACTGGCACCGGGTTCGCGATGCAGCGGAAGTCTGGCACTATTATGCCGGCGATCCGCTACTGCTGAAGATATCGGATGGAAAGACCGTCGAGGAAATCCGGCTCGGCATGGATCTGGCCAGCGGCGAGCGGCCTCAAGCCGTGGTGCCGGCCGATGTCTGGCAGGCCGCCGAACCGCTCGGCGCCTACACGCTGGTGGGCTGCACGGTCGCACCGGGATTCGAGTTTGCAAGCTTCGAGATGGCAGCGCTTGGCTGGAAGCCGGGTTAAGGTTGCCGGAAATGGTCGGCTTATTCAGCGGGAGGAAGCTTGCGTTTGCGCTCTTCACTCTTCACGAAAAAATACGCGTAGGCAGATCCAACCGCCGCGATCGAGAGCGGCAAAACGATGAATGCATAGATCTGCAAGCCAGTCATAGCAGCCTCCGTAAAATGAACCTTCCTACGAAATGTAGTATGCCTGCGGTGAAAAGCCAACAGGGGCCGGCGATTGAAAGCACCCATAAGTTCCCGACGGAGCTTGCCGGCGCATAGATCGCCGCAGCGATCGGCGCGAAGACGCCGACGGTCAGGGAGGACGTGGACGCACGATCAAATGCGTTGGCGACATACTTCACGCGTTCGTTGTCTGCCGCCGACATACCTTACTCCACCGGAAGCCGAACTGGTTTCCTCGGCCGCAGCATATCACGTGCAGCGAGCACCGCTCCACCGGTGATCAGTACGCAGGCCGCGAGGATGCGCCAGTCCGGTTCGGCAAAGCCGGAAAGCACTAGGATCAAGGTCGAGAGCAGGGGCGCGGCATAACTTGCGGCGCCGATCACCTGGATATCGCCGTTCTTGACGCCATAATCCCAGGCGTAGAAGGCGGCGCCAACCGGCAGCAGGCCGAGGCCGACGACCGCCGCCCACTGGCTGGCGTCCGCCGGCCAAATCGTGGTCTCCAGCGCCAGATGACACACAAGCGACAATAGCGATGTGGCGAGGCAGAACCCGGTCACCACGTCGGTCGAGACACGATCGAAGCTGCGGGTCAGCAGCGAGTACCCCGCCCAGGTGAAGGCACAGATGAAGGCCGTGCCGTAGCCTAGCGTATAGGCACCGTCGAACGACAGGCCGTTGCGCGAGACAATGGCGATCGTGCCGCAAAGCCCGGCAACCGCACCGGCGACATGGTACCAGCGCAGCCGCTCGCCCGGCAGAAGCGCCGAGCCGACGACGATGAGCAGCGGCCAGAGATAGGCGATCAGTCCCGCCTCGACGGCCGGCGCATTGCGCAGCGCCGTGAAGTACAGAAAGTGGTAGCCGAATAATCCGCCGATCCCGATGATCCACACCTTGGCGGGCTGTTTGAGCAACCGGATGCGCTGCGGCCTGAAGGCGAACAGGATCAGCCCCGGCAGGCTGCCGATCGCAAACGTCATCGCGTTCATCTGGAAGGGCGGAACCTTGCCGGATGCTGCCGTCATCAGCGCCAAAAGCGACCACATCAGAATGGCCGTAAAACCGATCAGCGTCCCCCGGATCTTCACTATGCCTCCTTCGGCATAAGCCGATCTTCTAATCGCCGATCTTCACGGCCGTCACGTAGAGCGGCCCCATCCTGGTCGGGATACGGGCATAGACAGGAGCGTATACATTTGCGCCATCGGCCTTGGCAAACCAGATTTCCATCGGCGTCTTGCGAAGATACTCGATATCGGTGCGCCCGCGACGGAACCCGGATTTGGGCGTGTAGCGGATCGAGCAGACGATGGCCTCTCCCTTGAACCCTTCCGCCGCAAACGGCTTGGTGCCCATCGGTGACAGAACCAGATCCATGCGCGATTCACCGTCATAGATCGGCAACCGGTTCGGGCAGATCTTGGCATCCGCCGGAAAGATCAGCCCGCTCAACGGGTCGAGTACGGCGCGAAGATCCTTGTCCGTCACCGGCACCCAGTTTTCCCGGTTGCGACGCGGCGGCGGGGTGACCTTCGTATCGGTTACATTACCGTTGCTGTAGGAGATATCGTAGACGCGCTTCCGCTTTCCGACATTGTAGACAAGATTGTAGCGGTCAGCCTGCAGCTTTTCGCCCTGGATGCGCCCCGTCACGCTGGTTTCCGCCGAAACCTTGCTGATGATATCGGCGATACCTGACGATTTGAACGTGCCGTTGATCTTGTACTGCCCGCCGTCGAATTCGCTCGAAAAGCTCGCTGTCGCGATCGGTAATATCCCGAGCGTGATACTGTATTGGCTGACCTGCCGGGTTTCGGCCGCCATCGAAGGCGTTGCTGCACCGAAACTCACAAGAGAGGACAGGGCGACGGCGAAATATGTGCGAGAAAGCATGAACGGCCCTGACGGATGAGATGGAAGCGACTTGCCTGACGAGTATGACTGACCATAATGGCAAGAAAACAGCGACGCGCCAGCCGCAAAAGCGCCAAGCGACGCCTTGAGAGTCCGAAACGCAAGGTTTTGGCTTGACGCGCCGGACCTCACTGACTATAGAACCGCAACTTTCCAATCAGGACCAATTGGATCGGCATGTCGGGCATTGCCCGGAAATTGCTTCCGATTGCAGAATAGAACAAAGGTGTATCCCATGTCTCGTGTATGCGAACTGACCGGCAAGGGCGTAATGACCGGCAATAACGTCAGCCATGCCAACAACAAGACCCGTCGTCGGTTCCTGCCGAACCTGTGCCAGGTCACTCTGATCTCCGATTCGCTCGGCCAGCGCTTCCGTCTGCGGGTTTCCGCTCACGCGCTTCGCTCCGTTGAGCATCGCGGCGGTCTCGACGCTTTCCTTCTGAAGTCCAGCGAGACTGAGCTGTCCATGCGCGCTCGTCTTCTGCGTCGCCAGATTGCCAAGAAGACTGCAGAAGCAGCGACTGCTGCTGCTTAATCAGCACCTTCGACATCACCGGCTTTGAAGAGGGCTTGACCGGATAACCGGACAAGCCCTTTCTCATGGTCATATCCGCAACTGGTGGCATACCCCAGGATAAAAAAATGCAAGCGAAACGCTATACCCTTATCTATGCCCTGCTGATGGCAGCGGTCGTCGTCGCCTCGAACTTCCTCGTACAGTTCCCTGTCACAGGAAGCCTTTTCGGAGTAGCCCTTGGCGATCTCCTGACCTGGGGCGCTTTCACCTATCCCTTCGCCTTCCTCGTCACAGACCTGACCAACCGCCAGTTCGGAACGACAATCGCACGCCGTGTGGTTCTCGTCGGCTTCATCTTCGGCGTAACGTTGTCGCTCTGGGCATCCGCTCCGCGCATCGCCATCGCCTCGGGCACCGCCTATCTGGTCGGCCAGCTTCTGGACATCTCGGTGTTCAACCGCCTGCGTCGCCAGTCCTGGTGGCAGGCGCCGCTGGCAGGCTCCCTGCTCGGATCGGCGCTTGATACACTGCTGTTCTTCTCGCTGGCCTTTGCCCCGATCTTCGCCTTCCTCGGCGCCAATGACGACTTCGCCGTCGGCTGGTCTCCGATTCTGGGCGCACTCTCGACCGAAGCCCCGCGCTGGGTTTCCTGGGCGCTCGGCGACCTCGTGGTCAAGATCCTCGTCGGAATCGTGCTGTTGCTGCCCTATGGCGCGCTGATGACCGTGTTGCGGCCGATGCCGCAGGTCACTGCAAAGACCGTGTGACATAATCAAGGGGAGCCTGAAGCTTCCCTTTCTTATTCCGCGAGCCGAAATTCCAGCATCAGGTTGCGCTGCAGGAAGTTGCCGTTGTCGTCGGAGACGAGGATGAGATGCGGGCGGCCGTCGGGCGCCTCGATCACGTCGAGACCTTCCATATTGTCGATCGCGTAGGTCATATCCGCTTCCAGCAGGACCTCGCCGTCGATTAGGGCACCAGGACGAATCTCTGCGGCGTCGAAGCGGCGGATGCGCATGCCGAGGCCGCCGAGAAAGCTGAAGCGGCGCTCCAGCAACAGAAAGTCGCCATCAGGAAGAAATGCGCCATCGGTCGCGTCATAGGGGTCGTGACGGACGATCTTGAAAACGCCCTTCAGCGGTCCCTCGAGAATGGCCGCAAACATGTTGCCGTTCTGATCGAGGCTGTGTTCCGTGACCGTCACGAGCGAGCCCTTGAGCGGGCTGTCTCCAGGCGAGAGTGCCAGCGTTTCCATGCCGGCATTCATCCGCAATTCCCTACGGGGAAAGACGAAGTCTATGGTGCGCGTCGGGCCTGAAGCCTCGAAACCGGGATCCGGATAGGTTTCGATGCGGTGCAGCTGCTCGAAGCTTACCATTGCCTCGCCCTTACGCAGGGCAAGACCCTCCGCATCCGAATGGAACTTCGACCCCGGCCGCCCGCCCCTGTAGAGCAGTGGCGACACCTGCAGGCGGCTGAGACCCGAGAGACGGCCCTCCGCATCCCGTTCGATCTGCCCGGTCAGCCAGTGACCGGTATCGAGCACCGAAACAAAACTCTTACCGTCCGGACGGAATCGGATCGCGGATAGCGATTGCAGCATGCTGTCATTTGAGGAGAACTGCAGCCCGCCCAAAAATTCGAGCTTGCCGAAACGGGTGGCGTCAGAGCCCGTCTTGAAACGGGAAATGGTATGGACACTCGCCTCTACATCAGGACCTGCGGCACCGGCCGGCAGAGCGGCCAGTGCAGTCGACATCAGAGCCGCAGCTACGGCGACGCGGAAGGACTTCACCGAAGCACTCAGCTTGCGCGTCGCATACGGCCGCCACGCGCACCACGAGCGCCCTGTGCCGACGACTTGTCGGCAAAGAGTTCGGCCAACTGCTCGGTCATCGCGCCTGCCAACTCGTCTGCGTCGACGATGGTCACGGCATTGCGATAGTAGCGCGTCACATCATGGCCAATGCCGATCGCCAGAAGCTCGACAGGCGACTTGGTCTCGACCTGTTCGATGACGGCGCGCAGGTGCCGCTCCAGATAGTTGCCCGGATTGACCGACAGAGTCGAATCGTCGACCGGCGCACCGTCCGAGATCATCATCAGGATCTTGCGCTGTTCCGGCCGCGCGATGAGACGGTTATGCGCCCACATCAGCGCTTCACCGTCGATGTTTTCCTTGAGCAGGCCTTCGCGCATCATCAGACCGAGATTACGGCGCGAGCGGCGCCATGGTGCATCGGCGGACTTGTAGACGATGTGGCGCAGATCGTTGAGACGGCCCGGCGTCGCGGGCTTGCCGTTCGCAAGCCAGTTCTCGCGGCTCTGGCCGCCCTTCCAGGCCTTGGTCGTAAAGCCGAGGATCTCGACCTTCACGCCGCAGCGTTCCAGCGTGCGCGCGAGAATGTCGGCGCAGGTTGCCGCAACCGTGATCGGACGGCCGCGCATCGAGCCGGAATTGTCGATCACCAGCGTCACGACCGTATCGCGGAACTGCGTATCGCGCTCCTTCTTGAAGGACAGCGGCTGCATCGGGTCGATAATCAGGCGCACCAGGCGGGCCGGGTCGAGATAGCCCTCCTCCAGGTCGAAATCCCAGGAGCGGTTCTGCTGCGCCATCAGGCGGCGCTGCAGCCGGTTGGCCAGACGGCCGACGGCGCCCTGCAAGTGGGCGAGCTGCTTGTCGAGGAATGCGCGCAGCCGGTCGAGTTCCGCTTCGTCGCAAAGCTCCTCGGCAGTGATCTCCTCGTCGAACTCCTGCGTGAAGATGTGATAATCCACCTTCTCGTTGAAATCGTCGAACGGGCTGTTCGGGCGGCGGGTCTCGCCTGGGGTCTCGGAGTGATCGTCGCTTTCGTCGGACATCTCCTCGTCCGACATTTCGGCGCCGTCCATCTCGCCTTCGTCCATGTCGTCGTCGGCAACGTCGCTCTGTTCGGCGGGCGCGGCGTCCGATCCGGCTTCTTCCTCGACTTCCTCGTTCTCGGTCTCGCCGCTGCTCGGCTGTTCCTCGTCGTTCTGGTTGTCGATTTCCTCAGGCTCGCTGTCGTCGCTGGCGAGATCCTCGGCCATCTGCATGGATGACAGCATGCGGCGCACGACCTTGGAAAAGGCCTGCTGGTCCTCGATGACATTTCTCAGATTGTCGAGATCGCCCGACGCCTTGTCCTCGATGAACGGACGCCAGAGGTCGAGCACCTTGCCGGCGCTTTCGGGCGGCTTCACGCCGGTCAGCTTCTCGCGAACCAGCATGGCGATCGCTTCGCCGATGGGTGCGTCTTCCTGACGCTCGATGCCGGTAAAATTCGCCTTGGCGTATTTTTCCTGATGCATCGAGTTGAGGTTAGAGGCAACGCCGGTCATCCGCAGCGCCCCGATCGATTCGATTCGGGCCTGTTCGACCGCATCAAACACGGTGCGCGCATCCGATCCCTGCGGCGCCAGATTGGCATGCACGGCCGTATCGTGGCAGGCAATCCGCAGCGCCATGGAATCGCCGAGACCGCGGGTGACGGCCAGTTCATGGGCTGTCGGACGCCTTGAGATTTCAGGCAGACGAATGCGATCACCGGCAAGGCCGGGGCGCTCGTTGGCGAACGACACCTCGACCTCGCCATTGGCGGCAATCGACCGGACGCAGCCGGTGATCGCCCGGCGCAACGGCTCGGTATCGACCATGCCGCTGGACTTGGGCTTCGAATTGTCTCCACGACCTGACATGGCCTGCATTTCCTTCGCTTGGCGCGTTAGGTCACGCCCCTGCCGACGTTCGTTAAGCGCCGAGAACCATGTTCGCAGCACTTTCCTTGAGCTCGACGCCGAAGGCTCGCTGATACTGTTCGGCCACCAGCGTGCGCTCAAGCTCGTCGCACTTGTTGAGGAAGGTGATGCGGAAGGCGAAGGCGACATCACCGAAGATCTCGGCGTTCTCGGCCCAGGTGATGACCGTACGCGGGCTCATCACGGTCGACAGGTCGCCGTTGATAAAGGCCGAACGGGTCAGATCGGCGACGCGCACCATCTTTGACACGGTCTCGCGACCTTCCGCCGTCTTGCCGAACGACTTCACCTTGGCGGCAACGATATCGACTTCCTTCTGGTGCGGCAGGTAGTTCAACGTTGTCACGATCGACCAGCGGTCCATCTGTGCCTGGTTGATCTGCTGGGTGCCGTGATAAAGGCCGGTCGTATCTCCCAGACCAACCGTGTTGGCGGTCGAGAAGATGCGGAACGCAGGGTGCGGACGAATGACGCGGCTCTGGTCGAGAAGCGTCAGGCGGCCCGACGATTCCAGCACGCGCTGAATGACGAACATCACGTCGGGACGGCCTGCATCGTACTCATCGAACACAAGTGCGACATTGTGCTGGTAGGCCCAGGGCAGGATGCCGTCCTTGAATTCGGTAACCTGCTTGCCGTCCTTCAGGACGATCGCGTCCTTGCCGACGAGATCGATACGGCTGACGTGGCTGTCGAGGTTGACGCGCACGCAAGGCCAGTTGAGGCGGGCGGCAACCTGCTCGATATGGGTTGATTTGCCGGTCCCGTGGAAACCGGACACCATGACGCGGCGGTTATGGGCAAAGCCTGCGAGGATAGCGAGCGTCGTGTCGCGGTCGAACAGGTAGTCCGGATCGAGGTCCGGAACGTAAGGGTCGCCGTGGCTGTAGGCCGGAACCCTCAAATCGGTATCAATGCCGAAAACATCCCGGACAGATACTGTGGTGTCGGGAAGGTTGGAAATGTCTAAGTCGATCTTGCTCATCATAACTCCAGGGCACGGGCAAATGCCCGGTCTTCATCCTCGCTGCCATATGTTTTTACGGCTTAGCAGAAACCCGCCTGCTTCAACAACTGGTATGCTTGAATGACAGCGCGAAAACGGTCTTCAGAACCGCGGTCTCCGCCATTGGCATCCGGGTGGTGCTTCTTGACCAGTTCCTTGTAGCGCCGCTTGATATCGGTCGAATTCGAGTTTGCCGCCAGTTCCAGCGTATCGAAAGCCTTGGCTTCCAGCGTTTTCAGCTTTCGTCCCTGCGTTTCGAACCGTCCACCGGTGCCCGCCCGGGCCTGAGAAACGAAACCGAACGGATCCTTGAAACGCTGCTGCGCGTAAGCAGTTCCGCTGGCGCCGCCTGCACTGGAGCGCGCGCTCGAATGCAATGGCCCGTCTTTCGCCGCCTTGTTGACGCCAACCGTCCATGTGGGGCGATGACCGGTGATCGCTTCCTTCTGGTAGCGCGCAATCTCACCATCCGACAGGCCGGAGAAATAGTTGTAACCCTTGTTGTATTCCTTCACATGCTCGAAGCAGAACAGGAAGAACTGTCCTTCCGCATTTCGACCCACGGGCGCGCGGTGGGCGCCGGGATTGTTACACCCGTCCCACTGGCAGGTCGGAGCCTGCGCAGCCGTTTCCTGCTGCCTGTTCCGGCGCGTCCGGATACGGTCGAAATATTTGGAATCGAGTTTCATAAGGCTCCTATTATGGGGCCGCCTTCAGGACGGGACAAGAATTGACAAACCGGTTTGTTGCTGGTTTCTGAGATGCCCTTCTGCGTCGCCCTGTCTGCCATCAAAGGAAACCGAACATGACCGTAAGAGCCCGCATCGAAGCCACGCTTCGCGACAACCTTTCCCCCGATCGGCTCGAGGTGATCGACGAAAGCCAGCATCACGCCGGACATCAGCCGGATATTACAGGAACCGGCGAGACCCATATGCGGGTGCGGATCGTGTCTCCGGCATTTGCGGGAAAGAGCCGGCTCGACCGGCACCGGGCGGTGAATGCGCTGCTGAAGCCCGAACTTGACGCAGGCCTGCACGCGCTGGCCGTGGAAGCTGCAGCACCGGGCGAAGCGACGCGCTGGTAGCGGAGACTTATTCGCCGGGCAGCGCTGTCTCAACTGCCGGGCGGATTCTGAGCCGCGTGATGCGGTTCTTCTCGCGCTTCAGGACGATGAAGCGCTTGCCGTGGAAGGTGAAGGCCTGGCGTTCTTCGGGGATCAGCTTGGATTCGTGGATGACGAGGCCGGCAATGGTCGTCGCCTCCTGATCGGGAAGGCTCCAGCCGAGCGCCCGGTTGAGATCGCGGATCGGCACCGAGCCATCGACGAGGATCGAGCCGTCCGCTTCCTGGCGCACGCCGCGGACCTCGATATCGTGCTCGTCTGCGATATCGCCGACGATTTCCTCCAGAATATCCTCCAGCGTGACGATGCCCTGCACCTCGCCATATTCGTCGACCACGACGGCGAAATGCACTTTGCGCTTCAGGAACGCGGCAAGCTGATCCTTGAGGCTGGTACTATCAGGCACAAACCACGGCCGCTGGGCGATCTTCACGACATCGACAGGGGCCCCGTCGGCCTCCACGTCGGCAAGTGTGCGCAACAGGTCCTTGGCATGCAGCACGCCGATAATGTTTTCGGTCGAATTGCGCCACACCGGCATGCGGGTATAGGGGCTTTCGAGCACGGTGCGCACCAGAACCTCAGGCGGATCGTCGGCGTTCAAGGCGCGCATGACGGTGCGGTGCCGCATCACGTCGGAGACTTCGAGCTCCTGAAGCTCGAACAGACCGCTCAGCCGGTTGCGGTCCCGCTGCACCGGATCGCGCTCGCGGTGCCTGGCCTCGAGTGCGGAATGCAGATCGTCGCGGTCCGCAAAGACCAGCGTTTCCGACGACAGCGTCAGGCCGGACATGCGAAGCAGGCGGCGGATGACCGCGTTCAGCAGGCGCGATGGCAGGCTGCGTTTCGCGCTCATCGGCTCCGCTTTTCGTCAAGAAAGCTCAGCACTTCGGAAGACGGCACATCATCAGCGACGAAGGACTGGCCGATCCCGTGGGTGAGGATGAAGGTAAGCTTGCCGCTCTTGACCTTCTTGTCCTGCGCAATCGCATCGAGAAGCCTCTGCGTCGGCGGCAGTTCGCCCGGAACGTCGCTGATCCTGGTCGGCAGGCCGACGGCTTTCAGATGCGCCTCGACGCGGCTGGCATCATCGGGGCTTGCAAGGTTCATGCGGGCCGAGAACTGGTAGGCCAGAACCATGCCGATCGCGACACCTTCGCCATGAACGAGGCGCTTTCCATCATAGTCGACGGCAGCCTCCAGTGCATGGCCGAACGTGTGACCGAGATTGAGGAGCGCGCGACGGCCGGTCTCGCGCTCGTCTTCGACAACCACATCGGATTTCGACTGGCAGCTTCTGGCAATCGCCTCGATCCGCTCGGGCTCGCCTGAGAACACGGCCTTCCAGTTCTTTTCCAGCCATTCGAAGAAATCCGGCTGGTCGATCAGCCCGTATTTGGCGACTTCGGCATAGCCTGCGCGAAACTCCCGCTCCGACAGCGTGTCGAGTGCTGCGGTATCGGCGAGAACCAGATCCGGCTGGTGGAAGACGCCGAGCAGGTTCTTGCCGTGACGGGTGTTGATGCCCGTCTTGCCGCCGACGGACGAATCCACCTGCGCCAGAAGCGAGGTGGGGATCTGCACGAAGCGCACGCCGCGCCGCACGATGCCTGCCGCAAAACCTGCGAGATCGCCTATCACGCCGCCGCCAAGCGCGATCACGGCATCGTTACGTTCGATCCGGGCCGACAGAACCATGTCGCACACCGTTGACAGGTGTTCGAGGCTCTTGGTCTTTTCGCCGGCCGGCAGCGTCAGCGACACGGCTTCGATGCCATCGGTCTGGAGGCTGTCCATCAGCGCTTCGAGATAGAGCGGTGCCACGTTTTCGTCCGTTACGATCGCCGCGCGCCGGCCTTTCAGCCGCGACGTGATCTCGCCGCCCGCGCGCTCGATGAGGCCGGGGCCGATCAGAATATCGTAGGCGCGCCCTTGGAGCGGCACATGCACCAGGCGTTCGGAAGCACGGGAGAATTGGTTCATGGCATGTCACCTGTCTTTGCAAGGCCGGCCTTGGGAAGCCCGGCCAGCGCTTTTAGCACCTCGTTGACCATCACGTCCTTGCGGACATTATGCGACAGCACGGTGAGATCGGCTTCGGCATAGATCGGGTAGCGCTGGATCATCAGGTTCTCCAGCGTCTGCTTCGGGTTTTCGGTTTTCAGAAGCGGGCGGTGATCGCGCCGGTTGACGCGCTCCCACAGAACATCCAGATCCGCTTTCAACCAGAGCGAAACGCCGCCGGCCTTGATCTGCGCGCGGGTCGCCTCGTTGATGAAGGCACCGCCGCCGGTCGAGACCACCCGCGGTCCCTGCTTCAGCAACCGCTCGATGACCCGCGTTTCCAGTGCCCGGAATTCCGTTTCTCCGTATGCGGCAAAAAGCTCCGAGATCGTCATGCGGGAGACTTTTTCGATTTCCGCGTCGGTATCGACGAAGGGCACGTTGAGCGCCTGGGCGACCAGCTTTCCGATCACCGACTTGCCCGCTCCCATCAGGCCGACAAGGGTCAGGTTGCGGCCATCGAGTGCCGCGCTCGCCCGCTGCTTGAGCGACTGTTCCGCAATGGATGCAACTTCGTTCATCGTCTCGTCCGTTTGCGAAACGGTATCGACAAATGCGGGATGGGCGTCAAGCCGCGCGGCGCCTGAAACACCGCCCTCACCGTTTCTTCTTGTCGATCTATAAACATTTACGGATATAGTGCAGCGCAACGAAGCGGAGTTCTCGATGCCTACCCTGTTCCGGTTTCTATTCGTGCTCGCGGTGATCGCTGGCATCATCTACGGAAGCATGGTGGCACTGGTCTTTCTGGTGGAGCCGCGCGAACGCGATGTCACCGTGCGCGTGCCCTCCGAACGGCTGAACCCGCCCGCCCAGAAGCCCTGACCGCCCGAATAAGGGCTAGGACGTACCGATGGCAGACCTGTCTCGCGCTCACATCGAAGCCTTTCTGGAAATGATGAGCGCCGAACGCGGTGCGGCGATGAACACGCTTTCGTCCTATGAACGCGATCTGGAGGACATGCATTCCTTCCTCGCAACCCGCAAATCGACGCCGTCGTCTGCGCAAAGCGGCGATCTGTCGGCCTATCTCGGCCATCTCGGCAAGCAGGGCTTTGCCGCGTCCTCGCAGGCAAGACGCCTTTCTGCCATGCGGCAATTCTACAAGTTCCTCTATGCCGAAGGCCTGCGCACCGACGATCCGACCTCCATTCTGGACGCGCCGAAAAAGGGGCGCTCGCTGCCCAAGATCATGACTGAGGCAGACGTGACCCGTCTCTTAAGTCTTGCCATGGAGGAAGCGGCACAACCGGGACCCGATCAGATTTCCCGCGCCCGCATGCTGGCGCTGCTCGAGCTTCTGTATGCAACGGGGATGCGGGTGAGCGAACTCGTCTCACTGCCGGCAAAGGTGCTGGACCAGGAAGGCCGGTTCCTGATGGTGCGCGGCAAGGGCAACAAAGAACGGCTGGTGCCGCTCTCCCGCTCGGCCATCGCCGCGATGAAAGTTTATGGCGAAATGCGGAGCAGCCGCGAAAAAGATGCGGAGAGCATCTGGCTCTTCCCTTCCAGCAGCAAGGAAGGTTATCTTCCCCGCCAGGTTTTCGCCCGCGACCTCAAGGGACTGGCGGCGCGGGCGGGCTTAAAAACCGCTGCGATCTCGCCGCATGTGATGCGTCACGCCTTTGCAAGCCATCTTTTGGCAAACGGCGCAGACCTTCGAGTGGTACAGGAACTGCTTGGACATTCAGACATTTCCACCACTCAAATATACACTCATGTCCTGGAAGAACGGCTTCGCCAGACGGTGCAAACACATCACCCTCTTGCAAAACAGGCCAAAAACCGGGATTAGAAGCCCCGATCGAAAATTGGAACGCTACGTTCCTCAAGAGAAAAACAACCGGAAACCGGATCTCATGCAAACGTATCTCGACTTCGAAAAGCCAATCTCTGACCTCGAGGGCAAGATCCACGAGCTCAAGAAGCTCACGGACGAGAATGAAGGCATAGACACGACCGACGAGATTACCCGCCTTGAAGGCCGGGTGAAGGAAGCGGTCAAGGACATCTATTCCAAGCTCGGCGCCTGGGAGAAGACGCAGGTTGCCCGCCATCCGCAGCGCCCGCATTTCGTCGATTATGCCGCAAAGCTGTTTACCGATTTCACGCCGCTTGCCGGCGACCGCAATTTCGGTGAAGACGCGGCGATCCAGGCAGGCCTTGCCCGTTTCAACGGTATGCCTGTCGCGCTGATGGGCCAGGAAAAGGGTCACGACACCAAGAGCCGCCTGAAGCACAATTTCGGCAGCCCGCGTCCCGAAGGCTATCGCAAGGCGATCCGCATCATGGAAATGGCCGACCGCTTCGGTCTTCCGATCATCTCCCTGATTGATACGGCAGGCGCCTATCCGGGCGTCGGCGCGGAAGAGCGCGGCCAGGCGGAAGCCATCGCCCGCTCGACGGAAATGTGCCTTGGCGTGAAAGTCCCGTTGATCTCCATCGTCATCGGCGAAGGCGGCTCCGGCGGTGCGATTGCCATCGCCACCGGCAACCGGGTCTATATGCTCGAGCACTCGATCTATTCGGTCATCTCGCCGGAAGGCGCCGCCTCCATCCTGTGGCGCGATTCGACCCGCGCCCGTGAAGCTGCGACTAACATGAAGATCACCTCCGACGACCTGAAGGGTCTCGGCATCATCGACGAGATCATTCCGGAGCCGATCGGCGGCGCGCATCGCGACCCGGAAACCGTTATTGCTGCCACCGGCAAGGTGATTGCTTCGGCTCTGGAAGAACTTGGGAAGCTCTCCGGCATCGAGTTGCGCAACCAGCGCCGGCAGAAATTCCTCGATATCGGCCGCAACCTGTAGGATTAGGCGTAAAACCGATCGTCTGCCCCTGAAATTGCCAAAATCGCCGGTATAGGACTTTGGCAATTGCCGGTGTGCGGTGAAAACCGCGGCGGTTTCGCTAGACAGCCGCGTGCAAGCGTTTAAGAAGATGTAAAGCTTACCGTCTTATTGATCGTGTCTCGTACGGTTTTGTTCGCCATTCCTGATATGTGGTTTGTCTCGATGCGCCTGAAACACATCGCCTTCGCCCTTCTTGTCGCAACGGCCCTTACCGGCTGTAACGATACGCTGGACTCTGCAAAGATCGATCTCTCGACCGTCAAGAACAAGAAGGAGCAGCCTCTTCCTTCCAGCATCGTTGCCGAGATGCAAAAGAGGAACATGCCGCGCCAGTCGCCGATCATGATCCGCATCCTCAAGGAAGAGGGTAAGCTCGAGATCTGGAAGGCGAAGGCCGACAACCGCTTCGACGTCATCAAGAGCTATGACATCTGCGCCTGGTCCGGAAAGCTCGGACCGAAGGTGAAGGAAGGCGACCGTCAGGCGCCGGAAGGCTTCTACAGCCTGACCCCTGCGCACCTGAACCCCAATTCGCAGTATTACCTCGCCATCAACACCGGCTTCCCGAACCGCTACGACGCCGCCAACGGCCGCAGCGGCACCAATCTGATGATCCACGGCGCCTGCTCGTCGTCGGGTTGCTACTCCATGACCGACGAACAGGTTCTGGAAATCTACGCCTTTGCACGCGACGCCTTTAAGGGCGGCCAGACCTCGATCCAGCTGCAGGCGCTTCCCTTCCGCATGAGCGCGGAAAACATGGTGCGCCACCGCGACAACCAGAACTATGACTTCTGGAAGATGATCAAGACCGGCTACGACAATTTCGAAGTGACGAAGCGCCCGCCGGAAGTGAACGTCTGCGAAAAGAAATACGTCTTCAACCAGCAGGCGGACAGCAACGGCAAGTTCGCACCGGCCGCCGCCTGCCCGACCATGTCGACGCCGCCGACGCTGGTATCCGCACTGTCGTCCTATTCCAAGACCTACGAACTCGCCTATCAGAAGGCGATGGACAAGTATGACGGCAAGGTCTGGTACGAACCGACGGAAGCCGAGCGCAAGGCTGTCGTTGCCGGCAAGCGCAAGGGCCGTGAACTCGCCTATGCGCCGACAGGCACCTCGCTGGAAGCCGGCAAGCTGCTGAGCCAGTCGGAATTCAAGCAGATGATGGAAAAGCGCATGGCCTCGGGCGGCGAGAAGCCGGCGACCACCGTGCTTGCCTCCGCTGGCCCGACGTCTGCCCGTACAGCCTCGATCAACGAGCGTATGATGGTAAAGCAGGACCGCCTGCCTGCAACGACGACCGGCTCGATTGCCAATACGCAGTTGCGTGGCGCCCAGACCGCCAGCGTTCCATCGGCGCCGGCACCACAGGCTGCAACGCCGACCGTTCAGACAGCGCAGGGCACGACCGTTGCCGTTCCTGTGCCGGAACAGAACCCGCTTGCCTATACGGCAACACAGCCGGTGACCGAGACCGCCAAGAAGCCCGCCTGGAAGTTCTGGTCCAAGGACTGACGCCAGTGCCTGGGGAAGCCCTCGGAGAGACCTATGATCTTCGCGGGCTGAAATGCCCCCTGCCCGTGCTGAAGACCCGCAAGCGTCTGAAGTCCATGGAGACGGGCGCGTCTCTTACCCTGGAAACCACCGATCCGCTTGCAGGCATCGATATCCCGCATTTCTGCAGCCAGGACGGCCACGTCCTGCTCTCGTCCGAGCGGACCGAGACGGGCCACAGGTTCGTGATCCGCAAGGGTTGATTGCGCAACAGCATCAAATCGAAAATTGGAACTGGCGATGCAGCCTTAGAACTGCATGCCCGGCACGGCCAGCGGATTGTCTTCGAGCGCCGCACGATCCGGACGATCGATCTGCGGCTTGCCCGTGAAGGCCGCGAAAAGATCCTGCACGAACGCCTCCGGCAGATCCTGGGTGATCAGCACCATGCGCGTCAGACGATCGGAGCCTTCAGGCCATTTCGCCAGCCGTTCCGGCGGATGGAAAATGCTCTGCACGCCGTGCAGCACCAGCGGACGCTCGAGATTATCGGACATCGCCACGATCGCCTTCATGCGCAGAAGCTTTTCGCCATGCGCCGAGCGCAGCAGATCCACGAACATGCTGAGCGCCATCGGCTCGATCGGCTTGTCGTGGACGATCGAGAAGGAGCGAATGTTGGCGCCGTGCCGGTTTACATCGTGATGATGGTGGCCGTGATCATGAGGATCGTGCTTATGGTCGTGATGGTCGTGCCCGTGCCCGTGCCCATCGTGCCCATGCCCATGAGCCTCATGCGCGTGATCGTGCGCCACTTCTTCCCGCAGCCAGCGGCCGACATCGGCGATCTTTGTTTCCGGATCGTAGAGCCCGTTGACGAGGATCGCGGCGGCACCGGTGCTTTCGTCATCGCCATCGACGATGGGTGCCCGCGGGTTGAGCGCGCGCAGCCGGGCCCGCAGCGCGTCGCTCTCCTCCGGTGTGGACATGGAAAGCTTGGAGAGAACCAGCCGGTCGGCGACCGCAGCCTGCTTGACCGCTTCCGGATGACGATCGAGCGTCGAGATACCGTTGACCGCATCGACAACGGTGACGACGCCGTCGAGCTCGAAATTCTGCGCGATGACCGGGTTTCCCATGACCGACTGCATGACCGGCGCCGGATCGGCAAGGCCTGTCGTTTCGATGACCACCCGGTGGATCGGCTTCAGCCGCCCGGTCTGCACGCCGTCCATCAGCGTGGCGAGCGTATCGATCAGCTCTCCGCGCACGGTGCAGCACAGGCAGCCGTTGGAAAGTTCAAGCAGCGCATCGCCGGAGCTTTCGACCAGGAAATTGTCGATGCTCACATCGCCGAATTCGTTGATGATGACGGCCGTGTTGCTGGCGGCCGGATCCTTCAGGATCCGGTTGAGAAGCGTGGACTTGCCCGCCCCCAGAAAGCCGGTGAGGATGGAAACCGGAATGCGACCGCTAAAGGACATGTTTTAGTACCTTAAAGTTCAGCCAGCTCTTTAGAGATTGGCTGGGCGCGGCTGCGGGATCGGCACGGACTTTGTGCCCGTATTGGCATCCGGTACGTCTTCGCCGCCGAGGATGAGGCTTGTCACCGCATATTGCGGCGGACGCGTCATCTCGTGGATAAAGGGCGAATGCAGAACGGTGCGCCCGGCATCGTCGCGATTTTCACTGCGGACTTTGGCAGCCTTCGGATTGCAGATCTCGGCGCTGACATCATTCACCTCGGCCGTGTTTCCATAGGGCGGCAGCGAGGCGAGCGGCACGCCTTCGTTTGACTGGGAGGTGAGCCCCTGCTGCAGAAGGTTCGCAGTATCATCCGCACGGCCGGCGAGACTGTCAGACCCGAGCACGACCGAAATCACCGTGCGGCCGTTGCGGGTGGCCGAGCCGATCTGGTTGAAGCCGGCGGCACAGATGAAGCCGGTCTTCATGCCGTCGGCCCCATCAAAGCGGCCGATCAGCGTGTTGAAGTTCGGATACTGCTTCTTGCCGGTATCGATGCCTTCCAGCGAGAAATAGCTCTGGTACTGCGGAAATTCCCGCTTCAGCGCCAGCGTCAGCACGGCGAGATCGCGCGCCGTGGTAAACTGGCCCTTGCCCGGCAAGCCATGCGGATTGATGAAATGGCTCGATGCCATGCCGAGCCCCTGCGCTTCGGAATTCATCATTTCCACGAACTGGTCGAGCGAGCCACCCACCGTTTCGGCGACGGCCACGGCGATATCGTTGGCAGACTTGACGAGAAGGATCTTCATCGCATTGTCGAGCGTCAGCCGCGTGCCCGGTTTGAAATACATCTTGCTGGCCGGCTGGTCCGTCGCCTTCTTGCTCATCACCACCTGGGTTTCGAGCGAAAGACGGCCGCTTTTGATCGCCTTGAAGGTGACATAGGCCGTCATCAGCTTGGTCAGTGAAGCCGGATACCATTTCAGGAACGCATCCTGATGGGCGATGACCCGCCCGCTCTTCACATCGACGATCAGCCGCGGATTGGCCGCAGCGCTGCCGGCGGAAACGAGGAGGCCTAGTGCCGCAATGGCGGAGACCACCCGAACGGCGGTCGCGGATTTCAGATGCAAGAATGACAAGAGCGTTCCTCGTCGCTGGAGCCGGGAATGGAGGCCCGAAACGTTTGGCGCATATGTGGCCACTGTGGCCAAGCAATGGCAAAGATGATTGATTACGTCAATCAGGCGAGGCACACTCCCTTCGGGAGGATGGGTCACAACCTTATGAGCAGCAGCACAGGAAATCCGAATGCCCATCTTGAACCGCGCCACCGAACTTCAAGGCGAAGTCAGCGAATGGCGACGACATCTCCACGAAAACCCCGAGATTCTCTATGACGTCGTTGAGACCGCAGCTTTCGTTTCGGCCAAGCTGAAGGAATTCGGCGTCGACGAGGTCGCGACCGGCATCGGCCGCACCGGCGTTGTCGGCATCATCAGGGGCAAGGGCGCCGCGGGCTCAGGCGCAGGGAGCAGCGGACGCACGATCGGTCTGCGCGCCGACATGGATGCGCTGCCGCTGACCGAGCTCACGGGCAAGCCCTGGGCCTCGAAAACCCCTGGCAAGATGCATGCCTGCGGCCATGACGGGCACACGTCCATGCTGCTGGGTGCTGCAAAATACCTTGCCGAAACCCGCAATTTCGAAGGCTCCGTGGCGCTGATCTTCCAGCCCGCCGAAGAAGGCGGCGCCGGCGCGCTGGCGATGATCGAAGACGGCATGATGGAGCGCTTCGGCATCGACGAGGTCTACGGCATGCACAATATGCCGGGCATTCCCGTCGGCCAGTTCGCCATCCGCAAGGGCGGGATCATGGCCGCACCCGACCGCTTCACTATCACCATCAAGGGTCGCGGCGGCCACGCGGCCCAGCCTCACAAGACGATCGACCCGATCTTCATCGGCTCGCAGCTGGTGGGCAGCCTGCAGGCAATCGCCGCCCGCAATGCGGACCCCGTCCAGTCGGTGGTGATATCAGTGACCCGCTTCGATGCCGGCACGACGCACAACATCATCCCCGACAACGCGATCATCATGGGCACGGTGCGCACGCTGAACGAAGACACCCGCGACCTTGCCGAAAACCGCATCCGCCAGATCGTCGAAGGCTTGGCAAGCGCCCACGGCGCCGGCTGGTCGATCGACTACGAGCGCAAATGCCCTGTGACGTCCAACCATGACAGCGAAACCGACCACGCGATCGGCGTCGCCTCATCCATCGTTGGCACCGCCAATGTGGATGCCAACGTCGAACCGACCATGGCCGGCGAAGACTTCGCCTTCATGCTCAAACGCCGCCCCGGCGCCTTCATCTTCATCGGCAACGGCGATACGGCAGCGCTGCACAACCCCAACTACGACTTCGACGACGAAGCCCTCGCCTACGGCATCTCCTACTGGGTCAAGCTCACGGAGCAGCGCCTGTCACCATAACCCGCAGAAAAACACTTGGCTAAACGCATCACCTTTTGTATGGGTTTTGCCGAGTGGTCCCATAGCTCAGCAGGATAGAGCGCAAGATTCCTAATCTTGAGGCCATTGGTTCGAATCCAATTGGGATCACCACATTTGCAGGACTTTTGGGGCGTCCGCGTTCCCGGCGCTCCCACAAACTGATCATTCGCTGGCTGATTACGTCCGAGTTCGCTCAGCCGTTACCCGCGACGTGATGCGTTGCTGCACAGTAAGAACAGCTCAGCACCACAACCATCCGCTACCGTCGAAATACGCAAACTCAGAACCGCGGCGAGAACTCGTAGTTGCAAAGGATTTGCTTCGACCCAAGCCATCGTAACTGCTTTGCTGCGGCCATGCTCAACGTCTCGATTTTGGCCAGGCTTGAATTTTCGCATGGCTCTTTCAACACACAACAGAGCGCCTGCAAAATTCATCAAACAGCGGATCAACTAAATCCCGACCTCGACGAAATTTATACTGTTTAGCTCGAATTTATTTAACGTTGCCTCGAGACAAGATTGAAGATCGGTGTCCAAGGCCATTCTGATTGCGCTGATCATCTCTGCCTCGAAAGCATCGATGCTGTCGTAAGCGATCAGGTTGGACGACGAAGCCGCCTTACACAGCACTTCGACAACGCGTCTTTCGTTCGTGAGGCCCCTCAATGCTCCAGCGCAGGCGACCACGGCATCATGGTAAGCTGCGTCCCGGGAACCCGGCCACGCTTCGATCAAATACTTCGCCGCCTCCTTCGTGCTTTTGATACGCACAAAGGTCTTGGTTTCCCCCCGCAACTCGATGGTGACGACGTTGTCCCATTCAGCCATGGCTATGCTCGCCCAATCCGCAAGTAGAGCTAATTTAGCGGGCAATACTTGAGCGGGGCTGGTGACTGTCGTGTGGAAAAGAGGACCTGGCGATGTAGTAGATCGGCGCCAATGTACGAGATCGACTTGAAGTCGATACCTATAGAAAGCGGGTAATTGGCCAACGTGTAGCGCCAGCAGGTCAAACTCTTATACCAGTGTACGATGTCTACATATTGCGCCACGCCTTTCATTTCCCGAAGGCCGCTCCCGTGGCTGAGAACGCGCGCTTTCGGAAGGATGTCGCGTTTTTCCCTACGAAAATTCCGTGTTCCCGGGATTACGTTCTCGGAGATTTCGCCGTCCATTCGGGACCACCAATTCCGCACCCTCCTCGTCTATACTTGCGGCGTGGCCTGCTTCCTGGCGCGATTTGTGCGCAATGGGCGGGTCGCCCCCTTGAGCACGAAACCGAGAATGCCGGCGGCGACCCAGCCGGCGAAGAAGCCACCGCCGGCCCAGGTGAGGCCGGCGGAGTCGATCGGCACGGCCGGCACATAGTCGCGCCATGTGTTGGTGAAGGTCATGGGGTCGGCGTTGCGCATCACCACGAATGGCTTGATCGGCAGCGAGGCCTTGATCAGTTCGTCCTGCTGCGTCAGCAAAGTCTCGTAACGCTGAGAGATGCCGCGCATCGTGTCGCCCTGGTCGCGCAGGAAGGTTTCCGGCAAGCTCGAATAGACGTTGAGCGCTTCTTGCCGGCCAAGACCGTGGTGGTTGGCCTGGGTGTCGAACTGGGTGATCATCACCTTCAGCTCATCGAGCGCGCCGCCGATGCGCTGGCGGTATTGCTGGGCAAACTCGGGCGCCTGAGAGAAAACCAGGCCGCCCAGTATCGCTGCAGCCATCGTCAGCATTCGTCCGAACATCAGCATCGCATCACCCCGTTCGTGGAACCCTTTCACAACGGGAGATACCTGGAAAGGTTGCGGAAAGGAATACTGGTGGCATTTTGAGGCGCCTCACAGTTGCGCTTTTCCCGCTGCGGCGACCTCGTTGATCTGAAAACCCACGGCGAACGGTTCAGGTCTTGCGGACATGCTCCATACGGAAGCCGAGGCCCATCAGTCGTCCCGAGAGATGGGCGAGAAGCGGAAAGCGGGCGATGCCGCGGATAAAAGCTGGCGGGCCTTTGCGTTTTTGCGCATCGACCTCATCGCTGCGGCGGCTCGAGCGCATCATCAGCTGCAGTTTCTGCGTGGCGCGCGTCGGAAAGCTGCGGCGCTTTTCCACGGCCGCGAGATCCGCATCCGAGAGCCTGTTTTCGCGCAGCGGCTTTGCCAGAATGTTTGCCGTCGCCACCGCATCCTGGATGGCAAGGTTGACGCCAACGCCGCCGATCGGCGACATCGCATGCGCCGCATCGCCGATGCAGATCAGGCCGCTGCGCCACCATTGTGTCAACCGGTCGATCCGTACGGTCAAAAGGCTGACGTCGTCGAAGGAGGAGATCTCCGCCATCCGCGCGGCCGGAAGCGGCGAAACGTCCACCACTCGCTGACGAAAAGCCTCGATGCCTTTTTCGCGGATGTCTGCATAGGTCGTGCGACGGACCACATAGCCGCATTGCCAGTAGTCACCCCGGTCGATCAGCACCAGACCCTGGCTTGGACCGGCATGCCCCATCACCTCGTTCGGGTCATCCTTCTGCTTGGAAAGCTTCATCCACAGGACTTCGCTCGGCTCTCCAAAGCTTTCGACAGTGAGGCCGGCCTTTTCCCGGATGATGGAATTGCGGCCATCGGCCCCGACGACGAGTTGCGAGCGGATGGTCAGCGGACCATCCGGCGTTTCGACGCAGAGGCCGGCAATTGCGTCCTTCTCCTCGATGAGCCCGGTTACCTTGGCATCCATGATCAGCTTGAAATTGGGATAGCTTTGCGCCTGCCTTGCCATGAAATTCAAAAAATCCCATTGCGGCATGAAGGCGATGAAACGGTTCTTGACCGGGAGACGGGAGAAATCCGCCATGGTGATCGTCTCGCCGCCCATCTGCGCGGAAAGCTTTGGCGCCCTTGTATGCGGCAGTGCCAGAAAGTCATTGATCAGGCCGAGCTCTGTGATCACTTCCAGCGTCGAGGGATGGATGGTATCGCCACGGAAATCGCGCAGGAAATCCGCGTGCTTTTCGAGCACGACCACATCGACGCCGGCCCGCGCCAGAAGAAAGCCCAGCATCAGGCCCGCCGGCCCTGCCCCGGCGATGACACACTGGGTTTCGATCTTCTGGGTTTCGATCGTCTGGGTCTCGATCGTCTGCATATCCGTCATGACCTATCGGGCTCTTCGAAAGTTCGGAGTTGAGCGCTTACACTTGTGAGCCGCTGCTTTCTCTTTTAGACCAGCGGTCACCGTAAAGACAGGACATACCATGGCCGAAACCGGCAAGCGTCGCATCAGCATTCTTGGTTCCACCGGCTCGATCGGCGTCAACACGCTCGATGTCGTGAGCCAGCTTGGCGGGCGCGACGCATTCGATGTCGTAGCAATTACCGGCAACGCCAATGTCACATTGCTGGCCGAGCAGGCGATAGCCTGCGGTGCAGCGCTGGCCGTAACCGCCGATGATGCCCATTACGACGCGCTGAAATCGGCACTGTCAGGCACCGGGATCGAGGTCGCGGCAGGACGCGCGGCGCTGATCGAAGCGGGTGCACGACCATCCGACCTGGTGATGGCGGCAATCGTCGGGACTGCCGGCCTTGCGCCGACGCTTGCTGCTGCGGAACGCGGAGCAGACATCGCCCTTGCCAACAAGGAGTGCCTGGTTTCCGCCGGCGAACTCTTCGTTCGGGCGGTGGCCGAGGGCGGCGGTCGGCTGATCCCGGTCGACAGTGAGCACAGCGCGATCTTCCAGTCGCTGGAAGACGACCAGCACCATGCGGTGGAACGCATCGTTCTGACCGCGTCCGGCGGACCGTTCCGGACATGGAGCCGCGAGGAGATGGCCGGCGTCACGGCAGAGGTTGCCCGCGCCCATCCCAACTGGTCCATGGGGCTAAAGATCTCGATCGGCAGCGCCTCGATGTTCAACAAGGCGCTTGAAATCATCGAGGCGAAGCACCTGTTCAATATCAGGCCGGACCAGATTGAGGTGATCGTGCATCCGCAATCCATCATTCATTCCATGGTGGGTTACCAGGATGGATCCGTCATTGCGCAGCTCGGCAGTCCGGATATGCGCACCGCCATCGGCTATGCGCTGACCTATCCCGAGCGGCCGAAGCTGAATGTGGAGCGGCTCGATTTCGCCAAGCTCGCACGGCTGGATTTCGAAGCGCCGGACGAGGTTCGGTTTCCGGCACTCAGGCTCGCCCGCACTGCGCTGGAGCGCGGCGGCGCGCAGGGCGCGATCATGAATGCCGCGGAAGAGAGGGCGTTTCAAGCCTTCTGCGCCGGCAGGATCGGCTTTCTCACCATGGCGGATGTCGTCGAAGACGTGATGGACGCGATGATGGGCCACGCTGCCACAACGATGGATGCCGTGTTTGCAGCAGACGCTGAAGCACGCCGCCGTGCCGACGAAATCATCGACAAACGGGTAATGGCCGCCTAAGCGCCCAAAGCCATCGGCTACGGCGGGACGGCCGCGTGATCAGACAAGTTCATTGCGTGATGTGAAGACGGGCGACTTGTAGCGCCCGGCATCCCCGTGACACGCACGGGGATGAGGCAGACGTCGTGTCAGGCGACCTGGCGTGCCAATGCGCAGCGCGACCACAGCTGATGCAGCGAGCTGACCAGATGTTCCAGATCCGCATCCGTATGCAGCGGCGTCGGTGTGATGCGCAGGCGCTCGGTCTTTTTCGCAACCGTCGGATAGTTGATCGGCTGGACATAAACGTCGCAGGTGTCGAGCAGGATGTCGGAGATCCACTTGCACTTGGCCGCATCGCCGACCATGACAGGCACGATATGGCTTGGGTTGTGCATATGCGGGATGCCCTGCTGGTCGAGCATCATCCGCAGCTTCTTGACGCGGTCCTGGTGACGCACGCGCTCGAACGGGCTTGCCTTGAGGTGGCGGATCGAAGCGATCGCGCCGGCCGCAAGTGTCGGTGGCAAAGCCGTGGTGAAGATGAAACCGGATGCGAACGAACGAATGAAGTCGCACAGCGCCGTTGATGCCGCGATATAGCCGCCCATGACGCCGAAAGCCTTGCCAAGCGTACCTTCGATGATCGTCAGACGGTCCATGAGGCCTTCGCGTTCGGCAATGCCGCCGCCGCGCGGGCCGTACATCCCGACCGCATGAACTTCGTCGAGATAGGTCATCGCACCGTATTTGTCGGCAAGATCGCAGATCTCCTTGATCGGCGAGATATCGCCGTCCATCGAGTAGACGCTCTCGAACGCGATCATCTTGGGCGCCTTCGGATCGGCTGCCGCAAGCTTTGCTTCCAGATCGTTCAGATCGTTATGCTTCCAGATCACCCGGTCGCATTTGGCATAGCGGATGCCCTCGATCATCGAGGCATGGTTCAACGCGTCGGAAAAAATGATCAGACCGGGGATCTTCTGGCCAAGCGTACCCAGCGTCGCCCAGTTGGAGATATATCCGGACGTGAACACGAGCGAGGATTCCTTGCCGTGAAGGTCAGCGAGCTCCTGCTCCAGAAGAACATGGTAGTGGGTGGTGCCAGAAATATTCCGGGTGCCTCCCGCACCCGCGCCACAGTGATCAATGGCCTCGTGCATGGCCTCGATCACGGCCGGGTTCTGGCCCATGCCGAGATAATCGTTGGAACACCAGACGGTAACCTCTCTCGGTCCCTCGGGCGTATGACGCGTCGCGCGCGGAAAACTTCCGCGATGCCGCTCGAGATCGGCGAACACGCGGTAGCGGCCTTCCGAATGAAGTCCGTCCAGTTCGCTTTTGAAAAATGCCTCGAAATCCATGTCACACTCCAGAACCTACCCCGGTTTTGGGTCCGGTTTCGCCATGCGTCAAGCCCGAATAGGTCAATTTGCCCCGACCTGCGGCGAAAAGTCCGATTTTTTGGAACAATTCCAATGAAGCGAAACTACCATTGAATTCTGCCAAAATCGTTACGAGTCAGGCGACCCCGAAAAGACGAAAGACTTTCCGAACAATCGGCTCGATCTGGCGTGATGCGACTTCCCCCACCTTCTCATCATTCCCCAAGTCGGCCGGCCGATCAATCCCCATTTCATACCGGCGAAACCTGACTGAAAGCGGATTTTTGCCACAGCCATCGAAGAATGAGATCAGAATGTGTCTTGCTTATATGGACTATTTGAAGAGCCGGCCTATTGTTCATCGGATGCACAAAAGCCCGGCGTGCGCACCTGCAAGGGTTTCGCCGGACACAATCAACCGGCAGGAACTACTCAGGAGGAATTCATGAAAAAGGCTTTGATGCTTCTCGTGCTCGGCGCATCTCTCGCGAGCTGCACCGCGACTGAAAAGGGTGCCGGTATCGGCGCTGCATCCGGCGCCATCATTGGCGGCGCAGTCACCGGTAACGTCCGCGGCGCAGCCGTCGGCGCAGCCATCGGCGGCGTTTCCGGTGCGGTCATCGGCAACGTGTCGGAACAGCCGGGCCAGTGCTATTATCGCGATCGCTACGGCCGTCGCTACATCGACGATTGCCCGCGCCGTTACTAATCGGAGCGGCGCTCGACGAGCACCGCAAGACTGTGGCCCTGGAGCATGCTCCAGGGCTTTTTCATTTATGAAGACATACTTATCGACGAGACGGGGGTACCCCGTTAAACAATTTGCGGCTACACAAGACCAGGAGCTGGTCATGATGGCCGGGGCGGTGATAAGTCGGCAATAAGTTAGCGTATGCAGAACGTAAGCAGCGGGCGGAAGAAGATGAATTACCGGAGGACCGGTTCCGTCGCAGCGATTGCGGCCGCCCTTCTTTGTTCGCCTGCGCTCATCGAGAGCGCCTACGCTTTCAAGCTTTTCGGCATTACACTGTTTGGCGACGACGAGGACAAGGTCGAGGTGATCGACCCGGTCCGCTACGACGCGACTCTGGAAGCCGGTGATGCGGACAAGAAACTCAAGGATCGCCTGGAAACCGCGGCATCGCTGATCGCCGACAAGGACGAGCCTGTATCCGGTGATCTCGGCATCGTCATCAAGGCCCGCGAAGACCGGGACCGCCTGGTTGCTGTTCTCTACGAAGAAGCCCGGTATGGCGGGGTCGTCCGTATCTCTGTTGCCGGAACGGATATCGACGCGCTGCCACCCAACCCCACCTTCGACCACTCATCACCCGTTCCCGTGACGGTTCAGATCGAACCCGGACCGGTTTTCAAACTTGGCTCGGTGCGGTTCGACAAGGATGCGGCCGGTCGTAACCCCGCGGACTACGATCTGGAGCCTGGCGGCGAAGCCGGCTCGCGCGTGATTCTGAAAGCCGGCGAAAAGCTGCTGGTCGACGTCAAGGCAGAAGGTCGACCGCTTGCCAAGCTGACCGAACGGCAGGTGACCGCCGACCATCGCACCAACACGGTCGATGTCGTGCTCGGCGCCATCTCGGGCCCGATCGCACCGTTTGGCATGGTCACGGTCAAAGGCTCGCGCACAGTCGACCCAGCCTTCATCAAACGCTATTCCCGCCTCGACAAGGGTGGCCGCTATTCACCGGTGCAGCTGAAAAAGGCCAATGACCGGCTGCGCGAGCTCGGTGTGTTTTCGAGCGTCACGATTCAGGAATCCGATGCACTTGCGCCGGATGGATCGCTGCCGCTGATGATCGAGGTTTCGGACGGCAAGCAGCGGTATTTCGGCTTTGGTGCCGAATACTCTTCGCTCGATGGAGCGGGTCTCTCGGGTTACTGGGGGCATCGCAATCTGTTTGGCCAGGCCGAATCGCTGCGCGTGGAAGGCAAGGTCTCCGGCATCGGCGCAACGACCGACGTCACCACATTCGACTATTCCGCCGGTATCGTCTTTACCAAGCCGGGCTTTCCCGTGCCTGAGGCAACGTTCGAATCGCGCCTGGAAGCCAAGAGCGAAAATCCAGACGATATCTACGACGCGCAGTCGATCGCCTATTCGGCCGGCTTTTCCTACGAACTCAACGACACCGACAAGCTCACCGCCGGCGGCGAAGTCGCGTATATTCTCGCCGACGATGCCTTCGGAAAGAATGAGTACCTGACGTTCAGCGTGCCTGTCGGCTTCGAACGCGACGCGCGTGACAACAAACTGGACCCAACCGAAGGTTACCGCGCAACGCTTTCCGCCAAGCCTAGTTATGAGTTCTTCAATCAAAGCATTTTCTCGTCTTTCGAGGGCTCGATTTCCGGGTATCTCGGTTTGGGTGCAGAGGATCGGGTCGTGTTTGCAGGCAAGCTGAGTGCGGGGACGCTGGTCGGCGCCGACGAGCTGCAGGACATCCCAGCCACCAGGCGCTTTTATGCCGGCGGCGGCGGATCGGTGCGCGGCTATTCCTATCGCGAAATTTCGCCTTATAACGGCGATGACGAAGCGCTGGGCGGACGATCCTACACTGTGGCCTCTTTTGAAATGCGCGTAAAAGTGTCAGATAGCATCGGCATCGTACCGTTTCTCGACGTCGGTACGGTTTCGACCGAAATCGTGCCTGATTTTTCTGATATAAGAGCTGGAGCGGGGATCGGGTTGCGTTACGCCACTCCTTTCGGGCCGATCAGGCTGGACGTCGCGCTTCCGTTGCGACGCTATGACGACGGTAGCCAGTATGGAATTTATGCCGGCATTGGCCAGGCATTCTGAAAGGTAAAGTTGCCAGCATGACGCTTTTCGTTCGCCTGCTGAGATGGGTCTTCAAGGCCGCGATTGCCGCGGTCGGGGTCCTTTTCGTCATGGCGCTCGGCGTCGTCCTGTTCGTTGCATTGACGCCGTTCGGCGGAAACATTGCGGCAGAGCGGATCTCGGCGCTGGTGTCCACCCCGGACCGCAAGGTCAGTTTCTCTCGACCGGAAGGTCTGCTGTCGGGTGATCTGCGCATCGACAGCCTGACGCTGTCGGACAAGGACGGTGCCTATGCCGAAATCGGCGGCATCGAAGTCGACTGGTCGCCATCGGCGCTGGTCTCCGGCGTGTTCCGCGCAGACCGGGTTTCCGCAACGACCGTGAACTTCATTCGTCCGCCGCAGCCGGATGCGACCATAACGACGCAGAGCACGACAAAGTCGTCCGGCTCGCCGCTGCCGGTCGGCATTCGGGTCGCGCAGATAGATCTGCCGGATATCAACCTGTCGCAGGCTCTCTCCGGACGCGATTTTGCGCTGTCGGTGAAGGGCTCGATCGATGCGACCGGGCCCAACATCTCGCTCAAGCTGGAAGCAACCCGCAAGGACGAGATGGATGCGAAGGCATCCGCAGATATCGTCTACGCACCGTCGGAAAACCGCCTGCAGCTGAAGGCCTCGGTCTCCGAACCGCAGGGCGGACTGCTCGCCCGCCTGTTGCGCCTTCCCGGCGCTCCTGCCGTCGCATTGGGGCTGGATGGCGAAGGACCTCTCTCGAACTGGGCCGGCCGTCTCGTCGGCAATGTCGATGGCGCACCTGTCATCTCCGTGGACGGCAAACATGTCCTGGTCGACAACGGCGCCCACCGCGTGGAAATCATCGGTGGCGGCCAGCTTGCAACGCTGATGCCGCCAGCCTTCCGGTCGCTGGTCGAAGGTACAACGGACATCAACGTCGCCGCCATCTACGCGCCTTCGGGTCGCGTCGACATCCAGCGCGGCGACCTCACCTCCGGCGCCGTGAAGATTACCGCAAAGGGCGCATGGGACCCGAACGGCGACAACAGCCTGACGGCCGGCGTTTCCGGCACCAAGGGCCCGGTCTCGATCGCGTGGCCGATCAACGGCCAGGAGAGCCGCTTCTCCATTGATACGATCAATTTCACCCTGACCGGCGCCGCAGCCTCTGCCCGTTTCAATGCGACGGCAGCGCTGAATTCCGCAGAGCTTCCGCAAGGCCGGTTCGGCCAGGTGAGGCTACAGGCTGAAAGCGAGGATCTCGACCTCATCCAACGGGCCGGCAGCATCCGCAGCCGCCTGACAATTGGTCAGATGAGCTTCGTCAATCCCGACCTCAACCGTGTGATCCGCGGGCCGCTGACGCTCGACGCGCCACTTCGGCTGGCACCACCGGCCATCGGCCTGGATGCAGCGACGCTCGAAAGCGCCGGCATCAGCGGTACGGTCAGCGGCGCATTCGATACGTCGAAGCAGACAGTCACCGGCAATTTCCGCATTTCGACCAATGCCTCGGTCCTGCCGCCGTCGCTGGCACCGAAGTTTGAGGGCGCAATTGCCGCCGAAGGCTATGTCGACGCCTCCTCGGCAAACCGCATCAGCCTGGAAAACGTCACGCTGAAATCGAACGCACTCGAAGCCCGCGGCAACGTGCTCTATGAGAACGGCACGCTGGTCAGCCACCTTGCCGGACGCCTTCCGGACATCAAGCGCTGGTTGCCGGACGCCGAAGGCGCCGCAGGCTTTGACATCACCACCAGCGGCCCCACCACGGCACTGGCCGTCAAGGCCGTCGTCAACTCCGCCGAGGCAAGGCTCGTCGGCCGCAAGCTCGAAGATCTGAGCTTCACGATCAATGGCACCGCCAATCCACAGGCGCCGCAGGGCACGATCGTCGCCAAGGGCACTCTGGACAGCCAGCCGATCCGCATCAATGCCGATGTGCAGTCGGCGAACGGCCAGACGTCTGCCCCCAATATCGTCGCCGAAATCGGCCCGAACCGCCTGAACGGCGCACTGACCTTCTCGCCGGAATTCCTTCCCACCGGGGAAGTCACATTCAACTTCCCCGATGTGGCACTTCTTGCCGCACTCGCAGCCCAGCAGGCGCAAGGCGACCTTCGCGGTTCGGCGACCTTTGCCAATGTCGACGGCAAGGCGAGCGCTGTCGTGAAGGCCGAAGGTTCCTTGCTGAAGCGAGGTGCTATCGAGATCGCCCAACCCAAGGTCGACCTGACGATACCGGACCTAAAGGCGATTGCGGCTGCCGGTTCGATCAGTGCGGCGCGCATCGGCAGCGGCACCAACGTCATCGATAACATGCAGTTGGGTATCACCCACGGTGGTACGACGACGGACTTCAAGCTGTCCGCGACCTACGACAATGCGCCACTCGAGGGTGCCGGCGCGATCCAGACCGCGGACGGGCTTGCTGTCGAGATCAACAGCTTCAATGCGACTCCGCGCAAGATCCCCGTACGCCTCGCTGCCCCAACCCGGATCGTTGTCGAGAACGGCAACGCGCGGTTTACCGACTTTACCATTGCCACAGGCAACGGCCGTCTGTCTCTGAACGGGACCGCCGGCACGGCGCTTGATCTTTCCGCCAAGATCACGTCCCTGCCGGCCAGCCTGATCAACACGTTCGTACCCTCGATCAATGCAGCCGGCGTCATTTCCGGCACGATCAATGCAACGGGCACGACCTCTGCCCCGGCGATCAAATATGATTTGGAATGGAGTGATGCACAGCTTCGCCAGATGCGCGACGCTGGCATCGCACCCTTTCGACTCCAGGCTGCCGGAAGCTTCGCCGACCGTACAGTCACACTAGACCGCACCCGTCTCACGGGATCCGATGGTCTGGAACTGACTGCCGACGGACGCGTGATCCTCAACGCCGACGGCGCGCCGGCGCTCGACATCAATGCCAGGGCCAGATCTGTCCCGGCCAGTCTCGCAAATGCCTTCGTACAGGGCCTCGGCGCAAAAGGCGCGATCTCCGGGACCGTGGTGGCAACCGGAAGTCCCCAGGCGCCGGCCGTTCGTTACGATCTGCGTTGGGCGAACGCCTCCGTCAGCCAGTCGACATCCGCAGGCGTTGCTTCGGTGGATGTGACTGCCAAGGGTACCTATGAGGGTACGCGCGTAACCGTCGACCTCGGTCTCACCGGCGGCGGCGGTATTTCGCTCACCGGTGGCGGCGCTGTCTCGCTCGAAGGCGACAAGGCGCTGAACCTTAAATTCGATGGGCGCTTTCCGTTTTCCATACTCGCGGGCCAACTTGCCGCCCAGGGCTTCGTGCTGACAGGCACCGGCAATGTCGATCTCGGCATTCGCGGAACGGCCAAGGCACCGCTTCTCTCGGGCAGCGTCACCTCCTCAGGGGCGAAGTTCGTCGATGCCAGGCGCAATCTCGCCATCAACAATCTCGCTCTCAACGTTCGGCTCGACGGCACCCGCGCCACGATCGAGCGGCTGGGCGGAACGCTTGCAAGCGGCGGCACCGTCGCCGTGACAGGCTCTGTAGAGACGACCGAGGGCTTTCCGGCCGATCTGCGCATCGTCCTCAACAAGGCGAGCTATGCGGACGGAAACCTGTTTGCGGTCACCGCTGACGGAGATCTCACGATCAACGGCCCGCTGCTGTCGGGCCCGGCGCTGAAGGGCAAGGTGTCGCTGACCAAGGCTGCAATCACCGTGCCGGCCCGGCTTCCGTCATCACTGTCATCGATCGATATCCGCCACCGCAACGCCCCACGCGACGTTGTGCGCCAGATGGAGGAAATCCGGCCGAAAAGCGCAAAGGGTGCCAGCGAGCCGATTGCACTCGACCTGCAGATCCTGGCACCGAACGGTATCTTCGTGCGAGGCCGCGGTATCGACGCCGAGCTCGGCGGCGACCTGACGATCAGAGGCGACGCAGTCACCCCTGTCATTTCCGGTGGCTTCGACATGCGTAGAGGCCGCATTGTCATCCTGTCAAAGCGGCTGGACTTTACCGAAGGCAAGATCACCTTCGGCGGCGGTCTGGTACCGATCCTCGACATGGAAGCAAACACGAGCTCCGGCCAGACGACGATCACGGTGAACATTACCGGCGTTGCCAACGATCCGACGATTTCCTTCTCCTCCGCCCCTGCCCTGCCGCAGGACGAGGTTCTGGCACGACTGATCTTCAACCAGTCGATGTCGCGTCTGTCGCCGCTGCAGATTGCACAGCTGGCCGATGCCGTGACCCAGCTTGCCGGCGGGGGCTCGACGTCGCTGCTCGAAAAGCTGCGCAGCAACCTCGGCGTCGATGACCTCGACATCAGCACAGACGATACGGGCCAGACGACGGTATCGGTGGGGCGCTACATCAACAAGCGCACCTACTTCCAGGTCGAGCAGGGCGGCCAGAACGGCGCTCAGGCCACCATCAATCTGGATGTCGGGCGTGGCGTCAAGCTGAAGGCCGGCGCCGGCAGCGAAGGCGGCACCGCAGGCGTATTCTACGAAAAAGAATACTGACCAGGTGACGTAGAGCCACCCACAGCCCACCAGACGGGAAACATCCGACTGCCCTGAACGTGGCCGGCAACCGGGCTCAGCAAGAGCTGCCCTGCCTGCGGAGACATGCCAGAACATTAGCGAACTGGTGAGCAAGTTTAGAATTGCGAAATACTCTTCGCATACAGTTAGCGAATTGAAACTTGCCATACGGTTTGCAGCACCGTTGCGGAAAGGTCAGCAGCGCCAGCTGAAAGCCTTGAACCGGACCTGCCGCTGTCGCCGTAAAGGCCTGCACGAACCGGGAAGAACTTTGATGTCCGCGACGATCAACTCGAAGACTTACAGTGGCGATACGCTTGAGATCATCGCCTTCCGCCTTCACGATCAGGAGTTCTGCGTGAAGACCACCACCATCCGCGAAATCCGCGGTTGGGCCCCGTCGACACCGCTCCCGCATGCACCGGCCGACGTCATCGGCGTCATGAACCTGCGCGGATCCGTCATCCCGATCATCGATCTGGCCTTCAAGCTGGGCATGAAGAGCACTGTCGCCAACGAGCGGAGCGCGATCGTCGTCGCCGAGGTGCATAACATGGTCATCGGCATGCTGGTCGATCGCGTGTCCGACATCCTGACCATTCCCGCAAACACGGTTCAGCCGGTTCCGGAAGTCTCCGCTTCGTTCGACAAGTCATTCTCGGAAGGCATCATCGCCAACGAAAACGGCATGATCTGCTTCCTCAACCTGTCAAAGATGTTCAAGGGCACCGAAGTAGAAGAACTCGCTGCCTAAACCATCCCCGCGATTTGAACAAAGGCCGCATGACTAAGTCATGCGGCCTTTGTCGTTTGCTTCGTAATACTTGCTCACAACCAGGTTTCATCCATCACTTTTTAATATTTATGCTTTCTAATATTATCCCGGGGCGACGACCATCCCGCTGTTGGGAAAAGGCGTCAAAAGTACGCAGCCAAGTGTCCGACGCGGCGCGGCAAGGGGATAATCATGCTGGGATTGGGTAAAGCCGGGGATATGGCGCGGATCTTCGACGCCATATCGCGTTCGCAGGCCGTTATTGAATTTGATCTGACCGGCACCATCCTGGATGCCAACGAGAATTTCTGCCAGGCGCTGGGGTACACGCTCGCAGAAATAAAAGGCAAGCATCACCGCATGTTCTGCGAGCCCGCTTTCGTTGCGTCCGACGAATACCGCTCTTTCTGGAAAGACCTCGCTGCCGGCAAGTTCGAGGCGCGGGAGTACAAGCGTATCACCAAATCAGGCGGGGAAATCTGGATCCAGGCCTCCTACAACCCGGTCATGCGCAACGGCAAACCATACAAGGTCATCAAGTTCGCGACCGATATCACGGCCACGAAGCTGAAGGCAGCCGATGACGCGAGCAAGCTTTCGGCGATCAGCCGGTCGCAGGCCGTCATCGAATTCACACCACAGGGCGAAATCCTCGACGCCAACGAAAATCTCTGCAACGCTGTCGGCTACGATCTGGCCGAGATCAAGGGACGCCACCACCGGATGTTCTGCGAGCCTGGCTATGCGGCGTCACCTGCCTATGCGGAATTCTGGAAGAAGCTGTCGGAAGGCGAGTTCATTGCCGACGAGTTTGTCCGCTACGGAAGGGGTGGCCGCGAGATCTGGATCCAGGCCGCCTATAACCCGATCCGCGATCTCAACGGTAAGGTCACGAAGGTCGTCAAGTTTGCAACCGACGTGACGCCGCGCATGAACGCAATCGGCATGCTGAGCAAAGGCCTGCGCAATCTCGCGGACGGCAAGCTTGACCAGGCACTCGATACGCCCTTCGTGCCGAGCATGGAAACCACCCGAAGCGACTTCAACGAGGTCGCCGCCAAGCTGACCGATGCCATGCGCACCGTGGCGCAGAATGCAGCCGGTATTGCCGCGGCTTCAACCGAAGTCCGTGACGCATCTGGAGAGCTCGCAAAGCGCACCGAGCAGGCGGCAGCCGCACTTGAGCAGGCCGCAGCAGCCCTTGAGGAAGTGACGCGCACCGTCACCGATTCCAGCAGCCGCGCCGACGAGGCCGGCAAGCAGGTCAGGGCCACCAAGGAAAATGCCGAGCAATCCGGCCTTGTCGTGCGCAGTGCCATTTCGGCGATGGACGAGATCGCCGCATCGTCGAACGAGATCAACAACATTATCGGTGTAATCGACGACATCGCCTTCCAGACCAACCTCCTAGCCCTGAACGCCGGTGTCGAGGCGGCGCGCGCGGGTGAAGCGGGCAAGGGATTTGCCGTGGTTGCTCAGGAAGTGCGCGAACTCGCTCAGCGTTCGGCCAAGGCCGCCAAGGAAATCAAGACTCTGATCAACACCTCGGCACATCAGGTCTCCAGCGGTGTCGAACTGGTCGGGCGTACCGGCCGATCACTGCAGGAAATCCTCGTGCAGGTGGCAAGCATCCATGAAAATGTCGGCGCGATCGTCGAGGCATCCCGCGAACAGGCAACCAGCCTGCGAGAGATCAGCAGCGCGGTCAATCACATGGACCAGGCGACCCAGAAGAACGCCGCGATGGTGGAGGAAACCACCGCTGCCAGCTATTCACTGGCCAACGAGGCCGATAGCCTGAAGGCTCTGCTCAGCCAATTCGATATCGGCTCCGTCACCTCACAGGTCCGCAGGCCGGAGTCGAACTATACGCCGGCAGCAGCCAACGTGGCGCCGCTGCGCATGGTTCAAGGCAATCTGAAAACCGCCGGTGGCTGGGAAGATTTCTGAGACACACCCTCAAGAGCAGCCGGGGCGGCGTTCAGGCAACCTCGGCTTACTCGAAACGGATCCGGTGCGGATGCGAGAAGATCTCGAAATCCTCGCCGCGTGAGAGTGCGACAAGGGTCATGCCTGCGGCGTCCGCCGTGCGGATGGCCAGTGCGGTCGGCGCCGATATGGCGATCAAGACTGGGGCACCGAGAATGGCGGCCTTCTGCACCATTTCTACCGAGATGCGGCTGGTAACGACGACGACGCCTTCGGCGCCCGTGCGGCCTGCGCGCATCACGGCGCCCGCAAGCTTGTCGAGCGCATTGTGCCGACCGACATCCTCGCGCACCGCAACCAGTCCCTCGCCGAGGACGTAGAAACCGGCTCCGTGAACCGCGCGAGTCTGGGCATGCAACGGCTGGGCGGAATTGAGCGCGTTGCTGGCACGCGCAATGTCAGCGGCTGACAGAAGCATGTCGACACCGGAGACATCAGGCACCGGACGCATCGCCTGCTCGATCGATTCGATGCCGCAAAGGCCGCAGCCGACGGGTCCTGCCATATGGCGTCGTCTGGCGCGCAGAGCATCTTCCTTGTCTTCGGCAAGCGTGACCTGAACATCGAGACCGTCGCCCTCCTGGAGCACCTCGATCCCTTCAATCTCGGCGATGGAAGCAATGATGCCTTCCGTCAGCGTGAAACCGGCCGCGAAGTCCTCGAGATCGGCAGGCGTGCCCATCATCACCGCCTGGGTTGAGCCACCGTAGGAAAAGGCGATCGGCACCTCTTCGGGTACGAACCGGCTCGTTTCCTTGACGAGCCCATCGCGATAGGACGTTTCAGCCAGCGAAACGGTCGGCGCGATGCCGCCCTTGTGTTCATCATTCAACGTGGACATCAGGACTTTCCGAGCAGGCGCGCCTCGTGGAGCAGCGCTGAAACCAGTGGCGTATTGGGTTCGCGATGCGGAGCGACAAGACCAACCGTATGGCTGACATGCGGCTCCACGATCGGAATGGTGCGGATATTCTGCGAGAAACCGAAGGACTCGGCCACGTTCTGCGGCATGATGCTGGCCCAGCGACCGGTACCGACATGCGCCAGCAGCGTGACCATCGAATTGGATTCAAGCATCGGCCTCGCCGTCACGCCGGCTTCCGCGAGGTGCTGGCTTATAATCCGACGGTTCTGCATATCCGGCGTCAAAAGGCAGAGCTGCAACCCGGCCATTTCGGTCCAGGTCACCTGTTTACGGTCGGAAAGAGGCGTGCCGTCGGCCGTGACAAGATTGTAGCTTTCTGAATAGAGCGGAATGCTGACGACACGACCGAGCGGCTCGTTGTCGAGATAGGTAATGCCCGCATCGATCTCGAAATTGTCGAGCTGCGTCAGGATCTGCAACGATGTGCGAGACACGACCGAGAACGTCACATCCGGATACCGTGTCTGGAAAGGGCCCGTCAGGCTGGGCACCATGGCAAGCGCCGTCGGGATGACGGCAAGACGGATGTGGCCCGCAAGACCCTTGCGAGCGGCGCGCATTTCCTCGCGCATCGTGCGTGCGTCGCCCACGATGCGTTTTGCCCATTCCAGCACGCGCTGTCCCTCGGGCGTCAGGCCCTGATAGCGCGAACCGCGCACCACGAGCTGGACGCCGAGACTGTCTTCGAGGTGCCGGATCGCCGCCGACAGGGAAGGTTGGGCAATGCCGCATTCCTCGGCCGCGCGACCGAAATGGCCTTCCCGTGCCAGCGCAATGAAGAATTCCAGCTTGTCGATCAAAGCCCGCTCCCACACGATATGGCTCTGAACTGCCGGAACTTCCGGCGCCACATCCTATCAAATCACTCTGCCGGCAACTTATAGCGGCAAAAGAAATCGAATGCGCAGGAGATTTCGGCGTCGTCAATCACCTCTTCGTTGGTCGACACTGGTAGACCGCAGGCTCTGCGAACTCAGGGTGCAGACGGCCTGGGATCAGGCAATCCGGGTTGACGCGAGACGATCCTCGTCCAGCACGATGCCGAGACCCGGCGCATCGCCCAGTTCCAGCCAGCCGTGACTGTGCTTCAGCGGCGAAGCCATTGGATAATCCCGCCGCGCCCCGCTCCATTCCGGATTGTCGTAAGGGTATTCGAGGAAAGGCGCATCCCCCACGCCGGCAGTCAGATGCGCGTTGGCGAGCACGCCGATTCCGTTGGTCCAGCTGTGCGGCGTAAACGTCACCCCCGCCTCCCGCGCCTGATAGACGAGCCGCCGGCAACCGGTAATGCCGCCCACCAGCGCAACATCCGGCTGGATCACGTCAAACGCACGCTCCTCGATGATATCGCGGAATTCCGAGAGCTCGCGGGTCATCTCGCCGCCCGCGATCCTCACCGACGTCGCCTCCTTCAACGCTCGCATGCCCTTGCGGTCGGACCGGAACAGCGGTTCTTCCATCCAGTAGATATCGAGCCTTTCCAGTTCCTTCGCAACCGCAAGTGCATCCTTGAACGTCCATGGCAGTGTCGTATCCCAGGGCATGCGCCAGCCCTGATTGCAGTCGACCATCAGTTCCAGGCGATCGCCGACGCGGGCACGGATCGCTCCCAGCGCCTTGATGTCATCCCGCCAGCTCGACCGTCCGCCGGCAGAGGACGAGAAGCGCACCTTCATGGCCGGAAACCCCTCCTCGACGTAACGCTCCGCCTGATCCGCCATCGCCTGTGGATCGCGCAGCACGCCCGAGGATGCGTAGAGGCGCACCTTGTCCGACCGCCCTCCGAGCATCCGCCAGACGGGCTCTCCATTGATCTTGCCCGACAGATCCCACAGAGCCAGATCCAGCGGCCAGCAGCGGCCATAGTGAAAGTTGATATGTGAGAGCACCTCGTAGTGTCGCTCCAGATGACGTGGGTCCTGGCCGATGAAGAGGTCCTCGTGACCCTCGAACCCCTTCATCAGGTCGCCCGAGCCGATCCCCTCCCGGCCCTCATCGTCTCTGACGCGCACGATCGTGGCGTCGAAATGCCGGCGCGGCCTGCCATCCCAGCTCGCCTTGAAGGCGGGATCGAGCGGCAGGCGATGATGGGTGATCTCGATCGATGCGATACGGCTCATGGCTTTCCTCCGCTGATATTGCCGGACTGACGAAGACCCCTCCCAACCCTCCCCACGAGGGGGAGGGCTTTAACCCCGCAGCACCCCCGGAGATCAATTCCGGACGAGCGACCGCCACGAGTCTTCTCCCCCCTTGTGGGGGAGATTGCCGGCAGGCCAGAGGGGGTCTTCCTACCCAAACTGCTGCCAGATGGTTTTGTAGTCGCAGTATTTGTCGATAGCATGCACCGAACGGTCGCGTCCGAACCCGGATTGCTTGAAACCCCCGAAGGGCGTCGAGAAATTCGCCATGTCGTAGGTGTTGATCCACACGGTGCCCGCATGGATCGCCTCTGAGACGCGGTGAGCGCGATCCATGTCTTTGGTGAAGACCGCGCCGGCCAGACCGTAGATCGTATCATTGGCGAGCCGCAGCGCCTCCTCCTCCGTATCGAAGGGGATGACGGCAAGCACCGGGCCGAATATTTCCTGCCGCGCCAGGCTCATGTCGTTGGTCATGTCGATAAAGACGCCGGGCGAGATGTAGAAGCCCCCCGTTTCGGAAAGCACCCGCTCGGCTCCGAAGACACGTTTGGCACCCTCCCTCTCGCCGGCAGCGATCATGCCGAGTACTTTTTCCATATGCGCTTCGTCGATCAGGGCGCCGATCTGGGAGGAAGGCTCGAACGGATGCGCGAGCGCTATGTCGCTTGCGGTCACCGCCTCAATCTTGGCGATCAGCTTCTCCTGAACCGAGCGCTGCACCAGAAGGCGGGTCGAGGCATGGCAGGTTTCGCCGGCATTGTAGAAGCAGCCCCAGGCGGCGGCAGAGGCGGCGGCATCAAGGTCTGCATCCTCGAACACGACGATGGGGGACTTGCCGCCAAGCTCCAGGGCCACGCGCTTGACGTTGGATTGGGCTGCATAGCCCATGATCAGCTTGCCGACTTCGGTCGAACCGGTAAAGGCGATCATGTCCACATCCATATGCAGCGCCAGCGGCTTGCCCGCATCTTCGCCGTAGCCGGTGACGACATTGAACACGCCGGCCGGAAGGCCGGCTTCCACCGCCAGCGCCGCAAGCCGGAGCGCCGAAAGCGACGACTGTTCGGCCGGTTTGAGGACGACGCTATTGCCGGCCGCGATCGCCGGGCCGAGTTTCCAGGCATCGATGATCATCGGGTAGTTCCAGGGCGTGATGACCCCGATCACGCCGAGCGGCACTTTTCGCACCAGGGCCCGGGCGTTCGGGCCGGTCGGTGCTATCTCGTCATATTGCTTGTCGATCATTTCGCCGTAATACTGGATGCCATCGGCGCAGAGGCGGACATCGACATTGAGCGAAGCCAGAACCGGCTTGCCGACATCGAGCGTTTCGAGCACCGCAAGCTCTTCCGCATGGGCGCGGATGAGTTCGGCCCATCGGAGCATGACCTTCTTTTTCTCGAGCGGCTCCTGTTTTCGCCAGACGCCGCTTTCGAAGGCGGCGCGGGCCGAACCGACCGCCGTATCGATATCGGCGCCGACGCCGCGCGCGAGCGGCGTCCCCGGCTTGCCGTCCATCGGGCGCGGACGGGTAAACGTCTCGCCTGATAGTGCCGGGCGATAGTCGCCCCCGATGAAGAGGCGGCCTTCAAGCTTGAGCGTGGAAAGCGCGCTTTCCCAGTAGTCGCGGGTATAGGTCGTGGTCATCGGAGTGTCCCTGTTCCTAAAGCGTCTTCGGCAGCGTCATGATCGTGTTCGCGAAGGCATGGATATCGGCGTCGGAGATTTCGCGGACCGTCGAGCGCCGCATCGGCTGGTTTTCCGCCGCCCGCATTTCGGCGGCGAGGTCTGACGCTGAAAAGGCGACGAATGCCTTCGGCAGCGCTCGCTCCACCCCGCAGCGATCCATGAGATCGGTAACGAACCCGGGCAGCGCCTGCGCATCGGCAAGACCCAGCACATGGGCCGCCTCGTTCAGGTCCGGTGTATCGGCATCGCACAGCCACGAGAGCGTCGCCTCGAAGCCGAGCGCCGTTGCAAGCCCGTGATGAACCGGCGCAAGCCCGGCCAGCGCATGGCTGATATTGTGGGCGACAGCCGTGCCGCAATTGTCGATCGCGATACCGGCATAGCAGGAGCCGAGTAGAACCTTCCCGCGCGCATCGAGATCGCCTGGAGCCTTGACGGCTGTCTCCAGCGAACCTGCCACCAGCCGCATGGCCTCATGGGCATAGAGTTTCGCGCCCGCATGGGTGTTACGGTTGGTCGCCGCCTCGAAAGCGTGAATGAAGGCATCCAGGCCGCACCACGCCGTGAGGTGCGGCGGCAGCGAGATGGTGAGTTCCGGATCGAGGATGACGAGATCCGCCTTGGTCTCCGCCCCCCAGATCCATAGCTTCTTGCCTTCCGGCCCGGCGAAAATATTGGTCGCTGATGTTTCCGATCCGGTGCCCGCTGTCGTCGGCACCATGATCTTCTTCAGGGGGTTGCGCGGAAGCGGATTGGCCGCCAGCGCATAATGCATCGGGTCCTCGCCGGACGCGGCGCAGCAGGCCGCAATCTTGGCGATATCCAGCGCCGACCCACCGCCGATCCCGATGACGAGATCGGAACCGCGGGCGAGTTCGCTTGCAGCTTGAAGATGCGCGAGTTTGGGCTCGCCCGAGAAATCCGAGTATAGCCGCACCTCGATGCCCGCAGCCGCCAACTCATTCGAAAGGATCGCCGCCATTCCCGTCGAGGCCAGGAACCCGTCCATGACGACGGTTGCTACCGCCACGTCTTCAAACCCCTTGGCCGCGGATGCGAGATCGCCAAACAGGCCGGAGCCGAAGCGGATATCTGGTACTGATGACGTCTGGAACTGCATGACGGAAACACCCTGACAGGATCGCTTGCCGTGAGTGTGCATCACAATTTCACATCTTCAAATGCATCGGTTTTTCGGGCTTACTGATGACTTCAGATCATGGGAGCGTGAAATGCTGGACAGAATTCCGCTGGAAGCCTTCCGCGTCTTCGATGCCGCATGCCGGTTCATGAATTTCTCCCGCGCCGGGCGTGAGCTTCATATCACCCAGGCCGCCGTCAGCCGACGTATCCAGGGGCTGGAAGAACAGCTCGGCACGAAGCTTTTCACCCGGCGCGGACGCAATCTCGCGCTGACACCGGAGGGAGACCGGCTTGCCCAGAGGGTGCGCGCCACGCTCGAATATCTGGAGGAAAGTCTGGAGCCGTTCCGGGGCGGCGGCCGCGAAACCATCTCGATCGCGGCCAGCAGCTCGGTCTCTCATCTGTGGCTTGGCAAGCGCCTGAAGGATTTCGACAACGAAAGCCCGTCTGTTTCCGTGCGGTTGCTGACGACCGACGTGCCCTCAGAACTGGCCTCGGAGGCCAACGACCTCGTGATCCTCTATGCCGCCGGCGAACACCCGAGATGGAACCTGACGCTGCTGATCCGGGAAAACCTCGTCCCCGTCGCCTCCCCCGCTTACCTCGAAAAACGGGGGCTCGATGCAACCTCGCTCACCGCAGACGCCATAACCCAGTTGGACCTGATTGATTACGAGAGGGCCAACGCCCACTGGATCTCGCTGAGGCAATGGTTTGCGCGCTTGCCGAAGCCACCCAAGGCTGCGATCAAGCCGCGCCTGTCCTTCTCGACCTATTCGCTGGCGATCGATGCCGCGCTCCGCGGCGAGGGCGTGACGCTTGGCAGCCGGGGATTGATTGCCGAGGAGCTGGCTTCCGGAACACTCGTGGAGCTTGGTACGGCGCAGCTCGATACCGGCTATGGCTACTATCTCGGCATGCCGCGCTACCGCTCGCTCACCCCGGGCGCCGCGCGCCTCCACCAGCACCTGCTCGGAATAACATAGGCACCGAAAGCGCTAAAAACGAAAAAGGCGGCCCCATGGACCGCCCTTCGTAAATTATATCGAACTCTGAAAAATCAGGCCGGAACGACGATGCCGTTCAGATGCGTCAGTTCGGAGAGGAACTGTTCGAGCTTCGTCTTGTGCTCGTCGCTGTTGGCGTTGTCGATGGCAGCCTGCGTGGCATCGATGCGCTTCTGCAGCGTGTCCTGGTTCAGTTCGGTCACCGGCACAGCGGATTCCGCGAGCAGCGTGCAGCTGTCCTGAACGATATCGGCAAAACCACCGAAAACGACGTATTTGGTGACCTGACCCGAGGCAAGCTTCACGGACACGACGCCCGGCTTGATCGTCGTCATCGTCGGCGCATGGTTGGCAAGCACCGTCATTTCGCCAAGCGTTGCCGGAATCACCACTTCGGAGACATTCTCCGATACGAGCAGACGCTCGGGCGATACCAGTTCAAATTTGAAAGCGTCGGCCATCAAGGTCCACTTCCCTCGAGTGTTTCAAGCAGGAATGGCGCGCCGGATCATGTCCCGCGCGCCGTCTTATAGGATCAAGCAGCTTCGGAAAGCTTCTTGGCCTTTTCAATCGCTTCTTCGATCGAGCCGACCATGTAGAAGGCAGCTTCCGGCAGGTGATCGTATTCGCCGGCAACGAGGCCCTTGAAGCCCTTGATCGTGTCTTCGAGAGCAACCAGCTTGCCCGGCGCACCGGTAAACACTTCGGCGACGAAGAATGGCTGCGACAGGAAGCGCTCGATCTTGCGGGCGCGCTGAACGGTCATCTTGTCCTCTTCGGACAGTTCGTCCATGCCGAGGATGGCGATGATGTCCTGCAGAGCCTTGTAGCGCTGAAGTGTCGTCTGAACCTTACGAGCGATCTCGTAGTGCTCTTCACCGACAACCAGCGGGTCGAGCATGCGCGAGGTCGAGTCGAGCGGATCCACAGCCGGGTAGATACCCTTTTCAGCGATCGAACGCGACAGAACCGTCGTTGCGTCCAAGTGGGCGAACGAGGTTGCAGGAGCCGGGTCGGTCAAGTCGTCGGCGGGAACGTAGATGGCCTGAACCGAGGTGATCGAACCCTTGGTCGTGGTTGTGATGCGTTCCTGCATCTGACCCATGTCGGTCGCAAGCGTCGGCTGATAACCAACGGCCGAAGGAATACGGCCGAGAAGAGCCGACACTTCGGAGCCTGCCTGGGTAAAGCGGAAGATGTTGTCCACGAAGAACAGAACGTCCTGGCCCTTGTCGCGGAAGTCTTCAGCGATGGTCAGACCCGTCAGAGCGACGCGAGCGCGCGCACCCGGAGGTTCGTTCATCTGGCCGTAAACGAGAGCTGCCTTCGAGCCTTCGCCGCCGCCATGCTTGTTCACGCCGGATTCGATCATTTCGTGGTAAAGGTCGTTGCCTTCGCGGGTACGTTCACCCACGCCAGCAAATACCGAGTAACCACCGTGCGCCTTGGCGACGTTGTTGATCAGCTCCATGATGAGAACGGTCTTGCCAACGCCGGCGCCGCCGAACAGGCCAACCTTACCGCCCTTGGAGTAAGGAGCCAGCAGATCGACAACCTTGATGCCGGTGACAAGGATCTGGCCTTCCGTCGACTGCTCGACGTAGGACGGTGCTTCCTGGTGGATCGAGCGCTTGCCCGATGTGATCAGCGGACCAGCTTCGTCGACCGGCTCGCCGATGACGTTCATGATACGGCCGAGCGTTTCTGGACCAACCGGAACGGTGATCGGAGCGCCGGTATCGGTAACGCGCTGACCGCGAACCAGACCTTCGGTCGAGTCCATGGCGATGGTGCGAACCTGGTTTTCACCAAGATGCTGCGCGACTTCGAGAACGAGGCGGTTGCCGTTGTTCTCTGTTTCAAGCGCGTTGAGGATCGCCGGCAGTTCGCCGTCGAACGCCACGTCGACGACAGCGCCGATAACCTGGGTCACTTTGCCGAGGGACGTGCCCGTTGCGGTAGCCATGATTATTACCCTCTTTCTTTACCTCAGAGCGCTTCCGCGCCCGAAATGATTTCGATGAGTTCCTTGGTGATCTGTGCCTGGCGCTGACGGTTGTAGGAGAGCGTCAGCTTGTTGATCATGTCACCGGCATTGCGCGTCGCGTTGTCCATTGCAGACATCTGCGCGCCATAGAAGGAAGCGTTGTTTTCAAGAAGTGCACGGAAGATCTGCACTGCGATGTTCTTCGGCAGCAGGTCTTCCAGGATTTCCTGTTCGCTCGGCTCGTATTCGTAGAGTGCGGCAGAACCGGCATCCGGCTGTGCTGCATCCCGAACGTCGAACTTTGCGGGGATGATCTGCTGGGCAGTTGCCACCTGTGCGATAACCGACTGGAAGCGCGCAAAAAACAGTGTCGCAACGTCGAATTCGCCGGCGTTGAACAGCTCGAGCACCTTGTGGGCCACTTCGTCGGCCTGGACGAAACCAAGCTGCTTGACTTCGCGGAAGGTCACGTAATGGACGATGTTGTCCTTGAACGTACGGCGAAGCACGTCGTTGCCCTTGCGGCCGACGGTCAGGATCTTGACCGTCTTGCCCTGTGCAATCAGCTTCAGCGCATGCTCGCGTGCCAGACGGACGATCGAGGAGTTGAAGCCCCCCGCCAGACCGCGCTCGCCGGTCGCAACGATCAGGAGATGAACCTGATCCTTGCCAGTCCCGGACAAGAGAAGCGGTGCTTCGGCATTGCCGGCATTGGCAGCCGTAAGGCTGGCCAATACCTTGGTCATACGCTCCGCATAAGGACGGGCAGCCTCGGCCGCCTCCTGTGCACGGCGCAGTTTCGCAGCGGCGACCATTTTCATCGCCCTGGTGATCTTCTGCGTCGCCTTGACGGAGGCGATCCGGTTTTTCAGATCCTTAAGTGAAGGCATCCGTTATCGGTCCTCGATCTAGATCCGTTTTAGGCGAAAGACTTGGCGAAGCTGTCGAGAGCTGCCTTGAGCTTTGCCTTAGTGTCGTCGGAAACCTGCTTCTCGCTGCGGATCGTTTCGAGAACCGCCTTGCCTTCGGAACGAAGGTAGGAAAGCAGACCCTGCTCGAACTTCCCGACATCGGAAACCGCGATCTTGTCGAGGTAGCCGTTGACGCCAGCAAAAATCACCGCAACCTGTTCTTCGGTCTTCAGCGGCGAGAACTGCGGCTGCTTCAGAAGTTCGGTCAGGCGTGCACCGCGGTTCAGCAGGCGCTGGGTCGAGGCGTCGAGGTCGGAACCGAACTGCGCGAACGCAGCCATTTCACGATACTGGGCAAGCTCGCCCTTGATCGAGCCGGCAACCTGCTTCATCGCCTTGATCTGCGCGGCCGAGCCAACGCGGGACACCGACAGACCGACGTTAACGGCCGGACGGATACCCTGGTAGAACAGGTCGGTTTCAAGGAAGATCTGGCCATCGGTGATCGAGATCACGTTGGTCGGAATAAACGCCGAAACGTCGTTACCCTGGGTTTCGATGACAGGCAGAGCCGTCAGCGAACCGGAACCGCGCTCGTCGGAGAGCTTGGCAGCGCGCTCGAGAAGACGCGAGTGCAGGTAGAAAACGTCGCCCGGATAAGCTTCGCGGCCCGGAGGACGACGCAGCAGAAGGGACATCTGGCGATAAGCGACAGCCTGCTTGGAAAGGTCGTCATAAGCGATCAGCGCATGCTGACCGTTGTCGCGGAAGTACTCGCCCATCGCGCAACCGGCGAACGGAGCAAGATACTGCATCGGTGCAGCGTCGGATGCGGTCGCAGCGACGATGATCGAGTAAGGCAGTGCGCCGCGTTCTTCGAGAACCTTGACGAACTGGGCAACCGTCGAGCGCTTCTGGCCGATGGCTACGTAGACGCAGAACAGCTTGTCGTTTTCCGGGCCGGTCTCGTGGATCGCCTTCTGGTTCAGGAACGCGTCGAGAATGATCGCGGTCTTGCCTGTCTGACGGTCGCCGATGACGAGCTCGCGCTGGCCGCGGCCAACCGGGATCAGAGCATCGATGGCCTTGAGGCCGGTCGACATCGGTTCATGAACCGACTTGCGCGGGATGATGCCAGGAGCCTTAACGTCGACGCGCGAACGGCGGGTCGCGTTGATCGGGCCCTTGCCGTCGATCGGGTTGCCAAGCGCGTCAACGACGCGGCCGAGCAGTTCCGGACCAACAGGAACGTCAACGATGGCGCCGGTCCGCTTTACGGTGTCGCCTTCCTTGATGTTACGGTCGGAGCCGAAGATAACCACGCCGACATTGTCGGATTCGAGGTTCAGCGCCATACCGCGGACACCGCCCGGGAACTCGACCATTTCACCAGCCTGGACATTGTCGAGGCCGTAAACGCGAGCGATACCGTCACCGACGGACAGAACCTGGCCGACTTCAGAGACTTCGGCTTCCTGGCCGAAGTTCTTGATCTGGTCCTTGAGAATTGCGGAAATTTCCGCTGCACGGATATCCATCAGCCGACCTCTTTCAATGCAAGCTTAAGGGTGGAAAGTTTGGTGCGAAGGGACGTATCGATCTGACGCGACCCGACCTTGACGATCAGGCCACCGAGGATCGACGGATCGATCGTAACGGCGATTGTCACATCCTTGCCGGTGACGCCCTTCAGCGCCGACTTAAGTTCAGTTTCCTGCGCTGGGGTGAGCGCGTGGGCAGACGTTACCTCTGCGGTAACCTCGCCACGATGCTCGGCAGCGATTTGACGGAAGCTGCGGATCATGCCCGGCAGAGCAAACAGACGGCGGTTGCCGGCAACGACCTTGATGAAGTTGAGAACGGCACCGGTGATGCCAGCCTTTTCGGCAACGGCTGTCACCGCGTTCTGCTGATCATGGGCGGAAAACACCGGGCTTGCAACCAGACGCCGAAGGTCTTCGCTCTCATCCAGCAACGCCTGAAACCGATCGAGATCGGCGCTGACTTTATCGATGGAACCGGTTTCGAGCGCGAGCTCAAAAAGCGAAGAAGCGTAACGCTCTGCGACACCGGAAATAAGCGGGGACGTGTCAGCCACGGGCACAGTTTCCCTGAATTGCCATCCAAGCGCTGCGCCCTTTTTTAGAGGATCAGCAAGACCTTGAAAATATTTGATTTTTAATCAGAACCAGCGGGGCCTCCACCCCACCCTTTCCGACTTTCGCGGTCCGTCTAGCATAGGATGTAGGGACTCGCAACACGGGAGAGGCGGGAAAACGCCCCTGGGACTAGAGCTTGAGTCGTTTTTATGTCGGACTCCGCTGGAATTGACCGCGTCTGAGATGAACGCTCTTGATTGGATAGCTCAGAGATAGCCGAAGACATAGGCGAGCGGGCCGGCTGAAAGGACAACTTGTAGTAGGAAAATCAGCGTGTTTTTCACAGTTGCGCCACGATCGAAAGCAAACGAGACCAGCCTTCCGAATGCCCCCAGACCAAGCACGATGCCGAGCACCATATAGAACCAGTCCTGGGCAAAGATGATCGGCACGACGCCGAGGCCGACATACTGAGCGCCGGCGGCCCGCACCGATCCGTAACCCTCCGGCCGGACATCGCCGACACGGAACGCCGAAAGCCGCAGGCAGGGGCCGGGAAACAGGAGGATGAGGAGCCCGATGAGAGCCGTCGCGGCAGCGCAGACAAACGCCAGCTGCTCGCCGGTCTCGGTGGGGAAATACAGTTCCATGGAATCCTCGAATCGTTCTTGTGCGGCGATTTTATCGAAAGCGGTAAACAACTCGCAAAGATAGGATCAGAGAAAACTCTGAGGATCGATATCGAGCTGGATCTGCACCGTACCACGGACCTTCGGGCCGGCAGACATCATCGCCTTCAGGAAAGCCTGCATGTCGGAATTGCGCCGTCCGTGCACCAAAAGCCGGAATCGATGGCGGCCGCGTACCAGCGCGAGCGGCGCTTCAGCTGGACCAAGCACGGAAATCCCGGTCACCCTTGGTGCGGCCGCGCGCAATCCCCGTGCATGGGTTTCCGCATCGGCGCGCGTATCGGCCGAGACGATCAGCGACGCAAGCCGCCCGAACGGCGGCAGGATCGCCTTTTCGCGCTCTGCGATCTCACGCTCGTAGAACGCGCCCGCATCGCCTGAGACGATTGCCTGCATGACGGGATGCTGCGGCTGGAACGTCTGGATCAGGCCATGGCTCTTCAACCCTGTTCGCCCGGCGCGGCCCGTTACCTGGCTGAGCAACTGGAACGTCCTCTCGGCGGCCCGCGGGTCGCCGTTCGACAGGCCGAGATCTGCATCGACGATGCCGACCAGCGTCATCAGCGGAAAGTTGTGGCCCTTCGCCACCAGCTGCGTGCCGATCACTATATCCACATCGCCCTTGGCGATCGCATCGAGCTCCATCCGCAGCCGTTTGACGCCGCCGAGCAGGTCCGACGACATGACGATGGTGCGCGCTTCCGGAAAATGCTTCTCCACCTCTTCCGCGATCCGCTCCACGCCGGGCCCGCAGGCGACGAGGTGGTCGAACGTCCCGCATTCCGGGCAGGCTTCCGGCGTATGTTCGTGATAGCCGCACTGATGGCACTGGATCTGGTTTCTGAAGCGATGCTCCACCAGCCAGCTTGAACATTGCGGGCACTGGAAGCGGTGGCCACAGACCCGGCAGAGCGTCAGCGGCGCATAGCCGCGACGGTTGAGGAACAGCAGCGACTGCTCGCCACGCTCCAGCGCCTTCTTCATGCCGCGCAGGAGAATGGGCGAGAGGAACCCACCGCGTTCCGGCGGATGGCGGCGCATGTCGACGAGATGCAGGTCCGGCAGTGCTGCATCACCAAAGCGGGTCGGCAGGTGGACGGTGGTATAGCGCCCGGAGAGCCCGTTGACCTGGCTTTCCACGGAAGGCGTTGCCGACACCAGCACGATCGGGAAATCGCCGATGCGGGCCCGCACCACCGCCATGTCGCGGGCATTGTAGAAGACGCGGTCCTCCTGCTTGTAGGCAGGGTCGTGTTCTTCGTCGATGACGATCAGCCCCAGATCCTCGAACGGCAGGAACAGAGCCGAACGGGCCCCGGCAACCACCCTCACCTCTCCCGTCACGACGCCGCGCCAGACCTTTTCGCGGATACGAGGAGAAAGATCCGAATGCCATTCGGCAGGCTTTGCCCCGAACCGCTGCTCGAACCGATCGAGAAAACTCGACGTGAGTGCGATTTCCGGCAACAGGATCAGAACCTGCTTGTCTTGTCTAAGCGCCTGCGCGATCGCCTCGAAATACACTTCCGTCTTGCCGGACCCCGTGACGCCGTCGATCAGCGAGGCGGCAAACCCGCCGGAGCGCACCGACGCGACGATCTCTTCCGCCGCCCCTTTCTGAGGTCCCTCGATACGGGGTGCGGTGTAATCCGGGTCAGGCCGTGCCACGACAGGCGGCGGCGGCAGGAAAATCGTGTCGAACACGCCCTGCTTGATCAATCCGTCGACCACGCTCAGGGACACACCGGCCGCATGCGCAAGGCCGCTGCGGGTCCAGGGCGCTTCCTGCTCCTTCGCAAGGTCGAGCACCCGGGTTCTGGCCGGTGTCAGTCGCGACGGCTCGCCGCCGATAAAGCGCAGCCCCTCCACCATCGGTTCCGGATCGAGCGCTGCCGGAGCCCGGATCGCCATGCGGGCCACGAAACCCGGCGGCGACAGCGTGTAGGCCGAGACCCAATCGACGAAATCCCGCATCTCCTTGGAGAGCGGTGGGCAATCGAAGGCGAGCGTGATCGGCCGCAGCTTCTTCGGGTCAAGCGCGCTGTCGTCTGTGCCATCCCAAACGACGCCAATCACCTGGCGTGGGCCGACCGGCACCTGCACGACCGAACCGGGCACAACAGTCAGTCCCTCGGGCACGGCATAGCTATACGGACCCGGCACCGGCAAAGGCACCAGGACCGGCACGACGGCCGCGACGGGCTTATCGAGGAGCGGACCGAAAAGGTCGGACGAATCTTTGTCCATGGCGGGACCATGCCCAAAACCGGAACGAAAGGGAACCGCTGTTTGGCGCTCCCCGCCGTTGACGACACACATCGCGGCGTGAAATTTAGGTTGTATCATAAATAAATATTAACTATAGGTAGAGTCCTAACCGGAGTGGGGGCTACGGATGTTCTGCAAGTCGATGACGACGCTTGTCGTGCCTGCTATTCTGCTGGCCGGCTGCAATATTCATCCTCTGCCAGAGGATTTCTCCAAGCCGGATACGACCTACCAGATTGTCGCCAAGGTGCGCTGCGAGGCGCGCGATGCCATCCGCGAGATCGCCACGGGGCTACTGCGCGAATACGGATCCCCGGCGGAGAAGCAGCTCTCTGCAGAGCTTCTAGCCGGGACGGTAACCTATGCCGATGCTTTCACACGCCGCTACAGCCCGGACATCAGTCTCTATTTCGACCGCTATGCCAAGTCGTTCATCGCTTACGACTTTCAGCTCAACATGACAGAAATGGACAGCCACGGGTTTTCGTTGGGCCTGCTCAACCCGTTCTCGAACGGCACCCGCAGTCTCGGACTGGGCAGCAGCGTCGATCTGTCCCGCCAGAACAACCGCAGCTTTCGTGTTACGGATGAATTCGCGAAGCTGGCGACAGAGGTCAACGATTTATACTGTGCGCCGAAAGCGAGAAGCGGCAACCTCATCTACCCGATCGTCGGACGGATCGGCTTGAAGGAAACGCTCGAGACATTCGTGTGGCTCAACGAGAAAGGCAATCTCAAAGCCCCGAGCGGCACCGACGTGATCACCATGGCCGATACGCTGGAATTCTCGACCACGCTGAAGGGAAATATCGATCCGAAAATCGAGCTCAACCCGGTGACCTCAGGTGTCACGATATCGAGCCTCGGCATGACGAATTCCGCGTCGCGCATCCACAAGCACCGGCTGCTGTTTGCACTCTCCATGCCGACGCTGACGGAAGAGAAAGAGAAACTGAGACAAAAACCGAAGCCGCAGAAGATGACGCCGACGCCGCCCGCGCGGCCGAGGCAACAGCCTGCGACATCGGCAGTGTCTGCGACCGAAGAGCGGGCGATCAAAGAGCTCGATCGCCAGCAGTATCTACGCCTGAACCGGGGCCTGGAGCGCTTCCTCGAGGACTACTGATTGTGGCGCAAACTGCGCATCGCCGTCGGCTGCGAGACCGAAAACCGTATGCCGCTCCAGCGCCTTGGTGACCTCGACGACGTCACCCTCCAGCTGGTCCGGTTGGATCATGTGTCCGATGGTGAAATCGAACTGGTTGCCCTTCTTGTTGAGGAGCTCATGGAACACCGTCATGTCGCGCAGCTCGGTCGACCATTTGGCAAGCCAGTAGAACAGCCCGGAATTGCGTGCCGTCATGTGGACAGGCAGGATCGGCAGATTGTATTTGCGAGCAAGTCCGACGGCCGAGGTCTTCCACGGACGCTCGTTCAGCCGACCATTTTCCCAATAGGCGATGCGCCCGGATGGGAACAGGATCATCACCTTGCCCTCCTCGACCGCCTTGTTGGTGAGAACCAGCGTCTCGCGGGTCTTGAGCTTGCTCTTGTGATCGTCGCGCCATTCGACGGGAATGATCATTTCGGCAAAACGCGGATTGACCCGCACCGCATCGCGGTTGGCAAACACCATCAGGTCCGGACGGCGCGACTTCAACAGGTCGAACACGGCGACGCCGTCGGCAATGCCGGTCGGATGGTTGCTGACGAGGATGAAACCGCCCTTTTCGGGGATCCGCTCCTCGTTTTTGACCGAAAGCTTCAGCTTCAGATGCGCGCTCAGATATTCGAAACACTGGTAGCCGGACTTCGGCGCAATGTCGTCGGCGAACTCGATCGCCCGGCCGTAGCGCAGCAGCGTGTAGAGAAACGGACGCATGACCGGCCAGAACGGACTGCCGACGATCCGCTTGCCCCGCTCGGCGATCAGGGTATCGACGATGTGGCCCGGACGCCCTTGAGATACGCGTGCGATGGCTTCGGCGACCTGGCCGAAGCTCGTCATGGAATCACGGCGGTCCATTAAAACTCCTTGAAGCGGGTCCCCACTGGAGCAGGCCCGCATGATATTACGATGGCAGGGTTACCGCGCCCTTAGGGATTCCGTAACGATGCTGGGAGCAATCTGGGGCGGCATGCCACGGAAATCAACGTCGCCCTCATGAACGAACTGCTCATTATCGCTGCCCCCGATCTCCTCGAGAGGCGCCGCGAATGGCTGGAAAGCCTGAGTGGAGAGCGCCGGCTCTCGCCCAACACGCTCGACGCCTATGAGCGCGACACGCGGCAATTCCTGACTTTTCTGACCACGCACCTCGCCGGACCGCCGACGATTGCCGATATCCATACGCTGCGTCCGGCAGACTTGAGAAGCTTTCTGGCTGCACGGCGCCGCGAAGGCTCCGGTGCGCGCTCGCTCGGCCGTCATCTCGCGGGCCTGCGCTCGTTCCTGCGGTATCTGGAGCGCAAGGGACTGGTGAACGCCGCCGCCGCCGGTGCTATCCGTGCCCCGCGTCAGCCGAAATCGCTGCCGAAGCCGCTGACCGACACCCAGGCCCTCAACATCGTCACATCTGAGGCGCAACTGCACGAGGAGCCATGGATCGCGGCACGGGATGCGGCCATCCTGACGCTGCTTTACGGCTGCGGCTTGCGCATTTCAGAAGCGCTGGGCCTGACGCCCGCCGATATCGATGCAGGCGCGACCTCGCTTCGGATTCTCGGCAAAGGCGGCAAAATGCGCATCGTGCCGCTTCTTCCGGTCATCCTCGAGGCGGTCGAGACCTACCGAAAACTCTGCCCCTACCATCTGGCCGCCGATGCCCCAATGTTCCGGGGTGCGCGCGGCAAGACGCTGCAGCCGGCGATCATCCAGCGCGAGATGCAGAAGCTCAGAAGCGCGTTCAACCTCCCCGACAGCGCCACGCCGCATGCGCTGCGCCACTCGTTTGCGACCCATCTTCTGGCCGGAGGCGGCGATCTGCGCACGATCCAGGAACTGCTGGGACATGCCAGCCTTTCCACCACGCAGGTCTATACGGGCGTCGATACGTCGAGACTGCTCGAAGTCTACGACCGCGCCCACCCAAGGGCATGAACCCATCCTTAACCACATCGGTTAAGCAGCTGTTCGAGCCGTGCCGCTAGGGTGATCCCAACAATTGGGACTGATGACATGATCCGCAGCATTTTCGCCGGCACAATCCTTCAACGCGCCCAGACGGCTGCGCTTTGGTTGCTTGCCGCCCTGCACGTTCTGCTGCTGGCCTCGGTCTGTCTCGTGATCACATCGCTTGCCGCCCGCGCAGAAACGGCGGCCTGCACCGGGCGGGACCTGATCGCGGAGATGAAGGCCAACGATCCGGCCGCCTATCGGGAGGTTGTCGCAGAGGGCGAAAAAATCCCCAACGGCCGCGGCATCTTCTGGAAAATCGAGAAAGCCGGCCTCCCCCCATCCTACCTTCTTGGCACCATGCACGTGACCGACCCACGCGTTCTGAAAATGCCTGAGGGCGCGGATGCTGCGCGCGCGGATGCAAAGACCATCGTCGTCGAGTCGGACGAAGTGCTCGACGAGCAGAAGGCAATGGCCGGCATGCTGTCCAAGCCGGAGCTGACGATGTTTACCGATGGCACCTCGATCGAGAGCCTGCTGACGAAGGATGATCTCGCACTTCTCAGCGATGCCCTGAAACAGCGCGGCGTACCGCTGGCCGCCGTTTCGAGAATGAAGCCCTGGCTACTGATGGGCCTCGTCTCGATGCCCGCCTGCGAGATGGCCCGCAAGACCCAGAACACCCCTTTCCTCGACAAGCAGCTGGCGCTGGATGCGGCGAAAGCCGGCAAGTCGGTGAAGGGGCTCGAAACCTTTGCCGAGCAGCTTTCGACGTTGGCTGCCATTCCGGTCGATATCCACATGAAATCGCTGATCGAAGCGATCAAACTCGGTCCCAAGCTGGACGACGTGTTCGAGACGATGACCGGGCTCTATCTCTCCGGGGACATGGGCATGACCATCCCCTTCCTGAAGACCGTCGTGCCTGAGGGCGAGGACGATGATAGCGGCTATGCCGAATTCGAGGAACTGGTGGTGCGCAAGCGCAACCTGCTGATGGCCGAACGCGCAGCACCCATCCTCAACGAAGGCAGCACCTTCATCGCCGTCGGCGCATTGCACCTGCCCGGTGATGACGGGCTGGTCGAGCTTTTGCGCAAGCAGGGTTTCACACTCACTGCCGTGAACTGAGCCCTCTGGCGAGGGACGTACGCCCGTCAACCGGACACAAAAAAACCGGCCCTGTTACGGGGCCGGTTTTCCGATGCGATATTGTTGCCGATCACATATGGATCGGCTTGGCAAAGGTCGCGAGTGCGGCTTCCTTCACGGCTTCCGACAGGGTCGGGTGAGCGTGGCAGGTGCGGCCGAGATCTTCGGACGAACCGCTGAATTCCATCAGCACGGCAATTTCGTGGATCATGTCGCCGGCGCCGAAGCTGACGATATGGCCGCCGAGAACACGATCGGTTTCCTTGTCGGCGAGGATCTTGACGAAGCCGTCGGTGGCGAGCATCGCGCGGGCGCGACCGTTCGCCGTGAACGGGAACTTGCCGACCTTGTAGGCGATGCCTGCAGCCTTCAGCTCTTCTTCCGTGCGGCCGACCGATGCCACTTCCGGTTGGGTGTAAACGACAGACGGAATGACGTCGTAGTTCACGTGGCCGTGCTGGCCGGAGAGGATTTCGGCAAGCGCCACGCCCTCGTCTTCGGCCTTGTGGGCCAGCATCGGGCCCTTCACCACGTCGCCGATCGCGTAGATGCCGGCAACATTGGTCTTGTAGCCGCCGTCGATTTCGACGCGACCGCGATTGTCGAGCGCAACGCCCGCTTCTTCGAGACCAAGGCCCGCGGTGTAGGGTTTGCGGCCCGTCGAGATCAGCACGACATCGGCTTCGAGGCTGACGGCTTCGCCACCCTTCACCGGCTCATAGGTGACCTTGGCGCCTGAAGCAGTCTTCTCGACGCCGGTAACCTTGGCTTCGGTGCGGATGTCCATGCCCTGCTTGGCCATCATGCGCTGGAACTGCTTGGAAACGTCTGCGTCCATCGAGCCGAGCAGCTTGTCGAGATACTCGATGACGGTGACCTTGGCGCCGAGACGCGACCAGACCGAACCGAGTTCCATGCCGATGACACCGCCGCCGACGACGATCATGTTCGCCGGGACCTTGTCGAGCGTGAGACCGCCCGTCGAGGAAACGATGACCTTCTCGTCGATCTCGACATTGACGCCCGGAATGCCGGCGATGTCGGAGCCGGTGGCGATGACGATGTTCTTCGTCTCGATTTCCTGGACCTTGCCGTCGTCACCGGTGACCGAAACCTTGCCGGCCGAAACGATCTTGCCGGTGCCGATGAAACCGTCGATCTTGTTCTTCTTGAACAGGAAGGCGACGCCATCGGTGTTCGACTTTACCGTCGCATCCTTGTGGGCCATCATCTTCGAAAGGTTCAGCGTCGGTGCCGGAACCTCGACGCCCAGTTCTTCCACGCCATGCGCCACATGCGCAAACATTTCCGAAGCATGCAGCAGCGCCTTGGAGGGAATGCAGCCGATGTTGAGGCAGGTACCGCCGTAGGTGGAACGCTTTTCGACGACAGCGACCTTGAGGCCGAGCTGGGCCGCCTTGATTGCGCAGACATAGCCGCCCGGGCCGGATCCGATTACGACAACATCATAAGCCATCAGACTATCCTTTTGATTGAGCAGGAGGCGGTCACACGAACAGTGCGATCATCATCAGCGCGAGGCCGACGAGGCTGACCAGCCATACAAGCGAGCGGACATACGGAATGCCCTTGAGATAAAGTGGAATGTAGACGATCCGCGCCACCAGCCAGACCGCAGCTCCGAACAGGCCAAAGCCCGACGAATCCCCGGTAAGGATCATCGCCAGCAGAAGGCCGATAAAGGCGGGATAGGTTTCCTGGTAGTTTCGCGAAGCGCGGGCCGCACGACCGGCCATCACGCTCTTGGGTTCGTTGTCGCCGTCCCGCGGACCGGCATTCCATGCCGTGCCGCGATCCTTGGTGGCGAAATTCCCCTGCAGTAGAATATGCACGAGAAGCAGGACGACACTCAGGCACAGAAGTACCAAGAGATAGGTCGCATTGGCTGAAGCGGCGTCCATTTTGCTCTCCGCAAATTACAGATCAAGAACCAGACGTTCCGGATCTTCCAGGCTTTCCTTGACGCGAACGAGGAAGGTGACCGCTTCCTTGCCATCGACGATGCGGTGATCGTAGGACAGTGCCAGATACATCATCGGACGGATCACGACCTGACCGCCGATCGCGACCGGACGCTCCTGGATCTTGTGCATGCCGAGGATACCCGACTGCGGCGCGTTGAGGATCGGCGACGACATCAGCGAACCGTAGACGCCACCATTGGTGATGGTGAACGTGCCGCCCTGCATGTCTGCCATCGACAGCGTACCGTCGCGGGCAGCCTTGGCGAGACGACCGAGTTCCTTTTCGACGCCGGCGATCGAGCGCTGGTCGGCATCGCGGATGACAGGAACGACGAGGCCCTTGTCGGTACCGACGGCCATGCCGACGTGGCAGTAGTTCTTGTAGATGAGGTCAGTGCCGTCGATCTCGGCGTTGACGGCCGGCAGTTCCTTCAGCGCGTGCGTGACCGCCTTGGTGAAGAAGCCCATGAAGCCCAGCTTCACGCCGTGCTTCTTCTCGAACACGTCCTTGTAGCGGTTGCGAAGATCCATCACGGCCTTCATGTCCACCTCGTTATAGGTGGTGAGCATGGCGGCGGTGTTCTGGGCATCCTTGAGGCGCTTGGCGATGGTCTGGCGCAGACGCGTCATCTTCACGCGCTCTTCGCGCGATGCATCGTCAGCCGACGAGACCGGGCGGGGAGCAGCCGGAACCGAAGCCGGTGCGGCAGGAGCCGCCGGGCCCTTGGAAATGGCAGCGATCACATCGCCCTTCAGCACCTGACCGCGCTTGCCGGAACCGTCGACATCCGAAGTGGAGATGTTGTTGTCGGCAGCAACCTTGGCGGCAGCCGGTGCTGGCGGCATGGACGATCCGCCGGCAGGCGCTGCAGCAGGTGCCGGGGCAGCAGCTGCGGGTTCGGCAGCCTTCGCCGGAGCAGCTTCGGCCGGCTGTGCAGCAGGAGCTGCAGTGCCGGCAGCAGCACCGCCAGCCGAGATCTGGCCGAGCAGTGCGTCGAGGCCGACGGTCTCGCCGTTCTGGGCGACGATCTCTGTCAGAACGCCGGATGCTGGAGCTGGGACTTCGACGGTAACCTTGTCGGTTTCCAGTTCGACCAGCGGCTCATCGGCCTTGACCGTGTCGCCGACCTTCTTGAACCAGGTGCCGACGGTTGCCTCGCTGACGGACTCGCCGAGGGTAGGGACGCGGATTTCGGTGGCCATGATCTATTTTCCGTGTTTGTCAGATATCGTTTCGGAGCAATTGGTGGAGACGGCTGAAAAATCAGCCGCCGAGAGCGTCTTCGAGGAAGGCTTCCAGCTGTGCCAGATGCTTGGACATCAGGCCGGTTGCAGGCGATGCCGCCGCCGGACGGCCGGTATACCGGACGCGCTGATACTTGGCATCGATATGCGCCAGAACCCATTCGAGATACGGATCGATGAACGACCAGGAGCCCATGTTCTTCGGCTCTTCCTGGCACCAGACCATTTCCGCATTGCGGAAGCGGCTGAGCTCGTTGATGAGCGCCTTGGCCGGGAACGGATAGAGCTGTTCGATGCGCAGCAGGTAGATGTCGTCGATGCCGCGCTTTTCGCGCTCTTCCAGCAGATCGTAATAGACCTTGCCCGAACACATCACGACGCGACGGATCTTCGCATCCTTCTGCAGCTTGATCGGACCGTCCTTGATCATCTCCGCGTCGTCCCACAGCAGGCGGTGGAACGAGCTTTCGCCTGCCATTTCCGCCAGTGTCGAGGTTGCGCGCTTGTGGCGCAGCAGCGACTTCGGCGTCATCAGGATCAGCGGCTTGCGGAAGTCGCGCTTCACCTGACGGCGCAGGATGTGGAAGTAGTTTGATGGCGTCGTGACGTTTGCGACCTGCATGTTGTCTTCGGCGCACATCTGCAGCCAGCGTTCCAGGCGGGCGGAGGAATGCTCCGGGCCCTGCCCTTCATAGCCATGCGGCAGAAGGCAGACGAGACCCGACATGCGCAGCCACTTGCGCTCACCCGACGAGATGAACTGGTCGAACACGACCTGCGCACCGTTGGCGAAGTCGCCGAACTGGGCTTCCCATAGCGTCAGCGCGTTTGGACGCGCCAGCGAGTAGCCATATTCGAACCCGAGCACTGCCTCTTCCGACAGCATCGAGTTGATGACTTCGTACTTGCCCTGGCCAGCCTGCAGGTTGGAAAGCGGGATGTAGCGCTCTTCGGTTTCCTGATCGTAGAGAACCGAGTGACGCTGCGAGAACGTGCCGCGTTCGCAATCCTGACCCGAAAGACGGATCTTGGTACCTTCGACGGTCAGCGAACCGAACGCCAGCGCTTCCGCCATTGCCCAGTCGATGCCTTCACCGGTCTCGATCATCTGCGCACGGTTATCCATGAAACGCTTGATCGTGCGGTGGGCGTTAAAACCTTCCGGAATGGTCGAAAGCTTGCGACCGATCTCTCTCAGATCCTTGATCGGCATCGCGGTCTTGCCACGACGCTGCTCGTCGGCATTGTCGGCGGAACGCAGGCCGGACCACTGGCCGTCAAGCCAGTCGGCCTTGTTCGGCTTGTAGCTCTGGCCGGCCTCGAACTCTGTTTCGAGATTGGCGCGCCAGTCGGCCTTCATCTTCTCGAATTCGCCTTCGGTGATGACACCTTCGCCGATCAGACGTTCGGCATAGATCTCCGCCACGGCCTTGTGCGCGCGGATGACCTTGTACATCTTCGGCTGCGTGAACGCAGGCTCGTCGCCTTCGTTATGGCCGAACCGGCGGTAGCAGAACATATCAACCACGACCGGCTTGTGGAACTTCATCCGGTATTCGATGGCGATCTTGGCCGCGTAGACGACCGCTTCCGGATCGTCGCCGTTGACGTGGAAGATCGGTGCCTCGATCATCTTGGCAACGTCCGACGGATAAGGCGACGAACGCGAGAATCCAGGGTTGGTGGTAAAGCCGATCTGGTTGTTGATGATGACATGCATCGTGCCGGCCACGCGGTGGCCGCGCAGACCCGACAGGCCGAGGATTTCGGCAGTGACGCCCTGGCCGGCAAAGGCCGCATCGCCGTGCAGCAGCAGCGGCAGAACC